>JAEEGJ010001898.1_pt1 | contig 410914 bp, 252 predicted proteins | sample 8958761 | NCBI WGS metagenome assembly JAEEGJ01 (sample SAMN16246546, study PRJNA631951) | gut metagenome | biome: gut microbiome; feature: rumen; material: RS-attached | host: Bos | place: Iran: Karaj | collected 2018-10 | reverse complement strand
CGGTATGCATATTTGCACCGTTGGCCGAGGAAGCGGTATTTAGGGGGGCTATAGAGCGCCGATTGTTAGAAAAGAATTGGAATCACTGGTATGCCATCATAATAAGTGCGGTGATTTTTGCTGTGGCTCATATGTCAATTTATCAATTTATCTCGCCATTTATCATTGTCATTTGTTGGTTGTATTATCGCACCCGCAATTTGTGGCCAGGCATTTTGATGCATGCGGTTTTCAACACAATTGCGAGCGTGACACAAGTTGTTGGAGAGTTTGTATCTGATAAGCCATTATCAGCAAAGACAGTGTCGTTGCCTATCGGCATAACAATCCCTTTGACATTGCTGGGAATAGTCATTCTATATTATAGCGTAAAACAGATAGCATTTATCACAAGAATACGTGTGCCTATGCTCACGACCGCTGAAGTGACAGAATAATGTCATTTGCTATAGTGTTTGAAAAACCACACAGCACCAGAGCCGGAGACTAGGCTTCTTGGGTTTAAATCGCTCACGTTTCGCCACTAAAATTGTGCAAGTCGAATACAAACCAAACTTGTTTGAGTTTGTTGAGACACAGCCGATTTTATCTAAATGAGAGAAAACCGCCTTTTTGGGGCGGCTCTCTCGTAACGTGGTGGGCGGTGCTATTCTTCTTCCCAATCATTGCAGGAATTTTGTTCGCTCACATCTTCATCGTGCTTGGTGCAGTGCCATAAGCGCCAGACAATATGTAGGGACGCGCCATGGCGCGTAGTGGAGCAAAATGTGGGTTAAATGAGGGTTAAATGTGTTCATATTCATGTTATTTTTTGATTGATATCGTTTTCGAACTACGCGCCATGGCGCGTCCCTACATCTAAATCGTGCGTTCTTAACCCCGTTAGGGGTGACAGAACCAATTGCGTCTACATCTGCCACCCCTGGTTTTTATCGGACACCAATAATGCCGAACTCACGTTATGTTAGACCAATGAGACTGGGTGCGAAAAAAGCGGGTGTGTCATAATTCAAAAAGGCTGAGACAGAAGTTCCTCCCCTAAGTTAGGGGAGGTGGCCCGAAGGGCCGGAGGAGTGTGTGATAACACACTGGTTGTAAACCATTTGCTCCTTAACACACGCCCCCGCCCTTCGGGCACCCCCTCTAACTTAGAGGGGGAGTTGCTACCGCATTGATTCTGTGGCTATTTTATGCCGAACTCACGTTAATCCCAAATGGGTCACTTGGCGGGCTCCCACTTGCAGCGTACGGGTGATGTGATGGCACCCTCTTTCTTCAACTCGGCGAACGCCTTGTCAACTTCCTTGCGGTCGGCACCCAGTGCCTTTGTCACGTCGCCTGCCGACACCGGCTTGCCAGCGTCGCGCATTGCCTGTAAAACTTTTTCTTTCATTGTTCTGTAGTTGTTTTAGCGGTTAATAAAATATCATTGGCCACAAAGTTACAACTAATTTCTGAATATGCAAAGTTAACATAATCCCGATTCGGCCATTGGTGGCAAACACAGCGATTTGGTATAATAATCTATTGGTATCCGGTAAAACTATTCATATAACTTGCAACCGCCTCAATCAAACTCAACCACCTTTTTGGCAAAATAATAATCTATTAGTGCATGGGAAATCACAGGAGAAATCAAAAAGGCAGAAAAAAACCATCAAAAGGGATGTCCCTTTGATGGCTTGATAATTGTAAATAAGTGTTAACAAAACGCCATCAAAAGAATGCCGTCCCCTTTGATGGCATTTTGGTGTTAGGCCTTGAAGGCGTCGAGTGCGTCGGGCTCGAAGGCAGTGATGTAGGCATGGTGGCCAATCACGTTGGCCTCGGCCATGCGCACATACACCTGCGCGCTGCGCGAGAACATCTCGGGAGCCACGGTGGCATCGGCCATGATGAGCAGCGACATCATGATTTCGGCCGTCATGTCGTAGAGGCGTCGGGCCACGAAGTCGTGCATATCCTGGTTGTCGGCCTCCTTGACGGCTGCCATGGCCTGCTCATAGAGGTCGGTCATGCGCTGCACTTTCTCCTTGAGGGGCTGTAACTCGGGCGCCACATCGTCGGCGAGCATCTCGCGGATGATGCCCAGATAGGTGCCGTTGGTGATGTAGCGGATTGCGGCCACCACCTGGAGTTGCGTTGTTCCCTCGTAAATTGAGAAGATGCGTGCGTCGCGGTAGAGTCGCTGGCACTTGTATTCCATGATGAAACCTGAGCCGCCATGAATCGAGATGGCGTCGTAGGCGTTCTGGTTGGCATACTCGGAGTTCATACCCTTGGCCAACGGCGTGAAGGCATCAGCCAGGCGTTGATATTTCTTCAGTTCCTGCTTCTCTTCGGGAGTGAGAGCACGGTCACGAGCGATGTCCTCAAGGCACTTATAGATGTCCACGTAAGCAGCAGTCTGATAGAGCAGCGAACGACCGGCATCGAGCTTGGCCTTCATGCGGCTGAGCATATCGAAGACTGCGGGGAAGTTGATAATCTTATCACCAAACTGCTGACGCTCACGAGCGTAGGCAAGGCCTTCGTTGTAAGCTTCTTGCGAGAGGCCGACACTTTGAGCAGCGATGCCGAGACGAGCGCCGTTCATGAGCGCCATGACGTACTTGATCAGGCCGAGACGTGTGCTGCCGCAGAGTTCAGCCTTGGCATTCTTGTAGGTCAGCTCACAGGTGGGTGAACCATGGATGCCGAGTTTGTGCTCGATGTGACGAACGTTGACACCGCCGTTGCGCTTGTCGTAGATGAACATCGACAGGCCGCGGCCGTCCTTCGTGCCTTCCTCGGAGCGGGCAAGGACAAGGTGGATGTCAGAGTCGCCATTGGTGATGAAGCGCTTCACACCATTCAGGCGCCAGCAGTTCTCTTTCTCATCGAAGGTGGCCTTCAGCATCACGCGCTGCAAGTCGGAACCTGCATCGGGCTCAGTCAGGTCCATGGACATGCCTTCTCCGGCGCAGATACGGGGGATATACTTCTGACGCTGTTCCTCGGAGCCGAACTCATAGAGGGTGTCGATGCAACTCTGCAGGCTCCAGATGTTCTGGAAACCAGCGTCTGAAGCAGAGATGACCTCGCTCAGCATAGAGAACACGATGTTCGGTAGGTTCAAGCCGCCGTAGCGACGAGGCATGCTTACGCCCCACAGACCAGCCTTACGGGTGGCGTCGAGGTTCTCGAAGGTCTTCGAGGCATAAATCATGCGACCGTTTTCGAGGTGCGGTCCTTCGAGGTCCACGCTCTCGGAGTTGGGAGCGATGATGTTGGCTGCCACGTCGCCCGTGATGTCGAGAATCGCCTTGTAGTTCTCGATGGCATCGCCCAAATCTACGGGAGCATAATCGTATTCTTTCGCGTCAGCGAATCCCTTTTCTTTTAGCTCGACGATACGAGCCATCAGGGGATGATTGAGGTGAAACGCGATTTCAGGATGATCAGTATAGTAGTTTGCCATAATTTTATGGCCTCACCCCGGCCCTCTCCCGTGGGAGAGGGAGAATGGGGGGAGGACTTTATTTCATTGTTAATATTATCTCGTTAATTTCCTGCATTACAGTTTGAATATCATGGAGAACTGCCTCGTTGGTGAATCTGACCACGGTAAACCCAAGATGCTGTAAATCCTCGGTGCGAACACCATCATTATATTGCTGCTCGGGAGCCGCATGATAGCCACCATCGATTTCTATCACCAACTGTTTCTTCAGGCAAATGAAATCTGCGATATAGTCTCCGATGGGGTGTTGGCGCCGGAAATGGAAGCCTTTCATCGTTCGGAGGTGTTCCCACATCACTCTTTCGGCCAGCGTCATTTCCCTGCGGTTCTTTTTGGCGAAATCCTTCAAAAGGGAATATCTGTCTAAGTGTGACGTCTTTATACCGTAGCCCATTATGCTGAAGACAACCGTTCTCCCTCTCCCCTCTCCCACGGGAGAGGGGTCGGGGGTGAGGCCTATTTACTATTCTGCTTATAGTACCTTATCAGCTTGGGAACAACTTCCTCCACTGTGCCGACAATCACGTAATCGGCAATGCGGTTAATAGGAGCATCGGGGTCGCTGTTGACGCTGATGATGATGCCCGAGTCCTGCATGCCGGCGATGTGCTGAATCTGTCCGCTGATACCGCAGGCGATATAGACCTTCGGATGTACGGTAACACCCGTTTGACCAATCTGACGGTCGTGGTCGCAGAAGCCTGCATCCACGGCAGCACGTGAGCCGCCTACCTCGCCATGAAGTACCTTAGCCAGCTCAAAGAGCATATCGAAGCCCTCTTTGGAGCCCATGCCATAGCCGCCGGCCACGACGATGGGAGCACCCTTGAGGTTGTGCTTGGCAGCCTCCACATGGTGGTCGAGCACCTTAACGACGAAAGCCTCGGGTGAGACGTACTTCGACACTTCGGGATAGACCACTTCCTTGCGGCACTCGCCTTCATAGACAGTTTTCTGCATCACACCACTGCGAACAGTAGCCATCTGGGGACGATGCTCAGGATTGACGATAGTAGCCACGATGTTACCACCGAAAGCAGGACGGATCTGATAGAGAAGGTCCTTGTAGACCTTATTATTCTTCTTGTCCTCATACTCTCCAATCTCCAGCTCCGTGCAATCGGCGGTGAGGCCGCTGGTGAGCGATGAGGAAACACGTGGACCGAGGTCGCGACCGATAACCGTAGCGCCCATGAGGCAGATCTGCGGCTGCTCCTCCTTGAAGAGGTTCACGAGGATATCGGTGTGAGGAGCTGAGGTGTAGGGGAACAGCTCGGGAGCGTCGAAGACGAAGAGCTTATCAACGCCATAAGGCAGGATCTGCTCCTCGACCTTACCCTTGATACCTGTACCGGCGACGACAGCGTGCAGTTCAACCTTCAGTTCATTGGCGAGCTTGCGACCCTTGGTCAGCAACTCCTGAGATACTTCCTGTACCTGTGTACCTTCTATCTCAACATAAACAAATACATTATTCATATCTCTTAACCAATAATCTTTTCTTCCAACAATTCTTTGATCATTCCCTCAACATCAGCATCAGAAGCCGTCAAAGTCTTCGACTCCTTAGCCTGGAACACGATGTTCTTGATGGCCTTCACCTTAGTAGGTGAGCCTGCAAGACCGCACTGGGCAGGGTCGCCGTCCACGTCAGCGACGCTCCACTGGTTCAGCGTGAGGTAGGGACGCTCCTCATAGAGGCTGTCGTAGGCAGTGCCTTCAGCGGGACGCTCTAATGGACAGGTGGCGCGCTTGTACTTCATCACCAGCTTGGCATTCTGGGGACGGCAGGGAGCGGCGCTTCCGTTCACGGTGATAACGACGGGCAGGGGAGCCTCAACGGTCTCCACACCACCGTCGATGACGCGCTTAATGGTAGCCTTGCCATCCTTCACCGAAAGTACTTCTTCGGCGTAGGTTACCTGGTTCAAACCCAGCTTCTGAGCCACCTGAGGACCCACCTGGGCAGTGTCTCCGTCGATAGCCTGACGGCCGCCGATGACAATGTCAACGTCGCCAATCTTCTTGATGGCTGTGGCCAAGGCATAAGAGGTTGCAAGGGTATCGGCGCCAGCAAAGAGGCGGTCGGTGAGCAACCAACCTGTGTCAGCGCCGCGGTATAAACCTTGACGGATAATCTCGCCGGCACGTGGAGGACCCATCGTGAGGACGCCCACTGTGGAGCCGGGGTTCTGTTCCTTCAGACGCAGTGCCTGTTCGAGGGCGTTGAGGTCTTCGGGATTAAAAATTGCGGGCAACGCAGAGCGATTGACAGTGCCTTCGGCGGTCATCGCATCTTTGCCCACATTACGGGTGTCTGGCACTTGTTTGGCCAGCACAACGATTTTCAAAGCCATATCTGATTCGTTTAACGTTTATGCTTTTAAATGCTTTTAATGTTATGCGGGCGCAAAGGTATGCATTTTCATGCGAATAACCAAAAAAGTATGCCAAAGTTTTGGTCGCTTTTGGATTTTCGAGTATTTTTGTATGCATAAACAGCAAGTGAGTTTTTTCAAGACAATAGGTCACATTAATTAATTATGAAGCATAAAAGCTAAAAGAATACAGGTAATGAATCAGGTTACAAAAGAACGTTTCAAGCTATTTGCCTCCATTTTATTCTTCCTTTTAACTGGCATCTACTGCGTTACGGCGGATCATAGCAGCCAGCACTATTCCAATGGCGTTATACATTTTGCAGGCTGGGCGGCCATCATCTCAGCCGTGTTGGGAATCTTCGCATTGTTTCGCCAGATAACAGGTGCTGGCCCACTTGTCAAAAACAAAGGAAAACTTGCCTCACCAAACTTTGAGCGCAATGGTGGCAAAGCTATGATTCGTGTCCGCGGCATCAGCGAAGAAGAGCTGAAACGAACAATCACCTCTTTCATAAAACTTTACAGCGACAGCGCCAACCCTCCTTCGCATCCATTGATTCAACCAGCAGCAGATGGCTTTGTCATCAAGTTTCAAACTATCAATGGCATATCCGACACCGATTATGAGATGTTTTGCTACTGGGTAAACTACATTACTTGGAACAGCGAAGGCCAGAAGCTTGACGTCGTAGGATGGTACCAAATGGGCGATGTTCAACCCCAAGAAACGAATCAAATCATAGGTCAACGCACACTGTGTTTCTTCATACCCGAGGACGAAACCGCTGCCGACAACGTGTACATCACGACTCCTGAAGGCAAGTGCTACTGCCAAACATTTGACATATTCTCACACCTCAGCCCTATAAACCCTTCACCAAGGGCATTTGAACCCATGCCCATGGTTTGACAAGTAAAACATTTTTCAGAATAAGCCTGAGGCTATCTCAAAAACAAGGCCGACCTTATCACCTGATTAGGTCGGCCTGATTTGCTTATTAAGCCTTTCTATTTTCCCTTTTTGGCCAACCTTATTTCATTGTTAGGCAGGCCTTATTATCAGGGAAGAACAGGCGAATAAAGCCTGAGGGCAAAGAAAACACGGCTTTTCTTTTGTTTTTCAGCAAGAAAAGCCTACCTTTGCAGCTGAATTAACAATATCAAGCTTTCATTAAACGACTATGAAACAAGCGTTAACGACATCAATATTAGCCTTCATGGCTTTTATGGGCTGTTATGCCCAGCAGAACGATTTTCGTCCTATGGACGATGTCAACAAAGTGGTAGACTTGACTTTGGACTCGCTGGAGAAGGTGAAAACCGCCCGCCCGGTAGCAGGTAGCAGCCGTGTGGACAACCACCCCGTGCTCTTTCTCGTAGGCAACTCCACCATGCGCACAGGCACCAAGGGCAACGGCGACAACGGCCAATGGGGCTGGGGCTTTTATGAGCACAAATACTTCGATGCCAACAAGATCACCGTGGAGAACCAAGCCTTGGGCGGAACCAGTTCTCGAACATTCTACAACCAGCTGTGGCCCGATGTCAAGAAAGGCATTAAAGCAGGCGACTACGTGATTATCGAACTGGGACACAATGACAACGGTCCCTTCGACAGCGGTCGTTGCAGGGCCACAATCCGAGGCATATCAGCCACCGACTCATTAGTGGTAACTTTGAAAGACGGTCCGAACAAAGGTAAAACCGAGACTGTATGGAGCTACGGTGAATACATGCGCAAGTTCGTGAGGGAGACAAGAGCGCTGGGAGCACATCCTATCTTGATGAGTCTTACTCCGAGAAAGAGGCAGGCAAACCCAGGGGGAGCCTGGGAGCCCGTCCGCGTAAACGAGAATTTCGGCCTATGGGCCAAGCAGATAGCCGAGGAGATGAACGTGCCGTTTGTTGACTTGAACGAGATATCGGCCAGCAAGTACGAGAAGATGAGCTCGTGGAAACTGAACTACCATTTCTATTTAGACAACATTCACACCTCGAAATTCGGCGCCGAACTGAATGCCAGAAGCGCTGCCGAGGGCATCATGGCTTGCAATCACCCTGAGCTGGCACCGCTGAAAGCCATGATGAACAACCTCGCACTGCCCACCACAGGCGTGCTTCGAGAGAAAGGCAAGCCCGTGGTATTCATAACAGGCGACTCCACAGTGAAGAATGCCGACAGGGATTCCACCGGCATGTGGGGCTGGGGTTCACAGGCTTGGCGCATCTTCGACGAGAACAAAATAACATTCATCAACTGTGCACAGGCCGGCCGCAGCTGCCGTACATTCATCCGTGAAGGACGATGGGAGAAGGTTTACAACGACCTTCAAGCCGGCGACTTCGTGCTAATTCAATTCGGTCACAACGACATCGGCGAACTACACCGAGGCAAGCACCGCGGCGAGATTCCCGGCGTGGCCGACACGAGCTGCGTCAGCCGCGTGGTCTTGCAGAATGAAGCCTACAACGAGGTTGTATATTCGTTCGGTTGGTATCTGAAAAAGATGATTGATGACTGCCGTGAAAAAGGCGCTACACCGATACTGGTAAGCCTCACACCTCGTAACGAATGGCCTGGAGGAAAGATAGAACGGCGCAACGACAGCTATGGTAAATGGTATCGCGAGGTAGCTGCAGAAACCGGGTGTGAGTTCGTGGACTTACACAACATCACAGCCGATGCCCTCGATGGTATAGGACGCGAGGCCGCAAAACGTTATTACATGGGCGATCACACCCACACCTCACTCGCCGGAGCTCGGTTGAATGCCATAGGCATTGCCATAGGCCTGACGCGCAACAACAGTCCTTTGGCTAAATACCTCCAGTAGTTCGTGCAGATATGACCTGACGTGAGTGCCGACACGTGCATATATATCGCTTGTTCGGTCGCGACCGAACAACCAATTAGGCCTGTTAGTTTCCGCTATAGCCCTTAATGTATCGGCCTGAACCCATAGCTCTTTTGGCTGTTTAGACCAAGAATATTTGCCTACGCACACAATAAAGCGGCCCTTTCACGCGTTTATATAATTGTTTCACGTGCACCCATACGCACAAAACTGCATCTAAAAGACATCTTAACACCGACATCACAATGATAGAATACATACGTGGCCAGATAGCCGAGCTCTCCCCCACCCTCGCCGTATTGGACGCTAATGGCGTCGGCTATGGTCTGAGCATCAGCCTCAACACCTACACAGCTATTCAGGGCCTGCACGGCGACGTGAAGCTCTACGTCTACGAGAGCATTCGCGAGGATGCCTACCAACTTTGGGGCTTTGCCACGAAAGTGGAACGCGAACTGTTCCTGTTGCTCACCAGCGTGAGCGGGGTGGGAGGCCAGAGCGCCCGCGTTATCCTCAGCTCCATGACGCCTGCCGAACTATGCGATGCCATAAGTCGCAGTGATGAGCGCCTGTTAAAATCGGCCAAAGGCGTGGGCGGCAAGACCGCCCAGCGCATCATCGTGGAACTTAAAGATAAGATTGTAAGCCTCGGCATCGACGCTGCAGCCGGCTCGCCATCGTCACAACCGCTGTCGGCTGCCAACAAGGAAGTTCAGGACGAAGCCGTTCAGGCGCTGGTGATGCTCGGTTTCTCGCCCGCACCATCGCAGAAAGCTGTTGTCGGCATCCTGCGCGCTGAGCCCGACGCGAGCGTAGAAAGAGTTATCAAGCTGGCACTGAAGATGTTATAAAAAAGAGAAGAAGTACACTTTTGGAGCGGCAAAAGCAATCAAGCCCACTTGAATTGCCGAGTCGCGACAAAAGTCAACAGAGCGAAAAGTGAAACATAAGGAATCATTATATAAGATGTGTCTGCATAGGTTCTTTAGCCTACGCAGCATCTTATTGTTTTTCTTTTTCCTTTTTTCCCATTTCGCTAATGCTCAAGTAGACAGCCTTCGCACAACTCCTCAGAAGACCATTCCTGAGACTGTGGAAGACCTTGATTCCACAGCTGTCAGTCTGCGCCGCCCCGACAACCTGAAGCAGGTGGAGGAGATGGACTCGCTGACCGGCTACTATCGTATCGGCACAAAGTTGGGAACAGGCGGTTACCTGAACACGCCTATCCTGATGTCGCCCGAGGAATACCAGCAGTGGAGCCTCAGACGCTCCATGCAAAGCTACTACCGCCAACAGGGACAGAAGGAGTTCGAGACCGAGGGCAAGAACAAGTTCGACTTCACAGACATCAACTTTGACCTGGGACCTGCCGAGAAGATTTTCGGTCCAGGCGGCGTGAGTATCAAGACACAAGGCTCGGCAGAGATGAAAATGGGTGCCAACCTTAAGAAGGTAAACAACCCATCGCTGGCAGCTAACCGCCGCAAGACCTTTGGCTTCGACTTCGACGAGAAGATAAACCTGTCGGTGACCGGTAAGGTGGGCGACAAGGTAAATATGAACATCAACTACAACACGGAGGCCACAATGGATGTTGATGCTCAGCAAATGAAGTTGAAATACGACGGCAAGGAGGATGAGATAGTGAAGTTGGTGGAGGCCGGCAACGTGTCGATGCCCTCCAATTCAACGTTGATACATGGCATCTCGAGCCTCTTCGGTCTGCGCACCGACCTTCAGTTCGGCAAGTTGAAGTTGCAGACCGTAGTCAGCCAAAAGAAGTCCGCCTCGAAGAGCGTCAGTTCAAAAGGCGGTACTCAAACGACTAATTTCGAGATTTCGGCCGACGACTACGAGGAGAACCGCCACTTCTGGCTCTCGCATTTCTTCCGCGACAACTACGACCGATGGATGAAGACCTTGCCGACAATAGCAAGCGGCATTACCCTAAAACGCGTAGAACTGTGGGTAACAAACAAGACATCCTCGACACAGAACAACCGCAACGTCATTGCCTTCGTGGACTTAGGCGAGGCGCAACACATATGGAATACAGCGTGGAGCGGAACTGCACAGAGCCAACCCCACAACCGCGCCAACGACTTGTACCAAACCATTGTCACGAAACACCCCGACGCCCGCGACATTAGCAAGGTAATGAACGACCTTGATGCCATACCAGGTTTCAAAGGAGGTGCCGATTACGATAAGTTGCAGAGTGCACGTCTGCTCTCTTCGAGCGAATACACGGTGAACAACGCTCTCGGCTACGTGTCGCTCAACTTCCAGCTAGAGCCTGATGAAGTGCTGGCGGCAGCCTTCGAGTACACCTACAACGGACAGACATACCAAGTGGGTGAATTTGCCAGCGACCTCACAGACAACACCCAGTGCCTATATCTGAAAGCTATCAAGAGCACCACCAGTTCACCACGTATGGGCAACTGGCCGCTGATGATGAGGAACATATATTATCTCGAAGCCTCGACGGTGCAGCGTGATAAGTTCCGCCTCGACATTAAATTCCAGAACGATACCGCAGGCGTATACCAAACATACCTGCCCGAAGCTAACCTTAAGAACACACCGCTCTTACGAGCTCTCAACCTCGACCGTTTGGACAACAACAACCGCGCCAACGCCGACGGACAGTTTGACTACGTCGAGGGCTACACCATCTCCAAAGGCCGCATCATCTTCCCAGTAGCAGAACCTTTCGGCGACCATCTGCGTAAATGGATCGGCAACGATGCCATGGCCGACAAATACTGCTTTGATGCCCTCTACGACAGCACGAAAACAATAGCCAAGCAGATGGCCGAGCGGAACAAATTCATGCTTACCGGACGCTATAAAGGTACTAACGGTGCACAGATAGACCTCGGCGCCATGAATATCGCGCCAGGAAGTGTACACGTCACAGCCGGTGGCCAGGAACTGCAGGAAAACGTCGACTACCGCGTCGACTACTCATCGGGTCTGGTTACAATATTGAATCAAAGCATCATTGAGTCGGGCACGAAGGTCAACGCAAGCGTTGAGTCCAACGAAACATATGGCATGCAACGCAAGACCATGCTGGGCGTGAACTGGGACTATCAGTTCTCGAAAAACCTTGTAGTGGGAGGTACCTTCCAATTCCTCAACGAGCAACCACTTACAACCAAGGTGAACATGGGCGAAGAACCCTTGAAGAACACCCTATGGGGCGTGCACATGGACTGGAAGAAAGAGGCTCAATGGCTCACCACTGCCCTCAACGCCATACCTTTGCTCCATTTCTCGGTGCCTTCGCAGATAGCCTTCAGCGCTGACTTCGCCCAACTCATTGCCGGACAAAACCGCAAGGTGCAGGGTGGTGCATCCTACATGGACGACTTCGAGAACACCAAGAACCGCATGAGTATTACATCGCCAACGATGTGGATGATGTCCTCTGTGCCCACGGCATTCGAAGGTTCCAAACTCACCAATGATGTGCGAAGCGGTTATCAGCGCGCTTTGCTTTCGTGGTACTATATCGATCCCATCTTCACTCGACGGAGTTCATCGTTGACACCGTCCCACATCAAGAGCGACCTCAACCAACTCTCCGACAGTTATGTTCGTGAAGTATACGAGCGCGAGCTTTATCCCAACAAGCAACTCAACTCGTACAGCGAAGCAGCATCGCTGAACGTTCTCAACCTGGCCTACTACCCCACCGAGCGTGGAGCTTATAACCTCAACCCGAATCTCGACAGCCGCGGTCGTCTCACCAACCCGAAGGAGAACTGGGGTGGCATGATGCGCAAAACCGACAACCCAGACTTCGAAGCCCAGAACATCGAGTATATCGAGTTCTGGATGCTCGATCCATTCCTTTATACCGGCGACGATAAGAGCTACGGCGGCGAGCTGTACATCGATCTCGGCGAAGTATCTGAGGATATCCTCAAGGACGGAAAGAAATTCTACGAGAGCGGTTTGCCCATCGACGATGACCAGCGCTACTACGAGAATTCGCTTTGGGGACGAGTACCCGTTGGCACCAGCGTCACCTACGCTTTCAACAACGAGAGCGGAGCCCGCACCCGTCAGGACGTAGGTCTCAATGGTATCAATTCTGATCAAGAGAAAACATTCGGTATTTACAAAGACTACCTCACCGCAATTCAAGGCAAGGTATCGCCCGAAGTGTTCGACAGCATCTTCGCAGACCCTGCCGGTGACGATTATCACTACTATCGTGGCACTGATTTCGACCGCGATAAAGTAGGCATTTTGGAGCGATATAAGCGCATTAACATGCCCGAAGGCAACTCGCCCGACACGCAGAATTCGCCCGAGAGCTACGAGACAGCCTACAAGACAACTCCGGATGTCGAAGACCTTAACTCTGACTTCACGCTCAACGAATACGAGAAATTCTTCCAGTACCATATCTCTATCCATCCCGAGGACACCGTTGTGGGGCGCAACTTCATAGCCGACATACGCCGCATAACCGCCAAACTGCGCAACGGAGAGAAGCGCGAGGAACGATGGTTCCAATTCCGCGTGCCCCTTGAGGAGTATGAATATGCCCATGGAGGCATAACAGATTTCACCAGTATCCGTTTCGTTCGAATGTTCCTTACGGGCTTCGAGAAACCTATTATACTTCGTTTTGCCACACTCGACCTCGTGCAGGCCGACTGGCGCCAGTATGAGCAAAGCCTTTACGCCGGTCAGGCTCCATCAGTAACCGGCACCATGGAAGTCAGTGCAGTGAATATTGAGGAAAACAACGAGAAGCAGCCCGTCAACTACGTGCTTCCTCCTGGCATATCACCCGTGACTGACCCAGCACAAACCCAGCTTGTGGAGCAGAATGAGCAAGCCTTGTCACTCATTGCCAAGAACCTGTCGCCCGGCGATGCCCGCGCTGTGTTCAAGAACTGCAGATACGATATGCGACAGTACAAGCACCTGCAGATGTTTGTGCACGCCAATGCACTCGCCAACGACGTTACAGATTTGCAAGACGGCGAGACATCGGTGTTCCTACGCATTGGCTCGGACTACAAATCAAACTTCTACGAGTACGAAGTACCCTTACAGCTGACACCCGAGCGCCGATACGACCGCTACAATCCCAACGACTGCCGTGCCGTATGGCCTGCGGAAAACATGATTGACATCGACCTTTCAAAGTTCACCGCAGTAAAGAAGAACCGAAACCACGAAAAGAGTCTTGGCAACGCAAGCTACAACAGAGAATTCAGCCAATTCGACGACGATCGTCCCAACAACCGCATCACAGTGATGGGTAACCCCACTTTGGGCGAGATAAAGACCATAATGATAGGCGTCCGCAACAATGGACGAACAGTGAAGAGCGTAGAGGTGTGGGCCAACGAACTACGCCTGCAGGAATTCTCTAACGAAGGCGGCTGGGCTGCTCAGGCTGCGCTGAACATACAACTCTCCGACCTTGGTAGCGTAAACGTTCAGGGACACTATGAGAAAGCAGGCTTCGGCGGCATAGAACAAAGCGTGTCCGAGCGTTCCAACGACAACACCTTAGACTACACCATCACCACGCAGATGGACCTTGGCAAGCTGCTGCCTCCTAAGGCGAAGGTCAACTTCCCCATGTACTACAGCTACTCCAAGGAAACGGTGAGCCCGAAGTACAACCCTCTCGACAATGATATGTTGCTCAGCGATGCTCTTGATGCAACAACCACCAAGCACGAGAAAGACAGTATCACAAACCTTACTACACAGACCCAGATCAGCAAGAGTCTGTCGTTCACAGGCGTGAAAGTGAATGTGCAGAGCCGTAAGCATCCAATGCCTTATGACCCCGCCAACTTCACATTTAATTATAGTCATACCCACACATACAATGCCGGTGAGACCACGGTCTACGAGCACGAGCGTACTTGGCGCGGAGGAATGAACTATAGTTGGACGCCCAATTGGAAGACATGGGAGCCGTTTAAGAATCTGAAGTCCAAGTCGAAATGGCTTGACTTGATTAAGGCTCAGAACCTCAACTTCGCACCTCAAAGCCTGACGTTCAACACCGATATTGTACGAAACTACTCTGAGATACAGGAGCGTGATATGGACAACCTCGATTCGCCAAACTCCATACCAGTTCGCTGGACGCCCTCGTTCCTTTGGAATCGTGAGTTCAACCTGCGATGGGATTTGACTAAAGCCCTTCATTTCACCTTCCAGAGCGGCACTCACGCCGAGATTGAAGAGCCTTACACGCCTGTTAACAAAGACCTCTACTTCGACAGCTTTGCGGCATGGAAAGACAGCGTCATGCATAGCATTCGCGGCTTCGGTACGCCATTGGATTATGCCCAGTCGGCACAATTGTCATATAAGTTGCCTTTAGAAAAGATTCCTGCAACCGACTGGATTGGGGTTGACGGAACATACCAAAGCAACTATTCGTGGAAGCGCGGTGCAGAGCTCGATGACGGCAGCACGCTTGGCAACACTGTGAACACCCAGCGTTCAATCAATATTAATGGTAGGTTGAACATGGAAACGCTGTACAACCATTCCAAGTTCCTCCAGGACGCCAACAAGCGTTTCTCGACGTCAACCATCAAGAGCGAAGGACGCAAGAAAGATCAAGCCAAGCAAAAAGAAAAAGACGCCAAGAAGAAAGAAGAGGCTGAAGCTGCCAAGAAACTCGCCGACGCACAGAAGAAGGCCGCTGCCGGCGACAGCACAGCGCTGAAAGCACTTAACGACCCATCGCAAGCCAAGATACAAGGCAACCAGAAGGGCGTGACTCAACAGAAGAAGCAGGTAAAAGGTTTCGCCGGCGAAGTGGTGTTGCCAGACTCTGCTGTAGAGCTCAAGCACAATCAGAAGAGCAAGCGCATCATGGTTACTGCCAAGGACGAGAAGGGCAAGGCCTACAATATTAAATACTCTATTGTTGACGAAAACACAATACGAATCAAGCCTCCGAAGGAGTTGGTCAAGGCCGCCAAGCAGGCGCAGAAGAAAGCCGAGCGTGAAGCTCGCGAACTGGCTAAAGCAGCTCGCAAGAATGCGAAGACCGACAGTCTTGACATAGCTGCTGCCGACAGCCTCGGCATTGAAGCAGAGAGCACTGACACACCGTCAGACAGTATAGCACAAAAAGGGAAGGTTCCCAAACCTAAGAAGCAATCTAAGGCCGACAACAAGGAGGCAAAAGTTCCTAAACTCGAACAGGTAGCTCAAGAAGGCGAGAGCAGCGACACTACTAATGCCCTCGCACCTTTGAACCTTCGTGTAAACGTAGTTGCCAAGCCCAACCTCGAGGACCAGAAATGGTATCAGTGGACACAGGCCGGTGCACGCTTCCTCATGATGCTTCGCAATGCCAGCATCAGCTATCGCAACACCTATGCTTTGGTGCTGCCAGGCTTTATGCCTAATATAGGCGATATGCTTGGACAAAGTCGCCACGGCGCTGCCTTGGCACCAGGTGCCGGTTTCGCTTTCGGTTTCATCGGCGACGGCTACATCGACCATGCTCAAGAGGAAGGTTGGCTACTCAACAGCGACAGCGTGGCTACGCCTGCTGCCTCGAACTCCATGGAGGACTTACAGATCAAGGCCTCACTCGAGCCTTTGCCCGACCTGAAGATAGACCTGAACGCCAGTCGCACCGTGAACGGTTCTAAGAACATACAATATATGTATGTTGGAAGTCCCACTACGCTAACCGGTTCGTTCAACATGACCACCATCAGCATACGTACCGCCTTCCAAAGCCGTGGCAATGCTTCTAACGGCTACGACAGCAAAGCCTTCCGCCGTTTCCAGGAATATCTCGGCATTATGCAAGGTCGCGTTGAAGGCCGTTACATAGGCACACAATATCCCGAAGCAACGGGTATGAGCGGCAACTTCAACCCAGAGAACGGCACCGTAGACCTCTATAGTGGAGATGTGATGATTCCAGCCTTCCTCGCTGCATACACCGGCAAACGTGCCGCTGCTACGCCTATTGACATATTCCCCTCCGTAGCCCGTATGCTACCTAACTGGACCCTTACATACAAAGGACTCAGCAACCTGCCTTGGGTTCGCGACCATCTGAAGAGCGTGACCCTGACGCACGGCTACAAGAGTATATATGCCGTAGGGTCTTACAACAGCTATTCTTCTTGGATAGAATATATGGGTGGACAGGACATGGGATATGTCATGAACACCACTACAGGTCTCTACACACCTTCATCGATGTACGACATCTCCACCGTGAGCATCAATGAATCCTTCTTACCTCTTATCGGTCTTAACGTTACACTGCAAAACAATATGACGTTGAAGGCTGAATATCGCAAGACACGTGTGCTGACGCTTTCAATGACCTCTGCACAAATCAACGAGGCCAGTTCCGAGGACCTCGTGTTCGGTTGGGGATACAAGATCGACGACTTCAAGATAGCCCACTGGTTCAATGGCAAGAGCAGCAGCCAGAAAGCCGCAGCGAAGAACAAGAGCAAGGCAAAGGGAGACACCGATGAAAAGGAAGATGCCAAGACCTATAACAACCAGCGCAACACAAGCTCCAACAGCCGTCGCAGCACATTTGCCCATGCGCTGAATCTGCGCTTCGACTTCTCGCTACGCTCGCAGGATGCCATCACTCGCAACATTCAGACCTCACTCTCCGAGGCCACCAGCGGCAACCGTGCCGTCAAGACCAGTTTCATTGCCGACTATGCTATGAGCCGCTACGTAACCTTCTCGCTCTACTACAACCGTCAGCGCAACCAACCTCTGCTCTCTTCGTCGGCCTATCCGACCATCACCCAGGATTTCGGAGTCAATCTTAAGTTAACCCTCACTCGATAAGTTTGAACCATACAATTCAAGGCGGACGCGTTGTTGCCCGCCTTATTTTATATCAAAAAAAGTTATTTGCTGAAAAATAATATCGCCAAGCGTGTGTTTTATCACAAATAATCATTACCTTTGCACCGCCTTTCGTGAGAAAGCGAACTTCCTTTCGGGAGAAAGCATCATTTTTGAGCTATACATTAAATACAATAAAGAAAGATAAGCATTTCACTTCATACCGATTATTCATCACTTTGCTATGGAACTAAACGCACTCACGGCTGTCTCGCCTATTGACGGTCGCTACCGTTCAAAAACACAATCCCTTGACCAATATTTCTCTGAATACGCGCTCATACGCTATCGAGTTCGCGTTGAGATAGAGTATTTCATTGCTCTTTGTCAGTTGCCTTTACCACAATTGGCAGACTTTCCACACGACATGTTCCCCAAGCTCCGCGCCATCTACGAGCAGTTCTCGCAGAGCGATGCCGCACGCGTCAAGGAGATAGAGAGCGTGACCAACCACGATGTCAAGGCAGTGGAGTATTTCATCAAGGAGAAACTCTCCGACTTCAACCTCAAAGCTTCTACCCTCAACTTCGTGCACTTTGGTCTCACCTCACAGGACATCAACAACACAAGCGTGCCGCTTAGCATCAAGGAGGCACTGGACGAGGTTGTGATACCACTGCTGAAAGAACTTATCCAGGTACTCACCACCATGGCTGATGAGTGGAAGGATATTCCCATGCTGGCCAAGACACACGGTCAACCTGCATCACCAACGCGTTTAGGCAAGGAACTCAAAGTGTTTGAATATCGTCTTTCACGTCAGTTGGAGCTTTTGCTCGCCTGCCCTATTACAGCTAAGTTTGGCGGCGCCACAGGAAACTTCAACGCTCATCATGTTGCTTACCCCGATATAGACTGGCGTGCTTTCGGAAATCAATTCGTAGGCAGCAGCCTCGGTTTGGAACGCGAGCAGTGGACAACACAGATCTCCAACTACGACTGCCTTGCCGCTCTCTTCGACGCTCTGCGCCGCATAGCTACCGTAATCATCGACCTCGACCGCGACGTGTGGCAATATATCTCGATGGGCTATTTCCGTCAGCGCGTCAAGGCAGGTGAGGTAGGCAGCAGTGCCATGCCTCACAAGGTCAACCCTATCGATTTCGAAAACTCAGAAGGCAACCTCGGTGTGGCCAACGCATTGCTATGCCATCTGGCCGAGAAACTCCCCGTGAGCCGTCTGCAACGCGACCTCACCGACAGCACCGTGCTGCGCAATGTAGGTGTTCCCTTGGGCCACATCTCCATCGCCATCCAAAGCACTTTAAAGGGACTCGGCAAGCTGTTGCTCAACGAAGCAGCACTCAACGCCGACCTTGAGCAGAACTGGGCAGTAGTGGCCGAGGCCATTCAGACTATTCTGCGTCGCGAAGGCTACCCCAATCCATATGAGGCGCTCAAAGCACTCACACGTACAGGTGCAGCCATAAGCCACGACACTATTTCAAACTTTATAGAAACTCTTGACGTCAGCGAGGCTGTGAAAGCCGAGTTACGTCAAATAACACCAAACAATTATACAGGTATTTAATTACGACAATGGAAAACAACGACGAGAAATGGCGCGAGAATTTCGCGCAGAATGACAATCAGGAAGAGAACAAAAGCTATGGAAGTCAGGGACGCACTCCGCGCCCACGCATTCAACGCCCCGTGTACGGCAGCAATGCCGACGGAGAGCGTCGCACATTCCAACCGCGCAACAACTACAACCGCGAAGGCGGCTACCAGCCACGCTCAAATCGCGAGGGAGGTTACCAGCAGCGCGAAGGCGGCTATCAGCCACGTTTCAACCGTGAAGGCGGCTACCAGCAACGCGAAGGTGGCTATCAGCCACGTTTCAATCGTGAAGGTGGCTACCAGCAACGTGAAGGCGGCTATCAGCCACGTTTCAATCGTGAAGGTGGCTACCAACAGCGCGAAGGCGGCTACCAGCCCCGCAACAACTTCCGCCGCGAAGGTGGTTACCAGCAGCGTGAAGGCGGCTATCAGCCACGTTTCAACCGCGAAGGCGGCTATGGTCAGCAGCGCGGTGGCTATCAGCAGCGCGGAGGCTATGGTCAGCAACGTGGAGGCTACGGCCAACAGCGCGGAGGCTACCAGCAGCGCCGTCCCCGCACGGCGGGCTATGATCCCAATGCAAAGTACAGCTTTAAGAAACGTATCGAATATTCTGAGGCTCACATCGACCCCGAAGCACCCATCCGTCTGAACAAGTTCCTTGCTAATGCAGGCGTATGTTCACGCCGTGAAGCCGACACTTTCATCGAGGCTGGTGTAGTAAGCGTCAATGGCGTAGTGGTTACCGAACTCGGCACAAAGGTTAAGCGCACCGACGAGGTTAAGTTCCACGATCAGCCCGTGAAGATTGAGAAGAAAGTTTATGTTCTGCTCAACAAGCCCAAGGACTACGTCACCACAAGCGATGATCCCCAGAACCGCAAGACCGTCATGGACCTTGTCAAGGGAGCCTGCGACGAGCGTATCTACCCCGTAGGCCGTCTCGACCGCAACACTACAGGCGTGCTTCTGCTAACCAATGATGGCGAACTTGCCAGCAAGCTCACACACCCACAGTTCCTGAAGAAGAAGATATACCACGTAACCACTGACAAAGCCGTTACGGCAGCCGATCTGCGTCAGATAGCCGAAGGTATTCAACTTGACGACGGCGAAATCCACGCAGATGCAGTGGAATATGCTCATGCTACCGACAAGAAGCAGGTTGGCATCGAGATTCACAGTGGTCGCAACCGTATAGTTCGCCGCATCTTCGAGCACCTCGGCTACAAAGTTACCAAGCTCGACCGCGTCCTCTTCGCAGGTCTTACCAAGAAGAACGTGAAGCGCGGCGACTGGCGCTACCTCACAGAGCAGGAAGTGAATATGCTGCGCATGGGAGCTTTTGAATAAAACAACCAGGAGTCTAGAGAATCTAGATTATCTAGAACATCTAGTAAAAATCTAATTATATGAAACGAACAAAGATAATTGACCTCCTTGCAAGCCAGCCCGGACAGGAGGTCTGTGCCAAAGGTTGGGTACGAACACACCGTGGCTCAAAGAGCGTTCATTTTATTGCCCTGAACGACGGTTCCACCATCAAGAACATACAGGTGGTGGCCGATGCAGAAAAATTTGACGAGGAGACGTTCAAGCTCATCACCACTGGCTCCTGCCTCAGTGTAGAGGGTTTGTTGGTTGAGAGTGTTGGCAGCGGTCAGGCAGTAGAGATACAGGCCACAAAGATAGAGGTACTCGGCACTTGCGATGCCGACTATCCCATGCAGAAGAAAGGCCAGAGCTTCGAGTTCATGCGCCAGCACGCCCACATGCGTCTTCGCACCAACACCTTCGGAGCCGTCATGCGCATTCGCCATAACATGGCGATGGCCATCCACACTTATTTCCACGAGCACGGCTTCTTCTATTTCCACACACCCCTGATTACAGCAAGCGACTGCGAAGGCGCTGGCAACATGTTCCAGGTGACGACCAAAAACCTCTACGACCTTAAGAAGGACGAGGACGGCAAGATTATCTACGACGATGATTTCTTCGGCGAGCAGACCAGCCTCACCGTAAGCGGACAGCTCGAAGGTGAACTCGGCGCTACGGCTTTGGGACAGATCTACACCTTTGGACCTACGTTCCGTGCCGAGAATAGCAACACGCCCCGTCACCTTGCCGAATTCTGGATGATAGAGCCGGAAGTAGCATTCTTGGATCAGGAAGAACTGATGGACCTTGAAGAGGACTTCATCAAATACTGTGTACGTTGGGCTCTTGACAACTGCAAGGACGACCTCGAGTTCCTCAACAAGATGATCGACAAGACGCTGATCGAGCGTCTTGAAGGTGTGCTCCGCGAGGATTTTGTTCGCCTTCCATACACCAAGGGCATCGAGATCCTTCAAGAGGCCATTAAGAATGGTAAGAAATTCGAGTTCCCCTGCAATTGGGGCGACGATTTGGCCAGTGAGCACGAGCGCTATCTCGTGGAAGAGCATTTCAAGAAGCCTGTCATCATGACCGACTACCCGACCGATATCAAGGCCTTCTACATGAAGCAGAACACCCCGCAAGGCGAGGGCTCCATTGGCTACCACGGTTCTGTGGCTCCCGGCCAGACTATGCAGGGCACCGACGTTCTCTTCCCCGCTATCGGCGAAATCATCGGTGGTTCAGTCCGCGAAGAGAGCTACGACAAGCTGATTGCCGAGATCAACCGCCGCGGTATGGACACCACGTCGCTATGGTGGTATCTTGACACACGTCGCTGGGGCTCATGCCCGCATGCCGGCTTCGGTCTTGGTTTTGAGCGCCTCATCCTGTTCGTCACAGGTATGCAAAACATCCGCGACGTCATCCCGTTCCCCCGCACTCCCAAGAATGCAGCGTTCTAACTACGTCAAGCATACAGAAAAAGGCTCCACAACAATCGTGGAGCCTTTTTGTTTTTCTTCTTATTTATCAGTTCTCGCCTGCTGCATCAATGTCAAGCTTTCGGACATAAAACTTGGCTTTGGCACATAGTTCATCAAAATGCTGACGCATATCAAACAACAAACGCTGCTGAGCATAGTAGGCTTCGTTGGTTTGACCGTTTAGTCGCGGCTTCATCATCTCAAAAGCCTTCTGCTCGGCATGGAGGCGTTTCTCGTAGCGTGCTATGCTGTCACGCGTCTCCATGAGTTCTACGCTGTCCAGGGTCAGGATAGCAGCACGACGGACCTCGAGAGCCGTGGGGTGTTGCTGACGCAGGCTCATGATAGTGTCTCGGGCTGCGGCATATTGTTTCTGACTCATTAGCACACGTGCCTCATCAAGTTGCATAGCAGCCACAATGTCTGCTGCCTCCTCTGCAGACTTGCACGAAGTCATCGCCAGCGGTAGCAATACAGCAAAAGCCGATATTATGTAATGATTGCATCTCATTCGGGCACAAAAGTACAAGAATAATTAAAAAATCAGATGCTCCGACCGCTTAAGTCAACCTTTTTTATTACTTTTGCCGCGTTTTTAACAAGGCTTAATAGAATATGCGTCATCTTGACCGCGCGCAACTCACAAAACTCCTATCCGCCGACGTTTTTCACATCATAGGTAATGTAGCAGATGAACTCGGCTTGGAAACATATGTCGTAGGCGGCTATGTCCGAGACCTCTTCCTTGAACGTCCGTCCAAGGACATCGACGTCGTTTGCGTAGGCAGCGGCATTGAGTTGGCTAAGGCTGTGGCAAAATGCATTGGACGCAAAGCACACCTCAGCGTCTTTCGTAATTTCGGAACTGCACAGGTGAAGGTAAATCCTTCAACAAAAAACGACGACATCATCGAGATCGAATTTGTCGGTGCAAGACGCGAAAGCTACAGCCATGATTCACGCAAGCCCATTGTTGAGGACGGCACTCTTGAGGACGACCAGCAGCGCCGCGACTTCACCATCAACGCGCTGGCTGTATGCCTCAACAGAGAACGCTACGGTGAACTCGTCGACCCGTTCGATGGTGTTTGGGATCTCGAGGACCGCATTATTGCCACGCCCCTTGACCCTGATATCACTTTTTCCGACGACCCGTTGCGCATGATGCGAGCCATACGCTTTGCCACTCAACTTAATTTCGAGATAGAGCCCGAGACTTTCGAAGCCTTGCACCGCAACCGTGAACGCATCAACATAATCTCGGCCGAGCGTATTGCAGATGAACTGCAAAAGATCATGGCATCCGACGCGCCGGCAAGAGGTTGGGAGCTTCTTTTCCAATGCGGGCTCCTCGACATCATTTTGCCAGAGCTGTCAGCTCTTCAAGGTGTAGAGACACGTGGCGGGCGTGCCCACAAGGACAATTTTTGGCACACGCTGGAGGTGTTAGGCAACGTGGTAAAACAAACACGCACTCCACTTCACGTCAAGGACGAAGACTCCAGCCTTAAAGCACAGCCACTGCTGGCAGAAGTCGATAGCCAGCAAGGCAATCCGTCATCCCTCTCTGATGAAGAACGATGCCATGGCCTTTGGCTACGATGGGCTGCCCTGTTCCACGACATAGGCAAGCCACGTTCCAAGCGATGGGACCCCGTGCAAGGCTGGACATTCCACAACCACAACTACATCGGCGAGAAGATGATCGCGCCTATCTTCCGGCGTCTGAAACTGCCATTGGACGAGCGAATGAAATATGTAGAGAAGCTCGTTTCGCTGCACATGCGCCCAATAGCCATCGCCGACGACGAGGTCACCGATTCCGCTGTACGCCGGCTTCTGTTTGAGGCAGGCGATGATATCGACGATCTCATGCTGCTGTGCGAAGCTGATATCACGTCGAAGAACGAACAGCGCAAACAGCGGTTCCTCGACAATTTCCAACTTGTCCGCCAAAAACTTGTCGACCTCGAGGAACGTGACCGCATACGCAACTTCCAGCCACCTGTCACCGGCGATGAGATTATGGCACGCTATGGACTGGCTCCATCACGGCCTGTAGGTGTGCTTAAAGAAGCCGTCAAAGACGCCATCCTCGACGGTCTCATTCCCAACGAACATGATGCAGCTCTCGCCTTCGTGGACAAGCGAGCTGCCGAAATGGGGCTGAAGATAAACTAGGGAGCTCAAGTCTCGCATGTTTTGGGAGTTAAAGGAGTTAAAGAAGTTAAAGACGTCACCTTTGCTGCTAGAGGCATACTAATAGCAGAACATTTGTCTTTCGCTCGGCCGAAGGACGCTTCTTCGAGCGAAGTGACTCTGAAGAACTTCCAGGCAAGCAAAGCTTGCGAAAGATAAACCAGGGAATTAAGAATCAGCTTTCTTCTACCAATGCAAGGCGCGATCAACGTGTTCGCGCCCTTTGGCTCTTGTGTATACAATAGGTGACCACACCCCAGATGCGGGCCTCCTGTTCCTTGTCCAGACGTATACGCTCATATGCACTATTGTGGGGCACAAGCCACACCATGCCCTGATCCTGCTCCGACAGGTCGAGTTCCTTGACAGTGAAGCCTTCGTCCTCACCACCCACAAAAGCTACAACGAAGTCGCCATGCTGCGGCTCAAGTGCACGGTCCACAATAAGGAGATCACCGGGCATAATGCCTGCTTCCACCATGGAATCGCCCTTGACACGTGCATAGAAAGTGGCCTCACGATGGCGTATCAGTTCCCGGTTGAGGTCTATGGGTTCTTCTTCGTAATCCGTTGCGGGCGATGGGAAGCCGGCACGGATGCCCTCTGTATAGAATGGCAACTCTACTGACGGGCCCACTTCAACGGTAAAGAATTCTACTTCGTTTGGCATAGACATTGTTAATATTTCGGGCACAAAGATAACGATTAATTGTTATTTAATAATTGAAAAATGAAAGTTTTTGCTCATTATTGTCAAAAGACTATATGTTAAGCAAAAAAACTTCCCACTCTTCACCTTTAACTCTCAACAATTATTACCTTTGCAATGAAATAAAATCGCCCATAAGAGAATGCTTTACGCCTTGGCCGACTGCGACAACTGTTTTGTTTCGTGTGAACGTGTGTTCAACCCTTCGCTCGAAGGGAAAGCCGTGGTCGTTCTTTCCAACAACGACGGGTGCGTCGTGGCACGTTCCCAAGAGGCAAAAGCACTTGGCATACCCGAGGGACTACCATTCTACCAAATGGCAGAGCGTTTCCCAGGCAAGGAGATACATGCATTAAGCAGCAACTACACTCTCTACGGGGATATGTCTGCCCGGGTGATGAGCCTCTTACGCGCGAGCGCGCCTGACATATTTGTATATAGTATTGACGAAGCGTTTATGATGCTGGGCGATTCTAAATACATAGCTTTCGACGCCAAGGCATGGGGAGAGGAACTGGCTGCCAAGGTGCGGCGCTGGACAGGGATGCCGGTGAGTTTAGGCATCGCCCCCACCAAGACGCTGGCCAAGGTGGCGAGTAAGTTTGCCAAGCGCTATCCCGGCTACCACAAATGCTGCGTTATCGACACCGACGACAAACGGCTCAAGGCTCTTGCATTGTTTCCCGTGGCCGATGTTTGGGGCATAGGACGGCGCACAGCTGCACGACTCGAGGCGGCAGGCATACACACAGCATTGGACTTCACTCGTCTGGATGCCGAGAGCGTAAGGCGTGCCCTCACCATAACAGGCCTACGCACTTGGCAGGAGCTGCACGGACAGGACTGCATAGCCCTCGAACACCTACCACGCAAGCAGACCATCTGCACCAGTCGCAGCTTTCCCAAAATGCTTACTACGAAAGCGGAGCTGACAGTACCCATATCGTCATTCGCCGCCTGCTGTGCTCACAAACTGAGGCAACAGCACAGCATGGCCCAATACGTCACGGTGTTCATTTCAACGAATCCTTTCCGCGAAGATCTCGGGCAGCAGAGCCTCACTCATACCATAGCACTGCCTGCTCCCGCATCATCAGACCCTGAAATAGCTGCGGCAGCACTCAAGGGCCTCGACGCCTGTTTCCGTTCGGGCTTTCAGTGGAAGAGAGCAGGAGTGATTGTGAGCGGCACGGTGCCCGAAGATGAACTGCAGACCAGTTTCCTCGATATCTCGCCCGAACAAAAGATGAAGTTCACGAAGATGTCAGCCTTGTCGGATAAAATCAATCAGCGACATGGCGACGAAAGCCTGATGATAGCCAGCGCGTTACGCCCCAAAGACCCGGAAACGGGCAAGGGCACCACCTTCCGCAACAGCATACTGCACACTCGTCGGTCGCCGTTCTACACAACCGACATTCGGGATATCATTGAGGTGATGTAGGAAATAATCCTCAGTTCCTCATCTCCTGGAACGTAAGCTCGTAGAAACAGGGATAAACGCCGGACTGCGCATTGGCCTGTCCCTGTGAATGAGGAACGATCATACGCACTTTGGCAATCTTGTCATCTGCCTGAATCTGGCGACCTATGCAAACATAAGTGAAAGGCACGAGCCAGCCTTGCGGTACTGCCGTGGAATTGTAGATACGATAGAATGCCCCACCGCCGTTCTCGATATTGAACGAAGCAGTAAAGGTTCCGTATGAGTTGGTGATATCAATGATATCCGGCGTAGTGGAATAATATAGCACATCGGAACGTGACTGCAGCGAGTCCGACATGATATTATACTCAATGTAACGCGTAATGACACGCTTCGACTGGCCATGAGCCAGCTTCTCGCCTGCACCCTTACGCACTATCTGCATATAGATACCCGTACCCGAGAAGAGCACATACTCATTCTTCGAGACATCCGTCATGCTGTCCTGGCGATGAAACTGTTCCTCAGTGATGACGTTGATATGACCTACATGCACTATGGTATCGCCATCGTTGGCGCAGATAGCCACATCGCGACTGAGGAAAGCGTTGATAGCCTTGCGTTCCTTCTCCTTTTGGTCGGCATAAGTCTCGCTCTTGCTGCATGAAGAAATCACAGCGCAAAGCACCATGAACAAAGAGAAATGAAGAATGAAAAATCTCTTACACATATTTGTCTGTTTCAATGATCATTAAACCTCTATTAGTTTTTCGGGCGCAAAGGTAATAAAAGATTAGAGATTAGAGGGTAACGATTAAAGTTTTTTTTATTTTTTTGTCCTTTTCGCTTGCTGTTTCGCAAAAAAGCAGTACCTTTGCAAGCCGATTATTATCAGAGTTACCCCTAAGGTGCTCTAAATCTGCGTGTTAATAGCTTTTCTCATTGGCCTGGGAGAGCGGTTAGTGAATCGCAGAGTTGCAAAAGCGCGCCGGTGAAAGCCCCGGCATCGAGACACATTAAATTAATTAAGTAGTAACAAACAGAAGTACAAAACAGAAAAATGGACACTTTAAGTTACAAGACCATTTCTGCCAACAAGGCCACTGTAAAGAAGGAATGGGTAGTGGTAGATGCCACTGACCAGATCCTCGGCCGTATGGCTTCGAAGGTGGCTAAGTTGCTGCGTGGCAAGTACAAGCCATCATTTACGCCTCATGTTGACTGTGGCGACAATGTCATCATCATCAATGCCAACAAGATTCAGCTCACAGGTAAGAAAATGACCGACCGCGTCTACCTCCGCTACAGCATGTATCCCGGTGGACAGAAGGCCAGCACACCTGCTGACATCATCGCTAAGCCCAACGGTTACGAGCGACTCGTTCGCCGTGTGGTAAAAGGCATGCTCCCCAAAAACAAACTGGCAGCCAAGGTGCTCAGCAACCTCTACATCTACGAGGGTCCCGAGCACAAGCACGAGGCACAAAGCCCCAAAGCCATCGATATTAACCTCTATAAGTAAACAGAAATGGCAGTAATTAACGCATTAGGACGCCGCAAGAGCGCCGTTGCCCGTGTTTATGTGACAGAGGGCACTGGAAAGATTACCATCAACAAGAAGGATCTTACGGAGTACTTCCCCAACCCCATCCTTCAGTTCGTCGTCAAGCAGCCCCTTGCACTGCTCGACGTTACAGAGAAATACGACGTCAAAGTAAACATCTTCGGTGGCGGTTACACCGGTCAGAGCCAGGCTCTTCGCCTCGCTATCGCCCGTGCACTCGTCAAGATTAATGCCGAGGACAAGAAGGCCCTCCGCGCCAATGGCTTCATGACACGCGATCCCCGTGAGGTTGAGCGTAAAAAGCCCGGTCAGCCCAAGGCTCGTCGTCGCTTCCAGTTCAGCAAACGTTAATCGGCATCAACAGCTTTGCTGGGCTGCATAGATTGCGTTTAGTATCTAAATCGAGCGGACACTTACTTTAAACTTTAAACATTAAACTAAGTTTACCGCGCGATTGGTTAACAATTAACCCAAAAGAAAGTAAACACTTTATTAAAAAAACAATTATGTCAAGAACTAATTTCGACCAACTGCTTGAGGCAGGTTGCCACTTCGGTCACCTCAAGCGCAAGTGGAACCCCGCCATGGCTCCATACATCTTCATGGAGAAGAATGGCATTCATATCATCGACCTCCACAAGACCGTGGTAAAGATCGACGAGGCTGCTGAGGCTCTTAAGAACATCGCCAAGAGCGGCCGCAAGATTCTCTTTGTTGCTACTAAGAAACAGGCCAAGCCCGTCATTGCCGAGAAGGCAACATCCATCAACATGCCCTACGTCATCGAGCGCTGGCCCGGTGGCATGCTCACCAACTTCGCCACCATCCGCAAGGCTGTGAAGAAGATGGCAAGCATCGACAAGCTCTTTGCCGACGGCACTTTCTCAAACCTCAGCAAGCGCGAAGCTCTGCAGGTTAGCCGTCAGCGTGCTAAGCTCGAGAAGAACCTCGGTTCCGTAGCCGACCTCACCCGTCTGCCCGCTGCCGTGTTCGTCGTCGACGTGCTCAAGGAGCAGATTGCCGTTCGCGAAGCTAACCGCCTCGGCATCCCCGTCTTCGGTATCGTAGACACCAATTCCGACCCCACCAACGTGGACTTCGTAATCCCCGCCAACGATGACGCCAACAAGAGCGTTGAGGTTATCCTCGAAGCTTGCGTAGCTGCCATCAACGAGGGTCTCGAAGAGCGTAAGGCTGAGCGCGTCGACGCTGAAGCTGCTGCCGAGAAGCAGGAGAAAGGCGGTCGCCAGAGCGCTCGCGTTGAGGAAGAGGACGACGCTGAAGCTGAAGAAGCAGCTGAAGCTCCCGTTGAGGAGTAAACTGATTCGAGTCAGAGTGAAAAGTGAAAGAGTGAAAAGTGAAAAATAATAATCACTTTACATTCTTCACTTTCTTCACAAAATCCTACTGCTCGAACATGTAAAATTTATTTTTCACTTTTCATTCTATCATTTTTCATTCCAAGAACATGGCTGTATCAATCAAAGATATCCAGAAGCTGCGCGAAATGACCGGCGCAGGTCTGGCAGACTGCAAGAAGGCTCTCGAAGAGAGCGAAGGCAACATCGACGCTGCTATTGAGATCATCCGCAAGAAGGGTCAGGCCGTTGCTGCTAAGCGTAGCGACCGTGAGGCTTCCGAGGGTTGCGTAGTAGTGAAGGCCGACGGCAACTTCGCCGCCATCATCGCCCTCAAGTGCGAAACCGACTTCGTGGCCAACAACGCCGACTTCGTAAAGCTCACTCAGGAAATCCTCGACGCTGCCGTTGCAGCTCGCTGCAAGACTCTCGACGAGGTGAAGGCTCTGCCCATGGGCGAAGGCACCATTCAGGACGCCGTCGTCGCTCGCAGCGGTATCACCGGCGAGAAGATGGAACTCGATGGCTACAGCGTCATCGAAGGCGAGTGCATCGCCACCTACGACCACCAGAACAAGCACACCCTCTGCACCATGGTTGCCCTCAACAAGTGCGTTGAGGATGCTATGGCCGGTAAGAACGTTGCCATGCAGATTGCCAGCGCTAACCCCGTGGCCGTTGACCAGAGCGCAGTGCCTCAGGCCACTATCGACAGCGAGCTCCGCGTAGCCGTCGAGAAGACCAAGGAAGAGCAGATTGCCAAGGCTGTAGAAGCTGCCATCCGCAAGGCTGGTGTCAACCCCGCACACGTCGACAGCGATGACCACATCGAGAGCAACATGGCTAAGGGTTGGATTACCCCCGAGCAGGCCGCTATGGTCCGTGAGCTCAAGGTAAAGGTTGCCGAAGAGAAGGCTGCCAACCTCCCCGAGCAGATGATTCAGAACATCGCTCAGGGCCGCCTGAAGAAGTTCTTCAAGGAGAGCTGCCTCCTCGAGCAGGAGTACATCTGGGACAAGAACATGACCGTTGCCCAGTACCTCCACAGCGTCGACAAGGAGCTCACCGTGACCGCCTTCAAGCGCTTCACCCTCCGCGCCGAGTAATTAGTCAAGTCGGATTCTCAATCCCGAGACATCGAAATCCCGACTGAAACTATTAAATAATGAGTCCGCCAACTGACATCCTCAGTTGGCGGACTCTTTTATTAGCCGTATCTGCCTTCACTCACCTCACCAGCACCTCTTTCCCATCGATGATATAAAGGCCTTTTCTTAACTGGGGACCGGAGGCTGACCATTGGCCGCTGGCTACCAGTCTTCCGTTGAGGTCGTAAGCCGAATGTTCGGTATTCGATGCTGAAGGTTCCAGGGCTTCGATGCCGACTGCGGTATTGAGTTCCTGTTCTGTTTTCTTCAGGTCAGATGTGAAGCCTACATAACTGACCACGGAACGGCCTTGGGCATTGGTCGATGTCATGCCGAACACAGTCTCGCCCGTGAGTTCGTAGCCTCTGTTCTCATCAATGCTCCATGATATCATGATACGCCCGTCCTTCAGGGTTCTGACGTCAACCGGGTTGACGATATTCACCCATGTGCCGTTGATAAACCACAGCTGTGAATCGTTCTTGGTTTTCGACACCTCTGTGGCAACAGCCACGAGGTATTTCATGCCCGGCTCCATGTATTTCTTCTCTTGATAGCGCAAGGCTATGTTCTGTGCACCTTTCTTGGTGATGGTGATAGTGTTGTTTCTTGTGTTGCAACTGATGTCCGACGCACCGAGACGGTCGGATACTCGGTTGCGATACCAGTCGTTGGCCTTCCAGGTGTAGAGATTCTTGGGAATTGTCGTCTCAACATTCATGCTCGTCTGGTGCTCGTTGCCAAGCCCGTCGGTATATGTCACGCTGACGACAGCCTGACCTTGTTTCTGCCCGGCATAGATGATACCGTCGCGCACCTCTGCCACCTCCTTGTCGCTGCTCTCACATTGGGCATCAAGAGTGACGAACTGCGAAGTGCCGTCGGCCAGTTTGGCTTTCACAGCAAACGTGCGGCTCTGCCCCAGGAACAGGCTGACATTGGCCGGAGTGGTCTGAATGCTCTGCACGGCTGCCACGTCGCCCGTCACCGGATGTTCGTTGTCTATCTGCACCTTAACCTCTGCCCCTGTGTAAGCGATGTCTTTGCTGAAACGCTCCGACTGCTGAATGCCCACTCCTACATGTTTGTCGGCATCGACAAGCACTATGCGGAAAGTGCGGTTCTTCAGCATTCCTTCGAACTCGCCCTGCCGCTGTCCTATGGTCAGTGTGTGGCTCTTATCGTCCCACCGGAACGGGATTTCCGAGAACTGGCCTTTCTCGTAATTATAGTTGTCGCGCTCGTCCTCGTAGAGTGTAAACTCTCCGTCGGCACCCGGATATATTCTAACCTCGAGGTTATCCCAATTGCTCTGCTCGCTATATTGCACCTTAGGTCCCCAAGGGATGATGGCGCCCTGACGCGCATAAAGCGGCATCACAGCCAGAGCGACCTCGCGCTTCACCGTCTGTCCGCCTTCGTACTGCTGTCCGGTCCAGACGTCTGTCCAGCCGTCGCCCTTAGGCAGGTATATGCTACGCTGAGTGGCTTGCGCCTTCGTCACTGGTGCCACCAGCAGGTCTTGCCCAAACATAAACTGGTCCTTCAGCTCATGTGTGCGTGTGTCTGCAGGATAAGCAATGCCCATGGCACGCATAAACGAATACCCTTCGTTGTACACACGTCTGTCTGTGCTGTAGATATATGGTAGCAGGGCATAACGCAGGTTGATGTATCGATTGATCACATCGTAGTAGCTCTCCCCTTCCTGGCCATACTGATATATGGCACGGTCGGTGCCCGAACCATGGCTACGCATGATGGTACAGAATGTCCCGAACTGAATCCATCGGCAATACAGTTCATTATATGTATCCTGCCCTGGTCCGTGGTAGCTGCCGTTGAAGAAACCGCCTATGTCGCTGTTCCAACTGGGAATGCCGCAGGCCGAGTAGTTCAGGGCTGCCGGTATCTGATTGGCAAGCGTCTCCCACGAAGCGGTGATATCGCCGCTCCATGTGCCTGCTCCATAGCGTTGCATGCCTATGAAACCCGAGCGTGTCATTATCATCACACGCTTGGCCTCCGTCAGCTCGGCCTTCTGGGCCCGATGTCCGTCGTACACTCCACTGGCATGCATCAGCGGGAACACATTACGCATAGAGCGCCAGGTATGGGAGGCCTCGAGCGAGTGCGGGTTCAGGGTGGCATTATCTTCATCGTCCTTGTTCAGCACTATGAAGTCGTTGGTCCTCTCCCAATCCTCGCCGCCTTGATAGTGGTCGGGTTCCGACGAGTCCACCCAGTAGGCATCCACGCCTTTGCTCACCAATCCTTCCCAGAGGCATTTCCAGTAGTAGTCGCGCGCCGACTGCTGGTAGGGACTGTAGATAGCCACTCCTGAGTTTGGCGGGTAAGTGGTGGTCATTATCTCGTTGCCCATCTTCATCAACTGGTTGCTGGCCTTGAAGTGTGCATATTGCTTTGTGTCGGGGCCGAAGTTAGCCCAGAATGAGATGAGCAGATGGCCGCCACCGTTGTGAATGCCGTTTATCATCTTCGGATAGTCGGTCTTGAACGTACTGTTGAGGAACTCCATCGCGTTCCACTGGTTGTTGCCGCCCCAGTATTGCCAGTCCTGCACCACACAGTCGATGGGCACTTTCAGCGAGCGGTACTTCTGCAGCACACCCAGCGTTTCCGTAGCACTCTGATAGCGTTCCTTGCTCTGGAAATAGCCGAAGGTCCACAGCGGCACCATCGTAGCCTGCCCCGACAGCTGACGCAGGAGGCGCTGCACATCGTCGCCACGAGCCTCATCGCCTACCAGCACATAGTAGTCCACCGCATGAGCGGCTTCCGTCTTGAAGGTGGCCCCGTTCGAAGAGTTGTCGCTGAAGTCGCAAGGACCGTACAAGTCCCAGTACAAGCCGTATCCACGCGTGGAGTGGAAGAACGGTATCCACACCGACATATTGTTCTGCACCATGTGGTTGTAGCTCTTGTTGCGGTGGTTCAAGGCACCGTCCTGCACCTGCCCGAAGCCATAGATAGCCTCACCGTTAGACAGGCGGAACGACTGCGACACCGTATAAGGGTCTATGGTGTGGGATGTGCGTTTGGTAAACACCGCCTTTGCCCGCTCCTTGATGAGCAATGTGCCGTCGGCACGGAAGAAGCTCAACAGGCCTGTCTGCCTGTTGCACGTCACCATCACTTCGCTTGTCAGCAACGTGTCAACATTATTACCGCTCATGCTCTTTGGATTCACCTTCTGTGGAGTCATCGTCACCACCACCTTCGGGTCGCACTTTCCCAGCTCGTCGGTTTGCTGATACTTCGTAACTCGAACTATTTCAGGCGAATAGAACGACACTTCCGTCACGACACCGCCCACGGTTATCGTGTAATCCTGCGCATACGCCCCTGTCATCAGAGAGGCAGCGATTGCAACCAAAACAGTTTTTTTCATATCTTTTGATTTAAGTTTATCTTAGTTTCGCATGCTCTGCTTGCATGTTTGGGGGGAAGTTCTTCAGACTCGCTTCGCTCGAAGAAGCGTCCTTCGGCCGAGCGAAAGGAGTTCTTGAAGGGTCAAGCGTCGCAAGCGCCGAGCGAAGGAAGTTATCACTCGCTTGGCTCGCTGAGAAGTTAAAGACGATACCATCAAGACGAGTTCTATCCTCGAGTTTCCTTATTCTTTTACCATCATCTTATATGTCTCAGGCCATTGATAATAGGTGGTGCGGTCTATCTTACGCACTTCGTCGGCGCCGCCATACCAGCCGTTGCCGCCATTGGCTCCGTCGAACCACACCTCGAATATCTCGCCATAGTTCGTCAGCAGTTCTCGCAACTGGTTGCGGAAATAGGTGACATATTCCTCTCGGCCATATTCGGGATGATTCCTGTCCCACGGCGAGAGGTAAACGGCAAACTCCAGGCCCTCCTCGCGACAGGCATCTGCCAGTTCACGCACTACGTCGCCTTTGCCGCCCTTCCATGGTGAGTTCTTTACGGAGTACTCCGTGTAGGCACTCGGCCACATACAGAAACCGCAATGGTGCTTGGCGGTGAAGATGATGCCGCGCATGCCGGCTTGCTTGCATACACGGGCCCACTGGCGGCAGTCAAGGTCTGAAGGATTGAACAGCTTCGGATCCTCATTACCATATCCCCATTCCTGGTCGGTATAGGTATTGAGCGAGTAGTGTATGAACGCATACATCTCCATATCCTGCCACCGCAACTGATTCTCATTGGGGACAGGTCCACAAGGAACTGGCTCCGTCATTGACTTGGACTTCTGCTGGCCGTTAGCCACTCCAAGCAACAATAAACAAGCTATAAATGCCGATAATATTCTTTTCATTGCTAACCAGTTGAATTAATATTAAGGAAGATTTCACCTGATTGCCATTTCTGACGCTGCAAAGATACAAAAATGCGCAAGAGTTGAGCAAGAAAATGAAGAAAAAAAGTAGGAAACCATATACAATTAAAACCATTCAGGTATCCAGCGGCCTTTAGAGGATTGCCCTTGGGCCATCCGTGCCCGATGAGGGGAGCCGTAACTCCTACGGCGACGGAGGGGCAAAGGGCAAAAGCATTCAATAACTACCCACTACCCACTCTAAACTCCCCACTAACTATTAACTATTAACTCTTAACTATTAACTATTAACTAACCCGTTAAGGTTAAGGTCAAGGTCAAGGTTTTAACTCTTAACTATTAACTCTTCGCTCGGCGCTTGCGACGCTTCTTCGAGCCTCAAGGCGAGTCTGAAGAACTATTAACTAACCCGTCAAGGTCAAGGTCAAGGTCAACGCCTTTTAGTACGCAAATCTTAACAAATCGTCAAAATAATTTGGTCATTTGGGCATTAGTTTCTATTTTTGTCGCAGAAATATACAAAAATAGTAACGAAAATCACAATAAACTTACCGATATGAAGCCTATAAGTCGCTTCATAACTATGCAAGCAACGGAACAAAACATTTAAAATCATACGCACTATGAAACAGATACTGTTCATGAAGAGATTATTAATCTTCGTATGCGCCCTTCTCCCTATGATAGGGGTTAGCCAATTGAAAGCGCAGTCCATATCAAGCGGCAAAACGTTCAGGCTCAAAAATCAGCGAGCCGGCTACTTATACAAGTCAGGCGACAATATAGCCGGTACGTCGAGCGCAAGTCAGGCTTCAGTATTTACGTTAGTCACGAATAGCACCCTCAACGGCGGCATATACTATCTCTACGATGTCACCAACAATGCCTTCGTGCACCACACGGGAGATAATCCCAATAATCCTGGATCTTATGGTAATTACGCCTCAGAGAGTGAGCCAGAGACGCACATGCTTGTGAGTGCCGCCTTTTGGTTAGAATCCACAGACAACTCTACTTACCCTTATAAGATTCGTGGCAACATGGGCAACTACCTCAATGTAGATAGTCAACCAGGCTATGCATGCTTCAACACTTGGTCTTCAACCGACGCGGGTAATAGTTTTGCTATTGAATACCTGGACAATATATCCTCTGAATCAGAAACCTATCAACGAGCATTGAAGCTGCTGGACAACTACTTCTCCTATGCAGAGCTCAGCAGCGACAACACTAAACTTACCTTCTACTACGATAATCAACGGGCCAGCCGCGAAGGCACAACTTATAGCCTCAACACAGGCAATAATGACCCTGGATGGTATAACTATCGCGAGAGCATAACAAGTGTGGAGTTCTCTGATTTGACGACGTTTAAGACTTATTTCAAGCCTACGAGCACATACCGTTGGTTCAATGGCATGACCAACCTTACGGATATTCATAGCTTGTATAACTTGAACACGAGTGAGGTGACAAATATGAGAGGCATGTTCTACGGCTGTTCTAAACTGACAAGCCTCGACTTTAGCGGATTTAACACGGAAAAGGTGACTGACATGGCATTTATGTTTCAGCACTGTCCCTCACTCACAAGCCTCAATGTCTCGAGTTTCAATACTGCCAGCGTCACGGATATGACTGCTATGTTTGATGGTTGTTCCTCGTTGACATCGCTCGACGTTTCGGGCTTCAACACGGCAAATGTCACAAACATGACTCAGATGTTCTACAACTGTTCTAAGCTGACGACCCTCGATGTCTCTGGGTTCAACACGGCTAAAGTCGGCAATTTTTCTATGATGTTCTATAATTGCCAGAAGCTGACCTCTCTGGATGTATCGGGGTTCAATACAGCGAAAGCAACGACCATGAGTTCTATGTTCTCTGGCTGCTCATCCTTGACGAGTCTCGACGTGTCCGACTTCAATACCGAGAAAGTGACTGCAATGAACTATATGTTTAATAACTGTAGTAAACTTACCTCCCTTGACGTCTCTGGATTCAACACTGCAAATGTGACGAATATGAGCTATATGTTCTATTATTGCAGTAAAGTTCCCAACCTTGACGTCTCTGGCTTCAACACCGCAAAGGTAACAGATATAAGCTATATGTTCCGTGGTTGCAATCTGCTTAAAGAACTTAACGTCTCGAGCTTCAACACGGCATTGGTAACTAAGATGGACTACATGTTCGCTAATTGCGGATCCTTGACCACCATATACGCCAGTGATACGTGGACTACAAATGCCGTTACATCGTCAAGCTCTATGTTCTCAGGGAGCACCAAAATCGTAGGCGGTGCTGGCACCACATATAATTCAAATGCCACCAATGCCAATTACGCCCACATCGACGGCGGCACTGCCAATCCCGGCTACCTGACATCCGACAAAATCTCCTTCGCCGACGCCAACGTCAAGGCCATCTGCGTCGCCAACTGGGACACCAATGGCGACGGCGAGCTGAGCTTAGCTGAGGCTGCGGCAGTGACCTCGGATCAGATGGGAACTACGTTCTCTGAAAACAAAAACATCACATCCTTTAATGAACTAAGGTTCTTCACTGGATTGGATCGTCTGAGAATGGATGCTTTCTATAATTGTACTGCACTCCAGAGCATCACACTGCCCGAAAGCCTGACAAGCATCGGTATTGATTGCTTCTGGGATTGCTCATCTCTTAAGGCTCTCCATATACCAAAGAGCGTCACTTCCATTGGCAACTACATCACGGCGGGATGCGCGGCCCTTGAGACGATTACCGTAGATCCCGAAAACACAGTGTTGGCTTCGCCCAACAACTGCAACGCCATCATTAAGGAGGGCACTCTGCTGGTAGCCGGCTGTAAGAACACCGTTATCCCCGACGGCATCACAACTATCGGCGTGGCAAGTATGAACGGGTTCTCCCTCACAAACATAGTGATACCTGCTTCCGTCACAGAAATCCAAATGAATGGCTTCGGTAAAAACGGAACCCTTCAGACAGTGACGATGCTGGCCACCGAGCCTCCTCTGCTGCAGCGCGGTGCATTCGGCCCCACCGCTACTCTGCAGGAGAACTGCATACTCATCGTGCCCGACGACAGCCGCGAGGCATACCTAACAGCAGAGGCTGGTAGTCAGGCCTTCACCTACGCCGAGACCTTCAAGGAGATACGCACCGCCAGTTTCTCCAACCACGTGCATATTAATAATGTGGAGGCCACCACGAGTGACCTGGCGACACTTGCCGTTATCAACAACGACGTGGTAGAGAACAGACCAACCATCTCGGTGACTGCCGGTGCGCCAGCCTATTTCAACATCAACGGTTTCAATGGTTGGTGGCAGAAGAAGGTAGGCGGCGAATTCACAAACGTATATAGCGGTTTGTTCACACCAGGCACTTGGCGTTTCCATTGTCAGGTACGTATCGACGGCGACGACGCAACCTCCAACGTGTTGGCAAGCCCCCTCACGGTGAAGGTGAACGATGTGGAGTGGACTGTTGAATACGTTAATCTAGCAGATGATTATAGTTTCTGCTTTGTATCCTCTCCCGAAATAGAAGTTACAGTACCCAACGAAGTCATCAACTTTGCCGACGCCAACGTCAAGGCCATCTGTGTCGCCAATTGGGACACCGACGGCGACGGCGAGCTGAGCACCGTGGAAGCGGCATCGGTGACCAACCTGCAAGGATGGGCAAAGCAGGACATCATCCCAGACAATACATACTTCATCCGCAACGTAGGAACAGGTCAGTTCCTTACCGGAGGGAATCAGTGGGGCACACAGATAAGCCTTTCGGAAGACCAAACGCCATACATACAGATCAGGGTAGAGAGCCTGCCGGCTGAAGACCAGGCCGCATATCCCAACTGCTATATGCTTCGCCTCGACGGCTCCTACACATTTGGCACAATCTCGAAAACAGACACCTATCTCTTCCGCTATGGCAGAGACGATACCAGCATAGGTTTCGTAGACGCTCCAAATACAGACGTCTGCAGATACTTCCGGATTGTAAAGAACGCCAACGGCCACTACACCATACAGTCGGCTCCCGGCTTGTCCGGCCTCAACACCAACGGCAGCGAATATGCCGGTGGCGACGGTCCCGGAGCACCCGTCTTCTTCAACCTCGGCGAGACAAACCCATACATCGAGTGGGACTTCGTATCCACGTCGCCCAACGGTTTCAACGGCACCAACATCACCTCGTTCAACGAGTTGCAGTACTTCACAGGCTTGACAGAAATCCCCGAGAATACATTCTACAGTTGCTCCGATCTGCAAAGCATCACATTCCCAACCTCCATCACCAAAATCGGCAGCTTCGCCTTTGCCGGCTGTGCCGCACTCCAGGACCTCGTTATCCCCGAGGGCGTGACAGAAATCGACGCTTTTGCTTTCAGGGACTACACCGGACTCGTCACACTGCCCACTACCGTCACCTCCATCGGCAGCTATGCTTTCGAAAACTGCTCTGGCCTCAAGGTCAGCTGGACCACCCCGCCCGCTGCCAACGGCCTGCTCAACAACGATCAGTTCGGCCAAGAGCATGCCGACCCCAAGAAACCGCTCTATGTTCCCATTGGATCATACGAAGCCTTCGACATTCCTTATTGGTGGCGCTTCGACATCCGCGAGTACGGCATTATCCCATTCGAGGACGAAGACCTTGAGATGTATTTGTTCTTCGCCTTGGGTGGCAACGTTGAAGGCCATGTAACGGCTGAGGAGGCGGCTGCAGTCACCAACTTTAGCGAATTAAGCCTCGATGGTTATAAGACCGAATTGACCACCTTCAAGGAGTTCAAGTATTTCACCGGACTCACAGGAATCCCATCCGATGCCTTCAGAGGGTTCACCAATCTTACCAGCATCGCGCTGCCAAGGACAATGACGGCAATCCCCGATGGAGCCTTCATCAACTGCTCGTCTCTGACAGACGTTGATATCCCCGAGAGTGTGATCTCAATAGGCCTGTCCGCATTCAACAGCTGCTCGAGCCTGACTGAACTGAAACTGCCACCGCTCCTGGAAACTATCGGTGCCTACGCGTTTACCAACTCCGGTCTGCAGCGTTTCAACATACCCGCCTTCGCCACCGATTTCAACGATGCCTTCGCGGCCACAAGTACTGTTGTTCCCTTGTACGTCACAACAGAGTGGACCGAGCCTGTCGCTATCACCGAGAACACCTTCCCGCAGCGCAGTCAGGCCACGCTCTTCGTGCCCTTGGGCTCCGAGGAGACCTACGCCGAAGCGCCCTATTGGCAGGACTTTGGACACATCGTCGGGCATATCATATTCGAGGACCCAACCGTCAAGGCCATCTGCATCGAACATTTCGACACCAACCACGACGGCGAACTGACCATCGCAGAGGCAGAAGCCGTGACGTCATTTGGCTCCTACTACGATGACCCCAACAGTCTGATATTCGCCGGCAATTCCGAAATCCAATCCTTCAACGAGCTGAAGTATTTCACAGGCCTGCAAGATATCGAGGCTTTCGCATTTGCCTATTGTGAAAACCTCGCCAGCATCACACTGCCCTCAAACATTAAAACTATTGGCAATCAGGCATTCCAAAGCACCAATCTCCATTCCATCGAGATACCAGAGGGCGTCACAACAATCTACGGCGCTGCATTCTATAATTGCAAGCAACTGACCAACGTCATACTGCCATCCACGCTCTTAAGAATCAGCACGAATGCCTTCAATGGCTGTAGCAACCTCAGATTCATCGAAATACCCGAGAGCGTCACTGAGTTTGGCAACTATACTTTCAACAACTGCACGGCACTCACACAGGTACGCGTCAAGTGGGACACGCCATTGGAGATAGGCGACGCCGACCCATTCCCCACCCGCGCTGACATCACCCTCGTCGTTCCGCCCCACACCAGCGACGCCTACAGCACGGCTACCTACTGGCAGGAGTTCAAGAACTTCCAGGAGCAGGAGCCTGCATGGCTCACCTATACCGACGAGAACGGCGACATATATCAGTACGAGCCAGGCTACTCCGCACAGCTCTACCACTATGCCGACAAGAGCGGCCGCACCACCTTCGTAATGCCCGAGAGCATCACCGTCGACGGCGTCACATATCCTGTCACAGCCATCGCTGGGCTACACTCCGGCTACCTCCAGTCGCTCATCATACCCGCCAGCGTCACCACCGTCAAGGACGAAGCCTTCTCCTGTCTCATAGCTCCCGACCAGGGACTCACGCTCAAGGAAATCCGCATGCTCGGTAGCGAGCCGCCCGTAGCAGGCAGGTTCGATGGCTGGAGAATTTCGCTGGTAGGATATAATATGCAAATGCAGCACCAGTATCCCGACGACCCATCCAAGCAGGTCAGCTTCAAGGACATCCTCCTCGAAGTGCCCGCAGGAACCAAGGCCGACTACCAAGCTGCCAACCTATGGAAGGAATTCACCGTCAAGGAGGACGAAGCCTACGCACACGTCTCCGCCGACGGCACTACCCTTACCTTCTACTACGACGAGCTGAAGACCACCAGGGACGGCCACGTTTATCCGCTCAACGAAGAGTACGACTTACCTCAGTGGACATCCAACGCCTGGAACAACAGCATCCAAACAGTAGTCTTCGACACGTCCTTCGCCAAGGCTCGTCCCACAACCACCGCCAAGTGGTTCGTCAACATGGAGCAGCTGACTACCATCACCGGCCTTGAAAACCTCAACACCAGCGAGGTGACCAACATGTCGCAGATGTTCAGCTACTGCAAACAGCTCACCGCCCTCGACCTCTCCACCTTGAACACCGAGAAGGTCCAGACCATGTACGGTATGTTCCTTGGTTGCGAAAACTTGACGTCGCTCAATCTCTCTAATTTCAACACTGCTGCAGTCTTTAACCTGTCCCGAATGTTCACCCTCTGCACAAGACTGAGCACCCTCGACATCTCAAGTTTCAACACCGCCAATGTAACGATAATCACCAATATGTTCAGCCTCTGCGGGTCGCTTATGACCATATACGTAGGCAACGGCTGGTCCACGGCTAACGTCGACAAGAGCAACTTGAACAACTACTGCGACATGTTCTTAGGCGATAACATGCTCGAAGGCGGAGCAGGAACCCGCTACATGGATTATCAATGGTCTACCGAAGGGAACGACGACATCGAATACGCTCGCGTCGATGCACCCGGCGCCCCCGGCTACCTCACCTTCAATGGCGCCTTCATCCAAGGCGATGTCAACGGCGACGGTTCAGTGACCATTGCCGACGTTACCGCCCTCGTCAACATCATCCTCGGCAAGACCCAGGCTCCCGCCAGCGGAGTAGCCGATGTCAATGGCGACCACGCCACCACCATCGCCGACGTCACCGCTCTCGTCAACATAATCCTCGGAAAGAATTAAAAAGGATTAAGGATTAAAGACATTTTGTCAAAAGGGCGGCGCATCACACAGCGTCGCTCTTTTCTTTTCAAACAACGAATTATACTAATTATACGAATTCTTTTCAAACCACGCGCTCGGCGCTTGCGACGCTTCTTCGAGCGAAGCGAGTCTGAAGAATTTCACTAATTTGCGACGGCTTCGCAAGCGTCGCGGCTGCGCGAAGAAACAAGAATGTTGAACAGCCTCGTTTACTTTCGACACCTTGCGAAGCGTGTCGCTCTGAAATTCGTGCAATTCGATTATAATTGTTTCCATAGGACATGAAGAAAAATTCGTAAAATTCGTATAATTCGTTGTTTATAAAAAGTTAATTGTTCTTGAATGGTCAAGCGTCGCAAGCGCCGAGCGGACAGTGGACAAATAAACTTAAACAAGAAATTATCATCCGGATGGCCTCTGCGAGCTCTGGAGAGCACGAAGCTTGGCGCTTGCGCCGTTCGTGCGCCCCTGCGGCCTCACTGAAGGTCAATGGCTATGCCTTCGCGTCCTCTCATTATCTCCAGAGCCTCGGCGCCTCGGCGCCTCTGCGTTGAAAAAAGATTAGAGGAAAACAATTCGCAAGAATCTGTTCCAACAATAAGCAGAAATATTATTTGTTATTGTTGAATGAAATTGTTGTTTATTGTTGCCTATTGTTTTCCAGCAAGTGGATCATGGAATTATGGTCATTATGGCCGCTCGGCGCTTGCGACGCTTCTTCGAGCGAAGCGAGTCTGAAGAATTTGTGTCAAAAAAGAATAGAGGTCTGACAGGATCATTTATGTAATTTGTGTCAAAAAAGATTAGTGTTCTGATATGAATGTTGCGAAACCGCGGTCAAAAACCATTTCACTTCAGTTCAGAAAACTGAATGGAAACTGACGAAATCTATAAACCACCGAGTGATTTATAGAAATCACGTGGTGGTTTGTAAAAACCGCAGTGTGGTTTTGATAAACCAATCGGTGGTTTAAACTATTATTAAAGTCGAAAAACAGTTGCGTCCAGGTTAAACGACAGTTTTTGTACACAGAAATCACATTTCTCTATTAATCATACCGCACAAAAAACCAAAATAAGTCCCGTAGGGACGAAGGATATTAGGCAGGGGGGAAGTGAGCGAAGCGAACGGAACCCCTGTATCATGTCAGAAGGTATATAGAGTGCCATAGGTACGCAGGATCAAGATCAATAATTCCGTCGTACCTACTGCACTCTATATATTATGCTCTAGAAACAGGGGGGCCGCTACGCTACACACCCAGCCTAAATTCCGACGCCCCTTTGGGGCTTTGTGCCAACTGCTACATTACGCCTTTCTTCTTATCAATGAAATCGCGAATTAATTCCCTCGAAAATTGTAAATCATCAATTGAAAATTGAAATCGCCCCAACACTCCGCGTCACTAACAGCCCCGCAGCCCGCTCCAACAGCGGCTTTCGGGATGTCGGAGTGTTTGAGACATTTTAAAAAAATTTTGAAAACTGAAAACAATGGGCTTTCGGAGATTGACGTTAAGATTGACGAAGATTGACGGGGCCAGAAAAACTCTTTGCATAGTGAGCGAAATATTCCTCCGTCAATCCACGTCAATCCATTCGTCAATCCACTTTTCAATCAAGGTTAGGGTTTTCCCGACGTTATTGGCAAGCCAAATCACATCACTTCACCATTTAGCATCTTTGGCCTGCACAAAACAATATTCTATTCTGCAGAACTTGTAGCCAAATTGTTCATTTTAGACAAATAGTCGAAAAAAACGACATTAATATTTGCAGCATTACAAAACTTTTCAATAACTTTGCGTTCGATTATGCACCTTTCCGCGCGCGCGAGAGCGCTACGCATGCATTCATCTAATAATGTGAGTGACCATGACTTCCCGTGAATAGGATCATGAATCATCATCAACAAAGCCCTCCATACAGAGGTTACATGCTAAAAAGAGAAAAACGACAACAAATTAAAATTTACCTTTATGAAACAATCATTACTTAATCGATTCTGGCTACGTGCCTGTATGCTCGTAGCGTTGGTCTGCTGTGCAGCCAGCAGCGCATGGGCAGAAGGAATAGACGGCTACTACACCATTAAGAACAATGGTAATGGGAAATACGTCAACGTAGCAGGCCGCAAGACCGTAACATTTGTAGATGAAACAGCTACTGCGACTGCCGCTGGCACAGTAATCCGAGTGAAGGCTAACGCCGTCGAAGGGAAGGAAGATTTACAGGTGGAAGTTCTCCGCTCACAGGGTGTTGACATTCCGGGATATGCAGAGAAGGCCATGAACTACGTTCCAAAAATTGTGGAATTGGCAGTGAACAAGTTAGGAGCAAACGGTGAAGGCAACTTGCTCGGTGCAAATGGTCTCAAGGCTATAATGGATAAATTCAAAGAGAGTTTTGACTATCACCTCTACCTCGAAGAAGTCGGCGAAAACAGCTATCGCATCTATGGCCGCACACCAAGCATGCAGCCTGTAGTGGACTTCTATGCCGCGAACAAGGACAATGTAGATGCCAAGCTCCCGATGTTGGAGCAGTTCATTAATGACGCTATCAAAAAAGTTCTTCAGAAGACAAACGGGAGCGGTGCCAGTATCCTTGTAGAATTCAAGCTCCATGATGTTTGGCAGGAGATGAAAGTTGCAGAGCTTGAAGAGCCTATTGATGATGCTTCTAAGCTTGCTTTCCTGCAGGGCGTACTTGCCAATAAAGACTACGTATGGGACTTCGCTTATGAAACAGCAATGATCTATTGGGACAACCTGAAGGCTCATCCAAGATTTGGAGAGATTAAGGAGATGCTCGGCGAATACGCCAAATACCTTGACAAGGTGGAGAATATAAAGCCTGACTTTAAGTACTACATCGTGCAGAAAGAGAACCAGATTGACTTTATCAGTCAAGGCAACAGCGAACTCAACTCCGACTTCACTGCCTGGACAATGACTCCGCGCAGCACTTTCAACATTAACTGCGACATCGAGCAGACACATACAATATATTCCAATCAGCCCAACGTAGAGCCCACAACCTACAAGGAGTACTACACCACGCTCTACACTGACTTTGCCTACACCATGCCTGAAGATGCAAGCGTGAAGGCATATACCATTAAGGAGATATCTCAAAAAGGCGTAGCCGTTCGCAAAGAGATAACTGGTATCATACCTGCTCAGACTCCTGTTCTATTAGTCTCCAAAAGTTCTGAAGCCGTACTAACACTGAATACAACCGAAGGCACAGCTGCGGCGAACGAGCTGCTGGGCAACGACTGGCTGATTAATAAATTACAGATCAAAACTCCTCAAGTGGAATCATTATTTGCTAAGATTCATGATTTACTCACTATGAAGGATTTGGAGTACATGTATGACGAATACATAAAGGAATACGAGCACCTAATGCTTAGAAACGCCGGCACTGTCAACAACAAGTATTTCTTTGGTTTGTCTGGCGATGATATTGCTGAGGCGTCTATGAATATTTGTCAGTTGAGTCTTGATGGAAATGTTCCTGCATTTTATCATAACCTTGAAAAGGCAGATGCCAACAAGGCATTTATTCAAAGTGAAACTCTGGATACAATTCTACTATCACTCAGGGGTGATGTCAACCGCGACGGCCTGGTTACTATTGCCGACGTCACGGCTTTGGTGAACATCATCCTTGGCAAGGTCACTTATTCAGCAAATGCTGACAAGTATGACTTCGAAGCTGCCAACGTGAATGGTGACGAGCAAATATCCATTGCCGACGTAACCGCTCTCGTGAACATCATCCTGGGCAAATAAGAGTCCTTTAGTTAAATATTGATTATATCGGGGCAGCGAGTTATGAAAGTTCGCTGCTCCGATTGCAAAAAGAATAATACCAAGATGAAAAGACTATACACAATCATATTCCTCTTCCTGTTCGCTATCTCTGCACACGCCCAGTTGAACGGAACAGGCTTCTATCGTTTCCGCAATTCGGCTAACACCAGTGACTACATATGTCTTGCTAATGATAAGTTCAATTACACTACAATCATCAGTTCGGCTGCAGGAGGATTAAGCCAACTTTTGTTTGACCAAGCAAATGCTATTAAAAGAGCTACGGCATGCGCTACAAACTACCTACAAACTGACATCCATCTTGTGACGGATACAGAGTGCATTGACCCATCAACTGTTATTTATGCGAAGAACACAACTGGCAACTATTACGACCTAATCGGCCAGGGCACAAGCCTCCTTAGCTTGACAACAGGACAATACCCTGGAAATGTAAAACTGAACTTTGAGAACATCACAGCGCTCCTAACAAGGGTCAGTGGCTCTGGAGCAAATGCGCTCTACACGTCTCGAGTGTCGTTGAAGGCCTCCAACTATGAGTCTGCCGACTTAGGCAACCGTTATTTCATTGATGACAACGGGAAGTTTAATATCAGCGAATCAAGTTCGGCACAGAATGCCAAATGGTATATCGAACCTGTGACTCATTTCAATGTATCCGCTACAGTTGAATTTGGCGGTAAATACTATGCAACTATGTATGTACCATTTGCCTTCACTCTGAGTAATAACGTTTTGAAGGCATACGTTGTCACTGCGATTGGAAATGATGGTACGTTGGAAATAGAAGAAGTCACAAGCAATGGAGGCATGGTGCCTGCCGGTACTCCGGTTCTGCTGGAATGTGGTTCAAACGTAGTTGCCGAATGCCAATTGATACCTGTCAACGAGCCACTTTGCAGCACACCTTATCTTACCACTGGTGATGCTCCATCTGCTTCTACAGCAACAAACTATACAGGTACTAATCTGCTTAATGGAACATATTACTGTAATCAGGACGGAAATTTAAGTTATCCAAAGAAAAGCGGCACGGGAACAATTAATGCCAACCACTACACAGCACGCACTAATTCGATGTATGTCCTCGGCATAACAGCCTCCGGTAAGCTCGGCTTCGTGAAGGCTACGGGCACGGCAATGCCGGCGAATAAGGCATTGCTGGAGTATACGGGCACGGCTGAACTGGTGCTGCCGTTCGAGGAGGCAGCCTTCGTGAAGGGCGACGTCAACCGCGACGATGACGTCACCATTGCCGACGTCACGGCTCTGGTGAACATCATCCTGGGCAAGGCCGTTGAAGGCGATGAGAACAACTACGACTTCAAGGCTGCCAATGTGAACGAGGATGATCATATAACCATCGCCGATGTCACGGCGCTGGTGAATATCATTTTGGGAAAGTAGGAAAGTGAACTTTCGGAGCAGCGAGAGCAATCAAGCTTGCTTGAATTGCCGAGTCGTGACGAAAGTCAGCAAAGCTAACAATGAACTTTCGGAGCAGCGAGAGCAATCAAGCTTGCTTGAATTGCCGAGTCGTGACGAAAGTCAGCAAAGCTAAAAGTGAACTTTCGGAGCAGCGAGAGCAATCAAGCTTGCTTGAATTGCCGAGTCGTGACGAAAGTCAGCAAAGCTAAAAGTGAAAAATAAAAGTTACTTGAAACTTAAAACTAAAGGAATCCTTTTTAATTGCTACGACTCTTAGAGTCTGAGAGATATGGAAAAGCTTCTGCACTACGTATGGCGACATAGGATGTTTCCGCTTGAACCGTTGCACACCACCGACGGCGAAGCCATAGAAGTGCTTGATCCCGGACTTAAGAACACCGATGCGGGCCCTGACTTCTTCAATGCCAAGGTACGAATCGGCGGCACTATGTGGGTGGGCAACGTGGAGATACACCTTCGCTCATCCGACTGGGAGCGCCACGGGCACCACACCGATGCCGCCTACAACAGCGTCATACTGCATGTGGCGGAGCTGGTGGATGCCGACGTAGTGACGGCGGACGGCAAACGGCCACCGCAGCTGCAGCTTGCCATACCTGACAGCCTGCGCCGCGACTACAACACCCTCTGCCGCACGGAGGACTATCCGCGCTGCTGGACGATAATAAAGGGGTTGCCGCGGCTGGTGACGCATTCATGGCTATCGGCACTGCTGGCAGAGCGTCTGACCGAAAGGGCGGCGATGGTGACGGAGCGACTGCGCCTGACCGACGGCGACTGGGAGCGGGCGTTCTTCATCACCATGGCTCGCAACTTCGGCTTCGGCATCAACGGCGAGGCTTTCGAATACTGGGCTCGCCACCTGCCGCTGCATGCCGCCGCCAAGCACCGCGACGATGCCTTCCAACTGGAAGCTCTCTTCCTCGGGGCGGCCGGACTGCTACGTGACGAGGCCATTCCACCATCGGCACGCGAAGCGGCTGCCAACGACTTATACCTACGGCGCCTACGCACGGAATGGGCATTTCTGGCTCATAAGTTCCAACTGCCGGAACCGATGGAGGCTAAGCAATGGCGATACCTGCGACTGCGCCCGCAGAACTTCCCGCACCTACGCATAGTGCAGCTGGCACAGCTCTATTTCCGTCGCACGGCAGGTCTGGCAAACATCCTCGAGGCAAAGGACCGCAAAGCCCTGCACGTCTGTTTCAACACGGCGGTGAGCGAGTACTGGCGCAGTCATTATCTGTTCGGACTTGAGTCGGAGGCTAAGGACAAGACACTGAGCACCGCCAGCCGCGATCTGATAATCATAAACACCGTAGTGCCCACCCTCTTCGCCTACGGGCAGGAGCACCACGACGAAGGGCTGCAGGAGCGTGCCGTGGCACTGCTCGAGAGCATGAAAGCGGAGCAGAACTTCATCATGCGGCAGTGGCAACAATGCGGGTTGGCCGTAGACAACGCCGCCGACAGCCAAGCCCTCATACAACTCAAACGTGAATACTGTGACCGCCTCGACTGCCTTCGTTGCAGATTCGGATACGAGTACTTAAAGAAAGATTCTACTCCCACTTAAAACAAGGCAATAATATAGGAGATGGCACAGAAGAGTTTTTGTAAGACAACGAATTTTACGAATTAGACGAATTCTTTCTTGTCCTATAGCCTATCTTTGCATAGCCACGATGCAGCGTAAATTCGTTTAATTCGTATAATTAGTTGTCAAAAGACAATGTCCGACCAAGAACTACTATACACTATTGCTTTGACGCTTGTGCTACGAGGTCATAGCCGTTCGCAACGGGCACTGCTGGAGGCTCTCGGCAGTGCAAGTGCAGTTTACGAAAACCGAAAGGATGCCAGTTCGGTGTTTGAAGGCATCTCCACCAGAGCCACTGAGGCTTTGGCGGGCATGCCCAGTTTCATGAAGGCTGCCGAAGAGGAACTGGCCTACGCGCGAGCACATAATATTAAGGTGTTGGCCATTCAGGACACCGACCACTACCCCACCCGTCTGCGCTCCTGCGAAGATGCACCACTCATACTCTACTATCTCGGCAATGCCGACCTGAATGCCGACCACGTAGTGAGCATAGTGGGCACACGCCGCTGTACCGAACGAGGACGCGACCTGTGCAAGGCCATGGCTCATGACATAGCACAGCGGGCTTCCGGAACACTCGTGGTGAGCGGACTGGCCTATGGCATTGACATAACAGCCCACCGCGCAGCCCTCGACAACGGCTTGCCTACGGTGGCGGTGCTGGCTCACGGTCTCGATGAGATATATCCTTCAGCACATCGGCAGACGGCAATAGAGATGCTGAAGCAGGGAGGCCTCCTCACGGAGTTCACTACCCACACGCCCATCGACCGCCTCAACTTCCTGCAGCGCAACCGTATAGTGGCGGGAATGGCGGATGCCACAGTGGTGGTGGAGAGCCCTGCACGAGGCGGTTCACTGAACACGGCACGCCTCGCCACCGACTACCATAGGGAGGTATTTGCATTCCCCGGCAGGCCTTCAGACGTGAACTCCGAAGGCTGCAACGCCCTCATCCGTCGTAATGCAGCTACGCTGATAACATCTGCCTCCGACATGATGGACGACCTCGGTTGGACTACCGCCACAAAGGCTGACGCACAGCAGAGCCTCCTCTTCGCCGACCTCACAGCCGACGAACAGCGGATAGTAGATGTCCTGGCAGCTGCCGAAACGGATATGGCACTGGCAGAACTTAGTGCACAACTGAACATACCATCGACGAAGCTGATGCCGATGATGGTGGCGCTGGAGATGAAGGATGTGGTAAGGACGATGGCGGGAGCGAGGTACCATTTGAGAGTGGGCAGTTGACAGGTGACAGTTGACAGTTGACAAGAATAAAGCCCGCGGGGGAGTTCCCTGCGGGCTTTATGAATGTGTTCTTGCGGAACGGTTAGAGTCGCTTCGCGACGGTTAGGGAGCCTTCGGCTCGATTAGAATTGCTTCGCAATGGTTAGATGTCTTACGAATAATCTCACCATTCATCCCCCGCCGGGGGATTATAGGGGGCTTCCCTAACCGCTGCAAAGCAGCACTAACCCCTAACCGAGCCGAAGGCTCTCACCGCTGCGAAGCGACCATAACCGCCCGAAGGGCTCTCACCGCTGCGAAGCAGCACTAATCGCCCTTCGGCAGCGTTTGATTAAGCATCAACGCGCCGAGGAGGGCGGAGGCTACAGTGCCGCAGAGGATACCGAGTTTGGCCTCGTTGAGCATCTCTGCGCCTTCGATGCCGAGGTGGGCGGGGTAGCTGAGAGCTGCTATGAACATGGACACGGTGAAACCGATACCGCACACCATGCACACGCTGGCGAAGGAACGCCAGTTGCCGCCTTCGGGCATCTGACACCAGCCGAGCTTGATGCTGAGCCATGAGAAGCTGAGCACACCGGTGAACTTACCTACGAGCAGGCCGAGGAAGACGCCGAGGGCTACGCCGTGGAACAGGCTGCCGATGCTCATGCCTTCGAAATTGACGCCGGCATTGGCGAAGGCGAAGATGGGAATGACTAAGTAGTTGATAGGCATTGCCAGCTGATCCTCGATGTCCTGAAGAGGTGAGATGAGTTGGTCGGAAGCTTTCTCGATACGGCGTAGCAGTTGTATGTCGCCTTTCTCAAGCACCATGGCTTTCTTACGGTCCTCCTCGTGGAACTCAATGTCGGGGTATTCCTTGAGGTATTCACGGATATACTCCATATAGTAGCGTGTGCCACGCGTGAGGTTGGCGGGAATGCAGAAGGCAAGCACCACACCGGCTATGGTGGCATGGATGCCTGAATTGAGCACCAGATACCAGAGGATAAGGCCGAAGGTCATGTAGAAAGCCTTGATACGCACTTCACGTTTGTTGCCGATGAGGAGGATGGCTACCACCACGGCAGCGGCGATGAGGTAAGGCCATGCCAGACCATGAGAATAGAAGATGGCGATGACGATGATACCGCCGAGGTCATCGGCCACGGCCAACGCTGCCAGGAAGATCTTAAGACCGAGGGGCACGCGCTTGCCGAACATGGACAAGACGCCCAACGAGAAGGCGATATCAGTAGCCATGGGGATGGCACAGCCGCGCTCCATGAGGGGATGGCCCAGGCATACGCAGAAGAAGACGATGACGGGAACTATCATACCGCCGCAGGCGCCGATGACGGGCAGCAGTGCCTTCTGACGTGAAGATAACTCGCCACAGAGTATCTCGCGCTTAATCTCAAGTCCCACGCTCAGGAAGAAGAAGAACATGAGGAAGTCGTTGATGAAATCCATCAGCGTGAGTGGGTGGCCGCCATGGCTGAAGACATTGAAGCTGCCTATGCTGAGAGCCAAGGGCTGCTGCCACAGCCACGCATAGAGGTTTCGCGTAGCAGGCAGGTTGGCAAAGACGAGTGCCAACACAGTGGCTACAATAAGCAAGACACTGGCGCTGACATAGCGGCGTATGAGTCCTGCAAGCGATGATTCGAGTTGAAGCTTTTCGTTCATAAGTCTATATGTTTGGATTTGGATTACTTCGTAATGGTTAGGTATGGCTGCTTTGCAGCGGTTAGAGAGCCTTCGGCTCGGTTAGAATTGCTTCGCAATGGTTAGACGGCTTACGAATAATCTCACCATTCATCCCCCGCCGGGGGATTATAGGGGGCTTCTCTCACCGTCGCGAAGCGACTCTAACCGTTCCGCAGGAACATTAGCGTTTCACCGCTGCCCGTAACACAAACCACGCATGGGCGCCAAGGGCGCGGAACCAGCCGTAGTGGTGTGCCATGATGCGCAGACGCTCGAGGAGGGACTTGCGGTGGTTCCGCGTGGTGATACCCTCGGCGAGGTAGTCGGTGAGGATGAGGTGTGAGTTGTGGATACGCAAGTTGCGACGCTCCGCCTGACGGAGAATACGAACAGCCCAGTCATAGTCGGCCGAGAACCGATAGTGGAGGTTGTAGGGCTGCAGGCGTGCTATATCGGCACGCACATAGAAACTCTGATGGCATACCAGCATGCCGTTGAGGAAGCTTCGCGAGGTGAGCTTATCTGGGGCACTGAGACGACGGTGCCGCAGGAAGCGACCTTCGCTGTCGACAAGGTCCGTCTCACCGTAGATGACCACCGGCAGGCGTGACTGGTTGAAACCGCCGAGTTGGGCTGCCACATCAGCCAGCGTGGTGCTGGAGTGAAACTTATCGCCGGCATTGAGGAATATTATATAGTCGCCTTTCGCCACTGCCAAGGCTTTGTTCATGGCATCGTAGAGACCGTCGTCGGGCTCGCGTATGAGAATGATGCTATGCGGGTGACGCTGGTCAGTGTTACGCTCCACATAGAGTTGCACCTCACTGATGGTGGAGTCGGTGGAGCAGCCGTCGATGATGATATGCTCAACGGCGTCGTAGGTCTGGGCCGATACGCTGTCGAGAGTGCGCCGTATGGTAGCTGCGGCGTTGTAGGTGACGGTGGCTATGGAGAATTTAATCATGGTGTAGTGAGGAGTGATTCGTAGAGGTCGCAGTAGCGGCGCGCCACGCTCTCGGCGCCCCATGTGGAAGCAGCCTTCTCGGCGGCAGCCTGAGCGAGGGCGTCGTGGTGATTATCGTCGAGGACATAGTCGATGCCTCGCGCCAGATCCTCGGCATCGCAGAAGTGTGCTACATAACCTGTGCGCTGGTGGTCGATCATCTCAGGGATGCCGCCGGCCTCAAAGCCCACGCAAGGCGTGCCGGTGGCGGCAGCCTCCATGAGGGTGTTGGGCAGGTTATCCTCGAGCGACGGTGTGACGAAGGCGTCGACAGCCTGATACAAAGCAGCCATCTCGGCTTCGGAGGTGATATATCCTTTTTTGATTACGGGGAAGGGCACCTCAGAGGCTATGCCGTCGGTCATCTGCCCCACTACGACAAGCGTCAGGAGGCCCTGCCAACGATGGAGAAGCGGCGAGGCGAGAGCATCGAACAGGAACGCAAGGCCCTTGCGCGGGTCGGTAACCTTCTGACAGGCAAACAACAGCAGACGGCCCTTGAGCGGCAACGAATGATGCCGGCGTGCCTCAGCCTTGTCGGCAACGCAGAACACGTTGTGGTCGTAGGTATTGGGAATGGAAACCACATTGTGGCCACCGACGAGAGCGCTCTGCGCTGCCTCACCGGCTATCCAACGGCTGCAACCGACGAAGGTAATACGGCCACGGGCATAAGCCTTCAGCTTACGCTCGAAAGTCCAGTAGGAGAGGTCGTGCTTGCCCGGGCGCTGCAACTGTGGACATGTCTGACAATGTGATTGGAATTTGCTGCAGGCGCGAAAATAGTGGCACACGCCGGTAACGGGCCACAGGTCGTGCAGGGTCCACACCACGGGCTTGCCGCTGGCGAGGATAGCTCCTATCTGTCGCACCGACAACATGCCTTGGTTCACCCAATGAAGATGTATGATATCGGCCTCGCGAAACTCCGGCAGCGACACGATGTCCACGCCCATAGAGGCTATGTCGACATCCCACAGTCCCTTGCGCGAGAAGCCATTGGCCACGAACACGCACAGACGCTCCCAAAGGAACGACAAACGCAAACGCCAATGGCGGGGATAGGCTGAAGTGGTGACGCTGGTGCTCTGCTTCTCGCCCACCAGCAGGCGTGCCTTGACGCCATGAGCGGTGAGGGCTGCCGTCAGCCGTCGTGCCGCAATGGCGGCTCCACCCGCACATTCCGAAGTGTTTATAAGCAGTACTCGCATTATATGGATTAGGGTATAGCTATTGATGATTTCCAGTGCAAAGGTACAACGAAAAACGCTTTTCTTGGTAAAAAAAAAGGAAAAATAGCCCTGCGCTAAGGAAAAAACACACGAAAGAGTAAAAAAAATTACGCATTAAACTTTAAACTATAAACTTTTATATACCTTTGCAACCGCATTGTGCCTGCCCAGATGGTGGAATTGGTAGACACGAGGGACTTAAAATCCCTTGGCCAGTGATGGCCGTACGGGTTCGATTCCCGTTCCGGGCACAGATATGAGATTCGACAACCGTTATAGCGCCAGCGATGAATTCCGGCGCGACGAACTTGTAGGGAAAATAGAGAAGTCACTTAAGAACCTCACGCTCGCCGAGCTTGAGGCTCTTTATTATCAGATATCGACTCAGACCTACACCAACGACGACCAATCTTAATCTATGCAACAATTCACGAAGTCTTTCTATACCAAGATAGCCTTGCTTGTCATAGGCCTGATGCTCGTATGCGGCATGGCCATGGTGCTGAATCACAAGGTAAGTGACAAAGCCGCCGGAGCGGAGCCCACAGAGGATACCAGTGCGTTTGTGACGCTGACCGATGTCGTGCCCGACGCTATCTTGGAAATACGTTATTTCGGTACATATAACTTCGTAGGCGCGCGCGTGGACGGCTATCTGGAACCCACCGCACTGCTCACACGGGCGGCAGCCGACAGCCTGCGGGCTGTGAGCGACGACGTGAAGGCACTGGGCTACCGTCTGAAGATCTACGACGCCTACCGTCCACAGCGGGCCGTAGACCATTTTATGCGTTGGGCTGCCGATATCCCTGACACGCTGATGAAGGCTTATTTCTATTCCGACCTGGACAAGAGCGTGCTCTTCGACCAAGAATATATATGTGCCAAGAGCGGTCACACACGAGGTTCTACCGTGGACCTCACGCTCTTCGACATGGCCACGGAGAAAGAGCTGGATATGGGTGGGACATTCGACTGGTTCGGTCCCGAGAGTCATCCCGATTTCTGCGGTAACCCCGAAACGGGTGAGTACACGGGCGACAACCACAAGAGCCCCGCAGGGCGTAGCATCACAGCCGAGCAGTTTGCCAACCGCATGATCCTGCGCAAGGCCATGCAACGTCATGGTTTCCTGCCCTTCAAGACCGAGTGGTGGCATTTCCTGCTGGACAACGAGCCTTTCCCCGATACATACTTCAATTTCCCTGTGCAACAGCTAAAGTGATTCCACGTTTAGCTTAAGTCTTGCAAATCTATCAACCAATCCATTAATTCAAACACACAAGATGAAGAACTACAAGATTTTGTTGCTTGCCGCCATCCTCTCATTCTGCGGCACAACGGCCATGCAGGCTCAGACAAAGTACTACAACACCCGCAACGAGATAGGCCTCACCATAGGTGGCGGTTCCAACTCCGAGTTGCTGAACATGTATACTGACATAGCCGAACTGCTGGCAACAGCAGCCGTGACGACAAGTATGACCGGCGGTGAATACACTGGCTACTACAGATACGGCAAGAAGAATTATATCCCCACCATCGGCATCGAATATTTCTACCACCTAAACAAGGTCGTAGGTCTGGGCGGTATCGCCACGTTCAATGGCATGTCTCGCGACATGTATGCCACCTGGGTAGACAACAAGACAGGCGATACCCGCGAAGACAAGACCGGTGAGGCAAGGCGCCAGAATATCAGCATCCTGCCTGCTGCCAAGTTCGACTGGCTGCGCCGCAAGAACATTGGCCTCTATTCTAAGCTCGCTGCCGGTGTGACTATCATGCATGAGAGCCAGCAGGACGATGCCGAGGGCGGTCTCGACTACAACGACACCGACGTGCTGTTCAACTTCCAACTCTCGCTCATCGGCTTCGAAGCCGGTTCCGAGAACTGGCGCGGCTTCGCCGAACTAGGCTTTGGCGAACAGGGTATTGCCCTGATTGGTGTGAAGTATAAGTTCTGATACTTTTTTTTCGCAAGCTCCGCTTGCTCGGAAGTTAGAGAATGGTTTTTAGGAGTTAAAGGAGTTAAAGGAGTTAAAGGAGTTAAAGGAGTTAAAGGAGTTAAAGACGATACCATCAAGAAAGACTTTTATCTTTATATTGGTCCCATTTATTAATGAATGCTATTTGCAAGTCATTCGTCTTTAACTTCTTTCGCTCGGCGCTTGCGACGCTTGACACTTCAAGAAGTTCTTTAACTCCATTAAGAATAAGCCCCTAAACTTTCACGAGGAAGTTTAGGGGCTTATTGTTTTGTAATGCTATGGCTTAGAATGAGTCCTCGGTGAGGATACGTTCAAGGTCCTCGGCTGAAATACGCAGGCTTAGGTTCCCACGGAAGGCCGTAGAGATGGAACCTGTCTCCTCGCTGACAACGATGGCCAGTGCATCCGTTTCCTGCGAAATGCCCATGGCGGCACGATGGCGCAGGCCCAATTCCTTAGGCATACTCATGTCATGTGTCACAGGCAGGATACAACCTGCAGCCTTGACGCGCTGGTTGGCTATGATCAAGGCACCGTCGTGCAAAGGCGAGTTCTTGAAGAAGATATTCTCAATCAGGCGCTGAGATATGCGTGCATCGATAAGCTCGCCCGAACGCATAAAATCGTTCAGAGGCAGTGACCGCTGTATTACGATGAGAGCCCCTACCCTCTGTTTCGACATAGAGAGGCATGCCATGACGATAGGGATGATATCCTCGCGGGTGTGCGTTGTCTTCTTCTCGCCGCTGAAGAACCGCACTATGGAACGCACACGCTGGTGCGTGCCTATTGAATAGAAGAACTTGCGAATCTCATCCTGAAACAGGATAAGCAGGGCTATGGCACCTACGCTGACGATGCGGTCGAGCAGGGTGCCCAACAGGCGCATCTCCAGCACCTGTGAGATAAACAACCAGAAGACGACAAAGATGAGCACGCCGAAGAAGATGTTCAGCGAGCGCGACTCCTTCATCAGCCGGTAGCAGTAGTAAAGGATAACGGCTACCAGAAGGATGTCGATGATATCTTTAAAGCCTATTGAGAAAAACACGATTAATAATTTAAAGATTTATCGGGATAACGTGATAACGAAATAACGGGATAACGGGATATCGTGATAACGTGATAACGGGATAACGAGATAACGAGATAACGATTAACAATTAACAATTAACAATTAACAATTAACGATTAACCACCCTCCAGGGGGGTGAGTCTATCCACTATCCTCACCGCCTCCACGGCTTCTTTGACGTCGTGAACCCGCAGGATATGGACGCCAGCCTGAAGGGCAACGGTATTGAGCACTGAGGTGCCGTTGAGCGATGCCTCGGGTGATGTGCCGAGCAGGCGGTAGATCATGGACTTGCGTGAGATGCCCACGAGGAAGGGAGTCTGGGAGAACAGCGCCACCAGGCGGGGCAGGGCTGACATCAGGGCGTAGTTCTCGTCGATGGTCTTACCGAAGCCGAAGCCTGGGTCGAGGATTACGTCGGCCACGCCAGCCGCGTAAAACTCCTCGAGACGCTGAGCGAAGAACTGAGCCACTCGAACATCCACGGGTTTGCCGGAGGCTGCATCGTCCCCTGCTGTCGCTACATTAGGGGCATCAGCTCCGCCAGCTGCAGCCGCAGGATTATGCGTGAGAACATAAGGCACACGCAGATCTGCCACGGCGCTCAGCATATCGGGGTCAGCACAGCCGCTGACATCATTGATGATGTCCACGCCGAAATCCCGAACCACACGGCGTACCACCGATGCGCGAAAGGTATCGACGCTGACGATGGCATCGGGCAGGGCCTTGCGCAACGGACTGAGAGCTGCTGACAGGCGCGCCAGCTCAGCCTCCTCGTCGGCCGGTTGGGCATCGGGACGTGTGCTTACAGCCCCGACGTCGAGTATCGTGGCCCCTTCGGCCAGCATCCGACGAGCCCGCTCCACCAAAGCGTCGCCGCCCCCATCTACCGGTGTGCGGCTCCCTGCGAAGAAGGAGTCGGGCGTAGCATTGAGTATGCCCATAACGATTGGGCGCTCCAAAGTGAGCAGTCGGCCGCGAAGGCTCAACGAGGTTTGCATGCTTGCAGATTATTCAGTTTGACGCTTGTCAGCGCCACAAAGGTAACAAGTTTTTTTTGTTTCTACTCATTTTTTTTGCTAGATTTGCAGTTTATATGTATTTTTGTGGCCAAATTGTAACCAATAGCTACAAAGGAATGGTGCAAAGGCTACTCTTCTTAGGCATTATAATAATGTTTGCGCTCGCACCCGCGCAAGCTAAACGCAAGGCTACCACAGTGCGCCTCGAGACCACTGCAGGCGTGATACGTGTGGAGCTGAGCGATGAAACGCCTCGCCACCGCGACAATTTCATCAAGCTCTGTCGCGAGGGCTACTACAACGGCACCTTGTTTCACCGTGTCATCAAGGATTTCATGATTCAAGGCGGGTCATGCGACGCCCGCGTAACCACCGTGGGCGACTCCATCGTCTCCCCCACGCGCGACAAGGTGCTGGGCGACTGCGACCCCGGCTACACCATTCCTGCCGAATTTAACCTGCCGTGGCTCTTTCACGAGCGGGGCGCTCTGGCAGCAGCCCGCGAGAGCGACGATGTAAACCCAGAGATGCGCAGCTCCGGCTCGCAATTCTACATCGTCTACGGGCGTTCGTGGGGCGAGAGTTCGCTCGGCAAAGTTCGGGCCACCCTGCAGGAGAAAGGCATCGACATGGACCGCGAGATGTGGAACGCCTACCTCAGCAACGGCGGTTCGCCCCATCTCGACGGCACCTATACCGTGTTTGGCCACGTCATCGACGGCATGAAGGTAGTGAAACAGATTCAGGCCGTAGCCACCGATAAGCACGACCGTCCGTTGGAGGATGTGGTGCTGCTGAAGGCCATTGTGGAAAAGTAAAGTTTTTATAAGATACAAACATGAAATTATTAAGGACATTACCCTTTTGCGCTCTCGCGCTGGTAGCTATGCACGCGTGCATAGGCGACGAGCCCGCCAACGCTGAGTGCGACATCGAGAAATGCTGGATTCACCTCGACCAGCCCGAAACAGTGTTCTATCACGACTACGACACACTGGCCGGAGAGCCCATCACCGTAGACCGCCCCGACCAGAAGATAGTGCCTACGTCTGTCGACAGCATCGTGTTCAACACACGTTGGAATGCATCCGTAAGCCAGCCTGTACCACTATATATTGAGGTCACTCCAGGTGCCAAGCTCTTCCGTATGGAAGGAGGCAACGAAGTGCCGTTCACCAGCGGCACACCCGTGGACCTGCGTGCCACAGCCTATGGCGACTACAACGAGCAGCGTTTCATAGTTCGTTCCGAGGACGGCAAATGGAGCCGCACATATCGCATCAGCATCCAGGTGCCGCCCATGCCCTCGTACCCGCCCGAAGGCTTCGAGCTTAAGTTCGACGGCTTCGAACTCAACGATGCCGGACAGTACTACGTATGGACCGAGACGAACCCATTCCTCACCGATGTTCAATGGGCCAACGGAAACCCGGGCTTCCGCCTGAGCAAGAGCTCTGCCAAGCCCGATGAATATCCCACCGTGGCAGTGCCCGAAGGCGGTGTCGACGGCGGCCCCTACCTCAGACTCACCACCCGCGACACAGGCGGTTTCGGCCGTATGGTGAATATGCGTCTTGCCGCCGGCAACCATTTCATAGGCAGTTTCGACGTGGGACAGGCCCTCAACGGACAGTCGGGAGCCCTTGCCGCCACACGTTTCGGACAGCCCTTCGCCCACAAACCCGTCCGTCTGAAAGGCTACTACCGCTTCACCCGTGGTGCTTTCAAACAGGACCGCAACGGTAATCCCATGGACGAGGACGACGTATGCGACATCTACTGCGTGTTCTATCGCAACACCGATGCCAGCGGCAACCAGATACAGCTCGACGGTGCCAATGTGGTATCGAGCGAAGACATAGTAGGTATGGCTCGCCTCAACAGCAGCGACGTAGTCAACGGCAGCAGCGAATGGCTGCCCTTCGACCTGCCCGTCGTGTATAAAGAAGATGTCACCGAAGCCGATGTCAAGGAGTACCGTTATTCCATGACCATATGCTTCTCATCGAGCATCGACGGCGCCTACTTCCGCGGTGCCGTAGGTTCCGAGCTGTGCATCGACAATGTAACGCTCGAGTGTGAGTATTGATTGGAGTAAGTTTAAGAGTTAAGAGCAAAAGGTATATGAAACATTTTTCATTCTTCATTCTTCATCTTTCATTGTTCACTCTGCTCAGCGTAGCAGCATCGGCTCAGACCGAGGACAAATACGAGCTTTGGGGCCCCACCAGCACCAAGACTCAGAACGGAATAATCATCCGCGGCGGCTACGTCATCGGCGGCACCACGCCCATGCCCCTGCCCGCAGAGATCCGTAACATCAATGAATTCAGACCCCTCGGCGGCCTCTCCATAGGTACCGATGCCTATCATATGTTCTCGCGTCACTGGGGCTTGCAGCTTGGCTGGCACTTCTTCTTCGAAGGCTTCCACACAGGCGCCGACGTGAAGAACTACCGTATGGGCATTACCAAGGACGGCAACTACCTCGAAGGCAACTTCACAGGCACCGACATCACCGACACGAAGATGTTCGGAGCCACGGTGCCCCTTACCGCCACATACCGCATATCCCCCCGCTGGAACGTCAGCGCCGGTCCCTTCGTCTCGTTCCTCTTTGCCAAGACATTCGAGGGCGAGGTCTACGATGGCTACCTGCGCGAAGGTGACCCCACCGGACAGAAAGTAGAAATGACACGCGACAACCCTGCCACCTACGACTTCGCCGACAATATGCGTAATGCGTATTGGGGTATGCAGGTGGTGTTCGACTGGAAAGCAGCCAAGCACATCAATGTGTTCGGCGGCTTGGACTGGGCATTCAGCAGCATCTTCCCCGCCGACTTCAAGACGGTGGAATTCAAGATGTACCCCATCTATGCCAAAATAGGTCTGGCATATCGCTACTAAGTTAATTTTTTAACTCAAAATTCACTTGTTAAAGGAGTTAAGGAAGTTAAGGAAGTGTCAAGCGTCCCTTTGGGCCGAGCGAAAGGAGTTAAGGAGTTAAAGAAGTTCTTGAAGTGTCAAGCGTCCCGTTGGGCCGAGCGAAAGAAGTTAAGACGTCACCTTCAAGAATGGTTGTCTGCATAACTTCAGAGAACTCCAAATACCAACGCCTAGACATTCGTCTTTCGCTCGGCGCTTGCGACGCTTCTTCGAGCGTAGCGAGTCTGAAGAACTTCTCAGCGAGCAGAGCGAGCGGTAACTCCTTCCAAGGAAGCGGAGCTTTCAAAAGTTTAATTTAATACAACCACACTATGAAGAAATTATTCTTATCACTGGCCCTCGTTGCCATGTCTGCCCTGTCGGCTATGGCACAAAATCAGGTGAAGTATGTCTTCTACTTCATCGGCGATGGTATGGGCGTAAACCAAATCAACGTTACCGAGACTTATCTCGCTGCCCTGAAAGGCAAGATAGGCACAGAGCCCATTTGCATGTCCAGCTTGCCTGTCGTGGGTATGGTCAACACCTACTCCGCCACCAATGGCGTTACCGACTCAGCAGCCGGCGGCACAGCCCTGGCTTGCGGCAAGAAGACAAAGAATGGAGCCATCGGCGTGCTCAAGGACCTCGAAACGCCTTGCACCAGCATAGCCACATGGGCGCAGAAGGCCGGCAAGGCCGTAGGTGTAGCCACCACCGTAGCCATCACTCATGCTACGCCCGCTTCGTTCTACGGTCATCAGCGCGACCGCAATATGTACTACGAGATTGGTCAGGACCTCTGCAAGAGCGGCATTGACTTCTTCGCTGGAGCTGACTTCCACCGTCCCAACACCAAGGAGGGTGAGCCCTCTCTGCGCGAGCAGGCTAAGGCTGCCGGCTACACCATCCTCACCGGCGGCTACAAGGAGTACGAGAAGAAAGGTCGCAAGGCTGATAAGCTCATCCTCTTCCAGAGCGACTACCAGAACGACAAGCTCGGCAGCGACCATATCCCCTATGCCCTGGATCAGGACAAGAACGACCTCACGCTCGAGCAGATTGTGCGTGCCGGCATCAACTACCTGATGGGCAAGCAGAAGGACGGCTTCTTCTTCCAGATTGAAGGCGGCATGATCGACTACGCCTGCCACCGCAACGATATCGGCAACGCCATCAACGAGGTCCTCGACTTGGACAAGGCCGTCAAGGTAGCCTATGAGTTCTATCTCCAGCACCCCGACGAGACCATCATCGTAATCTCTGCCGACCACGAGACGGGCGGTCTTGTCATGGGCGACGGCCCCTACGAGCTGCGCACCGACCTGCTTAAGTACCAGCGCAAGAGCATCGATGAACTTAAGTGGATTCTTCGCGAGCAATACAAGAAAGCCCCCAAGAAGTTCACAATGGCTGCCGTCGACAAGCAGCTGCGCGACCTCATGGGCTTTGGCGCAGGCATCCGCCTCAACGACGACCAAAAGGGACGTTTGGAGAAGCGTTGGCAGGACATCGAGAAGGCCATTGCCGAAAACAATGCCACCGACAGCAAGCCTGTGCGTGACCGCATCAACGATTTCTGCGAAACCGTCAAGCACATCATCTCCGAGGTGGCACATATCAGTTGGGCAAGTGGCGGCCACTCCAACGGCTACGTTCCCATCTATGCCGTAGGTCCCGGCACCGAAGTCTTCCAAGGCCGTATCGATAACATCGAGATAGCTCCCGCCATGGCAAAGATTGCCGGCTACGAAGCAGAATAACAGATTATGACCTCACAAACAAAGGCAATATAATATAGGCGATAGCACAGAAGATGTTTTAGAAGACAACGAATTGTACGAATTAAACGAATTCTTTCTTGTCATATAGCCTATCTTTGAATAGCCACGATGCAGCGTAAATTCGATTAATTAATATAATTAGTTGTCAAAAAGAAGAAATATTCCAAGTGCTATATTGTTGCCCCAAAAAGCCCGCGGGAAGTTACCCGCGGGCTTTTTCTGTCTAATATCAATTAGGCTCAAATGGCACACCAACGCGCCGATTAACGACGCTTGGTGTTTTTGCCCTTCTGCTGTGTCAGATCAAGAACTCGGATGTTGCGGAGCTTGAGGCCTTCGCCGTGACCGCAGAAGCAGATGAGACCGTCCTTGTTGAAGAGGCCGGGATGGCTCTGGTGGTCCACGGTGTAAGGATTAGGCTTACCCTCCTCGGGCGCCATGTTGTGTCCCTGACAAGCCTCACGGATATTACCGTCGACGAGCACTTCGCCGTTCAGCGTCACGGTGATATGGTCACCCTCGGCACGAATCTCCTCGTAGTTCCACTCGCCCAGAGGCTTATGCTTGATGCGCTTGGCGGGGATGATACCATAGACCGAGCCATGCACCTGGTATTCGCGCAGACCCTGGTAGATGGGATCGTCGTGGTCGAGGATCTGTATCTCCATGCCCTCGTAGGCAGCGTCAACGCCTTCGCTGGTGCGGATACCTACGCCATTATTAATACCCGGTTTCACGAAGCAGAACTCGAAGCGGAACACGAAGTCGGAGTATTTCTTCGTGGTGTAGAGGTTACCCTCGGCGCCGTAGTGGGCACTGACGTAGATAGTGCCGTCGATAGGCATATAATCCGTCTTGTTGCCCTGCCATTTGTCGAGGTTTGTGCCGTCGAAGAGCAGTTCGAAGCCCGCCTTGGCCTCCTCGGCCGACAGCGTGGTCACGGTGGAAGGCTTGGCATTCGGGTCGTCGACCACCTTTGGCAGGATGGTGTTCACCTGGTCTACGGCATAGCCGGCGTCAGCATCCTCGGTGTGGCTCTTGAACACGTTCTGAGCCTTGATGAGCATCTCGCGGATATGGGCACCGCGCTGAAGCAGTTCGTTCTTCTCGATGAGGTCGGTCACAGCGTGTGCGGCAGCCAGGTCATTCTCCTTCACGTCCATATATTGTGCAGCAAGGTTCAGTGCCGGTTCATTGTTCAGGGCGGTAAGAGCTGCGATGTAGCTGTTGGCAACGCCTGCCGACGGCTTCTGATCAAGGGCACGCTTATAGAGCTGATATTTCTGGAGACTGGCCCAGTTGGCACCCTTCGTCAGCGCCAATGCGCGGTTGAGCATGGCATCGCGGTTGCCGGCATCGTAGGCTGCAAGCTTCAGCAGCGGCTCTACGGCTGCGGCATTCTCCACCTTCAGCAGAGCGCTGCGGGCGTCCACCTTCTCTGAGGCAGCTTCGACGATAGCGTTTATGTCGTCGGCATTGCCTCGTTGTGCCAACAGATTATAATATAGGTTAGGATAGCTGCGGAAACGGCCGAGCAGGTCGCCGAACTTATCCTCCGTCACTATGGCAGCAAGGCTCTTAGCAGCTACGGCATGCAGGTTATCCTTGCCAATGAGGGCGGTGAGGGGTTCGTAGGCGCCGGTGATATGACGTGTGCCGGCCAGCTCCACCAAGTCGGGACTGGCACCTACGCCTTTAAGTTTGAGGGCTTCGAGCACACCGCCGGCGATATCACCGTTGAAAGTGGTCAGGGCAGACTTGGCAGCTGCAGAGTGTGTGCCACCGAGCTGACCTATCAGAGCCTTCAGGGCTGCATCGCCACCTATACGGCCTGCTGCCTCAATGGCGGCATTTGCCAACTGGTCGTTGCCTGCACCTACAGCGCTGAGCACTATGCCGGCATGCTCGGTGTCGTGGCGGTTGCCTATCCAACTCAGCACGTCAACCTTGGCGTCATTAGCCAGCTTGGGGTAAGCCTTCAGCACCAGCGATGAGAAGCCGGCCACGTCGCTGCCTATCTCAAGGGCGGTATTGCGCAGCTGACGGTCGTCGCTCTTAAGGGCGTTTGCCAACAGTTTGGCCTGCTTGGCTTCGGGCGTAGCGGCCACCTTATCGCGCAGCTGTGCTATCTCGCGTGAGTTGTAAGCCACATACACGAGGTTCTCCTTGGCATGCTGCACCTCCACGCTGCCCGGGGTGAGCTTGTTGATCTGGTCGCGCAGGAAGATCTTATTGCCCTCGTCGGTACACTTGGCGAGAGCGGCCTCAAGGCCTTTCTTCACGGCAGCGCACTGGGCCTCACGTCCTTTCACGGTGACATAGCTCGTGAGGCCGTCGATGGCATATTCAAACTTAGCGTTCTTGCCCTGACCTGAGGGATAGAGCATAGCAGCCAGCGATTCTACGCCTTCGGCACCTGTGCCTGCTATCTCGCTCATCACCTGTTCCAGCGCTTCAAGGTTTTGCGCCGGCAACTGTGCCAGACCATCGGCTATGATAGTCGAAGCCACACGGTTGCGGCTGTCCTGGGCATAAAGAAGCCCAAAAGGCCTCTCCCCCTGCCCCTCACCTGTTAGGGAGGGGAGATAGAGGGTCGGAGGAAGAAGGAAAAATAATGATAATAGAAGTCTGACTCCCAGCCTCACTCCTCCATTAGGAGAGGGGAGCAAATTCTTATTTCTTCTTTTGATGGATAATGTATTCATAACTATAGTGTTTTTTAATATGTATAATGAAGGAGGCATTGGATAGACCTCCCCTCCCTAAGAAGAGGAGGGGTCGGGGGAGGGGCACTATATCTTCCACTCCCCTCGCATAGGCTGGTCCACGAGAGCGTTGGCGGCATCGTCGCCTATGAACAGCTGTGTCTTCGGGTCGAAGTTGAGCACCCGGCGGCCGAGACGTAGGCCTACGGCACCCATGTTCACCAGCGTGCAGCTGTGATGACCATTGTCCTCGTTGAGGGCAAACTTCTGGCGAGTACGAACACACTCGAGGAAATCGGTGCGCTGCGGCTCGGGATCAGGCAGCTCGTTGAGCTTGTTCCACACGTCGGGGATAGTGCACTCGAAGCCTTTGTACACCTTGCCCTTAGGCCCTTCGATATAAGCCAGCTTGCCCTGGCTCTCGTAGCCTTCGCCCTCGAGCACTATCTGGCAACCGTCGGCATAGGTATATGTTATCTTATGCCAGATGCCCACGGCATCGTAGTGCTGCTGCGGAGCGTCTATCTCCACCTTCACGGGGAACTCGTTGTCCTTGCCCAGCATATACTGCACGGGGTCGAGGTAGTGCTGGCCCATATCTGTCAGGCCGCCGCCGTCGTAGTCCCAGTAGCCGCGGAAGGTCTGGTGTGTGCGATGCACATTATAAGGCTTGAAGGGTGCCGGGCCCAACCACATATCATAGTTCAGCTCAGCAGGTACGGGTTCGGGCGTGAGGTTGTCCTTGCCTACCCAGAAGAATTTCCATGCGAAGCCCGTGGCGCCGGATACCGTCACCTTCAGCGGCCATCCGAGCAATCCGCTCTGGATAAGCTTCTTAAGCGGCTTCACCGGAGTGCCCAAGCCATAGAATGTATCTGTGAAACGGAACCACGTATTCAGACGGAGGATACGACCATAACGCTCTACGGCGGCTTTCACGGCCTTGCCCTCGCCGATAGTGCGTGTCATAGGTTTCTCCAGCCAGATATCCTTGCCGGCCTTGGCGGCTTCTACGGCCATCAGTCCGTGCCAGTGAGGGGGCGTGGCGATATGGATGATATCGGCACCTGAGTTGTGGATCAGCTCGCGCCAGTCGTCATAGGCCTTCACGTCGATCTTAAGCTGCGACTTGGCAGCATCTACGGCACTCTGCAGGTGCTTCTTGTCTACGTCGCACACTGCCAGCAGGCGGTAGGCGTCTGAGTTGGAGAAATGGCTGGATGAGCGTCCAATGCCGCCCACGCCGATAACGGCTTTGGTCAGTTGGTCACTTGGAGCTATGAAGCCCTTGCCCAACACCTTTCTCGGCACGATAGTGAACAGTCCGGCTGCTCCCATCGTCTGTAGGAAATGTCTTCTATCCATAGGGAATTGATATGTTTAAGAAGTTAAGGAAGATTATTTTTCACATTTTTGCGCCTAAAGTTACGACAAGAATCGATTCGTTGAACCTTTTAGCCCTATTTTTTTAGACTCTTTCACATTTCAGGGCACTTTTCACGTTAACAAGATAACAGGTTTTCTCACACTAATAACCATAGACAATAATACAGGAGATGGCACAGAAGATGTTTTATAAGACAACGAATTTTACGAATTAAACGAATTCTTTCTTGTCCTATAGCCCTATCTTGCATAGCCACGATGCTGCGTAAATTCGTTTAATTTGTATAATTAGTTGTTTCAACTTTCGCAAGTGGTAATGAACCCTCTTCTATTACTTTTTTCAACGCAGAGGCGCAGATCCGCGAAGTTTTTTTTGAGGTTTTGGAGTTCATTGCAGTGGACACTGTCGTGTGAGTTCGCGGATAATCACAGCGCTTCGCGAGGCTGTGATTATGGAGTGCGCAGAGGCCATCCGGCGGGGAACTTCTCTGCGAGCTCTGGAGAGCACGAAGCTTGGCGCTTGCGCCTTTCGTGCGACCCTGCGGCCTCACCGAAGGTCAATGGCTATGCCTTTGCGTCCTCTCATTATCTCCAGAGCCTCTGCGCCTCAGCGCCTCTGCGTTGAAGATAAAGAATAGAGGAAAACAATGCGCAAGAATTAGGTCCAACAATAACCATAAATATTTTGCCAATAATATAGGAGATGGCACAGAAGATATTTTAGAAAACAACGAATTTTGCGAATTAAACGAATTCTTTCTTGTCCTATAGCCCTATCTTGCATAGCCACGATGAAGTGTAAATTCGATTAATTCGTATAATTCTTCAGACTCGCTTTGCTCGAAGAAGCATCCTTCGCCCGAGCGCGTTTCAATAAGACATTTTCGTGACTTTCGATGTAGAAATTCTAATTCGTCTAATTCGTATAATTAGTTGTCAAAAAAGAAGAATGTGCCATCTGCTATATTACGCCCAATATTTTTTGTTATTGTTGAATGAAATTGTTGTTTATTGTTGCCTATTGTTATCCGGCAAGGGATAAATATTGCCTTTACCCTATAGGTAGGGTATTCAAGGGCTTATTGTATATAGTTTCCAAAAAAAATCGTTTAATTCGTGTAATTCGTTGTTCAGAAGCAAATAATTGCCCATTTATTTGGTCACGTCAGATATTATTGCGTAATTTGCGCTGCACAAGATACACATCTAATTATATAAAGAGTGCTGATTGGGCAGCAGAGCCATCGGATCACGCCATCTGGTGATGCTCGCGAAAACAAGCGGGGGAACCTGCGAAGAGAGAGATAGAATAAGAATTATTAACGATTTAAGGTTTATTAACATACATTTTTGTTCTCATAACGATATTCTTTGTACTTTTGCAGCGACTACTAAGCACTTATTATGCCCACTCGGGTAGGCTGTGCTGGCAGCATAATCTTACAAACGATTAATAACAAACAATTTAAAGTATAAAACTATGAAGAAATTACTACTTTCACTCGTAGCGCTATTAGGCGTTATGAACGCTAATGCGCAAGTAGAAGAAACGGATCGTACTGGGTATCCTGATGTTATTTATGCACAACCTCTGACTGTCTTAAAAGGTACAGAAAGTGCTAAGCTCCAGATCAACATCAAGAGCCACACGAATTTCCAGTCTGTTCAGTTTGACCTTGTCCTCCCGGACGGAGCAAGTATAGTTGACTTGGACGGAATAGAGAAGAGTCGCAAGAGCTATTCTCCAGGACACCAAGGCAGTGAGGTATATGAGTATAATGATGCAGGTACAGTTATTGCAACCGCTACTTGTGATTATGGTTTTACGGCTGGAGACGATGTCTTTAGCTATATCACCATAAATGTAGCAAATCTTGAAGCTGGCGAATATCCTATTATAGTAAAGAATGCTACAATTTCTGGTTTTATTACAGCTGAAGGTGTATCAACGGCTGAAAAAGACGCTTTTATCGCAGATGAGATTACTACAATATTAACAGTTGTAGATGGAGTTGTTCTCGATGAGAATTCAACGACAGCTCCTGTGGCTGTAGCAAACACAAAAGTGACAGTAAAGCGCACAATTAATGCTGGTGAATGGGGCACAATTTGCTTGCCATTCGATATGACTGAGGCTCAAGTGCAAGCAGCTTTCGGTGAAGGAGCACAGTTGGCAGATTTTAATGGAACTGAAATAACTAGGGATGGTGATGAATTAGTTAAGGCAATAACTGTAAATTTTGTCTCAGCATCAAGTATACAGGCCAACCATCCCTATTTGATTAAAGCTACGAAAGATGTAACTCATGACGAGGGCTTTAAAGTTGAAAATGTAACGATAACACCTTCTACGTCGCTAATAGTTGAAAGTGATTATAACGAGGAAGAAGATGAATATACGAGTTTCTTCTATGGAGTTTATATTCCAACGACTTTAACGAAGCTAAAGTTCATGTTCTTAAGCGGGAACAATTTCTACTACGCCAAAGCTAATACAACACAGGTGAAAGGCTTCCGAGGTTATTTTGAGTTCCCTGCATTGGTAAATACAAAATATAGAACTATAACTTCTGCAGGTGTCAAGATGCAAGTTAACGTTGATGGTGAACCAACTCGTGTTAATGACCTTCAAATAGCAAACACCAATGAAGGTGTGTTCACAATTGACGGCAAGAAGTTGAATAGCGATGTAACAAAGTTACCAAAGGGTGTTTATATCATCGATGGTAAGAAGGTTGCTATTAAGTAAGTAATCGCAAATTAATTGTCTAACCATTAAAACGAAATAAGCATTATGAAAAAGCTATATATTCAACCCCAGACAGATGTTTGCGAAATGCAACCCGTTCAGATGATTGCCGCAAGCACTGGTGTTACAGGTAGTGTTGACGGAGGTGATGGCCCCGGCTATGGTGGTGTTGACGATGGCACCCACGATCCCGGCGTCAAAGGCAACTCATGGGGCGACATCTGGGATTAATTCAGATTTAAACCATTCCATAATATTACGGGCATCCTCATCACGAGGGTGCCCGTTTTCGTGGCCTACCCCCAACCCCTTCCTCAAGGAAGGGGAGTCGGCAAGAGGAAGTGGCGATGTATCTTGAACACGGATGACTCGGATTACTCCGCCATCGTCAGCAAGCTCAGGTGAAATCAAGTATGCAACAGGCTATCAAAGAGCTTCGTGCAGGGAATGTCAAGCATGATGCTCGCAACTTGTTCCTATGACGGATGTATATTATGGCTGTTACGTTTAATTATCTGCCACGGTCACACAGGGCGGCGTGAGGCTGCCAACCTCAACACTCCGCATCACTAACGGTCCCTCAGCCCGCTTCAGCAGCGGCTTTCGGGATGTCGGAGTGTTTGGTGCGTTTTAAAATAAATATGAGGACTGAAAACAATAGCCAAGAAGAAGCTCGAAAACAATCGGCAACAATAAACAACAATCTCATTCAACAATAACAAATAATATTTCTGCTTATTGTTGGACCTAATTCTTGCGCATTCTTGCGCATTGTTTTCCTCTATTCTTTTTCTTCAACGCAGAGGCGCTGAGGCGCAGAGGCTCTGGAGATAATAAGAGGACGCAAAGGCTTAGCCATTGACGCTCTCGCGTGAGGCCGCAGGGGCGCACGAAAGGCGCAAGCGCCAAGCTTCGTGCTCTTCAGAGCTCGCAGAGAATTTCTCCGCCGGATGCCTCTGCGCACTCCATAATCACAGCCTCGCGAAGCGCTGTGATTATCCGAGAACTCACACGAAAGTGTCAATTGCAATGAACTCCAAAACCTCAAAAAAAACTTCGCGGCTCTGCGCCTCTGCGTTGAAAAAAGTAATAGAAGAGGTAAGAGGTAAGAATTAAGAATTAAGAGGTAAGAGGTAAGAGAAGCCCCCTGTAATCCCCCGGTGGGGGATGAAGGGTGAGGGGACGATAACCTTGACGTTGACAAGCCAGAGGATGATAACTATACTTGATGGTATCGTCTTTCGCTCGGCGCTTGCGACGCTTGACCCTTCAAGAACTCCCTTAACTCCTTTAACTCCCTAACTAGAAAGGGGCTGCGCTGTGTGAAGCGCGGCCCTTTCTGTTGAATTAGCTGACAACCAGCTTTAATCTTTAATCCTTAATCCTTTTCAATCTTTTCCGAGAATGATATTCACGAGTGCTGTGACATCAGCGATGGTTACTCCGCCGTCGCCATTGACATCAGCCACTCCATTCTCGGGAGCCGGGTTCTTGCCGAGGATGATGTTGACAAGGGCGGTGACGTCGGCGATAGTCACTACACCGTCGCCATTTACATCGCCCTGCTCGATGATGGTCGGGATCTGACTCCAGGGCATTGTCTCGGCATAGGTGGCTTTGGTGCCGGCAGGCACGTAGAGGACTACGTCGGTAAGGTCGGTGTTGTTGAACACGGAGTAGGCTCCCGTAGTCGCATTAACGGGGATATCCTCCTTCCATCCTACCCTGATGGTCTTCAGGCTGGGCATATTGTAGAACGCCCTGTCTCCAATCGCCGTGACAGAGGTTGGGATAACGACTTCCTCTACCGCACTACCCATGAACGAATATCCTCTGATGCCCTCTACGGCAAATGTGCCTTCGCTCGTGGTGACGCTTTCGGGAATAGCGAGCGCAGTGCTCTCGTTGTCGAGAAGTCCGCCAAAGTTAACAGGACCATCATTTAGTGTTGCATGAACGTAGATACGTCCTTCGCTGTCATAGAAACCGTTTCTATGACTCCTGTAGAAGTACCACCAAGGGTTGGTTAGAGTTGATGACCTGTATCTGGCCTCGCACCCTTCTGGCACGATGAGAGCAGCACCTAAGGTATTGTTGGAGAAGGGGTTGGCACCCGGGTTACTGTTCTGGTTGAAGTCCGTTGCTGGTGGCGTAGCTGATTTCACCACGAACATTGCCGGGTTAGAATAAGCCCAAAACGCCTTAGCCTTGATCTTCTGAATGGTGGATGGTATGATGACACGCTGCGTGTTGGAAAAGTCTCTTGACTCGTAGAAGATATTCTCGGTGATGATGGTTACGGGGAACTTCATGTGCCCATAGCCCACGGTATCGGCGATGACCAGGTCTTGCCTATTTACGAGTTCAGCGCTGTCGTAGCCCACCACCTCAGCATGATCGGGCTGTCCTTCGGTATTGAAGTAGCAGCGGTAGCGGAAGGCCTCCACTGTGAAGTCTCCTTCAATGAGGATAGGTTTCCACACTCCGTCGGCATAGCGGAGGGGGTTCCAGCCCTTGTTGTAAATGGCTATGGTCTGATCGTTGGTGCAAGCGTTCTCGTCGCCATTGTCCTCGTCAATAAGATATAACGTACCTGATGTTGTTGTAGGCAGGGTGGCGATGAAGGCGTCGAGGTTGGTGCCCGAGAGCTTGTTCTGCTGACAATGTATTTCGCGCAAGACACTGCAGTCGGTAACATTGAGACTGGTCAGCTGGTTGTTGCTGCAATCGATGCTCGTCAGCCTGCTACAGCCTTTGCAATTCATCTCAGAGAGGTGCAGACCGCTCGCGTTGAGCTGCGTCAGTTGTCGGCAGAAATCGCAACTGAGATATCGCAGTGCGGTGCAGGAGGAGATATCCAGCGATGTAAAATTACCGTTGAGGCAATACAATGCCTCCAAGGCTGTGGTGCCCTCCAGGTTTAAGGACGTCAGCTCGTTATGCGAGCACTCGAGGATTTTCAGGTCTGCAAACCCCGACACGTCGAGCGCCGTCAAGCTGTTGTATGAACACACCAAGCTCTTCAGCGCTGTGCAATCAGAGAGGTCGAGCGAAGTCAGTTTTCCGCTGGTGCAGTTCAGTTCTTCCAGCCTGCTGCATCCGGAGAGATTGAGTGACGTCAGGTATTTGGCTGGACCATGAGCGCCGCAACTTAGTTTAAGCAGTTCCGGACACATGGACACGTCAAGCTCTGTAATTAAGTTCCACGCGCAATTCAGTTCGGTGAGCCTTGTGTTGTGCGACACGTCGAGCCCGGCAAGCCTGTTGCCGTAAAGGTTAAGCGTCTGCAGCTTAGTCTGATTGGATACGTCGACAGACATGAGACCTGTGGCGCTCAAATCCAGGTTGACCAGTTCCTTCAGCGATGAGATGTCGATGGACTCATAGTTGTTTGACCCGCCGTAGAGAGTAATTAAGGAGGTGAAATAGTTGACACCCGTGCTGTTGGAAATGCGCCTATCGCGAATATCCATCTCTGTCACCAACGAGCGCTCGTAGCGCGAGAGGTAGCCGTCGGGCTCGTGGCTGTCATAACGCAAAGAAACAACATCGCGGAAATTATTGTCGGGGAAATACGTGCTATTGATGGGCAAGCCCGCGCCAGTGATATGAACCCATTCGGTGGTGGCCAGCCCGTGGTTGGCATAGGCTAAGCCGCTGGGGTGCTGAATAGCTGCACCTTGGACCATGTTCAAGCCGTCTAAAGCTTGCATGGCCATGGTGCTGCCCTTGACGATGAGCGAAGCGTTGGCATCCAAGAACCCTACCGCTCCGTAATATTCATTCTTCGACTGTCCTGGAGTACCGACAATGCCTGCACCGCTGGTTCCCTCGCAAATCAGCTCCACGCCTTCAGCTACCAACAATGAAGAACTAGCATTGTGCAGAAAAACGCCCTCTGTGCCCTTGATGTAGAGCGAGCCGTCGCCTTGGACGACAATGCCTTGACCTGTGGTCTGCAGACCATAGTTGTCAGTACTCTCAATCTCGCAGATACCGTTCACTATAAGGTATAGTGGTGTAGTAGAGGTGCTATTGCTATACTTAAGACCGATATCCGAAGTGTGTACAACTGAGTTGTTGAGGATGAGAGCAGGATATTCATTGACCCCCACTCTAACAGTGGAAGCCGTCATTCCATATTGGCGTAGAACATCTCTAGTTGCAATCTCTCCGCCAATCATCAGCGTTGCGGCAGCTTGTGTGGCTCCTGAGATGATGGCAAGTAGGAGGAGCAAGAAAACTTTTCTTTTCATGATGTGTTTATATTTGAAACTTGAGTTATTGTGTTGTATCCAATACCACAATCAGTCATCCACGAGGCAAAGATGCGCATTATTTCCGTAACAGCAAAAGAAATTGATAAGAAATTGTAACCCAATGCCCTGCAAAGGTTTATTATGAACCGCATTGCACATATTTGCTCGGATTCATAACCCTCAGGCCTATAAAATGATAAACTTTCGTAAGCTCTACTTGCTTGTTTGAGGGGGGGAGTTAAAGAAGTTAAAGAAGTTACCGCTCGCTCTGCTCGCTGAGGAGTTAAGACGATACCATCAAGACGAGTTCTATCCTCAAGCTCGTTTGGAGTCTCGAAGTGGAAGCTATTTGCAAGACATTCGTCTTTAACTCCTTTAACTCCTTTAACTCCTTTAACTTCCATAACATGCGAAACATGAGTAAAAAACACCTTTTTTAGGCCATAATTCTTTGTCGGATGACAACAAACAACTACCTTTGCAAACAAAAAAGGAGCGTTTTAGCTTAGTCAGATGAAGATATTTGCAGTAGGAATGAATTACCTGGAGCACAATAAAGAGCTCCATAATTCGTTATATATACAGGAGGAGCCGGTCATCTTCACGAAGGCCGACTCGGCTTTGCTCACGCGCGGGCGCCCGTTCTTTATTCCTGATTTCACACAGCGGTGCGACTACGAGACGGAACTGGTGGTGCGAATCTGCCGCTTGGGGCGTTCAATACCTCAGCGCTTCGCTCATCGCTACTACGACGCCGTGACCGTGGGTATCGACTTCACGGCACGTGATGTGCAAGAACGGCTGCGGGCCAAAGGGCTGCCCTGGGAGATATGCAAGGGCTTCGACGGCTCGGCGACCATAGGACGCTTCGTGGCGAAGGAAAGTCTGGGCAAGGACATCCAGGACCTCAGCTTCCACCTCAACATCAACGGCACTACGGTGCAGAGCGGTCATACGGCCGACATGATTCACACGGTGGATGAGATAGTGAGCTACGTGAGCCGTTTCTTCACGCTGAAGACAGGCGACCTTATCTTCACAGGCACGCCTGCAGGCGTAGGACCAGTGCACATCGACGACCATCTGGAAGGGTGGTTGGAAGAGGATAAGGTGCTGGAGTTCAATGTGAAGTAAAGGTATGAGAAGTTAAAGAAGTTAAGGGAGTTAAAGGAGTTAAAGGAGTTAAAGGAGTTCTTGAAGTGTCAAGCGTCACAAGCGCCGAGCGAAAGAAGTTAAAGACAATAGTTCTGCTTGCAGATATTTATGGAAATAAAAAAAGTTATAAGATTTACAGATGATGGTTATCTATGCTGTTCCAAAACGAATAGCACAGGTATCGTCTTTAACTTCTTTAACTCCCTTAAAATCTTATTCTTTTTCATTCCCTTATTTGCCCATGCCCAGGAATTCACACGGCTCAACTGGCAGGAGTTGTGCGTGGACAGCCTGTTGCCCGTGTATACTGAAGTGGTGCCGCTGGAAACCGACTATCGTTACTACGACTATAATGTCAGACTACGCTTCCCTGAATGGGGACCGTTGACACCTGCCGAGCTTAAGCTGGCACAGCGCTACAGCGACCAGATAGGCGACACGCTCGATATCCACTCGTTTGTAGCCGTCAGTCGCGGCGAAGGCCTCATCGACATAGCCTTCGTGCCGATAGTGCACGATGGAGCCGGCTTCAAGAAAGTGCTCAGCGGCAAGATAGAGATTGTGGCAAATCCCAACCGGAATGTCAGGAATGCCCGGAATATCCGGAAAAACCTCAGCCGCCTCTCCACCCGAGCCACAGCCAGCGAGCGCTATGCCTCGCAGAGCGTACTCGCCGAAGGACGATGGGCTAAGATAAGCATCAAGGAGGACGGCCTCTACCGATTGACGAATAGTCAGATACGTTCACTGGGCTTCACTAACCCACAGAACATCCGGGTATACGGCTACGGAGGACACCGACAAGCAGAAGCCATAGATGCCGACAACGACTGGGACGACCTGGAGCCTGTGGCCCTGATGCCCACCAGCGACGGCTACGTGTTCCACGCCAACGGTCTAGTGACATGGCGCAAAGGCACTCACGTGCAGAACAACTACGCCCGCGATGCCTATTACTTCGTCACAGAAGCAGCAGAGCCCGTTACTGCGATAGCTACTGAAGACAACAGAACCAGCATCACAGAAGATGCCTCTACCCTACCCCAGACGAGCACGTTCACAGCCTATGCCACCTTAGACCCACAGGAATTCGCATGGTACCAAGGCGGCAGTCAGCTCTTCGAGGCCTACGACTATGCCAACGGTTCCCAGCGCAGCTATTCACTGCAGTTGCCCACATACGTTGAAGCCGGCAGCAAGTGTTCGCTATTCATCAACTTCACCGCTGCCGCCGCCTCCGAGACAACAGTCAGACCTACCTTCAACGGCAACCAGCTGCAGCAGTTCACGGTGTCGTCGTTGGGCGAGTACTGTTTTGCAATGCCCGCTACACGAAACTACAGCAACCTCGCCACTCCTACCGACAACAACACCATAACCATAAGCACAACCACCGGCCACAGTGCACGCCTCAATTATTTTGAGCTGACATACTCCGGTGCAATGCGGATTGATGCGCAGAAGCCACAGATACAATTCTCTTACATGCCTCTGTCTTCGGGCGAAGCTTTCTGCATAGAGTATGCCGAAGGGCAGGCGCCACAGCTTTGGCAGCTTGCCGAACCGGGGCAACCAGCCGTCGCCCTTACAGGTGAGAAGACTGCCGTCGACGGCAAGAATGTGTTCCGCGTTGTGGTAAAAGGCGACGGCAATGAGCACCGCTACATAGCCTTCGACGCCAATGTGGTAAGCTCTCTGCCTCAGGTGACAACAGCCGGCAAGGTGGAGAACCAGAACCTGCATGCCACCGAACCTCAGGACATGGTGATAATAACCCCGGCAAGCGGTATCTTCGACAGCCAGGCCGAACGGTTGGCTGAAGCACATCGTAAGGCCGAAGGTCTGCGTGTGAAGGTAGTGAGAGCCGACCAGGTATATAATGAGTTCTCAAGCGGAACGCCCGACGCCACGGCTTACCGCCGCTATATGAAAATGCTCTACGACCGCTCTGCCGACTCACCCGCCGACCAGCCTCGCTTCCTGCTGCTCTTCGGCGATGCAGCTTGGGACAACCGCATGATCACCAGCACATGGATAAACCATAAGCCCGAGAACTTCCTACTCTGCTACGAGAGCACCAACTCGTGGCACGACGTGAACAGCTACGTCATGGAGGACTACTTCGGTCTGCTTGACGACGGCGAAGGCGTCAGCCTCACCAACGAGAAGGTAGACCTCGGCATCGGGCGTTTCCCTGTGCGCTCCGTAACCGAGGCAAAGGTTCTTGTAGACAAGTCGATAGCACATATCAATGCCAGCCAGGCCGGTGCCTGGAAGAACACGGTGCTCTTCCTGGGCGACGACGGCGACAACAACCAACACCTATGGATGGCTGACTCCGTGGCTAACAAGACGGCACGCAAATATCCCGAACTGGAAGTGCGCAAGCTGATGTGGGACGCCTACCAACGTCAGACATCAAGCACAGGCAACAGCTACCCCGAAGTGAAGCAGATCATCAACCGCCAGATGGAAGAAGGAGCGCTGATGATGAACTACGTAGGTCATGCTGCCACTTACTGTCTGTCGCATGAGCAGACACTTCGCCTCGAGGACTTCGCCGCCTATTCCTCGCCACGCATGCCTCTGTGGATGACAGCAGCCTGCGACGTGATGCCCTTCGACACACAAAAAGAGAATATGGGCGAGACGGCCATGCTCAACCCCAACGGCTGTGCTGTGGCTTTCTACGGCACTGCCCGCACGGTATATGCTACTAAGAACTACGACCTCAACGTACAGTTCTGCGACGTTCTCTTCGGCAACGACGAAGAAGGACGTCCGGCTTGTGTGGGCGATGCAGTACGTCTGAGCAAGGCCCGCCTCGCAGGCAATGAATACGGCTACTATCAGAACAAACTGCACTATGCCCTGCTTGGCGATCCGGCTCTCCGCTTTGCCAGCCACGGCAATCGTGTGCACCTTGACAGCATTAATGGCGTGGCCGTGAATGCCCTGCCTGCCGACTATCATTTCCGTGCAGGCGACAAAGTGCGGTTGGCCGGTCACCTCGAGGATGCCCAGCAGCAGCTGATGAGCGGTTTCCACGGCGTCATCACCACACATCTCTACGACAGCCGTCGCCACGTTAAATGCTTCGACAACGACGACTCAGCCGATGCGCCCTATGAGTTCGACACATACGACCGCCTGCTCTACGACGGAGCCGACAGCATCAGCGCCGGACGCTTTGCCGTGACAATACTTATCCCCGTAGACATAAGCTACAGCGAGCAGGCCGGACGCCTCATCTTCCATGCCCTTTCAGCAGACCGCCTCACCGAAGCCAACGGCTACTGCGAAGACTTCATCGTAGGCGGAACAGTAGAAGGCCTCGACGACACCGAGGGGCCGAAGGTCATGGCATATATTGGCAACAAGGACTTCGAGGATGGCGGGCGTGTGCCTTCATCGCCATTCTTCATGGCCGACCTTGAGGACGAGAGCGGTATCAACTACTTCGGCAACGGCCTTGGCCACGACCTCGAACTTATCATCGACAACAACGCTGCTACAACCTATACCCTCAACGACTACTTCACAGGTTCGTTCGGTGACTATAGCCGCGGCAGCGTAGCTTTCCCAATACCCACGCTTACTGCCGGCGACCACGCCCTGACGTTCCGTGCCTGGGACCTCCTCGGCAATTCCTCCACTACGGCAGTCAACTTCACGGTTGACCCATCGATAAAGCCAAGCCTGCTATCGATAACCACTACGTCGAACCCGGCCACTACAGAAACTGCCTTCATCCTCACCTACGACCGTCCCGGTACGCCATGTACCTTTGCCATCGAGGTCTACGACTTCGCAGGTCGTATGCTTTGGAACAAGAGCATCAGCGGCATCAGTGCCACAGGTGTATATACCGTGCCTTGGAATCTGACCACCGGCAGCGGCTTCCCATTGGGCAGCGGAATCTACTTCTACCGTGCCCGCGTAAGCTGCGACGGCAAGCAGTCGGCATCGAAGAGCAAAAAGATTATTATCAACCGAAGACAATAAAAACGCACTTGCAAGCGTTATAAATAAGGAAGAAACAACTGCAATGAAACATCTATCACGATATCTACTTCTCATCACAGTCTTGATCGCAAGTGCGGCCTCGGCTCAGGATAAACGTAATATGTTTAACCCTGTCACTACGAGCGTCACGTCTATGTCCATAGCACCTGATGCCCGCGGAGGCGGTATGGGCGACGTAGGTGCTGCCACCGAGGCCGACGTCAACTCACAGTTCTGGAATCCCGCCAAGTATCCATTCTGCGTAGGCCGTGCAGGCGTAGCCATCAGCTACACGCCTTGGCTGCGTAAGATTGTTGATGATATCAATCTGGCCAACGCCTCAGCCTTCTATCGTATCGGCGACTACTCGGCCATCAGTGCTTCGCTGCGTTATTTCTCGCTCGGCGAGGTATCGCTTTGGGACAACGACTCGGGCTCCGCTGTTGAAGGCATGACAATCAACCCCTATGAGTTTGCCGTAGATGCAGCCTACTCTCGTATGCTCTCCGAGACATTCTCAATGGGCGTAGGCATGCGCTTCATCTTCTCAGACATCACTTACGACTACACATCTGAATCATCGCCAGGTAAGGCCTTCGCTGCCGACATAGCCATGTACTACAACAACTACATGATGCTTGGCAACCGCGAGTGCGGCATAGGCGTAGGTTTGAACATCAACAATATCGGTTCCAAGATAAGCTACGGCGGCGATGACAATGCCGAATTCATTCCTACCAACCTTCGCTTAGGTCTTAACCTCACCATCCCCTTCGACGAGTATAACCGACTGAGCCTGGCAGCTGATGCCAACAAGATGCTGGTGCCTACTTATCCCAAGCAGGAGGAGGGCGAGGCCATGAACGACTATACCGACCGTGTGCAGCGCGAGTACTACGATGTATCGCCCATCGCCGGTATCATCAAGAGTTTCCACGATGCACCGAACGGCTTCAAGGAAGAGCTGGAAGAGATACAGGTCAGCGCAGGTGCTGAATATTCCTACAACGACCGCTTCTTCCTCCGCGTGGGTTACCACGGTGAAGCAGCCAACAAGGGTAACCGTAAGTATATCACGGCAGGTGCAGGCTTCAAGATGAGCGTCTTCTCGCTTGATGCCGCCTATGTATTCTCCACATCACAGTCGAATCCTCTCGATCAAACCATGCGTTTCACCCTCGGTTTCGACCTCGATGGCATGAAGGATTTGTTTGGAAGGAAGAGAAGGTAGTACATGGGAAGTTAAGGAGTTAAGGAGTTAAGAAGTTAAGACGATAGTCAAAAAGCTTATTACATGTATACGTATAGCTTTGAAAAGGTTATGGCATGGCAAAAAGCTCATCAGTTTGTCTTGTCGGTATATGAAGTATCAAAGCATTTTCCGGAGGATGAGAAGTTCGGATTAACATCTCAATTCCGTCGTGCAGCAGTGTCGATTGAAGCAAATATTGCTGAAGGTTATAAAAAACTAAGTAAACCGGATAAGCTTCGTTTTTTCAACATTGCTCAAGGCAGCCTTGAAGAATGTCGTGATTATCATATCTTGAGTCGCGATTTAGGTTATCTTTATTACGAAGAGTTCGACAAACTACATAATGAAATAGAAGAGGCAAGTAAACTATTAAATGCATATTGTAAAGGAATTGTTGAGAATAGCGCTATCAATGATGTCTTATAAAAATTACTCAACATCAAATCTATCGTCTTAACTCCTTAACTTCTTAACTCCTTAACTCCTAAAAAAATGACCCGTATCGGCTTTGGTTTCGACGTTCATAGACTTGTCCCCGAGCGTGATTTGTGGCTCGGCGGCATAAAGATTGAGCATGAATTGGGTTTGTTGGGGCACTCTGATGCCGATGTGCTGATTCATGCCATCTGCGATGCATTACTCGGTGCAGCCAATATGCGCGACATAGGCTTTCACTTTCCCGACACAGGTGCAGAGTTCAAGAACATTGACAGCAAAATACTCTTGCGCAAAACAATAGGACTCATCTCTGAGAAAGGATATAAGGTAGGGAATATTGATGCTACAGTATGTGCTGAACGTCCCAAACTAAATCCTCATATACCAGCCATGCAGGTTTGCCTGGCCGAGGTAATGGGCATTGACCCAGATAACATAAGCATCAAAGCCACCACCACCGAGCGCCTCGGTTTCACAGGACGCGAAGAAGGTATTGCAGCTTACGCGGTGGCGTTGATTTATAAGAGCTAAGAAGTTAAAGAAGTTAAGGAAGTTAAAGAAATCTTCTTTAACTTCCATAAAAAAAGAATCTTCCTTAACACGTAAAGAAGATTCTTTTTCTATTTGTTATCTTAATCAGAACAGGAACTTCACGGCATCATTGAACAATGCCAGCGCCATGAGGGCGAAGAGGATGAGCATGCCTACCATCTGTGCACGTTCCATGAACTTTTCTGACGGCGGGCGACGTGTGACGGCTTCTACCAAGAGGAAGAAGATATGACCGCCATCGAGCCCAGGAATGGGCAGGATGTTCATCACAGCAAGGATGATGGAGATGAAGGCGGTGATGTTCCAGAACGAAGCCCAATCCCAAACGGCAGGGAAGAGGTTGCCTATAGTGCCGAAAGAGCCTACGCTCTGCGCTCCCTTCTTCGAGAAGAGGTAGCGGAGGTCACCAACATAACCCTTCAACGTCTCCCAGCCATAGGCTATGCCAGCGGGAATGCTCTTCCAGAAGCCGTAGTCGTGATGTACATAGGCATCCTTATAGTATAGTTGATAGGGTGTCTTCACGATGCCCAGTTTGTAGTTGGCATCGAGTACTATGACGGCGGTATCAGGCGTTGCGGCTCCTTCGTTGAGGAATACCAGAGGCAATGAACGCAGTCGCACACTATCCTCGTGTGAACAGTCGGCAGCAAGGACATCTGCCTTACGGGCCATCACCTGGTCGAAGTCGCCCCACCACTCTACTGCCTTATCCTCTATAGCAAGGATGCGAGCACCTTTCTTCATGCCAGCCTTTGCAGCCGGGCTTCCAGGCATCACGCTATCGACAAGCGACGGCACGTTGACATTGAGGAAGCGCGGGTCGGTATCAATCATATCCAACAGACTGATACTCTCCTCGGGCATTGTGATATTCACCTCTGCACCATTGCGCAGAACCGTCACCACGTCAGCATCAGCAAGCATGCGGAAGACATTGCCGTCCCAGTCCTCAATGGCCTTGCCATCTGCCTTAATGGGCACATCTCCATCGCGGAAACCGATGCCCTCGGCCATCTCGTTGTAGGAGAAGCCGTCGCTGATGGCGGTAATAGGCAGGGTGTCACGTCCCCAAGCGAAGAGAATCATGGCATAGATAAACAGCGCCAGGAGGAAGTTGACCAGCACACCGCCCACCATGACGAAGAAACGCTGCCACACAGGCTTAGCACGGAATTCATCGGGCTGCACGGGCTGCTTCATCTGTTCGGTGTCCATGCTTTCGTCTATCATGCCGGCAATCTTCACGTAGCCGCCGAGCGGTATCCATCCGATACCGTATTCTGTTTCGTTCTTTGCGATACGCGGGAAGAGGCGTGCAAACCATTTGTCTTTGGTTGAGAAGAGATGGAATTTCCAGTCGAAGAACATAAAGAATTTCTCGACCTTGATACCAAATAACTTGGCGAAGAAGAAGTGGCCGCCCTCGTGCAGGACGATGAGCAGCGCAAAACATAATAGTAGTTGTAGAGTCTTAATCCAAAAAACGCTCATGTCAATTATTGTCGTTGTTTCGTTAATTCGATTTTTGTTAATTCGTTATTACGTTATAACGTTATCACGTTATTTCGACATCTCATTATTTCGTTATAACGTTATCACGTTATCACGTTATTTCGAGATTATTTTGATTTTCGAGAATTATTATTGAGGCGAAAGGAGTGAGGCTGCGAGCCTTCGTGCCTCAGCATCCGTTTCGAGGTAATCCTCGTAGGCGGGTTGCTTGACGAATGTGGCTTTTTGCAAGGTTTTTTCGATGATATCGGCCATTTCGAGGAAACGGCAACGGCCTTCGAGGAAGGCACGGTTGACGATCTCGTTGGCTGCATTGACGATACAGGGGGCATTGCCGCCACGATGCAGAGCCTCATAGGCCAAAGCCAGACAACGGAAACGCTCTGTGTCGGGACGCTCAAAGGTCAGGTCGTGCATAGTGAACCAATCGAGACGCTCGAATGAGCTCTGCAGACGCTCGGGGAACGAGAAGGCAAACTGAATGGGCACACGCATGTCAGGCACGCCCAGCTGAGCCTTGACGGCTCCGTCGGCAAACTGAACAGCCGAATGTACCACACTCTGTGGGTGCACCACTACCTGTATGGCACTCGGTTCCACGCCGAAGAGCCATTTAGCCTCGATGACCTCAAAGCCTTTGTTCATCATCGTAGCCGAGTCGATGGTTATCTTGGCGCCCATATCCCAGTTGGGATGACGCAGAGCCATCTCCGGTGTTACGCTTTCGAGTTGCTCACGTGTGAATGTGCGGAAGGGACCTCCTGAGGCTGTAAGGATTATCTTGTCGATAGGCGATACCTCGCCCATGATGCTCTGGAAGATAGCCGAATGCTCGCTGTCGACAGGCAGGATGGGCACCTCATACTGTCGGCACAGACGGTTTATCAGTTCGCCCGCCACTACCATCGTCTCCTTATTGGCCAGGGCGATAGGCTTACGAGCACGTATAGCAGCTATAGTAGGAGCCAGACCTGCAAAACCCACCATGGCCGTGAGCACCATGTCCACCTCGTTGCTCTCGACCACCTGACAGAGGGCTTCGGCACCAGCATAAACGGCTATAGGCAGGTCAGCCAGCGCCGTGCTGAGTGCTTCGTAGTGCTGCTCATTGGCAATGACCACTGCCGCAGGCATGAATTGCCGTGCCTGTTCGGCTAGCAGTTGCCAACGGTTGGCAGCGGTAAGCACACGAGCCTCGAAGCGGTCGGGATGCTCAGCAATGACCTGCAGGGCCTGCGTGCCTATTGAACCGGTGGAACCGAGGATGGCTATTTGTTTTTTTCGTTTTTCGCTTTGCATATATGGTTTTGTTTGTTGCGACTGAGTGGCGGCCGGGTTGCGACAGGGTTGCGACAGAGCCACAACATACATGACTTAAGTGTTGAGGTTTAGCAATTCATCGGGCACATCCACTTTGAGGCGGCGTTCACGATGATCAGCTTCAAGGATGAAGTCCTCGTGGGCAGGGATAAGAATCTCGCGGTCCTCGGGTGTTGCCACGACAAGCAGCACGTTGGCAGTCTGGTCGAGGACAGAGGCAACGGTGCCCAGACAGGTATCGCCCTGCCACACCTCGAAGCCCGTGAAATGCTGCCAAGTGAGCTCCTCCTCGTTGATATCCGTGGGTGTAAGGGCCTTGGGGAAGAACACCTGGGCACCTACAAGACTTTGGGCAGCGTCAGCTGTATCGATATCTTCGAACTTAAGCAATGCCACATCATCGGAACGGAAGCGCCACTCCTCGAGGAAGAAAGGCACGAGCAGACCATCGAGGCGCAGGAACACGTAATCTGCATCAGCACGGTCCCACACATCGTCGGTAAACCTGAAAGCCAGCTCTCCACGCACTCCATGTGTGCGTGTAAGCGTTCCTATCTGATATACATCGTCCTCTGTGATCATTACCAGTTTTCTGTGTTTAGTCGTTGATACGAGTGATGCATGCGCCGAGAGCATTGAAACGCCCTTCGATGTCCTCGTAGCCGCGGTCGATCTGTTCTATGTTGCTTATTGTGCTGACACCTTCGGCACTCATGGCAGCTATGAGCAATGCTATACCTGCACGGATATCCGGCGATGTCATACGTCCTGCACGCAGGCGCATCTGATTGTCGTGCCCCACCACTACAGCGCGGTGTGGGTCGCATAGGATTATCTGAGCACCCATGTCGATAAGCTTATCAACGAAGAACAGGCGGCTCTCGAACATCTTCTGGTGAATGAGCACGCTACCCTTGGCTTGTGTCGACACCACGAGCAGCACGCTCAGCAGGTCGGGCGTGAGGCCAGGCCACGGAGCATCGGCGAAGGTCATGAAGGAACCGTCGATAAACGATTCTATCTCGTAATGTTCATGACACGGAACGTAGATATCGTCGCCCTGATGTTGCACGGAGATGCCCAGACGGCGGAAAGTGTATGGAATGATACCGAGGTCTTTGTAGCTCACATCTTTGATACGGATGCCGTCGCCACACATAGCTGCCATGCCTATGAACGAGCCCACCTCAATCATATCGGGCAGTATACGGTGCTCTGTGCCGTGGAGAGAATCCACGCCATGGATAGTCAGCAGGTTCGAGGCAATGCCTTCGATACGTGCTCCCATGCGGCAGAGCATGCGGCACAGCTGCTGAATGTACGGTTCACAGGCGGCGTTGTAGATAGTCGTGGTGCCCTTGGCCAGTACGGCAGCCATGATGATGTTGGCAGTACCCGTTACCGACGCCTCATCGAGAAGCATGTAGGAGCCCTGCAGACGTTCCGACGTGATGTCGAAGAAGCCTCGTTCGGAGTCGTAAGCAAACTTGGCTCCAAGCTTCTGCATGCCGAGGAAGTGAGTGTCCACACGTCGACGTCCTATCTTGTCGCCCCCGGGCTTCGACACCATGGCACGGCCATAGCGTGTGAGCAACGGGCCCAGGAACATTATGCTGCCACGCAAGCGAGCACTACGCGAGAGGAACTCATCGCTCTGGAGGTACTGCAGGTCAACGGCATCAGCCTGAAACGTGATGTCTCCTTTGCCATGGCGTTCAGTCTTTACACCTATGCGTCGCAGGAGTTCTATCTGGTGGTTGACATCAGCTATCTCGGGGATATTGGTTATGTGCACGGGCTCATCGGTAAGGAGCACAGCACACAGCACCTGCAAAGCTTCGTTCTTAGCTCCCTGGGGAACTATCTCGCCTGAGAGCCTGTGTCCACCTTCTATGCGGAATGAACTCATTGTTGCTGATTTAAAGATTACAGTTTTGGGTTACATATTGCGGCGTTTCTTTTTCTTGCTGGCATTGCTGCCGGGCAGATGGCCGTTGGAAACCGACACATAGCGCATATCCTCGGGCACAGAGACCTTGCCCTCGGTATATTCCTCGACATCGGCAGCCACCTTCATCTCATCCATGGCATCGCGATTCCAGTTGTAGAGGCTGCGCTTCATGAAGTTAGCCGTCATGGCCAGCAGGCGGTCACGTTCGGGACCTTCGGGCATCTCCTTGATTTCCTTGAGGAAAGCCTCGGTGAGGTGTCCATAGTGGCGGTAGTGAATGCGCTGCATGGGGTATTTTAGCGGCTTGGGCTTCGACGTGAGTTCGTCCTTCTGCATTATCTCGTATGGATAATCGATGTCGAGCCTATAACCTGAGATGATGGCGAGCTGGTCCCACAGCTTATGTTCGTAGTCGGGATACTGTCGCACGGCGGGGTTCATCGTTTCCATGATGGCGATGATGCTCTCGGCACATTGCTGCCTCTCCTGTCGGTCCTCTATGTCTACGCAGATGTCCACCATCTGCTGTATGGTGCGACCGTATTCAGGCAGTATCAGCTGTTCGCGTTGTGTGTTGTATGTCATACTTTATTATCGTTTTTGCGTTTAGGATTGAGTGTTCAGCAGATCCTTAGGTTTGGTGGCGATGAAATCCTTGAGATAGAAGGGTTCGAAATAAGCCACATCCACCGTTTCGTTGCGCGAGAGTGCACGTGCTGCCAGAGGGTACATGTGCTTGGCAAGCGGGTAGATTGAATCGATGAAATGGGCGTTTTTGTGCGTTATCACGCTCTTACACTTCTCTGCTCCGTCGCCGAAGAAATAGACAGGTCCGCGCTCCAGCCACTCGTTGTAGGTGTCGGCAGCGACGATGTCGGCGGCAACAGGTCGCAGAGGTTTGAGCGAGCGGTCATAAACGGCAGCATAAACCTCCATGCGGCGTGCATCTATCATTGGCACAAACAATGCCTCGTCGGGGATATCATCGCGATAAAGCAGCAGGGGCACACACATGAGTTCCAACGTAGGCACCGCCACGAGGGGCACACCACGGCCATAGGCAACACCTTTAGCCATCGACACACCTATGCGCAAGCCCGTGTAGCTGCCAGGGCCTTCGCTCACAGCCACGGCATCCAGGGGGATGGCATGACTCTCGGCAAAACTAAGAGCTTCGTCCACAAACACACCGCAACGGGTAGCATGGTTAGGCCCTTCGGTGTCGGCCTGCTCGAAGATGACGTGAGCATCCTCTGTCACAGCCACCGAACAGACCTTAGTACTGGTTTCTATATGTAATATACAAGCCATGATTCTCTAATTTGCGTGCAAAGGTATGAAAAAGATTAGAGATTACTGTTTAAAGATTAAAGATTTTGCGTTGTGAACGGCAGAAAAAGTGTAACTTTGTCCTCGAATTTGCAAAATGCACATTATTAGATATGCAAATCCTCACTATTTGAATAAGCAATCAGTTACGGAAATGAACATACAGACACCTCTTCTCATCTGTGCTCTGGCTTGGTTCACAGCCACGCCTGCCGCAGCCGCTTCCCGCAGCAAGAAGTCGGCACAGACACCCAAATCCGCCATCGAATACGTGAATCCCTTCATCGGCACCACGGGCATGGGCCACACCTTCCCCGGGGCATGTGCACCCTTCGGAGCCGTGCAGCTGAGCCCTGACACCGACACTATTCCCCACAACGTCGACGGCCACTACCAAGGCAAGGTCTACGACTATTGCGCAGGCTACCGCTACGACGACCCTACCATAGTGGGATTCAGCCACACGCACCTCAGCGGCACAGGCCACAGCGACCTGGGTGATATCCTCGTGATGCCGCAGACAGGGGCTTTGAAGACTAATCCCGGCACCCAGTCGGCCCCCGACAATGGCTACCGCCAGCGTTACAGCCACAACACGGAGCAGGCTCGTCCCGGCTACTATGCCGTGACGCTTGCCGACCAGAATATCCGTGCCGAACTGACAGCCACACAACGTGTGGGAGTGCATCGCTACACCTTCCCCGAATCGGCTGAGTTGCAAAGGATTATCATCGACCTGACCCACGGCATATACAACTACGAAGGCAAGACGCTGTGGAGCAGTCTGCGCGTGGAGAACGACACATTGCTCACAGGCTACCGCATCACCGAGGGCTGGGCACGTTGCAACTACACCTACTTTGCCATCAGCCTGTCTCGTCCCATAGCCTCCTACGGCTACCGCGACCGCAAGCGTGAGCCCTATACGGGTTTCTGGGGGAAGCTCGACACACATCACAACTTCCCTGACATAGGCGGCAGGAACGTGGTGGCCTACCTGGAGTTCAAAGCCACTCAAGCCCCATTGGTGGTGAAGGTAGCCCTCTCAGCTGTCTCTGCTGAGGGAGCGTTGAAGAACCTGCGTGCTGAAGCTGCAGGGAAATCGTTTGAACAGGTGTGCGACGCCACTAAGGCAGCCTGGGAGCGCGAACTCGCCTCTGCAAGCATCGAGGGCAGCGAGGATCAGAAGACGATGTTCTACACTTCGCTCTACCACACCATGATCAACCCGTCGGTCTATTCCGATGTCGACGGTCAGTATCGTGGGTTGGACGGAGCCGTACACCCAGCCGACGGTTTCCAGAACTACACCGTTTTCTCGCTATGGGACACCTATCGCGCCCTGCATCCTCTGCTGGGTTTGATAAAGCCCGACCGCAACACCGACATGGTGCGTTCGATGCTTGCTCATCAGCAGCAGAGCGCCAACCATATCCTGCCGGTATGGAGCCTGATGGGCAACGAAGGCTGGTGCATGACGGGCTACCACGCCGTGAGTGTAGTGGCCGATGCCGTGGTGAAAGGTGCCCGGCTGCCTCGTCAGGCTGTGCTTGATGCGTTGAAGTCCACAGCCACCTGGTCGCGTTTCCCGGGCCTTTCGGCTTATATACAACAGGGCTACGCTCCCTTCGACAACGACGGCACAGCAGCCTCCAACACCCTTGAATATGCCTACGACGACTTTACCGTAGCAGCTGCAGCCAAAGCCTTGGGCGACAACGCGATGGCCAGGGATTTCACAGCCCGCTCGCTTTACTATCGCAACACCTTCAACCCCAAGACCGGCTTTGCCACCCCACGCTACGGGAACGGCAGCTTCAAGGAGCCCATGGACCCTCTGCAGACCTATGGCGAAGGCTTCATCGAGGGTAACTCCTGGAACTTCTCGTTCCACGTGCCCCACGACGTCGCCGGCCTGATGCAGCAGATGGGTGGCGAGGAGGTGTTCCGCAAGCGACTCGACGAGTTGTTCTCCATGCATCTTCCCGAGAAATACTATGCCGACAACGAGGACATCACCCTCGACTGCCTCGTCGGAGGGTACGTCCACGGCAACGAGCCCAGCCACCATATACCTTATATGTATGCGTGGACCACTCAGCCCTGGAAGACGCAGGAATGGCTTCGCACCATCATGAATAAGATGTATCGCAACGACATACGTGGCCTGGGTGGCAACGACGATTGCGGCCAGATGTCGGCATGGTTCATCTTCTCGGCCTTAGGCTTCTATCCCGTATGCCCCGGCACCGACCAATATGTGCTGGGAGCGCCTTACATCCCGTATGCCGACGTAGCCCTGCCCAATGGCAACCATATCATAGTCAAGGCTCCCAAGGTGAGCGACAGCAATCGTTATGTGCGTAGTGTCAAGGTCAACGGTCAGCCTTACAGCCGCCTGTACCTCACTCACCAGCAGCTGACAGCTGGCTGCGTAATAGAATTCGAGATGAGCAATAAGCCCAATAAGCAGCGAGGCCTTAAGGAGGAGGATAAGCCGTATTCGATACAGACCAATTCAAAGCTTGCTGCTGCCAGCCAGGGAGAGGGCCGCTGGGACTCGCACCTCGGACAGATTGTCTTCGTGGACAGGGCTCCGCAGAGCAAGGGCTCGTCAATCTATCACTCTATTATCCCCGACCCCGACGAATACATACGGCGGGTGGCACGCGAGGTGATGGAGTGCCTGTATTTTGCTCCAACCGACAGCATGCCTCCTCTGCATCGTCTGCGCTATGTGATAAAGGATGACCCGGGCGTGTCGGCCAAGAGCGGCGGCAATGGTTGGGTTGAGATATTCTACAGCACACGTCATGTGGAGAAATCGTTTGCCAACAACGACACAGCCCGCGTGGATTTCGAGACTCGCGGCGTGCTGCTGCACGAACTCACTCACGCCTTCCAGCTTGAGCCTCAGGGCATTGGGGGCTATGGCCAGAATCCTATCGTATGGCAGCTCATCGAGGGCACGGCAGATGCCGTCCGCGTGGCCTGTGGTGGTTTCCATGGCGAGGCAGACCGTCCGCGTGGTGGCAGCTACACCAACGGCTATCGCCACGTAGGCTATTTCTTCGACTGGCTTCGTCGCACCAAGGACAAGGACTTCATCCGCAAGATCAACCGCTCGTGCCTTGAGGTGGTGCCCTGGTCGTGGGATGCTGCCATGAGCTATGCCTTAGGCCGCAAATGCACCGTCGACGAGCTGTGGCACGAGTACCAGGTGGCTGTGGGGGACGTGAAAGTTGACAGTTGAGGGCCTCGCTTCGCTCGAAGGGGCAAGAGCTATAGTTGAGAGATTTTAGGTGTCCAAACATAAAAAACTTGTATCTTTAATCTCTATTCTCTAATCTTTTCATTACCTTTGCGCCCGAAACAATTCTTAATTCTTAACTCTTCATTCTTAACTCTTCATTCCCACATGATTCTCTCCATGACAGGCTACGGAAAGGCATCGGCCGAGTACGGTGGCAAGAAAATAACGGCCGAGATAAAGTCGGTCAACAGCAAGGCCCTCGACCTGCAGACACGTATAGCTCCCATCTACCGCGAGAAGGAGATGGAACTGCGGGCACTCATCAGCACCCAGCTCGAGCGCGGCAAGGTGGACTTCAGTCTCTATGTAGAGCGCGACGACGATAATGCCGCCACACCCATCAACCGCACCATAGTGAAATCCTACGTGGACCAGATACGCGAGATAGTTGATGAGTTCGACCTCGATGAGCCCGAAGAACAATGGATGCCCACCCTGCTGCGATTGCCCGACGTGCTCACCAGAACCGAGATAGCTGAGCTCACCGACGAGGAATGGGCTGTGGCACGCGAGGTGGCAGTTCAGGCCATCGAACGCCTCATGGACTTCCGCCGCCAGGAGGGTGCCGCTCTTGAGCATAAGTTCACCGAGAAAATAGATAATATCGAAGCCCTGCTCGCTCAGATAGAGCCTTTCGAACAGGCACGCGTGGAGAAGATACGCGGACGCATCATCGACGGCCTCAACTCCATTCCCGAGGTACAGATAGACCGCAACCGACTGGAACAGGAGATGATCTACTACATCGAGAAACTCGACATCAACGAGGAGAAGCAGCGTCTGGCCAACCACCTGCGTTACTTCCGCGAGACGATGGCTTCTGGCCACGGACAGGGCAAAAAGCTCGGTTTCATCGCTCAGGAGATGGGTCGCGAGATAAATACCACCGGCAGCAAATCCAACATCGCCGAGATGCAGAACATAGTGGTGATGATGAAGGACGAGCTCGAGCAGATTAAGGAACAGGTATTGAATGTAATGTAAAAAAGATATGAAGAAACCATCAAAGAAACGTCAGGGCTTCGCCATCATCGTCTCAGCCCCCAGCGGCAGCGGCAAGTCCACCATCATCAGCAGCCTCATGCCCCACGAGGAGCTGCGGCTGGCATTCTCCATCTCCGCCACCACACGTGCTCCCCGAGGCGAGGAGCAGCACGGCGTAGAGTACCTGTTCATGACTCCCGAAGAATTCCGCCAGCATATCGAAAACGACGATTTCATCGAATATGAAGAGGTCTACGAGAACCGTTTCTATGGCACCCTCAAGGCCCAGGTGGAGAAGCAGTTGGCTGCAGGCCAGAACCTCGTCTTCGATGTCGACGTGCATGGAGGCGTGAACCTGAAGAAATACTTCGGCGACAGAGCCCTCGGCATCTTCATACAGCCACCCAGCATCGAGGAGCTACGCCGTCGCCTGGAAGGCCGTGGCACCGACAGCCCCGAAGTCATTGACCAGCGCATCCAACGTGCAGCCTACGAGCTCTCCTTCGCCGAGCGGTTCGACTGCATAGTGGTCAACGACGACCTCGAGACAGCCAAGGCAGATGCGTATGAGGTGGTATCAAAATTCCTGAAAGAAAAGAAGGAGAAGTAATTTACAATTTAAAAATTTACGATTTACAATTTATTTACAATTTAACGATTTACAATTTACAAGTAATTTACAATTTAACAATTTACGATTTACAATTTATTTACAATTTAACGATTTAACGATTTAATTTTATCGAGCAACATCTGGGGCAAAATTGCTAAATAATCAAATAGTCAATAAATCGTAAATAGTACATGGTCAAATAGTAAATAAACAAGCGAAACTATTAACTATTAACTATTAACTCTTAACTAAATAATGTCCATCGGCATCTACGGCGGCAGCTTCAATCCTATCCACCAAGGACATCTCGCCCTTGGCCGCTGGCTTGTGCGCCATCAGTTCGTCGATGAACTGTGGTATTTGGTGTCGCCACACAACCCGTTGAAGCCCGCCGGCGAACTGCTCGACGACAAGGCACGGCTGCATCTGGCACGGCTGGCAGTAGGCCGTAGCAAGGGCCTCCGTGTCAGCGATTTCGAGCATCACCTGCCACGCCCCTCATTCATGGTCAACACCCTGGCAGAACTGCGTGAAGCCTACCCCGGGCGCGACTTCGTGCTCGTGATAGGTGCCGACAACTGGCTCGATTTCCCGCGTTGGCACAAGCCCGACGAGATACTCGCACACCACCGCCTGCTCATATACCCACGTCCGGGCTACCCCATCGACGCCACCACCCTACCCACAGGCGTCACCCTCGTGTCCACACCCCTCTTCGACCTCTCCTCCACACAGATACGCACAGCCATAGCCACCGACCCCACCTACTCCGGCACCGGCCTCCACCCACGCGTATGGGCAGAGATACAAGCCCGCGGCTACTATGTATAACCCATTCAACATCAACCCTATAACCAAATACATTAACACAAAGCACTACAATGAAAGCATTAAAAGAATCCATCATGAAGAGCCTGACGGCTTGCATGGCAATAGCCCTGACGCTCACTCCCGTCGCCCTCACCTCATGCAGCAGCGACGACGATGAGGACTCACCCAAAGAGGAGCCCAGCGAGAAATACGAGGCCCTCGGCTACGACGAGCCCAAGTACGAGAAGGAAAGCGCCCTCTACCTGGTCAACGCATCCGGTTCAGACATCAGATCCATAGAGCTCACACCCACGGGCGATTACATCGTGATGAAAAACAACTCCATTATTGACAAAATCCAACGCAAGAGCCCCTCGGTCCTTCGCCTGAACCATGCCATAGCCACCCGCGCCTATGCCGACGACAAGATGGCTTATGGCAGATACACCCGCACAGGCGACGGCAAGTACAAGCTCGACGGCTACGGCACCATCGTAGTCACCGGAGGCGAGAGCAATGCCGTGAAGCTCACCATCACCCTCACCGACGGCCGTAAGATAGAAGTGGGCGCCATGAAACGCGACCAGTACACCGCCACAGCCAAGACCAATGCCATCTGCCGCAAGTGGAACATCGGCAAGGTCGTGGTGCACAAAGCCACAGGCGACGTCACATACTCCAGCATCGAGGACATGGAACGCCACGAGTATGAGGTTTATTCGCCCGAACGGGAGCCCAAGCAGGTCCTCTTCACCAAGTCCGGCTCATACATCGTCTTCTATGCCAACCAAAGTCTCGCCGTTTCCACCTGGGGCTGGACCAACGAAGACACAGGCGAAGCCCGCTACTCGTGGGATTGGGACCACCTCTACGACGTCAGCGAGTCAGGCGTCATCATCTTCGCCTTCCAGGGCAAGCAACTGCTTGTCACAGAGCCCTCCGACGGATACTTAGCCGACATCACCTACTACTTCTCCGAAGCCAAATAACACGCGTCTCTCACACACATCGGCACACATCCGTTTCCCCATCATCCATCCCCCTACAACACGCCGCCCCGCAAGCTCTCATACGTCTTGCAGGGCGGCTTTCATTGTCAGCCATTTATTGCTGTTTCTTAGTGGTTAGAGTCGCTTCGCGAGAAATCATTCAAATCTGTACAAATCCTTCAAATCCTTCTCACCGCGCCGAAGCCCTAAAAAGAGATGAGATTGCTAACGTATATTCATGATGAATGAAACATGCGTATCATGAGTAGATTACATGCAGTCATTTATTCTGCAGCTTTTTTGAACACGTTGTAACCCCATTTGCGAGCGACTTCTGAGAGGACCGAGGCTCTGCGCTCGAAGTCGGGCCAATCCTTCTTTTCAGCTGGGTTCCAACCCGTTTCTGCTATGGCGAAAACGCGGGGATAGAGCATCATCTCGGCATGCCAGGCATCCTGGACATGCTCGGTCCACAAACAGCCCTGGAGGCCTAACACATGATGAGCCTCTGCCTCGGAAATGCCTTCTGCCAAGGGATTGAAGGAATAGACCTTCTCCAAGGGTAGATGACGTCCCACGGGCCGGAACTGTGTCGAGTCCTGATGATAGTCGAGATAGCAGTAATGTGTGGGCGTGAAGATCACGTCGTGGCCTGCACGGACGGCCTGCAGGCCAGCCTCGATGCCGTGCCACGACATCACGGTGGCATCAGGTGCCAGTCCTCCCTGCAGGATCTCGTCCCACCCAATGATGCGTTTGCCGTGCTCGTGGGCAAAACGCTCCATCCGCCTGATCATATAGCTCTGCAGCTCTTCCGCGCTCTGCAGCCCCTCGGCCTTCATGCGAGCCTGGCAGTCGGGGCAAAGCTTCCAGTTGTTCTTGCGGGCTTCGTCGCCGCCAATATGGATGTACTTCGAGGGGAACATGTCAAACACCTCCAGCAGCACCTTCTCGAGGAACTCGAAGGTGCTCTCCTTGCCCGGGCACAGTTCCCACGGGTCTTTGCCCCCACCGGGCAGGCTGCATGCCAGTTCGGGATAAGCGGCACGTGTCTCGTAGTTATGCCCGGGCATCTCTATCTCGGGAATCATCTCGATATGCCGCTCGTCGGCAAAGGCGATGATGTCGGCAATATCCTGTTTCGTATAGTAGCCGCCGTAAGCCCCGGGCGTTCCCTTCTCCACGAAAAGCCCGCCTGTCCGATTCTTTTCCCAGTCCCAGAAAAAGGCCTCGGGACGCCAAGCCGTCAGCTGTGTGAGCCGCGGAAAGGCATCGATCTGCACCCGCCAGCCCGGATTGTCCACGAGATGGAAATGGAAACGGTTCATCTTCAGGAGGGCCATCATCTCCAGCTGCTTCTTCACGAAGTCCTTGCCTTGGAAATGGCGGCTCTCGTCGAGCATCACGCCTCTGTAGCGGAAACGCGGCCAGTCGAGGATCGTGCAGCAGCTGAGCGAGCTGTTCAGCGCAGCCATCATCTTGAGTGTCTGTTGGGCATAGAACACGCCTTCCTCGTCGGCTGCCACAATCTTCACGCCTTTCTTCCCCAGCTCCAGCCAGTAGGCCGACTTCAGCTGCCAATCAGCCAGCGTACGGCCTTCCAAACGACGGCAGAGAGCCCTCTTGGATTTGACAATTTTACAATTAGACGATTTGACGATTTGACCATTCGACGATTGGACAAACCCCTTGCCAGCTGAATACACTGCCGGAGCCGGTATCAAATGAGGCGGCTGCGGCTGGGCCTGGGTGCTCATCGCCCCCCAGGCAAATGCAAGCGCTATAAAAAACCTTTTCATCTCTTTCTGTATTTTTGGGGGAAGAAAAACCGTTTCAGCTCATTCTCGGACGCAAAGATAGTCATTATCCTGCGGCACGGCAAAGAAAAGGGGAGGGAAAGTGCAACTTTTTATGGGGAATAGGCGTTTTTTATAAAAAAAAGGGTTTAGTAAATGTCTTTTCATGTGTTATATAGGTGTATGACAGATAAAACGACACTTGAACAAATGTTCCGGCGTGGCCCGAGAAGAAGCGAGCAAGCAGTAAACTTGATTTCAATAAAGTAGTTAGTAAACGTTTTTCAAGTCCGAAGCAGAGCGTAGAGCCGAGCTGAATGAACAAAGATACCGCGAACAGAACCGCCAACGCGAGGAAGAAGAAAGACGTGAAGAATGGGAACGCCGACAACGCGAGGAGGATGAAATACGTGAAGAAAGGGAACGCCGACAACACGAGGAAGAAGAGGAGGAACAGAGACGTAGCGAGGACAACAGGCGTGAGGCCGACAACTGGCGTAGCAAATACGAGTACTACAGCAACCAGGCCAATAGCGCACTCAGCCAGGCCCAATCATACGCCAGAGATGCAGAATATGCCGAAGCAAAGGCAAGAGAAACCAACGACTACTGCGATATCAACGCTGCCAGCGGATACAGGGACAATGCTGAAATCTACATGCGCGACTACGAGGAATATCGCAGCAAAGCCGAATATGCCTACGATAAGTGGCAGGAATACCAGAACAAAATCTAACACGTCCACACACATCGGTATGTAGCACCACCCACACTTCCTCCCCACACATCGGCACACACCCATTTCCCCATCATCCATACCCCTACAACACGCCGCCCCGCAAGCTCTCATTCGTCTTGCAGGGCGGCTTCCATTGTCAGCCATTTATTGCTGTTTCTTAGCCGTTAGAGTCGCTTCGCGAGAAATCATTCAAATCCTTCTCACCGCGCCGAAGGCGCTCTCACCCCTCACCGCCAGCGTAGCTGGCTCTCACCCCTTAATGAGCGGCGGCTGTGCCGCCAGCCATTAAGGTTCATCCTCTTCCACTTCCGGCGTCCAGTCGGCCGTGGTCTTGCCTTCGTTTTCGGCAGCAAGAGTAGCGGCAACAGCCTTGCGGGTGGGCACCTTGTGGAGCGACACACGCTGCACCATGTCGGCAAACTGCTTCGAAGGGCTGAAGTTGACGTTGATGGCCTTGATGTTGGCACTCGTGAACTCGTCCTTCGTCTTGGCACCGGAGCTCTGGGCGGTGAGGAACAGCTTACCCAGATCACCCAGCTCGATGCGATAGCCGTCGAGCATGAGTTCCTTGGAGCAGCTCACCAACTTCACGATGATGGCGATGATGTCGCCACGGTCGTACTGACAGCCGTGAGACACCATGTGGTCGGCCAACTCGCTGATGGTCAGCGTACCGCGACTCTGTAGGAAAGCGTAGGCCTTCTTGGCCTCTTCAGGCTTCTGGGGGTTAGCCAGGAGCACTACTGCATAATCAATCATAATAATACTAGATTTAAGATTAATAAAAGGGTTATTTATCGACTTTCAAGGGGGCTCAGCATCTGAGGCGCCTTCAGGTGGGACTCTATAGTGTCCGCGCGTACACTCTATAGTCCCTCGCCGTACCCTCTATAGAGTCTTTGCTTGGTAGCTCATGTTATAAGTGTTTTTCACGACAATTTATTCCTTCTTTATTTCGGTACAAAGATAGTGATAATATGTGAAACCACCAAATAATATGCAATAAAAATGCACATAATTATTAAAAAATTCATCGTTTATCAATGCTGATTCTTAAGCTTCCCTGCCATCTGGTGCACCTTACCCTTGGCTGGGGTAGAACGAACGTAGCAGGGGGGGACTTGTGCAAAATTCCACATTGCATTTATTCTTTCTCAGGCAACAGGGTGATGGGGAGACGGAAGAAAGACGCTTGTGTAAAAATATAAATATCTATTAATCAGTAATTTAATGGTCATTCTGTCTACACGCAGTACCGCCTACGTCTGAACTACTCGAAAAAAATTGCTTGCAATTTTGAAATTTTGCAACTTTCGTGGCTCAATATAAGGGAAATGTATTACCTTTGCAGAAACAAAAAGACGCTATATGGATATTCTTGAGTTTAAAGAGTCAAATATATTTGAAATATATGACAAATGGATTTCCAATTTGTTAATTAATGACTTTTGTACCCCTGCTTTATATGATGAAGATGGTAATATGCTGTCAGAGGACATTTTTTATGAAAAAGAATATGAGGATGAAAAAGCAAAAATTCTAAATGCCGCATATTCTACATATAATAATATAGTAGACGGCCGTATTTTTCTTGACCATCCAATTGATTTGTCAACATGTAAACCAGTTAATCATGCATCCATTGTATGCGATATGATTGATAATTTTGAGAGTTGTAATGAGGCTGCGGTGTTAGGCACGATATATTATATGTTGGTTTATGACTATCCCAACTATGCTCCTATTTTTAGGAACAAGACATTAAAAATGAGGGCTTATAATGAGTTGTTTACTCGCATATTTGTTAATATTAACTGCATTCAAGAATGGTTAAACTTATATGCCTCGCTGAGAAATATAACATCAGTTCTTGAACTCCCTCCAGGTTTGCGGACAGGCGCTGCATTGGTTTACTTGCGTAAGCTTCAAGAAAAGGGGTTGCTTGACGAAAGCTATAGATTCAATCCGATTGTAAAAAAATGTGCATTCAAGTTCCTCATAGCTCATGATTTATATTTACGTGTAGGTTGTACTTATAGTGACTTAGAGAATCATTTTAAAGAAACTAATTTCAGAGATAGTAGGCCATTGGATGCTTTCAAAAATAAAATGAGCGAACATACAGCAGACCAAAGGGAGGTTGAATTATATAATACCATTGAAGACATTTTTGGCTTTTCTCAGTAGAAGCAGTCGTCCTGATGACATTTTTGTTGCAATTGACTCTATAATCCGAACCAATTACAATTGTAGGAAATTGTAGGAAACCGATATTTTTATTATATCTAATTTTGCGCCGGAATTCAGTTTCCGACGCTTTTTGTATTGGTGCGGGTCTGGTTCCAAACACCACAATGCAGGCGCCGCTATGTGTAGTCTTATTTATTCATTAATTTATTTCATTAAAGTTATGAAAAGCATACTATTTTCTGTGGACTTCGCTGGTCCAATCACCCTCGAAAGATGTGAGGGCATAAAACCCTACCCCGTTCGCAATTTAATGCTTCAAGAACACGGGAAGTGGAAGTATGAGAGGATTTATTGCAAAGCAAGTTTTGACGATGCCCTTCTTGACCTCCAGAAGGGGGATCTTTTACAAGCAGACCTAGCTTTCTACGTATGTAAGAAAAGAGGTAAATGGCACCAGACTGTCCGTATCAGAAACATTGTTAAATTAAATTAGATTGATAATAATGATTGAATTACATTTGAAGGTCATTAATCTTGGAGAAGCGACCTATCTCCCCGCACCCGAACAGGGTGAACCCGAAGGACTCTTTCGTCGAGTCGTTACTTTCAGAACTATGGAATACGACGAAACAGAACGAGACGAAATCATTGCCACCCTATGGGATGACATGGCATTTCTTGATTTGAATATTGGCGATGAACTTCTTGCCACAATTCAATTCAAACGTTCCTTCGAATACGATGGTTCATCACATCAAATAGCAGATGTTATTGATATTAAAAAATTAACCGAATATGATGATACTATAACATGGTAAATATAATCACTATCAATGCGGAGGGTCACAAGGTGGCCTCCCGCATTACTAACAGAGACGAGTATTTTGCAGCCAGAGATACGGCAGCAAATGTGGAAAACTTCCAAAAGGCACGTGCTGGCGACGACAATGCCAAGCGCAGGTTGGTGCAATTCAACTACAACGACCAGCTGCCTGATGGAGTGCTGGCAGGTTGTCACACGGCAGCTTCCACCTTCTGTCACGACATTGACTGCCGTGACAAGGAGGAATGCAAGCAAATTTCGGACCGAATACTTTCGATGAAGGAGAAGCTTAACCTATTAGAACTGTCATTGTCCCCCAACTGGGGCCTCCATGCTGTTTGCCTCAGGGAACTGGGCAAGACCATCTTGGAAAACCAGATCAGCTTTTCACTGCTGACAAGGACCGAGATGGACTGTAATGCCCACGACCAGCAGCGAATCTTCTTCACTGGCCCCTCCCCAAAAACCATCCTCTTCCTCGACAACCGCATCTTTGAAGAACCTCTCAGCGTGGAGGAAGGCCAGGAGGAATACCTGCGCATGAAAGAGCGCGAAGAGAAAGGTGAAGAAGAACTCCCTGCGAACTACAAGAAGGGCGAGAAACACTACCGCCCTTGGGAACAGACCTCTGAGGACGTAGAGACTCCTAAGAAGGAGGTCTCAACAACCACCGAGAAGGCTGAAACACAGGGCACAGACGCAAACGTGCCCATGCTCTTTGACCACCCCATGGTGGACTACATCAACACGATGCTGCCCGACGGAGCACCCAAGGGGCAGCGCCACAACACCATGTTGAAGTTGGCTAACGACCTCATCATCCTGCTCGACAACAACGAGGCACAGGTCAAGCGTGCCCTAATGCAGCTGCCATGGGTGCAGGATGTGGTCAGAGAGAGAGGTGAAAAAGAACTTGAAAATGTCATCGACTCAGCCAAGAAACTGCTGAAGAAACGTGAGTCTGACAGCTTCTACGCTCCACGCCCCTCTAAGGAGATGCAGCGCACCATCGAAGTGCTGACCCGCCAAAAGTACAAGGAGTTGATCAACACCTTCAATCAGCAGTCGGGCAGCAACTCCGATGAGCAGGTGGAGATGCTCACCCGCATGGGGCAGCATATAGATAAGTTCTGCCGCCACTTCCCCCTGCTGAAGCTCTTCTGCTATGGCCGTAAACCCATCCACTATGTGGCAGCTCTATTTGTGGGCGGAGGTTTCTCCACTACGCTGATGACACGCTGCTGGTACAGCTTCTATGCAGCTCCAGGGTGCAAATGTCGCCTGAATTCACTGGTTTGCCTCATTGGCCGTCCAGGCAGCGGCAAGCACTTTGCCGTTGACCTTTACGACCTTCTCATGGAGCCCATAAAGAAAGCTGACCAGAAGCAGATTGACGAGTTGAACGCTTGGAACGCTGAGCGCGAGAAGAACAACGGAGCCAGCAAAAGCTCTACGGCCAGGCCCTCCAACATCTATCGTTGCCTGCCTCCCGAGACCTCAGCTGCTGCCATCCGTGAAGCAGAATTCAATGCCAAGGAGGTCATCGATGGCGAAGAGTGGCCGCTGCACGTCAGCATCTTTGACTCTGAGCTCAATCATACCCTCTCGCAGATGAAGAAGTCCCACATGGATGCCTTCAAGACCCTGTGGCTGAAGAGCTTCCACAATGAGATGGGTGGTGCCCTGCTGAAAACCTCCTCGTCGCCCGTAGGTGAGTACCCTATCCACTTCAACGCAGTCTATACTGGCACATACGATGCCTTTGCTCAAATCGCCACCGACAGCAGCTACAACAGTGGCACCACTTCCCGTTTTGCCTGCATCCCCATGGGGCCGTCGGAGTATGAGATGATGGCATACAGGGAGTACACCGACGAGGACCGTAAAGTAGAACAGCAGATACGCGAGTGGGCGTACAAACTTGATGCCACCATGGGCGAGATTCCGACCTTGGAACTGAGCAAAGCCCTCTACAAATGGACGGCAAGCAAGCTGGCTGAAGCCCGCGAAGAGCGTTCTGAGGTGCTGGAAGAGTTATGCAAACGCCCGGCATGGGTGGGCATCAACTTCGCCCTGCCTTTCATCGTCAGCCGCCATTGGGGCGAGATGGTGGAGGAGGATGGAAAGTTCAAGTGTGGTGCCGGTTTCCACATCGACCGCTATGACATAGCCCTCGCCCTGTTCATCGCCCAGGCTCACTATGACTTCCAGCAATACTTCTTCTACGAGTTGGGTATGGAACAGCTCAACAAGCAGGCCGAGAAGTTCTCTGGCAGAAAACAGCAATCGCGAACTCAGCTGTGCTTCAAACGCTTGCCTGAAGTGTTCACCAGTGCTGATGTCATGCGAGAGTATGGCTACGATAATCAAAACTCCGTGAACAGCTGTCTGAAACGGTTGCAGGATGACGGGCGTGTCAAGAAGATCCGTTCAGGTGCCGACAAGGGGAAGTATCGTAAGCTGTAACCCCAGCTACATTGCAAACGTTCAAAATTGCAAACGCCTTCCTCTGTTCTAAGTCATGGGGCTGCCCTCCACCGCGAGGCAGCTCCATGTTTTTTATAATTTTTCCCCTATTCTTTATCTTTATATCAAATTAATTAGTACTTTTGCAGCGGATTGGAGCCCCAAACGCTCTTTTCCAAGACATTTTTTGCTCAAATCTCTTAGCCAAACTACCACCTCAGACAAGAGCTGTATGAGCAATACAAACACTCGTTGGAGCCACGCTTTCGAGCGTAGACTTCTCCATAGAGTGTTTGAGGCTGTGGTAGGCCTTGGCTAAGAGTATGGCTGAGGTCTGCGCTCTTTTTATTGCCATAACTGAGGTACATATTCAGCCATAGTAGATGGATTGTAAAAGTGTAAAACAGACTATTATGAAAAAGATATTCGTATTATTTATGTTGGCGCTGCTGCCTGTGGTGGCGTGGGCTGATGACAGTGGTACTTGCGGCGAAAATCTGACTTGGACGTATGAAGATGCTACAAAAACCCTGGAGATTAGCGGGACAGGAGAAATGGAAGATTTTTATGATGACGGCTATCAACCATGGTTCAATTTTCGATCGTATATTAAAATAATTATTATTAATGACGGCATAACGAGCATTGGTATGGGTGCATTTACTGACTGTACATCCTTAGTATCCGCAAGTATCCCTAACAGTGTTTCAAGTATTGGATCTGGTGCATTTTCCAATTGTTATGACCTCACCTCCATTGAGATCCCAAATAGTGTTACCAGCATTAAAGAATGGACATTTTCATATTGCCGTAGCCTGACCTCCATTGAAATTCCCAACAGCGTCACAAGCATAGGAAATGGCGCATTTAGGGACTGCTCCAATTTAAGCGCCATCTCTGTTCCACAAAGTGTAGTCACAATTGGGGGAGATGCCTTCAACAGAACATCATGGTATAATAATCAACCGGATGGTCTTGTTTATGCAGGTCTTATTGCCTATCGTTATAAAGGGACTATGCCTGACAACACAAGCATTATCTTAAAATCAGGAACTAGAGGGATCACAGGGGACGCATTTTATGGCTGCTCTGGTCTGACCTCCATAACTATCCCTTCATCCGTTACTTCCATCGGGAGCTCCGCTTTCTATGGCTGCTCTGGTCTGACCTCCATAACGATACCTGAGGGCGTCACCTCCATTGAGTACAGAGCTTTCTATGGCTGCTCTGGTCTGACCTCCATAACTATCCCTTCATCCGTCACCACCATCGGGAGTGGTGCTTTCGATGGCTGCTGGGGTCTGGCCTCCATAACTATCCCTTCATCCGTTACCACCATCGAGTACAGAGCTTTCTATGGCTGCTGGGGTCTGGCCGCCATAATCATCCCTTCATCCGTTACCACCATTGGGGATGGTGCTTTCGATGGCTGCTATAAAATTACTGATGTTTATTGCTATGCAGAGACGGTGCCAGCGACAAATTTGAATGCTTTTGATGTAACTTATATCGATAATTCTACTCTCCACGTCCCAGCATCAGCCATCGAAGCCTACAAGACCATAGAACCATGGAGCAAGTTTGGGACGATTGTGACATTAGATGGGGAGGAGCCGGTAGTGCCTGAACCTGAGCAATGTGCAAAGCCAAACATTACTTTTGCAAACGGGAAAGTTCGTTTCGATTGCGAAACCGAAAATGTCAAGTTCGTACCTACAGTAACTTGTGAACCGAGTCAAACATTGAATGGGAATGAACTGGAGCTTGGTACGACGTTTACTATCAGCGTGTATGCTAAGCGCAGTGGATATGAAGATTCCGAAGTAGCAACTGCAACTATTAACCTTGCATCAATAGGTGATGTGAATGGTGATGGGCAGATAACTATAGCTGATGTGACATCGTTAGTAAATATAATTTTAGGGAAATAAAATAGTTATGCCAGATTATCTTGTCATCGTGAAGGTTGGGGAGAGGACTGTGAAGGTAGTAAAGTAGGAAAGTAACTTGTGGACAGGAATGCCAACGAGGTACTTGCAATCAGACACACGGGAGGCACACGCGCTTCTCGTGTGTTTTGCTTGTGGTTTCTTGAGCCCTCGCACTACTTTTCCTCCATTTTTTTGCTCACAGATTCAAAACTTTCATTACCTTTGCGCTCGAAAGGGCACGGATGAGTGGTTTGTGCCTGAATTTGCAGACTGAAGACAAAAGGTTTTGCCGACTGAAGACAAGAAGGTTTTGCAGACTGAAGACAAGAAGAAACAACTAAAAAAACAAAAGCATATGAAGACTCTTCGTTTACTCCTTTCCGTTCTCCTGCTAATAGTTGGAGGTATCAGCACAGCGCTGTTAGCGCAAAGCTATTATAATGGGCAGCCCGATTTCATTGTTGATGGGGTTGGGTATTGTAAGTGCCAAACTCGTGATTTTACGGGTGATGGTGTGACGATAGTATCCATTCCAAGTGGAGTATCGGACTTCACGCTCCCCAGCGAAATTAGTTTTGATGAAGAGCGAACGGTGAATGGATACACCTACACCGTAACTACGAGATACCGCGTATATGGCATGGGCTTTTTTGCCCAGCTTGTAGGAGATGGTCCGGGGAATTACCAATATGTATGGGAATACGTTAATATTTCCAGTCAAGACATTCGGACTTTAAGGATTAATCATTTAATGAATGGTGGTTTGTACTTAAACAAGAATTCCTTGCCCTATCTGCATAACGTCTATTTCGCATCAGGTACTCTACCCCCAACAAACGAAGACCTCAGCTGTTGGTGGGACTATACGCACGTATATAACGCCTTGGAACCCAACATGGCTGCCTGGCGTGAAAAGGGAGCCAACATTGTCCTGGAGTTAAATGAGGACAACTCGTATACTGAAAACGATGTAACTTACTATATGGATAAGGATAATCGGAGTGCTTATGTCTACAGCATAGGCGGAAATAGCGAGTCGATATCGATTCCATATGATATAAGCACCCAGAATCAGGGATACTATCGTGTGGTGGCCTTGGGAGTTTCGGGTTTCAAGATGCAAAGCACGAATACCAATTTGAAGACGTTGTCTTTGAGGAATGATATTGCACTAAACGAATGTGAATTTGCCACGCCGCTCAAGGATCTGTATTTCATAGGCGACTTGCCATATACGCCAACTGTCTTCTTCGATGGTCAGCAGAGCAATCTCACACTTCATGCAGGTCCGGATGAGCATAGAATTAGCGCATGGCAGAGTGTTGTGCATGAGGTAAAGATTGATTATACGTTCGATGAAAATGGTGTGGGATATGCCGGAAGTCATATTATGGCATTTGAGGGGACAAAGACTTCAATCACTATTCCCGGCGCGGTAACCGTGGGTTCGGCATATCTCCCTACAACCTTTACGGATAACACGCTCGAAGAACTGACATTTGAGAGTTCTGTTCAGATGAAGAATGCCAATCTCGGAGGGTGCAGCAAGTTGGAGAAACTGACATTCAACGACAACGTGTCGTTCGAAGGAAGCACTTCCTTTACCGGATGTAACTCACTCCGGGAGATTAACTTCGCTGCAGGGGTATCAGGCCTGTCCGGCAAGTTTGCCAACGTCCCGCTCACTAAGATTGTCTTCCAGGATAACATCCCTTCGCTTTCGGGGTCAGGTAGCGATTATGCTTCAGTTCCCGGAAACGTGGATGTCTATGTAAATGCTGACGAGGCGTTTATCGCCCAACTTCGCGCCCAGTCTCCCTGGAGTGAATTTAAGAGCGTTCAACCGTGGAACAATGGACGTCTGACATTGTCCCTGACATTGAAGGGAGAGAAGGTGACCTATACAGGTGAGGATGCAACGCCGGTAACGCTTGAAAGCACAACAGCCCAAGTGCAAGAGAACATATTGTTGGAGAAGTATGCCGACTTCTCGTTCTCGGTTTATGACCGCTTTGGCAGTTTCGTGCGTGAGCGTGTTATGGTTAACGGGCGCGATATTACTGACGACACGAGTTTCTACGTTCAGGGCGACGGCTTCCGCACCTACACAATCACTTATGTCAAGGAGAACACTTATATCGACGTTGCAGGCCTGTATCCTTGGATGTCTCTTGCCTTCCACAGCACCCAGGCTGGCACCTTTGCCCAGACCGTGGCGAACTTATCCGAGAGCCAGAAGAGGCAGCTGCGCGGTTTGGTGATCAGCGGCGAGATTAATTCCACCGACTTGCGCGAGATACGCAATCTGTGTGGCGTGCCCTTCACTTGGCCCGCTACAACCACGCCTCCTTCCACAGGCTACAATGTCAGCTATCTCGACCTTGCCAAGGCAACATTCGTGGCAGGCGGTCAGCCCTTCATGCGTTCGGTTAGCAGTGATAATGCGACTCATGATTACTACGCCCCCGACGCAGCATTCACATACCTCACGCAGGTTGATACCCTGTGGGTTCCCACCTCGCTCAGCGGCTTGAGCATGTGGCAATTCAAGGACTCTAACCCCAACATGGTTGTTTATACGCTTCGCAACGAAACCAACTTCCTGACCACTATGGAGCAGACCAGCAGTCAGCAGACCCTCGTCGTTCCTAAGGGACGCACAGAATACTACAGCGATAAGGGCTTTGGCAATGTGGTTGACGGAGGATATGACGGCGTTGGGACCATCACTCCGGCTAAGCCTGACTTCGTGACGATAAACATTTGCCGGGGCAATGGAGATGCGGAGGTTGTTCTGAAGTATAATAAGAAGATTGACGGCGAAGTGCAGGAATATGAGGAAACCATCCCTGTGGGTTCATCCACTTTCCAGATTTCTCACGAAGACCTTTATAAGGCATGGGATGGTTCGGATTACTACCCCACGCTTGAGCTTGGCATCACCTGTCCCAGGAATCGTAGTGTCAGGGTGTTCTGCAACGGCACAGAACTTACTGACGCGAATCCCGATGCCATTGACGACGAGCATACCTATTATAGTTTCATCTCGTTCGACTTTGAACACTATTATGCAAACAACACATCCTTTGAGCGGAACATCGACATTCAGTTTGGCGATGCCATAGTATCGGCAGTTCGTACTATGCGTTTCCGCAGTAATTCCGTAGATCAGAATGTTTCCGTCTATATGTACAATAAGGATTCGGAGGGCAATGCCATTGCCGACTCAGCCGTACCCTTGGCAAAGGATGTCTTCCACTCTGTACCAGTAGACAAAATCGTGCAGATGGTGTTCCCCGTAAGCAATGGCAATCCTTATGAAGAGGGAAGCCTTACGCTTAATGGCGCGCCGGTAGAGGGTGCAATATACAGTTTGGAAGGACATAATTTGCAGTATGAGGTGAATGACCTGACGACGCAAGAGGCATGGGACTTCCTGCTTGATGTACGGCATGCCGGCGAGCCTGATCCTAACAAGGTGACCCATCACGTGCTGCTTGCCGACGACAGCGGTATGTCTGCTGTTACCTTCAACTATACCGATGAAGCAGGCAATGTTTACACCAACCAAGTAAAGCAGGGAACAAACACCTTCGTGATGGATAAGGTGACGATGAACGAGAACACCTATGTAGATCTTACCATCAAGGTGCCTGCTGATTATCAGCTTAGTCTTTACAATAGTATTGTGCAGCAACAAGTAGAACAGGAGGGTGAGCCTTCTGTTGAGAATGGTGTAGAGTTTATCACCTACCGCTGGCACAAGACAGACTATGAGTTCCGTATGGTCAACCAGTCGCTGTCGATTGTTGTGAGTGCCTCAGACGCGACCATGAATATGGATGTGATGTTGCTTGGCAATGCTGCGGCAGTTTTCAATCCTAAGACAGGAAACGGAACCGACCTTGAGCCTCAATATGTCTATGAGAGCGGCTCCGTACAGTTAAATGGCAAGGCGCAGCAATTTGAACTCGTCGTTGGCGTAAATGAGCAAGTCGGCGATGAGTTCTGGACAAATAATCAGCTGGTGGTAAAGGCCGATGGACAAGATGTCAGCACCCTCTTCTCGACAACACCCGAATGGCATGGCAACACCCAGGGATTCATCGCCACCATCTCAGGTGAGCTCCTGAAAGCCAAGAACTGGCTTATCGGCTTCAAGGATATGAATAGCAATATTGTGACACATCGGGCAACGATAACCGGTGAAATAGCTGATAACGTTGTGACCATTCAATGGAGGTCCGCCCAGGGTATTCTCAACGACTATCAGGTCGATGCAAGTACCCCGACTGTGACTTCTACCTCGGACGAAAGCCCGATAGCTTGCCGCCCGTGCGTTACACTTGCCGATGGCTACACGTTCAAGGCATACTTCAACGGCCAGCTGATGACAGGCTTCACGAAGGATGGGACTGCTTGGGCGGCAACGTTCAGCGAACCAGCCACCACCGATGGCTCATGGGTATTTGAATTCGCAAAGAAACCTGCCGAAATCATACAGTTTGCCGATGCCAACGTGAAGGCCATCTGCGTCGGCAATTGGGACACCGACCACGACGGCGAACTCTCGAAGGAGGAGGCTGCTGCGGTGGAGACGCTGAAGGTGGGTGAGAACTCTGTATTCAGGAACACCACTATTACCTCGTTCGATGAGTTCCAGTACTTCACAGGGCTTACGAGCGTTGAGGACCATGCGTTCGCTTATTGTTCTAACCTGAAATCGGTGATTGTTCCAAAGAATGTAACAACCTTATATAATGCAGCTTTTATCAGCTGTAAGTATTTATCAGTTGTTTTACCAGAGGGATTAACAAGCATAGGAAATGAATGTTTCCGCAATTGCTTCTATATGAAGGATATCAGGCTGCCAGAGAGTCTGACGAGTATAGGTAGTTCGGCATTTGGAGATTGTATCTCTTTGAAAACCCTATATATCCCCAAGAATGTAACTTCCATTGGATACCAAGCTCTTTCCAACCTTCAGGGCCTTTTGTCTATAGCTGTTGACCCGGCAAATTCAATATACAGTTCGCCCAATGGTTGCAACGCAGTAATAATAAAGGCATCTAATACAATGCTTACAGGCTGTCAGAACACAAACCTGCCAGAAGGAGTAGAGGTTATTAGTGGAATGTTCAATCAGAATCGCTTGCAATCGTTTGTTATTCCAAGTAGTGTTACTTCAGTTGCTGTGAATGCTTTCTATAATTGTAGTCAATTGAAAACTGTTGTGGCAAAGGGCGATACTCCACCCGCCTTGGGCAACAATGCGTTTACAGGCATTCATGCCGATTGTGTGCTTTGGGTTCCTTGCGGAAAGACGCAGGCTTATCGCAACGCAGGTTGGGGCGATGGTCAGGACGATAGTCCGTCTGTCTTCAAGGAAATCAAGGAACTGCCCTCGAAGTACGACGTCAACGAGGATGGCTCCGTGACGATTGCCGATGTAACGAAGCTGGTGAATGTCATCTTAGGAAAATAAGAAGTTCACAACCCTGCCCCCCCTTCTTTTTAAAACGGGAGGGAGCCTGAGGCAGTAGCTGCAAGAAATGGGATATGAAGAAACGAATCTATAGTCTGGCGTGCACTCTGTGCCTGGCTTTGGCTGCGTTGGCCCAAGGCCCGGTAGTGTACGACTTCAAATCGCTGAGCGACACGAGTGGGGCTTATACGGGTTCGTTGGCCAATGGTGCCACACTCACCACGCTGGGCTCGTATGGCGTGCTCAGCCTCGGCGCCAACAACGGCTACTTCAACCTCGGCAGCCAGTTCGGCAGCATGATGAAGGGCATAGGGCAGGCATTCACCATTTCGGTGGATGTGTATGTGCCTGCTGCATCGGACATCAGCGGCAACGGCAACTTCATCTGGTGCTTCTCCAAGAGTTCGTCAGAAGGGTATATGTTTCTCAATGCCAAGGAGATGCGATATGCCATAACACAGGCGTCATATCAAAACGAGACGAGCGTCAACGCTGCCTCGCCTCTGCCCAAAGGCGAGTGGGTGAACATAATGTATGTGCAGGACGGGGCCACGGGAACGGTGTATCTGAACAACGTGGAGCAGGCTAAGAACACGTCGATGACGTTGTTTCCCGCAGCTCTGGAGATGAGCAACAACTATCTCGGGCGAAGCTGCTACAACGGCGATGCCTATCTGAAGAATGCCAGATATGCAGACCTGAGAGTCTACGGCAAGGCTTTGAGCAACAACGAACGCTCCGAACTGATGACGGCCATAGGCGAACTGAACAGGCTGGAGAACGGTATAGTGACCGATGCCGATGCTGTGGCGGCGGACATGAAGGCTGTGCACGTGCCTATGGTGGCTTACAGGAAGATTGACCTGCCCACCGAGGGAAGGTATGGCACGGCTATCAGCTGGAGCTCGTCGGACACGTCGCACATGAATGACCAAGGCACCGTGGTGCGTCAGGAGACAGACCGCAACGTAAGTGTGGTGCTGACGGCAACCTTCACGCTCGGCAACATAACCCAGACGAAGACCTACGCCGTGGATGTGATGCAGCGAGAGAACTACAGCCACTATCTCTTCGCTTTCTTCCCTTCGAACTCAGACGAGAACATATACTTTGCCGTGGGCGACGATGGCTACAACTACACCACGATAAACAACGACCAGCCTGTGTTCCGAGCTTCGGGCAACACGGTGATGGGTGGGCTGCGCGACCCACATATCCTGCGTGGCGAGGACGGCAACTTCTACATGGTGGCCACGGATATGCGTTCGGCTCTTGGCTGGGCGAGCAACCGCGGCATGGTGCTGATGAAATCCGGCGACCTCATACATTGGACGTGCTCGCAGGTGCATTTCCCCACGAAGTATGCCGGCACATATCTGGAGAACGTCACACGCGTGTGGGCACCCGAGACGATTTTCGACCATAAGACGGGCAAGTACATGGTCTATTTCTCAATACTCACCAACGACGGCACCGTGACCTACGACAAGGTATTCTATGCCTATGCCAACTCTGATTTCACCGACCTCGAGGGCGAGCCAGTCTATCTCTACGACCGCGGCTCAGCAACCATCGACATGGACATAGTGTACAACGAGGCAGACGGCCTGTTTCATGGCTTCTACAAGAACGAAGGCAGCGGCGGCATCTGCAAGGTGACGGCTGAGAAGCTGACAGCTGACGGAGTGCCCGGCAGCCAATGGAGCAGCCCCTCGGGAACGTTGCAGCAGACGAGCGAAGCCGTTGAGGGTGCCGGTGTGTTCCGCCTCATCAACGATGACCAATGGATACTGATGTACGACTGCTACGGCAACGGCCACTACCAGTTCTGCTCAAGCCCCGACCTGACCGACTTCACCTTTGTTAAGAACACCGAGACAAGCGGCTCATTCACTCCTCGCCACGGCACCGTTCTGCCCATCACAGAGGAGGAGTATCAGGCTTTGCTCGAAGCCTTCCCTTGCGATGCCATAACCGGTGAGACAGCGCCTGATGAGAACGGGAACCAGAACCTCACGGCAGAACGTATGTCGCAGCTGTGCGAGAGTACCGACAACTGGACTTACCGCAACGGCTTTGTTACGCATGTGGACAAAAACGGCTACAAAAACGGAGAGGCACGCGTGAGCGGAACCTTTATGGAGCGATGGAGGGACAGGGCTTCCGTAGGGGCCAACATCGCCTCGAAGACTCTGCGTTATCTGCCTGCAGGAACTTACAAGTTGCGGGCCTCGTGCATCGCTACGTGGCAGAGTGACGCTTCGGTCACAGTAAGCGGCGTGACATGCTTTGCCGACGACCAGACTGCTGATGTACATACAGCCAATGGCGTGCCAGAATTATACACGCTCACCTTCGACATACAACCTACCGACGACTACAATACGACGCTGGGCATGCAGACCACAGCCGAGACCACAGCCAACTGGGTGGCATTCGACAATTTCAGGCTCTATTTCATAGGCTCGGAGGACGACTACCACACAGCCCTGCGAGCCATGCACGACGATTACCTGGCACGAGCAGAAACGGTATGTGCCAAGCTCAGTCCGGCATACCAATCAGAACTCCGGGCTGCCATAGATGCCGTGAACCCCGACGAGACAGACTACGACGCCATCGTAGCCCAGTTGGATGCCCTGCAAGCTGCAGTAGCATCGGCGCAGCAACACATAGCCCTGCACGACATCAACTACGACGGCTCCATCACCATTGCCGACGTCACCGCTTTGGTAAACATAATCCTGGGCAAGGACACGGCAGGGACATACAACCACTCGGCAGCCGATGTGAACCAGGACACAAGCATCACCATTGCCGATGTGACGAAGTTGGTGAATGTGATATTGGGGAAAGTAGGAAAGTAGTAAAGTAACTTGTAGACAGGAATGTCTGCAAGTATTGATTGCGTTTTCAGCACTCATGCCTACTTTTTTCAATATTTTTACTTGTCATAACGAAAAAGTCATTAACTTTGTAGCCAAAAGTTAATAATACCATCAAAATGTCAGCTACTGAACACATGAAAAGATTTTTCTCTCTGATTCTGCTTGCCGCATTATCCTTAGCTTCGGCTGTAGCCGCTGATGTGGAACTAACCAAGGTTTCCGACTTGACAACGGGCTATTTCATCATGGCCTACAACGATGGGGGCAAGTACCTGTCGCCGTACTGGTTTAAGAGCAACAACCAGAATGTGATGTCGCCTGCCGAATCAGCAGTCATCTGCAACGGACCGGATTACTACTACCTGCTGAAAGCTGAGACGATAACCTACAAAGGCGAACAGGTGTACCGCGTGAGCATCTCCAACGGGCTGCATGAGCTGTATCCACGAGGCATCGGAGGGGCTGCTTACCTGAACAGCGCCGGCTGGTGTTTCTTCGCAGGTGAGAGCGAGCCGTCGGGCAAGAGCCACGTCTATGGTCAGGACGGTGATGGGCTGGGTCTGTGGCGCATCACCTATGCTGCAGGCAAAGGTTTCCAGTTCCAATGCGTAGGCAACGACAAGTACATCAGCTACACGATGGGCAACAGCTCGAGTGCCGACAAATACTACTGGCAATGCTTTGCCGAAGGGTCGCTCTACGATCCCATCGAGGCCCTGAAGGTGTCGACGCCCTTCGTGGCACATACCGAGATGCACAAGATGCTGCAGAATCTGGTGGCCGACAAGCTAAATATCACATGCGAAGAGGCTGACCGCACTACCCTGTCACAAGCCATTGCCACCGCACAGGCCAGCGTCGATGCTGCCACTACGGAGGCTGAATTGCTGACGGCTGTGGTGAACCTGCGCTCGGCTGGCTGCACCTTCTTGAATGCCATAAAGTTGGCCAAAGGCTACCAGCTGAACGTGACGCCGCTTATCATCAACGCATCATTCCCATGCAACAACGGCGCAGGGTGGGAAGGCACAGAGGCTGGCTTCTCAAACAATACAAATGCCGAGTTCTACTCCAAGAGCTTCAACTTCCACCAGACCTTGCCCGATATGCCTGAAGGCGTATACCTGCTGCGCATGCAAGGTTTCCATCGCAAGCAAGACTCCAACGAGAAGGAGATGACAAGTTTCCTGAACGGAACGCTACAGAAGTCGTCGGGAATCCTGTATGCCGACAAGGAGCAGACACCGATGGCTATGGTTACACGTGATGCACAGACAAGCAACGGCATAGGCGGCACGGAATACACCATCAACGGAACGAGCTACTGGATGCCAAGCAGCACCAGCGATGCTCGCAAGTTCTTTGCAAGCGGCATGTATTGGAACAACCTCCCCGTGAACCATCTGACACGCGGAGACCTCACCATAGGCGTACGCAGCAGCATCAGCACACAGGGTGCCTGGGCTTGCTTCGACAACTTCGAACTCTTCTATCAAGGCGAGGGTATGGGGGATGTGAGCGACGTGACTTACCTGATCATGAACCCATCGTTTGAAACAGGCAACATGGACGGATGGACAGCTGGTAAGCCCAGCCAAGGCGGCGACGTAGGTGTGAAAAAGAGCGAGGGACAATATGAGACCTCGGGCACCGACGGCCAATACCTGTTCAACACATGGTCGGTGAGCGACACATATATCTACGGCAGCCCTGAGCAATTCGTGAAACAAACGCTCACCAACATGCGGCCAGGTGAATACCGTCTGCAGGCATTGGCATCGAGCAACACTTATCAAGGCCCCAATGCGCCTGTAGAACTCTTCGGCAACAGTTATGTCACCAGTTTCGTACCACCTTCGAAATCATCGTTCAGGGAGACCTATGAGGTGACCATCTTCCTGATGCCTTCTGAGACAAGCCTCACTATAGGTATGCGTTCGACCGGTTGGTTCAGAGCTGACAACTTCCGCCTCACCTACTACGGAGAGACGGCTGCCTACGAGCAGAAACGACGTATGGGAATGGTCAACCTGTATGAGGAGATTGCACGCCAGGCTCTCGACCGCAGCACCTACGATGCTGTGCTCAAAGATGTGCGTCAGGCATTGCAGGCCGAGGATATCACCGACGATGAGATAGCCCAGCAGAACACTCTGCTCAGGGAGGCCCTCATGGAACTGGTTAAGAATGGCAGCACAGCCACGGGACAGTTTGACCTCACCGCCCTGCTCAACGACAACGACATAGCACGCGCCAGCAATGTCTCGGCACAAACCAACATATCACAGACTCTGAAAAAAATGCCGGCCGGCCACTACACCTTCCGTGCCAATGCGTTCTATCGTCCGGCTGCAATTGCCGAGGCTCTCGAGATGTACGAGGCAGGCACAGAGGACCACCCTGCCTATATCGTGCTGGGCAAGACCTTGGTGTCTACACAAAACATATGTGATGACGCACGCTATGCTGCCACCAGCTCGTCGGATATTCTGGCAACTGTCGACGGACGTTCCTTGCCCATGAACGACCACACAGCCTTAGAAGCATTCAAGCAGGGCGACTACTGCGCCGTGGCAGAGACAGATCTTGCCAACGACGGCAACTTGAATTTGGGCTTCCGCATCAAGATTCCCAAGAAAACCGACAACCTGTTCATCGCCAGCAACAGGCAGCTACTATATGGCGCCACACCTAACGTGACCATCAACAAAGCTGTGCCTGCCGGCAAGCTGACACCGCTGTGCATGCCTTTCGAGATGAAGAGCGACGAGAACTGCCAGCTCTATTACGTAGGCAGTATCCTCAACGGCAAGGCCACCTTATTCCCCGTAGCCACCATACGTGCCGGCGAGCCTTGCGTGGTAAGCTCAACCGAAGGCATATCAGAATTCAACCTCCCAGCCACAAAGGTTATCAACAAGCAACCCGACATAACACCGCTGCCTTGGGACGGCGGCACCATGAACAGCGACCTCCAGCACTACACATGGACAGCCACCTCAGTCGACGGCAAGAAAGTGACTAAAGCCGAGGACCTGACGTATGTCATTGCCGACCCGATGAATATGGAGTTCACGGTGAATCTGGAGAACTTGCAGGCACGTCGGTTCCTCGAGTTGGAAAACTACAACGCCGTCACCAGCAGTCGCATAAGCAACTACAACATAGCACCTCCAGGACGTCGCGACCAGCCCAACAACGTTGGCTTACCCCTGACCACTCAAGCTAATGCGAGGTACAAGGTTATCCTGTCGCAGAACGAAGATATGAGCGAGACCACAACATATACCATACGAATGACCAATGGCAAGCTCCTGTACATCCCCAACCTGATTCCGCAACAGACATATTATTATGAGGTACAGGCAAGCGGCACCACCGTGGGTAAAGGCAAGTTCCATACCAACGGATGGCTGCGTATGATATATGCCCCCAGCATCGACAACATACGAGACATGGGTGGATGGAAGACTACTGACGGACATCGCATACGCTACGGACGAATCTATCGTGGAGGTGAGCTCAATGGTTCGCATGAGGCTACGACTGCTGCCGTGAAGAGGATGCGCGACCTGGGAGTGACAGCTGAGATAGACCTGCGCATCGACTATGAGATGAGCGCGGGTAAGTCAGCCTTCGGATTCACCACCTCTGCCGGCACCTTCTACTTTGCCAACGCTATGGACTGCGAGCCCGAGAACCTGACTTCGGCAGAAAGCTATGCCCGCTGGAAGGCCGAGTTCGACCTTATAATGAAGAACCTGCGCAAGGGAGGCAACATATTCTTCCACTGCCGTATAGGTGCTGACCGTACGGGCTTGCTCTCGCTGATGTTAGAAGGTCTGCTGGGCGTGCCTAAAGACCAATCGAATAAGAGCTACGAGCTGACTACATTATCTCCGTCAGGCCTGCGCGTGCGCGACACACAAGAGGCTTTCTTCAATTACTTCAACGGTCTGAGAGGTTCAAACCTGCAACAGAAATTCAACACATTCTTCACGAAGAACCTTGGCATAAGTCAGGCTGACATCGATGAATTCCGCGAGATTATGCTGATGTCCGACTCCCCCAATGCTATTGAGGATATTCCTGCTGCCAACGCCACACAGCAGACCGCCAATACTTACTACGACCTCACAGGACGTCGCATCCCGGCAAGCATGCTCAACAAGGGCATATACATAAGGAATGGTAAGAAGATATTGATGAAGTAAGTTTAGAGCCCTTCATCTTAGGCTTGCTGACGTATTACACAGACAAACCGATAGTTCACACAGGCTGAACTGATAACAATGAATAATCCCCGAATTCCTTCATGGGAATCCGGGGATTAATCTATATATCAGACGGAATTTGTTACACAATTCCTTGCGCCATCATCGCGAAAAGAACTGTGGCTTCGTTTCACTACGCCGAGCTTCCCGAAAGCGATGAGGCGGAATTTGTTACACAATTCCTTGGGCCATCATCGCGAAAAGAACTGTGGCTTCGTTTCACTACGCCGAGCTTCCCGAAAGCGATGAGGCGGAATTTGTTACACAATTCCTTGGGCCATCATCGCTTTGGCAACCTTCATGAAGCCTGCTATGTTGGCACCCTTGACGTAGTTCACGTAGCCATCGGGCTCTGTGCCGTACTTGACGCATTGGGCATGAATAGCGTGCATGATGCCGTGCAGACGCTGGTCCACTTCTTCGGCACTCCAGCTGATGTGCATAGCGTTTTGGCTCATCTCGAGGCCTGAAGTAGCTACACCACCTGCGTTGACAGCCTTGCCTGGAGCGAAGATCATCTTGGCTTCGATGAAAGCGTCGATAGCCTCGGGCGTGCAACCCATGTTGGAAATCTCACCTACACACTGAACGCCGTTGGCAATGAGCTGCTTGGCATCCTCGCCGTTGAGTTCGTTCTGTGTAGCACAAGGCAGAGCGATGTCGCACTTAACCTCCCAAGGTTTCTTACCGGGGAAGAACTGCGAGCCGGGGAACTCGTCGGCATAAGGAGCACAGATATCATTGCCGCTGGCACGGAGCTCAAGCATATAGTCAATCTTCTCGCCGCTAATGCCTGCGGGGTCGTAAATGTAGCCATCGGGACCGCTGATAGTAACAACTTTGGCACCAAGCTGAGTAGCCTTGGTAGCAGCGCCCCAAGCCACATTACCGAAGCCCGAGATAGCTACGGTCTTGCCCTTGATGTCCTTGCCATGGGTGTTGAGCATCTCATTAACGAAGTACAAACCGCCGAAGCCTGTTGCCTCTGGACGAACCAACGAGCCACCATATTCGAGGCCCTTGCCGGTGAGCACACCGCTCCAGTCGCGTGTGAGCTTCTTGTACTGTCCGAAGAGATAGCCTATCTCACGAGCACCGACGCCGATATCGCCTGCAGGTACATCGACCTCAGGACCGATATAGCGGAACAGCTCGCTCATGAATGCCTGGCAGAAACGCATAATCTCGGCGTCACTCTTGCCACGGGGGCTGAAGTCTGAGCCACCCTTGCCACCGCCCATGGGCAACGTGGTGAGGGCATTCTTGAAGGTCTGCTCGAAGCCGAGGAACTTCAGGATGGAGAGGTTTACAGATGCGTGGAAACGAAGGCCGCCCTTGTACGGGCCAATGGCCGAGTTGAACTGCACACGGTATCCGAGGTTCACCTGCACCTCGCCTTTGTCATCGACCCAAGGCACACGGAATGTGATGATGCGCTCAGGCTCCACAAGGCGTTCGATGAGCTTGGCTTTCTCGAACTCGGGGTGCTGGTTGTAGACTTCTTCGATGCTCATGAGCACCTCGCGCACAGCCTGCAGGTACTCTTTCTCGCCTGGATGTTTGGCCTCCAGGTTGGCCATAATGGTTTCAATCTTCATGGTGATTGCGCGGCAAAAGCCGCATTTTGAAGTTTAAAAGTTTAAGAGATTATTAGTTTAAAAGATTACAGTATGTTCCGAAAGAGGTTTTTCGCCAGTTTTCAGGTCTTATTCTGCCTGCAAAGTTACTCTTTTATTTATTCCCTCCAAAGAAAAAGGATTCAAAAGACTAAAAAACTTTAATCTTTAATCTTAATCCCTAATCTTTAATCCTTAATCTCTAATCTTTCCTTACCTTTGCACCAAAGAAACCTATAACTCATTATTGCGATATGAAGAAACTAACATTCGTACTGCTTTCATTCGTAGTTTGGCTCTCGCCTATGACAGCCAACAATCTCAGCCTCGAAGACATAATGCGCGGAACATACGCCGCAAGAGGTGTGTCGGGCATACGTCCCTTGGCCGACGGAGAGCATTATGCCCGTACAGACGGACGCAAGATTACGTCCTACTCCTTTCAAACGGGTGCTGAAGAGTCCGTCCTGTTCGATGTAGCAAACACCAAAGGCGATGCACGCATTGAGGCCTTCTCGGACTATATCATGAGTCCCGATGAGCAGACTATCCTTTTGCAAACAAATCGTCAGTCTATCTATCGTCATTCCGCCACTGCCGTGTACTATATTTATAATGTGCGCAACCGCACACTCGTGCCACTCTCTGATGGCGGTCCACAGGAAGTGCCTGCCTTCTCACCCGACGGCACCATGATAGCCTTCGTGCGTCAGAACAACATCTTCCTTGTGAAACTGCTGTTCAACAATAGCGAGATACAGGTCACCAAGGACGGCGAATACAACAAGATAATCAACGGCAAGCCCGACTGGGTCAACGAAGAGGAGTTCTCGTTTGACAGAGCCTTCACCTTCAATGCCGACGCCACTATGCTCACATGGATACGTTACGATGAGAGCGCCGTGCCTGAATACAGTTTTCCACTCTATCGCGGCTCTTTCCCCGACCGCAATGAATTCGCCACCTATCCGGGTGCCTACTCATATAAATATCCTATGGCAGGCGAGCAGAACGCCAAGGTAAGCGTGCACAGCTACGACATAAAGAGCCATCGCATACAACAGATGAAACTGCCGCTCGATGCCGACGGATATGTGCCTCGTATCTTTGCTACCAGCGACCCTGAACGCATCTTGGTACTTACCCAAAATCGCCACCAAGACCGCCTCGACATCTACGCAGCAAATCCACGCTCAACAGAATGCAAACTCATCGTGCGGGACCAAGTGGAGCCTTACATTACCGAAGACCCGTACAAAGAGTTTCAGCTCTTCCCTGGAGGATTCGTGCTCGCAAGTGAACGCAGCGGCTACAACCACCTCTATCTCTACGACCTCAACGGCACCCTCAAGCGTACGCTCACCAATGGCGACTTCGTGGTAAAGGCATTCTACGGCTACAACCCAGCCACGGGCGACTGCTACTATGCCAGCAATCAGGAAGGCGCTATCTATCAAGCTGTTTACCGCACCGACGCCAAGGGCAAGACCATTAAACTAAGCCAGCAGCAGGGCACCAACAACGCCATCTTCTCGAAGACGTTCAAATACTATATGAACACCTTCTCCAGCGCCAGTACGCCAACCATCGTAACCCTGAACGATGCACGCAACGGCAAGGCATTGAAGACCTTGGAGGACAACCAGAGCTTAAAGTCGAAACTTGACGGTTTAAAGTTGCCAAAGCCTGAGTTCTTCACGTTCAAGACCGGCGAAGGCGTGGAACTCAACGGCTATATGGTGAAGCCTGCCGACTTCGATGCCTCAAAGCGCTATCCGGTAGTCATGCATCAGTATAGCGGACCTGGCTCTCAACAGGTTCTCGACCAATGGAACATAGGCAACATGGGGGGCTGCATGTACGAGCGTTACCTCGCCGAACAGGGCTTCATTTGCGTATGTGTAGACGGTCGTGGCACAGGCGGACGCGGTGCAGCCTTCGAGAAGCAGACATACCAGAACCTCGGACTACTTGAAGCCAAAGATCAGGTAGAGACAGCCCTTTATCTTGGCACGCTGCCATACGTGGACAAAGATCGCATAGCTATATGGGGATGGTCCTACGGAGGCTTCATGACGTTGATGTCCATGACTGAAGGCCGCGGTGTCTTTGCTGCAGGCGTAGCTGTTGCACCCGTCACCAGCTATCGTTTCTACGACAGTATCTACACAGAACGATTTATGCGCACGCCCAAAGAGAATCCCACCGGCTACGACTGCAATCCCATGACACGAGCCTCACAGCTCCATGGTGCATTGCTCATCTGCCATGGTTCGGCTGACGATAACGTACACCTGCGCAACACAGCCGAAATGACAGAAGCCCTTGTACAGGCAGACAAGCCCTTCCATCAGCTCGTTTACACCAACCGCAACCACAGCATCTATGGCGGCAACACACGTCACCACCTGTTCAAGAGCATCACGCAGTGGTTCGAAAACATGAAACGATAAAACTATTTTACTCCGCTTAATCAAAGGCCCCACCCCGTCATACCGACGAAGTGGGGTCTATTTGTGTCTATAAAACGTAAGTGCTACTTGACGTAGCCTACGGGATGGTTCAGCAAGAGCAACTGCTCAGGCACCAGGCCTAGACCTTTGACAAGCGGCTCGCGATCCATCATGGCACGGGCTACGGTTCCAAGGCCCATAGCTGTGGCGGCGAGGTATATGTTCTGGGATACATAACCCGCATCTATCCGACCAAAGTCTGCACTGCCCTGAGGCCCAAACTGCCGCTGGTCGCTAACAATAACCAAACAGACAGGAGCTTCCTTGGCAAAGGGTTGGCGGCTGCCAGCCACATGAGGGCGTAAGTCCTGAGAGCTGACACGCTGGAGAGCGTTTGCCTTGGCGTCATAAAGGAAAGCACCGTCCTGACGGCAGACATATACCTGAATATCCTGACGGTTCATTGCCGTAGGTGCTGTGCGGCGACCATCAGCTCGATTCACGCCATTGGCAGCCCATAGCAGCAGCGAGAGCTGGTCATCAGTAAGTGCGCGGTCTGAGAATCTGCGAATAGACTGCCGCTGGTTGAGGGCATCCATCACACTCATCGTGGCCTTGGCTCTGTCAGGGGTGGGTAACTTAATGGTTTCCTGTGCACAAGCGGTAATGGAAATAAGCAGCGCTGTAGCTGCAATCAATGATTTTTTCATAGTTGTGGACTATTGTTTATTAGCTGTTTAAAATATTGTGTTTATGTTTGTTTCCCTCGCAAAGGTAATGATGAATTTCTCATCAAACATCATTTCCCTTGGTTTTTATAATACTTTAACTAAATATTTCTCATCTTTCCATTACATTTTTTAGTCAGTTTTTGCATTCACAATGAAGGGAAAAGCGTATCTTTGCAGAGTAAAAACCATAATCAAGCACAAAACAATGAAACGACTGCTCTTTATTATCACCCTTTGCCTAACGTTTAATGTACAGGCACGAAAGACAAAGACGGCGGATGCTCCCGCTGCCTACCTCATGGTATATCACAAGGATGCCGACCACAGCCTGCACATGGCGCTGAGCCGCGATGGCTACGACTGGACTGCACTCAACGGCGATGCTCCTGTAGTGAGCGGTGATACCATAGCCCAACAGCGTGGCATTCGCGACCCTCATATCTACCGCGGCCCTGACGGCACCTACTATATTGCAGCTACCGATTTGCACCTCTTTGGCCGACGAATGGGCTATCGCAACACAGAATGGGAGCGTGACGGTCAGGAATACGGGTGGGGCAACAACCGTGCTCTTGTGCTAATGAAATCAAAAGACCTTATCCATTGGACGCATACTTCCTTCCGCATCGACGAAGCATTCCCTGAGCACTTCGGTCAAATCGGTTGCGCTTGGGCTCCCGAGATTATATACGACCCCGAGGAAGGTAAACTCATGGTCTATTTCACCATACGGGCCACGGGCAAGGGAAAGACCAAGCTCTATTATGCTTACGCCAACGACAAGTTCACGCGACTCATCACCGAGCCCAAACTGCTCTTTGAATACCCCGACGAAAACATTCAGGTACTCGATGCTGACATCATACCCATCGACAATCTACAATCCAACACCAAAGGCAAAACCTCAAAGCGCAAAGCATCTAAGCGTAAATACGTCATGACTTATTGTGCACAAGAGAACCCTGGAGGCATCAAGATGGCAATCAGCAACCACATAAACCACGGCTACGTATATCAGCCTCAACAGATTGACAGCGAAAATGGTGCATGCGAAGCACCCACGATGTACAAAATCATAGGTGAAGACCGCTGGCTGCTGATGTACGACATATTCAGCATCAGGCCGCATAACTTCGGTTTCATGCAGACCACCGATTTCCAGACCTTCACCCCTCTCGGCCGCTTCGGTGAAGGGCGTATGCAGATGCACGGCTGTGTCTCTCCCAAGCATGGTGCCGTGACACATATCACTGAGGCTGAGGCACAACGGTTAGAAGAATACTGGAAACACTAATTGGATAATTATTTGTTTACCTCATGAAAAGACTCATCACTCTCTTGACTACAATCTGCCTTACGCTAATTTGCGAGGCTGCAACAATCGACAACACAACGGTCAAGACGTTTGACCTGCAACGCTTCCTCGGCAGTTGGTTCGAGGTGGCTCGCTACGACCACTGGTTTGAGCGTGGTTTGGAACAGACGAAGGCAACCTACAAACTGCGCACAGACGGCAAGATAGAAGTACTGAACACGGGTATCAAAAACGGAAAACCGAAAGAATCGAAAGGCAAGGCGAAGACAACGGACACCGCAGGACTCCTACGCATCTCGTTCTTCGGCCCTTTCTATTCCGACTACCGTATCATGCTCATTGACAAGGATTACCAATACGCCATCATCGGCAGTAGCAGCGACAGCTACCTATGGATTCTCTCGCGCAAGCCGCAACTATCGAAAGACACAAAAGAACTGATTCTCAAGGAAGTCAGACGCCGCGGCTACGATATCAACAAGCTCATCTGGGTGAAACATAACTAACAAAGCATCAACATGGCACGGCACAACGACTTTGGAAAATGGGGCGAAGACCTGGCTGCCAAGTATTTGGAGGACAGGGGCTTTGAAATTCTGGCGCGCAACTGGCGACACGAGCACAAGGAAGTAGATATCATTGCCCAGAAAGACGCCACTTTGTACTTCGTTGAAGTGAAGACGCGCCATGGCGAGAATTGGAATGCTGAAGAAGCCATTGACTCTAAGAAACGTACCCTTCTATGGCGTGCCATGATGGCTTGGAAACTGCAGCACCCTTCGCCTATGCCTGTCCGCTATCCCGTCATCGCCATCGTCATTCACGAACCTGGCACGCAACCCGAGATTCGCTGGCACGACAACATTTGGGATTTGTAAACGGTCCCCCACTTATAGCATTTCACAAATATAAACTAAGGGTTAAGTCATGGTATCACGTAGACATGATTGTCACGACATCAAGTCGCTCATAATATCATCGGATATCATGATGGCTGATTCAGCCAGGCGTAAGTGAGTAGCAGAAGAGGAAAGCTGAACGGAAGACGCACGGTCAAGTATAAGACGCGAGGCGGCGAGATGAGGGCCAGCGGCTTGCAGGAGTGAGTTGAGGCGGCCATGTCCAAAGCGGTGCTCTATCATGGCGAGGTCTATGCCTTGGCTCGTTCTCAAACCGCACATCACAGCCTCATCAAATAGCTCTGAATCTGTAAGGGACTCTAAGTTAAACGGACTGTTTCGAAGCGGTTGAGAGTTAAGCGTTGAGCCTTTAGGGGCGTTGGCCAGCATGTCGTTGGCAGACGGATCTATGATGGAAGAATAATACTGAATGTATTCGTTTAATGACGGATTATTGGCACGTCGGGTGCGGAGACCGTCATAACTATGAGCAGATGGCCCGAAGCCAAGGTAAGGTGTGCCTTGCCAATAGCTGCTGTTGTGACGCGAGTGGTAGCCAGGGAGTGCGAAGTTGGAAATCTCGTAGTGCTCGAAACCTTCCTCTCGGGCTCTGCAGCAGAGTTCTGAGTACATTGCAACGCTGAGTTCTTCGTCTGCCTCGTGCACACGTTTCTCGTCACGCCAACGGCTGAGAAGCGTGCCAGGCTCGTAACTGAGTGCATAGGCCGAAAGATGCTGAATACCAAGTGAGAAGGCAACCTTGAGATCATGCTGCCATTGCTCAATAGTCTGTCCGGGCAATCCATAGATAAGGTCGATGCTTATGTTGTCAACGCCTGCCGCCTGCAACTGCTCTACTGTGCGCAAGGCTGTGCTGCTATCGTGCCGACGGCGTATGAGTTTCAAGAGTTCATCGTTGAAGGTTTGGATACCGAGGCTCACCCTGTTAACGTGGCGCAGCCCTATCTCCTCACTCGCTTGGTTTGAAGAAACAGTTTTCCCTTCAAAAAAGGATGGTGACAAGAGTGAGTCTAAATCACCTGGATTCATCTCCAAGGTCACTTCGGCATCTGGTTCAACATAATAGTTCTCGTAGATGCAATTGAGTATGATTGAGAGTTGGCTACGCTTTAGCGTAGAAGGAGTGCCGCCGCCAAAGTAAACCGTTTGTATCGCTACCTCCGAGGCAACGCCTTCGCTTAACTGTTCATTGCGACGAAGAGCTATCTCGTTGCATAGAGCCATGACGTATGCATCCACGAGCTCTGCGCGGGTGGTAGAATAGAAGTCGCAATATGCACATCTCGACTTACAAAATGGTATATGAACGTAAATGCCGGCCATTTCGAGGGCAAAGTTATTTGTTTTTTCATAAAAAAAAGCAGATTATGCAAGATGTTTCAAGAATTATTGCTAACTTGCGGCGCTTTTTCGGGATTTATGCCTAAAAAGCACTCTCGAAACAACCAAAAAGAATGTTTCTTCAACTGAAAACTTATAAACTCACAAACTCATAAAATCAATTTCTCAATGAAAAATTATTCTACGAAAGAAATCAAGAACATTGCCTTGCTTGGTAGTGACGGGGCTGGTAAGACCACCCTCACCGAGGCGCTGCTCTATGAGAGCGGCATCATCACGCGTCGTGGACGCATCTCGCAGAAGAACACAGTGTCGGACTATCTGCCCGTAGAGCAGGAGTATGGCTACTCGGTCTTCGCTACGCCTTTCCATGTTGAGTGGAACAACAAGAAACTCAACATCATCGACTGCCCGGGTTCTGATGATTTCGCCGGTGCTGCCATCACGGCAATGGGCGTAACAGATACCACCATCATCCTAATCAACGCTCAGAACGGCTCTGAGGTAGCTACGCAGAACCACTTCCGCCTGGCCGAAAAGATGCAGAAGCCTGTTCTGTTCCTCATCAACCGTTTGGACGATGAATGCGATTTCGACAACGTTCTGGAGCAGTTGCAGAGCATCTACGGTTCTAAGGTAGTACCCGTTCAGTACCCCATCAAGACCGGTCCGGACTTCAATGCCCTCATTGACGTGCTGCTGATGAAGAAGTATTCCTGGAAGCCCGAAGGCGGTGCTCCCATCATCGAGGATATTCCTGCCGACCAGCTCGACAAGGCTACTGAGATGCATCAGGCTCTCATTGAGGCTGCTGCAGAGCACGACGAGACCCTCATGGAGAAGTTCTTTGAGACCGAAGACCTCACCGAGGATGAGATGCGCGACGGTATCCGTGCCGGCCTCGCCAGCCGCGGTATGTTCCCCGTCTTCTGTGTTTGCGCAGGCAAGGACATGGGCGTTCGCCGTTTGATGGAGTTCCTTGGCAATGTGGTTCCCTTCGTTGACCAAATGCCCGCAGTGAAGAACACCGCCGGCGAGGAAGTGAAGTGCGACCCCAACGGTCCCACCAGCCTCTATTTCTTCAAGACAAGCGTTGAGCCGCATATCGGTGAAGTGCAGTACTTCAAGGTAATCAGCGGTACCGTTCACGAAGGTGATGACCTGACAAACGCCGACCGTGGTTCCAAGGAGCGCATCGCCCAGCTCTTCGTATGCGCCGGTGCCAACCGCATTAAGGTTTCCGAGCTCGCTGCAGGCGACATAGGCTGCACCGTGAAGCTGAAGGACGTGAAGACAGGCAACACCCTCAACGGCAAGGATTGCGACAACCGCTTCCAGTTCATCAAGTATCCCGAGCCCAAATATATCCGTGCCATCCGCGCTGCCAACGAGGCTGACACCGAGAAGATGATGAACATCCTGCAGCGCATGTCGCAGGAAGATCCCACTTGGGTTATCGAGCAGTCGAAGGAACTGCGTCAGATTCTGGTTAAGAGCCAGGGCGAGTTCCACCTCCGCACACTGAAGTGGCGCATGGAGAACAACGATAAGATGTCCATCGTCTTTGACGAGCCTCGTATTCCTTACCGCGAGACCATCACCAAGGCAGCTCGTGCCGACTACCGTCACAAGAAGCAGTCGGGCGGTGCAGGTCAGTTTGGTGAGGTTCACATGATTGTAGAGCCTTACGTCGAGGGCGAGCCCGTGAAGGAGGTTTATCGCTTCGGTGGCCAGGAATATCGCATCAATGCCAAGTCCGAGGACGTTATCGATCTGGAATGGGGCGGCAAGTTGGTATTCATCAACTCCGTAGTGGGTGGTGCTATCGATGCTCGCTTCATGCCTGCTATCCTCAAGGGTGTTATGTCGAAGATGGAGCAGGGCCCGTTGACCGGTTCTTATGCTCGCGACGTTCGCGTTATCGTCTATGACGGTAAGATGCACCCGGTTGACTCAAACGAACTGTCATTCATGCTCGCCGGACGCAACGCTTTCGTACAGGCTTTCCGCGAGGCTGCTCCCAAACTGCTGGAGCCTATCTATGATGTAGAGGTCCTCGTTCCCAGCGACTGCATGGGTGATGTGATGAGCGACCTGCAGGGCCGCCGTGGCATGATCATGGGTATGAACTCAGAGAGCGGTATCGAGAAGCTTAACGCTAAGGTGCCCTTGAAGGAGATGTCAAGCTACAGCACAGCTCTGAGCTCCATCACCGGTGGCCGTGGCTCGTTCGTCATGAAGTTCTCGGCTTACGAACTCGTTCCTGCCGATGTTCAGCAGAAGCTACAGAAGGAGTTCGAAGAGAGCCAGAAGGAGGACAACTAAACCTCAAAACTCATGCCCTCACACAGAGGGAAGCCGACAGGATCGGCAACACAAAAAAGCTGCGCAGCGAACAGGCTGCGCAGTTTTTGTTTTATATAATGTCTATGATTTCTTAGGCTTTATTCATCAATGACATATCGTTTGATAGCCCGTCATTTGACAAGCACCTTGCGACCATTGACGATATAAAGGCCACGCTTGAGCTGGTGCACGCTGGATGAGTTGCCGATACGCTGACCGCTAATGGTGTAAATACTGCCATCGCCCATGGGGGATTCAGCAAGCTCGACATTCTCGATGGCATCGTAGGTATAGTCGGTGCCGGAACGGCCTGCCATGATGGCGAGCAAGGCCACGTCCTTGGCCGAGAGAGCACGCTTGTAGACAAGCAGATCGTCGATTAAGCAATCGGCTGAGCCCCAGAAGGAGCCTGTACCCAGCTGCATATAAGGTGCTGAACGCAGGAAGGAAAGCACGGTTGAGTAAGCCGCAGTGCCTGCGAATCCTTTCTGCGCCTTCTTGACTCCATCGACGTATACGTTAACGCCTGCAGAGGTAAGCGTAACGGTGAGGAACGCCCATTTATCGGCTGGCAGGTACTTAGTGGAGCCGTTGTTGGGGCGGTTGATGTCAAACCACGTAGAACCATTGTTAAAGCCTACGTAAGTGTTGCCCGTCATGAAGAAACGCGCAGTGGCGCTGTTAGCCTCTTGGTTTGCGAAACTCCAGATGGCATCCCAGTCGTTGTTGGCAGTCATCTTGACCCACATGGCTATTGTCATGCCACGCAGCGAGGAAAGGCCCTTGAGAGGATTATCCATAAGGGTGTAGCTGGCATCGGCATTGGCTCCGAAATACTGATGCAGGGTGTAGCTGCCGCGCTCAGCGTCGCGACTCACGGTGGGCACTGTGCCTGAGCCAAGAGCTTTCAGCTCTGGTTTCTGGTCTGCATTGAACTTATTGGGCTGAGACTTGGTAGTGAACGGATACCAGGCTACGAGGTCGCTCAGGTAGTCGCCGTCGGGGAGGTCATCGTCGCCTGCAGCCGTGAGATTAAACACTTCCGTATAGCTTACATCATCGCAGGTGACGGTATATGTAAGCGTCACGTCAGTAGTCGTCTCAGGTGGCGTGAAACGCCCTGCTCCGTTAATGATGTCGGTATTGCTGCTTGTCCATTTTACCTTGGCTCCGAAATACGCAGTTGTGGGAAGTGCGATGTTTGAACTGATGGTCTGACCGTCCTTGACAGGCATCGTGTTAGCGCGGACAGTATATGCCACAGCATACTTAGGATCTATGTGGTAAGCCCACAACTGCACGCCGCAGCTCGTGCCTGATTCGGCGGTAGCGGTAATACCTACGGCGGGGATGGTCGTGCCGTCAAGTGTCTGCGGCACTACTACGCCTTTATACGCTACGCCCCCGATGGTGAGAGTGATGTAACCTGTGCCTTGAGTCATACGCCACGAGCCGGTTTTGGAGCCCGTTACCTTGCCGTCGGCAGTCAGTTTGACGGTGATGGGCGTCACCTCTTCCATATTCGCGTGGTCCATCTTATATTTATGTATCAGCACGCTGTAGGTGCCTGCCATCTCCTCGGGCGTGAAGGCACAGCCGGCCTTGAGACTCTCGTCGGTCACTTCCTCGCCGTCGAATTCGAAAGGTGCCGAGCATAGCCAGCCGTTCTCGTTGAGGAATAATTGGCGAGTACGAACGAGATGTCCTGCGGTACCGTCGTTGAACTTGGTATGGTAAACCACGAAGTTGCGCCCTTGTTGGTCGGTAACTACGCTGTTGTGACCTTGCGCACACTCGCCCACGGTTTGCAGGCCCCAACCATTGTAAGCGCCCATCAGCTTCATGCCGCCGTTGGTCTGGGCATTAGGTCCGAAGTTGAGCCAATAGCGGTTGTGGTAGCAGGCATCCAGATTGCCGGCGTCAACGTACTGTCCATTGGGCGTAGCCGAGCGGAAGGTGCGCATTTCATATCCTCCGTCGGGGGCAAAGCCACCATATGAGAGGAAAAGGTAATAGTAGTTGCCAATGTGATGGATGTACGGACCTTCGCCGCTGCTATAATAGCCTCCGGCTATGCGACGGCCGAAATAGGGATCACTGAGTGCACGTCCCTGGCCATCGTTCTCGATGGGGTAAGTGGTTGTGTAGTCGCGCAGTCCCGTCTGCTTGTCTAGTTTTATGATGAAGATACCTCCGCTCCACGAACCATAATCGAGCCATAGTTCGCCATCCTGGTCAAAGAACACGTTGGGGTCGATGTCGTTGGTCCAATACGTGCCCCAGTCGTTGCCGCGGTTGTAGCGCGAAGGCAGCGTAGCCTGCTCGCCGAGCACTATCTCGAGGTCGGTTTTCTTCCATGATATCTGGGGCATAGAGGTGTTGCGGAAGCCGCTGTAGTGCACAGGTCCCTGATAAACGTAGGGGCCGGTTATCTTATCGGCCGTGAGCAGCACGATTACGGAATGCCAGCTGTCGCCATTAAGGCTCATATACATCATCCACTTGCCTGAGTTGGGGTTGTAGACGAGGTCTGGCGCCCACATATTACCTGTGATATTCCAGTCGGTCTGGTCGCCGTTAGCCCACGCCTTGGCATCGAAGCCTGCAAACTCCACCTCGCGCTGCGTGCCGCCGATCACAGTGCTGACCATCCTCGCGGGATGCTGCGAGAACGCATTGGCGAAATCGGTCACCACGACAGAGCCCGAGTTGTTGAGCTTGCCGAAGAGCCTGCTGTTATCAAGGCCGGTCCAATTGACCATATTGTCCGCCGACATCGCCCAGCCGCGGTGCGAGCCTATCACGTAGAAGGTCTTGCCGGTATAATGCACGGCACTGGGATCGTGCACGCTGACGGCTGCGTGTTTCTTGTTCTTGTAAAGCGAGTTTATCTCTTCGCGCGTGAGCTCCGTAGTCTGCGCATAACCTACGCATGGGATTATGACAGCCAGCAAAGCAATGGCTTTTGTAAATAACTTACTCATGTCTTGAATTTACGATAACTGTTGATTTCGAGGCCAAAAATAGGCATTTTTTATGACTTTCGTTAACACTTACCGCCGTTTTAACGTGATTTAATATAAATAAAGTATAAGGATTTGGTCATAAACTGCAAAAGCCTTTCCTTTGCAACAGAAAAAGGAGTATTAATCGTTAACCAATACACAAGAACTATGAAAAAGATTCTGATTATCCTAACCGCAGGAGTGCTGCTCGCCTCTTGCGCAAGCAAGAAACAGTACGTGGCCCTGCAACAAGACTATACCACGTTGCAGAGAGACTACCAGACCGCCAAGGAACAACTGGCTGAAAACCGTGCCACTATCAAGAGCCTCGAGGAACGCCTGGCCGATGCCCGTAAGGCCCAGGAACAAATGAAGGTGGCTTACACCACGCTTCAAGGCTCGCTCGACAAGAGTATTGCCCAGAATGCCGAGGGCAACATTAACATCTCAAAGCTCGTTGACGAGATCAATGCATCCAACAAGTTCATCAAGCAACTCGTTGAAGCCAAGGACAAGAGCGACAGCCTCAACATCACACTCACCAACAACCTCACACGTTCGCTTTCGAAGGAAGAGCTGAAGGAGGTTGACATACAAGTGCTGAAGGGCGTTGTCTACATCTCGCTCGCAGATAACATGCTCTACGAGAGCGGCAGCTACAAGATTAACAGCCGTGCTCACGAAACGCTTTCAAAGATTGCCAAGATCATCAACGACTACAAGGACTACGAGGTGCTCATCGAAGGCAACACCGACAACGTGCCTATCTCGCGCGAGAATATCCGCAACAACTGGGATCTGGCAGCACTCCGTGCCTCCAGCGTCGTTCAGGAACTGCAGAACAATTACGGCGTAGATCCTAAGCGCCTGACAGCAGGCAGCCGTGGCGAATACAATCCTATCGCCTCCAACGACACAGCCCTTGGCCGTCAGCGCAACCGCCGCACCCAGATTATCATCACACCCAAGCTTGATGAGTTCCTCGAGCTCATCGATCAAGCTCCCGAAGGTGAGTAAAGCTTAAAGATACGACCGGTCGTGAAGGAAAACATGACCGGTCGTAATTGTAAATACGAACGGACGTAAACGCAAATACGAACGGACGTGAACGCAAATATGAACGAACGTAAACGCAAATATGAACGGACGTAAACAGCGACACGTCTTACTCCCTGCCACCAATATGGAAAGTAGTGAAGTAGCCAAGTAACTTGTGGACAGGAATGTTTTTGGAAATGCAGGGAGGCAAAGAATCGAAAATATAATAATATATAGTATTTTAAATATAATAGTAAATAATATAATAATGTTTATAATATAATAAACTCTAATAATAATCTTACACTGATGTCGTAAATGCGATTCTGTTCCTGTCCATAAGTTACTTGACTACTTAGCTACTTCGCGCCCCTACCACTGCCAATATGCAAAGCGTCGCATATGCCGATTCGACACGTCGCATCAGCCGATTCAAGCGGTCGCATCAGCTAATCCAACACATCGCATACGCCAATCCTAACCGTCACGAAAAGGCTTGTGCCTACCTGCAGCGCCTGTGCACCATCTCCTATATATTAAAAGTAGGCCAACCTAAAACACTTATTAGGCTGGCCTAAATTGCTAATTAGGCCGACCTAAAACGCATGTTAGGCTGACCTAAATTCTTTGTATCCTTAGTTCACTAAAATCTTCCGGCGGTTGATGATATAAGTGCCGCGTTGCGTGGGACGACTGACGCGCTGCCCGGCAAGATTGAAACAGCGGTCTAAAGAAGTAGCATCGCCAGTGAGCGTGCGTATTCCCACTTCATCCTGGGGAATTAGGACTACGACAAAGTTGATTATCGCAAGGTACTTCGAGCCGTCGGTTGAACTGACGGAAAACGATGAAGAGGGAGCATAAATGTCCTTTATACTAAAGTCGGTGTAACCATCGGCGCTGCCTTTGTAGGCAGGCGAGATAGTAGTGCCGTCCTCGGCAACAATGGTGAAGTGATCAGCAGCAGCACCTGAACTCCACTCCTGAACTTTAAAGCTGTAGCTCTTGATGAGGTAGCCTTCGGGGGCGGTCAGTGTTATTGTCTCTTCACGTCCTACCGCACCTACCTTGTAGGCCAGATTATAGAAGCCGTTCCATCCCGTGTAACGGTCAAAGGTGCCTGCCGACTTGGTCATCGTGAGACCGGCGATGGTGTTGCCGCCACGGGTCGAAGTCCAGACGGTGCGTGAGGTGTTATTGTCCCATGCCCCAAGTTCTGTTTCCTTGGCGTTGCCATAGACTATCTTCACGGTGTTTTGAGCGTCCTTTGCCTCCTCGATTACCTCGTCGGCGCGGGCTTCAAGTGTCTCGCGACTGATGACGATATAGGTCATGGCGTAGCAGTCCTGCTTGTCCTGATTGCCGAGGCTGCCGTCCTCGAAGATAATGGCAAGGTCGCCGTTGGCAAGTTTCTGCATGGAACTATAGGCGGCATAGCCAGGCTGCAATTGGAAAGCCTCCTGCCAGGTGGCGCCTTGGTCAAAACTCATATAAAGTCGCAAGTCGCGACGGAAATTACGAAAGTCCTTGACCACGGTGTGCAGCAACATATCGCGCTGCCCATCGCTCTCGCGGCTGTAGTACATAATATCTGCGTTACAACCATTGGCATTGAGGTCGGTCCAGAACTTCTTGTTTGTCCATCTGTTTATTCCGGTTGCCGTGGAGGCGTCTTCGGTGGTACGGGCATAAGCGCGGTTGGCCATCGAGTTCCAGCCGCCTTGACGCACCGACATCAGCAGCGTATTGTCGTTCATAATCTCGAGTTTTGACTCGTCGGCGCTCGCACAAGCCATCCTCGAGGCTATGGTCCACGTACCTCCTTCATCGTCGGAATAGAGGATGTATTCGTTGCATGTGCCGCTTACGACGCCGTTCATGGCAAAGGCCACGCGACCATTGGAGAAGCAGACGCCCTTGCCCGACGAGGTAAAGGCTGATGTTATGTTCAGACGATTCTTGTTGATTTTTGAATATATGTCCACCGGTGCGCTCCATGTGAGGCCGTTGTCGGTACTCTCGCTGTAACCCATGTGGAGCATGCCCGCCGGAAAACTATTGCTGCCTGCGGCCATAAGGCATATGAGTTTGCCTGAAAGCGTCCGCACGACAGCCGGGTCACCATAACCGCAAGCTGCCGCCGACGAGCCATCGCCGGCAGCTACGACCTGAGGCTCGCCCCACGTGGCGCCGTCGTCATTGCTCTTGCGGGCTACGACGTCTATCTTATGCTTACCTGCAGCTCCGCTTACCGCCTTGCCAAGGTCCTGGGTGTTGTCATAACGGTCGTCGCAAAGAGCCACTATACCACCGTCGAGGGTATTCATAATCGTTGGAATACGATAGTACTTGGCCTTGCTCTGCGACCCGGTCCAGAGGAAGCTCTGACGTTTATAGATAATCATCTTGCCGTCGGGGTTGCCCTTGGCGCTGAGGTCGCACTTACTGCCGCCCTGCGCATTATCGTATGCAATCTCTGCGATTGATGCATCTATGGAAGCCAGCTCCTCGGCATCCTCCTTGATATCGGCTGTCACCCAGAAATAGACGCTCTCGCCGTCGGCCAGAGCTTTCATGTTAACAGGTATGGGCACCTCGCCTTCTGCAGGCACAGCTTCGCCAAGGAATTGCGGCGAAGCTCCTGGGGCGTGCAGCTGATCAATGTCGGTAGCGTAGATTGCCACTCGGCTCATCTGCTCTGCGCCCTTCAACTTAACCTTAAAAAGAGTGGGAGTGCAACTGGTGCCTACGGTCAACCGCACACGCAGGAGAGCCTGCATAGCGTTTCCCAAGCCTGTGGTCTGATGACCTTGGCACACGATGACGTCGGCATCGGTGAAGCTTGTGGCTGAGACGTCCACCACCTCAACGGGGTAGAAAGCCCAGTCGTTGTTGCTGCCTACAGAGGTCGGCGCATCAGTACCCCATCCCACTACTGTGGCTTTCGAGTCGCCCTGATAGTAATCATTGCAATCAAGAATGCGCCCCGTGGTGGAACTTTGCAAATAGAAATGACCTGCCGTCCCATTGATTTTGCCAACGGTAACGGCCTCTGTAGGGTTTGCCGTGACGGCCACGTTGGTTGATTGTTCGAACTTGCCAAAGTAGTTTCCATAGCCTGTCTGAACGTAGAACAAGCCATTATCGGCATTCTGAAGTCGCACAAGATACTTGGCATTGGTTGTTGCCGAACTGGTGGGAGCCGTGGCGGTGTTGAAGAGAGTATGCGAGCCGGCATTCTCCCAAAGGTAACCACGCCCGTCACCACGGTCGTACATCACATACCACTGTTCCGTGGTAAGTTCCGAAGCCGGAGTTGAAGAAACGCTTATGCTCCTGCCCTCAAGCTCAGGCAACGGCTCGGACGAGAGAGTACGGGGTATTTCCTCGTCGTCAAAATTCAGCTTCTGCGTAGGAGAATAGGTGATGCCCTCGAGAGCCTTGCGCCCGTCGGGCGTTGTCAGTACGAAGGTAAACAGCCACTTATTCAGTCGTACCCCGTCGGCTGCGACGTATGGCAACTTAATCAGCACCTTGTTCCACCCAGCCTTGAGTTGCACGGCGACGGGGTTGCGTGCCGGGAAGTTCTCGTTCTGAAGGTCAACCTCTGCATTAATGCTCCGCCCCGTGTTGGTCCATGTGGGGGGCATAATCTCCTCTCCGTTGAGCCAGAGGCGCGAGCCCTTGCGGTCCCACTTGCCGCTGTCAGGGGCTTTGTCGTTCTCTGACCGTCCGTAGTTTTGGAACTCTATCAGTGCACCGGCTTCCTGACTGGTGGGCGAAAAGACGTAGGTCCATGCATAGGCCGTGTTGTTGAGCTGCGGATTGCCGTAGTAAGCCGGCACTATGGTTCCCCACGTGTGGCGCAGATAGATGCCGGCTCCAGTAGCCAGAGCCGAGGAATACTCCACGCCGTCGTAGGTGAACGAGGTAGGCATTAGGTCATCGTCGTTCGTCTCGGGCGGGAAGACCTTGGAGGCATCGCCGCCGTTGGGGAACGGGTCGGTGATACGCCAGCGCACATTCGTCTGGCGTACATACGGGATAGGCTCGCCGTCGAGCCAAGTATCCTTGTAGTAAAGGAAACGGCGCTCCCAATCGGCAAACTCATCATACTCAGCCCCTATGTTCGGCAGCGTGGTGCCACCGACCTCGATATACTGCTTGCCGCCGCCCATCCAGCCGCGTTCGGCGGTAGCCAAGGCATTGGCGTAAAGGTTGTTCTGGCTGATGATATCCGTCTCGGTGGGCGTCTTGCGGTCGTTCCACAACGCGGTGATGGCGCCTGCCACCTCGGCACTGCCCCGCTCGGCATAATAGACACTGCTCTTGTAAATGCCTACAAGGTCGGCGAAGACGTCGAAATGATTGACGTAATTATAGCGGCAGTCAATGTTAGGCAGGCCGGCAATCTTTTTTCCAGCGGTGCTCCACATCTCGGTCATATCTACGTATGGGAGCGTAGATGTGCTGATGCTGACGCCGCTGATGGGATTCCATACAATACAGCGCCGGCCGAGCTCCTCCTTGATATACTTCGACATCTCGTTGACGAAGGCCGCAGTTGTGCCGGCTTCGTCGGCGCCCATATGAATATAGGGAGCCAGGGGGAAGGCGGCTGCCAGCTCGCTGAGCAGTTTTTTCAGTGCGGCCTTGCCCTGGTCGCTGCTCATGGCAAAACCCATGGCCGTGGTGAAGGTCTTGGAGTGACCTGGCATATCTATCTCGGGGATAACCGTGATGCCGCGCTCTGCAGCGTAAGCCTCGAGTTCGGTGCACTGGGCCTGCGTGTAGTACTTACCCTCGAAGCGTGTCATGTTGGCGGCTCGGTTGAGCTGCGGATAGACTTTTGATTCGAAGCGGAAGCCCTGGTTGTCGGTCATGTGCCAATGGAACACATTGACCTTGAAGCGTGCGAGCAGGTCTATTTCCTTCTTCAGTTCATCGAAACTGATGAACGAACGGCCCACGTCGTGCATGAAACCACGCACCTTAAAGGCCGGATAGTCGGTAATTTCAACACCTGAGATAGATTGTCCGTCGGTTTCTGCTGCCAGCTGTGCCAGTGTCTGTGCTGCTCTGATAACTCCGGTTCCAGACGCTGCCTTGATGGTTATGGTGTTGCTCCCGACTTGCAATCGGTAGCCTTCGTTGGGGAAGCCCGGCAAATCATAGTCGAAGGTTCCCAAGGCTTGGGCATTCACGAGTTCCACATTGACCTTGGTCGTGGCGCTCTCATCAATGGTGAAAAGCGAAGCCAAGAGCGTAGAACCCGTGGGGTCAGTCACCTTGACACCGCGATTCAGGTCGAACGATGCATCGGTATAACTGATGCTCTTGGGCTTGGGCAGCAGGTAGTTAGAGCCGGAGCCGGATTGAGCCTGCGCACAAACTATACCCGACATGACGGCGAGTAGAGTGGTAAGAAGGTGTCGTAAAGTTTTCATCGGTTTATGGGTTAGTTAGAGGTTATATATAATGCTGCCGCTTCGGCACAACGTTCACCATCGATTGCTGCACTTACGATGCCGCCCGCGTAGCCCGCTCCTTCGCCGCAGGGGTACAGGCCGCGGAGACGGATATGGTGGAGCGACTCTGCATCACGAAGTATGCGAACTGGCGAGGAGGTTCGTGTTTCTACGCCTATTACCGTAGCCTCCTGCGTGAGAAAGCCTCGGCTCTTGCGGTCGAAAATGCGGAAGCCTTCCTGCAGACGACTGACGATGAACTTTGGCATCCAGAAATGAAGCGGCGAAGCTACTATGCCAGGAGCATAACTGCTCTGGGGCAGTTCGGCAGAAAGGCGGCCGCGCACGAAATCTGTCATGCGCTGAGCGGGAGCCGTCTGGCGCCGCCCGCCTTGCAACCAAGCCAGCCGCTCAAGGTGCTCCTGCAGGGCCATCATGGTCAGCGCACCGCTTGCAGCTACCGTCAAGCCATCGCCGTTCGCCACCGACGTTTCCTGTTCTGAAAGCGAGCCTAGGGCTTCACCGGGGGTGGCAAGGGGAGTGAGGTCTTCGGGTCTTAACTCAACCACCATTCCCGAATTGCTCCATCGCCCGTTGCGGTGACTCGGGCTCATGCCATTGACCACCACTTGCTCTGGACCTGTTGCCGCCGGCACCACGAAACCGCCTGGGCACATGCAGAAACTGTACACGCCGCGCCCTTGGCATTGTTCCACAAAGCTGTATTCGGCAGCCGGCAACCAGCGGCCGCGGCCGTCGCGACTATGATATTGAATGCGGTCAATTAACTCGGCAGGGTGCTCAAGACGCACGCCCACGGCAATGCCCTTGGCCTCTATCTCTATGCCCTCGGCCGCGAGCATTCGGTAAACATCACGTGCCGAATGGCCAGTAGCCATGATAACGGGGCCCATAAAGGTTTTTTCTTCCTGGCATTCGTCGGCAGCAATAGCTTTGATACCCACTACTTCATCGCCCCTGATGACAAGGCCTGTCATGCGCGTCTGGAAATGTACCTCGCCTCCGCAACGGATTATGGTGTTGCGCATATTCTCAATGACGCGGGGCAGACGGTCGGTGCCTATATGGGGGTGAGCATCAATTAGGATATCTGTGGCAGCGCCGTGCTGACAAAACACGCGCAGTATTTTCTCCACCGAACCACGTTTCTTGGAGCGGGTATACAACTTACCGTCGGAATAGGCCCCTGCCCCACCCTCGCCAAAGGAGTAGTTGCTCTCGGGGTCTACGACGTGTTCGCGGGAGATACGGGCAAGGTCGCGCTTGCGTTCGTGGACGTCTTTGCCACGCTCAACAACTATAGGCCTCAAGCCAAGTTCTATCAAGCGCAAGGCTGCAAACAAACCGCCAGGACCGGCTCCTACGACGACAACTGCCGCACGGCATTCGACAGAAGGATAGTCCACCGGCTCGAACTCTGCTTCGCTGACAGGTTCGTCAAGCCACAAGCGCAGGCCGAGGTTCACAAACACCTGCCTCTGGCGGGCATCTATACTGCGACGCACTATCCGAAGGCCCTGTATCCGGCCCGGCCTCACTCCACATTCTTCTGCTGCACGCTCTCGAAGAAGGGCATCAGTGGCTGCCACCTCGGGCACTACACGTAGTTGTAAGTCTTTGATCATTGTCGCAGCAAAGGTAATTTATTAATGTAGGCGCTGACGCCGTTCTATTGCTTCACACGACGCAGACGCGGCAAGCGACGGGCATCGTCGGCCGTTGCCTCGACAATACTTATGGCAAAACCACCGCCGGCCACTGATGTCAGCGTGAGTGCCGTCTTGGCGTCAACAAGACCGCGGCTTATCACATAGGCCTGAGGGTTAGTCTTGTAGTCGGCATCGTGAGCATCAGCATAAACGGTAGCCACGTATTTCTTGCCTGCGGTGAGGAAGTTGAGTTTGAGCACAGAAGTGTGAGCCTGCTGGCCTGCCACAGAGCCTACGAACCAGTTGTCGGTTCCCTTGGCGCGTCGTGCTGCGGTGATATATTCCATAGGCTCGGCCTCGAGATACAGGCTCTCGTCCCAGTCGAGAGCCACGTCTTTGATGAACTGGAATGCATCTAAATGCTTCTCATAGTTCTCGGGGAAGTCGGCAGCCATCTGCAACGGGCTATACATGGTAACGTAAAGCGCCAACTGGCCGCAGATGGTAGAGTTGACATGCGAGCCATTGGCACAATCCATCTCAAAGATGCCGGGCGTATAATCCATCGGACCTCCCTGAAGACGAGTGAAAGGCAGGATAGCCGTATGCCCTGGCTTGGAACCTCCGAAGGCCTGATATTCCGTTCCGCGGGCACTTTCGTTGCCGACGAGGTTGGGATAAGTACGGCATAAGCCAGTGGGACGCACCGCTTCGTGAGCGTTGACCATGATGTGGTAGTCGGCGGCCCTACGGATAGCGTGTAGGTAGTGGTTGATTATCATCTGACTATAATGGTATTCACCACGTGGGATGATATCTCCGACGTAACCGCTCTTGACGGCGTCGTAACCATAGTCGCGCATGAGTTGGTAGGCGCGGTCCATGTGCTTCTCGTAGTTCATGACCGACGACGACGTTTCATGGTGCATCATAAGTTTTACGCCTTTAGAGTGGGCGTACTCGTTGAGCGCCTTGATGTCGAAATCGGGATAAGGGGTAAGGAAGTCGAAGACATACTCTTTGGAGTTGCCTGTCCAGTCTTCCCATCCTATATTCCACCCCTCTACCAGTACCTGGTCGAAGCCATGCTCGGCTGCGAAGTCGATGTAACGACGCACATTGGCATTGTTGGTGGAGTGACGGCCCGAGGGTGCAGCCTTCGAATAGTCGGTCTGCCCGAGCTTTACGGATGGGAACTGACTGGTATATGCCCAGTCGCCCTTGCCCGAAATCATTTCCCACCAAACGCCTATGTACTTGGTTGGGTGAATCCAACTGGTGTCATCAAGCTTGCAAGGCTCGTTGAGGTTGAGGATAAGGTCGGAAGCCAATACCCGACGTGCGTCATCACTTACGATGACTGTGCGCCAAGGGCTGGTGCAAGGCGTCTGCAGATACCCCTTAATGCCTTGAGCATCAGGCGTGAGCCACGAGGTAAATGTCAGCGTCTGCTCGTTCAGGTTGAGGTGCATAGCGGGATAGTTGACCAATGCAGCTTCGTGAAGATTTATATATAATCCCTTGTCGGTCTTCATCTGAAGTGAGGTCTGCACGCCCGTCTCGGAGAACTGTGTTTGCGAGAGATTGCCTGTTACAGCATCGCGGAAGAGGCCACGTATCTCACTCAGGCGCGAGCGCGTATACTCATATTCCTGGGTATCGTAGTCGCCGGCAATCCACCAGGCGATATGGTCGCCGGTCATGGCAAACTCCGTGCGCTCGTCTTTGACTACGAAATAGTTGAGCTTGCCCTCCTGCGGGAACTCATATCGAAAGCCTACGCCATCGTCGTAAACGCGGAAACGGATATTCATCAAGCGCTCCGTCGCAGGTTGTGCAAGGCGTACGAGCAACTCATTGTAGTGATTGCGTATGGTCGAGTTCTCGCCCCAAACGGGTTTCCAAGTCTCGTCGAAAGTGGATGTCTGCTCGCCCGTGACGGTAAAACCATCAAGGAGATTCTCTGCTTCCTTCAGCTCGTAACCGAGGCGGCTCTCGCCTATGACCAACTGACCACGATACGTGACTTGGTAAGTAGGCACGGTTCCCTTAAGGTTAAACACCACTTTGACGTCGCCATTGGGCGAAGTCACCTCACCGGCCTTGACCATCAATGCCGAAGCGAGGCACAGGATTGTCAACAGAAACTTTTTCATAAGCGCTACTGTTAGAGTTCCTACAAGGAATAATTATTATGCGAAACGGGCTGCCTGTTCGGCTGTAAAGACGTCGTCGTCGAAATAGTCGAGACGCATGGCGCGGCGAACTTCCGACATTGTCTGGGCACCTGCCTCGCGAGCAACTTCGGTGCCACGGCGCAAGATGTCGATAACAGCCGGTATGTCTTTCTCGAACTCTGCACGACGCTGACGAATAGGCTCAAGTGTTTCCTGCAGCACGGCGGCGAGGAACTTCTTGCATTTCATGTCGCCAAGACCTCCGCGGCGGTAATGGTCCTTAAGAGCGTCGAGGTTCTCATATTCAGGCAGATAACGGCCGAAATGCTCGGGACGGCAGAAAGCATCGAGGTAAGTGAACACGGTGTTGCCTTCAATCTTTCCGGGGTCACTGACGCGTAGGTGGTCGGGGTCAGTAAACATCGACTTCACCTTTTTCTCCACCTCATCGGCGCTGTCCTTGAGGTAGATACAATTGCCGAGGCTCTTGGACATCTTGGCCTTGCCGTCGGTACCGGGCAGGCGCAAGCAGGCTGCATTTTCGGGCAGCAGGATATTAGGCTCTACCAGCGTCTCGCCGTAAATATTATTGAAACGGCGCACTATCTCACGGCACTGTTCAAGCATCGGTTCCTGGTCTTCGCCCACAGGCACCGTGGTAGCCTTGAAGAGGGTGATGTCGGCAGCCTGCGAGATGGGATAGGTAAAGAAACCTACGGGTATGCTCTCGCCCGAGAAACCGCGCATCTGAATCTCTGTCTTCACCGTAGGATTACGCTGAAGGCGACTCACACTCACGAGGTCCATGAAATAGAATGTCAGCTCGCAGAGCTCAGGAATCTGGCTTTGAATGAAAAGCGTGCTCTTCGTCGGGTCAAGACCTACGGCCAGATAGTCGAGTGCTACTTCTATGACGTTCTGACGAACCTTATCAGGATTGTCGATATTGTCGGTAAGGGCTTGCGCGTCAGCCTCGAAGATAAAAATCTTGTCGTAGAGACCTGAGTTCTGAAGTTCTACGCGACGGCGCAATGAACCTACATAGTGACCAATGTGAAGGGGACCGGTGGGACGGTCGCCAGTGAGGATAATTTTTTCTTTTGCAGACATAAATGTATTATATTATTTGATTTCTTTTACGCTTTGATGAACAGTTTCTCTATCTCGTCCTGCCCGAGGATGGCCGTTATGGCATGACCATCGGGGGTGTAATTGGGATTTGGTGTGGCAAAAAGCTGGGTCGTGAGGTCGCGCATCTCAAGTTCCGAGAGCACCTGACCTTGTGGAATAGCTGCCGCACGGGCCAATGTTGAAGCTAGTTGGTCCAACAACTTATCGGCAGGCAGGTTGCCATAATCGGCAGCCGCAGCCAGGAGTTCTGCAAGAAGGCTTTGCGGATCAATGCCCTCGAAACCTTCAGGATAGCCGTTGACGGAAACGTTGCCGCCGCCGAGGTCGCCTATATCAAAGCCGAGGCGCGCCAAATCTTCATGCACCAAGGTAAAGGTGGCAGCCTGCGAGGCCGAGAGCTGCATCACTTCGGGGAAGAGGTAGCGTTGCGACGGCAGCGAAGTAGACCTCAGCTGCGCCATGTACTTATTATATAAAACGCGGACATGCGCGCGATGCTGGTCTATAAGCAGCAGGCCAGTCTCCACGGCGGTGAGGATATATTGGCCTCGATATTGGAAAAAGGCTGCGCCGTCCCAGGTATGCTCCGTGGGGGCATTCGTCAGCTCGGGCATCACACCTTCCTCAGCATGCGAGGGCGCCTTGTTGAGCCCCTCATATAGGTTTTCCCAACCGGCAGGGGCCGTCGTGCTCCTCCGCTCATAGGATTTGGTATCAAACGGATTATCGAAGGGATTATAACGAGGATTAATCTCTACCTTCGGCGCTGAAGGATGGCTCTCAACGTTAGGATTGAAGACAGGCATATCTGTCGGACGCCCCTCGGTATCAAACTCTATTGTAGGTATGGCGTTGAAACGACCTATCGACTCACGCACGGCAGCCAACAGGATTTGCCATATCGCCTGCTCGTTCTCGAACTTAATCTCGGTCTTCGTGGGGTGGATATTCACGTCGATGTCGGCAGGCGGCACTTCGAAATAGATGAAATAAGGCACCTGCTCGTCGGCGGGAATGAGACGCGTGAATGCCTCCTGCACAGCACGATGGAAATAGGGGTGCCGCATGAAACGGTTGTTGACGAAGAAGAACTGCTGTGCTCCGCGCTTGCGAGCTGCCTCGGGCTTACCCACGAAGCCGCGTATGGTGACCATCGGTGTCTCTACCTCTACGGGCAGCAGGCGCTCTGCTATGCGCGAGCCGAAGACTGCAGATATACGCCCCTTGGTGCTCGCCGGAGCAAGGTTTAGGATGGGCGTGTCGTTGTGCGTCAGCGAGAACGAGATATCAGGATGCACAAGCACTATACGCTCCAACTCGCTGGTGATATTGTTAAGCTCCGTGGCCGCGGTCTTGAGGAACTTACGACGTGCCGGAACGTTGAAGAACAGGTTCTTTACGATGATATTCGTGCCTACGGCACAAGCTACCGGCTCTTGGGCCGTCACTCGCGAGGCCTCAATGCTCAGGTGCGTGCCAAGGTCGGCATCTGCCGTACGGGTGGTCAGTTCCACCTGCGACACTGCCACTATCGAGGGAAGGGCCTCGCCCCTGAAGCCCATGGTGGTTAGCGTAAACAGATCGGCAGCCTCACGAATCTTGCTTGTAGCATGACGCTCGAAAGCCAGTCGGGCATCTGTCTCACTCATCCCACAGCCGTCGTCGACAACTTGCAGGCTTGTACGGCCGGCATCAACAGCTATTACGTCGATGCGGTGAGCACCGGCGTCAACGGCGTTCTCCACCAGTTCCTTGACCACGGAGGCCGGTCGCTGGATTACTTCGCCTGCTGCTATCTGATTGGCTACTGAGTCTGGAAGAAGTTGAATTAGGTCCAAGGGGGGGGTAGTTTAAAGTTTAAGGTTTAATGTTACTTTCGCAAGCTCTGCTTGCTTGTTTTGGGAAGTTTAACTTCCTCTCGAGCGAAGCGAGTCTGAGTTTACCTTCTCAGAACTTAAAGCTGCCGGTCATCAGATAATACCAGAGCATGACTAGCACCACGATGATGGCAATGGTAATGCCTGGGTGGAGGCGACGCCTGTCGGGATCAGCCTTCTTAAGATTCTTGGCAAACTTTCCGCGGTACGACTCGATGTCGGGCTTGTACTCGGGCGTCTCACCGCGTGCCAACTGTTCCTCGCGCTTAGCCTGGGCAACGAGTTTATCTAGTTTGTCCTTGCGCTCGGACGTGTAAATATGCACTCCCTGAAATCGACGGGGGCTACGGGTTGAGAATAAAGCCATAGTTGTTGAGAGTTGGGTGCCTCTCTCCCCGCTCTCCCCCAAAGGGAGAGGGCCTCGCTTCGGTTGAAGCAGCGCCTGGAGGATAGTTGAGAGGTGATAGTTTATAGTTTATAGTTGAGAGTTTAGAGTTTCGCTACTTCGCCAACGCATTATCTGCCGCCGCCTTTCCGCCTTTGCCCTTTGGTGGCGGTGCGGATTTGTCGGATAGCGACGCCTTAGGTTTTGTGTGCTGCACCGACTCTTTGAGTTCGAAGCCGGCTTTCTTTGGGCGCCATTCGAAAATGTCGTACTTGTCAACAGGGCGTACGTAGTCGAACCATCCGAAGTTGTCGAGGTAACGCTCCTTGCGCGTAGCCAGGGCCAACGGGTGTAGCTTGCCTTCTGCTTCGGGCATCCAGATTTTATCAAGCTGCTGCTCGCCCATGAAGAGTTTCAGCTCGGAAGATTCCGACTGCAGCAGCCCTATCATTAGGCTGTCGGAGTCGAGGGGGTAATAGCGCACTATCACGTTGCCCTCCGCCCACGTCATCTTCATCTTGCCGTTAACGAAGTAGCTGCGCATGATATTGCCCGTCACCTGATTATAGCTCATGGTGTCGAGCCGTTCCACTGAGAGAGCCTGACGTATGACGTAGGTGGAATCAATGGTGGAGTCGTTCATCCACGCCTTTATCTCTTCGCCCAGCAGCTGCTGCCCCTGTTGCCAGAGGATAGGTTCACGGTACATTGTCAGGCACGAGTCGCGTGAGATGTAGACCATAGAATCGCACACAGCCTGCATATCTACTCGGAACGCCCGCACATGGTTGTAGGCGCGGAGCTCTCGCCATACGCTGTCGGTGTCGATATCGTAGGTAAAGAGCTTGAAGGTGTCGGCGTGGCAGAAGAGCGTATCGCGCTGCGAATAGTCGATGCACACGGCGCTGTCGGCAGCCTCGGCATAGCCTATGGAATCGGCATAGAGGACGTAGTTGCCGGTAAACATATTGCGCGAGTCCTTGTCCACATAGACCACGTTCCCGTAGGCCTTGGAGACGGCGCCCTCGCCTGTATAGTCGAGGCTGTCGCCTGTGATGGTGATACCTTTGTTGCTCACTATAGACCTATCCAGCAGGAAAGCATGGTCGGCACGCGTGTCGTAGGTACCGCGCTCGCTGTAGATATGGTTGTCGCCGTTGTCGATGTTCGAAGGTCCCACGATACGTGCGAAGCCGCTGCCGGTGTTGTAGTGTAACGTATCAGATATGAGTGTGAACTTTGGATTCTTAAGGTCAACGTTATAGTTGAAGATAGCCTCGCGTGTAGCCGGACTGTACTGCCCCCATTCGCTGGTCAGCGTATTCTCCTTGTCCACGAGCTTGCCACCTTGGAAGAAGTAGCCAAGTTCGTAGAGACGGTCGTAGTCAAGCGAATCGGTGTAGAGCTTGCTCTTGTGATGAGTGAGCACCACGTCATGTCGGGCCTGTGCCATCTGGTCATTGCCGTCGTAGTAAAGCACTTTGGAAGTCAGCGTGAGTGTATCGTGCTGGTTCATCTTCACGTGCCCGAAAGCGTCGAAGGAATTGTTGTCCTCGTAGTAGTAGGCGCTGTCGCAGGTGAGGACTACTCCGTCGTGCAGGAAGCGAACATGTCCGCGCAGGATTTGCGCATCGGGGTTACGACGCTGGTCATAGAAGAGCTCGTCGGAATGTAGCAGGTTTATCCGCTTATTGCTCTGCTTGCGGGGGGGAGCCATCTCAGGCAGGCTCACTTCCGGCCCTTCATTGAACGGGAGAAGCGAAGCCTCTGCACCCACCGCCCTCCAAGGGGATAAGGGAGCAGAGACGCTTGCCAGCGCGCAGAGGGCGGATAGCAATGCAACAATTATAAAAGGTGTTCTTGATTTCAAAGAGGATTATTTATTTAAGATTCGCAAGCCCTGCTTGCTTGGAAGAAGTATTTTGGGGGAAGTATTTTTTGGGGAAGTTAAAGGAGTTAAAGACGATAGTTTCAAGAGCTGTTATCCATTTTTCACTTTTCACTCTTTCACTTTTCACTTCCGTGGCGAAGCCACACTCCCCTCCCCTTAATCCTTTATCCACCCCGGGTACTGGAATTCGCAATTCACCCATTCGGGATTAATGCGAACGTAGGTGGCACGCTGTTTCTCTTTTATCCAGTTGTTGAGGAACTCCTCGCTGCGCTTGGCCTTCACTATCTGACTTAGGATTTGGAAGTCCTCGGTGATGGTAGCGGCATGCGCCTTGATACGGCTCTTCAGCTTTACCACACAGCACTGCTGCTTACCCGATTTGTCGAGCATAGTGAAGGGCTTTGACATCTCGCCCACGTCGAGGCCTTCGACCACACGTGCTATCTCTGTGGGCAGTTCGGCCATCTTGAATCGTGAGGTACGAATGCGCTGACCTGTCATCTCATCGCGCACCACGTTGAACATCAGTCCGTTGTTGGCACGCGAGTCCTTATCGTCGGAGAGTGCCGAGGCAGCCTGCTCGAAGGTGAATTTGCCGTCGCGGATATCCATTGAGATGGAGTCGAGACGCAGCAGCGCCGCGTCAACATCCTTCTCGTCCACATGCGGCTTGAGCAGTATATGGCGCAGTTTCAGTTTGTCGCCTCGCCTGTCCACCAGCTGAATGATATGATATCCGTACTGCGACTCCACGATTTTCGACACCTTTTTGGGGTCGGTGAGGCTCCACGCCACGTTGGCAAAGGCGGGGTCGAGGTCCACCTTGCTCATATAGTCCATCTCGCCGCCCTGGCGTGCCGACTCACGGTCCTCGCTGAAGAGGCGTGCCAGGGTGTTGAAGGTCGACTCTCCCGAGGTGATACGCTCAGAATAGTCGCGCAGCTCAGCCTTCACGCGGTCTATCTCCTCCTGCTGCACGCGCGGGTGCTCGGCAAGCAGCTCCACCTCCACCTGGGTGGGAATGATGGGCAGCGAGTCCTCGGGCATATCTTTGAAGAAATGGCGCACCTCGGCTGGCGTCACCTTGATATTCTCAGTGAGGTGGTCCTTCACAAGGTCCATGAGCTGGTTGTCCTTCACTAGGTCGTAGGTCTCCTCGCGTATCTGGGCGAGCGTCATGCCGCGGTATTCTTCCAGTTTCTCCTTGGAGCCTGCCGTCTGCACCCAGTCGTTGATCTGTGCGTCGACGTATCTGTTCACTTCGTCCTCGTTGGCCTCGAGGCTGTCTATCTCAGCCTGATGTATGAAGAGTTTTTGTATGGCCAGGTTCTCGGGAATCACGCAGTAGGGATTACCCTGAACGCGCCCCATCTGCGTGCGCACCTTCTCTACGTCGCTGCGGAGGATAGCCTCGTCGCCCACCACCCATATCACCTCGTCTACGACGTTGTTGGCGCTCTGGGCGAAGGCACTGAGGCTGAATACTAATTGCGAAATTAGGAATAAGAAATGATAACGTTTCATCAGAGCTCTTGCGCTTAGTGTTTATTGACGGTTTTCAGAACTTCCTTGTATACCTCAAACTTATAGCGGCGACGCAGAGCCTCGACGAACTCCTGCTCCTTCACGGCCTGGTAGTCGGTCACCACCTGCGGACCCACGTCGGTCCAGCGCTGCGGTCCTTTCTTCAGTTTGCGGCCTACCACGGCAGCTGCAGGATATTTCTTCGCGGGACGCGTCTTGCCTTGTTTCACGCCGAAGGCCAGCGAGTCCACCATGGCGTTCTCACCCTGCTCGAACACCCGACGCTCGAAGCGCACCTGCACGCTGTCGGCATTGAACTGTTTCTTCACCATGCCGGCCCACAGGTCCTCGTTCTTGCAGCCTTTCAGCGTCTTCACGGCGCGCTTCAGCACGTTTTTGTCTACGGCCTGCAGCAGTGCGCCTGCGAAATGAGGCTTGGTGTAAGCATACACTTTCTTGTTCTTCTTGAAATAGTTCTCAAGGGCTGCGGTATCCTTGGCAGCCGGTTCCCACACCTGTCGCTGGCATACTTCGAATAGCAGCAGGCCGTCGTGGTATTCCTGAAACAGGTAGCGCAGCTCCTCATCCTCGGCAGCCACGCGCTCGGCCTGCTCGTCCATCACCTGCTCCACGGTCTTGCCCGTGGCGCTGCTGAGGCTGTCGGCGGCCTGAGTTGCCAGGCGGTCGCGCATGCCGCGTGCCTCCAGGAACTGACGGATACGGGGTGCCAACGTGTCGTAGGGCTCGAGGGGCTTCTGGTCCATGAGCTTCAGGATATGCCAGCCCACGGTCGAGAGCATAGGCTCTGCCACCTCGCCCGTAGTCATCGTGTAGGCCTTATCCTCTATCTCCTTGAGCAACTGATGAGGACCTATCCAACCTATTATGCCGCCACGGGCTGCCGTGCCGCGGTCGTCGGAAGCCTCAGAGGCCAACTGTGCAAAGTCCTTGCCAGCGGTCAGTTCGGCATAAATGCTGTCGATGCGCGCCTTGGCGGCAGCCTGCGACGCGGCATCGCTCTGCTGAGGCATATGCACGAAGATATGCGCCAGCTCCAGCAACTGCTTACCCTCAAGTTGTGCCAGCATCTGGTCGTAGTAGTTGCGCACCTCCTGCTCCTCGGCTTCGGGCGTCACCAGCAACGGCCGCAACTGCTGGTCGCGGTAGGTGCGGTACTCCTGTTGGTAGCTTGACAGCGTGTCAAGCTTAGCATCAATGGCGGCCTCCACCTTCAGCTTGTAGTTGATGAACAGGTCGGCATATTCCTCTACGCTTTTCTTGTCTATCACGCCGTCGGTGTTGTTCTTGTTGTAGTTGTATTCAAACTCCGAACGGGGCACGGGCTTGCCGTTGATGCGCATCACTATCGGGTCATCAGTCTGCGCGGCCACCGTCTGGGCCAAGAGGCATAGGACCAAAGAAAAGATATACGTTAATGGTTTCATTAAGTATTTACAATATTTACAATTTGACAATTTATTTTTTTGGGGCAGTTAAAGAAGTTGGATTTTTGGGGAGTTAAAGAAGTTAAAGAAGTTATCGCTCGCTCTGCTCGCTGAGAAGTTAAAGGCGATACTTCCAAGAATAGTTTTCATCATCTAACTTGCCAATAAGTTTCGAAGTGAAAGCCAAAGCCTAGACATTCGTCTTTAACTCCTTTAACTCCTTTAACTCCTGTGGCCGGCCACACACCCCCCCTACTGCGGCGCCGAGTAGTTGGGTGCTTCGCTGGTGATGGTAATATCATGCGGGTGGCTCTCCAGCACGCCGGCGTTGGTGATACGCACGAACTTGGCGTGGTGCAGGTCCTCGATGGTGGCTGCTCCGCAGTAGCCCATGCCCGAGCGCAGACCGCCCGTGAGCTGATAGATAACCTCCTGCACGGTGCCCTTGTAAGGCACACGGCCGGCGATACCTTCCGGCACCAGTTTCTTCACGTCCTTCTCGCCAGCCTGGAAATAGCGGTCCTTGGAACCGTTCTCCATAGCCTCCAGCGAACCCATTCCGCGGTATGTCTTGTACTTACGGCCGCCCGAGATGATGGTGTCGCCCGGACTCTCCTCGGTGCCTGCCACCAGCGAGCCTATCATCACGCAGTAGCCACCGGCAGCAATGGCCTTGACGATATCGCCCGAGTAGCGCAGACCGCCGTCGGCTATCAGGGGCACTCCCGTGCCCGCCAGGGCGCATGCCACGTCGTAGACGGCAGAGAGCTGCGGCACACCCACACCCGCAATGACGCGTGTGGTGCAGATACTGCCGGGACCTATGCCCACCTTGATGCCGTCGGCACCGGCGTCGACCAGCATACGGGCTGCCTCGCCCGTTGCCACGTTACCCACCACGATGTCCACATCGGGGAATGCCGCCTTGGCCTCGCGCAGTTTGTCTATCACACCCTTGCTGTGGCCGTGAGCCGTATCAATCACTATGGCATCGGCACCAGCCTCTACGAGTGCGGTGATACGCTCCAGCGTGTCGGCCGTCACGCCCACACCCGCAGCCACGCGCAGGCGTCCTTTCTCGTCCTTACAAGCCATGGGCTTATCCTTGGCCTTGGTGATATCCTTGTAGGTGATGAGACCTATCAGGTGATTGTCGTCGTCCACCACCGGCAGCTTTTCAATCTTGTTCTCCTGCAGAATCTGTGCTGCGGCGAAGAGGTCGGTCTGCTGGTGTGTCGTCACCAGGTGGTCGCTGGTCATTACCTCGGCGATTGGCCTCTCCACGCGACGTTCGAACCTCAAGTCGCGGTTGGTGACGATGCCCACCAGGTGGTTGTCCTCGTCCACCACGGGAATGCCGCCGATATGATATTCTGCCATCAGCGCCAGGGCATCAGCCACACGCGCTGTGCTGCGAATGGTCACGGGGTCGTAGATCATACCGTTCTCGGCACGCTTTACGATTGCCACCTGCCGAGCCTGTTCTTCGATGCTCATGTTCTTGTGAATCACGCCTATGCCACCTTCGCGGGCAATGGCAATGGCCATGGTAGCCTCGGTCACGGTATCCATAGCAGCCGTCACGAAGGGCACCTTCAGTTCTATGTGGCGCGAGAAGCGGGTAGTGAGGTCCACGGTGCGTGGCAGCACCTCGGAATAGGCAGGAACGAGCAGTACGTCGTCAAACGTCAGTCCGTCCATCACGATGCGGTCTTTTGAGAAGTTGGCCATGAGAAATATTGTTTTTTAGTTTACTATTTTAATATTGGCTGCAAAGTTACACCCTTTTTCCAACATAGCCAAAGGGAAAATTATAAATAATTTTAAAAAACAAAAAATGTAGCATTCACGCCCTACGTACATGTTCTTACAGCCCCCGACAACACAACTATCTCCTTTTTCCTTTTTACTTCATACTTCTTATGCTTTTACCTTATCTCATACTGCTTAATCGTTTTCATTACTTTGTCTATTTGCATCGTCCAATTCGAGCAGACGTATCAACTTGTATGACAGGTAAGGTTTTCAAATTAGACTAATCATATGAGGTGGATCACAACGGGTGGGACACCTTACACGATCGGTCAGATCTGCCTACACGACCAGACGTATCAGCCAACATGACCTATCGTATCTGCTAACATGACCTATCGTATCTGCTAACATGACCAGTCATATCTAACAATACGTGCTTTCTTACCTGCCACCCCTCCTTGCTGGCAGATATATTATCGGGGTTCTCTTCTGGGGCTCAAAATAGTGGCGACAATACACTCATTAAGCGCATTCACAGGCTCAAAAACAGATATAAATGTAGCTTTTGTTTGCAGTAAACTCCGAATTATCATATTTTTGCAGGGTGAAAATCGAGATATTACCTTTATACTTATCAATTTAAATCAAAATGACTATGAAGAAAAAACTACTCTTTTTGCTTGCCCTGATGACTTTCGGAGGGTACAGCCTTGTAAAAGCCGACGTGATAACGGACCCGTCGCAACTGAGCAACACTAAAGTGTACACAATCAACACTGCGCGCGGATACCTTAACCTCGACACGGAGGAGAGCTTCCTGACGTCGTCGCTCGTCACGGACAAGGACCCTGAGAGCCCTACGTACAACCAGTTCGTGGTGGAGAATGAGATAGCCTCGCCCGATGAGGATGCCCGCCAGTTCGGAATACTGCTCATCGACGGGAAGTACTATCTCTACAGCCCGAAGCTGAAGATGTTTGCGATGTTGCATAACCAGACGCTTGAATTCCACCCCAGTGCAGGCACGGGCCTCGCGTTTACCAAGGACGGTCAGGAGGGCGCTCCGTTGCGCCTGAAGGTCTTCGGTTGGGGTGATGCCGGCGACCAGGCATATTACATCAACAACAACGGAAACATCGTGCTGAACAAATACACCACGGTGGACCAGGGCAACTCGCTCATGGTGGAGGAAGTGGAGGGCGCTACGCTCGACTTTGACGAGGCGATGGAGGTGTTCAACGCCGACAACGAATGGTTTGACTCGCACCACGTGTACTATATCTCCACCGACCCCACGCGCATGGGGCAATGGGGTATCGATACCGACGGTCTGTCGGTGACCGGCACGCGTGAGGATGCCGACTTCTCGAATCCCGCCTGTGCCGACGATGACAGGAAATGGGCGTTCTACAAGGACGGCTCGAAGACGTATCTGTTTAATGTGGGCATGAAGATGTTCCTGAGCAAGAACACTAAACCCATGTCGATAGGCGGCAGTAATATGGAGGTGGGGCAGCTGACGGCCTCGAAGGATGAGTTTGCCAGCGTGAAATTCGTGCTGAGCAACAACGACAACTACCCCTTCACGTTTTATATCGAGGACAACGGCAGATGGTTCAACGGCCAGGGCAAGGGTTGCATGACGGTGAACTCGTGGAGGAGCAACTTCGATGAAGGTAACCGCCAGATGATTACGGAGGTAGAGGGCGAAGATGCGTATGAGGATATGCTGGAGTTCTTCGAAACGCCATCATGGGATATCACTTACCGTCTCATGTTCGAAGGCCAGGAAGTGGCCACGGTGGTGCGCAACATGACGAAGGGTTTCGAGGCCAAGCTGCCTGATGATATGATCTTCAGTTCGTGCAGCTATGAATATTCCACCGATATCATCACCTCAAACGAAGATGTGGAGGTGGAGGTTATCTGGGAAGGCCCGTTTGAATTCTCGGAGAGCTACGACGAAGCAATATGGTATAACCTACTGTTCGACCGCGAGAACGAAGGGCGCGACGGCCGTTGGTATGCCTACTGGGAGGAAGGCACTGAGCCTTACTACCCGAAGAAGAACGCCGACGACGCCCTGCGCTCGGCACCGCAATGCCAGTGGGCCTTCGTGGGCAGTCCTTATAAGTTCGTCATCTACAACAAAGCCGGCGGACCTGACATGACGCTGGCCAACAAGGGCTTCGACAACGGCGGCAACACGGCAGGCGCCACCGTGCTCCGACCGGGCGAGCACTACTGGATAGCCAAGGACTATGACCCCGCATTGGATGAGTTCTCAATCGGCGTGGACGTGAACGGCACCTTCTGCCGTATCAACCAGGTAGGCGGCGCTTCAGCCTCATCGTACTTCGGTCTGTGGACGGGCTTCGACGTAGGTTCGATGCTGATGACTGAAAATGTGCCGGAGGTAGAGGTTACCGACGTGTACTACGATGTCTATTACGAAGGTGAGATGGTGGCATCGGCCAAGCTCATCGGCCAGCAGGTGGACGAAAACATAGGCGACATTCCCTCGTCGCTCATTCGCGACTTCGTGGACCTGGACTTCGACTTGAACGTCAAGGTTGAACCCGACCTCCACGTGCCCGTGACTGCCACTTGGGTCGGACCGTTTGAACTGGCTAAGGACTTCGACAGCGCCAAGTGGTTTGACCTGTCGGTACGCGGGAATTGGTACGTCAACTGCGACAGTCTGGACAGAGACGGAGCCCTGCTCACCGTAGAGGCCAACCCCATAGGTCTGGGCGAGGATTCCTATCAATGGGCATTCGTGGGCGACCCATGGCACGTCAAGATGTACAACAAAGCCAAGGGCAGAGATGCGGTGTATGCATGGACCGCTGCTGAAAGCAAAAACATACCGGTCTTCGTGCCCGCGTCAACAGAGAACTACTGGCAGATTCGTCAGCTGACACTGACCGATGATATCTACGCCAACTCCTTTATGCTCACCATTCCCGAGAACGGATGGCAGCTGAACCAGAACGGCGGCGTAGGAGGTCCGCTGAAAATATGGAGCAGCACCACCCAGGCTGATGCAGGCTCTGCATTCACCGTGTTTGACGTTCCCGACGACTATTCTCAGTTCGTGGTCGAGAATATAGCCCCCACGATGGAGAGCGAGACGAAATGGCTATACTGGAATGATGCCGCCCGACAGACTATCGGCTACAAGCCCGAGTACAAAGAGAGCTGCACTTTGGAGCAGTACAAGGGTATGATGGAAGCCATCAACAAACTGAAGGACGACATCAACAACTACGAGCTGCCTCCGACCGGCTACTATCGCATGAAGAACAAATACTACAGCGACTTCCTGGGAATGAGCACCGACCTCGTGACCTCAACCGACGAAAGCGCTGACGCCACTACGGTAGTGAAGTTTACAAAGGTAGGCGACCGCCAGTACACGATTATGGCACAGGACGAATACCTGCAGCCGCTCGTACGAAGCACTTCCATGGAGACTAACCCCGACGAAGCCGCCGTGTTTACCCTGTTCATTATAGACCCCGGCTACGGAGCTTTCACAGCTACGGAGAAGCCCGAGGACGAGACCGATACCGATGCGATGAATGCATACAACTACTCGTTCATGCACCGTCGCCAAGAAAGAGACATGGTAGGTTGGGTGAACGACTCGCCCGCTTCGAACTGGCAACTCTTCGACGCCAAAAGCATGGAACTGACCGTAGGTACCGAGGGCGTGACAACGCTCTACGTGCCGTTTGCCGTGCAGCCCGTGGCTGGCGTGACGCCGTTCTACGGAACCGTCGAGAGCGACCACGTTCAGATGAACCCCCTCGAAGGTAATATACCGGCACACACAGGTGTAGTGATACTGGCTGAACCGGGAACCTACACACTGCCTATCCTCGCAGCCGACGGGGAAGCAATCGAAGACAATGACCTGCTGGGTGTGCTTATCCAGGAGAAACCGAGCTTTGCCATGACGCTGGAGGGTTCAGGCGAAGATGTGAACTTCGTGAAGTTCGAAGGCGAAGCCATCGGTCCTAACAAAGCATACCTCAAACTCGACGACCTGAGCATCGATTCGTTCCCCGTTGTGTTTGGCGACTACACGGGTATTCGTTCAATGGACAACGGACAACAGTCGCCGGACAATGCCGAGATATTCAACATCGCCGGCCAGCGTGTAGGGAAAGCCAACAAGGGCGTCTACATCATTGACGGCAAGAAGATGATAGTGAAGTAAGGAAACAAATTGCTAACGAAGAGAGGCTGTGCCAGCAATGACACAGCCTCTTGTTGTATATAGAAGTCAGGGGGACCGTAAGGGGAGAGTCCACTCTTCTGTATTGAACGGCCTGAAAGGGCAAAAGCATTTGATAACGATATGCTTTTGCTCCGTCATGGCGAGCGTTGGGGGCAGATTGTATATTATTCCACCGAATGGCAGTAGGTCACTCCCATCTTGTCGTAGAACTTCTGCAGCTGGGGCAGACGTGCCTTGAAGCTCTCGAAGTCCTTCTGGTCTGGGTTGCACCACTGCACCTCGCACATAGCGCCCAGACGTGGCAGCAACTGGAAGAAGGCGTGTTCGGGGAAGGCCACGTGCTCTGTCCACAGGTTTGCCTGCACGCCCATGATGCAGGTCTGTTCCTCTTCTGTCAGCTGGTCGGGGATAAGGGGCTCGAAGGAGTATATCTTGCTGCATGACACCTGGTAGCTGTCGGTGGTTTGGGGCTGCTTGCTGTAGTCCTTGAGCTGGGGGTGGTCGATGTATGAGTAGACATTAGGACTCATGATGACGCGATGGTGCTGCTTGGCAGCCTCGATGCCGCCCTTGGTGCCGCGCCACGACATCACGACGGCATTCTCCGTCAGTCCGCCGGACAGGATCTCGTCCCAGCCGATGAGGCTGCGTCCACGCGAGGCGAGGAACTGCTCAATCTCATGGTTAAGGTAGGTCTGCAGCTTGTTCTCAGCACTTTTACCGTCCTGACTACCTCTTCCGCCGGCACCGTCGTCCTTCGGGTCGCTGGTCAGTCCCAGTTCCTTGATCTTAGCCTGACATTTCGGACACTTCTGCCAGCGTTCCTTGGGGCATTCGTCGCCACCGATGTGGATGAATGGAGAGGGGAAGACGTCGCAGAGCTCGCCAAAGACGGTTTTCAGGAAGTCCAGGGTCTCGGGGTTGCCGCCGCAGAGCACGTCGCGCATCACACCCCAGTAGGGAGCGACGGGGTAGGGGCCTCCCAGACATCCCAGGTTGGGGAAGACATGGAGGGCTGACAACATGTGGCCGGGCATGTCAATTTCGGGCACTACGTTGATGTAGCGTTCTGCGGCATAGCGCACGACCTCGCGGCACTCTTCCTGAGTGTAATATCCGCCGTAGGGAACGTTGTCGTAGATGCGGTTGTTGCCAGGGCCGATAACGGTCTTCTCGCGCACGCTGCCTTTCACGGCGAGGTCGGGCAATGCCTTCACCTCGAAGCGCCAGCCCTGGTCCTCGGTGAGATGCCAGTGGAACTGGTTGCAGCCGTGCAGCGCCATGACGTCGAGGAACTGCTTGATGAAATCTACGGTGAAGAAATGACGGCCACAGTCGAGCAGCACGCCGCGGTAGGTGAAGCGGGGCTGGTCGGCAATTTGAACGAAGGGCAGTTCTACCGAGGAGAGCTGCTTCACGGGCAGGCTCTTGCGCAGTGTCTGCACTCCACGGAAGATGCCTTCAGGCTGGGGACCGCGGATTTCGATGCCGCTGCTGCCCACGGTGAGGATGTAGGATTCCTGCTGCTGGGGTGTCAGCTGCTGGGGCTGCTGTTTTTTCTTGTTCTTCTTAGATTTCTTGTCGGTCTGCGTTCCCTGGATGAGGCGCACGGCAGCCTTGGGGTCGCTGGGGGTCAGTGCCAGCTCCACACCCGTAGTTTCCTTCACCCATTGCTGGAGGAAGGCGGCGTTCTGTGCTATCTGTGGATTCTGCGCATCGTAGGCAACTCCCATTCCAGAACGGAGGGTGAAAAACTGGGTGGTATCAGTCTGCACGCTCTTGGGAAGCGGAATGATACGATAGTCAGCGCGCTGGGCACAAACCCAGGCGCTGACAAATAGGAACAGTAGGGTGCTAAAGGTACTTTTCATCGTTGTGTTTGGGTTTGCCGGTTAGTAGGCGTAGGGGTTATCGTATGTCGATGACTGGGATATTATCCTTGTCGTTGTAGTAGAGGTTCTCGCCTGCCATGCCCCAAATGAAGGTGTAGTAGTAGGTGCCTGCAGCGGCGTGAATGCTCCATTCTGGGCTCATGATGGCCTGTTCGTTGTGGAGCCAAACGACGCGGCTCTCCTCGGGCTGTCCCATGATGTGGGCGATGGTCTGCTCCTTGGGGAGGTTGAAGTAGTAGTAGGCCTCGATACGACGGCCGTGGGTGTGGGGCGGCATGGTGTTCCAGGCAGCGCCGGGGTTGAGCTGCGTGAGTCCGAGCTGCAGCTGGCAGGGACCTTCCTCGAGCACGTCATTGACGATGAGCTTGTAAACGGTGCGGTTGTTGCACTCCTCGAGCGAGCCCACAGGCCCCCATACGGCAGCCTTCAGCGAGCCCTTGCGACCGTCGAGGGTAATCCACTGGGTCTTGTAGTGTTGGTGGGCGGTGGCGCTGTTGAGGTAGAACTTGGCGGGGTTGGCGGCGTCCTTGGAACGGAAGAGCACTTCCTTGTTCACGTCCTTGTCCTTGGCGATGTGTCCGCGGCCGATATACAGCGCTTCCTTCGGGGCGAGGGCATACTCCTTGCCGTCGACGATGACCACGCCGTCGCCAGCACCGCAGTTGACGACGCCGAGCTCGCGGTTGTAGAGGAAGTACTTATCTTTGATGCCGGGGTCTACATCGAGTCCGAGTTCGAGGAAGTTCTCAAGCTTCAAGGTCTTGGTGACAGGCATCGCGCCACCGAAGATGAAGCGGTCGTAGTGGGAATAGGTGAGGTTGATTTCATCAGCCACCATCACCTTCTCCATGACGAAGCGTTCGCGGAGGGTCTTGGTGTCGTAGTGCTTGACGTCCTCGGGATGGCAGGCGGTTTGGAAATGAACGTTCTGCTGGGCGGAGGAAACTAATGCCACCGTCAGCAAGGCAAGGGAAAGAAATACTTTTTTCATATCATTTGAAATTAAGTTGTTAGTATTTTAATGGAAAAGAAATCATGGAAACAAATTAACATAATTTCATTCACGAGGGTTATATTTATGGAAACGAATTAACGTGATGAAAATAACTGGAGTTTCGCATTTAGTAGTGAGCGACCTGAGAGGCCAATGAGCAGTGCCCCCTTTCAGGGCGCTGCCTTGATGCTTGCTGTCTGGGCTAATCGCTTATTGTTTTCTTTAAACCTCTTACTGCGCATTCGCGTTCGCTTTCTCGTCTGCGATGATTCGTTTTCTGTTGATGAACATCATGACGAGGGTGAAGGCGGCGAGGAGGCCCATGCCGATGTAATCGAGGCTCTTGCATGCGCGGAAGATGACCCAACCGATGAGCGATGAGCAGAAGTCGAGGGCACCGGCGAGGAAGCCTTCGGGCACCTTAGCGGCAGCGTCCTGCGTGGCGGCATAGACCGATGCTGCGGCAGCGGTGAAGTCGGCGCTCATGTCGGTGACGAAATACAGACCTACGATGAGGGCTACGAGGCCGATTATGAAGGTCTTCACCACATTATTCTTCGTGATGGGCAATACCACGGGGAAGAGGTAGAACATGCCTGCAAGCGAGGCCAACGGCAGGAACTGGTTGCTGGGCAGCACCACGGCGAGGAACAGCACGGTGGGAATCAACAACAGGCTGACCACCAGCGTCGTGGGATGACCGATGACGAGGGCGGGGCTCATGCCGATGTGCACCTTCTTGCCGTTGAACTTCTTCTCCACCACCTCCTTGGTCTTCTGACTGATAGGCATCAGGCCGTCGATGAAGAGCTTGGTGATACGCGGAATCAGCTCCATGACAGCGCCCATGATGACACCAAGCGAGAGAATCGTCTTGGCAGCGTCGCTATTCCATTCCTTCACGCTGAGGGCTCCGATGAGGGCGCCCACGATGACACCGAGGATAAGCGGTTCGCCCAGCACGCCGAACTTCTTCTTCAGTCCTTCGGCGTCGATGTCGAGCTTCGAGAAGCCCGGTATCTTGTCCAAGAGCCAGTTGATGCCGATGGCAAAGGGCACGAAGCTCTGGCAGAACGGCTGCGGGATGCTGATGCCGTCGAGCTCATAGTGCTTCTGGAACTTCTCTGCCGTGAGGTCAGCCATAACCAAAGTGAACATATAGCAGACGATAGCGGCGAAGTAGCCCCAAGCGAGGCTTTGGTCCTTGACGAAATAGACTACGGCGCCGATGAAGGCGAAGTGCCAATAGTTCCACAGGTCGATGTTCACCGTGCGTGTGGTCTTCGTCAGCACCATCAGGAAGTTCACACCCAAACAAATAGGTATGATCAGTGCGCCGACGGCGGTGTTGTAAGCCACGGCAGCAGCTGCAGGCCATCCCATGTCGAAGATGCCGAGTTGCAGGTCGTAGATCTCGGAGATGTTTTTCAGCGGGCCGTTGAAGTTAGTCGTCAGCAACGCCGTGACGATGCCGAGGCCAACGAAACCGACGCCTACATAAAGGCCGCTCTGCAGCGACTTTCCGAACTTAAGGCCGATGCACAAGCCGATGATAGTGAACAGGATAGGCATCATGACGGATGCCCCGAGTGAGATGATGTAAGAGAATACTGCTTCCATAAAGAGACCCACCCCTCACCCTCCCTGCGAGGGAGGGAGTAGATACCTTGGTGGGTGAAGGATTATAGATTAAACATATTTATACACAAAAGATTACAATTCTTGAGAGAAACCACTCCCTCCCTCACAGGGAGGGTGAGGGGTGGGTCTTCTATTTTTCGAATGAAATGCTCGCGCCTCCTATGTTTTTCCCGTCAGCGAAGATCTGGGCACGATACTGACCGGCGACGAGCATTTCGGTGACGTTCCAGTACATCGTCACGGGCGTCTCCTCGCCGTTGTACTCGATATCCTTGCGCATAGAATATTCGAGGTTGCGATTCTCGAAGGCGAAGGTGCCGCCGCCATCGACGGCCTCGCCTGTAGGCTTGATGATACGAACATAAACAGTACGATTGCCGGCTGCTGCCGTGACGTTGCGGGCGATGTTGAACGACACCTGGAAGGTCTTCACGTCGGCAATCTTCTTGGCTGCCTTCTGACGCTTGTCGAGGGCGCTGATACGAACGGCTGTGGCATCTAACTGGCTGGCAATAGCCACCTTGTCGGTCAGCGACGCTTTCTCCGACGACAGGTCGGAAATCTGTTGCTGCTGCACCACTTGCTGCTGCCTGAGGTCCTCGTTCTCGCCCTTGAGCTGGGTATTGAGGCGGTTGAGCGAGTCTATCTCAGCCACGAAGCTCTTCAGCACTTCGCGCATAGTGGCCAGTTCCTTCTTCAGACGAGTTATCTCGGCTGCGTCGTTGGCTTTGGTTCGCTGCAGTTCCTCGAGGAGTTCCTGTGTGCGTTGCTGCTCCTGCTCGAGCTGAGCCATCAGCGAGTCGTTGTTAATCTGCGTCTTCATCTCGTTGTACTGACGTGCAAAACTTTCGTATTCGTTCTGCATCTCCAACTTGTCCATCTCGGCCAATTCCAGCATCTGCTTGTTCTGTTCATTGCTTTTGTTGAGCGAGAAAATGAGATAGGCCATCACCGCCACAACGGCAGCCACGACCAATGCTAATAATGTAAAAAGTAGTTTCCTATTCATGACTTTTATGGATTTGCAGGTGCAAAGATATGAAAAATAATCAGACATGAGGGTTAATAAAACATTTTTTTTAAGAAAAAAGTGCCTCTTAAACCATTATATAGATTTTTCTATTATCTTTGCAGGCAGAAAGGTCACCTTGCAACGGTCAAACACCTTCTGAATAAACCGGAAATTAAACAGCGTAAATAAGATAGTTATGAAGCGAACAGCGCTTTCGATCATGATGATTATGCTGGCGGCATCGCAGATCCTTGCCTACAAGCAGCAGTCTATCGACATTAACGTAAATGGCCAGAAGAGGAACATGGTGGTGTTCACGCCCAACTCTCTCCCTGCCAAATCGCCCCTTTTCATAGTGACGCACGGCATGAACCAAAGCCCTGAATATCAATACGGAGCTGATAAGATGTACGAGATGATAGACACGGCCAAGTTCGTAGTCACCTACCTGCGTAGCGATGGCAACACATGGGACATAGGCGGCACCAAGGACCAGACCTTCGTCATCAAGACCATTGACGAGATGGCAGCACGTTTCGACATCGACAAAGACCGCGTGTACTGGTCAGGCTTCTCGATGGGTTCGATGCTCATCCACCATTGCATTGCCAATATGCAGGACAAGATAGCAGCCTTCGCCCCCACGAGCGGCATTCAGTTCTCAGAGTCGCCTTGGAACAACTGCAAGAAGCCCGTAAACCTGTTGGAGTGCATCGCCTATGGCGACGATGTGTTCGGTTACGAGCAATATGGCATTCACGCATATATCGAGAACTATGCCAAGCACGACAACCACCCCAACTACTCCAAGACACAGCACTATAAGCCTATCAGTTCCAGCTGGTACGACGGCGACCTCGAGAAATGGACCGGAGGCATCAACGGCGGAGAGGTATGGCTCTACTCATACAACAACGGCGGCCACTGGCCTATGGATTTGAACCGCCACCTGATATGGAACTTCTGCAAACGCTTCATCCTGAATCAGCCATTGGTAAGAATCACCCAGCCCGCTGGCGAGACCACCAATGTGTGCATGGCACCTAAGGGCGAAGCAGAATTCCCTGATATAGAAATACGTACAACGGTGAAAGCTCCCAGCGGCAAGATTGTGAAGATGGACTTCTACGACGGCCGCACAGTCATTGAATCAAAGACGGCTTCGCCATGGACCGCGACGATAACAGCGCCCTCGAGCGGCAAACACAGCCTGCGCGTAGAGGTTGTCGACAACAAGGACAAGACGGCACAAGCCTCTTGTCTCGTCACTAACACTGCGTCATCTACCTCGTACAACTTCACAACGGCTTTCAACACTGAGGGCATAGTGCCACAGGGCTGGCAAGTGTCCAACGGCTCAACAAAACGCGTAGGCGGTGGCAATGCATATACCGACGGTCTGCGCGTGCTTCACTTCACCAACAACAGCAGAGCCTTTGAGTACGGATTGCTCGTACAGAACAATACGGGCAGGGCCAAGGCCAGTTGGGCTAAGTTCGGAAGCAAGGCCGCACGGTCCAGCCTCTCACTCCATCCAGGCCACTATGCCCTCAAGTACAAACTATGCAATTGGGACCAACCAGAGTTCGCACCCGTGACCATTACCATCGAGGACCGCGATGGGCAGGAGGTGGCGTCGGAAACTGTTACGCCCAGCATCAACATAGGTGGGAACGTGGGCAACAAGTTCGCCAGATTCAGCCAAAAGGTGTTTGAGTTCGACATAGCCGAGAAGAACGATTACGTGATAGCTTTTTATGCTGACGCCGTCAAGAATGCTGATTTCGTGCTGGGGCAACTCACCCTGCAGGCAGTAGAGTTCGGCACCACGGCCATCATGGGCATACCAGATTCGCCGATACAAACCTCTGGCCAGCGCTCCGATGTCAATGCCGACGGCCGTAGCTTCGACATGAGCGGCAGACAGCTGCAGCCAAGGCAGTTGAAACGCGGTCTATACATCTTAAACGGGCGCAAGACCGTTGTTCAATAACAACCGCTGAAACCGTCTGACATGCAGAATAGCCTCCATGACAAGGCATGAACTGCACTTGCAGAAGCACCATTTATATTGTCAAAGAAACAAACAAAAGCCATTATTTACAATGAAGCGTCTAATACTTTTCATTATCATAGCCGTCGGCACGACGGCAGCTGCAGTAGCAAGCGTGACGGCCAGACGTCTGAATCCCACTACCGTGGAGGTGCGCGATGCCGATGGCCGCGTGCTCATGTTTGACTTTTACGGTCCTAATATTGTACGCCTGTTTCTGGACCCTCGCGGAGGCATCGTTCGCAATCCCGAGGCGCAGCCTCCAGCAGAAATACTTGTGGAGCAACCTCGTCGCGCAGTAGGTGAGCTTACCATTGACGATAAAGGCACTGCCTACATCATTCAAACGCCTCAGCTGGCCATAAGCATAGAAAAGGCTTCCGGGCGCTTGGATTTCACCGACCGCCGGTCTGGAAAAAAGGTTACAGGCTCGCTGCCCACCGAGTCTTCGCCTTCGGGCATCGCATTCGATGCAAAGAGCTCTTCGTTGCAGCTCTCGGCCCAGTCCGACGAGTACTTCTACGGTGGCGGCGTGCAGAACGGGCGCTTCTCGCACCGAGGCACAACAATAGCCATCGAGAACACCAACAACTGGGTCGACGGCGGAGTGTCATCGCCTACGCCTTTCTATTGGTCCACTGCTGGTTACGCCATTCTTTGGCACACCTTCCGTCCCGGAAAATATGACTTCGGAGCCACCGAGCCCGGCAAAGTAAAACTGATGCACGAAGAGAGCTATCTCGACCTCTTCTTCATGGTGGATGACGGTTGTGTGCCATTGCTCAACGATTTCTACCAGTTGACCGGGCATCCCGTGCTGCTGCCTAAGTTCGGATTCTACGAAGGGCATCTGAATGCATACAACCGCGACTATTGGAAGCCGCTGCCCGAAGATTCCCCTGCAGATAAAAACGCTAGCATCCTCTTTGAAGACGGCCACCTATACAAAGAATTCCAAGAGCCCGTTGACGGAGGCATACGCGAAACCCTCAATGGTGAGCAGGAAGGCAGCTATCAGTTCTCGGCGCGCGCCGTCGTCGACCGTTATGAGAAAGCCGACATGCCCCTGGGCTGGATTCTGCCCAACGACGGCTATGGTGCAGGCTACGGCCAGACCTCGTCGCTCGAAGGTAATATTGAAAACCTCAGGCAGTTTGGCGACTATGCTCAACAGAAGGGCGTGGAGATAGGCCTCTGGACACAGAGCGACCTGCACCCGAAGGAAGGCATCGAACCGCTACTGCAGCGTGATATCGTACGCGAGGTGCGCGATGCCGGTGTACGCGTGCTTAAAACCGACGTGGCATGGGTCGGCGCAGGCTATTCCTTCGGCCTCAACGGAGTAGCAGACGTAGGACGTATCACGCCCTACTACGGTGATGATGCCCGCCCGTTCATCATATCGCTCGACGGCTGGGCTGGCACTCAACGCTACGCAGGCATCTGGACGGGCGACCAGTCGGGTGGCGACTGGGAATATATCCGCTTCCATATACCCACCTACATCGGTTCAGGCCTTAGCGGACAACCCAATATCGGCTCCGATATGGACGGCATCTTCGGCGGGCGGAACATGCCTGTCAACGTGCGCGACTACCAATGGAAGACGTTCACTCCAATGCAGTTGAACATGGACGGCTGGGGCAGCAACCCCAAGTACCCGCAAGCCCTTGGCGAGCCCGCCACGAGCATCAACAGATGGTATCTCAAGCTCAAGTCCATGCTCATGCCTTATACTTACACCATTGCTCACGAAGCCATCGACGGCCTGCCTATGATAAGGCCTGTGGGCGATGAGAAATACGAGTTCCTTTACGGGCCCTCGTTCTTGGTAGCTCCTATCTATCAGAACACCGCTGCCGACGAACAGGGCAACGACCTCCGCCATGGGATTTACCTGCCCGAAGGTGAGTGGGTGGACTTCTTCAGCGGCACCTGCTACCGGGGCGGGCGTGTCATCAACTGCTTCGCAGCACCTTTGTGGAAGTTGCCCGTGTTCGTTCGTCGAGGTGCTATAATACCTGCCATACACGCCCACAACAATCCGAATCAGGTGGACGCTCACACGCGCGGGTTCTTTATCTACCCTTACGAGCACTCCGAGTTCACAGCCTACGACGATGACGGCCGCACACAAGCCTACCTGCGAGGCGAGAGCGCTACGACACTTATCACATCAGACATTGACGAACGAGGCATTCTCACCGTGGCAGTGCATCCCACAAAAGGTTCCTTTGCCGGTTTCGAGCCTGTGAAGAGCACCGAGTTCATCATAAACCTGCAAGAGCGGCCCAAGAAGATAGAGCTGAAGATGAACGGCAAGAAGATGAAGCTCGACGAAGCCCAAACCCTGGACGACTTCATGGAGAACACCAACGTCTTCTTCTACGACCCTGCACCGCAACTCAACCTGTGGGCTACGCCCAACAGCGAGATGTCACGCATGAATATCATTCATTCGCCACGCCTATACGTATGCGCTGCTGATGCCGATATCACCGCCACTAAGGTAGAGGTAATCATCGACGGCTACACGTTCAACACTGCCGACCCGCTATTGCGTCACAGCGGAGTACTCGGGCAGCCCGAGCTGCAGACCGACGACTTCGAAGACGGAGCCATCTCACCATCGGCCTACGAATTGCCTCTAAAATGGTCTGACGTGGAAGGTGCCGACTACTACGAGATAGAGCACGACGGGCGTCTATACTCAAATATCACTGCCACTTCATTCACTCTCGGCGACCTTAAACCCGAGACGAACTACGAGGTGCGCGTCCGAGCTGTGAACAAAGACGGCCAAGGCGCATGGACACGCGAGAAGTTCCGCACATCGCCAGACCCGCTCCGCTACGCTATCCGAGGCATAACGGCCGAGTGCAGCATACCAGACCAACGCGGACAGGGTATCAGCCACCTCTTCGATTTTGACGAGACCACGACCTGGCACACAGCTTGGGACCAGCCGAATGCCACTCCGTTCGATATCATTCTCGACCTGCACCTCATAACACAGATCGACAGCCTACGCTACATTCCACGCCAGGACCACGGCAACGGCACCATCTCACGCTGCAGCGTGGAATACAGCCTCGACAAGCAACAGTGGAGCAAGGCAATGGACAATGGGCAGTGGATAACCAAGGAGGCCCCGTTGCGCTACCTCCGCCTGCACGTTGAGGAATCCCGTGGCGGTTTCGGTAGCGGCCAGCAGATATACGTCTTCCGCAACCCTGATGCCGAGCCGATGATTCCCGGTGATATAAACCACGACAACCGAATCGACGAGAACGACCTCATCGGATTCACCAACTACACTGGACTGCGTCAAGGCGATGGCGACTTCGAAGGCTATATCAGCCGCGTCGACCTAAACCGCAACGGACTTATCGACGCTTACGACATCTCAGCTGCAGCAATAGAACTTGAGAGTGGTGTTAGCAGCCGTCGTGCGCCTTCCGTAGCAGGCGAGATAACCTTCTCGACCGACAAGGCTCAAGTGGCAGCTGGCGACATAGTCACCATCACCGTCAAAGGTAAGACGCTCCAAAGTGTCAATGCCCTCAGTTTCGCAATACCTTACGATGCCACTCAATGGGAATACCTCGGCATCGACCCGGTGGGCATGAAGGAGATGCGCAGCCTCACCAACGACCGTTTGCACTCCAACGGACAGAAGGTCCTCTACCCCACTTTCGTCAACTGCGGCGAACATCCCTATCTCGATGCTGATGCCACCCTGATGATCATTCGCTTCCGTGCTAAGCAGCGCGGGCGCGTCAACTTGAAGCCGCAGGACGGAATCCTCGTAGACAAATACCTCAACACAATCAATTTTTGAACACACCAACCTACAACCTTCAAACTCTAAACAATCGGCACTCAAGCCGTGACCTATGGCCAAGGACAAGATAATGTACGTCTGCGACAACTGCGGACAGGAAAGCGCAAAATGGATTGGGAAATGCCCAGCTTGTGGGCAATGGAACACCTTCAAGGAGATCCGCGTTGGGAAACCGTCGAGTCCGGCGTCCCCAAGCAAACTATCAGCACTCAACGCCCAGCTCTCAAGCCCCATGCCTCTATCCCAGATTCGTGCTGAGGAAGAGCCGCGCATGGATCTGCACGACGATGAGCTCAACCGAGTGCTCGGCGGAGGTCTCGTGCCCGGCAGCCTCGTGCTCTTGGGCGGCGAGCCCGGTATTGGTAAATCTACACTCGTGTTGCAGACCATACTGCGCCTTACCGACAAAAAGGTGCTCTACGTCAGCGGCGAGGAGAGTGCCCGTCAGCTAAAGCTCAGGGCGGATAGGTTAGCCCCCATTAGCTCTAAAGTAGATGGTCAGCCTGGCCAAGACAATGAGTCAACCACCGCAGGGGCTGGTCTCTTGGTGGTTTGCGACACCTCACTCGAGAACATCTTCCAGCACATCGAGGCGGAGCACCCCGACCTTGTCATCATCGATTCCATCCAGACCATCTCCACTGAAGCCGTAGAGTCGTCGCCCGGCAGCCTTTCGCAGATACGCGAATGCGCCGCAGCACTACTCAAATATGTCAAAGGAGGCGGTTCGCCCCTCCCCTCTGGAGTGGGCTTCCCGCCCTCAATCATCCTCATCGGCCATATCACCAAGGAAGGTACCTTGGCAGGCCCTAAAGTGCTTGAACATATCGTCGACACCGTGCTCCAGTTCGAGGGCGACCAGCACTATCTCTACCGAATCCTGCGTTCACAGAAGAATCGCTTCGGTTCCACGTCTGAACTCGGTATATATGAAATGAGGCAAAACGGTCTGCGCCCTGTCGACAATCCATCCGAACTCCTCCTCACCGACAATCAGGACGGCCTCTCGGGCATAGCCATCGCAGCCGCCATCGAGGGCGTGCGACCATTCCTCATCGAGACACAGGCCCTCGTAAGCACGGCGGCTTACGGCACAGCCCAACGCTCTGCCAACGGCTTTGACTACCGCCGCCTCAACATGCTCCTTGCCGTACTTGAGAAGCGTGTAGGTTTCAAGCTTGCTCAAAAGGACGTCTTCCTAAATATCGCCGGCGGACTGCGCGTCACAGACCCCGCCATCGACCTTGGCGTTATTGCCGCTATCCTCTCGTCTAACGTCGACACTGCCATCGATGGTGACACAGCCCTGACGGGCGAAGTAGGCCTCTCAGGCGAGATACGCCCCGTGAGCCGTATAGAGCAGCGCATTGCCGAGGCACAGAAGCTCGGTTTCCGCCGCATCATCATCCCTGCGGCAAACCTCAAGGCCATCAATCCCCACGACTATCAGATTGAAGTCGTTCCCTGCCGCCGAGTTGAAGATGCCTTCCGCGCACTGTTCGGATAAACCATCTTAACATAAAGAAGCCCTGCAACCGAATCGCCCTATTCAGTTGCAGGGCTTTATTAGTCTGGCCTTACTTATGGGTTCTTTCCCAATATGATGTTCACAAGAGCAGTGACATCGGCTATTGTTACTGAGCCATCGCCGTTGATATCTGCAGCACTACTGCTGACGGCGCCAGGCTTGCCGAGGATTATGTTAACGAGTGCAGTGACATCAGCTAAGGCAGACCTCTTCTGCGGAGGACGGACAAATAGGGGGCTCCCATCATTTACTCCAGTCATCAGCCCAAACATCGCCTCCGCGACCGCGTCCCTTGACATAGTTACCTTCATCGTCACCCACTGGCGGCTTAGTTGGGTCAATATCAATCTGCGTTTCGCTATCAGCAATAATTGTTGTCGTGTCAACTTGCCAAAGGGCAACTTCCGGTGTTTGATATATCTTTTTCATAATGTTTATCCTTTTTGAAATTGTCTATCGGCTCCCCCTCTCCCCTTCCATGGGGAGGGGGCCTGGAGTCGAGTTTATTACTTTACAATTACCTTTTTACCGTTGATGATATTAACGCCTTTCTGGACCTTGTTCAGGCGGCGGCCGCTGAGGTCGTAGATGACTGCGTCGTCAATCTTACCTCTACTATCTTCAACATCAGTGATTGCAGTAGGTTCATCATCGTTGAATACGATAGCAAAGCCCTTAATATTACCACTAGAACTGCTAACTTTCTCCGTTTCAATTTGCAGATAAGCCTTACCAGCCTCTATCCGACGGCCATTTTGACTTGATGTTGTAAAGCGATAGAAACCAAGGTAATCGTCTCCAGGTTGCTTAGAAAGGACAAAGTTGGTATAGTTCTGAGGCGTGGCCTTACCATCCTTACTAAATCCATCTGAGGTCGGTTGGATATAAGTATCCTCTGTACAGCCGACAAGCATATTCACAGCACTAATATTTGTAGGCTCAACAGGAACACGATATGTGCCTTCATTACCATATACCAACAAGCCTGTTCCTTCATACACTTTATTAACTCGTGTAAGTGTCAACTGATTAGTGTCGGGATCAAAGCATGATACAATGTAAGCTTTCAGGCCTGCAACATTCGTGAAGTCAAGAGGTTGAGCGCTGCAGAATGTTGCCATACCATACTGACCGATAGTAACGGGAACTGTAGGAGCACCCTCCATCTCTACTATTCTTTCTCCATCACCGAAGTACTGAGCCCATGCGCTATTGTCATAAGCAGACTTTGTGCCATAAGGCACGTGGAGGGTGGAATTAACCCAATAGCTAAATGCGTCGGACTCAATTCCAGGTACTGTAGTTGCATACAAATAAACATCTTTGAGATTATTGTTCACAATGAATGCATATCTGGCGAGGGCCACTGTTGAGCTGGGCAGGTAAATGGTCTGCAGTTTGTCATTATATGCAACAGCAGGATTTCCAGAACCACTACCGATATACGGGATGCCCTCAGAGATAGTTAGGGTTCTTAATCCAGACATCTCGCACAGCGCTCTATCGCAAATGCCAATGACATTGTACTCCTGACCGTTTCCGTTTGTCACCTTGGCAGGCACGGTGAGGCTGCCGTCCCAATTTGCAGGAGTGGAGACGACGGCGCTGCCTTGGCCTGAACCAAGCATAACCCACGGCTCGTCATCAGGGCCATCAGTGAAATAGTACTTCAGAACAACGCCTTCAGGTGTCGGAGCGGTGAATGGCTTCTGCGACATACCAAGAATTTGAGAGAAGAAACTGCTCCAAGCCGACTCGTAGTAAGCTTCAACGCAATCATCCGGCACAAACAGTACAGCGGAACTACAAGTGAAAGCATCATTCCCAAGACTCGGAACAATCGGGTCTCCTGTATTATACAGATATACTTCGCCAAGCCTGTTACAATATTTGAAGGCGAAGTTATCGATTATGTTGATGGTACTTGGGAGAGATACTGTGGTCAGATCAGTGCATCCATAAAATGCACCATACCAGTAATACTGTACCGTACCTGTACCAACATAATTGACACCTTCTTCAATAGTAAGAGATTTCATTTCACTCATATTGCGGAATGCATAATCAGCTATGCCCGCAACATTGTATGTGTTGCCACCGGCATCGGTCACCGTTGTTGAAATGGTAAGCGTGCCATCCCAGTTCTTGGGAGTAGAAACTACACACTCGGTTTCTCCAGTACCCACTTGCACATAAGTTGTGTTGTTTTCCGTACCCAGCACCACAAACGTCAGCATGACGTTTTCTGGTGTCTTGGCTGAGAATACGTAACCTTCGCCGCCGATGGGCTGGATGTCGAAGTATTCATTCCATGCTGAACTCTGATAAGCCACTACTGCATCTACGGGCACATAGAGAATCATACCATCTTTGCCGCCAGCACCTGTGAAGGGAGTGTAAGTCTCTCCCTCTTCTTCGTAAGTCTGGGTGTCAAGAACAGGAGGCGTAGTTGCATAGCAGATTACCGTTGACAAGCTTCCACATTCGCCAAATGCCATCACGCCGATACTTTCCACGCTGGCAGGAATGCTAACGGAGTTCAGGTTATTGCATTCATAGAAAGCACCAGAACTGATACTCCTCACGGCATAGCCGTTCGCCTCAGACGGGATGGTAACGGCACCATCTGTGTATTGATCAACGGCTTGTATGAGGAGTTCCATCTCTTCATTGTAATAACCCACCTGGCATTCCTTGGGATTTTCATTAGTGACTGTGAACTTCATCTTTATGCCTTCGTCTGTTGTGGCGATGAAGTAGTCGCAGCCAAACTTAAGGTACTTGGCAAATTCTAGAACCCAGCTGTCTTCATCATCCGGAGTGTTGGTCATCCAGAATTCATATGAGCCCTTACAATCTGGGTATTCCAAATACTCGGGATCAAAAGAGAAGTAGTCTGGACCTTCAACTGTAGTGTAATCTGCTTCATACGTGCTTTGGTCTGTTTCCTGCAGATAAACATTCTGGAAGTAGCCTGGATAGCCATAACTTCCTTGTGCTCCCCAAAGGGCAGCGGTGCCGCCATTCAACGTCAAGCCGGAAGCTTCGAAGATATTAAGCCAACCAGGATTTTGAATATAGATATTGCCGCTTGAATCCCAATTATCCACGGGAGTTACTTTCTTCGGTCCGTTCTTGGCCTTACGGCGCGGAGCCTGGCGCTTCACAGTTGGGGCTACAGGTCCCTCTCCGCTTGTCTCATAAAAGCCGAATTCAAGCCCATATTTCTGACCGGTGACGGTGACATCGCAGTCTTGCACGTTGCAACTACCTTGATATACATATACGCCATCACCACCCGTTGTACTGTTCGTAATGGTAAGTGTGGGCAGGTTAGAACCATTACCAGCTGTCCGACGGCGCGAAGCCTTCTTCATTTCACCTCCGCCAGGATAAGAACCCCCTTGGTCCGTTGGAACATCATCGCTGAGGAAGATGAGAGAGGTCTGGCTCAGGTCAACCCCCTTGTTCGTACCTATGGAGATGGCAGCTGAGGCGTTGGTAGCCGTAATGCTGTTCGTGCCCTTCACGCGGATATAGAATTTCTCGAAGCTGTTCACTTCAATGGCAGGGCCGCCAATATAATTGATGGTTGCACCGTTGAGTGTCAGGACAGGCACACCATACTGATAAAGATACTCATCTTCCTCGTATCCCCCCTTAGTATCCGTTTTACTGAGGCTCTTCTTAATCGGTCCTTCATACTCCCATGAAAGCACTGCCGTTCCATCACCAAAGATGTCTGCATTACGCTTATATTCCACGCCGGCAATGACGATGGGCCTCGGTTTCTCTACGACATTCTTGAAGTAGTGAACCCAGCTGGCGTATGCAGCGGAGCAGTCATCGGGGACAAAGAGCGTGCAGCCACCTTCCTCGACAAATTCATAGCCGAACGGGGCAGGATACTCATCATCGAGATCGTCGCCTGTAATGAGTGTGGGAGCCGTTTCGCTATTCACATACAACTCATCGAACCAACAATCACCATTGAATGCCTTATAGCCAATAGTTGTTATTGAGGAAGGAAGAATTATCTTATTCTTTCTTTCATAATTATATGGATTAGAATACGGAATAACCGCAAAGGCATAGGCTCCAAGAGTAGTCACAGTATAAGTGTCATTCTTAAACTCTACACTTCCTGGGATTGTGACTTCAGAAGGACAATCATCGTATTGTTCGAAAATGCAAGGATAAGCATCATTCTCACCAGGTTGATTGGTGTTATTGTAATCGCGGATACCCATCTGCACAGTAGCGGGCGTGTCACCATCAGCGGCGGTCAAGATCTTGAAGGGAATATACTTCTCACAATCATCGCCCAACTCAACATATACCCAGAAGATGTCACCCGGAAGCCATTCATTCTCGTGCCCCACCTCCTTAATAAATTGGAACCACTCGCTCCAGGCGGAATTCTGATAGGCAGCCTTGCTACCCTCGGGAACCACAAGTATGCAATTACCAGTGTTGGCATCATAGAAGGCATAGTCATCAATGGTGGTATTAGGCGTAGCTGAAGCCAGATAAAGACGCTCGAGAGAGCTGCAATACGACAACGCATAATTCTGTATCTCCGTAATGGTCGCAGGCAAGTTGATGCGAGTGACATTGTTGCAATAATTGAATGCGTAGCCACCAAGGGTAGTTACATTGAAGGAATAGGTATTGTCGCCCGACGTATATGTAACTGTTTCAGGGACGGTTATCTCACCTGACGCAGACGAGCCGTAGGCTGGTTGGTTATAGCTGCCTGTTCCCAACATCACAGTGCCAGGTATGTCACCCTCAGGCGAAGTAAGAATCGTGTATGGAATGTCATTACATGTGATAACCTGACCGGGCATCGGCAAACCGATGATGCTTGTGAAGTATTGACCATAGTTCGTAGCATAGCTTGACTCGCTACCCATTGGCACCTTCAGCGTTACTGTCTCTCCCGCGGCGGGAGTGCGGAAAACCGAAGTATTAGTCTGGGGGGGCGTCTCGCGCTGGATGGTTACATCGTTCAATAATGGGCAATTGTCAAAAGCATTACTACCAAGCGAAGTTACATTACTCGGGATGGTAATCGATGTCAGCACAAGACAATCCCGGAAAGCATCTGGGCTTATGGAACTTAGGGTGCTTGGAAGGTTTACATCTTCGAGTCCCCAGCAGTCTTTAAAGGCTCCATTTCCGATTGAGGTAAAACCTTCTGGTATCGTGATGGAAGTGAGTGCGGTACAGTTCTGGAACACACCGGTGTTCAAACTTGACATAGATGTAGGCAGGGTGATTGACGTTAAATTTTCGCACCCACTAAAAGCGTACGTGCCTATAGATTGGAGTCCGGTTGCGAACTCAACAGAAGTAAGGCCAACACAATGATAGAAAGCACTTACTCCGATGCTTGTAAGGGTACTGGGGAATACACCAGATGTCAGCGTGAGTGCCTGACAGTCATAGAAAGCATTTTGTCCGATAGTTGTGAGACCGTTTGGCAGGGTCAAAGATGTGAGCCCCGTGCAACCTTGAAAAGCACTTTCTTCGATGGACTTAACGGTAGAAGGAATATTGATTGTGGTCAGGCCGCGCATTCCTATGAAGGCAGAGGCACCTATCTTTGTGAGTCCTTCAGGGAGCACAATCTCAGCAACTTTAATGCCATCATCATCAAAACAAGATCTCAGCGTCTTATTAGATGAGGTATTCTCTATAATTGATGGAGAGTTAATGATTACCTTAGTCAAGTTCGGGCAGCCCACATCCTTTGAATTATCGCGATAGAAAAATGACCAAGAACCGATATACGTTACCGTGGAAGGGATAGTGACCGTCTGGATGTCGGTGTTGTAAAGGAAGGGGCCTTGCCTAATTGAATCCTCGCCTTCAGGGATTACAAGATGTGTTATCTTTTCTCCGTTCAGGTAGAGAGCCGTTTCATTCCCCGCCTCATAGCACTTTCGCAACGGGTGACAGTTATTCACAAAATTTATGTTATTCCATGCCACGACGTCGTTGATATTGACCCTTGCCAGAGAAGTGCAGCCATCGAAAGGACTGCTAAGATTATTATTTGATGAATCTTTATTGGTAATTTTGGTTACTGAAGCTGGAATATCTATTGATGACAAAGAAGAGCAATTCTGAAATGCCCGTCCGTATATGGTAGTAACAGACGACGGTAGGGAGAAAGAAGTTAGGCTCGTGCAGTTCTGGAATGTGTATTCATTGATATAAGTCAGTAACGCATTTGAAGGAATGTTGACTGTCTCCAACTTTGAACAGCCCCTAAAGACATAGCTGCTCATTGTGGCAATTGTGGCAGGCAACGTAACAGACGTTATTTTGGAACAGGCGTCAAAGGATTGATAGCCAACACTTGTGACTGTATAGGCGTAGGTCACTCCGTCTACATCGTGTGTCACAGTTTCGGGAATAGTCACCGAACCTTCGGTACCCGTGCTGATAGCACGGCTTCCAGAACTGCCTGTTCCTATTTGCACAGTTCCCGTTGTTCCATCCTCGGTTAGGACTTTATAGGTCACCGCCACACCCTCGGTTGTATTAGCTGTGAACGTGTCACCCACAGCCGCGTTAGCTGAAATCGCACCTGCCATCCATGCGACGGCGAAGGCTAAAAAGTACTTAAAATGTTTCATAGACGTGTTTTATTTGTTAATATTATATATTTGGTTACAAAGTTACTAATTATATGTACAAGTTCGATAGATTTATCCTTAAAGGATGTTAATTAGAGCCGCTAGCATAATAATTAACCTTTTCTACACAATAATTGGTCAAAATAAGCATGATAAGTATGTGTTTTTTCGCTGAAGAGGAGGGGGAGAGAAAAAAATATATGAACTTAGACCATGCTTCCACTTTTCGGGGTTTTTCAGACCATAATTCATTGAACAGCAATGATATATACCCAGTGGAGGCTATTCCCATAGCCTCCACTTTGCTTCCACTGATTTTCAGAAAAGGTGGAGGCTAAGTGGAGGCAAATTGAGCAGCCTCCACCCACGCAACCGTCAGGAAACAAATAGGTTAGGTCTCTATTTTAGCCAAAAAGTGGAAGCTAGGTCTAAGTTCATAAAATCTTTTACGGAAATGTCCATCAAAGCTCTGCCATATATGACTGGTCAAGTCGCCATTTAAGACCAGTCTTATCGCTTCGTAAATACGGTCTTATTGCCATGCATATATGGTCTTATTGGCTTGTATGACCGGTCATATCGTACTGGATGACCGGTCTAATATGGGAACAATCTATAGAGTCTTTGCTTACCCTCTATAGAGACTACGCCAACCCTCTATAGAGACTGCGCAAACTCTCTATAGAGACTGATGCTTTCCATGAAAGGCTAATGGGAGAATAGTCTTATTTCCGAATCGTTATGCGTTTGATGCTGACGGCTTTTCGAGGACGCTCTTTGGCATCAACGGGAGTGCGGCCGATGCGTAGTGCTATAGGCATGCCATCTACGACCTCGCCGAAGACAGTGTATTCGCCGTCGAGATGGGGAGCGCCACCGATACGGGCATAGGTCTGACGCTGTGCTTCGGTGAACGGTTGTGGCGGGTTCTTGGCTATGGCTTGTTCGGCTTCGACCTGCAGACGGTTGAGCAGTTCCTGTTGGGCGGCACGATCGGTTGACTTAAGGCGTGCGAGTTCTTCTGCATGTTCGCGCTGCAGCTGCTCGAAACGAGCTGCGACCTTACCCTCGTACAGCAGGGCCTGCAGTTCCGAGAGTTCAGCAGACGTTTGTTTCTTACCCGTGACGATATACCACTGCAACGGACTTGAGCAGCGACCAGGGTTTATGCTGTCGGGCTCACGTGCTGCAGCCAAGGCTCCTTGCTTGTGGAAATGACGGGGATAGATGATTTCGGGTGGTATAGCCCCCTCTGGGGACCCCTTTCCGATTGGCGACACGGCGCTTGCCTCTTTCCTCTCGGGATTTGCCTTCAATGCCGTATCTCCTGCCTGAATAACCATTTCGGGTACGATGCGATTGAAGAGGAGACCGTCGTAGATGCCAGCCTCCACGTTGCGAATGAAATTATCGCGGTGCAAAGGTGTATCATCATAGAGGCGCACTACAATCTTTCCCTCTGAGGTTTCGATTACAACCTCCGTCTTACCTATTGCGTCGCGCTTCTTATCGGAACAGGCAAAAAGGATTGGAAAGGCAGCAACACACAAGGCTATATGTGCGAAGCGGGTGAAGAAAATGGGATTCATAATAGTCGACAAGCTTGAAAAACATTAAACTTTGGCGCAAAGATAAGCCTTTTCATGATAAAAATAGTCAAAACTCGGAGTTTTTTAGGTTTATCAATCACGAATTGTGAATTAATAGCTACCTTTGCAAGGAAGTATGGACTTAGTTAGTTGACAGTTGACAGTTGACAGTTGACAGTTGACAGTTGACAGTTGACAGGTGACAGGTGACAGGTGACAGGTGACAAGTGACAGTTGACAGTTGGCAGGTGACAGGTGACAGGTGACTTGCGAAGCCGCAGCCGACGAAAGTCTGCGCTATAGTTAAATTGTAAATCGTAAATTTGTAAATTGTAAATAACCTCGATGTCTCGTCTGCTGAAATGGATTGGTGCTGCAGTGGCTACTCCCATAGTAGTCGCAGTGGCAGCCGTGGCTGCATTGTACCTGCCGCCAGTGCAGGACTTTGCCGTGAAGAAGCTGACGAAGTATGCTTCTGAACAGACGGGTATGGACATCAAGGTGGACCGCTTGCGCCTAAGCCCTTGGGTTGACCTGAAACTCGACGGGCTCACGGCCGTTGATGCCGAGGGCGACACGGTGGTTGCAGCACGTCAGGCCACAGTGGACCTACGGCTTCGCGATATCTTCAAGAAAAAGGTAGGCATTGAAGGTCTGACGCTCGATGGCGCCAAAGTCAATAGCAAGGACCTGGTTGCCGAGGCCGACATACGCGGCACACTCGACCATTTCCACCTACACGACGATGTGGACCTCGGGCGGAAGCATGTAGACCTCGACAAGATTGAAGGACGAGGGCTCGACCTGGACATCGCCCTGCGCGATACAACTGTAGTGGACACCACCGAATCTGCACCTCTGAAATGGACAGCAAATGCAAAAAAGGCCGATTTCATCGATTCACATATACGTTTTTCCACCCCTAATGACTCGATGGTAGTGGATGCCGACATCGACAGTTTGTCGCTCGCTGACGCCGATGTTGACCTGGAAAAGCAGAGGTACAAAGTGGGCAAGGCCAAGCTCAAAGGTAATATCAGAGAGGTGAAAGGCGCGGGTGTTCTCGAACAATTAAAAGAAGAGAGCAAGGGACAAAAAGGCAAGGGCATGCCTATAGACTTGAAGCTGGAGAACGTGGACTACGACGGAGAGCGTGAACGCATAAGTCTGCCGAGCATTGACCTGCGCACTCCTACATCTCGTTTCCAAGGCGGAACGGACATCGACCTTAAGGCCTTCAAGCCTGGAGGCGACGGTGCCCTGGACCTCAATTTCGATACTTACCTCTCAAAAGCCGACATCAAACGTATCGGAGGCACACGTCTGCCTAAAGGATTCGACAGCTCATACCCAGAGGAATTGCTGCACATAAGAGGCTCTGGCCGCGGAAATCTCGACAATATGACCTTGAACCATTTCGAGGCTACCTTGCCCGGTTCAATCTTCCTCGACGGTCGCGGCACCATCAGCGGTCTGGCCGACAGCACTGGCCTCAAGGCTGATATCGACTACAACCTCGAAACCAAGAATATCAACTGGGTACGAGGCATGGCCGATGGAGCGCTGGATGATGTGCGACTGCCAGCCATGAGCCTTGCAGGTAACGTGAAGGCCGACGGTCCGCGTTATTCCACGATAAGCCAGCTGCGCGAGGGCGGAGGCACAGCAGCCATACAGGCCGACATCGACACTCGAGGCGACATGAGCTACAATGCCGATGTGCGCACACGAAACCTTAACCTGCGCCATTTCGTGCCTTCGCTCACCGCAAGCCCACTTACCGCTCACGCTAAGATTAAAGGTAGCGGCACCGATATCAACAGTCATGCTACCCGCATCGATGCCAAGGCAGAGATTGCCAGCCTGCACTACGACAAGATAAACCTTTCAAATACCACGCTCGATGCACAGCTGCGCAACGGCCGAGGGCATGCCCGCATGACGGCCAACAACAACCAGATGGTGATGCAGGCAGACCTTGACGGACTGTTTAACTACAGGAGCCTGAAGGCGGGTAAGGGCAGCCGCCAGCAGCCGCTGTCAGACCTCACCTTCAGCGTAGACCTTAGCCGAGCAGACCTGCAGGCCTTAGGCTTAGTGGACGACCCACTGAAGGTGGCAGCCTGCATGCACATCGACGGCACTACCGATTTGAATCGCAGACATCAGATAAGCGGCACCATAACCGATATAGTGCTGCAACCCGGCGACACAATCTTCAGGCCCGAAGATGTCACGCTCGAAGCCCTGTTACGGCCTGACACCACCTTTGCCCACGTCAGCAGCGGCGACCTCGTACTGACGGCGCATGGCCGTACAGGCTACGACCGCCTGCTCTCACAGCTGCAACACTTTGCTGATGAAGCTTCACGCCAGACCAAGGAACGCATCTTCGATATGGACGCCCTGAAGCGTCGCATGCCTGAGATGGATTTGCATCTTACTGCCGGTCAGCATAATCCCGCTCACGATATCTGTAAGTCTATGGGCTACAGCTTCGAGACGGCCGACCTCGACCTACGCCTTGACCCACGCAATGGCATTAACGGAGGAGGCCATGTGCACAGCCTCAACACCGGTTCGATACTCCTTGACACGATTAATTTCCATGCAAAACAGAACGCAGAAGGCATAGCCATTGACGCCCGCGTGCACAACGGCCGGCGTAATCCGCAAATCAGTTTCGACTCGCGGCTTAACGCACACCTGCAAAACGACGGACGGGCCGGTGCCAATCTCCAGTTCTTCGACGACCGAGGGCGCAAAGGCATAGACTTAGGGCTGCAAGCGGCAGTGCGCAACGACAGCCTCGTCATACACCTCGAGCCCCTTAACCCAATCATAGCTTACCGCCGATTCAACCTCAACGAGGACAACTACATCAGACTTGGCAAGAAAAACCGAGTGACGGCCAATGTGGACCTGCTCGCCGACGACGGCACAGGTCTGAAACTCTACTCCGCCGACAATGATGATGCACTTCAGGACCTCACCGTGAGCATCAACCATCTGAACTTAGGCGAACTGACTACCGTAGTGCCCTACGCTCCACACCTGAGCGGTTTCCTCCACGGCGACGCACATCTCATACAAACAGCTGAACACTTCAGCGTGTCGACAGATATGACTGTGGACGATCTCACCTACGAAGGAGCATCGCTCGGACAGGTAGGCTTGGAAGGTGTGTACCTGCCCAATGCCGACGGCAGCCATTTCGTTGACGGCAACCTACTTCAAACGGGCGTGCCCGTGGCTTCGTTCAATGGTTCATACACGCCGAAGGGCGAACTCGGACTCCTTGACATCGACGTATCGCTCGACCGTCTGCCCTTCTCGCTTGCCAACGGCTTCATCGACAACGGCCTGGCCACACTCAGCGGTATAGCCCTCGGCGACCTTCACATAGGCGGCACTACCAAGCGGCCACTCGTAAATGGAGCGATAATCACCAACGACCTTCGCATCAATTCGGCTCCGTATAGTCTGAGCCTACGCGTAGAGGATGACACGCTCCGCTTCAATGACAGCCACATAAAGCTCGACAATATCAAAGTCTACTCCACGGGCAAGAGTCCATTCGTGATGAACGGCGACATAGACTTCGCCAATACCGACAAGATAAGCATCGACGCACGAATGACAGCTTACGACTTCGAACTCATTAACGCGAAGAAGACACCACAGGCTGTGACGTATGGCAAAATGTACGTCGACTTCAGCGCCATGCTACGCGGAACACTCGAGAACCTACGCCTGTACGGTCGTCTGAAAGTGTTAGGCAACACAGACCTGACCTACGTGCTTACCGATTCGCCACTGACGGTAGAGGACCAGCTGGCCGACCTCGTCGAGTTTGTCGACTTCACCGACTCGCTCGCCGTGGTAGAAGAAGTTCACGAACGGCCTCAGAACATCAATATCACCATGAACGTAAGCATCGACGACGCGGCACAGGTGCACTGCCTGCTGAGCGCCGACGGCTCAAGTTATGTCGACCTTGAGGGAGGCGGCGACCTCACTCTGACCTACTCGCCCGAGAAAGACCTTCAGATGAACGGCCGCTACACCGTGAACAGCGGCACCATCAAGTACACCATGATGGTAATCCCGCTCAAGGAGTTCAACATCAAGAGCGGCAGCTATGCCGAGTTCCGAGGTCCCATCATGAACCCGACACTCAATATCAGCGCCACCGAACGTCTGCGCACCACCATCACCGAGAACCAGCAACCGCGCTCGGTTAACTTTGATGTCGGCATGAATATCACGCAGACACTTGACGACTTAGGCCTGGAATTCACGCTCGACGCTCCGGAAGACCTGGCAATACGCAACGAGTTGGCTACGATGTCGGCCGAACAGCGCGGACGCGTAGCCGTGACAATGTTGGCCACTGGCATGTATATAACCGACGCCAACAGCGCTTCCAGCGGCGGTTTCTCAACTCAGAACGCCCTGAATGCCTTCCTACAGAGTCAGATTTCGAACATCACCAGCAAAGCCCTGAAGAGCGTCGACCTCTCGCTGGGCATGGAACAAGGCCTCAGCGCCTCGGGCTCCACCACTACCGACTACAGTTTCCGCTTCGCCAAGCGCTTCTGGGGCAACAGAATAGGTGTCATCGTAGGCGGTAAGGTGAGCACAGGCTCCGATGCGCAGAACACGGGTCAGTCGCTCATCGACAATGTCAGCATTGAATATCGTCTCGACCAAAGCGCCAGCCGCTACGTGAAAGTGTACTACGACAAAAACTACGAATCACTGCTCGAGAGCGAGGTCACCGAGATGGGCGCCGGCCTTGTGCTGCGCCGCAAGACGGCCCGCTTGGGCGAGCTGTTCCTGTTCAAGAGGAAAAAAGAAGAATAAAACAATGGCCCACCACTCCCCGGGGAGGAGAACAGCCTACACCAGCCCCTTCATGAAACAAAGATTTGTCCATATCAAACGTAATGCGTGTATGTTAAGCTCGTGGCATAACATACTCATATTCTTTATTCTCTATTCTTCACTTTTCATTTTCCTCTCATCTTGTTCTACCACCGAGAAACTGCCAGAAGGCGACGTTCTGTACACGGGTATCTCGGAGATAGCCTACGACCGTAAGGCCAAATCGAAATATGCGAGCAAGGAAGAGAACGACTCTACGGGCGTCATCACGGCCATGGCACGGGCCTACAACCTCGTGGACGAGCTGCTTTCAGGCAACCTGAAAGCGCAGGACATACGCGCATACATTAATATTAATAAGGACAGCCTCAGCGCCGAACAGCGCGATTCATTGCTCCGCAGCGCAGCCATACTGGAGAAAGCTACTGCTGAGGCACGCGAGGAAGTGAATGCAGCCTTGGCATACTCGCCCAACAACAGCATCTTCGGCAGCTCGTCGGCACGATGGCAGTTGCCCGTAGGCCTGTGGTTCTACACAGGTTTCGTTGACAAGCAAAGCCGTTTCGGCCGTTGGATGTTCAACAGTTTCGCTGCCACGCCACGCACCATAGCCATGGCTAACCCACAAGTACGCACACAAGTAGCCCGCAACACCTTGCGCAACTACGGATTCTTCCGCGGGCGCGTGGACTACGAGATTCAGCCTAACCCCAAAAACGAACGGAAAGCCAAGATTGGCTATTCGGTATACCCCGGCCCGTTGTTCCGTTTCGGAACGATAGAATACCAGAACTTCGGCGTTGTCACCGACAGCCTCATACGTGCCACAGCCGACAAAAGTCTGCTGCACGAAGGCGATGCCTTCAACGTGCCCAACCTCGATGCCGAGCGCACACGCCTGAGCAAGCTCTTCCGCAACAACGGTTTCTTCTACTGCCGCCCAGAATACATCACCTTCAGGGCCGACACAATCCAAACTCCTTTCACGGCTCACATGCAAGTTCGCCCGCGCACCGACCTGCCGCCGCAGGCCAAGAACCGCTTCAAGATGGGGCGCACCACTATCACCGTCATGCCCTACGATGATTACAAGATAACCGACAGCCTCACCTTGCGTGAATATCAGATGCGTTGGAGCGGAGGCACCAAGAAGCCGCCCTTGCGCTTCGGAGCCATTCGCCACTACCTCTTCTACCAGCCCGGCTCACAGTTCCGCGCCAGCCTCCACGAACTCATCCAACAGAAGCTCTCGGGCATGGGAGTATTCTCCAACATTCAGATGAGCTACACGCCGCGCGACACCACCGACACGTGCTCGATACTTGATGTGAACATCTTCGGAATCCTGGACAAGCCCTACGACAGCGAACTCGAGGCCAAGATAACCAACAAGAGCAACGGCCTGCTCGGACCGGGACTCTCGTGGGGCATGAGCAAGCGCAACGCCTTCCGTGGCGCTGAACAGTTGTCGTTTAAAGTATACGGCAGCTACGAATGGCAGACAGGCGTCTCAGCCACCGAAGGCCACAACGGCCTGTTGAACTCCTTTGAACTTGGAGCCACGGCAGGCCTCACCTACCCTCGCCTGCGCTTCTTCGGCCTGCCATTTGTGCGCAAGATGAGCCGGCAGGCCGAAGCCACAACAGCCTACAAGCTTGATGTAGACTGGATGAATCGCGCAGGATTCTTCCAACTGTTGAATTTCAGCGGCCGACTCACTTACACATATTGGAATGTCCGCCAGCGCCGACTGCGGCACGAACTGACGCCCGCTCGTCTCGATTACACTATGCTTGCCCATCGTTCCCACCGTTTCGATTCGCTTATGACGGCCAATCCGGCCCTATACATAAGCATGCGCAACCAGCTTGTACCTTCGATGGCTTATACCCTCACATACAGCACTCTACGCCCTGGCACCGTGGCAACCGCCAATGCCCACCACCGCACCGTTATAATCGGAGCCAAACAAGCTGGCCATATCCTGAACGGCATATACGCTCTGGCTGGCCACGAGCGCAAGGAACGCAACAAGAAACTACTCGGTGTGCCCTTCGCACAGTTCCTAAAGCTCTCGGCCGAATGGCGTGAGACATTCCCTGTCACCCTGCACTCACGCATCGCAGCCCGTGCTTACCTCGGCGCAGTTTGGAGCTATGGCAACTCAACCATGGCACCTTATGTCGACCTGTTCAACGTAGGCGGTGCCAACAGTATACGCGCATTCGGTGTCCGCACCGTAGGTCCGGGTCGTTACCACCCTGCCAGTTCAGGATGGAGCTACGTCGACCAAGTGGGCAACCTCAAGTTCGAGGCCAACGTAGAATACCGCTTCCCACTCGTAGGAGCATTGGAGGGCGCCCTGTTCCTCGATACAGGAAACGTATGGCTCATGCAACCCGACGAGAGCAGGCCGGGCGCTGCCATAGATGCCAGCGAGTTCCTCAACGACTTGGCCCTTGGCACAGGTGTCGGTTTCCGCTACGACCTCGACTTCCTCGTCCTTCGTTTCGACATAGGCGTCGGACTTCACGCGCCATACGACACAGGTCGCTCAGGCTACTATAACATGCCGCGTTTCAAGGATTCACTCGGCTTCCATATCGCCGTGGGCTATCCGTTCTAACGTTGTCGCCAAGGTCATAAACCAACACAAACTATTAGCCCTGAAAACCAGGCCGGCTTTATCCGCGGATTAGGCCGGCCTAATTTGAAAATTAGGTTGGCCTTATCTGCAAATTAGGTTAACCTAATATGCTTTTCCCACTGGTGGGAAATTTTTTTTACCTTTTCTACTTTGTGTTTCAAAGAAAAGTTGTAACTTTGCGCAGAAATCATTAAACACCAACTATTAATTACGGCAAAGCCGTGCCAATAACATGAAACCAACTCTATTCCTTCTCGCTGCCGGTATGGGCAGCCGCTACGGAGGCCTGAAACAGCTTGATGCGCTGGGCCCCAATGGCGAGACAATCATGGACTACTCCATCTACGACGCTATCCAAGCCGGCTTCGGCAAGATCGTATGGGTAATCCGCCGCGACTTCGAAGACCAGTTCCGTAACCAAATCCTCAAGAAGTACGAAGGTCATGTGCCTTGCGAGCTCTGCTTCCAGGCATTGGACGACCTGCCCGAAGGCTTCACCGTGCCCGAAGGCCGTGTTAAGCCCTGGGGCACCAACCACGCCGTGCTCATGGGCAAGGACGTTATCAAGGAGCCGTTCTGCGTCATCAACTGCGACGACTTCTACAACCGCGACGCCTTCATGGCTATCGGCAAGTTCCTCGCCGACCTGCCCGAAGGCAGCAAGGGCAAATACGCTATGGTAGGCTTCCGCGTAGGCAACACGCTCTCCGAGAACGGCAGCGTGGCTCGCGGCGTATGCTCCACCGACGAGAACGGCAACCTCAAGGATATCGTTGAGCGCACCGAAATCGAGACTATCGACGGTGAGATCTGCTACAAGGAAGATGGCGAATGGAAGCCCGTAGGCGGCGCCAACGTTCCTGTCAGCATGAACATGTGGGGCTTCACACCCGACTATTTCGCTTACAGCGAGGAGTACTTCAAGGAGTTCCTATCAGACCCGAAGAACATCGAGAACCTCAAGGCAGAGTTCTTCATCCCGTTGATGGTGGACAAACTCATTCGCGAAGGCGAAGCCACCTGCAAGGTACTCGACACCACCTCCAAGTGGTTCGGCGTAACCTACGCAGCCGACCGTCCCGGCACAGTAGAGCGTATCAAGGCTCTCGTTGATGCTGGCGTATATCCGTCACCTCTGTTCTAAAAGAATCAGATAGCAAAGCGCCCCCGATGCAACTGAGCATCGGGGGCGTTTGTTTAGAATAGGCTGTGCCGAGCGAACGACACAGCCTATTAATCTGTCGTAGAAGCCACGACTTCAAGCACCCATCATTTTACAGCAACCTTCTTGCCACCTACAATGTAGAGGCCACGAGGCAGGTGACGAACTGAAGCGTTCACACGCTGACCGCTTAGGTTGTAGACAGGAGCGGTGGCCGAAGGCTGATCAGCCAGGTCAACATCGTTGATTGAGTCAACAACGTCGCGAACAATAGCAATATTGTAGGCCTTAACACCATGAGAAGACTCGGAAATAGACTTGAAGAAACCATGGAAAGCATCAACGGGAGTTGACGAAGCAACGAACTGACTGCCGTCCTCGCTAAGCACCAAAGCATTCTCGAAAGCAGCCAGTGCCTGTGTGCCGCCGAAGGCCATGTTCAGGCCACTTGTGTAAGCGATGGCATCAGGCTTGACGGTTGCATTCTCTGCGCTCCAAACAATCTTCTTGCCACGGAGGTCCCAAGCCGGGCCCCAAGCGCCGTCGGGGACAGCTACGAGGTAAGGTGTATTGGCCAACATCTCAGGAGCATTGCGGAAGTAAACGGTAGTGCCGTCCTCCTCATAGAAATCACATGTCCAGAACTGCTTGCCCGTGTCGCTGCTCGAACGGAACCAATCAATGGTCTTACCATCGGTGGCATTCTTTACGGTTGTAGGTGCAAAGGGCAGCACGATGGTACTCCAACCCGTACGGACACTGTTGTTGTGACCTTGTGTGAAGGTGCGCTCGTAGCTGATGGCAGCAGCCGTGAAGGTCTGAGGCGTGTAGAAGTCGTAGCCGTCCTGAAGGACAACGCTTTCGGCTTGAGCACCCATCACGATGTTCTTACCTTCGAGACCAGCAGGAGCTGTTTCGCTCTCGCCAAGGAAGTAAAGAGTATTTGGGTTAGCGCTGGCACTGATGCCGGAAAGAGTCAGGCCCTCGAGTGAGACAGCTGCGACATCGGCAGAAATGGCAAATCCTTCCTCGGGTTTGTAGCCCTGACGTGTGCCGTCGCCCTTCCAAGTGATGATACCGCGCTGAATATCATAATACTTCGATTCACCCTTCTTCACGATATTATCTACGTGTGAAGCATCCTGTTCCTGGGGAACGTCGTTACGGGCATAGATATTCATAGAATAAGTGCTGCCGTAAGCCAGATTATCGAAATCGAAGTAGTACGTGACCGAGCCACCTGCGGGGATAGATACGGACTGCTGCTTGTAGGTTATCATGGAACCGCCACCGATGGTGCCGTCATCATTGCGCTGTACGATGAACAAAGGTGCAAGCACATACTTGTTGTAATCGGCAGCCGCGTGGTTGGTGATGGTGGCGCGGAAGCGGGCACTGCTGTCGTAGATGGTACCGTGAAGGTTCTCATCGTCGGTGGCATCTGCATTCATAGCCTCGATATCTACAGAAAGGTCCATGTCTGCCTCCAGACCTTCGACTATGGTGACGGAGGTTGTTCCGATAGTGATAAAGTCACCCCATTGAGGATCTACCAACATAACTCTTACGGTTTTTGTTCCAGATGTAGTTGGTGTGACATTGAAGGTTACAACTTTCTCTTGTCCAGCAGGAACCTCGGCTTGGATAAGAGATGTGTACTGTGAGTTTTCATCAATTTGCTGGCCTCCAAAATCCAAATAGAGGTCGCCGAAGAAGCTATCTGCCCCCGTATTCTTTATCGTAACATGTATTTGTTCTTTTTGTCCAGCTTCAATGCCTCCTTCGAAGTCAAAATTGGTTGTTTGAAGATTGAACTGAGGATGATAAACCGGTGAAGATGTATATGTGTCGTTCAATGTAACATCAACGTAATAACGATCCGCCCGATCCATCAGTTTCCATTCGGTTGTGTTCTCAGCCTGAAAGACAGGAACAATCCTATATTCACCTACCTTACCAGCTCCAAAGGATATAAGTTGACTATAGCTCCCAGATTGAGGCTTAAGCCCTTTTCCGAAGTCTGTAGTTGTACCTACAGCTGAAGTCGTTACCGTCAAATAGGAGTAGGATACTGAATTATTCATAACTTCAAAACTGCCATCGGTAGGATCCAAAAGAGCTAAAGCTACTTTGTACTTATACTTACCAGGTTCCTCAGAATGGTCAGAATAACTAACCTTCACTCTTCTTGTGTCCTGAATATAGAATGGCTTACTTTTGCTATCACGATCTTTGAATGCATACGAAGTTCCACTAATAGCAGTCACAGTAAGCATAGGCTCCACCTCATCGCCCTCTTCACCGCTTCCATCTGGCGTAGCCGTTCCTGGGATGATGTTATAGATAATGTTCTGCTTCATATTGTAGCCCTCGCTTGAGCTGGAACCACCGATACCGCTGGCCGATGGATTGAGGATACTGAGCTGGAAGAAGCCATTACCCATGCCTCCCCATCCCCAGTTGATGTGGAAGTAGTCGCCATACTCGAAGCCGTCGCAGATGAAGGAGTGGCCACCGCCGCTGCCGGCTGTACCATTATAAATCATGGGGCGGCCGGCAGCCAGCTCGCTGTAGACAAGGTCGTCCCAAGCCTGCTGTGTGTAGTCAATACGGAAAGCTATCTTCGAGCCATAACCAAAGTACTTGAAACCCTTAGGGATGTCGTCGGTATAAGCTCCCGATGAATTACGTCCGTATTGCATCTTGACCGAGCAGCCAGCATATAACATCAACGTAGACACGGCATCGGTGTAAACATCATCCTCGGCACCCGTGTAAGTCTCGCGCATGTGAGCCCAATCAAGCGGTGTGACAGGCAGAGCGTCCATCGTTGCGGAGCCATATTCGCCCATTTGTTCACCAGCCACTGTAAAAGTGTACGAGGGAATCTCTGCCAGTGTCTGAGAAGGCTGCTTGTAGAAATACATAATCTGCGACATAGCAGTAGCAACGCAGCCTGTGTAAGCAAGGTCGTAGCCATCTTCCTCGTTCTCTGACTTCATGAATTGCGGGCATTGTTTCCAATACGGAGTAGCCTGGTCCCACTTGGTGGTGATGAGCGGTGCAATGGAGTTGCGAGTGCTGACGCGTGACTTGCGAGGAGCACGCATAACCTTGGCGGCCTCTGTATCGGATAGTTTTGACAGAACCTCTAATTGCTCAGCATAACCCTCAAGCCATGCTTTCATGTTATCAGGGATGCGTGTTGCATCGAAAGAACCTTCGTCGGAGTAACCAAGGATAGGAGCTGTGCGGTCGTCACCCGAAACGATTACAAAGCCACCATTGTTGCCTACATTAAATATGTAGTAGCCTGCAGCATCAGTAGCTTCGGTCAGGCGGCCAGCCCGAGTAGCGATGCGTAATTGTCTGTGGTTGCCTGCGGGGTTCTTTTTAGCGATGAAGGCAGAAGCCTCTTCCATAGCTTTCTCTTTGCTGACAGGAGCGGCAGACGCCGACAAGGCCAGCAGCATACAGAATGCAAACAATATCTTTTTCATTTCTTTCTTTGTGATTTATTAGTTATCTTCTTTCTGTTTTTGTCATTCTCCATCAAAAAGTGTATCGCCCCAGATGTTCTCTTTCACAGGTGCATCTTGACCAAAGGTGGGGAATTCTCCTTCGCCGGCAGGACTCGGCCCTGACACAGCAATAAACGTCTCAATCTCTACGGTCTGAACTATGAGTTCAGGCCTTACATAAGTTTTCTGCATTTTTAAGTTGAATAAGAATTAATAAGTTTTCAATATCTCTAATAAACCTTGATACTATTCACCGTCGTTATCCTATAGTTTTACCTTAGCGGGCGCAAAGGTAGTCAAATATCATGACATCATTCATGAGTTTAATTGAATTAATCTCTTTTTTACAGCAAGATTTGATTTTGCTCAATAGTTCAGAAGGGTGAACCTATGAAAAGGGAAATACGCGCTTTCGTTCCGTTTATAGCATTTTCTTTTCAGCAGTGAAAGCCAAGTGGAAGCTACAGCAACAGCCTCCACTGTCGTAACTCATAGCATAACAACCTGTTAGGAGCCTACAACGGCCAAATAGTGGAAGCAAGGTTGATATTCATTAGAAATAATTTGAAAACCAACGTATTCCTCCCATAAAAACAATCACACAAAAGCTATAAACGCAAAGGCATAGTAACAGGCACGATGACAGGTTAGACCGCCACCGTAAGCATAACAAGTTTCAATAGTTAGTCATTAACTGCGCCGCACTTGGGGCACACGCCTTTCGAACGCAGTTTTGCCCCACAATTACCACAGAGATAGCGGGCGCGAGCATAACGCCAATACCTATACAATGCGAAGATTGAGTATACAATAAATAAAATATACCCAAACGCAGATGAAGCTGTGAGCGAAAACACGAGGTAAATGACGACGCAGACACCAGCGAGAGTGATAAGATAGATAACGGCTTCCTTCGGACGGAGATAACTGAAAGCGTTGTTGGCAGTAGCGATAGCCAGCAACAGAAGCAGCCACAGCCCCGACAGGAAGAAACAGATAAGCCAGGGCTGGGCGAGCGGATTGAGCGTGGGATGAAAATAGAATTGTACCCACACTTGAGGACAATAGTGCTGAATATAGCCGTAGAGCAACGATGAGACCGAAAGTGTCAGTATGAGCAACGTAGGATAGGCACTGGGTATGTCAGCAATATGCACGAAATGCGTGTACTTGCGGCGCAGCAGACGCACGGCAACAGTGACGGCTACAACGGCCAACGTAAGCAGGAACCACATCCAGCGGTGGCTGGAGAAAAGGTATATGAAGGCGCTGATGGGGTCGTCGGGGTAAGCTGTGTCCAAAAGCGTTGTCTCGTGCAACCAACCCATTGTCTGCTGATCATGCGCCACCTTAACCCAAACGCTATCAATGCTATCCTCAGGGATAACCAGGAAAGCTGCCACTACGACTGCATCGCCGCGGCGGAGCCAGAGGCTATCGCTCGCATCGACGGCGCCTTCGCTCCAATGCATAGGTCGCTCTTCAATGATAACAAGGCTGTCAGCATCAACAACAAAGTTGTAACCTACGCCATAAGCCCGCTGCAGTTTTTGCGACATATTTGCGGCGGCCGTGTCTGTCTCGTTCGCAGTTGGAATCGCAAACGTAGCACGCGAGGCTGGCTGATAGCAGGATGTTAGCGCCAGAACTGCAGCGATGAATATGGGCAAATAGCGGTTCATAGGTCTCATTGTTCTGGTCGTAGGACAAGCATCTCGCAACGCTGACAGTCGAAACGCAATGGGAACATGCGGCCGTCGACAAGACGAATGGCCAACGGTTCCTGTGCCGGTATGGCAAGCGGCTTGCCCTGTCCACCCGTGTTTTTATGTTTGATACAACAGCCCAACTCGTAGCGCAGGCAGTAACGACAGGTCATAAGCGGCGTATCGGCATTGAATGTGTGATTACTAGCTCCACCCTCGATAGCCGGCAAGGCGTTCCTCTCTTTTGAAGCAAAGGCATACGCTGCCTTCAGGTCCAAAAGATTGCATAATAGTCGCCTCCATTCGGCAAGCACAGACGAAGGGATAAACCAATTGTCGGTAAAACGTATGTCTATTTCCGAATCGGTAGTAGAATACACCGTATCGCCCAAACGTGAAAGTTGCTTGCGGATATTTTCATCCTGAGGCGTGCGAGCCAGTTCGTGTGGATAGGCGAAGAAGTTGTGAACCTCACGGCCATCCTCGGCGCGCAACGTAAGACGAAAGCCCGTTTGAGTCCCCTCAAGCTTATCTTCCTCAGGATCAAAAGCATTATATTCACTCACACAATCATCAATAGACCAACTCACGGCAACACGACGGTCGGCAGTAGGACGCGACAGCTGACGTTCGAATTCGGCATCGAGATTGCGATAAACCGACATCCCCTTCTTAAGTTGAGCCAATACAGACGGGTCTGCCGGGAAGAGGCGCCCTTGCTGATCCACACGATTGACACGGAAGCCTTGCAAGCGGTCATCAGCGTCGAAAAAACAAAGGCCGTCGCCATTGGCAAACGAAGCCGTGCCGGCGATAGCGAGCGAGCGGCCTGGCAGCACATCCTTTACGGTTCCTACCGGCTCGCCGATAGCCTTCGGCGTAGCAAGACAAGCAAGATTCGGAGTTCGGCCGCGTAAGAAATAATCGGTAAAACGGCGGTTGAAGCTCTTTTCGAGGTTGGGCGTGAACGAAAGTTTGACATGCCCATGACTGGCACGGCAGTATTTATCCGGCTGTTTTTTGATCACCTCGTCGATGAGACCACTGTAGTAGGCGGTGGTATTCTTAACGTAAGCCACATCTTTCAACCGGCCCTCTATCTTAAAACTGCTGACGCCTGCATCCATCATGTCCTCAATTTCGACGGCACGATTCATGTCGCGCAACGACAACAGATGGCGACTACGCAATGGCTTGCCTGTTCGCGGGTCGGCAACTATACGGCCTTTGCCGTCGACAAGGTCGAAAGGCAGGCGGCAAAACTGCGCACATTCGCCTCGATTGGCACTACGCCCGAAACAGTATTCACTGGCATAACACCGTCCGCTATAGCTGACACAAAGAGCCCCGTGCACAAAAGCTTCAAGCGGCATCCCAGGCACCGCTTCGTGGATAGCACGTATCTCGTCGATTGACAGTTCACGCGCCAAGACCGTTTGCTCATACCCCTCAGCCGCCCGCGACTGCACATCTTCAACGGTACGGTTGTCCATTTGCGTGGAAGCGTGAAGCGGCAAGCGACCTCTGACAAGCTTCTTGAGCTGCACATCCTGCACAATGAGCGCATCAACACCGGCTGCCGCTAACTCATCGACAAGTTTGTCGACCTCTTCGAGTTCGTCATCGTGCAACAAAGTATTGACCGTGGCGTAGATTTTCACGCCAAACAGATGCGCATATCTCGTGAGCTCAGCTATATCCTGCACGCTGTTACCGGCCGCAGAACGTGCACCGAAGCGCGGGGCGCCGATATAAACAGCATCAGCGCCATGGCGTATGGCCTCGATACCACATTCGAGGTTGCGGGCTGGAGCAAGGAGTTCGATGGTGCGCATATGGTTGCAGATTGCGGCAAAGCCGCAACAAACGAGGACGGGGATTAATGAATGGATTCGATATTGTAGGGTGTCTCCTGGTATACGTAGTAGTTGAGCCAGTTGGTAAATAGGAGGTTGGCATGCGCGCGCCAAGTTACCACGGGACCAAGCGAGGGCGTGTCGGCGCGGTAATAGTGCTGCGGCATATCAATTGGCAGGCCCTTTGCCAAATCACGCCGATACTCGGTGTCGAGTGTCATCGGAGAATATTCGAGGTGCCCAGTGATGTAGAACTCGCGGCCGCCTCGAGCCATGACGATGCTTACGCCGGCTTCCTCGCTCTCAGCTATTGTCGTGAGTTCAGGCACGGCATCAATATCTGCACGGTGAATCTCAGTGTGGCGGCTGTGGGGCATGAAGAACACGTCGTCGAAGCCTCGGAAAATAGGCAGTTGCGGATCAAGCGGTTTCTGCGCAAAAATGCCGAACATTTTCGATGAAAGCGGGTATTTTGGCACACCGTAGCGGTAGTAAAGGCCCGCTTGAGCGGCCCAACAGATATACAAGGTGGACGTCACGTGCGTGTGAGCCCAGTCTATGATATCACGCATCTCATCCCAATAGGTCACTTCCTCGAAGTCGAGGTGCTCAACAGGCGCACCTGTGATAATCATACCATCGAACTTCTCGTTGCGCATGAGCTCAAAGTCGCGATAGAAAGCCTTCATGTGTTCAACGGGCGTATTCTTCGATGTGTGACTTTTGATCTTCATAAACGACACCTCGAGCTGCAGCGGCGAGTTCGAGAGAACGCGTATGAGGTCCGTTTCGGTCGTTATCTTCAGCGGCATGAGGTTGAGTATCACGATCTTCAGAGGGCGGATATCCTGCGACGTAGCCCGTGACGTGTCCATCACGAATATGTTTTCCTGCTTCAGCAGGTCTATGGCAGGCAACCTGTCGGGGAGTGTTAGAGGCATGAGCTTATTAGTTTAGTGCTTGATGTTTTGGGGGTTCGAGGTTACTCGAGTATTGATATAGTCAAGCTTAAAGTTTAATGAGAAGCCTAAATATCAATCTAAGAATGATTGAAAGGCGCCTCATTAAACCTTAAACTATAAACTTATTACCAGATTGTGGCGCGCTCTTCCTTGGGTACGAACATGGGATCTTGCTCGGTAATTCCGAAGGCCTCGTACCAAGCGTCGATATGCGGGAGAGCTCCGTTCACACGCCAGCGTCCGAGAGAATGGGGATCTGACTTAGTACGCTTACGTATCTCCTCGTCGCGGATGTTAGCAGCCCAAACACCGGCATAGGCAAGGAAGAAACGCTGTTCGGGCGTGAAGCCGTCCTTGTCAGCAAGAGGAGCGTCCTTGGTTGCGTTCTTGAAGGCCTGGTAGGAAACCATAAGTCCTCCGTGATCGGCCATATTCTCGCCAAGGGTTAGCTGTCCGTTGCCGCAAAGGCCGGGCAGGACTTCAATATTATTAAAGAAGTCGCGCATGACATAAGTGCGCTCCTCGAAATTCTTACGGTCTTCCTCGGTCCACCACTGGCGAAGGTTGCCGTCCTTGTCGAACTTAGAGCCCTGATCGTCGAAGCCGTGGGTCATCTCATGGCCAATTACAACACCGATGGCACCGTAGTTGAAAGCGTCGTCGGCCTGCATATCGAAGAAAGGCGGCTGCAGGATTCCAGCCGGGAAGCAGATTTCGTTGGTGGTAGGATTGTAGTAAGCGTTAACAGTCTGCGGGGTCATGTACCATACGGTATTGTCAACAGGCTTATTAAGCTTGCGCTCAATCTCGTCGTGAGTCTGCCAAACAGCAGCGTTCTTCACATTCTCCCAATAATTGCGGCCAATCTCAAGTGTGCTGTAGTCCTTCCATTTGTCAGGATAGCCCACCTTAACGATGAAGGCATTGAGTTTGTCGTGAGCCACAGCCTTGGTGCTATCGCTCATCCATTCCTGTGCGTCAATGCGTTCGCCAAGAGCCACCTGCAGGTTCTTAACCAATTGAACCATACGTTCTTTGGCTTCAGCAGGGAAATACTTCTCAACATACAGCTGACCTACAGCCTCGCCGAGTGCACCTTCGGTAGCGGCCACAGCGCGCTTCCAGCGCGGACGGTCCTCTTCGCGACCGCTCATTACCTTGCCATAGAAATTGAATGAAGCGGCACGCATCTCATCGTCCAGACAGCCGGCAGCCGTGTCAATAAGGCGCCAGCGGGTGTAGTCCTTGAGCACGTCGAGCGGTGTCTCTGCCCATATCTTCTCCACCTCATGAATCACTTCGGGCTGACCTACGCTTACCTCACGAATGTCTTTTGCTCCTTGTACATTGAAGTAGTACTTCCAGTCGATACCAGGGAAGTCGGTGAGGAGCTGGTCGAAAGTCATCTTGTTGTAGTTCTTCTCGTCGTCGCGAAGTTCAGTGCGCGAACGGGATATCTTAGCCAAACGGGTCTCAAGAGCGAGCACGCCGTCGACACGGGCCTTAGTCTCGTCGCCCTCAGCCACCTTACAACGCTGGAAGAGGTCGGACATGTACTTCTTATAAGCCTCGCGAATAGTTGTTGTTGCTGAGTCGTTGTCGAGGTAATACTCTTTCTGTCCCATAACCAGACCACTCTGCATGATTTGCACGAGATTGTTCTTGCTGTCCTTGATGTCGGCATCTATGAAACAGCCGAAGAAACCTCCAATGCCTGAAACATTGAACGATGAAGCCAAGCGGAACAGTTCGTCCTTGTCGGCCACCTGATCGATGCGCTGCAGATCCTTGCGGATAGGTTCAATGCCTTGCTTGTTCAGGGAAACGCTGTCCATGACGCTGTTGTACATCTGAGCAATCTTGTCGGCTATGCTTCCAGGTGCATTCTTCTTTGCTGCCACGCCCTCGATGAGTTCGCGCAGTTGGGTATTATTATTCTCGGCCAGTTGGTCGAAGCTGCCGAAGCGGGAATACTCGGCAGTGAGAGGGTTTGCCTTCATCCATCCGCCGCAGGCAAACTGGTAAAAGTCTGTGCCAGGAGCAGCTGTAGTGTCGAGATTGTTGAGGTCGATGCCCGTGGTAAGGGCACCTTGCTGTCCTGTGCAGGACGCGAGAATGGCAAGTGCCATGATTGAAAGTGATTGTTTAAGTTTCATAATCAATTGGATTTTATAGATTTGTCATTATTATTAATCATAGTTCCGCAAGAGCTTCGGACGCCTCAAGCCAGCGGCTCTCTACGTCATCAATTTGCTGACGTAGGCGAGCATGGCGTTCGTAGAGGCTTGTGTCAGCGGCACCTTCAGGGGTCGACATCTTGGCTTCCAGCAGATGTAGAGCGGCCTCGAGTTCGCTCATCTCCTGCTCAGCCTCGGCCACAGCCTTTTCCAACTTGCGTCGCTCGCGGGCCAGAGCTTTCTGTTCGGCGTAAGAAGCAGCACCGCCTGTGGCACCTTCACCTGCCCCTCCCTTGCCTGAAGTGGAGTCCGGACTTGGCTTGCTTACGCCTGCAACCATCTTTCCATCCCGTACTGAAGCGAGGCTGGGAACTGTTCCATTGCTCCCCGAAGAGAGAAGTCTGGCTTTGTGCTCGCTCTCAATCCAATCGTATATACCTCCAAGATGCTCGCGTACACGCCCGCCTGCAAAGCTATAGACCTTGGACACAAGGCCGTCGAGGAACTGACGGTCGTGCGAAACGAGGATGACGGTACCGTCGAAGGCTGCTATTGCCTCTTTCAGCACGTCCTTCGAACGCATATCAAGATGATTGGTAGGTTCATCGAGGATGAGGAAATTGACGGGCTCGAGCAAGAGCTTAATCATTGCCAGACGCGAACGCTCGCCGCCGGAAAGCACTTTCACCTTCTTATCGGACTCCTCGCCGCCGAACATAAAGGCTCCGAGAATATCACGGATGCGGGTGCGGATATCGCCACGGGCCACGCGGTCGATGGTGTCGAAAACCGTTATCTCCGGGTCAAGCAACTGCGCCTGATTCTGCGCAAAATAGCCTATCTGCGCATTGTGGCCTATACGCAGCGAGCCCTCGAAAGGTATCTCGCCGAGTATACAGCGCACCAGAGTCGACTTTCCTTCGCCGTTTCGCCCAACAAACGCCACTTTCTCGCCGCGACGGATGGTGAGGTTGACGTTTGAGATGACATAATGAGGATCAGCGGAGGGTGAGTAGCTCTTTGCCAAATCCTCTACGATGAGCGGAAAATCGCCGCTGCGCTGACAGGGCGGGAACTTGAGATGCAAGGCCGAGTTGTCCACCTCGTCCACTTCAATTGGCACTATGCGGTTGAGTTGCTTAATACGCTCCTGCACCTGCACCGCCTTGGTGGGCTTATATCGGAAACGCTCGATGAAATCGCGCAAATCTGCGATTTCCTTCTGTTGGTTCTCGTAGGCCCTTAGTTGTTGCTCACGCCGCTCGGCTCGCAGCCGCACATACTCGTCGTATTTTACCTTATAGTCCCAAATGCGGCCACACGAGATTTCGAGTGTGCGGTTGGTTACATTATTTATAAATGCCCGGTCGTGGCTCACGAGGATGACTGCACCCGGTCGCTGAAGCAGATACTGTTCGAGCCATTGTATGCTCTCGATGTCGAGATGGTTGGTAGGCTCGTCGAGCAATAGCACGTCAGGCTGTCGAAGCAGCAGTTTGGCCAGTTCGATACGCATACGCCAACCGCCCGAAAGTTCACGCGTGGGACGGTCGAAGTCGCTTCGCTCAAAGCCTAGGCCGGTTAGCGTGCGTTCCACTTCGGCGCGGAAGTTAAGACCTCCCATCATGCGGAAACGCTCCTCGGCATGCGTATAGCGTTCGACAAGCGCCATGTATGCCTCGCTTTCGTAGTCGGTACGCTCGGCCATCTCGGCCTGCATGCTCTCAATATCCGCCTGCAACTCGTGTATGTGTTCGAAGGCAAGTAAGGCCTCGTCCACAACGGTGCGCTCACTGGCTAGCTCCATCACCTGTGGCAGGTAGCCCACGGTGGTGTCGCGCGGCGAACTGACAGTGCCGCCAGTAGGGCTCTGCTGACCGGCTATAATCTTCAACAGGGTTGATTTCCCTGCTCCATTCTTACCAGTTAGTGCAATACGGTCGCGGTCGTTCACCACGAAACTAACGTCTGTGAACAACGGCTTGGCACTGAACTCCACGGAGAGATGTTCAACTGAAATCATCTATCATCTTTGCTTTTTCGGGTGCAAAGATAGGCCTTCGCGCGCACATACGCAAATAAACTAATGTGAAAACCGAAAAAATGAATGAAAATACGTCCAGACGTGCAAGCTTATATGTCCGTATGTATTGGCACTTACGACCGTATGTGTTGGCTCTTATGTCCGTATGTGCAAGGACTTATGGCAGGAAGTGTCAGGAATAAGGTGAAATCGCATTGGCAGTTCAGATAAATGCCGTGCGCGCTTTCTGCAAGAGGTCGGATGCAAAGATGAAATCTGTTAGGGCTTTGTTATCAGAATTAGCCACCTGTGTCTTATCGCCAATCCACTCGCGATGGCCTTCCTTGATGAATATGATGCTGTCGCCAATGCCCATAACGGAGTTCATGTCGTGGGTGTTCATGATGGTTGTCATGTTGTACTCAACAGTGATGTCATGGATGAGAGCATCAATGACAAGGCTTGTCTTAGGGTCCAGACCGCTATTCGGCTCATCGCAAAAAAGATACTTCGGATTGAGGGCTATGGCACGAGCTATGGCCACGCGTTTTTGCATACCGCCCGAAAGTTCGCCAGGATACTTGGCTTCGGCATCGCCAAGGTTAACACGATCGAGGCACTGGCGGGCACGTTCCTTGCGTTCTCGTAGCGTCATAGTGGAGAACATATCAAGAGGAAACATCACGTTCTCCAACACCGACATGGAATCGAACAGGGCAGCAGATTGGAATATCATACCCATCTCTCGACGCAAAGCAGTACGTTCATGTTTGTTCATACGCACAAAATCGCGCCCATCGTAAAGAATTTGACCTTTTGTGGGCTCAAGCAACCCCACGATGCACTTCATAAGCACCGTCTTTCCAGAGCCCGACTGACCAATAATCAGATTAGTCTGTCCTTCGGTGAATTGGGCATTTATATCGTGAAGAACGTCCCTGTCCTCAAACGATTTATATAATGAACAAACTTCTATCATGAGAGAATCTGAGTAAGGAAGATATCTGCGAAAAGTATCAACATAGAACAATGAACAACGCTATCAGTTGAAGCCTTGCCCACCTCCACCGAACCGCCTTCGACGGTGTAGCCGTAGAATGCCGAAACGGAGGCTATGATAAAGGCAAAGAAGAAGCTCTTAATGATACTCATCCATACAAACCACTGGTTGAATGAGTGTTGCAAGCCATAGGTGAGATCGTCGGGCGTGAGGATACCTGCGAAACTGATGGCATAGGCGCCTGCGAAACCGGCAACCATGGAGAATGTGACAAGCACAGGAATCATGGTCAGCATGGCCATTATCTTAGGCAAAATGAGGAACGAAGCAGAGTTTACACCCATAATGTCAAGGGCGTCAATCTGCTGGGTGACGCGCATGGTGCCTATCTCGGAAGCTATATTGGATCCTACCTTGCCTGCCAAAATGAGGCACATAATAGACGACGAGAACTCGAGCAACAGGATCTCGCGAGTGGTATAGCCAGTGGTGAAACGAGGCATCCACGGGCTTTGTATGTTCACCTTCATCTGAATGCAGATTACAGCGCCTATGAAAAACGAGATCATAAGCACAATGCCGATAGAGTCGACGCCGAGTTTCTGCATTTCTTTGACGTACTGTTTCCAGAACATGCGCAGTCGTTCTGGGCGAGAGAACACCTTGCCCATGAGCTGCAGATAGCGGCCAAAGGTGATAATGGGTTGAAGAATTGCGGACATATTATTGAATTTTCTGCAATTGTGAACTATATTACTTATGGATAGAACCGAAGCTTCGATTTATGAGGTGACAAGACCTCAAATTCAGCCTATAATCCCTAATCCATTCTGTATTTGGCGACAAAATTAGTCAAAAAAGACTAAAAGAGCATTGTCGAAGTGCAGTTTTTTCGAGAAAAGCAGTATTATTCTACAAATATTGTGTACTTTTGCGCACTCTTAGCGAGCCTATGACAGAAATACAGGATAAAATACATCATGATGAAGCCATCGTCGCAGACCCTTCATCACCTAAATATCTGGCACCACACCAGACTGAGCCCCTGCGCCTATGCGCCGAACATCTGAAAAAGATCTACGGCAAGCGCACCGTGGCCGACGACGTAAACTTTCACGTCGACCAGGGAGAAATAGTGGGACTGTTGGGACCGAACGGCGCAGGTAAGACTACTTCGTTCTATATGACCACCGGTCTGGTGATGCCCAACGAGGGCCGCGTGTTCATAGGCGAAGAAGAGGTTACAAATCTGCCGGTGTACAAACGCGCCAAGAAAGGCATTGGATATCTGGCGCAGGAAGCCAGCGTGTTCCGTAAGATGAGTGTTGAGGACAACATTATGAGCGTGTTGGAGTTGCGTAAAGACTGCACAGAAGAGTATAAGCACGAGAAACTGGAAACGCTCATCCGCGAATTCCGCCTGCAACATGTTCGCAAGAACCTTGGCGACCGCCTCTCCGGCGGCGAGCGACGCCGTACGGAGATTGCCCGCTGCCTTGCCATCGACCCCAAGTTCGTAATGCTCGATGAGCCTTTCGCCGGCGTAGACCCCATCGCTGTAGAGGACATCCAACTTATCGTGTGGAAGCTGAAGCGCATGAACATTGGTGTGCTCATTACCGACCATAATGTTGAGGAAACGCTTTGCATCACCGACCGAGCTTATATGCTATTTGAAGGTCGAATTCTTTTCAAGGGACGTCCCGAAGAACTTGCAGAGAATCCCATCGTCCGCACCCGTTACCTAACCAATAGCTTCGTGCTGCGCCCCAAAGACTTCGAGGCCATGGAGCGCGAGCGTCTCGAGGAAGATGAACGCGAAGCAGCAAAAGAGGCTGCAAAGGCCGAAGCCATCGCAACGGATACTACCAACGTGGAAGCCGAAACGCCCAGCACCGAGCAAGAAACTGACAATGAATCAAATACAATAACAACAGAATCATGAACATTCAATTCAACAAAACATCCGACGTGGCCGCCGAGCTGACCATCAGCATGGAAAAGGCCGACTATCAGGAGCGCGTAGAGAAAGCGCTCAAAGAGTATCGTAAGAAAGCAGCACTGCCCGGCTTCCGCCCCGGACAAGTACCTACGAGCCTGCTGCGCAAGCGTTTCGGCGGTGAAATCACAGCTGAAGAAGTACAGAAGTTGCTCTCGGAAAAGCTTTATGGTTACTTGCGCGAAGAAAAGGTAGACATGCTGGGTGAGCCCCTCGCCAGCGAGAAACAGCAGCCCATCGATTTCGAGGCTGAACAGCTCGATTTCATCTTTGATATCGCCCTGGCTCCGCAGTTCGATGCCAAGCTGACAGCTAAGGACAAGGTTCCCTTCTACACCATTGACGTCACCGACGAGATGGTCGATGGTCAGGTAAAGGCTTATGCACAGCGTGGCGGCCACTATGAGAAGGTGGACAGCTACCAGGAAGGCGACATGGTGAAAGGTCACATCGCCGAGCTCGACGAGGCCGGCAACATTCTCGAAGGTGGTATTCAGAAGGAAGACGCAGTAATGCTGCCCTCATATTTCAAGAACGATGACCAGAAGCGTAAGTTCGAAGGATTGCAGGTGAACACCGTTGTGACCATCAACCCTGCCGAAGCTTACGAGAACAGCGCCATAGAGCTATCCTCACTCCTCGGCATCACTAAGGAAGAGGCAGAGAACGTGCGCGCCAACTTCAGCTATCAGGTCAACGAAATTACTCGATATGTACCCGCCGAACTCACACAGGATTTCTTCGACCAAGTGTTTGGTGAAGGTAATGTCAAGAGCGAAGATGAGTTCCGTGCCCGCGTGAAGGCCCAGATGCAAGAGCAGTTTAGCCGCGACAGTGAGTTCCGTTTCCTCATCGACGTGCGTGAATACCTCGAGAAGCGTATCGGCGAGCTCCAGTGGCCCGAGGCTCTGCTCAAGCGCATCATGCGTGCCAACAATCCTGACAAAGACGAGAAATATGTCGAGGACAACTACGAAGGCAGCATCAAGGAACTGGAATGGCACCTCATCAAGGAGCAGTTGGCCGACCAGACCGGCATCAAGGTGGAACAGGACGATGTACTCGAGAGCGCCAAGGAGCAGACACGTGCTCAGTTCGCCCAGTATGGCATGGCCAATGTGCCCGAAGAGGTAATCACCAACTACGCCAACGAGCAACTTAAGAAGCGCGACCAACTCGACAACCTCGTAGCTCGCACCGTTGAGCGCAAGCTCGGCGTAGCCCTCAAGGACGTTGTGAAGCTGCAGGAAAAGACCGTAAGCATCGAGGACTTCAACAAACTATTTGAGAAAAAATAAAGATATGCACAAAGATTTCCGTAAGTTCGCCACAGGTCACCTCGGCCTCAACGGACAGGTTCTGGACGACTATGTAAGCCTCCAGAATCAATACCTTAACCCTTACATCCTTGAGGAACGCCAACTGAACGTCACGCAGATGGACGTCTTCTCGCGCCTGATGATGGACCGCATCATCTTCCTCGGCACGCAGATTGACGACTACACCGCCAATACGCTGCAGGCCCAGCTTCTCTACCTCGACAGTGCTGATCCAGGCAAAGACATAAGTATCTACCTCAACTCACCGGGCGGAAGCGTATCAGCAGGCCTCGGCATCTACGACACAATGCAGTTCGTGACTTCCGACGTAGCAACCATCTGCACCGGTATGGCAGCTTCAATGGCAGCTGTATTGCTCGTAGCAGGCAAGGAAGGCAAGCGTTCGGCACTGCCGCATAGCCGTGTGATGATTCATCAACCCCTGGGCGGCGTTCAAGGCCAGGCCAGCGACATCGAGATTGAAGCCCGTGAGATACAGAAGCTCAAGAAAGAGCTCTATCAGATTATCGCCGACCATAGTCACACGCCTTACGATAAGGTGTGGGCCGATAGCGACCGCAACTACTGGATGACTGCCGAAGAGGCACGCGAATATGGTATGATAGACCAGGTGCTCACGCGCAAGGCCTAAATACACATTATTATATTTTAATAATGGCAAAGAAGAACGAAATGGAGCACTGCTCGTTCTGTGGACGCAGTTCGAGGGAGGTGAGCCTGCTCATCAACGGGCTCCATGGATGCATCTGCAACGAATGTGCCGAGCAGGCATACCAGATAGTCAAGGAGCAGATGCAGAATAGCGCCACGGCTAGCAAGCGAAAGGGAAGCTCGGCCAAAGATTTCGATTGGAGTCGCCTGCCCAAACCCACGCAGATAAAAGCGCACCTCGACGAGTACGTCATAGGGCAGGATGATGCTAAGCGATACCTTAGCGTTGCCGTCTACAATCATTACAAACGACTTGGTCAAAGTGTCGACGACGATGGTGTAGAGATAGAGAAGAGCAACGTCATCATGGTAGGCCCCACTGGTACGGGCAAGACGCTGATGGCACGCACCATAGCCAAGATGCTCGACGTGCCGTTTACAATCGTTGACGCCACAGTATTTACCGAGGCAGGTTACGTGGGAGAGGATGTGGAAAGCATCCTCACCCGCCTGCTGCAGGTTGCCGACTACAACCTGGAAGCCGCACAGCGCGGTATCGTCTTCGTGGATGAGATTGACAAGATAGCACGCAAGTCCGACAATCCAAGCATCACACGCGACGTTTCGGGTGAAGGTGTGCAGCAAGGCCTGCTGAAGATGCTCGAGGGCACGATGGTCAATGTGCCGCCCAAAGGCGGGCGCAAGCACCCCGAACAGGATTTCATACATGTGGACACCCGCAATATCCTCTTTATCTGCGGCGGAGCCTTCGATGGTATAGAGCGCAAGATAGCACAACGACTGAACACTCATGTCGTAGGCTACAACTCGGTGGAGAACGTGCGACGTATCGACCGCAACGACCTAATGAAGTACATAACGCCCCAGGATCTCAAGAGTTTCGGACTAATACCTGAAATCATAGGCCGACTGCCTGTGCTCACATACCTCAATCAACTCGACCGCCAAGCCCTGCGCGCTATCCTCACCGAGCCCAAGAACTCCATCATACGACAACAGCAAAAGTTGTTTGCCATGGACAATATCAAGGTGACCTTCGATGACGATGCACTCGAGTACATGGTAGACAAGGCCGTTGAGTATAAACTTGGAGCCCGAGGGCTGCGAAGCATAGTGGAAGCCGTGATGATGTCGCCACAGTTTGAGCTCCCCTCATCAGGCAAGAAAGAGTACAGAGTGACGCTTGAATACACTCGTGCACAGGTTGAAAAAGCTAATTTAGCGCTCCAATAAACCTCTGAGGATATTTTTTTAGAAAAAAAGTGAGGAAAAAGTTGGATAATTGGCAATTTTGTTTATAACTTTGTAACCAGATTGTCAAGCCGACTTATGAAGAACCACAAGGAACTCACTGAATATCTAAAACATTACTTTGGCTTCGATACCTTCAAGGGTGACCAGGAAGCCATAATAAACAACCTGCTCGCGGGCCACGACACATTCGTGCTCATGCCTACAGGTGGCGGTAAATCGCTATGTTATCAATTGCCGGCTCTCATCATGGAGGGCACGGCAATTGTCATTTCTCCACTGATTGCACTCATGAAGAATCAGGTCGACGCCATCCGTCAGGTTAGCGCCGACGATGCCATTGCACATTTCATGAACTCATCGCTCAACCGCGCTGCACTCGACCAAGTGAAAAGCGACGTACTGGCCGGGCGAACCAAGTTGCTTTATGTGGCACCTGAGTCACTCACAAAAGAGGAGAATGCCGACTTCCTACGACAGGTGAAGATTTCATTCTACGCCGTTGACGAAGCACATTGTATCTCTGAGTGGGGACACGATTTCCGCCCCGAATACCGCCGTATTCGCCCCGTAGTCAACGAGATTGGCGTAGCACCGGTCATAGCACTTACTGCCACGGCCACAGACAAGGTACGCGACGACATCAAGAAGAACCTGGGCATGCCTAATGCTACAGAGTTCTGCAGCTCGTTCAACCGTCCGAACCTTTACTACGAAGTACGGCCTAAGACAAAGGATGTCGACAAGGATATAGTGCGTTTTATTAAGCAGAACCCTGGAAAGAGCGGTATCATCTACTGCCTCTCACGACGTAAGGTAGAAGAATTGGCAGAGATTCTACGAGCTAATGACATTAACGCACGTGCATACCATGCCGGCATGGACACGCCCACTCGTACACAGACGCAGGATGATTTCGTAATGGACGAGATAAACGTCATCGTGGCGACTATAGCCTTTGGTATGGGCATTGACAAGCCCGATGTGCGTTATGTCATTCACTATGATATACCAAAAAGCCTCGAAGGCTATTATCAGGAAACTGGACGGGCAGGCCGTGACGGAGGTGAAGGCAAGTGTATCACGTTCTTTACTACTCGCGACATTAGGAAACTCGAGAAATTCATGGAAGGGAAGCCTGTGGCAGAACAGGACATAGGCCGACAATTGCTACAGGAAACTGCCGCCTACGCCGAGACAAGCGTCTGCCGCCGACGAGTACTGCTTCATTATTTCGGAGAAGAATACAAACCTGACAATTGTCAGAACTGCGACAACTGCCTGCACCCAAAACAACGCATCGACGCGTCAAAGGACCTGGTCACAATGCTCATTGTCGTGCGCGATACCAAGCAAAACTTCAAGGCACCGCATATCATCAACGTGCTAACCGGCAACCCGACAGAAGAAGTGCTGGCCCATGGTCACGACGACCTCGACTGCTACGCTTCTGGCGATGATAAAGATGCCCGCCACTGGAACGCAGTCATTCGTCAGGCCTTGCTCAGCGGATACATATACAAAGAGGTTGAGAACTACGGACTAATAAAGCTGACGCCAGAGGGACTGAAAGCCATAAAATCACCCAAGACCTTCTATATCACCGAGGATAACGACTTCGACACTGACTTTGTGGAGCCAGAAGGCGGCACCAGCGTGCTTGACCCCGAATTGCTCGCACAACTCAAAGACCTACGCAAGCGTGTGGCGAGGGAAAAGAACATACCGCCTTACGTTGTCTTCCAAGACCCATCTCTCGAGGCTATGGCGACCATGTATCCCATTACCATAGATGAGCTGAAGAACATACAAGGTGTGGGCGAAGGCAAGGCGCGGCGCTATGGAGAGGAATTCTGCAGACTCATAGCACGGCATTGCGAATACTATGGCATAGATCGTCCAGAAGACCTTCGCGTGCGAACCGTTGTCAACAAGAGTAAGAATAAGGTTCGTATCATTCAGAGCGTAGACCGTAAGGTTGACCTTGAAGTGTTGGCGCAATCGCTGGGTATGGAGTTTGAGGACTTCCTCGACGAACTCGACGCCATTGTCGACAGCGGTACGAAGCTTGACATAAGCTACTACCTTAACGACATCATGGATCCTGACCAAATCGAGGAGATCTACGAATACTTCCGTGAGAGTGAATCTGACGACATCGACGATGCACTTGATGAGCTTGAAGACGAGTACACCGAGGACCAGATTCGACTCGTGCGCATTCAATTCATATCTGAACTCGGAAACTAAGAAGAGCCGTCACAGTAACTGCACAAGTTGCCTTATAATTGCAAGGCACCATCAAAAAAAGCCGAATCCATCGATTGGATTCGGCCTTTTTAGTGCTATGCAAAGAACTTTTATTTCAATATAACCTTCTTACCATTCACAATATTCACGCCTCTACGCAATTCGTTCATCTGCTGGCCTGCGATATTATACACTCGGCCATCACCACTGGCTGGATGTACTTCTCTGCTCACGATTTCATCGGGCAACTCACCACCCAATTTCTCAAACCATTCTATTATCTGGTCACGAGTAATCGTCACGAAGTTGATGGCATATCCGTTGCCTACGTCATACGAAGTATCTTCGTAAAGGATTGCTACATCGCTATCTGGTAAAACGATCATGGTCGAGTAGCATGAGCCATTGACTTGAATATTGAATACGTCCTGCCATTTCTTGCCACCATTGAGGCTCATCGACATCTGCAAGCTCTCACGACCACTTGTGTTGATATACGAGTGCAGCATTATGTCAGGTTCAGTCTCTGACTGTCTGCTGTAATATACTAAGTCGGCATTGCATGCATTACCCCAGAGGTCAGACGTGCGATACTGTGTTCCCCACTTGAAGGTCACTGTGCCATCATCTTTCTTTGTATATTTAGCAGTGTTCCATCCACGATCTCCACTTTGACGAACAGATAGGAGCAGAGTGCCGTCATTCATCTGCTCGAGTTTTGACTCATCGCCTCCGGAGTAAGCCAAAGATTTGCTCAGACGCCAGTGCCCTCCATTGTCTGTAGAGTAAATGATGTAGATGAGATTCGGGCTACTGGTATTCATCTTACGACAATTGGTCGTAAACATAATAACGCCGTCGGATGTTGTTAAGCCCTTGCCTGAAGTGGTAAAAATGTTGGACATGGAGAGTGAGCCGTCGCTGCTATTCTCATCATAGAAGCCAGGTGTGTCAAAGATGTTAGGCGTTAGTTTCCAAGTCTTTCCATTATCTGTACTCTTTGCAAAGCCGGCATACCTCATACCGTCAGTTGCATTAGAGCCCCACATCTTGTTGCCGGCGGCCATTAGGCAGACAAGGTCCCCATTAGAGGCGCGTGCCAAAGCAGCATCGCCATAACCGAAATATGCCGCAGTACGACCATCACCAACAGCCACAGTCGCGAGATCCTGCCAAGTCCTGCCACCATCTTCGCTTCGCTTGGATACCACATCAATCTTATGATTGCCAAGATCTGAATTGCTGTTGTAGCGCTTATCGGCACAGACTACAATATTGCCATCGGCATCAAGGATCATAGCTGGTATACGATAGAAGCGACAATCATCTGAGGTAGGTGCAAAGACAACGGTCTGACGGTCAAAGACCTTGGCACCTGGACGCGACGGGTTGCCCTGAGCTGAAACGTCCAACTCAACTTCAGCCGTTGACATATAATTAATTGAGGCAAGGGCTGCATCTAAAATGACTCCAAGAGCTGCATCCTCTTTTACAGTAGCGCATAACCAGTAATGATGCGTGCCGGCTGTCACATTCTCTATAGTCACGCCCATTGTGGCATTGACATCATCGCTGCTGCCGATAGGCTCTTCGGGGAAATTGGCAAGAATCTCGTTGCCTTTCGTCTCATATATGGCAAGTGCGCTGATATTGTCACGCGTGTCATCGTTGATTGTAAAAGTGAATGTTGCAGACTGCAATGGTTTTGAAGGCACAATGTCAATACGCAGTAACACGGCTTTATTGCCACGACCTGTAGTCTGATAGCCTTGAACAACGTTGACATCTCCGGTAAAGAGAGCGACCTCCTCTCCAATGTCTTCTAATTCGACAGGATAGAATGCCCAATCATTGTTGCCTCCTATCGTCGTGGGCATAGTACTGCCCCATCCTACGACGGTTGCTCTGCTGTCACCGCCGCTTAGGTCATTAGCATCAAGGATAATTCCTGTGCTGGGAGTCTGTAGGTAAAAATGGCCGTCAGTGCCTGCTATCTTATCTATTATTACAGGTACTGACTTGTCGGCTACTACAGGAACAACGGTGGCTTGTACAAAGGCGCCGAAATAGTTTCCGTAGCCATTCTGTACATAATACTGACCATCACCGGCATCCTCGAGTCTCACGAGATAGCGGGCTGCTGTCACTGCCGTGCCACTTGGAGCAGTTGCAGTATTGTATAGAGTGTGACTATTGGCATTTTCATAGAGATAGCCATGCGGATTACCATTGGTAAAGCCACGGTCAAACATTGTGTACCATTGCCCCACTTGCAAGTCTGCTGCTGGCGTCTCATTCACATGTACCATTTTGCCCACCAACTCCACGAGAGCTTCTGAAGAGAGAGGGGCATCCACCTCGAAGATTTTGATACGTTGGGCTACACTGGTGCTCGTAGTCCATCCCACTATCTTTTGCGAGGAACGGTCCATGCTCAAAATCTGACCATCTGCAGCCGCAGCACGTGGATAAGCCACACCACTATTGAAGTTGAGCGACCAATTACCAGCCTCAAGTTCTATCGCGGGTGCCAGATTCTCGCCATATACCGGTACACCCCAGTACTTACCTGTATGCTGATTCTTGATTTTCCAAGTGCCGTCATCGTTCTTGTAGAAATAATATACGGCAGCTGTTGTGGGTGAATTGCCGGCGTTGGGAACTGAATAATATGTTCCAGCATCTTCCATATAAGGTGTGCCGCTTGCCTGCGATTGCACAACGTATTTTCCACCGTCAACGATGGCGCTTTCCGTTTTTACTTGCGCACCCAAGCCTACGGATGACTGAGCCACAAGGTTGTTTTCTATGCCCGCGAACAATACGAGGGCTAGAACTGATAATCTAACAATGATCTTCATAAAAAAAATATTTACTTACCAAGTATGATATTCACAAGAGCCGTCACATCGGCAATAGTCACGAATCCATCGTTATTGACATCGGCCCTACCGTACTCATCTACGTTCTTACCGAGGATGATATTCACGAGGGCTGTCACATCGGCAATAGTAACTTGCCCGTCATTGTTAACGTCACCGAGAAGAGCGGTCTGAGGAACTATGGTGACAACGAAGTCAGCTATAGCAAGCCACTTGCTGACATCTGTCGTAGTGATAGACAATGATGTGGACTGAGCATTCACATTGGCAATGCTTATTTCTGTATAACCATTAACGCTGCTGGAAAAGGCTGGAGTATATTCTGTGCCGCCAGCTATAATAGTATAAGTATGCTCTGCACTGGATGCCTTTGCAGTTAGCAATGAGTAGCTCTTGATAAGATATCCCTCAGGAGCCGTCAAAGTAAACGTAGAAGCAACGTTAGCCGATGCAGGCTTATATGCCAGATTATAGTGCCCGTTCCAGTTTGAGAACTTATCATACGTGCCATCAGATTTAGTAAGCGTAAAACCTTCTACACCGCTGTTGGCGTTAGACGTCCATGTGTTGCCATCTATATTGCCATAAGTTGTCTCGCCATTCAATCCATATACTATCTTTACTTCCTTCTCGTCTGCAGACTTTTCAAGTTCAGGAATGAGCTGAACAAGCTGGTCGCGCGTAATTTCGATGAAGTTGAGGGGGTAGTGGTTATAGTCGGTGTAACCGCCTGCGCTGTTGAGCGACTGATCTTCGAACAATAGGTAGAGGCTGCCGTTGGCAGGATTCTTGTCCATCGTCACGTAGCGCGTTCCCTTGGTCTGTACGTTTAGGAACTCCGTCCAATTAGCACCTTGGTCGGTACTGTAGTAGAGCTTGAAGTTGACATGGTTGCCGGTGGTTATGGAGTGGATGATGACGTCGGTCTTGCCCTCGGTTGTCTCACGCTGGTAGTAGAGAATGTCCTGATTGTTCTGACTATCCTGATGGAGCTGGTCGTTATCCCATTGTGTGCCGTAGTTGAAGCTGAGCGTGCCGTCGCCGTTCTTCGTATAGGTGGCGGTATTGAAGCGGCGCGGGCCTCCTTTGCGGATGGATCCGAACAGCGAACCATCGTTCATCTCGATTACTTTGGCTTCGTCGCCTCCAATAATCATAGGCGTTTGGCTGAAATACCACGTAGCACCATCATCCGTAGAATAGAACAGGTAGTCGTCAGCAGCAGCGCCCCAATAGGTGCCGTCGGCGATGGTGTAGTTGCTGGCAGTCAGGGTTTGTGCCGGAATGAGGTACATCAGTATGCCGTCGGATGTGTAAAGGCCCTTACCGGAAGTGACGAAGTAGTCATAGAGGCCGTAGCCGCCGGCAGCACCCACGCCCGTGGCGTTCTGAATGGCGCCTGTGGAGTAGAGATCCACGGGAGGATTGCTCTCGCTACTGCTCCACGTCACGCCATTGTCCGTACTGGTGGACATACATACATGTTTCTGCCCATAAAAGTAACCAAGATTGCCCGCAGCAAAGAGACAGTAAAGCTTGCCGTCCTTACCTTTCACAAGGCTGGGATCGCCAAAGCCACACCTATTATTATCAGCTGTGCCGACGCCTTTGGCAATGGTGATGGGTTCACTCCAAGTCTTACCGCCGTCGGTGCTTCGACGAACAACAATATCTATGACGTGACCGCCACCGATGTCGGTATAGCTTTCATAACGCTTGTCAGCTGCAACTACGATGCTTCCGTCATCAGCCACAACCATGGCGGGAATACGATAGACGCGGCTACCATTGTCGCGAGGCAGGAAAGGATAGGATTGTGCATTGAAGACCATTGCGCCACGATCAGCGGAGTCGCCTACGGAGGTCAGGTCGAGGTTTTGTGCCGTTTGGCCAACCACCTGATAGGAGATGCCTGTCACGGCTGCGTCAATAACGGCACCGAGCGTAGCTGTGCTGTTAACCGTAGCACCAATCCAGTAGTAGTGCGTGCCGGCAGCAAGGTTACCGATGTTGAAGGTGGCAGTAGAACCAGAAATGGTTGCTGTGGCAACCACAGTCTTAGTCGGAGCGCCGTTGCCGGTGGAGTATATTTCAGGGGAACTGGAGTCGGCTTCATATAGTTTCAGCGCGGAAATGTTAGTCTCCGAGCCGTTCTTGAGGCTGACGGTCATTGTGGTGTTCGTAGTAGCCTTGAAGGGCTTGGCCGTTACGCGCAGCAGCATCACTTCGCTGTCTCGTCCAGCCGTCTGCCAACCTTGCTCCACGGCCACGCTACCTTCAACCATTGCCAAGTTGGGATCGTAAGCAAGGGCAACAGTATGAGCTGTAGCGTCTATCTCGACACCGTTGGCTCCTTCCAGAGTAAAATCAGTATCCTCTGGTGTTACATTGTCCGGAAGGAAAAAGAAGCCATCCTTATAAACAGCCTTCAAACCTTTCACATCGCTGCGCGAGCAAGTAATCTGTGCATTGTCAGGAGCGTCGTCGCAAAGGACTTGCCAAGCTGCGATACCTGCCTCAGAGAGGTTTATGGGATAGATGTCATAGTAGGCATTACCAGAGTTTGAAGTTTCGCCGATGAAATACTGGCTACTCAATAGATATGGAACAGCATAGCGCGAACTGCCCCACATACGGAAACCGCGACCATTGGTGTAGTCCATTGCGAAGTTCGACTTGGACATCGTGGAGATGGGGAATTTATTGCTGTTGCCATATAGGTACTTGCCGTTCGGCATCTGCCAATAATAGTTCCCACTCTCGTTGCTAATGCGAGTATAATAAGTAACATCGTCTATAGCAGGTCGGACATTTGCTCCGTGATCAAATGTAAGAGGATAATATGTGCCGTTGTAATTTATCTCGCTTGCGGCAGGGAACACATACTTGTCGGCATACGTTCCATGCGTTTTGATTCTAATGATGTACCAACCATCGCTACCCGACGCAGGAACTGCACTTGCTGCGGTCTTATTGTCTACCAACTTGTTAAGAGCGGCAGTAGCTGCGGCGCTTTGGTCGCCATCCACCTTTGTAATGGTGAAGTTGCCACCAATATCATTGTAGTTGATAATCGGGCCATCATAGTTGTTGCTGACAGACATGATTACATCACCTGTTACGGAGAATAATTTATAAGTTCCATCATCCTGCAGAACAAGCCTAATAGCTACCGCATTGGGCGAGAAACTCCAGCAATAGCCATTAAAAGTTCCACCTGTGACAGGTACGGCGAACTTGCCCGCGCCTACATTATATAGATAAAATTGTTCTGTCGTTCCTATAGGAATGATAACCCATTGATGGTTGGCAATGGAAGCATCGAAAGCAGTTGCTCCGCTCTTGCCGCTACTCCAAACATAAGTTGTACTCTTGCTTGGCTCATAGGTAAGTGCACCACGATTGGCATTAGTATTGTTGATAGTATATACTTCAGTAATTGTTGGGCTCCATGATTCCACAAACTCTACAGGGTAAAACGCCCAGTCGTTATTTCCACCAGTAGAGGTGGGAATGGTCGTGCCATAACCAACAACATTTGCATCACCAGCACTAAGGTTGTTGGCATCGAGGACAACACCCTCAGCAGACGTCAGATAATAGTGACCATCTGTGCTGGCTATCTTTCTGAGGATTATCCGTTCTGCGGCTGTTGCTGTCGTGGGAACGGTCGTGCTTCCTTGAATCTTGCCGAAGAAGTTGCCGAGGCCTGTCTGGATGTAGTATTCATTGTTCCAACCGATGATGCGAACAAGATACTTGGCATTGTCTGTAGCCGAGCCGGATGGAATAGTCGCTGTGTTGTAGAGTTGGTTCTTATCGTTCTCATAGAGGAATCCGTGATTTGCACCTCTGTCGAACATCACATACCACTGCCCTGTTTGTAACGTGTTTGCAGCTTCTTTGCTGATGGATATGTCTTTATCTGTAAAGTCGGAGAAGGGCGGATAGGTGAGAGTTACTTCGTAAATTTGTGATGACAATGAAGATGTCCAAGCATGCAATTTCTGAGAAGAACGATTAATATAGAATCCATTACATTGGGGATCGATATTATTATTGCTATTAAAGTTCAAACTCCAACTGCCAGCATCAGCCTCATCAGCAGGCACGAAACCTCCTTGGTCTGTTGTAGAAGCAGCAGTCGGCTTGCCCCAGTATTTCCCTGTAACGAAATTCTTTATTTTCCATGCATTGCCATCCTTAATTAAATAATACATGCATCGCTCATCCAAAGTGCCACCTCCATCGGGTACAGAATAGTAAGTTCCTTCATCAGAAATCCAAGGATTGCCTGTTGCCGTGTTGCGCAGCAAGTACAATTTTCCACTAATGAGCTGGTTCTCGGCAGTGATTTGTGCACCTGCACTAGGGACATCATTTACATCTGACTCGATAATACCTATGCTTTCATCAAAGGTGGCTGCGACATCTGACCCATTGCCTGCTGCCGCTTTGATGATGTAGTTTGCGCCTATTCCGTCTGGCAAGGTGAATTTGTATGTGTTGTAGACTCCACGGAGTTCGCCTGTGCTATCATATACCTTGAAGCCGACAGCTCCAGTGCCTACCATCGTGACAACGCCTGACTGCACATTATATTTATACGCTGAGCATGTGACATTGAACTCAGTATATTGTCCTGTTTCGCCGACCTGTCCAAAGTATGTAACGGGGGCATCGGGATTTATTGTCCTCTTCTCACCACTTGCATGACCTTCATAAATGGCATCTGGAGCTGTTACGCGATCCTCGATGAAGATGATGTTGCTCTTGGGCAGGTTCATATTCTTCACCTGGTTCTTGGCATTGTCAATCATGTTCTGCGTGACGTACAGATAATAATAGCCATAGTCATTTATGGTTTGGAATCGGTTGGTCGTATAACCGTTGTATGTGATGGAGTAGTCCCTCTCTGGCGGAATCATAAAGAAACCAAAAGCTGCGAAAAACTCGGTGAGGTCACAGCCGCTGATCTGACAGCATTTAACATAATACTTGAGGTAGTCGGTATCGGCAGGAGTAAGAGTGCTGTTGTCTGGATTCCCACTCTTCACTTTCACCAATGGATCGGCGCGCAGGGCATCGAAGAGACGCGGGAAGAAGTCCGGATCCTTACCCAAGACATGGAAATATAGGTATAGAGACCAGTTGAGGTGAAGTAACTGCTGATTGTAATTACCATAGCTGTCACAAGACTTGGCCACACGCTCCGGCCAGGAAACGCCATTCTGAAAGTCGCGGAAAACCTCTTGAAGACTGGCCGTACGGCTGGTATAACGTCCCTGTTTATAAATGGCCATGTTAGAGAAGAGATTGTTCGAGACCTCTGTGTTACCGACCATATTGATGGGCGCCTGGCGATTATGACCCTGTTCGTGGGCAATGCACCACATATTGTCGGCCACCGTCATCAGCGCGTTGGCATTAAAAATTAGGTTGTGAGAATAGTCGTAGTAGTAAGTACCATAGTTTGTAGCATGAGGACTGCCAGTACCAGGCAGCGACGTGACGGACGTAACATTGTTGCAATACTGTCCGTAAGTCGTCTGTCCCTGGGTGTCAGTGAATCCAATGAGCTCATCTTCCCATTCCGATAGATTCTTCCACACGTTCATCATATCCACCACGCTACTCGTACCAAGAGCCGTGAACAGCCACTCCTTGTAGAGGTTCATCACGTGCTTGCTGCTCTTCAGGCATACGGTTTCCTTACTCATCAAGTGCATCTTCATATGCGTCCAGTCGCTGTCATCGTCGCCCTTTGTCAGATCAAAATAGCCCTGAACCGTACCTCCCTCGATATGAACTGTCACGTCGGCGTAATTGGACATAAGCGTGAACGGTGCTTTGCCATTGGTGGTATTATCCACCTCGTAATATATTAAGCAGTTGCCAGCAGAAGCCGCCTGCAACACATTCATGCCTTGATGAAGGCTGTATTGATCACCCGAAGCTGCGCCGAAGCCCGCCACCTCCAACTTCACGCTCTGACCCGATGGGATAGGCCCGACATATACTTGAAGGAAGTCACCCGACTCAACATAGATGCCCGTCGGGTTGCTCAGGCGTCCCATCTTGTGCCCCCAGCCCATGACGCCGGTCCATTGGTCGCTGCTACTATAGGCCTTGTAGTCAGCAATGCGGAACGTGCGTTCCGTCTTGTCCCAACCATTGTACGTCGCCCAAGTGTCGTTCTTTACCTTCAGGGCCATGTCAATAACGCTCTGCGGGACATCGTTCCTCATCGTCGAGATTAACAAATCATCAGAATATGACGACTGCGCGCTATTAAGTTGTGTACAGGCTGTGGTGGTGAAGTAATTTAGAAGTTTTTCCGACGACACTTCCGTGAAAGCTGCCTTCTGAGCTGCGAGGGCATCCTGATTCACAGCTGCCGACTCTATCTGCCATACAGAAGCATCAGAATTGGTGTACCAACGTACGACGGTGTACGACTGCGTAGCTGCACAATGTAAGCCATAGCCACTTCCCTCGGCAAAGGTATAGGCCCCACTGCTCTCGGCGTAGGTGAAAGACCTACTGCTTGTACCTGTCGGGTATATGACAGAATAATTTGAAGTGGCATTTACATATCTGTCACTCAAAACATTTTTTATAGATACCGAGCTGCCCGACACTGACAGATACCATACCTGCGCGTAATTGTCTGCGGCCAGGGCAGATGTTACGAGCGTGTGGTTATTAGTATTTTCCGTTATGTAATGATTGTCATATACACTGCTCTTAATACGATAGTATCCCGATGTAATGGCAGCAGAGGCCACGACGCTTATGCTCAGCAGCAAAAGAGTTACGAAAGATTTCAAAGGTTTCATTCTTAATATAATGTTAGTTGTTAGTTTAGGCAAAAAATCTCTTATTTCGCGACAAAGATACAAAGAAATGAGAAAACATCAACTTTTTTTATAGAAAAAAGAATAATGCTCTAATCTATTACACACGACTGGGCGTATCAGCCTACACAACCGGTCAAAATCTACATTACAACCGTTCAAACGCGTCAACACAACCAGTCAAATCCATTGTTCAGCCACGCCCGAACGATTGTGACTCTACAGAGAATCATACGACAATATATGAGGTGTATACCAACATTCCAATTCTAATTGCCCTGTTGCTGCGGTAGAACACAAAAAAGTGTCAAGCCGCAATGGCCTGACACTTCAATTATATAAAGGTATGAATTCCTTTACTTCTTGTTCAAAGCAAGGTCAATAGCAACGGCGATGGCGACGGTGGCGCCGACCATCGGGTTGTTACCGATGCCGAGGAAGCCCATCATCTCAACGTGAGCGGGCACGGAGCTGGAGCCGGCGAACTGAGCGTCGGAGTGCATGCGGCCCAGGGTGTCGGTCATACCATAGCTGGCGGGACCGGCTGCCATGTTATCGGGATGCAAGGTACGGCCTGTGCCACCACCGGAAGCTACGCTGAAGTAGGGCTTGCCTGCGAGCACGCGCTCCTTCTTGTATGTGCCTGCCACGGGGTGCTGGAAACGGGTGGGGTTGGTGGAGTTACCTGTAATGGAGACGTCTACGTTCTCATGCCACAGGATAGCTACGCCTTCGCGGACATCGTCGGCGCCGTAGCACTTTACCTTCAAGCGGCTGGGGTTGTTGCCATAAGGCACTTCCTTCACGATCTTCAGCTCAGAGGTGTAGTAGTCGAACTGTGTCTGCACATAGGTGAAGCCGTTGATGCGGCTGATGATCTGTGCAGCGTCCTTTCCTAAACCGTTGAGGATGACGCGGAGGGGCTTCTGACGAACCTTGTTGGCCATTTCGGCAATCTTGATGGCACCTTCGGCTGCAGCGAAGCTCTCATGGCCGGCCAGGAAGGCGAAGCACTCGGTCTCCTCGCGCAGCAGACGGGCAGCGAGGTTACCATGGCCAAGACCCACTTTGCGGTCGTCGGCGACGGAGCCGGGGATGCAGAAGCTTTGCAGACCGATGCCGATAGCCTCGGCTGCATCGGCAGCTGTCTTCACGCCCTTCTTGATGGCGATGGCAGCGCCGCAAACATATGCCCACTTGGCGTTCTCGAAGCAGATGCGCTGTGTCTCCTCACACATCAAGTAGGGATCCACACCTGCCTTGTCACAAATCTCGTTGGCCTCTTCAATACTGTTGATGCCATTCTCTTTAAGAGCTGCCAGCACCTGTGCGATGCGACGCTCCTGACTTTCAAACTGTACTTTACGTATCATAGGAATAATGTAGTTTAAAGTTTAATGTTTAATGTCTAATGTTTAAAATGCAATTATTCCTTACGTGGGTCAATAGCTTTCACTGCACCCTGCTCCTCGGTCGTGCGACCATAGGAACCGGTGAACTTCTTGATAGCTTCGTTTGCATCCATGCCGCCCTTGATAGCTTCCATCATCTTGCCGAGGTGAACGTATTCGTAGCCGCAAACCTCGTTGTTCTCATCGAGGAACTGCTTGGTGATGTAGCCCTCGGTGAGCTCGAGGTAACGAGTGCCCTTTGCCACGGTGCCGTAGAGGGTTCCGGTCTGTGAGCGGAGGCCCTTGCCGAGGTCTTCGAGACCGGCGCCAATGGCGAGACCGCCCTCTGAGAAAGCGCTCTGTGTGCGGCCATAGACAATCTGCAGGAAGAGTTCGCGCATAGCGGTGTTGATAGCGTCGCAGACGAGGTCGGTGTTGAGGGCCTCAAGAATGGTCTTGCCAGGCAGAATCTCGCTGGCCATAGCTGCGGAGTGGGTCATACCCGTGCAACCGATGGTCTCTACGAGAGCTTCCTGGATGATGCCGTCCTTGACGTTCAGGCTCAGTTTGCATGCGCCCTGCTGCGGAGCACACCAACCGATACCATGTGTGTAACCGGAAATGTCCTTAATCTCTTTTGCCTGAATCCACTTGCCCTCTTCGGGAATGGGTGCAGGTCCATGGTAAGCGCCCTTGCAGACGCTGCACATGTTTTTGACTTCTGTTGAATAAATCATAAAGGTTATTGATTAAAAAGGTGTGTGAATGTATTCATTAGGTCACAAAATTACCGCGATATTCCGAATAAACCAAAGCCTTCTTTCAACATTTAAGAACAATTAACAGATATGTGTTTATTGTTTTCAGGAAGAGTGGGTATCTTTGCCGAGAAAAGAGCTGGGAAATGAACTTTCGGAGCAACGAGAGCAATTCAAGCCCACTTTAATTCCCATGTCTTGAAAAGAGCTTATGAAGCTAAAGTTGAAAGAGAACGAAAATAACAATAATTGAATATGATTATCAGTAAAGAAGAATTGGATGCAAGGGTTGCTCGTGCCGTGGACAACTTCATGGCAGGCTACGGATGCGCACAGAGTGTTGTGGCGGCTTTCGCTGATTTGTATGACCTCGACGAGACGATGGCCAAACGTATTGCAGCCGGTTTCGGTGGCGGCGTAGGACGGATGCGCATGATGTGTGGTGCCGCGTCTGCCATCGTCATGCTTGTGGGCTTGGACTGCGGTCAGACCGAAGGGAACGACCGCGAAGGCAAGTCCGCGTGCTACAAAGTAGTGCAGGAACTACTGGCGAAGTCCAGAGCGCAGAACGGCAGCCTCATCTGTGCCGAGATATTAGGAATCAAAGGGCATGAGAAAGCGCTTTGTTCATACGAAGCCTCACCTCGGACTGCCGAATATTACAAGACACGTCCCTGTGCCGCCAAGGTCGAAAGCGCAGCACGCATCTTCGCGGAGTACCTTGGAAAAAGATTTGAGATTAAAGAGTAGAGATTAGTGTGTCTCTACAATCTTTGTAGCAGCCTGCTCGGCGTTACGACGGTCGGTCTGTGTGATGACGCGTGCGGCAAGCTGGAGGAAGGCTTGGCCTGATGGCGTGGAGGGGTCTAATACGGCCGGCGTACCTGCGTCACCACTCTCGCATACGCTTTGCACAAGAGGTATCTGAGCGAGTAAGGGGTAACCTGTTTCTTCAGCCAATTGTTTTACTCCTTCACGACCGAAGATGTAGTAGCGATTGTCGGGCAGCTCGGCAGGCGTGAACCAACTCATATTCTCCACGAGACCAAGGATAGGCACATTTACTTTTTCGTTGGTGTACATATTTAATCCCTTGCGAGCATCGGCCAGGGCTACCTGCTGTGGCGTAGACACGATTATGGCACCTGTGATAGGCAGCGTCTGCACGAGGGTAAGGTGAATATCACTGGTTCCTGGAGGTGTATCAAGGATGAAATAGTCGAGGTCCCCCCAAAGGGCTTCGCCTATAAGTTGTTTCAAAGCGTTTGAGGCCATACCGCCGCGCCACAGAGTTGGCGTGTCAGGATCGACGAAGAAGCCGATGCTGAGCATCTTCACACCATATTTCTCTATCGGCACGATCATTGCCTTACCATCTACTTCCTCGCTATATATCTGTTGTCCTTCAACCTGGAACATCTTAGGCATTGAAGGACCAAAGATGTCGCAATCCAAGAGTCCTACGCGATGACCGAGGCGAGCAAGACCGATGGCAAGGTTGGCAGCCACAGTGCTCTTGCCTACCCCACCCTTGCCTGAGGATACGGCGATGATGTTGGCTCCACGTGGCCCACCTGCGGAGGGCGTTGATTGGGCTTCAGATTTTCCTCCCCCGGTAAAGGGCTGAGCCACCTTCGTTTTCACCTCCACCTCGACATCTTTGGACACATAAGCATGAATAGCAGCCTCGGAGGCCTTGACAAGAGATTTAAGGAAAGGATTAGTGGGTTTGTCGAAGATGAGGGAAAACGAGACATGGAGACCTGCGATGCGCAAATCGTCCTCCACCATGCCCATCTCTACAATATTTTTGCCAGTGCCTGGGTAACGCACAGTCTTCAGGGCGTCGATTATGAGTTGAGGATAGAGAGTCATATGAATGAAGAATGAAAAATGAAAAATGAAAAGTGAAGAATGAAGAGTGAGAGTGAAGAATGAAGGATACTTTATTCGGGTATCCGCTTTCGAGTTGCAAAGATAGTGGAAGTTGTGCAAAAAAACGTAATAAATCCAAAGATTTACTGCTACAGAACGTTAAAAATGATGTTTTCTTCGTTGAAAGGTCTCTACGATGAATGATTTTCGAACTAAGATAGCTACCTTTGTAACACATTATTCCCCCCTTAAACATTCAACAACATGAAAAAGATTAGTTTCAGCGTTGCAGCACTCGTGCTCGCAGGTTCACTCTTTTGCTCATCGTGCATAGGTTCATTTGCTCTTTTCAATAAATATGAGAAATGGCAATGCAACATGACCGACAACAAGTTCGTCAACGCCATCGTTGGCTTTATTCTACAACCTATCGCCGGTTCAATAACGCTCTTCGTTGACGCATTAATCCTCAACACCATCGAGTTCTGGAGCGGCGACAATCCAATGGCTGCCAACAATATGCCGTCGAAGGTTATGGGTACCGATGGCCGTTACTATGCTATCAAGACCACAAAGAAAGGCTATATCGTAACTTCTCCCGAAGGCATTAAGACCGTCTTTACGCACAACGACAAAGATGACTCCTGGTCCGTAAGCCAGAATGGCGTCACACGCAAGCTCTTCCGCTATGGCGAGGACGGCAACATCGAAGCTATGCTTCCCAGTGGCAACACCATCACCGTGACCAACGACCAAGCCGGTGTGATGCAGGCTCAGCAAGCCGTATGGAATGACGTAAGCTATGCCATGCGTTAAGAACTGACTGACCCTCATGACATAAATAATGCCTGCCCTTGCATAGGGGCAGGCATTATTCTTTTCTATCTATCGGCTCGTGACGAGCGACGATCGTTTTTCCCGATGGTAACTGCGGTAGTCATCCATCTCAATGTCAATCTCAGGCTCTACCAGGTCGCCGTTAGCAGGCAAGTGAAAACATAGGTACTTGATAGTGATACCTCGGTCAAGCCACTGCTGCTCGTAGTATGTCTTGATTGACAAGTCAAGAGAAGTCACGCCGCTCTCTCCATACAAGTCCTCTGTGCACACTTCTACTGGCAGACGGTTTACCTCTGTGACATATTTAGTATAAGTGAAGAGGAAGTTTGAGTCAGTCTTGAGATGAATGAGTCCACCGTCGTCGAGGAAACGACGATAACGGGCAAGGAAATAGGATGAGGTAAGACGTTTCGTCGGTTTCTTCATTTGCGGGTCGGAGAAGGTGAGCCAAATCTCCTGCACCTCGCCCGGTGCGAAGAAGCGATCGATTATCTCGATATTCGTGCGCAGGAAAGCAACGTTGGTCAAACCTTCGCGCTGCGATTCGGTGGCACCGCTCCACATACGGGCTCCCTTGATATCCACGCCAATGAAGTTGCGGTCGGGATATCGCCGAGCCAGTCCCACTGCATATTCACCCCGGCCACAGCCCAGTTCCAGTACAATAGGATTATCGTTGTGGAAGAAATCCTCACGCCAACGACCTTTCATTCGAAACGGCACGTCTTCGACTACCGAAAAGGGGTACTCGAAGACGTGAGGATAGTTCGCCATATCGGCGAATTTGGCCAACTTACCTTTGCTCATTCTTTATTCAATGACAACCTTTGTCCAACCATGAATGTCGGGCTCGATGCCATACTGTATGTCCACGAGCTTGTGATAAAGCTTTGTGGAGACGGGGCCGGGCTTACCATCCTTGGCAAAGACATAGCTCTTGCCGGTCTCTGGGTCGTCGATACGTTCTATGGGGCTGATGACTGCAGCTGTGCCGCATGCACCGGCCTCCTCAAAGGTGTCGAGCTCTTCGAGAGGTATCTGGCGACGTTCTACCTTCAGGCCAAGGTCCTCTGCCAGCTGCATCAGACTCATATTGGTCACTGAGGGCAGGATGCTGTTGGACTTAGGTGTGACATAAGTGTTATCCTTGATACCGAAGAAATTGGCAGCGCCGCACTCATCGATATACTTCTTCTCACGGGCGTCGAGGTAGAACTCGCACGAGTAGCCCTGCTCGTGGGCCCATTGGTTGGCGCGGAGGCTGGCTGCATAGTTGCCGCCCACCTTATAACAGCCTGTACCGAGAGGTGCAGAGCGGTCGTAGTCGCGTGTGATGACGTAGGGATTGGTTGCGAAACCGCCCTTGAAGTACGGTCCTACGGGTGTAACGAAAATAAGGAAGAGGTAGTCGCTGGCAGGATGGACGCCCACCTGTGCTGTAGTACCGATAAGCAACGGACGGATGTAAAGTGTAGCACCGCTCTCATAGGGCGGGATAAAACGCTCATTCATGCGCACTACCTTGGTAACCATTTCGAGGAACATCTCTGTAGGCACTTCGGGCATGACCAGTCCGCGGCAGGTAGCCTGCAGACGTGCTGCATTCTCAGTCGCGCGGAAGATTCGAACCTTGCCGTCGGGGCAACGATAAGCCTTCAGGCCTTCGAAAGCCTCCTGGCCATAGTGCAGGCAGGTGGCTGCCATGCTCATAGGTATAGTCTCCTCGGAGTGAACCTCTATCTCACCCCATTTGCCGTTGTGGAAGTTGCAGCGGACATTGTAGTCGGTCTTGATGTAACCGAATGACAAATTACTCCAATCAATCTCTTTCATTTCTGTTTGTGTTTTAGTGACTGAATTTGGGCGCAAAGGTAATAAAAAGATTATAGATTAGAGATGAAAGATGAAAGATTTTACGTTTTTTGCCCTTTAATTAACTTAAAACAAAGGAGATGATATCATTTCTGCAACGGATAATGATGCCAAATAAGCTCAACGTGTTAGTCAGCAGCAGCCTCAGTGTCGGCCAACAGGCGTTGCACTTCTTCGTCAGCCTTGGTGAGTTTGTCCTTGCAGAATGACAGCAGTTGCTGTGCTTCCTTCAACTTGGCTGCCAACTGGTCAATGGCCACTTCGCCTCCTTCCATCTCGCGGGCGAGAATCTCGAGGCGCTCCATAGCGCCCTCGTAAGTCAATTCATTCTTCTCCATAATTTACCTATTTAATAGTTTCTTTCCTTTGACAATAGTTATTCCCCTGGTTGAGGGTTTATACAGGCGACGACCGGAAAGGTCGAAGATACGCCCGTCGGCATGTTGCTCTGCTGCCCTATCCGTGCGGATGTCCTCTACGGCATCAGTTGCTGACGTATCAACACCATTGAACACATAAACATAAGATGCCGCCAGTGATAGCGTGAGTGGTGTGTCGATATCTATCGGCTCGTCCACCTTCAGCCCTGTTAGTGTGTTTTGAGTGAAGGCTTTCGAGAGGATTATTGAGGTGTGGACATAATCAGGTATGTCAAGCGCCTCGCGCAGCGTGGTTTTGAATGTCTGTCGCGCAGTTGAAGGATTACGCAATGCCAGCGTGGCTTTCTTGCCATTCCACGAGGCCCAACCATAGACATTTGCCTTTGCACCATCCCACGGATTACCGCCTACCCAATGCACATCGGGCAGCACATCGGCATTCTCTTGCTGCCAACGTATACAATCAGCCAAATCAGCCCACAACTTGCCATTGCTGATGCTATTCATCAAGGCATAGTCGGCATACAACTCCACCATGCCCGAACCGCAGGCAAAGGCACAGCGCAGCTCATGCAGTACAGCCGTATAGTTCATGTCCGTCGACACGGAGCCGTACTTCGTCAGTATGAATCCGTGTGTCATCAGCGTATTGATGGGGCAAAGTGGCGACCGCTTCACAAAGTTCTGATATACGAGACGGTCGCGATAGGTAATCCACCGCTCACGGTCGCTGCCTTGGTCGCCTATAGTGCCCCAATCGTTTTCCTGGCGCCACACGGCATCTGTGAACTGGAACCAGAAAGGTGATGCCCACGTGCCTACAGATGTATTTATGAACACATCGGGCTTCACCTGTCGCACACGGCGTTCAATCTCAATAATGCCCTCGGCATTCTCCTCGCCTGTAGCACCTTCATCGGGGCCGATCGCACTGAACTGCGCGCTGATGCCGTCGAACTTGAAGAAATTGAAATGATAATCGGTAAGCATATTCGAGCAAGCAGTGATGAAAGTGTCGAAATAGGCTTTGTTGCTCAACTGCATCCCACCGCGGCCTTTCCAATAGTTGCGACGATAGTTGCCGCTTTGGCCATAGCCGCCGACGGGGCCGAGCCACGCCCCTATCTGCGAGTTCATGCTTGCAGCAGCATCGCTAATGGCCGAGAACCCGTTGGGGAAATTCTTGTTGAATGTCCAGGTGCCATATTCATCCCAACCGTCGTCCCAAACAAACGAAGCAATGCCTATTCCATATTTATCGAATAAACGTGATTTCCACTTACCGAGCACGTCAAGGCACTGGGCCTCATTGAAATGGCTTGTGTATTCAGGGTCGTTGTTGCGGTTGATATTCAATTCATACCACGAATTATAAAGCGGGAAAGGTCGCCAAGGCACGGCACGCTCACGCTCGCTATAGCAGAGGAACGAGCGCCGGGCCTGACTTGGGGCGATAAGCCCGACTACGGCGCTGACGGCCCACGTCTGGCCGGCCTGCAACACAGTCTGCCGGCTCCATTCGCCAAGCAAGGTGACACGAGTAACTGCCGGCAAATGCAATACATTGTCGGCAAGCACTGACGTTGCTCCATCGTAAACCACATCGGCGGCCACGACCTTGCCGCTCCACGTAATGGTGCCATTGGAGTTGAACGAGCCTGTAATGACACCTGTACGCTCTTCTGTCAAGTCGCGGAAATAGCGCACAAGATAGTATCCAGCCTCAGGGATGTCAAGGGTATAGGTATTATTGCTACTGCTGCCGCCCGTAGTGCCTTTGTGATAGTCGCTGGCCACTACGTCGCCTGTCAACGGGTCTACAACGTCGACACCTGCTATGTCAAGACGATGGTAACCGCTTGTATACTGGAACTTCACTCTGTGACTGCCGCCCTCGTGTATGGCAAGATAGCCTTGGACGGCGGCTATATAGTCGGCCGGTAAGCCAAGAGCGAGGATGCCCTCAGGTGTGGCACTGCCTGACTCCCAGTCGAATGTGCTTCCCGTCCAAGCCGTATATGCAAAAGGCACGGCTATGGCAGCACCTTGACCGCTCACGACGCTGTTCTTGCCCATAGGCGTTTCCAGGCCAGCAAAGATCTTATCGCTGGCTATGACGGCCCCGCGAGTGTTGCCTACTACGGTTGGCATTCCCTGCTCACTCTCAATACCACTGCAATCCACATCGTAGCACATAGGCACTACAGCCTGCATGGCGATATTGCGCTTGGCAGTCAGTTCAAGTTCCGTGCGTAAATAATGAGAGCCGTTGCGCAGCACTGCACGCCACGTTAAGGCGAGATTCTTGTAGGTGTAATCGGCTTCCAAGGCTTTGCCCGGCAATTTCAGTGAGCCCTTGGCGGCTGAGTCATCGGCTGAGAGGTCTATCATACGGACGTCGCCAAGGTTCATTTCTGAGGCTTTCACCTCCGTTCCGTTGTCCAAGCGAATAGCAAACAGTTCTGTGCCGCCTATCAGCCCCAAGGCGTCACAGCCCGCGAAGTACATTGTGCCTTCGGTTTTCACATAGTCAGCCACGAAAAGGTCGTTGCCAATCGTCAACGTCTCTGCGCCGGCATTATTCTTCGACGACAAAAAGGCCGTCCCTGCCTGCTGCTCTTGAGGGAAGATGACACTTTGAGCATGAGCCGGATTTGCGAACAGAACTATCAATATGAGCGCAAGAAAGAATTGCTTCATAGCTATGAAAAGAATTATTGTTTACCAAAAAGGTCAGCAGACTTCAGGACCGACTTCAGATCACCGTCGGCAATACGGGTTATGATGGTGTCGCCTTCGTGAACGTCGGCTACCGAGCGCACGAGACGGCCATCATCGGTATAGGTCAGGCTATATCCACGGCGCAGCTGGAGTTCGGGATCGAGGGCAGATACGCGAGCCTCTAGACCTTGGACTCTGAGCTTTGAGCTTTCCAAGATATGCCGGACAGCCCGTGCGAAGCGGGGCTCTATGCTTTGGACCTTAAGCATTGAGGTTTGAATGACGAGCCGGGCAGCTCGTGTGATACGGGGTTCCACGCCTTGAACCTTGAACAAAGAGCTTTGCACCACGAACTGGGTAGAACGGACAATACGCTGCTGCAACTCATCGAGCAATGCCAGCTGCTCTGTCCCATGGTCTATCAAGAAGGCAGCAGCTGCCGTAGGCGTCTTCACCCGAGTGTGAGCAACGAAGTCGAGTACCGTCTCATCACGTTCATGTCCGATGCCTACCACTACCGGCAGCGGCATCTGTGCCACAGCTGCTGCAAGAGAATAGCTGTCGAAGTCCGAGAGATCGCTCGTGGCACCGCCTCCACGGATGATTACTACGCAGTCCCATCGCTCAGGCTCATCGCAGATAGCTTCCAGGGCCGCCAGCACACTGGTCTCTACATTAGTGCCTTGCATGACGGCAGGAAACAGCCTAACTTCGAAGGCCAGGCCGAAAGCGTTGTTCACCAATTGGTCGCAGAAATCGCCATAGCCGGCAGCGCCAGCCGACGACACCACGGCAATGCGCTTCATAAGCGCCGGCAGTTCAAGGTTCTTATTGTCCTCAAGAATGCCATCGGCCTCCAACTGTGTCAATATCTCGCGGCGCCGACGGGCCATATCGCCCAGCGTATATGAAGGGTCGATATCTATGATATTAAGTGAAAAACCATATTGTTCGTGGAACTCTACTGTTACGCACGCGCGGATTTTGAGACCTGCACGCAGGTGCTCCCCTGTGGCCCGCTCGAACAGTGGGGACAAGATATTATATGTACGCGCCCACGCGGTCACGCGCGCACGTGCGATGATATTCACACCCCGAGCATCTTTCTCGATGAATTCGCCATAAAAATGCCCGTTCTGCGCCACTCGGGCTTCAGAAAGCTCAGCCTCGAGCCAATACTCGTCGGTAAACGTCTGTTCGATGGTAGCTCGTACCATCGATGTAAGTTCATATAGTCGTAGAGTCTCTTCCATCAGTCGCACAGGATTATTCCGCTTGCAAAGATAATGCTTTTCCAAGACAGTGACGCCCGAAAACAAAAAAAAGTTGTTCAAAAAAGACTACAGACTACAGCCGAAACGTAGAAGTGGAGAATAGGAAGAGTTGACAGCAAGACTATACGTTAATCTGACAAAACGAATCATCAATGAAAACACGACCGGTCATGAAGCAACTTACGACCGTTCATGAGGCGACTTACAAGCGGTCATAAAGCGACTTACGAGCGGTCATGAAACGACACATGACTGGTAGCATAACAACGCACGGTTTTTCATATTGCCAAATTAGGTTGGCATAATCGTCAAATTAGGTTGGCTTAATCGTCAAATCAGGTTGGCTTAATTGCCACTTTAAGCCGGCCTAATCTCCACATTAGCTTGGGATTGTTGAATTACCCTCTATAGAGACTCGGCTTACCCTCTATAGAGACTTTGCTTACCCTCTATAGAGACTTTGCTTACCCTCTATAGAGGCTCGGCGAACTTTAATAGGCTTACGTACTAATTGAATCTGTCATGCCCTGGCATTATAACCTGACTAATGGCAGCAGCAATAGTAACATTACAAAAAAAAGAACTCCGAGCACCCTCGGTTGGGTGCTCGGAGCATAAAGTGTTATGGTTAGAAGTTTACTTTACAGAAACCTTTTTGCCATTGACGATGTAGATACCACCGCGCTGGATCTTCTCAACCTTGCGGCCTGAGAGGTCGTAGATATTGCCTTCAGTGCCCAGAGCATTGATGCCGCGGATGCTGGTAGCAATAGCCTTGTCGATGGTCTTCTCGTCAGCGCCGAACCATACGGTGTCAACGACTGAGTTCTCGAGAGTGAGCTTCAGCACAGGAGTAGCGTCAGCGCTCTCCTGAGTACCTTCGAGTGTTACAGCGTACTTAACAACGCCGGTACCACGGTCGATGATGACTTCAGCCTCAGCATCCTCAGGCAGAGCATAGCTGATGGTGCCGTCCTCATTCTCAGTAACGATAACGCCTTCAACTGTGAACTCAGGAATCTCAGCGCCTGTTACAGGCATTGTGAAGCCAGAGTAGGTGATGTCAGCCTTACCGTCGCCGGTAGCAGCAATGGTTACCTTCTGTTCGCCAGTAGCCTGACCCTGAACGCCAGTCTGCGGGTGCGAGAGAATCTGCTTGATCATGCCATCGAATTCCTCAGCCTCGGGAACGAGAGCATTCGGATGGAAGACAATCTCATTCTGCAAGCCTGAGGGTTGAGCTAAGATCAGAGTGAGTTCTGGACCTTCGCCCTCTGCCTGAGTACCTGTAAGAGTGGCATTGTAGGTCATAATCATACCGGAAGCAGCAGTGAGCGATACGGTAGCTCCTTCAAGGCTGTAGCTCACGGAGCCATCCTCATTCTCGGTAACGACAACGTTCTCAACAATGAAGTCGTTCACGGGTTTTTCAGGAGCAGCCAAGGTGAGGCTAGCAAAGTTGATGTTGACAGTACCGTCCTCGTTAGGAGTGATGGTAATAGTCTCGTCTGCGGTAGGAGCTTCAGCTACGACCTGACCCTGAATCTTTCCTGTCACGTCAACAGTACCATCGTAAGCTACGGCTCCACTTTCACCATAGACAAGGTTAACGTTGAGCACATAAGCCTGGTTCGTACCATTCTTGACGAATACGAACGGAGCAGTGAATGTCGCAGCCTCATCAGTGTGACCGGGATAACCACCAACCTGATAAATCTGAGGTGTAGCCTCGAAGTTAGTCTTCACATAGAAGTACGGAGCTGTTTCGAGATTGTCAGACCAACTCTTCCATGTTCCGTCGGCATCACGCCAACCATCTGTACCACCAAGCATATAGTTGGTATCGAGCGTGCCATCGGGCTGCACAGCAGCGATAATGACATCGCCGAGCGACTCTACTTCGAGAGCAGCGAGGATGGCATCGATATCTACTGTAGCGTTGAGGCCTTCGTAAGCATCACCAATCTCAGACTTGATGTTGAGGTCTTCAGTAGCCACCTTATCGAGTTCGTCGAAGGTGTAGGTGAGTTCAGGAGCATCAACGAAGGTGACGTTCACGGCATAGACCACAGCCTTGTCGTTAGCCTTCAGGGCCCACTTCACGGTGTATGTCTTACCTACCTCATCGGCACCATTCATGTCGCAGATTGAGAACTGACCATCAGGAATAGCCTCGAAGAACTTAACATTAATCATGTTGGTAGTTGAGTTCCACTGAGCTGCTGCACCTTCGGCATCACACCAACCATCATACGTGAAGTCGGGAGTGGGTGATACTTTATATGTAGCATAATCCATCTCAGTGCCGTCGGGATTGACGAAGTAGAGCATGTCTTCAGTAACAGCTTCTACGCCGAGATATTCAAGAGCCTCTGTGAAGTCAACTTCAGCAATCGTTGGAGTATAGCCCTGACCTACATAACGTTCAACGTCGATTGCGATCTCAAGGTTCTCCGTCTCAACGGGGAATACGCGGAGGATAGAACCATCGTCGTTCCTACCGCCACCACTCTGCCATACGCCGAGGTAACCATTTGAGCCACCGAACTGGTTAATCCAGTCGTTCTCATTCAAGCCTAATGGACGGATTACGAAACCATCCTTGCAGGTGAATGCCTCGAAGATCTGCTCACCTTCAGCCATAAGAGCCTTAGCGCCATTACCGCCTTCAGTTTGTAAGGTGTAAGTACCATCGAATGCACGGTTCCAAACAATCAGCTGATTGGGCTCGCCCTCAACAGCGCCGAATGCCCACTGACTCTCAGGAGCCTCGAGGTCCTTGTCGGCCGTCGGGTTGTACTGCTCGCCTTCTTCAGTGGCTACCCAGAAGCCGCCACGGATGTTCATGTTGTACCACTTAGCCTTCTCGAAGCTTTCAGACAGGATGCTCTCGGCGGTGAAGTTGACCTCTGAAGTCTCTTCAGCGATTTCGTCCACATCGCATGTGAACAGAGCAAGTCCGTGTGTTTCTTCTCTGAAGCTCTGAGGCACTTCAGGTGTATCACCTATCAAGTACTCAACGATCTCGGTCTTGATGACACTTCCATCACTTACGAGATTAAGTGCTATCTCAAGGTATGAAGGATCGGGCTCGAGCTGCCAAATGAAATTGGACTCCTTATCGAAGCTATATCCTGCAGTGGGAGTTTCGGCCTCGTTTACTGTCCAGTAAGCACTGCCTACCCAGTTCCAACCACTTGTAGCACCTTCAGGCGGAGCTGGAGCATTGGTTGAACGTACTGCATAGAAGCCATCTCCGTTGAGGAAGAATACCTGAGCTTCCCATGCGTTATCACCACGAGTGCTGGTGTTGAATTTTGTGTCATTGATGCTGCTACCCGAAGAAGGATTGCTGAAGTAAGTGCCATTGTTATTGAGCTTGAAGCCATACTCATATTCTCCGCCAGGAGCCTGCTGGAACAGGTATGAAGGAGCTGCTTCAGCGTCTGTGGTGAGTGTACCATCGCCATTGACGTAGTACTTCTCGCCAGCGACCTCTGTGAAGACACGGTAGTGGTGGTTGTTCTTAATCTCAGCAAGAGCTGCATCGTAAGGATCAATGGGTTCGGTTTCCTCAACGAAGAAGATGCGGAGAACAGAACCAGCGTCGCCCTTAGCGTAGCCAGAATTCCAGATGCTGAATGGACCTGTGGCACCACCATTCTGGTTAACCCATTCGTTTTCACCGGTGCCTACCTGATGGATAACAAAACCATCAGAATTAGGAGCGAAGTCCCAAGCGGTCTGGCCCTCGCGCATAGCAACAAGAGGCTTATTATTGGCATCGACCTCGCCTGTGTTCAGGAGAGACATGTCAGGACCGGCAGCGCGGTTCCAGATAACAATCTGGTTGGGCTCGCCTTCTACGGCACCGAATGCCCACTGGCTAGCTTCTGACTCGAGGTCCTTTTCTTCCGTCGGCATGTAAGGCTCGGTCTCGTCCATGGTTACCCAGTATCCGCCACGGATGTTCATGTTGAACCACTTAGCTCTCTCGAAGCTTTCAGAGATAGCGCTTTCAGCTGTATAGTTGATTGCGTCGGTTTCCTCTGTAACCTCGTCTACGTCTGGCTTGAAGTAAGCCAGACCATTGAAGGCAGACTGCACGTCTTCATTTGTGTAGAAGCTTGTTGGTGCAGCAGGAGCCTCCTTGCCAATAAGAATAGTAGTTTCTACGGTAGCCAAAACCTCATCATTGAGAACGAGGTTAAGGTCAACATCCTTGAAGTAGCCCTTGAGGATAGCATCCATTTCTTCAACCTGCTCAATGTAATCAGTAGCATCGAGTGGAATGTCTGTATAGTCTGTCGCAAGCAAAGCTGTAGCTGCATCGGTCAACTCATTGCTAGGCAGGACATAGAACTCAGAGAAGGTGAAGAACTTGTTACCGTTGTTATCTGTTGCGTGATTATTGGTGTCAAGAACCGTGAAGCGGATGATCTTATAAGCCTGGTCGGCTGTAATCAACTCAGACATATAGTTCACAGGAGGAACAGTAAGAGGCATATCGTAAACCTCCGTAATTGGAGTGAACGTTTCGCCGTCGTTACTTCCGCTGATTGCGATATGTATAGGACGATTGGCGGTATTGCCATTATTCACTGGATCACGCTTTACGAAATAGTAGTAGAACTTGTCTGCTGCATCGGGAAGTGTAGCCTCAAGATAATGGGCCTCTGTCACACCGCTATTTCCCCACATTGTGTGGAAGTAGGTGTTGTAGTCACCATCCAGGAGGCCGGGCAGACCGATACTTTCGTTAGCCTTAGAATTAGCGTAGTACATAGAGGCATCGGTCACAAGGCCGTCGATGTCCTGAAGCATCTTACCCCATTTCTCGACAGTAGGACGAACCTCAGTAAGGATCTCCTGACGGTTATCGGCCTCAGCTTCCTCGAGCTGCCATACATAAGCAGGCTCAAAAGAATACTCGGCCAGAGGACCTTCATTGACAGTCCAATAGGAATTGGAGATATAAGCCCAACCGCTTGTTTCACCGTTATACTTGGCGTTGGTGCCGCGAACAGCGAACTTGCCATCTTCATTCTGGAAGAACACCTGTGCCTCGTAGTTAGTACGTTTACCATCGGTAACGGTGAGTCGGCCAATAGTCAACCATGAGTCAGCAGTACTATAAGGATTGGTAAAACGGTTGTCCAGCGGAGATGTCAACTGGAAACCATACTCATATTGTTCACCTTCAACCTTCTTGAAATTGAACACACCAGCCTTCTGCAGTTGGTCATCGAGGACACCATTAGCTGTGAGGTAGTACTTCTCACCGTCCACCTCAGTGAAGACACGATAGTTCTTGCCATCCTCGATGGAAACAAGAGCGCGGTCGTAATCAGAAGCGCCACCGAGGTAAGTCAGACGGAAGTTGTCCATGACTACCCAGTCGCCGAAAGCGACCTTCTCGTCAACACCTACGCCGAGCGTGAGCGTGCCGTCATCCTCAACAATGACATTGAGTGATGTCTTGAAGGCACCAACCTCGAAGTACTCGAGACCTTCAGCCGGCCAGTTGGGGAAGTTGCCCTTGACGGAAGCCTGAGTAGCAAAGCCAGGAGCGAAGTCGGGGCAGCTGGCGATGTTCTTGAGCAGAGCCTGCTGGTCGTTGGCATAGAGGTAAGCCTTCTGCTGCAGTGCACCTCCGTTGTTGACGATGTTGGCCTGATTGGCACCGTCGCCTTCGCGCCAGAAGCCGCTTACGCTGACCTCATAGAGACCGGGCTTCAGGCCTTCGATGGTCTGATGGATCTTGAAGTCGTCGGCGTTCCATACTTCGTAGCCGTGGTTCTCGGTATTGTTAACCCAAGCACCGCCGTTGCCGCCATTGACCTCTCTTGTCCAATCAGCATCTCTGCTGTCCTGAGCATTCATGCTCGGGCTCTTAATGAGATAGCTGACGTCTACGGGATTGTCCTTTGAAGCTGCGGCAATCAAAGACTCACGTTCCTCTGCGGTGACAATCTTCCACTGGTTCATGGGATCGCTTACGTCAGAACGCATCTTACCAATCGAGCCCCAGAACTTACCAGTATTGTTGTCGTTCAAAGTATGAGGATTGTAGCCGAGCAGATCGTTGGTGGTACCATCGAAACTGATGTTGTAAACACCTTCCTGGCCATCGACGGGCAGGAACTGCCATACTTGATCTCCATTCCAGCTGTCAACATATACACTAGCATTCTCAGAGGCTTCATTACCCTTGGCCAGCCATCCACCACCACGACCGGTCTTGATTTTGAAACCGGTACCGCTGGCGATGAGCTCAACTTCGATACCGACCTGGTCAACGGCGCAGTGGGTGTTGTAGCTTGAACCTGTGCCAAGGAACAAGCCTGTGCCAAGGTTGTAGATATAAACCTTACCTTCGGCAGGCTCGGAACCGGTGTAGATGTCAGGCATGGCCTGAGCCTTCACCTTACGAGCAGCACGGAGGTCAAACAGAGCATCGTTGACAGGGCCAATTTCAGTGGCGCTTGCCTCCAATTCCTCAGCTGCAGAAGTGTCAATGCCTTCCTGCTTAGCCAAAGCGATGGTGGCCTTCAGCACGCTGAGGTCAACAGCCTTAGCAGCTGAGATCGCATTTGTGATTGCAGCCGTAGCAGCAGAGATTTCATCAGGATCTGTAGAAGATAAAGCAGACTGTCCATCAGAAATAGCAGCAGCAAGTGCTTGAGCGAGCACGGATGAAGTAGAACTCGTATCAAAAGCATTACCATTGTCTATTGCCGTCTGAAGAGCCTCAAGATACGTTGTCAAATCGATGTTATTGCCTAAATAGGTCAACTTAAAGTTATCGACAACGATCCAGTCGCCACCAACACCTCCGTCTTTTCTTACACCTATCTTGAGAACACCTGTAGTTACAACCACTTCAATCTCAGGATTCACATAGCCTTTGTGAAGGTTGAAGCATCTGTTTGCTGATAATTGGCTGTCAGGATACCAAAGGCCGCCGCGATTAGTGTCCCAAGCGCCATCTACCTTTGCGTCCTTAGCCTCGTCAAGGATGGACATCAGAGGATGTGAAACCTCATTGGCGAAATAATAGGCTCGAATTGTCTCGGTGCCATCATTCCGACGGTTCACGACATCATCAACATTACCGTCACGATAGTAGCCCTGAACGCTCAGTTTGTAAGTGCCGTTGGGTACATTGATGGAAATGTAAAAATCAATAGCATTGCCAGAGTTCCAACTTTCAACGCACTTACTACCACGAAAGTCGTTGCTATCAGCTGCTCGGCCATTACCACCTTTGAGGTCATGCGTCCAAAGGTTATCCCAGCGTCTGTCATTGTTGGCAAAGTCAGCGCTGGGGATGAGCCATGAAGCATCCTGTGGAGTGTCCACACTAGCATCAGCTTGCATCTTAGCCAAACGTTCTTCCTTGGTAACGAGCTGCCACGTGTTGTTCGCGGTCATGTCGATGTTGTAATCCGGATTTTCCAGATACCAACGTTCGTCACCTGTCTGAGTAAACAGGTTGTCCAGTTTTCCTGCCTCGTTGTAGCGAACTACGCCGAGGACCTTGTTGTCACAGTTGATTTTGTAAGCATTCGTTACGCCATCAACTTCAACGGGAGTGAACGTCCAAGCCGGATTATTACCTGTATCAAGGTAATTGTTGTCCGGATTGATGGACGCACTTCCGAATCCAGCTCCTAAAGTGTAGGCGCCCTCAGAACCGGCAAGTGTAAAGTTCAGACCACGTGTGCCTATTGCAGCGCGCGTTGACCAGTCATTAGCCTTGCTGTCATTGTTCTGAAGCCAGAGTCCACTCTCTACATTATAGAGATAGAACTCACCAGCCTTCACTTCATTCCCCACCCATGGTGAGGTCTGTGCCTGCACACCGAAACTGGCTAACAGGCCCAGCAAGAAAAGAAAAGCTTTCTTCATAGGTTGATTAATTAGTTAATAAATAGGGTTAATTTAGTTAATTATGTTTCGTTTGAAAGGTCTTTTCGGAAGGTTATTCTTTTTGGTAAATGATAGGCTCCTAATGTAGCCACATTCCGATATTCGGCAACAAATTTACTACTTTCTCGCGAAAGTACAAGAAAAAATACATTTTTTTTTAAATTTAACCTAATAATCTATCAAGAAAACCTAAGAGAGAGATAATTTAACGCTCGATTTTCCCACCTATAAAGGTTAAATAAGCTTTCAGAATGCTACAAAACACTTTGGATGAATCAGCATTCACATACTGACATAAATACGGTACAGCAGTAAGTACCACATTAATGGCCGCTACAAAGAACGCGGCATTTCTATAACTTCGAGGTCGCGGAAGTTGCCGGCATCAACGGTGAAACGTACAAGTGTGCGCACTTGATGCCAGCCTTGCAGTCCAGCGGCTCCTGGATTTATGTGGAGAAGATTGAAATGGCGGTCGTACTGCACCTTAAGGATATGGCTGTGCCCGCAGATGAAAAGCTTTGGCGGGCGTTCCTGCAGTTGTCTGATAATGCTTCGGTCGTAGCGGCCAGGATAACCGCCTATGTGTGTCATAAGAATATCAGCACCTTCACATGACCAACGTAGGAGTTTTGGGAACATACGCAGGAGGTCGCCGCCGTCGCAGTTGCCGCAGACAGCTCTTAGCGGGCGGAAAGCGGCTAAGCGGTCGGCAAGTTCAACCGATCCTATGTCGCCAGCATGCCATATCTCATCACACTCATAAAAATACTCAACATATTTGTCATCCCAATAGGCATGAGTATCGCTCATCAAACCGATCCTTTTCATACACAAACAATATATCGTCTCCTTTAACGCTGCGGTTCATCGTCTTCGGACTCTTCTTTTTCCTTTGGCTGGAACATTGAGAAGAGGGGGAGATAAGGAGCAACGCGATTAGCTGCAAAGTACTGTATGCGACGGGGAAGGCGCATTAAATTGAAAGATGAGAAGCTGAAATCCACAGCCTTACCCTTGAAGGCAAGTATCTGCAAGTACAGAAGCACGGCTGCATTCAAAGCGGCCAAGCCATCTGAAACGGGCAGCGACCACCACACCCCGTCGAGCTTAGGCAAACCGAACGCCGGCATGACATCAGGCAGAATAAGAAGGCAAGGCACGAGGAATAAGAGCTGACGCGTTAATGAGAGATAGATGCTCTTGCCCGCCTGTCCTATACTCTGGAAGAAATTGCCAGTAACCATCTGGAAACCTATGACAGGGAACAAGGCCACATCGATACGCAAGCCATGGGATGCAATAGCGATGAGTTCGGCATCTTTTGTGAAGGCTCTTACGATGAATTCGGCAAAAATCTCACATGCAAGGAAACCAACGACCATTACAACCGTAGCATAAGTGATAGTTCGCCACAACACTTCTTGCACTCGATGATGAAGTTGTGCACCGTAGTTGTAACCGGCTATTGGCTGCATACCCTGATTAAGGCCCATGACAATCATGGCGAAAATGAACAGCACACGGTTGTCGATGCCATAAGCCCCGACAGCCAAGTCGCCGCCATAAGCCACCATACCTCTATTAATAAGAAGTACGACGAGGCACGAACAAGCGTTCATCAAGAACGGCGAGAGGCCGATAGAAAGTATACCTCCTACTATGTGAGGTTTCAGGACCAGCGTATCACGACGCATGAAAACCACTTCCGTCGGCCGGGTGAAAATCCACAACTGCCACACGAGTGAAACACATTGCGAGATTACCGTGGCTATTGCGGCGCCTTTGATGCCTAAACCGAAGCCGTAGATAAACAGCGGATCGAGGGCTGTATTCAAAAGCACCGTCAATATCGTGGCATACATAGCCGTACGCGGGTGGCCTGCAGAGCGCAATACGGCGTTAAGGCCAAAGTAGAGATGAGTGAAGACATTGCCATAGAGTATCCATTCCATATACTCACGGGCGTAGGGCAACGTCTGGTCTGAAGCGCCGAAAAAGCGCAGAATAGGATCAAGGAAAGCAAGAATAACAGCAAGGAACAAAATGCCGATAAGCACGTTAAGCGTCAACGAATTGCCGAAGAAATGCTGCGCCTCTTCACGGTTCTTTTGTCCGAGGCGCACGCTAATCATCGTGGCAGTACCCACGCCCACCATGGCGCCGAAGGCTGCCGATAGGTTCATCAACGGGAACGTGATAGCCAAACCGGCAATAGCCATAGGACCAACGCCCTGCCCAATAAAAATACTGTCCACCATATTGTAGAGCGAAGAGGCCGTCATAGCTATGATGGCAGGTACGGCATACTGCATGAGCAGTGCGCCAACGGGTTTAGTTCCTAATTCCTTTGTTCGGTCGTGGTGTGACATCTTAAATTCGTAGCTTTTTCGGCTGCAAAGATAATGATTTCGGTGAAGAGAGAGAAATGAAAAGCAAAAAATGAAGTCTAATTAGTGAAAAAAGTATGCCTTAATACAAATAGATGATAGGCTGTAAAAGCGCAAAGACCCTGAGAGATTTATCAAGCCACCATAAACAACACGACCAGTCGAGTTGTAACACACGACTGGTCGTATCGGTTTTTCCCACCGGTGGGAAAAGTGGATTTGACTGGTCTTATAGCCTTTTCCCACCGGTGGGAAAAACTAATTTGATTGGTCTTATCGCATTTTCCTTCCGGATGGAAAAGCCACTTTAACAGCAACAACGAATTGCAAAAATTGCCCATTTCATCGGGATAAAGCCCTACGGATAGCAAGCAACGTATGCAATTCGTTGTTGAAAGAAAAGTGATACAGAAGCGGCTTATGGCGCTACTGACGAAGTGATATCGCGGAAGGTAAACTTCCCGTCGTCACCACGGGCTCCAACCTCGTAGTAACGATCCGATGTGATGCCGGTGATATCTACCGTCTGGCCTTCGCTTGAGCCTTGGTCAAAGATGACGTTCATGGAGTAGCCGCTCTCGTTGGCAACGGTGAAAGTGCGGTAATAGAAAGTGGCATCGCCGACGGTTGTCGTTGCTGTGACTTTCACACCGGGCCATTCATCGTTGATGTACTGATTGCCATCCCAGGCATAGACGTATACAGACTGCCATCCCGGATCTTTCAGGTAGATGGTGATGTCATGTTTCTCTACGGTATCCTCCTTGAACGTAGGCGTAGGCATAGCCTCCCAAGCAGTGAGAAGAGTGTTCTCGAGCCAGTAGCTATAGTTCTTGCCTTCGATAATCTTAGTGTAACCGGTTGTAGCCTCGGCAGCGGATGCCTGGTCGCCAAGCCAAACGATAAGCTTACCCTTAGAGCCCTCAACAGTAGCTGCGTAGAAGCCCTGATTAGAACGGAGCTGCGTAGCAGCGCTGGTATTCTGTATGCCAGCCACTTGGCGTGCCTGTATCATGCGGGCAATCTCATGCTTATAAGCCTTCCAATGCTTAAGGAACACACAAGGTGTGCCGGGCATAGCAAGCAGGTAAGCATTAGCTGCAAGGGTGTCGCGACGTATAGGATCCTGCTGAGCTGTTGAAGAACGGTACTCGGTGTCGTGGTTCTCTACGAAGGTTACGGCATACTGACGATATACTCCTCCGTTGTAGTTGGAATAAACGAGCGGCCAGTTGCCATCGTTCTGCTGACCAAGGCGAGCCCAGTTCTGGTTGTTGACAGCATTACGCACCACATAACGGAACTGGAAGTCAAAGGCTGCGCTGGACTTATCAGTGGCATCAATCCACGAACGTATGGTAGAAGTGCCGTCCCAGCACTCGCCAACGGAGAACTTCGGTTTTGAGCTCTCGTTGTAAAGCTTAGTATATTTGCCTGCGTAGCCCTTCACCATATCATAGCGGAAACCGGTGTAACCGAGGTCGTTCAAGAGGAAGTCGAGGTAAGCCTTGACAATCGTCTGCACGTTCGTCGAAGTGTGGTCCAAGTCGCGCATACCTCCCCAACCTTCGCCCGTGTCGAGCGCCGAGCTGAGTTTGTAGCCGTTGGCAAGTGCCCAAACGTTTGTCTCGCCGTTATCATCGTTGGCGCAGATGTCTGTGGAAACCATTTCGTAGGTCACACCTTTATATGTTTCACGTGGGAAGTCAACCCAGTTGGAAACGTTCTTACGGTGGTTGATGACCACATCGGCTATGGTTCCAATGCCTTTCTGCTTGAAGGTCTTGATCATTGAACGCAGTTCAGCTTCCGAGCCGAACGAGCTATTGTAGTTGTTGAACCACCAAAGGTCGTCGTAACCCATAGAGGTGCCACCGCAATTACCGCTCTGTGGTATCCATACCAGCGAGAAATACGGTGCCAGTTCATCGGCCTGAGCCTCGAGACGTGTCCATTGGGCATCGCCGAAGCCGTCCCAATAGAAGCCTTGAAGCATTACGCCTCCATATTCTGCAGGCCAACCGACTACAGGTGTTGGAGTAGGATCAACGGGTGTTGGATCTACAGGAGTTGGTGTAGGATCAACTGGCGCAGGTGCCGGGTCATCCTTTCCACAACTAATAGTAAAAGATATTAAGGCGATGGAAAGCAGGGTGTAGAAAAAACGTTTCATAATGTTGAAATTGTACTTTGAATTGGGTTTCATATTTACTATCACTACTGGAGAATTCGAGTATAGCGCTTACTTCACAAGAACCCTCTTGCCATTAAGGATGTAAACGCCCTTGGGTATATTAGAATATTGAACTTTGCGACCAGCGAGATCGAATATCTCAGAATCTTTTACTTTTAATTCTTTATTATCCATTGGCGTAGCGCTTATTCCGTCGGTTGCTATCGGCTCTTCGGTCTTGATGAGTTCCCAAATGCTGGCTCCCCAGTCGTAGGGTTTCAGCAAGAGGTAGGTCCATGAGCGGGGATTGGTGTACCAACTGTAAGCGCCCGTGCGGTTGATGATGGCGATGCCTGTGTCACCTTGGTCGGTGGTCACTACATTGAGCGTCCAGGGATAGTCCTTGCCAACTTTCAAACGCTGCTCTTCGGCATCAGAGGCCACGTAGGCTGCCGTTTCTGTCGTCTTGTTGATGAGCAAAACGGTGCCGTCGTCGTTCTTGCTGATGCGCCAGCGGAAATTGTCGTTGTCTGTGAACGTCTTGGGCAGCACGCCATTGGTGTTGGGATTGACGGTAGCGTAATAAGTGTCGAAGTAAGCATTGCGAATGAGATAGTAGTAGTCGAGGTCCATTTGACTGAGCACTGAGGTCGGCGGCATTTGTTGGAACCGCGCAAAGTTCTGCGCGATGTCGAGATAGTGCTGCTGTGTAACCGCACCTTGGCTCAACAGCTCACGCGCCTTAGCTAATACCTCGGTCTCGAGGAAGGCAATGGCTTCTTCGGTCGGCTGTCCGATGGCACCGGGTTCGCTCTCCTCGAGGATGCGCTCTGCCTTTGCTACGATCTTCTCTATCCAAGGGCCATAGTCGGTCACTTCTTCAATGCGCCAGGTACCGGGATAACAGAGTGAGGAGTCAATGGAAGCAACCATGGTGAGATCGCGCCCAGATAACTTGGCATAGAGATTGTAGCGGCCGCGCTTGATATTTACTACGCCGGGGATGTAGGTGTATGTGCCGGCAGATTTAGTAGCTTTGCGGATGACGACATCACTTCCCGTAGCGTTGTCCACCTTGACTGTGCCGCTATTCGTGTTGGGGATATTGATGGCATTGCCTGTCCTGACGCTGACGATTTGATAGCTGCCATCGTCATGAGGCACAAACTGCCACAGTTCCTCCATATCGGTCTGCTGCGTGTAGTGGAGGGCCAGCGCATTGTCCTTGACATAGAGCGACGAACCATCGAAACGATAGCGGTAATAGGTTGAGGCGCTCACAATCTTGTAGAAGCGGTCGGCTTGTGGCAGCACGATGGGTGCGGCCTTGTATGCAGCGAGTTGAGCGCTGAGCGAGGAAAGAGCCGACGCGTCGTCAGGGTTGGAACGAAGATTGTCCATTGCTGAACGAAGCGCATCTGCCTGTGCCACCTCGGGATAACCTACAGCACCGGGGGTGCTTTGAGCAAGGATATCCTCCGCCTCGGCGATAGCTTGCCTAGCAGGTGGCAGGTCCACTGGCTCGAAGTAGTGGGGAGCGTAAGTGATATTCTTAGCTTGAAGCACAGCAGCATGATGTTGCAGGCGTCCGTAGAATCCTAAGAAGTTCTTCTTCGATGTCGGTAGCCAAGCTATCTCGCTGAGGGCCAAGAGACGCGGATAGTACTGATACTCCGCCTCGCGCAGCGACGTGCAGCTCTCGGTCCACAGGTTGGCTTGCGTGCCGATGACGAAGTGTTCACGACCTGCGACCGTGGAACGCGGGTCGAAATTATAGACGCGCTCTACTGTGTTGATGGTGCCGTAGGGGGCATTGTAAGGACAGTCGATCTCAAGCTGGTCGCGATTGACCTGCATGTAATCGAAGTAGAGTGGAGACGTGGGCACCATGATGCTGTAGCAACCCTTGTCGGCAGCCTGACTGGCATATTCAACGCCGCGCCACGACATGACAACAGGATGCATCGTGTTGCTGCTTCGCCAGTGTGCCAGAAGCTCGTCCCACACGACGACATTCTTGCCATAGTTGTCGCGCAGGAACGTGCCCAGCTTCTCCACGAGCCACTGCTGCAACTCATCAACACCGCTGAGACCTTCATCCTGAATGCGACGTTTGCAGTCAGCATTGCTCTGCCAAGCTGCGGTAGGACATTCATCACCACCGAGGTGGAAAAGTTCATAGGGGAAGACCTCAGCCAAGTGACCGAGCACACATTTGAGGAAGTCAATGGTCTCATCCTTGCCAATGTTCAGGATGTCGCGACTGATGCCGCCTTCGGTCATCACCTCGATCTTTTTCTCGGGATTGCAACCCAACTCGGGATAGGCCACGATGCACGCCGTCATGTGTCCGGGCATATCTATCTCTGGGATGATCTGGATGTTACGTTCGGCAGCGTAAGCCACCACTTCGCGCAGGTCATCAAGTGTGTAGTAGCATCCACGACCATACTCTGTGTCGTCAAAAAACCTATCGCCAGAGGCATCGCAAACAGTAAGGGAAGCCTTGCGGATAGCACCCACAGTGGTCAGTTTCGGGTATTCTGGAATCTCAACACGCCAGCCCTGGTCATCGGTGAGGTGCCAGTGGAAGCGGTTGAGTTTATAGACTGACGCCATATCGAGCAACTTCTTCACCTCTTCTTTATTGAAGTAGTGACGGCTGATGTCGAAATGGAAACCGCGATGGCTCATCACGGGAGCATCATCAATGGTTAGGCAGGGTACTGCCCAAGTCTCGGAGGTTCCCCCGTTGAGGCTCTCCCCGAAGATAGCGGCAGGCATAAGCTGACGCAGTGTTTGCAGGGCATTGAAGAAGCCACCATAGTCGGCGGCGACAATGGTGATGGCATCAGTGGTGATGGTGAGCTTGTAAGCGTCAGGTTCACTGACAGCTTCTTCATTGGTGATCAGGGCGAGTTGTCTGGTCTGCGGTTCTTCAGAAGCAACAACCGGCAAGGTAATGCCGGCAACACGCTGCAGATCCTCAGACAGACGCTGAGCAAGCGTCATAACAGAAATGCCCTCAGCAGCTCCTTTGGGAGCAGCTATCTTTGTCGTGGGCACAGTGATGGCAGTGAGCGTATGCAAGTCGAGCTTACCCTCGCCCATGACTAGCGACGAGGGATAAGGCACCACATTGATCTCGGCACCCTTGACAACCATGTCCTCGACGGTGACAAAGTCCATCGGGGCATTGGCATCGGAGGTTTTGTAGAGCTTGATGTCGTTGCGCAAACCCATACCTCCCCAGACATTGAACGCCTGATCCGCGTTGGAGGAAGGTGAGATGGTGTAATGCGAACCGCTGGCGGTGATCTTGAAGCGATCGAGCGACGGAGGCGCGGCTGAGGCACGAACCTCGGATCCCTGAGACGTAGCACTGACATAGAGGCGCAGACCGAGTTTGTTGGTGAAGGTGTAACCTTGCGACGAGGAGCCCTCGACTTTCCACAGCTGCGAATTCTTGGTCGTGGGGATGAGTGCTTTGCAGACCACGCCGTCACCGTTGGAACCAATGATGAATGCGCCCTGCGTAAATTTCATGTAATACCAATATTCCTCAGTGCCATTGCTCATCTTGGGGAAACCTGCTGCATGGATGCGCTGGAAGCCCGCGAGGAGAAGCAGTAAAAAAAGGAACTTCTTCATTTTAATCTCTATGAGAAAAAACGGCTCGAACCTGTCCTCTCGAAGAACAAGTCCAAGCCATATAGAAACATGAATTACTTGATGACGACTTTCATGCCATTGACAATGTAGATGCCTGGCTGTGCACCACGCAGACTGCTGATGTTGCCGTTGCGGTTTACAAGGCGTCCGTCTACGGTGTAAATCTCACCGTTCCTGAACACTTCCTGGAGAGCATCGATGATGCCGTCCTCGGGTGTCGTGTCGTAGATGATGAATACCTCGTCGCTGCTGGAATAGCTGTCGTCGGTGGAGATATAAGCCCCGTCAGTGGCAATGGCAGTGCTACTATCGGCACCCTTGAAGTTTTCTTCGCCCACAAGGAGCACGCCTGCGTCAACGTTGGTGCGTGTGAACACGCCTTTGAGCGCACCGCTGTTCTGCGGTTCCTTGACAACGGTCGAGCCGAAAGTAATGGGCACAAGTGTGGGCTCGTCGCCCTCCGTGCGTTCTTCAGCAGGGATATAGTAGCCATTCTTAACATAGATAAACGGGCGGCCAGCAGCGACCTCGCCATCGGCCATAGGTCTGAGCGTCACCGTTACCTCAGCGTCGACACGCTCAACCGATGCAACGGCATAGAGGTCGCCCTGTGAGGCATCAGTGGTTGCAAGACTTATGGGATAGCAACGGGCTATCATCGCACCGTCCCACACCTTAAGGTTCGTCGTGTTCTGAGCATAGCTGGAGGCTACGTCGCCTGCTGTTTCAATGTAGAAACAGCCACGGCGACCGTCGCTGTTGCCATAGCCACCATATGTGATCACTACATTTGTGTTGCGGGCAAAGTGCAACGGGTTTTGCTGCTCGCCGCTGAGGGTCTTTATGAACAGGGCGTTCTGACCCCAGCCTGTGACCTCCTGCGAGAATACTGACGGGTGAAGACTCAGATAGATACCATCGTTGTTGTCGATTTTCTTCTGCAGATATAGTCCGGTGGCCTTGTTCTGGATGTAGAACTCATTGTCGCCAACGGAGATGAAGCGGAATAGCGCCATATCGGGATCAGTGATATCATCAAGGGCATCGAAGTAGAGCTGGTCGTCGATTGCTATCTGTTCTTTTTCCATTGGTGTGATCACGTTGCAGGTGAATTCGCCACCCTCGTCTTCATCAGTGACTCGATTCAACTTGGCTACGGTCATGTACTTGCCGAAATTAGCTTCGTTGATGACTGCTTCGGTGGCTTCGCCATTCACAGTACGGTATTGGGTCTCGTTTCCGCCCGTGGGCCAGTTGTGTTCAGCATATTCCTGCTCTGTGCCGAAGCGTATGCGATACCACTTGCCAGGAAGTATGGGATTTGCTGCAGCAGTGATACCTTTGAGCTTGGCATCGAGATTATCAATGAGCTGCTGACTCATACTTTCGGTGTACTGACCGGCAGCATCGTATACCTCAGCGTCTTTGATAGCTTGTTGCAACTGTCGGGCCACGTCATTGCCTGGTGCCCAACAACCAGGGTCAGTACCTTCAACAATAATTTCTGCGGCGCTCTTCACCTCTACAATCTTTGTGCGTAAAGGTGCGGGGTCAACGAACACGGCATCAAAGGGTTCGAAAGCTGCCAGCAGTGCTTCATATTGGCTGCGTGTAATGGTCTCGGGATCGATGTCCTTGAGCGGTGCCAACACATCGTTGAGCGTGGTTCCCACACTACCCATCATGTGGTACTGGCTAGTGGCGGGGTCAATAATATGTCCGGGATAGAGTTGGAACTCAGCGGCATGCCACCAGCGGTTGCCCGAATTGGTATTCTTGGCGATGAAACGCAGGTACTGCTTGCCCTGCGGGTTGAAGGCTGCTGTGATCTCCTCGCCGGGGGCTGTATAAGGTGTCGGTAACTCGGCCAGCAATACCCAGTCTTCGTCCTCGGTGTCTGGTTCGTCGGCGCCATAGACCGCCCACACCGTCACATGGTCGTTCACGCAAAGATCGGTGGAGTTGTATTTGTAAAGGCGACGCACGTAACGCATAGCCATCAGATCGTATACGGGCTTATACAGTTCCACCTGCAGATAGTGCCAATGCGCATTGTCGCTCCAATCCGTATGCCAATACGTCAGAGGATCATTGTCTGTCAGATGAGCTATATTACCCTCAAAATCATGAGGCGCACTCCAAGGTGAACTCAGTTGGTCAACCTCGGTAATGAATGGGCTCGATTCATCTATATTAGCAGAGAGGTCCTTAGCAATATCAAGTTTGGTAGTGGCTTCGTCGCGTAACGCTGTGAAGTTCTCTACGAGTTGCTTGTGCTCGGCGTATGGACCGTAGGCCTCGATGATAGCTTGAGCGGTAGCCTCGTCCACGGGCTCAAAGACCCATTCCGATACTTTATATTGGTCGTTCGCCCAGCCTATTAGCACGTCACCTGTTCCGGAACCGATGAGGGTGCTTGCTGAAATACCATGATTCAGGGGATGGAAGAAAGCACGGTTGTTGTCAATCTGCGAGGCAACACGTAGCGTCACGCAGGGGTCTCCATCGATGTTCTCAACCAATTCTACTGCAATCAGATTCGTGCTTCCCACCGACATCGTCAGCGAACCACTGTCCCAGGCGTCGAAGCGTGCATTGGTTGCACAGTTGACGATGTCGAAGAAACCGTCCTGATTGGTCACCTTCCACAACGACGGACAGTCGGTGTTCAAGTCGGCTGGCGTGTACCAACGGGCTGTTATCATATCATTGGAGAGCTGACTATACATGTATTTGCTAACCTCCTGATCATCATTTATGAAATGGAGGGCATGACGAATACGATAGTAGCCATCGGCCAGCGTGAAAGGAATCAGGGAATCAAGCACTGCTTGATAGGTCGTCTTGATGGTTTGCGAAAGAGCTCTCACCTCAGCGGCCGTAAATGAGCCTCCACCGTCGACAACAGCATTGGCCTCGTTGAGAGCGGCGACAAAGGCCGTCACAGTCTCAGCAGGATACTGCCCTGCTGCGGTGCCCACATTGGCCTCAAAGTCATACGCATAATCGGCATATGCCAGATACACTTCTTTCAACTCATTGAGCGCAGCCACTATTTCGCTGGCCAATTCGCAGGGATAAAGCTGAATCTCTGCGCAATGCCAGTAGTGCTTTCCGCTGTTAGTCTCCTCACCGTAGATGCGCAGATACTGCTTTTCTTGTGTGTCGAAACCAGCCGTATTCAGCGTCTCACCAGGTTTGCTGTAAGGCGTCTCAGCCTCTAAGAGAAGTACCCAGTCAGTCTCTGGGGCGTCTGGGTCATCGGCACCATAGATAGACCATTTGGTCACATGTTCCGTAGTGCTCTCTGCCGTGGAGTTATATCTATGCCAACGGCGTGTGAACTTCATGGACACCATGGTGTGTACAGGCTCGTTCAAAGCCACCTGAACATATTGCCTGTCGGTGTTGTTGCTCCATGTCGAGTGCCAATAAGTTTCTACATCCCAGTCAATTAGATGCGACAAGTCGCCTTCCCACGTGGCGCCTGCATCAGAATAGAAATTGCTACAGCTCCAAGGCGAACTCAGCTGGTCTACATCAGTAATCAGAGGGTGCATTTCATCGAGTTCATAGTCCGAGCCCGATTGCTGTGCAAATGCTGCAGAACATAGCAATGCCGCGAACAATAAGAGTAAAAACTTGGATTGTTTCATAGAAATAGTGTTAGTCTTGGAAATGTCATTAGTGTTCCGTTAAAATCAGAATGTGCTGCTGTAACTTGTTATATTATATAATGTATTGCACAGCTATTTGAAATAAACGGATTTGATGTAAAGCATAAGTTTACTTTAAATAAAGACTGAAATCCTTATTTCATTTTCAGTTCGTTAGAAAATGTTATGAATAAGAATCTTATCTATTTGCAGTTATAACGGGACTGTAGTGGTTTACTATAAAAGATAAAAAGCCCATAGGAGCTCTTCACGGAACTCCTAAGGGTATTTTGAGAAGAAGTCTTAAGGACTTCTGGGTGTTCACTCTATGGTACAGTAGATGTTATCGCTTGTCTTGCGAGTAGGATAGAGCTTGATAATCGAGCCAACAGCAGAGATGTTGTCACCATTGCCGACGAGATTGTTCAGATCGCCACCGAGGTTAATACCCCAATCGTTGTTGGCCGTGAATTTCCAGCCGTTGGCCGTCACGCCTGCAGCACGGATGACATAGCAGAAATTCTCCGCATCCCATGTCATCTGCTGAGCATCGTCGCCAGGATTCCATCCGTTGAAGTCGCCAACGAGGTTCATGTTGGTGATGCGCACGGCGTTGAGCGTGAGAGCAGACAAGTCGAGGTTGACGAAGTAGACGCCCTCACCTGCAGTAGCCTTGATGTTACCACCGCCATCTGCGAAATCGCCGCTGATGCCACCCGTGAAGGTGCCGCTGTTGATCTCGTTGTCCCAAGAGCCTGCTTCGCGTTGGAACTTGAACTCGTTGCCCCAACCATTCGGGTCGGCACAATAGACATAGCCTGTGTAGAGGCCGTCGCCTTGATGCGCCAACTTTTGGTCGGCAACGCTCCAACCGTCGGTAGCACCGATGAAGTACACGAATGGCTTGAAGTTGACTGCCGTGTAGGACCAAGTGAGGTCTAACATATTAAAGGTAACGTCGTAGAAGAGTGCACCTTCGACCGCCGTGATGACAAGGTTACCGCCAGCATTGTGGTAGACAAAAGTTCCTTCTTCCTCGCCTGCAGTCAGGCACTCGCTCCAGTCGCCTCCGAGACCGCTTTCAGGCGTCATCTTGAACTCTATGTTGCCGCCGTCCTCGGGCGCAGGAATGCGCATGGTGAAAGTCGGATTGTCATAAGGATCGGAGCCATCGTTGGAGAGTTTATAGGAGGTGTTGGTATTGTCCCAGCCATTGATGCTGCCAGTCAAGTAGTAAGCAGGCTCTATGACAGGAGCCACGGGGGTCACCTTCAGTGCGGAAGCAATGGTATTGGACTTCAGACAGATGGATTTATCCTCAGACGTAGAGACCTTGGCGTAGACCTCCAATACGATTTCGCGAGCAGAGGGACGCATTCCGTAGAACGCATTCACAGCCGCTTGCAGGTCATCGACGGAAACGCAACCATCAGTGGTGACATCTACGTCGTAAGAAGCCTCGACGATTTGAGCGCCACTATCGTCAGTGCTGCATTTCATGAGTTTGCCCACATAAGAATCAAGGGCAAAGCCATCGGGGACAGAAACCATGGGATCAATGACCTTCACTTGATCATCGGTCACCTCGGCGAGGTTTACTTCTACAGCGTCTATTGTAGAGGTCAGCACGACCTCTACGGCTTCTTCGGGCTCGTTGCTCTGAGGACTCGACCAATTGTCGAAGTCCTCATTGCAGGAGATGGTAAGAGCTGCTAAAGCACAGCCATATAATAATTTCTTAAACATAATAGTTCATTTGTTTAGGGTTAACGACTCTTTATTAGTTTCCCGTTCTTTCGAAACGGAAGAGACCTGTGATGTCATTGAAGTAGATATTGAAGTTTCCGCCTTCGGAGATATAGAGGTTATCGCCGTTGCCAACTCCATTGCCGTAGTAACCGTAGGAGAGTTGCGTGAACTTGCCGCCCCAGTTGAAGTCCCAAGAGCCGACCTGTTTGAACTTCACCTCTGCGCCCGTTTCAAGGGTGATGTTGATGAACCAATCGTGGTTCTCACAGACGGAAGTGATAGGAGTCAGTTCGGTGTCACCCCAGCCGTTGAACGAGCCAGCGAGGGCAATGCCATCGAAGACCTTGGCAGAACCCGTGTACTCGGTAATGACAGGTGTGCTGGTCTTGGTATCGAGCGTGATGAGATAAACGCCATCGGTAGGCACACTAATGTTGGCAGAACCACCATCATTGAGTTTGAACTCGCCAAAGCTGTCACCCTGACCAATCTGTACAGCCCAGTTATCGTCGGGCGAACCACGGAACTTGAAGCCTGCAGACGTGAGGTAACCAGCCCAGAAGATTTCACCCGTACCAGTAGCGTAGTCATAGTTGCTTTCCTGGCTGAGGTACATCGGTTGACAGCCGGTAGGCACAACGCTGCCCCACGAACCATCGCCAATGCATGAACCTGTGAGATACCACAAGATCGGGTCGGCGGCCACGAGGGTCTGGAAATAAGGAGAAGTCTTCACCTTAACCACGTTGGAGTAGATGACGTCGGTGGAAGGCGTTTGTGCGGAGATGCGGAAATAGACGTCGACAATCTCGGGAACATTGGCAGCCGAGGAGGCTCCAAGGAGTGTCATGAGGTTGCGGTTGATGTCGGCGACGTTAATCGAATCACGGCATACGCTAAGCGGCTCGTCCTCCTGAATATAATTGAGAACAGTGTTACCTTCATCGTCAATGGTCGACGTGAACTGGTCGTCAAGGCCATACTGGACATAGTAGGTGACTGCTGCAGGGAAGCCACCATAGTCGGGTTGCGACCAGGTGATGACAAACGGGGCCGTAGTAGCCTCAAGATCCAGCACGGATGAAGCTACCGACGGAGTGTTGAGCACAAAGCTCTCAGGCATGTGAAGGGTAGGATTGGAGCCATTGTCGTCTGAGCAAGACGAGAACGCAATCATTCCGAGCCCTGCAAGCACTGGTGCAATAATATATTTGAGTTTCATAGTCGTTACTGTTTTTTCGGATTAATAGCCATCGTTCTGCTTGAGATTTGTATTCACGTCGAGGTCAGTAGCAGGCAGACCATAGACATTGAAGTTGGACGAGAAAGAGCCTCCACCAGGAATACCGTTCATGAATTCCCAGAGGTACTCTGACTGACCGCCAAAGCGTCCGAAGCGCACGAGGTCCATACGGCGACGGCCCTCGAACCAGAACTCACGAGACCACTCGTCGAGAACATCGTCGAGCGTGTAGGTTGCCTCCTGCTTTGCGTTGGCACGCTCACGCAATTTGTTGATATAGGCTGTAGCAGTTGAATTCTGCCCGTTCTTGCGGATGGAAGCCTCGGCGTAAGTAAGGTAAGCCTCAGCAACACGCAACAGCGGCAGGTCGGTGTCGACGAAATTAATGGCGCTAGCAGCTTTGCCATCGGAGCGAACATTACGGAACTTGACGCAACTGAAACCTTCGTCGGCCTTCTCTTCAGTGATGTACGGCTTGTAGTCCTTGCCATAGAAAAGGGCGCGATCGTCCTTGGCTGCGGCAATCATCTCAGCGAGATTATCGGTCTGAGGTGCAGCTTGGCTGCCGAAGAATTTCTCAAGGAGTTTACCCTTAACACGGGCACACTTTGTCCAGCTGTGATTAGTGCCAGAGGGCACAGCTACATCCTCAGCCTCGCCATAGCTGGCAAACACGAGGAAGTTCATGGCGTCATAGCTTTGGGTCTGCAGCCCATCCATCAGAGCAGGAAGAATAGCTTCATACTGGGCGCCGTTCTCATTATTGTCAGCGAGGAAGAGCATCTGATAAGCCGAGAAACCATTCTTGCCATCTTTGTTGAGGTGGTAGTAAGAGCTGTTGATAACCTTCTCGGCATATTCCATAGCCTCGGCCCATTTCTCTGTACCAGTGTAAACCTGAGCATTGAGGTAGAGGCGGGCCAGCAGCAGGTTGGCAGCAGCCTTGTCCACACGGCCATAAGTGTTGGTGCCATCGTCGGCCAAGTCATTATAGACAGCTTTCAACTCAGACTCGCAGAAGGCGAACAGTTCGGGACGGGTGTAGTAAGGAGCAAGTTCTGCCGAAACTTTCGTCGACATGGGGCCTGCACCATAGAGGTCCATCACGTACATATAATTGAGCGCACGGATGAGCCGAACCTCAGCCACCTTACGCGCATCGCTGACCTGCTCGATGTATGAATTGCACAATGTAATCGTGAAGTACAAACGATAGTACATGGCAAACGAAAAAGTATTGCTCGCCGAGAAGTCGTTGTGAAGCAACTCAGGCACACCAGCGTCAGACCAAAGCCATCCTGCCTCATCGGAAGTGAACTCGTTGAGCGACCAAGCCATACGATAGAAACCCGACATACCCTCGTTATCGAAAATCTCACGCGGGATATCACCGTTGCCTGCGCCTCCCGCCTGACCCGTGAGGGAAAAGCTGGCATAAATCTTGTTGAAGAGGGCATCCTCGTCAAGCACCATTGTCTGCTGAGGGTTGATGGGCGTGACATCAAGGTCGCCTACGCAAGAGGTCAAAGTCCCACCAACAGCCATCGCAACGATGGTTGCAGACAGAAAAGAATTCTTTATACTGATTTTCATTGTTGTAGTTATTTAGGATGGGACATTTTAGAAGTTAAGATTCACTCCGAGAATGCCAATGAACGGGCGCGGATAGATGGCACCATCATAGCCGCCACTGACTTCGGGGTCGATGCCTTTATACTTGGTGATCGTGAATACGTTCTGTGCGGTAGCATAGACGCGACCGGTGATGCCGCTCTTGCCAATATGATTGAATGAATAGCCTAAGGTGATGTTATCACACTTGAGGAAAGAGGCATTCTGGACGAAGTAGTCGGACTGCGATGCGACGTTGTTCATCGCCTGCCAGTTCTTGTCGAGCTGATATTTAACGACGTTGTGCCAAGTGTTGCCATAATAAACGTATGACTTGGAGACATCAGCACGATCACCAGCCTCAATGGAATTGTACAGGTAGTTATTCATGCTTGCACGGAGCGAGAAACCGAAATCCCAATTCTTGTAGGTCACCTTGGAGGAGAGTCCCATGATGACATCTGCATCGCCCTTCTTGTAAAAATACTTATCCTGTTCATTGATGACGCCATCGGCATTGCGGTCGACATACTCGCCGTAGCGTGGCTGACCATTTTCGCCGTAGACCTGTTGGTAAACATAGAACGCGCTGACTGGATGCCCTTCGGCGTAAGCCATTACGGCTCCAGAACCACCCGAGCCAATGGCTGCAAAGGCGTGGCCTATAGGAGCGCCATCGGTGGAAATGAGCTCATCAATTTTGTTCTTATTCCACGTAAGGTTGTATCCGATTTCCCAATACCAATCCTTCGTCTGGATGGGGCGATAGACAAGTTGGGTTTCAACGCCCTGATTGTGGAGTGAACCGATGTTGCTCATAATGCGAGTTGAGAAGTTGGAACCCGCAGCAAGATTAACCGTATTCAGAAGGTCTGTCGTCTTACGATAGTAGTAGTCGACACTGGCCGTAAAGCGGTTCTTGAAGAATCCGAGGTCTATTCCAGCATTATAGGTCGTTGTCTTTTCCCACGTCAGTTCGGGATTATAACCCTCGGGGCGATAGGTAATGCCTGTTCCTGTTATAGGATAATAGGCACCTGAGCCGCTGACTGTATAGTTTGCGATGTACTTGTAGTCGCCAATGCCTTCCTGCTGGCCAGTGATACCCCAGCCGAGACGCAGTTTGGCATCAGATACATTCTTGGCATCTTTGAGGAAGTTCTCTTCGTTGATTTTCCAAGCAAACGCAGCGGAGGGGAAGAGGCCCCAGCGGTTGTCTTTGTTGAAACGAGACGATCCATCATCACGAAGGGTAAAGGTGACGAGGTAACGGTCGAGCAGAGCGTAATTTAAGCGACCGAAGAATGAGACGAGGTAGTTCTCTGACTTATAGAGTGAGTTCTTGGTATCGAAGTAGTCGGGATTAACGAGTTCGCCTGGATGTGTCAGATGAGTATACGGATAGTAGAGGGGATAGGAGTAGTCCGTCTTGATATGGAAATGCTGCCACTCATAACCGGCCATGACATCAATGTGATGAATGTCGTTGATATCCTTCAGATACTGAGCGTAAGCGCTGAGCGAGAGGTTAGTGCGGTCTTTCTCGTTCCAGCCCTTGCTACCATAATAGATATTTGAGGAATAGTCGAAGGGCTGTACCTCCTTGTCGCTATGGCCATGACCAAGATTCATACCGCCGTTGACGTGAAGATGCAGATCCTCGAAGCCATGAATCTTATAGTCGATTTCCAAATTGCCAAGAAGATCGCGGCCTTTTCCGATGTTGGTCTGGTTCATCAGAGCGGCCACGGGGTTAGAGGCCGCCGTGTTGATGTAGCTGTGCGTCCATGTTGAATCGCCGAAGTCGGCGGTCGTGGGCCACTGCCAAAATCCTCCATACTCAAAGGCCTCTTCACGATAGTCGTAGACAGGCTTTGTGGGATCCATGAAGAGCGCCCTGCCAACAGCAGAGGTGTTGGCAAATGAGTTACGCTCAAAAGCCACCTTTGCGTTGAAGTTGACGCGGAGATGGTCATCGAGGAAACTCGGTGAGAGGTTCACGCTGGCCGTGTAACGATTGTAGTTGGAGGTCTTGAGCGTACCATCCTGATGGGTGTAGCCGACACTCACGCGGTAGGGCATGTTCTTAAAACCACCCGTTATCGTGACGTTGTGATCGGTGTTGACACCCGTGCGGTAGATTTCGTTCTGCCAGTCGGTGTTAGCGAACAGGTGCTTTCCAGAGACATCGTAATAGCCGAGATTGGCGTATTCATCAGTAGCCTGCCAACCCGAATCGTCGCCTTCAAAGCCCGAAATGCGTTGTGTGAACTTCATGTATTCGCTTGCGCTCAGAACGTCCAGTTTCTTCACGTTCTTGCTAAAGCTAACATTGCCGCTATACGAAACCTTCGGACCGGAGTTCGCACGACCTTTCTTCGTGGTGATAATGATCACACCATTAGATGCACGACTACCATAGATGGCAGTTGCGGATGCGTCCTTCAGGACGGTGAAGCTCTCAATGTCTGCAGGATTAATCATCGACAGGGCATTGGAAGAACCTTCATTGGCACCGTAAGCGTCGAGTGCCAGTCCATCAATGACTATGAGAGGCTCATTGCTGGCGTTCAACGATGAGCCACCGCGGATGCGAATGGTAGCAGCGCCACCAGGCGTACCATCACCCGGAATGACAGACACACCGGCAATCTTACCTTGAATCATGTCTTGTGCGCTCGTCTGCAAGCCATGATTCATTTCATCGGGCTTAATGGCTATGACAGAACCTGTCATATCGTTCTTCTTAACTGTACCATAACCGATGACGACGACATCCTCGAGGACTTTAGAGTCCTCTTGCAACGTAACGTTTACGACAGGGCGGGCGGTGACAGTCACCGTCTGGAAGCCCATGAACGAGATGGTCAGCTGGCTGCCTTGCGGAGCCGTAATAGCAAAATTACCGTCGAAGTCCGACGTGGTGCCTCCTTCTTGTCCGATGACACGAATTGTAGCACCCATGACGGGTTCGCCGGTATCATCCTTGACGTTACCTTTGACATTTATCTGCGCAAAGGTGCCAAGTGAGATGAAAAGCCCACATACGAGGGCAAGGATTCGCGAGGGAATCCTGATGTTTACCTGCTTCATCATGCTTGTTTTAATTTAGTTAGTAGACTGTTATTGTTATAGATAAATGCTCGCAAGATATGGCCACAAGTCCGAAAAGGGCAAATTGTGACAATTTGATGTTGCAAAAGTAGTTGCGTGTTCGATAAGGAGAAAGGAAGATTGACATAAATCAACAAAAAGAGTTGCGCAAACGATTGCATGCACGTCTAGTATATTTCTTAACTATCAATTAGTAACTTCGCACTACGTTTGTATTATTTTTGCAGCAGAAACCACCCGATTATGAGCGAAAAGGCCTCTGTAACAATGAAAGATATCGCACGCGAACTCGGCGTATCGGTGGCTACAGTGTCGCGGGCTCTGCAGGACAGCCCGCGTATCAGTGCCGAGCAGCGCCAACGCATTCAGGCATACGCGCGCGAACATAAATTTATTCCTAACGCCGTGGCGGAATCGCTTCGGCGCAGTCGGGTGGCGCCTCAGAAAATAATCGGGGTCATAGTGCCGCAGATTACCCACTACTATTTCTCCACTATCCTTTCGGGTATAGAGGAAGAAGCCAGCAATCGAGGTTATAGCATTATCGTAGCTCAGAGCGATGAGCAGTATGAACGCGAAGTGCGAATCTGCGACTCTTTCATGGGATATCGTGTATGTGGTGTCATTGTGTCGCAAGCCAAGGACACTCTGCGTTACGAACATTTCCAAAGGCTCCTGGAAACAAACGTGCCTATTGTGTTCTACGACCGCATCTGCACGGGTCTAAACACCAGCCGCGTAGTCGTTGACGATTACCAGGGAGCGTTCACTGCCGTGAAACATCTCATCAACACAGGTTGCCGGCGCATAGCATTCTATGGTTCGAATATGCACCTTGAGATATCCAAGAACCGATACAACGGCTACCGTGATGCATTGCTGGAACACGGGCTGTCGCCTGACCCCTCGTTACGTTTCGAATGCGACAACCGCTCAGATGCAGAGGCCCTGACACCCCAATTGTTAAGTCGAGACGACCGACCTGACGCCATATTTGCTATCAACGATGACACAGCTATAGGCATCCTATATACTGCCAAACGATTAGGTTTGCATGTCCCCGATGATTTGAGCATCTGCGGTTTCACCAACGGCGAGCGAGCCATTGCCTGCGATCCTATGCTCACTACAGTCGAACAGCGCGGACATCAAGTAGGCGTTGAAGCCGTGAATATCCTGCTTGACCATGTCGAAGGCAATCGTCCTCTCGACAAAGTAGAACGCAAGGTTGTCAAGACCCGCCTCATCGTACGGGGTACTACTCGCGAGGCTATGGAAGGATAATAAGCTGAATTACTAGAAACCATATAAATAGTTACTACCTATGCAAAAACCTGATTTATCCTTTTGGAAGCTATGGAACCTCAGTTTCGGCTTCTTCGGCGTACAGATAGCCTACGCCCTTCAGAGCGGCAACATAAGCCGTATCTTCCGCACATTAGGTGCTGATCCTCACGACCTGAGCTACTTCTGGATCCTGCCACCGCTGATGGGCATTCTTGTACAACCCGTCGTTGGCACACTGAGCGATCGCACATGGACTCGCTTTGGCCGTCGCATACCTTACCTATTTGTCGGCGCAGCCGTTGCTGTGGCCGTTATGTGCCTCCTGCCAAACTCAGGCTCGCTTGGGTTGAGCGTAGCCTCGGTTATGATTTTCGGTCTCGTCATGCTTATGCTCCTCGACACCAGCATCAACATGGCTATGCAGCCGTTTAAGATGCTTGTCGGCGACATGGTCAACGAGAAGCAGAAGGCGAAGGCTTACTCCATACAGTCGTTCCTATGCAATGCCGGTTCTGTAGTGGGCTTTCTTTTCCCCTACATCTTCGCCGCAATAGGTCTTAAGAACGTGGCGCCCAAAGGCATCGTTCCCGACACAGTAATCTGGTCGTTCTATATCGGAGCAGCAATCCTCATATCATGCGTAATCTACACCGTGGTGAAAGTCAAGGAATGGAACCCGGAGGAATACCGTCAGTACAACCCTGTTGAGGAGAGCCGTGAAGAATCCGCCAATTGGTTCACACTCCTGAAGAATGCTCCTTCAACATTTTGGAAGGTCGGTCTCGTGCAGTTCTTCTGCTGGGCAGCACTCCTGTATATGTGGACTTATGTTGTCGACGCCGTAGCCGAAACGGTATGGGGCACCACAATTGCCGAGTCAGGTGCTTACCAGACGGCAGCCAACTGGACAGGAGTCCTCTATGCCATCCAGGCCATGGGCAGCGTTTGCTGGGCTATTGTTTTGCCGCGCTTCAAAAACACAAAGGTCGCATATGCCTTAAGCTTGCTGCTTGGCGGCATCGGCTTCGCGCTCATCCCCTTCTGCCCCGACAAATACCTTCAGATTATCCCCTTCCTGCTCATCGGTTGCGCCTGGGCCGCCATGCTGGCAATGCCATTCACATTTGTCACAAATGCCCTGCAGGGATACGGACATATGGGAGCTTACCTTGGGCTATTCAACTGCACAATCTGCGTTCCTCAGATTGTGGCAGCCCTTTGTGGCGGCGCCATCCTTTCGATGATTGGCCACCATCAGTCGTCGATGATGATAGTTTCCGGTGTGTTGCTGGCATTGGGAGCTCTTTGTGTAACGTTCATCAAGACCAAGAAAGAATAATCATTACCTGACTTCGCAATGAAATATCGTTCAGATATCAGTTGCTCGTCACATCGTTAAACCTAATATAACCATAAAAATCATGTCCATAAGATTTGAAATCGAATACCGCACTATCTTTGGTGAAGACCTCTTCATGAACATCCTCGAGCACGACGGAAGCCAGACGCGTCACGCCATGACCACGCGAGACGGTGTAACATGGGCCATAGACCTTACTGTCGACAAGCCTATAGAGTATTTCTACACCGTCACCTGGCAAGGACGTGAGAAACGCACCGAATGGGTGTTCTGCCCCCATTCCTTCGATCCCAAGGAGGTACCCAATCCCGACATCGCTGCAGTGCAGCGCGATGCCTGGATGGATGCACCCGAGGATTTCCGAGTTGCAGGAACCCTTATTCCTGTCTTCTCGCTTCGCACGCGTCGCAGTTTCGGCGTCGGCGACTTCGGTGACCTTCGTCAGATGGTAGATTGGGTAGCTACTACTGGGCAGCGCCTGCTGCAGATACTGCCTATCAACGATACCACCTCCTCCCATACGTGGGCCGATTCATACCCATACTCTTGCATCAGCGTGTTTGCGCTGCATCCACAATATGCAGAGCTTGGCGCCCTGCCTCCGCTTAAGGATCAAGCTGACCGTCAGCGTTTCGACAAACTGCGTCAGGAATTGAATGCCTTACAACAAATCGACTACGAACGCGTGAATGCTGCCAAACTGGAGTATCTCCGCCTCATCTACGCACAGGAGGGACAGAAGACATTGTCTTCAGCCGCATTCAAGGAGTTCTTCCGCGACAATGAGCGTTGGCTTGTACCTTACGCTCAATACTGCTACTTGCGCGACACCTACGGCACCGGTGACTTCTCGGCATGGCCAGACCATAACACTTGGAACGAAGCCGACCGCCGAGTACTTTCCAATACGCGCAACAAAGCCTTCAAGGATGTGGCTTTCCACTATTTTGTGCAGTTCATACTGGCTCAACAGTTAAGTGCCGTTCATGCTTATGCCCGCACCCGAGGCGTCATCCTCAAGGGCGACATACCTATCGGAGTAGCACGGCATGGCTGCGATGTATGGCAGGAGCCGCGCTACTTCAACCTCAACGGTCAGGCTGGCGCACCGCCCGACGACTTCGCCGAGGACGGTCAGAACTGGGGCTTCCCCACCTACAACTGGGATGAGATGTTGCGCGACGGCTGTCAGTGGTGGGAGCGTCGCTTCCGGAATATGGCTCATTACTTCGACGCCTATCGTATAGACCACGTGCTTGGTTTCTTCCGTATCTGGGAGATTCCAATGCCTGCCAAGAGCGGTCTGCTCGGACAGTTCTCACCCGCGCTTGCCCTCACCCGCGAAGAAATCATAAATGCCGGCATCAGCGAAGAGACATTGAAGACTACTATTTGTCCGATTATCAAAGCCCCTAATAATCCCACGGTGATGGATAATCAAAGCGGCAGCGAAATGCCCACAGCCGGGGGACCGCGGGGAGCCGACTACCTATTCCTGCGCGACCACAAGAATCCGGAGCTGTTCCATCCGCGAATCTCTGCACAGAAGACTGAGTGCTTCTCACACCTAAGCAATCAGGAACAGCAAGCGTTCACCGCTTTGTACGAAAATTATTTCTATCATCGCAACAATCAGTTCTGGTACGAAGAAGCGATGCAGAAACTGCCCAAACTGGTCAAGGCCACACGTATGTTGTGCTGCGCCGAAGACCTCGGCATGGTACCCGCCTGCGTGCAGTGGGTTATGGACGAGCTCGGAATCCTGAGCCTTGAGTTAGAATCTATGCCTAAAGAGCCTTGGGTTCGCTTCGGACACGTTGAACGCAATCCGCGTCGAAGCGTTGCCACGATCTCAAGTCACGACACTCCAACTTTGCGAATGTGGTGGGACGAGGACTACGAGCGCACGCAGGACTACTACAATTCCATCCTCGGCATGGAAGGTCCTGCGCCTCATCCGCTGTCCGGTCAGCTCGCACGTCATATCATACAGCGTCATCTCGACTGCCCATCCATGCTCTGTGTCATCGCCCTTCAGGACTGGCTTGCCACCGACGAGCACCTGCGTCTGAAAGATGCTAATGCCGAGCGTATCAACATCCCGGCCAATCCCCGCCATTACTGGCGCTATCGCATGCACCTCAACATCGAAGACCTCAAGAACGACAAACAATTCATCGAGGGCATTCGCGAGATGATTGTCAAGGGCGGCCGCATTTAAGCTACTGCACCTTATATCTCGCGTAAGTGTACGACCGTACATGCAACGAGTTACGACCGTATACACAACGAGTTACGACCGTATATACAACGAGTTACGACCGTATATACAACGACTTACGTCCGGACGTGTAAGGCTTCACGTCCGGACGTCTATTTTTTCACATCTGAGCCTGTGCATTATACAAGAAATCCACTTAACAGGGACAAAAAAAACATAAAGTCAGAACTTAAAAGCAAATAATTCATAAAACGTAAATCTTAAATCATAATTTATGATTACCTTTGCGCCGCTTTTAATGTAAATAATGTACGCACGCGTATGTGAGGCTACAGCCTCATGACTGCCGATGAGAATTTTCAAGCGCATAGACATATTCCTGCTCAAACAGTTCTGCCTGTTGTTTGCCGGCACCTTCTTCATCTGTGAATTCATCTGGATGATGCAGTTCCTCTGGAAATGGGTTGACGAACTCATAGGCAAGGGCTTGGCATTGGACGTACTAGGGCGTTTTTTCTTCTACGCAGCCCTTACACTTGTGCCTGGCTCGCTGCCTTTGGCCGTTCTGCTTGCATCGCTCATCACTTTTGGCAACCTTGGTGAGCGTCTGGAATTACTGGCGATGAAAGCCGCCGGCATACCCTTGGTGCGCATCCTGCAGCCCATCTTCTTTTTCGTGCTGTTCGTCGCAGCAGGTTCTTTCTATTTTCAGAATGTGATAGGTCCCGAATCCAGCAAGCGGCTGTATTCGCTGATGTACTCTATCCGCCAGAAATCTCCCGAACTGGAAATTCCCGAAGGAGTCTTCTATAACGAGATTCCTGGCTACAACCTCTTTGTCGAGAAGAAAGATGTGGACCGCGGAATGCTCTATGGTATAATGATTTACAACCAGGGCAGCTCGTTCGATGATACTCAGGTGGTACTCGCCGATTCTGGACGCCTGCAGAGCACTGCCGAGCAGAAGCACTTGAGGCTGACGCTCTACGACGGGCAGCGTTTCCGCAATATGCAGAACACAGGCAGCGCCATGGACCATGCCACCGTGCCTTATATGCGCGAGACGTTCAAGAAGGAGGTAGACCTCATCCCCTTCGATGTGTCGCTCAACGAATTGGATGCCAATCTCTTCAACAACAACGCCCAAGCAAAGAACCTCAAACAGTTGACGCTGGGCATCGACTCGATTATACACCTGCTCGATTCCAGCGGCCGAGCTCAATATGCCCAGTACAGCTACGGTTTCCTCTCTCGGGTACGCATGGAGGGGCGCAAAGACTCGGCTGCCATAGTGACCCAGGCCAAGAAGGATTCCTTAGTGCTCGATAGTGTGTACGCTCACCTCACCGCCAATCAGGAAGCACGCACCGCACGCCTTGCCCTCGACCGTGTGTCAAGCGGCGAATCGCAAACCGATATGCTGCGCGAGATGAGCGCCTACACCAACCGTAGCCTGCGCCTCCACTACGTCGAACGACACAAGAAATTCACCCTCTCGCTGGCGTGCATCATCTTCTTCTTCATCGGAGCACCGCTTGGAGCAATCATTCGCAAGGGCGGCTTGGGAGTACCAGTGGTCATCTCGGTGATTATATTTATTCTCTACTATATCATCAACCACGCCGGTGAAGCTATGGCAAAAAGCGGCACATGGGAAACGGCTTTCGGAGCGTGGCTCAGCACTATGGTGCTCGTACCCGTAGCCGTTTGGCTAACATGGAAGTCCAACAAGGACTCTGCCGTGTTCAATATCGAAGCATACCAGAAGGTTATCAAAAAAATACTTAAGAAACTGCATATATGACCCACCTATCATCCATAAGCGAAGCTCTCAACGACTTCCGCGAAGGCAAATTTGTCATAGTGGTCGACGACGAGGATCGCGAGAACGAAGGCGACTTCATCACGTCCGCCGAGATGATTACGGCAGATAAAGTGAACTTCATGTTGCGTGAAGGGCGAGGAGTGCTTTGCGCCCCTATCACTATCAGCCGTGCCGAGGAACTGGAGCTGCCGCATCAAGTTACCGACAACACATCGGTATTGGGCACGCCATTCACCGTAACCGTTGACAAGCTCGAAGGTTGCACCACAGGTGTCAGCGCTGCCGACCGCGCCGCTACCATCCGCCATCTTGCCAACCCAGAAGCTCAGGCTGCTGATTTCGGACGGCCCGGACATATCAACCCGCTCTATGCTCAGGACCGCGGTGTGCTGCGCCGAGCCGGCCATACCGAGGCTGCTGTCGACTTGGCGCGCCTGTCTGGTCTGCAACCCGCTGCTGCCCTCATTGAGATTTTGAACCCCGACGGCACTATGGCCCGCATGCCTGAGCTTCAGCAAGTAGCTGAGCGCCACGGCATTAAGATTATTACTATTCGCGACCTCATAGCTTATCGTCTCGAGCGCGAACAGATGGTGGAAGCAGCACCCGAAGTGGACCTCCCCACAGCTTACGGGCACTTCCGCGACATCACCTTCCGCCAGATTAGCAACGGCCTCGAACATGTCGCACTTATTAAAGGTTCATGGGAGCCCGACGAGCCTATCCTCGTGCGCGTACACTCCAGTTGCGCCACTGGCGACATATTCGGCAGTCAGCGCTGCGACTGCGGCGAACAATTGCACCGTGCCATGCAGATGATAGAAGCCGAAGGCAAAGGCGTCCTGCTATACATGAATCAGGAAGGGCGCGGCATAGGACTCTTCAACAAGATGAAAGCCTACAAGCTGCAGGAGCAGGGCGAGGACACCGTGGAAGCTAACGTCCACCTCGGTTTCCGACCCGATGAGCGCGAATACGGCGTAGGAGCACAAATCCTGAGGCAGTTGGGCATTCACAAGATACGCCTTATGACCAACAACCCAGTCAAGCGCGTCGGACTCGAAGCCTTCGGCCTCGAGATTGTCGAGAACGTGCCCATTGAAGTGAAACCCAATCCCTACAACGAGCGCTATCTCAAAACAAAGCAGGAACGCATGGGCCATATTCTCCACTTCAACAAGTGAACGAGCGAAACGTCTCGACGAACAGAATAATCAGGCAAGCGAAAAGAAATCGCAAATACTGAAAAAATATTTTGTAAATAGTAAATCGTAAATCGCAAATTATCATTACCTTTGCCGCAAAATTTTAAGACCTGACAAAATGAATGCCTTATCCGAACGCCTCAATCGCCTCGCCCCATCGGCGACATTAGCCATGAGTCAACGCAGCAGCGAACTGAAAGCCGCTGGTATTGACGTAATTAATATGAGTGTCGGAGAACCCGACTTCAATACACCCGACCATATCAAGGCCGCAGCCATCCGCGCCGTAGAGGAGAACTACTCGCGCTACTCGCCCGTGCCCGGTTATCCTTCGTTGAAGCAGGCCATCGTAAATAAACTGAAGAATGAGAACGGCCTTGAGTTCGCTCCTTCTCAGATCTTGTGCTCCAACGGAGCTAAGCAGAGCGTGTGCAATGCAGTCATGGCACTCGTCAACGCGGGCGACGAAGTAATCATACCCGCCCCATATTGGGTCAGCTACCCTCAGATGGTACTACTGGCCGAGGGCACTCCCGTCTTCATCGAAGCTCCTATTGAGCAAGATTTCAAGATCACACCCGCCCAGCTCGAGGCTGCTATCACACCCAAGACACGCGCCTTCATACTCTGCTCGCCGTCGAACCCCACAGGCTCGGTTTACAGCAAGGAAGAGCTGAAAGGTCTGGCAGAGGTCATCGCCCGCCACGAGAACATCATAGTCCTGGCCGATGAGATATACGAACATATCAACTATGTCGGTAAGCACGAGAGCATAGCGCAATTTGAAGAGATTCGCGACCGCGTGGTCATCATCAACGGTGTTTCCAAGGCTTATGCCATGACAGGTTGGCGTATCGGTTTCATCGCCGCACCCGAGTGGATCGTCAAGGGCTGCAACAAACTGCAGGGACAATACACCAGCGGCCCGTGCTCCGTGAGCCAGAAGGCCGCCGAAGCCGCTTACACCGGTTCACAGCAGTGCGTCGAAGATATGCGTCAGGCTTTTGAGCGTCGCAAGAACCTCATCGTCCGCCTGGCCAAGGACATCCCCGGCCTTGAAGTCAACAACCCGCAGGGGGCCTTCTACCTTTTCCCAAAGTGCAGCAGCTATTTTGGCAAGGCCGATGGCGACCGTGTCATCCGCAACAGCACCGATTTCGCTATGTACCTATTAGAAGTAGGTCATGTAGCCACTGTCGGCGGTGATGCTTTCGGTTCACCTGAGTGCTTCCGCATGAGCTACGCCACTAGCGACGAGAACATCATTGAGGCCATGCGCCGTATCAAAGAAACATTAGCTAATTTAAAATAACAACACGATATGAAACAGATTAAGACAGCACTCATCTCCGTCTTCCACAAGGACGGCCTTGAAGAGTTACTTGCCAAGCTTAATGCCGAAGGCGTGAAGTTCCTTTCCACAGGCGGAACTCAGGCATTCATCGAGAGCCTCGGCTACGAATGTCAGAAAGTGGAGGATGTGACCACCTACCCCAGCATCCTTGGCGGCCGCGTCAAGACATTGCACCCCAAGGTGTTCGGCGGCATACTCGGACGTCGAGAACTTCAAGGCGACCGCGAGCAGATGGCACAATATGAAATTCCTGAGATAGACCTTGTCATCGTTGACCTTTACCCCTTCGAGCAGACAGTCGCCAGCGGAGCATCACCCGAGGACATCATCGAGAAGATTGACATAGGTGGTATATCACTCATCCGCGCAGGTGCCAAGAATTTCAACGATGTCGTCATCATCCCGTCCAAGGAGCAGTACCGCCCACTACTCGACATTCTTAATGCTCAAGGCGCCCAGACAACCATTGAGCAGCGCCGCCATTTCGCCACCGAAGCTTTCGGTGTCAGCAGCCACTACGACACAGCCATCCACAGTTGGTTCAAGAAGTAAAAGGCCCTTCCCCTGTCCTCCCTTGTAGGTAGGGGACGGCAACCAGACAGATAAGGAATGATTAAACAAATACTTTAATAGCACAAGGTATCTGCTCCCTCCCTACAAGGGAGGGTAGGGGGCAGTGCCACTATATTGATTGTTATGGGATTTTTCTCTTTTACTAAAGAAATAGCGATGGACCTTGGCACTGCCAATACCATCATCATCTCCGACGGCAAGATTGTTGTTGACGAGCCCTCAGTGGTAGCACTTGACCGCCATAGCGAGAAGATGATTGCCGTAGGCGAGAAAGCCAAACTCATGTACGAGAAAGTACACGCAGGCATCAAGACCATCCGTCCTCTACGCGACGGAGTCATCGCCGACTTCAATGCTTGCGAGCAGATGATGCGCGGTCTCATCAAAATGGTACCCACAGGCAGCCGCCTATTCACGCCTTCACTGCGCATGGTCATCGGTGTGCCATCAGGCAGCACAGAGGTGGAACTGCGCGCCGTACGTGACTCCGCCGAACATGCAGGAGGCCGAGAGGTCTACCTCATCTACGAGCCCATGGCTGCTGCCATAGGTATCGGCCTTGATGTTGTCGCCCCCGAGGGTAATATGATTGTCGACATAGGTGGCGGTTCCACAGAGATTGCCGTCATCTCGCTCGGCGGTATCGTGGCCGACAAGAGTCTGCGCACAGCTGGTGACGACCTCACTGCCGACATTCAGGAGTATATGAGCCGTCAGCATAACGTACGCGTCAGCGAACGTATGGCAGAACGTATCAAAATAAACGTAGGCGCTGCCCTCACCGACCTCGGCGAGAACGCGCCCGAGGATTACGTCGTGCACGGACCTAACCGCATCACCGCACTGCCTATGGCTGTGCCTGTGTGCTATCAGGAGATAGCCCACTGCCTTGAGAAGACAATTGCCAAAATCGAGACAGCTGTGCTCAACGCCCTCGAGGAGACACCGCCTGAGCTCTATGCCGACATAGTGCGCAACGGCATATACCTCACCGGTGGCGGTGCTTTGCTGCGCGGCCTTGACAAGCGTCTGACAGACAAACTCAACATCCCCTTCCACATTGCCGACGATCCGTTGCACAGCGTAGCCAAGGGAACAGGTGTTGCCCTGAAGAACATCGAGAACTTCTCGTTCCTCATGTAAACACGAACCTTTCCTGCCGATCCCGGGATATCCGGCTAAACCGGATCTCCCGTTCTCTTAAATCAATACGCTATGCGTGCCCTCTTAGAATTCCTCGCTAAGTATTACCACTGGATGATATTCATTGTGCTGGAAGTAGTGAGCCTCGTGCTGCTCTTCCAGTTCAATCATTATCAGCAGAGCTTGTGGCTCACGGCCGTCACCGAGTCCGTGTCGAGGGTTCATAATGCCGAGGCGGGCGTACTGCGTTACCTCACCCTCGGCCGAGTCAACGAAGAGTTGACACGCCGCAACCTCATTCTCGAATACAACCTACAGCAGGCCACACGCCAGATAGACCTCCTCTCACACGACTCCACAGGCACCGAACGCCTACAGGCTGACCGCATGGAAGGCATCGATCTCATCCATGCCAAAGTGGTCACCAACAGCGTCATGCGCCGAGACAACCTCATCACCATTGATGCCGGTCAGGTCGACGGTGTGCGTCCGGAGATGGGTGTAGTATGCGGCACGGGGCTTGTGGGCATTGTCTTCCTCACCTCCGACCATTTCTCCATAGTGCTTCCGCTGCTCAACAGCCGCTCACATATCAGTTGCCGTCTGCGAGGTTCCGAATATTTCGGCCACCTCACATGGGACGGCGGCAGTGCACTCTTTGCGCAACTTGACGATATTCCCCGCCACGCACGCTTCAACATAGGCGACATAGTGGAAACCAGCGGCTTCAGTTCCGTATTCCCTCCAGGGCTCTTCGTGGGCAAGGTGGAAGCCATCGGCAACAGCGACGACGGACTGAGCTATAAGCTGCGCGTACATTTGGCCACCGACTTCACATCTTTACAAGACGTCTACGTCGTAGCCCAACAATTCCAACCCGAGGTACACCGCCTCGAGCAGCAAGCCGACTCGCTCATCAAGCAATAAGTTCACATCATTCATCACCAACGTCCAACAACAATGGTAATCACTTTCCTCCAACGTTTGCTTTGGCTCGTTGCCCTCGTGGCAGCACAGATGATGGTGTTCAACTACATACACCTCTTCGGCTACGCCACGCCCCTACCCTACGTTTTCCTGCTCCTCATATTCCCCTTGAACTCTTCGCGGTGGAGCATTCTCCTCTGGGGCTTCGTGTGCGGCCTCCTATGTGACTTCGTCTCGCTTACTCCCGGCCTCGGCGCTGCCTCTATGACGCTCACCGCTTTCCTGCAGCCCTTGCTGCTGAAGGCTATGGCGCCCAAGGACTCGCTCGAGGATATGCAGGCCTCCTACTCCACCCTCGGTTTATGGGGCTATGTCCGCTACGCTGGCATCCTCACGCTGGTGTTCATGCTTACCTATTTCCTGCTGATGAGCTTCTCATTCTTCCACATCGTAGACCTCGCCATCGCCTTCGCCTCCAGTTGGGCTCTCACTCTCATACTCTGCATGGCCATCGAGAGCGTACGGAGCAGCAAGAAGAAAGAGCGCGAGAACTGATTCATTAACTTTCAATGTTTAGCGTATAAAGTTTAGATTACTAACTAGCGCTTAAACATTTTTCTTCTACTTCTTTAATTCCTTAAACACCAAATAAACTGTCCCCTCACCTTTGGCTGATTCCACTCTCTCATACAGGAAATACGTGCTCGGTATTGCCGCACTCATAATCGTAGTCATTTATGTGCTACGATTATTCTCGTTGCAGCTACTCTCCGACGACTACCGTGCACGAGCCGATTCCAACGCCTTGATGCGCCGCATACAGTTTCCTGCTCGCGGAGCCATCACAGACCGCACCGGCAAGCTCCTCGTGTACAACCAACCAGCATATGATATAATGGTTGTCATGCAGGAACAGGACGGCGTGGACACATTAGGTCTGTGCCGCAGTCTCGGCATCACGCGGGAGTGGTACATCAAGCGAATGGACGAGATTAGGCACACCAAAGGCTATTCCCCCTACACCCAACAGGTGTTTATGAATCAGCTATCAATGGAGGAATTCAGCAACTTTCAGGAGAAACTCTTCCATTTTCGTGGCTTCTATATCCAGAAACGCAGTATACGTCAGTATTCCTATCCTTACGCCGCCCATCTCCTCGGCGACGTAGGTGAGGTAAACCAAGCCGATATAGATGCTGACGACTACTACCGCTCCGGCGACTACATCGGCACTCAGGGTGTGGAACGCAGCTACGAGCGTCAACTGCGCGGTATCAAGGGTTCCGAGATACTCATACGCGACGTCCACGGCCGCATTAAAGGGCGCTACCAGGACGGACGCTTCGACCAAAAGCCTATCCCCGGCAAGAACCTTACCCTCAGCATAGACCTCGAGCTCCAGAAGCTCGGCGAGCGCCTCATGCAGAACAAACTCGGCGCCATAGTGGCCATAGAGCCCTCCACCGGCGAGATACTTTGCATGGTTACCTCACCCACCTTCGACCCGCGCTCCCTCGTAGGTCGACAGCGTGGCAAGCGCCACAAGGAGCTTTCCCGTGACCCCATGAAACCCCTCCTCAACCGCGCCATCATGGGCACCTTCCCCCCGGGATCCACCTTCAAGACCTCACAGGCTCTCACATTCCTCCAGGAAGGAATCATCACGCCACAAACCGCCTATTCATGCTACCGCGGTTTCCACTACGGCCGCCTTAGGGTAGGTTGCCACGCCCACGGCTCCCCACTACCCCTCGTGCCCGCCATAGGAACATCCTGCAACGCCTATTTCTGCTGGGGCCTCTACCACATGTTCAACAACCGCGTCAAATACCACTCCACACAGGAAGCCATGACCACGTGGAAGGACTATATGGTCAGTATGGGCTTTGGCTACCGCCTCGGCGTAGACCTCCCCAGCGAGGCACGCGGTATGATCCCCAATGCCGACTACTACGACGAGCACTACCGAGGTTCTTGGAATGCACTCACCGTAATCCATATCGCCATTGGCCAGGCCGAAGTTACCCTCACGCCCTTGCAGATAGCTAACCTCGGCGCCACCATAGCCAACCGCGGCTGGTTCATCACACCACATATAGTTAAGGAGGTGCAGGATGACACCTTAGCCTCCGTCTACAGCAAGAAACGCTACACCAAGGTTTCGCGCACTAACTACGAGACCGTGGTCGACGGCATGGCACGCGCCGTCACGTCCGGCACCTGTCGGGGAGCAGCTTCCTCGCAGTATGTTGTCTGCGGCAAGACAGGCACCGCCCAGAACCGCGGCTACGACCACTCTGCCTTTATGGGCTTCGCTCCACGAGACAATCCCAAGATAGCCATCGCCGTATATGTTGAGAATGGCGGCTATGGTGCCCACTACGGCGTGCCCATCGGAGCGCTCATGATGGAGCAGTACATCAACGGACACCTCTCTCCCGCAAGCGAGAAGAAAGCCGAAGTATTCGCAAACCGACGAATCAATTACGGGGACTATGTGAGATAGTCAGCATTTAACAGTTGACCGGATTTTCCGACAAATCTGGACAATCTAGAAAGACAAAGCAAAAGAGTTCAAGATGGAAAAACAAAAGAGTGTCTTCGCCAGCATCGACTGGCTCACGATCCTCATCTATGCAGGCCTGCTCGTCTTCGGTTGGATGAGCATCTGCGGCGCGTGCTACGAATACGGACAGCCCCGCGACCTGCTGTCGCTCGCCTCCTTTGACACGCGCACGGGCATGCAGTTGGTGTGGATAGGCTCTTCCATAGTCCTAGGCGCCATAGTGCTGCTGCTCGACGACCGCATCTTCGACACCTTTGCCTACCTTATATACGGCGCACTCATCGTGCTGCTGTTCATAACACCCTTCTTAGCTCACGACATCAAAGGCTCGCTGTCGTGGATAAAGATTGGACCTTTCAGTTTGCAGAGCGCTGAGTTCGCTAAGTTCGCCACAGCCCTGGCATTGGCTAAGTTCATGAGTTCCTACGGGTTTAAGTTGCAAGGTTCGTGGAAGAATATGGCCATCAGCATCGGCATAATGATGCTACCCATGGTGCTCATTGTGATGCAGAAGGAGACTGGATCTGCCCTCGTGTACTTCAGCCTCTTCCTGATGCTCTACCGCGAAGGCATGCCCGGTTTCATCCTCTTCGCCGGCATATCTGCAGCTGCCTACGTAGTAATCGGTCTGCGATTCTCCGAGGTTCTGATTCTCTCTAATTCCACATGTTTGGGCGAGGTGCTCGTAATGCTTATGATAGTGATTTTCATCACAGCTCTTATCATCATCTATTGCAGGCCTGCCGCTCTTGCAGGCACCAACAGCGCTGTTGGACGCGATACACTGCGCCCTTACCATCGAGCTATGACTTCCACCCTCGGCTTAGCCCTGCCGCTGATGATAGCCATACTCGCCGCAGGCTATTTCCTTTTTCCTCTCATCACCGACCATCAACCCACCGAAGAACTGACAACCATCGACGTCCCCACCCCTAACAGCGAGGAGGCTGGCGGAGAGACCGCCATCACCATGGCAGAGACAGCGGGGAACGCTGCCATCGCACCCGAAGAGGCCTTGCCTTCAATATCAGAAGAGGAAAACAAGGAGAATAGCCCCTCATTTCTCAGTTCCATACTCTCTACCCTCCACTTCTCCACATTCAACCTGTCTCCCCTACTCATCATCATATGCGTATTATTGGCTCTGCGCCTGTTTTGGATAGGCTTCACCAGTCAGCTATACCGCTATGCCTACATAGCTTTGTTTGCGTTGGCATCGATGACGGTGTTCTTCTCGGCCAACCTCCTTGTTGACCACCTGGCGCCCCACCAACAAAAACGCATACAAGTGCTATTAGGTTTGCAGGACGACCCTAATGGTGTGGGCTACAACGTCATCCAAGCCAAGATAGCCATCGGCTCAGGCGGCCTTGAGGGCAAAGGCTTCCTAAACGGCACCCAGACGAAGCTTAAATATGTGCCTGAGCAGGAGACCGACTTCATTTTCTGCACCGTAGGTGAGGAACAAGGGTTCATTGGCTCCACCGCTGTGCTCATATTGTTCCTACTCCTGATGTGGCGCCTCATAAGCGTGGCAGAACGACAGCCATACGCTTTCGGCCGTGTCTACGGCTACTGCGTCTTCTCCATTATCTTCTTTCACGTACTTATTAACGTGGGTATGGTGCTCGGCCTGATGCCCGTCATTGGCATCCCCCTACCCTTCTTCAGTTATGGCGGCTCATCCCTCTGGGGCTTCACTCTTCTCCTCTTCATCTTCCTCCGCATTGATGCCGGCCGCTCGCGGTATCAAAGAAAGTAATGGTTGAGGATTCTTGTAATCCCCTATCGGGTGAAGGTGAGGTGATTTTTCGCAATTAGTGTAAACAAAGAATTAGAATAATTCGTTGTAAGAAGGAATGGTCGGAAACAAAACGAAGCGCTTTGGATGGAAGCGCTTCGTTTTGTTTAGTATCGTGCTATGTATTAGAGAATCTGATGATACAGGTCGATAATGTCCTGCTTGGTGACGGGGCGCGGGTTGCCTGGCGTGCAAACATCATTGATGGCTTGTTCGGCCAATGCCTCGATGTCCTGCTCGGTGATGCCGAGGTCAGTGAGGCGTTTGTTGGTGCCGACGAGTGCACTCAGATCCTCTATGGCCTTGCAGGCTGCTTCTGCAGCTTCGTCGGTAGTCATCGAGGGTTGATAGACGCCACAGGCCTTGGCAATCTCAACGTATTTTTCCTTGGCGGCCGGCATATTGAAACGCATGACCGTGGGCAACAGCATGGCACAAGCCACGCCATGGGGAACATCAAAGAGAGCGCTTAAAGGATGAGCCATGCCGTGGTCCACACCAAGACCTACGTTGGAGAATGCCATGCCGGCCACGTATTGAGCCACGGCCATACCATCGCGACCAACAGGATTCGTAGGCTCACTGACGGCCACAGGCAAGTATTTGTAGATCATCTCGATAGCCTTGACCTCGAACATATCGCTCAGTTCCCAGGCAGCCTTGGTGATAAGGCCCTCGATGGCATGAGTCATAGCATCCATACCGGTTGCTGCAGTGAGGCTCTTAGGCAATGAATACATCAGTTCAGCATCGATGATAGCCACGCAGGGTATGTCGTTGGGGTCTACACAGACCATCTTGGCCTGGCGTGCCTCATCAATAATGACATAGTTGATGGTGGTCTCAGCTGCTGTGCCTGCCGTGGTTGGCAGCGCAATGATGGGAAGCGACTTCTTCTTGGTGTCTGCCACACCCTCGAGCGAAATGATATCACTGAACTCGGGGTTGTTTACCACGATGCCAATACCCTTGGCGGTGTCCATTGAGGAGCCGCCGCCTATGGCAACGATGAAGTCGGCCTGAGCACGCTTGCAAGCCTCGATGCCGTTCTTTACGTTTGTAACGGTGGGATTAGGTTTTACATCGTCGAAGATATCATAAGCTATACCGGCCTCGTCCATGACATCGAGCACTTTCTTTGCCACGCCAAACTGCATAAGACCTTTGTCGGTCACTACGAGAGCTTTCTTGAAACCGAGTCGTTTCACTACGCCCGGCAGCTCCTTGCGGGCACCTGGGCCGAAGTACGATACTTCGTTGAGGATAAATCTGTTTACCATAGTTAGTCTTAGTTTTTATAAGGTGATGAATAATGTAAGGTAAGCCTTTACTGCTTGAGCAATGAGAAATAAGTATCAAGGAGCTGCTTGGCAGCTACGAAGGAGGTCTTCTGGCCGGCAAGAACGGTTTCCTCGGCACGTGGCAGAAGCCCTTCGATGGTGGGGTTCTGGAAGAAGCCGTTGCGCAACTGCTCGTTGATGCTCTCGTACATCCAGTACTTGGCTTGCTCGGCACGGCGATGTTCGAAATAGCCGTTAGCCTTGACAAAGTCAACATACTCGAAGATCATATCCCACACTTCCTTGATGCCGAGGCCATAGAAGCCTGAGTAGCAGAGCACCTTGGGCGTCCAACCGCTCTCGGGCATAGGAAAGAGATGGAGGGCGTTGCGGAACTGGCGCGCCGCCAACTGACAGGCGTCAACATTGTCACCGTCGCATTTGTTGATGACGATGCCGTCGGCCATCTCCATTATTCCGCGTTTGATGCCCTGCAACTCATCGCCCGTTCCAGCGAGTTGGATGACTAGAAAGAAGTCGACCATAGAATGGCAGGCCGTCTCGCTCTGTCCTACACCTACGGTCTCAACGAATATCTTGTCAAAACCGGCAGCCTCACACAGGATGATGGTCTCACGCGTCTTGCGTGCTACGCCGCCGAGGGAGCCTGCCGAGGGGCTAGGACGTATGAACGAGTCGGGGTGCACACTGAGCTTTTCCATGCGCGTCTTGTCACCGAGAATAGAACCCTTGGTCTTCTCTGACGAGGGATCGATGGCGAGCACGGCAAGACGGCCGCCAGTACGCTCGAGGACGTGAATGCCGAACTCGTCGATACTGGTGCTCTTACCTGCACCGGGCACACCGCTTATACCTATGCGTACGCTCTTGCCACTATATGGCAGGCAACGCTCTATCACTTCCTGTGCTATTGCTTGGTGATCGGGGTTAGTGCTCTCGACTAGCGTCACGGCCTGACCAAGTATGGTGACATTGCCCTTGAGGATGCCTTCGACATAGTCGGCAGCGGTAAGGCGGCGGCGGGCAAAACGACCGCGCTGCAGGTATGGATTGACTATTGAGGGTTGCTCTACGCCGTCGTTGACGGTGAGCCCTTTGTATTCACTACTATTCTCGGGATGTAGCATAGAAAGAGAAGACTTTTGGCTGATCAATGTTTGCAAGTTAGGATGGTCTTTGGGTGCCTCGGATCATCGGTGATGATGAGAACTCGCGGTTCTTTCTTCTGTCGATGGAGACGTTCAGCATCGAGCGTGACCACGAGCTTGGCCTTGCCATCGGGTTTAATCTTGCGCTCGGACAGTTTCACGGTGAGAGCGTTGCCGTAGACTTGCACACTATACACGGTGAGAGGTGTCTGACCGGCATTGCCTATGGTTATCGTTTGCTTAACCTTGCCATGGTGCTTCTGCAACTGCGGAGCGAAGTCGATAGTATCGGCCTCCACTATGAGGGCGGGAGCCTTCGTCATCTGCTCGGCAGTGCGCTTTGGCAACTTAGGCAACAAAACGGCTGAGATGTCTATCTCGTTGTCGGAACTGACCTTGTCGCCCAACTGACGTGCCATGTAAATGGTAGTCTGGGTGAGGCCGTAGCCCAGCAAACGCTCTGTGTTGAGTTTGAGCGCGATGCGCCCTACGCGCCCAGCAGCCAACTGTTCGGGATGGTAAGTGGCCGTGAGGTATGAGGGCAGGTGCATAAGCTGAGGTCGCAAAGTGTTGCGTGTGTTGTTGAGCACCATGATGTTAGCCTCAGGGCGGTCGCCCATGTTGACGTCGTCAAACTCAATGTCGGCCGTGGACAACTTCACTGTGCCCATATCAACTGGGAAGGTTCCACTATAATCGGAAGCATCGGCAACCACGCGCCCTTGGAACGTGAGGTATAGAGGTTCGGAAGTGCCATCGGCATATACCTCTATCTCCTTCTGGAAGGTACCCAGGGTGCGGGCATCGAAGATGGCTGTGAGCTCTACTGCCTCGCCTGCCGGAATAGGCGCGGTGGGACATTTCACCTGAGTGCAGCCGCACGAAGGCACCACGGAAGTAATGCTCGTGGCTGCATTACCACGATTGACGAGGCGGTAAGTGAGGGTGCGAGGCGACTGATAGAGTATCTCTCCCACGTTCAGCACCTCACTCTCAGCCACCAGACGACCTTGAGCTAGCATCCCAGTAGGCAGCAGCGCTGCCAGACACACATTAATTATAATAGAAATACGTCTCATTTCTTCTTTGATAGTTTCAATTTCACCGCTGCCACACCTTCGTTGGTAGGCACTACGGGACGTATGGTGCCGTCGGCATTGAAGTACATGCGGTCGATACAGGTCTGACGGTGAAAACCGGGACCTGCCGACTTGTCAAGGTACTGGGCATTAATGCGATGATATACGATGTACCACTCGTCGGTGCCGGGCAATTGCATCACGCTGTTATGCGCAGGACCGTAGATGCCAGCCTCTGGACGTTGGATGAGGATTACGGGGTTGACTGCAACCTCGATAGGTCCTAGGGGCGATTTGGAAGTGCCGTAAGCTACGTGATAGTTGGGCGAGCCTGTGTCGTCGACACTCCAAAGGAAATAATACAATCCATTGCGGAAGAAAACATAAGGGGCTTCACGATATGCATAGTCGGCCAAGCTGCCGCCTTCGGGTGTAAGCACGGTGGTAGTACCAGGCACAATACTCATCATATCAGCTCCCAGTTCGGCACCGGCCATGTAACCATTGCCCCAATATAGGTAATCCTTATTCGACACGGGATCATGAAACACGTCGACGTCAATCTGCTGACCTCCGCGCACACCCTCTGGACGGTCGTTGACAAGTGGACGGCCGAGGTCGCGGAACGGCCCTGTTGGCTTATCAGCCACGGCTACACCTATGGCCTTGCGATTGTTTTCGGGGTTATGACCGGAATAGTAGAAATAGTAGCGCCAACTTACGCCTACGCGTTTCTCAATAATACATGGGGCCCAGGCGTTACCTACAGCCCACGGCACCTGCTTAGTGGCAAGGTCAAGGATAATACCTTCATGCTTCCAGTCGACGAGGTCAGCCGAGGAGAAGGCTGTGAAATAATAGCCTCCCCATCCCGGAGCGCCGTCGGTAGTGGAATAAATGTAGAAGCGGCCCGTCTGCTCACTGAAGAGCACTTCAGGGTCGGCATGGAACTCTGGAAGGATAGGATTTCCACTCATGCGAATAACCTTCTTCGCTGCTAACGAAGACACGGCAAGGAGCAGAATAACTAATGTACAAAGCTTACGCATATTACTTAATGGTTTATGTTTATTCTAACTATTGGTTAATGACAAGCGAACGCTCTGCCTTACAATGGCGGCGTGAAACGACGGCCTCAACTCTCCCTGTAGTAGTCGAGCATCTCGAAGATGTCCTCACGGGTAGCGACCTGATTGATACGAATATCGCCGGGAACTGCCAGCAAGGTCATGTTGATACGGCCTGCCTCGTTCTTCTTGTCGTGGGTCATGAACTCGAAGAGGCGGTCATAGAGTTTGCAGTCGAGTGGGAATCGACCATAGGTCTCACTGACGAAGTGCTCAACCTGATGAAACAATTCGGCAGGAAAACCGCAACGAGTGACGCTGAGGTATAATTCACATACCAAGCCCCATGCCACGGCATAGCCGTGGAGTACCGCGTGTTGCTGCTCCAGAGCGAGGCTCTCGAAGGCATGACCTACGGTATGCCCGAGGTTCAAGGCCTTACGCAATCCATGCTCGTGCGGATCCTCGGCCACGATGCGCTCCTTAACCTTAATGCTGCGAGCTACAAGGTCTGCCAGGGCAGAGTAATCGACATCGAAGATATCGAAGGCAAGGAGCTCGGCGGCATCGGCAGCAGAGCTTATAAGCCCATGCTTGAGCATCTCTGCATAACCGCTACGCAGGTTCTGGGCATCGAGGGTGCGCAGGAAATCGGTATTGATAATCACCGCTTCAGCTTCGCGAAACACGCCTATCTCGTTCTTCAGTCCACGGAAATTAATGCCTGTCTTGCCGCCTACACTGGCATCGACCATAGCAAGAAGCGTGGTCGGGATATTGGCAAAGGTGATGCCTCGTTTGAAGGTTGCTGCTGCAAAACCGCCAAGGTCTGTAACCATGCCTCCACCAAGATTGAGGAGCATGGAATGGCGTGTAGCTCCACGCTGCCCAAGTTCCTGCCACACATAAGCGAGCGTGTCAAGCGTCTTGGCCTCGTCAGTAGCTCCGATGGTGATTATCTCGGCAGCGCCACGTGCCAAGGGACGGCCTTCGGCATCTGTTCCCTCGATGAAATGGGCTTTTTCTATCAAAGGTAGACATTGCTCACGTGTAGTTTCATCTACGAGCACGAACAAGCGGTCGGGTTGCTGGAGCTCGACTACGGCTGCCAAATCGGCATGAAGGTTATGGCTGATGATGATATCCTGCATGACGTTTACTTAACCTTCCACACGATGATGGCCCAAAGGATGTACCAAAGGATAACGGCAGCTATCACGCTGACGCCAAGCCAATGATAACCCAGGAACAGGATTACGAGTGCCACAGCCAGGAAGGCATATTTCACGCGATTCTCCTCCCAACCCAAGGTCTTGAACTTTAGCGCGAACAAAGGCACTTCGGCAATGAGGAAGAAGCAGAACATAAGCATGAACAGGAACAGCCACATGGCATTAAAACGAGGAGAAGCCAGAAAGGCGCCCTGCCCGACTATGAGCGAAGCCCAAAAGAGGGCGTTGGCAGGCGTTGGCAAACCTATGAAGCTCGAGGTCTGACGCGCGTCGGTATTGAACTTGGCAAGGCGCAAAGCCGAGAACGCAGCCACGAGGAATGCGGTGTATGGCAGATAGGGAGCCAAAGGCTGCATCCACTCGGGATAGACGACCATGCCGAAGAGCTGGAAAATCATTGCCGAGGGTGCCACACCGAAGGTGACGATGTCAGCGAGGGAATCAAGTTCCTTGCCTATGGGGCCGCTTATGTTCAGGGCACGAGCCACCATTCCATCGAGGAAATCGAAGGCTGCACCGCATAGAATCATTACCAATGCCCAGGTGAAGTGGCCATGGAAGGCCGCACCTGTAGCCATACAACCTGAGATGAGGTTGCACAGAGTGAGGATGTTGGGGAGATTAAAGAGCATATTATAAAAGAATGAACGTGTAAGCCTTAAATGAAAAACCCTCAAGGGTTGTAGTCATAACCCTCAAGGGCTTTGGTCGTAACCCTCAAGGGTTGTCAAGAACCCTTGAGCTGTCGGTATGCATAACCGTGGACGATATGTCTTCGTCGGCTCGGGTTCGATATGTCTGATACCCGGCCGCTACTGCTCTGCGAGGTGAGCGATGATGGTCTCGTTGCCGGTGGCTCGCTGCCCTACGTGCACTTTGACATCGGCATCTACGGGCAGATAGAGGTCTACGCGCGAGCCGAACTTAATGAAGCCCAGATGCTCGTCGATGTAGCACTCCTCATCGGGGTTAACGTAAGTGACGATACGTCGGGCTACGGCACCAGCCACCTGGCGCACGAGTATCTGAGTGCCTTGCGGCGTTTCTATGATTACCGTAGAGCGCTCATTATCTGTGCTGGCTTTAGGCAGCCAAGCAGCCTGGAAACGACCGTTCTGATGGTTAACGCTGCGCACCGTGCCATCGACAGGTACCCAGTTGGCATGAACGTTGAACAAGCTCATGAAGATGCTCACCATGATGCGGCGGTCGTGGAAATACTCGTTTTCCTCGACCTCCTCTACGACCACCACCCGGCCGTCGCAAGGTGCTATGACCACGCTATCAGTGTCCTCTGTGAAAAGACGTATTGGGCAACGGAAGAAATTGACCATTACGAGGTACACCACTGCACAGGCTATCACAAGGCCAAGAAACCAAGGGCTCGAAAAGCCCATTGCCCAACCCATTAGCAGGCAAAACGCAGCCAGACAAACGGCACCCCATATAAGAGTCGTGGTGCCTTCACGGTGTAAACGTATGTTTTTCCTAATCTTTTTTAGCGGCTTTACCATAGATTTTCTGTTTTTCACGACAAAAGTAAACAATATTTATAAAGCAGCAAAAAAAACAACGTCTTTTTTGGTAGTTTGCCAAAAGAAACGTACTTTTATGCCCGAAAACTGAACCTTATGCATAATTTCATACACTTACACGTTCATACTCAATACTCTCTGCTCGACGGACAGGCAAGCATACCGAAGCTTGTGGAGAAAGCCATTGCCGACGGGATGCCTGGCATGGCCATTACCGACCATGGAAACATGATGGGCATCAAGGAGTTTTTCAACTACGTGAAGAAGCGCAACGGCAAACTCAAGGAAGAAGGACGCGAGCCGTTCAAACCCATCTTCGGATGCGAGATGTATGTAGCTTTCCGCTCACTCTACGACAAGGACAAGGATCGCGGCGACAACACACGCTACCACCTTGTAGTGCTGGCCAAGAACGAGACGGGCTACCACAACCTCATCAAGCTGGTATCGAAATCGTGGGTCGATGGTTTCTACACTCGTCCGCGCACTGACCACGACGAGCTTAAGAAGCACGCCGAAGGTCTCATCGTATGCTCAGCATGCCTCGCCGGTGAAGTGCCGCGGTTCATCCTCAACGGCGACATCGAAGAGGCTGAGCGGCGCATCGAATGGTACAAGAGCGTCTTTGGCGAGGATTACTACCTTGAGATTCAACGTCACGAGGTTCGTGATCCAAACCAACGCGCCAACCGCGAGACATTCCCGTTACAGCAGCAGGCTAATTCCGTGATTCTGGAGCTGGCTAAAAAACACGGCGTTAAAGTGGTGTGCACCAACGATGTACACTTCGTAGACGAGGACAATGCCGAAGCTCACGACCGTCTAATCTGCCTCGGCACCAACCGCGACCTCGACGATCCTAAACGCATGCTTTATACCAAGCAGGAATGGTTCAAGACCACGTCAGAGATGAATGCCATCTTCGCCGATGTGCCCGAGGCGCTCGACAATACACTCGAGGTACTCAACAAGGTAGAGACTTACAGCATCGACCATGGACCTATAATGCCTAACTTCCCCATTCCCAAGTCGTTCGGCACCGAAGAGGAGTACCACCAGCGATACACCGACCAACAACTGTACGACGAGTTCACACACGACGAAAACGGCAATGAGGTCTGCACCCCCGCTGATGCTGAGAAGAAAATCAAAAGCCTCGGAGGCGTGGACAAACTCTACCGCCTCAAGCTGGAAGCAGACTACCTCGAACACCTCACTATAACAGGCGCCAAGAGGATTTACGGCGACCCGCTCAGCAAGGACGTACTGGACCGCATCCGTTTCGAACTTCACGTGATGAAGACGATGGGCTTCCCCGGATACTTCCTCATCGTGCAGGATTATATCAATGCCGCACGTTACGAACTCGGGGTAAGCGTAGGACCAGGGCGTGGCTCGGCGGCAGGCAGCGTAGTAGCCTACTGCCTTGGCATCACCAAGGTCGACCCTATCAAATACGACCTCCTGTTCGAGCGTTTCCTCAACCCCGACCGTATCTCACTACCTGATATCGACGTCGACTTCGACGACGACGGACGCGGAAAGGTGCTCTCGTGGGTGACACAGAAATATGGTGAAAACAACGTGGCGCATATCATCACTTATGGCACCATGGCCACGAAACTCGCCATAAAAGACGTGGCGCGAGTGCAGAAGGTGCCATTGGACATCAGCAACGCGCTATGCAAAGCCATCCCCGACCGCCTGCCTGACGACGAGAAAGGCAACGCGCGAAAGATGAACCTTCAGAACGTGCTCGCTTGTGTGCCGGAGGTACAACAAGCAGCCACGTCGCCAAACGAAGTCCTGCGCAACACAATACGCTTTGCCCTCATGCTCGAAGGTAACGTGCGCAATACGGGCGTGCACGCATGCGGAGTAATTATATGTCGCGATGATGTCAGCGATTGGGTGCCCGTATCAACCGCCGATGACAAGGATACTGGCGAGAAACTCATCTGCACCCAGTATGAAGGCTCGGTCATCGAGGAGACAGGACTCATAAAGATGGACTTCCTCGGACTTAAGACGTTAAGTATTATCAAGGAAGCGATCAAGAACATACACTACAGTCTCGGCATAGACATAGACATCGACCTCATTGACATCGAAGACCCCGCAACCTATCAACTCTATTGCGACGGGCTGACCACCGGCACCTTCCAGTTTGAATCGGCAGGCATGCAGAAATACCTGCGCGAGCTGCAGCCATCGACCTTCGAGGACCTCATAGCCATGAATGCCCTCTACCGCCCCGGACCTATGAAATACATCCCCGATTTCATCAACCGTAAGCATGGCCGGGCACCAGTAGAGTACGACATCCCCTGCATGGAGAAATACCTGAAGGACACCTATGGCATCACTGTCTATCAGGAGCAAGTGATGTTGTTATCGCGCCAACTTGCCAACTTCTCACGCGGTGAGAGCGATACCCTGCGCAAGGCTATGGGTAAGAAGCTCAAGGACAAACTGGATCATATGAAGCCCAAGTTCGTCAAGCAAGGGCAGGAGAACGGCCACGACCCCGACAAGTTGGAGAAGATTTGGAGCGACTGGGAAGACTTCGCTTCTTACGCCTTCAATAAGAGTCATGCAACATGCTACTCGTGGGTAGCCTACCAGACGGCTTGGCTCAAAGCCAACTTCCCCGCCGAATACATGGCTGCCGTGATGAGCCGAAGCATCGACAACATCTCTGAAATCACTAAACTCATGAGCGAGTGCAAGGCTCTCGGGCTGAACTGCCTGGGGCCCGACGTCAACCATAGTCGACATAAGTTCAGCGTCGACAGCGACGGAAACATTCGTTTCGGTCTCGGTGCCATCAAGGGGTTAGGTGAGAGTGCTGCAGATGCCATCATCAGCGAGCGCGATGCCAACGGCCCCTTCACCAGTGTCTTCGACCTTGTTCAACGCGTGAACATCTCCGCCGTCAAGCGTAGCGGTTTTGAAAGCCTCGCTGTAAGCGGCGCCCTCGACACCTTCAAGGGAATTACGCGCGAACAATATTTCGGTCGCAACATCAAAGGTGAACCATTCATCGACACACTCATCCGCTTCGGACAGCTCTATCAGGAGGCGAAACATTCGGCTGAGGCATCGCTTTTCGACGATTTCAACGAAGTGGAAGTGAAAACGCCCGATATCCCCACTGAATACGAGCAATGGAGCCAGTTCGAGAAATTGAACAAGGAGCGCGACCTCATCGGTATTTACCTATCGGCACACCCTCTCGACGACTACGCCATCATTCTCAAAGATGTCTGCACCACACGACTCAACGAGCTTGACCAGAAGGAGCGCTGGGTGAATCAGGACATCACCTTCGGAGGCATCGTCACTGGTATCCGTCAGGGCGTAGGCAAAAGTGGCCAGCCTTACGGCATCGTGACCATCGAGGACTTCGCGGGCTCCGGGGAGCTGCCTCTATGGGGCGAAGCCTGGGCTTCATGGGCTAATTTCATGAGCGAAGGGAACGCCATCTTCGTTAATGCCAGTGTTCAGCCAGGCAAGTACAATGCCAACCGTATCGAAATCAAGGTCAACAAGGTGCAGTTTCTTGTTGATGTCAAGGATGACCTCATAAAGAACATCACAATTTCCATGCCGCTCAGCAGCGTCAGCGAGGACTTTGTGCTCACGCTCAATGAGATGTTCGACAACAACCCCGGCAACGCCGACCTGTACTTCCACATTCTCGACCCCGAGGGAAAGATGAACGTCAAGCTGCACAGCAGGACAAAGAAAATCACCGTAAACCGACAGCTCATAGAACTCATTGAGGGCAACGACGAAATGTCATACAAAATCAATTCGGAATAGCAGGCACTCTGGCATTACTTTTGCACATATAGGAATACATTATTAACCATTTAACAATATCTGTCATTATGGCACTTCAAATCACAGACAGCAATTTCAGCGAACTGCTTGCCCAGGGCAAGCCTATGATTGTGGACTTCTGGGCTACCTGGTGCGGCCCCTGCAAGAAAGTAGGTCCTTACATTGAACAACTGGCCGAGGAATATGGCGATCAGGCTATCATCGGCAAAGTCGACGTAGACGAGAACACCGATCTGCCCATGCAGTTCGGCGTGCGCAACATCCCCACCATCCTCTTCATCAAGGACGGTCAGGTAGTAGACAAGCAAATAGGAGCCGTGCCCAAGGCTACGCTCGAGGACAAGCTCAAAGCCATTCTCTAAACCATTAATTATTGCATCATGGAAGAAGATTTCCTCGCCCAAGCAGAAGATGATGTCCGTACGGTGGAATTCATCAGGGCATACCTGCCGCAGGAGGTGAAAGACCGTTTCACCGACGATGACCTCTTCTATTTCATCGACCTGTTGGCCGACTACTATGTCGAGAGCGGACTCATAGACCAGGAGCCCGACGAAGACGGCTACGTCAACATCGACACCGAAGCCATTGCCAAGGCCATTGCCGAGCGTGCCATGAAGGACAAGTACGGCACCTTCGACCCCGAAGACCTCATCTGGGTGGTTCAGGGCGAATTGGAATATGGCGAACAAGGCGAATAAGCTATAACTAAAGAAGGTCACCTCTGCAGGTGACCTTCTTTTTTTTATATCAGAACCTTAAGCGTAATTGCACGCCCAGCTCCACGGGCCGAGAGTATTGCGCAAATCCACGCTTCATCGTCTCGAAGTAGAAAGTCTGATAACGTGTTGACAAAATATTGGAGGCATAGAGCGACAGCTCTGTGCCTTTCTTCACTACGCTCAGCCGCGCGTTCAAGGCTCCGGCAAAGTTTTGCCATGCGTTGTTGACCTCTGTCCAGTAGATGCGCCCGGCGCCACGGTAATCGGCATGCAGCTTCACAGCATCGAGCCATGCGCTGATTGGCAAATCCCACTGCTGCGTTGCGCCCACAGATAATGTGTGACGCGGCACAAAAGGAACAAAGGTATCGCGATCATCGTCGCGGAACTTGGCATGAGTAAAGCCATAGGCGGCATCTAACGAGAGACCTTCGGTGACAATGGCGCGCAGACTGACCTCCGTTCCGAGACTGCGACTCTTGCCTGAATTGACCGTTACACGGCCCAAACCGCCATCTGTCATCTTCGACACCTGTTGATCACGCGTATCCATGAGGAAAGCCGACACATCAGTCTGCAAGCGGGAATCGAATAAATTAAAATGTCCGCCGAGCTCGAAATTCCACGACGATTCAGGTTTATACCACGTGGCGGCCTTCACGTCGACGGGCTGATCCTTCGACATCTTAGTCAGGATATCCTCCACCGTGGCCTTTGCTATATCAGGCATCGACGGCTGTTCGCGCACCACAGGCAACGTAACATCGGTCACATTCTTTAATATACGCGTCTGCATACGGCTTTGCAGCAGATCGCTGAACATCTGAATATTAAAACCTCCGCTGCGATAACCACGCGACAGGCTGGCATAGACCGAGGAGCGCTGCAAGGCAGATGTCGCTGGCAGAACATATTGCAGCGTCAGCTTAGGCAGGAACTGCAGATAATGGTCCGACAACTTATCCTGAAGCTGGTCGCTGACATCAAAATGCGACTCTGGCACAAGCGTCATGCCATCGCGCACACTGCCATCGGGATATGTGAGCCGCCCGCCAAGAGAGTAGGTCTGATGAAAACCGTACCACGTATGGTAGTCGAGGTTCATGTGTTCGTAGTCGAGACGCAAACCGGCTGCGAGGTTCAGGCCCAGGACACCGAACAGGTTATTCAGCGAACTCTGGTGAAAGATGGCGAAGTTTGTTGCCGGCGTGTCATACGTCCCCGGGAAAGCGAGGCTGGAGCCATGAATCTTATTGTTGAAGGCAAAGCTCATCGTGTAGCCGTCGCCTGGGATGGTAGGCATATACCTGTTGGCCATGCCGTTGACGAGGCCGTTGAGCCAACCGAGGCCGTCCTCGTGAAACTCCACGGGCCCGTCGGTACTCGTCCACTGTTGCAAAGCAGCCAGTCCGAAGAGCCAAGTGTAGTTAAACCGCCATGCATTCATCAACATTGCCGACCTGTTCTTCAGGATTATCTCCTCGGAAAGCGTATTGATATTTTGCTTCTGCATCAGCGTGTACAGGTTCACATCCGTGAAGTCCTGGTCGAGGCTCATCTTGTCGTGCAGGTGCTGGAAACCGGTAACGCTTGACAGTAGCACTTTCTCCCACGTCTTGTCTATCGTCAGGCCTGCATTAGTCAGGTTACGCCGGTATCCGCTGCGGTTATCGTATGCGATATGTCCTACGGCTGTTGTCGGGTCAGGTGTAGTCGGAACGCCCACAGTACCCAGGTACTCATACGGATACCCACCTTGTTTCAGCCATTCGTGGCTCACGGTTAGGTCGAAGTTGAGAGTGCTGCTCGGTTTGAAGATAAAGCGCATGCGCGTACCTAAATCCTTACTGTCGTCGATATGCTCATCGCCGCGGGCTTCGTTGCGGAAGTAGCCATCACCGATGTCACCGAAGAGATGACCGCTGAAGGCAAAGCGCTCGCTGATACGGTGGTAGTGTGTGAGATTCAGACGATAGCGCCCGAAGCCGCCTCCGTCGTTGCGACCGTCCTGAGCCTTGCCCACCACATGGCTGCCGTCGAAGATGATATCGGTGCCCTGGTACTGCATCGGATTCTTAGTGAACACGCGAATAACGCCGCCCATGGAGTTGCGCCCGTAGAGCGTGGACTGCGAACCGCGCAGCACATCAATGCGGTCTACATTGGCGAAGTTGAAATCGTAGCTCGCGGCCGATACCTGCGGCACGCCGTCGACATAGAGGGCCACCGCTGGCGTACCTATTCTGGAACCCACGCCGCGTACATATATACCCGTAGTGAGGTTGGAGCCGTAGTTGGGGATGAAGAGGTTAGGCACCGTGGCCGAGATATCCTTTACGTCGACGATGCCTCGTTCGTGCATGGCGTCCTGCGACAACGATGTCGACGAGAGTGGCTGCTGGCGCAGACGCTGGCTCTCCTTTGGCGTTGACACCACCACGATTTCCTCAATGTCGGTAGTCCTCAAGGAATCCGCCACATCAGTAGTAAACAATGCAAATACTGCTGCTAATATCAAGTGCATAGACTAATCACTATTTGTAAAAACGCTGCAAAGGTACAACAAAAGCCAAAGTTAATGAAAGGAAAATTAGTAATTCTGCACTTAAAAAAACTTAATTTAGCTAAACGGATAACATCAGTGAAAAGAATTATAGTACCTTTGCGCCGTTAAAAAAACAGAACATAAACAACAATTATAACCAATTCAAAAAAACACAGCACCACTATGAAAAAGAGTTTCGCACTCATTGGGCTTGTCATTCTGGCCTGCGCGGCCTTCGTCGTAAGCTGCGACGATGATGAGCCTACGAAAGTACCGGAAGAGTCACTCCTCATCAACGACTATCAAGGTCTCACCATTGGCAGCAGCCAACACTTCCAAGGGCTCGTTGACCCCGAACGCCAGACGGACATCGTCACCGTGGCGGCCAGCACCGTCAACAGTTCCAATTTCGACGTCACTTACGACAGCCCTTATTGGGGCAAGGCCACTTTCAAGAACGTGAAGGGCACAAAGTACGCCAACGCATGGACATTCTCTGATGCCGAAGGCGTCATCAGCATGCCTCGCCGCACACCCGGAACAACAGAAGTGACCTACAACGAATACCCCGCTACGCTCACCAACAGCCAGGTGGTGCTCTCAACAGGCAAGGGAGACGTTACGACGGCTACATTCACCGTCAATGCCAACCTGGGCGAACGCGCAGGTATCTACACCCTGCTGTTCACCTCGCCCAAACCTGAACTCAAATAAGAGCGTCAGAAACGTTCCCGGTATTTACCCTCGTCTTTGTCTTCGAGCATCGAGAGGTAAGATTGATAACGGCTCTCGGCAATCTCGTGATTGTCGAGGGCTTTCTTTATTGCGCACCCCGGTTCGTGGGTATGTGTGCAGTTGCCGAAGCGGCACTGGCGGCCTATGGCGAATATCTCGCGGAAATAGTGCGACACCTCCTCACGCTCGAAATCGAAGGTGCCGAAACCGCGGATACCCGGCGTATCAATGATGGAGCCGCCGCCCGGCAGGTCAAACATCTCCGAGAAGGTGGTCGTGTGCTGCCCTTGGTCGTGTGCCTCGCTTAGTTCTGCCGTTTTGGCACATGCCTCGGGCACGAGCCTGTTGAGCAATGTCGATTTGCCTACGCCACTGTTGCCGCTGAAAAGCGTTGTCTTGCCGCGAAGGTCGGCAACCAGGGCCTCCAGGCCCTCGCCAGTTACTGCCGAAACGGCATGACAGGCATACCCAAGCATGCGGTACAGATTCATCAATGCATCAAGATAGCTACGGTCGGCCTCATCGTAGATATCTACCTTATTAATAATGAGCACCACAGGCACTCGATAAGCCTCTGCCGAAGCTATGAAACGGTCGATAAACGTGGTCGACGTCTCGGGATGGGCAATAGTAATGACCAACCCCGCCAAATCTACGTTGGCAGCTATGATATGGCTCTGTTTCGACAGGTTAGAAGCCCGCCTGATGATATAGTTGCGGCGGTCGCAGATCTCGGTGATAAGAGCCGTAGGCAAACCCGACTCAGGGGCATCGGTCACCGCCGCCGTAGGCTTCACCTCCACGCGGTCGCCCACGGCAACGGGGTTCGTGGAGCGTATACCCCTCAGGCGGAAGTTGCCCTTGACCTTGCACGCAAGAAGCTGGCCGTCGTCCGTTCGAACGTCGTACCAGCTTCCCGTGTTTCTTACTACAAGGCCCTGCATTACATCATTTACACAGTCATGATCTCCTTCTCCTTGGCAGCGAGAAGGTCGTCAATCTGCTTGATGTATTTGTCGTGTAGCTTCTGCAGCTCGCTCTCGCCGTCTTTCTGGAAGTCCTCGCTCAGTCCGTCCTTCACGGCTTTCTTGAGTTGTTCGTTGCCGTCGCGGCGGGCATTGCGCACGCTCACCTTAGCCTGCTCGCCCTCCTTGCCGCACTGTTTGTTGAGTTGCCTGCGTCGCTCCTCGGTGAGGGGCGGGATGCCTATGCGTATTATCTCGCCGTTGTTCTCGGGCATAATACCCAGATCGCTGTTGATGATAGCCTTCTCGATGACTTTGAACATATTCTTGTCCCAAGGCTTGATGGCTATGGTGCGTGCGTCGGGTGTGGTCACAGCGGCGCAGTTGTTGATAGGTACCATGGCACCGTAGTTGTCTACACGGATACCATCCAACAGTTTCACATTAGCTTTTCCGGCACGTATGCGCGCCAGTGAATCCTCAAGGTACATCACGGCTTCTTCCATACGTTCTTCGGCGCTGGAAAGGATTTCTTTGTATTCTGCCATGTTTCTATAGTTTTAAAGTTGTAAATACTCAGTTAAAGGCACTTATTGGGCACAAAGATAAGCGTTTTCATTGACTCGCAATGCCTTTTCATGGAAAAATAAGGTTAAAAAAGAAAAAAAGTTCAAGTTATAGCGGCTCTTCGTCAAACTTATTTCTATATTTGCAACCGAAAAATATTGTATATGACCGAAGTTGACCGACAAATTCGCCATTGGCTTGAGCAACTTGCGCCCATCACTCTCGATGAGATGAGCGGCATAAAGCTCATGAACCGCACCGACACCAAGTTCGTCACCAACAAGCAGAAGCTGGCCGAACTGCTGGAACTAGTGCAAGGGAAGTATTTTGCCCAGCAGATAGGCGACAAGCGTATAGCATCGTATCGTACCACCTATTGGGATACCTTCGGCCACCGTTTCTACCTTGACCATCACAATGGCCATGCCCCGCGCCAGAAGATACGCATCCGTACCTACATGGACAGCGACGACACCTTCCTGGAGGTGAAAACTAAAAACAACCACGGCCGCACCAAGAAGAAGCGCATCAGCGTTCCATCGCAAGAACGGGCCGATGCTATCGCGGCTGGCGGCACACCCTTTATCCAAGGTCTCACGGGCGAGACATTCGACGACATAATACCCACCGTGCAGAACCAGTTCCACCGCATCACCCTCGTCAACTACGGCAAGACGGAGCGCCTGACCATCGACTTCGATGTTCAGTTCCACAACTACGAGACCGGTCGCGATGCCGAGACGGGCGATCTGGTGATTATCGAGCTCAAGCGCGACGGCAACGTCTACTCCCCTATCCTTGATATGCTCAGGCGCGTGCGCGTGAAGCCGCACGGTTTCTCGAAATACTGTATCGGTTCGGCCATGACTAATGGTGAACTGAAGAACAACACCTTCAAGTTCAAGATGATCACCATCAGCAAGCTTACTGGCCATAAATTCAGAGTTCCCGAGCGCGCTGCCCTTCACCCGTAATTCATAAACATCAAATAATCGCAATGGACTTCACACAACTCAACTACCAGCTGGGCCAGCAGTTTGGCCTCACGTTTATCGATCCGCAGCAGTTCATATCCCTCCTGTTGCGTTTCTGTGTCAACCTCGTAGTGGTGACCATCATCGCACGCTGCTTCTACTTCCCTCGCAGCCACCGCCGCGACTACACGTTCATCTTCATCCTCATGGCAATGAGCATCTTCCTGCTCGTGAGCCTCATGGAGGGCGAGGGCATGAACATAGGCGCCGCCATGGGTCTGTTCGCCATCTTCGGCATCATGCGCTTCCGCACTGAAGCCGTGCCCATTCGCGAGATGACCTATCTCTTCATGCTCATTGCACTCAGCGTGGTCAACGCCGTAGCACATGGCGACTATCATCCCAAAGCCGACTATTGGGACGGCGTGGGTATCGTCACCATCCTCTTCGTCAACATAGCCTTCATCTTCATGGCCTGGATCTTCGAAAGCTCCAAGGTCATGAACCAGGAATGTTCGCGCATCATACGCTACGACAACGTTACGCTCATCACACCCGACAAGCGCGAAGAGCTGAAGGCAGACCTCGAGAAGCGCACCGGCCTGAAGATAACACGTATCGAAGTGGGCATGCTCGACTTCCTCAAGGACTCCACCCTCATCCGCATCTTCTACGACGATCCCAACGATGTAGGCAACAGCATAGCACGTTTCGGACGCATGCCGAAGGAGATGTAAATTCTTAAAGATTAAAGATTAAGTATCAATGTTCAAAGTTCAAAGACCAAGTTTCCCAGGCAATAAGTGTAAGCGCCAAGTGAAAAGTATCTTTTATTTTTCACTTCTCACACTTTCGCTTTTCACTTCCAACGCCATGGCTCAGGACACGGAAAACTACGGTGCCGTGTGGACTGAGATAGGCGTCACCAAGGTGCTGCCCTACAATTTCAGCCTCGAAGCCGGCGTGGGCTTCCGCACCCTCGACTGGTTTGAGGATGCCAATCGCTTCGACGCATCAATCGGCCTGTCATATAAGCTGGGCAAATACCTCAAGTTCGGCCTTGGATATACGTTCATTGAGCGGCACTATTGGGATAGGCCGAAAACTCACTACAACCGCTATGGCATTTTCAACGGCTACAATATTGACGAGAGCCAATGGGCACAGCGCCACCGCGTATCCTTCGACGTCACTGCCGACAAACGTTTCTGGAAGACGCTCCGCATATCACTCCGCGAGCGCTATCAGTACACACATCAGGCTGCGCGCGACTTCACACGTCAGCGGCAACGCGACCCATCGTTCGACGCAGATGGAAACATCACAGGCTTCGATGAAATCACTGAATTGCCCGAGCACAAGGCCGCCTGGGACCGCCACCTACTGCGCTCACGCCTGAAGTTCGCAATCGACAGGAAAGGCCTCGCGTGGGAACCATTCACATCCGTGGAGTTCCACAACGACATGGGCAACAGTTGGCACCTTGACAAGATACGTGCCATGGCTGGCACCGAGTACGCCGTCAGCAAGCAGCACAAAATATCAGCCGCTTACGTCTTCACCCACGAGCACGACGACGACGGCAACGAGAACATACATGCCATCAGCATTGGATATCGCTTCAAATTCTAAACACATATTCTATACAATACACCATGCAACGCAAACATTTCCCATTCCTTTTAATAGCATCTATGCTCACCGTATGCATAGCAGCTGGATGCGGCGACGATGAGCCGGAAACGCCTACACCTCCAACACCTCAAGACACGACAGCCATTGACACTACCGACACAATACCTGTCGACACTACTGATACTATCCCCGTCGACACCGACACCATTGTAACACCTGTCGACAGCACCGTCTTCATCAAATGGACTGCCAGCGGTGCCACCGTAGAAGTGGCAGAGCAGCTGGCCGACCAGATTACCTACGAAGTGAACTCAGGCAACGTCATTGTTACCAACACCAACGTGACCGACGAGTTCGTGTTCGTGCTCAGCGGTTCTTCGGCCGACGGCTCATTCACCTACAACGGAGAATACAAAGCCACATTCCAGTTCAATGGTCTCGAGCTTACGTCAACCACTGGCGGAGCTATAGACATACAATGTGGCAAGCGCATAAAACTAAACCTTGTTGAGGGCACCACAAACACCCTTGCTGATGCTGCCACAGGCGAACAAAAGGCTGCATTCAACTGCCAGGGCCACCTCGAGGTGAGCGGCAGCGGCACGCTGAACATAGCGGGCAACTGCAACCACGCCCTTCGCACCAAGGAATACCTACAGCTCAAGAGTTCAACAGGCACCATTAACATCACCAAAGCTGCCGCCGACGGCATACACTGCGGCGAATATTTCCTGATGAACGGCGGCACGGTAAACATTAGCGGGTACACCAACGACGGCCTTCAGATGGAAACCTCCAAAGACTCCAGCGAGCCCGACAACGGTATCTTCACCATGAACGGAGGTAGCATCAAGGTCACCCATACCGGTGCCGGCAGCAAAGCCATACGCGCCGACTCCACCATCGCCGTGATGAACATCAACGGAGGCACCATAGAAATAGAGCTCACTGCCTCGGCATCCGATGCCAAGGGCTTGGTCTGCGACGGCAACATAAACATCAGCGAGAGCAGTGCTGCCACCAATATCACCATCATAGCAGCAGGCAATGGCTATAAAGATGAAATGGACGAGAAAATCCGAACCACAGGCTTGAAGTCCGATGCCACGGTGACCCTGAACGCCGGCAACGTCACCATCAATGCCACAGGAAAGTATGCCCGTGGCATGCGAGCCAGCAAACTGATGGTTAATGGCGGCACACTCACCGTAACCAACACAGGTTCAAGCAGTCAGGGCATTAAGCTCGACGGTCCCAACAACAATGCCACATATTATCAGAAAACTGGCGGCACCGTAAACTGCAGCAACTGGAAATATTAGTCTTTACAACATCTTTATACTATTAGGCCGGCCTTATACCTCATTTAGGTCGGCCTAATTTGTAAAAATCCATTTCACGTAAATTTCCATGTCGGCTGTGAAGAACTAAAGGCATCTGAAGCCCGTCATCTTGGACGGTGACCTCTTCATTGGCAACAAACCCAACAGCCGCGTTGTTGAACTGGTAGCAGAATAATCAGGTTTATGAGAACAAGAATAATAGCTTTCCTCATTCTCGTCGGCAGCGCCTGGGCAGCCGCGGCAAAGTCGGACTCCTACTCGATTCTCTTCGACAAGCGTTCCCACGCCTTCACCCTTCTGCAGGGCAAGCAGCCTCTGCTATCCGATTTCGTGCCCGAGGCCCGTTTCGGCTCAGAGGTTGTCACAGCTGCCGATCTGCCCAAGGTCGTGAAGCGAACTAATGGTGTGGAGCATCCCACTTTCGGACGAGGGAAGATTAACTCCTTCCGCTTCACCGATGGCAGCCGGGCAATGACGCTGTTCGTCAGCATCTTCCACGATGCCGTTGTCGCGCAGCTCACCATCTCTTTGGACAACGGCAGCTCGCTTAAGAGCAACTACCTGTCCCCCATCCGGGAACAGGGCACGGACATAGATAAAAGAGGTACTCGCGCGCGTGAAGATGCTTTTCGCTTCCTTAAAGTGCCCTATGACAACGACAGCTTCATGCGTTATCACCTCTTGCCCCTCGACACCGTGGCCACCAGCTATGAGGTGGCAGCCCTCTTCAGTCCCGCCACGCGCGCAGGCTTGGCCATCGGCTCCATCGACCACGACCGTTGGAAGAGCGCTGTCACCATCGACCATGGCCGTCTCGCTGCCTTCTCAGGTATTTCCAGCCAAGAAACTCACGACGTCCTGCCCCACGGCAGTCTTGTCGGCCGACAGATCAGCAGCGCACGCTTCCTCATCACAGCCCGCACCGACTGGCGCGACGCCATGGAGCAGTTTGCCCGCACCTGCAACAGCTTACAGCCCGGTCGCAAGCATTGGCACCACGGCACACCCTTCGGCTGGCAGAGCTGGGGCGTACTGGCCGAGAAGAACAGTTTCCAGACCGACCTCGACGTCAGCGACTTCATGGCCACCACGCTGCGTCCTGCCGGCTACTGCTCGACCGACGGAACGCAAGTCCTCAGCATCGATGCCTGGGACAACCTCAACGCCCGGCAGAAACGTGAACTCTGCGCTCATGCTCATGCCAACGGACAGGTGCCCGGCACTTACGTCACACCTTTCTGCCTATGGTGGAACGATGCCGACCTCGACCGCCCTCTGTTCAAAGGATGCCAGTACACGGGTCGCGATGCCTGTGCCAAAGTGAACGGCAAGCCTTACAAGTACGACGGCGCCTTCTGCCTCGACCCCACTCATCCTGCCACCCTCGAGCGCTTCGCCCGAGAGGCAGCTTCGCTGAAGGCGGCAGGCTTCGAGTACTTTAAGATAGACTTCACCAGCAACGGCATGATTCAGGCCGACAGCTACTACGACCCCGCCGTTCGCACAGCCGTCGAGGCTTACAACTACGGCTTCACACGCTTCATCCAGGAACTCGACCGCGGCGGCCGTGTCTTCACAGCCCTCTCCATCGCTCCCATCTTCCCCTACCACTATGGCAACTCGCGCCGCATAGCCTGCGACACATGGGGCAAGATCGACCAGAGCGAGTACGCCATGAATGCCATCAGCTACGGCTGGTGGACGAACGAGTTCTACCAATTTAACGACCCCGACCACCTCGTCCTCGTGGGCAAGGATGCCGCCAAGGGCGACGTCGAGTCGCTGGGCGAGAACCGCGCGCGCTACACCACGGGCATCTGCTCAGGCATGGTCCTTCTGCCCGATGTCTGGAGTCTCAACGACCGCAGTGGACGCGGCGATGCCCGCCTCTCCATGGAGCGTGCCCAGCATATAGCCATGAACGCCGAAGTCAATGCCGTAGGTCGCATCGGTCGCAGCTTCCGTCCCCTCTATGGAGGTCGCCAGTGGCGTGCCGAAACAGGTGCCGCCGAGAACCTCGTCACCCTCTGCACCGACAGCGCTATCTATCTCGCTGCCTTCAACTACTCCAACGAGCCGCTTAACGTTGCCGTTCCAATCACCGACCTAGCCCCTCTCCCCGCTCCCCCCGTGGGAGGGAGAGCCGCCAAGCATAAGCAATCATCTCCACAGGACAAAGAGTCCTCCCCCCCACGGGGGGAGTTAGAGAGGGGCTTTGAGCTTTGGACAGGCGAGCCCATCACACTTCGCCTTAATTTCAAACCCGACCAGCCTCAAGTCCTCATCTCAGTCCCCGCCAAGGACGCCCGCCTCATTCGCCTACGCATTGCTCACCCACACAACGATGCCATCAAATGACGACGTTGACGTTAACATGCAAGGATCAAAGATTAAGGATTAAAGCTGCGACTAACCATTAAACGCCCTGACAAGCCTGGTCAGTTTGGATTTCTTTTACATAATCAGTTACAGTAGAAGTAGAAGTAGAAGTAGAAGTAAAAGTAGCAGGGCAAAAGCATAAACACATGAATGACTGCGCAATTAATTCCATGTGGAAATAAATTGTGAATCGCAAATCGTCAAATTGAAAATTTTAAAAAAACTTCTCAAACACTCCGACATCCCGAAACCCGCTACTGGAGCGGGTTTCAGGTGCCTTAGTGACGCGGAGTGTTTTGGCCTCACGCCCCGGGATTAATCATTTCTCATCCTTGTTGGGCACGGCAAAAAGAGGTGGTTATTGCCGGATGCCTTGAGAGGATAGCCAAGCCCCTAAAGTCCAGTCAAAAACCTCTTCGCCTCAGCATGTAATAATGTACAGAAGCTGACATAATCTATAAATCACCGAGTGGTTTATAGAAATCATTAGGTGAATTGTAAAAACCACCGAGTGGTTCCGTGAAACCAAATGGTGGTTTTAATTTATTTTAAGGTCGGAGAACTGTTTCGTTCAGGAGAACGACTATTTTTGTGCCATAGAAATCGGATTATTCGACCATTCATCACGAGAACCGGCATTTGCAAGACAATGAAACAACTGATTTCTAAAAATTCGAGCAGCTTCACGCGCTCCAGCACACTGCTCGGACTGGTTGAGACAGTCCGGAACGGCGGCTACGGAATAACCACCATAGGCCGAGGTAGCCACCTCGTTAATGTGCTACAGTCGTAACACTCCGCATCACCAACGGCCCCGCAGCCCTCTACTGTAGCGGCTTTCGGGATGTCGGAGTGTTTGAGGCATTTTAAAAAAATCAGTAAACACAGAAAACAATTGGCAACAATATAGCACTTGGCATATTTCTTCTTTTTGACAACTCGCTCGGCGCTTGCGACTCTTCTTCGAGCGAAGCGTCCTTCGGCCGGGCGCGTAAAATTCGTTGTCTAACAAAACATCTCCTGTGCCATCTGCTATAGCATTCCATAACCTTCTGGCTTTGGGCACCACAATGATAAATAGCAGTGTGTTTTATTCTTACTACAAAAAGCCCCCTTGCTTGATTGTTACCAGGCAAGGGGGCTTGTTATGCCGCAATGAGGTTAGATGAGCCTCAGCGCGGAAAGAGGTTGGGATTACTGGACTTCGACGAAATCGCTGGGCTCGTCGGTAGATGAGGTGGGCTTATATGCGTCGCCGGCCGACTGATAGGCAGTGGCTTCAGGCTCAGCATATTCCTCGAAGGCTGGCTCGGGATCTGCGGGCTTGAGCATAAAGAAGCTGACAACGAGCATGAACGAGATGATTACTTCGGCGAAGAACACACCTACGAAGCAAGCGCAGAAACCGAGGATGGCGATGCCTATCATGGTGAGGCCCATGAGGAAGAGCTCCCAGAAATGGCCGCGCGTCATCTCCCATGACTTGGTGAAGGCCTCGGAGAAGGTGGCACCTTGAGTGGCAGCCAGCAGAGGAGCATACCACAGACGTACTCCGAGCCAGATACCGGGCAGGATGCAAAGGAGGATACCGCAAGCTACGATGAGGCCGCAGACGAGTTCAACGCAAAAATAGATGGCCAGCTGGTTGATGTCCACCTTGAAGACATCGCCGAAAGCGGTGTAGGGGCGGCCCGTCTGGTGTGCGCTCACGTACATTTTAAGAAGTATGAAACCCAGATAGATGCCGAGTAGACAGGCGATTGAGAGCATCGGATAGTTCACCTGAAAAGCCTCGCGGATGAGTTCGGGGTCTTGAGAGGTTATGGCCTGCGAATAGGCAACTGGATCTAGGTTGATACCCAATCCGCTGAACAAGCTCTGTACGAGTGTGAAGAGCACGAAGATAGGCCAATGTTTCACGGCGAGGTCCCAAGCACGGGAGACGATATCGCCAATCGAGAGTTTTTTCATTGTTGTTGTGTTTTAAGTTAAATTGTTGTTGGTTTTTATAAATGTTTGACGTAATTTCTGAAGCTAAAGTTGCAAGAGGTTGCGAAAAATTCCCCAAGCGATAGTGCAGAGAAGCACTACGGTGGCGGCCGGGGTGGACAACTCGCCCTTCCACAGCCACCAGGCTACCACGGCAGGCAGGCCAATAGCCAAGCCGGGATTGAGCCAGAACGCCTCGATAAAACGGCCGTGTAGCAGAGCGAGGATCATTCGCTGTGCGCCGCAGAAGGGGCAGTTGAGGCCAGTGAGAAGATGGAGCGGACAGGGCAGCATGGGGGATGAAGAATTAAGAATGAAGAATTAAGAATGAAGAATGAAGAATTAAGAATTAAGAATGAAGAATTAAGAATGAAGAATGAAGAATTAAGAATGAAGAATGAAGAATAATTGGAGTATTTATTATGTTGGTGCAAAGTTACTATTAATACTCTTAACGGCAATAAAGTGACCCCGTTTTTTCACTTTCTTTTTTTGTTGTAGCGCCTTGTCTCGGCCACTATGACACCAGCCAAGGCCAGCAGCGATACGAGGTTGGGGATGGCCATGAGGCCGTTGAGCAGGTCGGCGAGGTTCCACACTACGGTGAGCTGCACCACGGCGCCGGCAAAGATGGCTGCCACGTAGAGCACCCTGTAAAGGATGAGGTAGCGCTTGCCGCTAAGGTACTCAACGGCACGCTCGCCATAGTAGCTCCAACCGAGAATGGTGGAGAAGGCGAAGGTGAGGATGCCGAAGGTGAGCAGGGGCGCTCCGATATACGGTATCTTGTCGAAGGCCACCTTGGTTAGGGCTCCGCCGTCGACATAGTCGATTTCGGGATAGGCGATGATGCTGCTGACAAGGACGAGACCTGTGAGGGCGCAGATGACCACGGTGTCCCAAAAAGTGGCGGTGGATGATACCAGAGCCTGGCGCACAGGGTCCTTGGTCTTGGCGGCGGCTGCCACTATGGGTGCGGAGCCCATACCGCTCTCGTTGGAGAAGAGGCCGCGGGCAATTCCATAGCGGGCGGTCATCATGATGGTGGTGCCGGCAAAGCCGCCGCCTGCCGCCTCGGGGGTGAAGGCGCTGCGACAGATGAGGCAGAGGGCGTCCCACACGTAAGCGCTGTTGATGCAGAGTATGGCTAAACAGCCAACGACGTAGAGCAGCGCCATGAGCGGCACGAAAGCCGTGCAGAAACGGGCTATACCCTTGACACCGAAGATGATGACGAGGGCTGCCAACAGGGCTATGGCAGCGCCGGTCCATGCGGGCGCGATGCCGTAGGTCTCAAAGCAAAGCATGGAGATGGCATTGCTCTGCACGGTGTTGCCTATGCCGAAGGAGGCTACGGCGGTGAGGACGCAGAAGGCGATGGCCATGCTCTTCCATCCCAGACCGCGTTCGAGGGCATACATGGGTCCTCCGAGCATGGTGCCGTCGCTTGTCTTGACACGGTATTTCACCGCCAATAGGCCTTCGGAATACTTGGTGGCAATGCCCAGAACGCCCGTAATCCAACACCATAGCACGGCACCGGGACCGCCCATAGCCACGGCTGTGGCCACGCCAACGATGTTGCCCGTACCTATAGTGGCAGCAAGCGACGTGGCAAGGGCGCCGAACTGGCTGACGTCGCCCTCGGCATTCTTGTCGCTGGTGACGGAGAGGCGTATGGCATGAAAGATGTGGCGCTGGGGGAAGCGCAGGCGCACGGTGAGGTAGAGATGAGTGCCCAACAGAAGCACAATCATCGGCCAACCCCACAGTTGCGAAGCAGCCCCGGCTATGAATGCGTTGATATCCATTTATGCATCGGCAAATACCCTGCCATCATCAAGAGTAATCTGGAGCTTGGTGTACTCGCAGTGGAAATCGTTCTGCAGGCGGTCGAGGTAGCGGCGGCTCTCCCACTTGCACATGGGCAGGTCGTGGAGCAGGTAGTTGCCACATGACTCGGGCTGCGTGGCAGGCACCTCGTCCTGCGTGAGCATCCACGTCAGACATTCGATGGTCAGGCGACGCATGTCATGGACGGTATAGCTGCCGGTCATGACGATGTACATGCCGGTGAGGCAGCCCATAGGGCCTACGTATACCACGTCGTCCTTGACCTCGGAATTACGGAACCACGTTGCCATGAGGTGCTCCATGCTGTGAATGGCGGCAGGGGCTACGGCGGGCTCTTTGTTGGGCTCGGTGATACGCAGGTCAAAAGTGGTGAAGCCCTTGTCCTGACGGGACACGTAGATGCCCGGTTTCAAACGTGTATGGTCGATGGTGAAACTTTGAATAACTTCCATTGCAAGGTGTTTGAATATGAATTAATACCCTAACTGATAAAGATTTTCGCACGCGGCCTATTCCTGGAAGGGCAGCACGGCGAAATGGGTGGGTAGCGCTGACAGGAAGCGGCGTGTGACGTCGAAACTGTGGGCTGCCATCTCATCCCAGAAATTGAAGTACTGCTCCAAGTGCTGGTCGGCGCCGGGCGTGTCGCTGAGTATGCGGAAGCTGACGAACGGCACTTGCATGATGAAGCAAGTCTGTGCTATGGCGGCCGATTCCATGTCGCAGGCCAAAGCCTCGGGGAAGGTGGCTTTTATCTTGTTGAGCTGTTCGCGGTCGCTGATGAACTGGTCGCCGCTGGCGATGAGACCGGCATGCAGCGCCACATCCGTGGGGTGCAGCGCCATAGCGGCCTCGACCAGTTGCTCCTCGGCACGGAACTGCTGCGGCAGTCCCTGCACCTGCCCAGGGTCGCAGCCGGGGATGGTAACGTCATGGTAGCAAGCTGCCGTGCTCACCACCACATCCATAACGTTGAGACCAGGTTCGATGCCACCTGCGCAGCCGGTAGAGACTATGCAGTCGGGGGCATAACGGCGGATGAGGGCCGACGTGCCCACGGCGGCATTCACCTTGCCTATGCCACATTGCATCAGCACGAGACGGTTATCGCCCAAGCGGCCGCAGTCGAAAACGAAAGGGCCTTCAGTTTCGTGGCGTACATCAGCAAGGAGCGCCGTAAGTTGGTCGTGCTCCTTGGTCATTGCAGATATAACTCCTATTGTCATATGTTGTGAGGATTTGAATACTTTCGCAAGCTTGCTTGCTGTTTTAGCCTGTAGGTGAGAGCGGGAAGAGAGGCCGTCAACGTGGAGATTAATGTCAACGTCATCCCTTGTTGGTCATGATATCCAACACGAAGCGGTCGGTTTCGTCCATGCCGCGTGAACCTATCGACGTGAGGTTGTGGATACTGCGGTCCACATCGTCGTCGATGATACCTTCGGCCGAAGTAACGAACTTATGCTGTATGGCCAGCATGGCACTCATCACGGCGGTGCCTACACCCGTGGTCAGTTTCAATGCACACGAGGGCTTGGCTCCGTCGCAAATCATGCCCGTGAGGTTGGCAATCATATTCTTCACGGAATGAACGATTTGCTCGTAAGTGCCACCCATGAGGTAGGTGATGCCAACGCTGCTTCCGGTGCTTGCTACCACGCACCCGCAGAGGGCCGAGAGGCAGCCAAGCGACTGCTTGATATAGATGGCAGTGAGGTGAGAGAGGGTGAGAGCGCGGATGAGCTCTTCATCAGTATTATGGTTCTCGCGCGCGAAGACCACTACAGGCATGGTGGCGCAGATACCCTGGTTGCCACTGCCCGAATTGCTCATCACGGGAATCATGGCGCCCGCCATGCGCGCATCGCAGGCACACGATGTCACGGACAGCACTTTCGCGAAGATGCTATCGCCCATAATGCCGCGGCCGAGCGGCGAGCACATCGTTTTGCCCAGTTGATGACCGTAGTTCTCGCGAAGGCCTTCGTCGGCTGCCGCCTCGTTCAGGCGCTTGGCCTCGAGGATGAAGTCGATGTCGGCCAAAGGCATGGTGGTGGCAAAATCATAGACCTTACGCAGCGTGAGGCATTTCAGTTCGTCGCACTCGCAGCATTCCTTGGCAGGTTCGGCAGAGACATCGGAGGCGCTCACGAAATGGGTATGACCGCCCTTGATAACGGCCTCAGCCTCAAAGCCTTGGGCACTGACGCGTGCGTGGATATAAAGCTTGTCGGTGTCCTCGGTCTCGAGATTAATGCTGATATGGTCCTCCTGGATATACTGCTTGGCAGAGGCGAGCACGGCGTCGGTGCAGTCGCGCAGCACCTCGAGGCCCAGACACGACTTACCACCTATGGCCCCCATAGCCACAGCTATCGGCAGGCCTATCATGCCGCCGGTGCCGGGTATGCCTACGCCCATGGCATTCTTCAAGATGTTGGCACTGAGGTGCAACTCAATACGTTCGGGCACGATACGGGGCCCTGCGGCGTCGGCCTTGGCGCTAAGCAATTCTGTGGCACGAGCCACACACAAAGCCACCGCCATGGGTTCTGTGCAACCTATTGCAGGCACCACCTGCTCGTGCAGGAGCTCGAGCATCGCCTGTTTTTCTTTGTCTGAAAGCATTGTAAATATTGTTTTATTGCCGCAAAGATAGTTAAAAGCGACGAACAAAGCCTATTGAATGTCGTACTTTTTTGTCGGATAAGCAAAAAAACTGCTCAAATCGTAATTAAATTAAGGAATATGGCTTATGAATTATAAATTAATTCATACCTTTGCGCTCACCTTAATTAACAAATCTGCCCCAAGCTTATGCTACAGATCAGATGCAAGAACAACGGCGTCACGAAGAGTTTCCTCGAAGGCTCCTCGCTGCTCGACGTTTACCACGAGTTCGCTCCGGAGTTGCAAATCCCCTACCCCGTCGTCTCGGCAAAGGTGAACAATACCTCACAAGGTCTTAAGTTCCGCCTTTTCCAAAACCGTGACGTGGAGTTCTTCGATGCGCGTGCCGGCTCAGGACATAGGGTGTATGTGCGTTCATTGTGCTTCGTGCTCTACAAGGCCGTCACCGACGTCTTCCCCGGTTCGAAGCTCTTCATCGAACACCCTATATCGCGAGGCTACTACTGCAACTTCAAGAAACGCGGTGCAGAGCCGTTTACCGAGGACGACGTGGAGCAGATACGCGAGCGTATGGCCGAGATTATCAAGCTCGATATGCCTTTCCGTCGCTTCGAAGCCACCAACGAGGAGGCCCTGCGCGTGTTCTCAGAACGTGGATTTGCCGATAAGGTGAAGCTTCTGGAAACGAGCGGACAGATCTACACAGACTACTATATGCTGGGCGACACCGTGGATTACTACTACGGCCCACTGGTGCCGTCGGCAGGATATCTGAAAGTGTGGGGATTGGAGTCCTACCACGGCGGCCTGCTCCTACGGGTGCCTGATACCAGCGACCCCACAAAGCTGGCGCCCATGATGGAGCAGCCCAAGACGTTTGAGATGTTTGCCGAGAAGGTGAAATGGGACATCATCATGCGGCTGTCCAATGTAGGCGACGTGAACAAGGCTGTGCTGCGCGGCTATGGCTCCGAACTTATCCAGGTGAGCGAGGCGCTGCAGGAGAAGAAGATAGTGCAGATAGCCGAGGAGATAGACAAACGCTTCCGCCAGAAGGACAACCCCATCCGTTTAGTCCTCATCACCGGACCGTCGAGTTCGGGTAAGACAACATTCTGTAAGCGTCTGTCCATACAGTTGCTGGCCTGCGGACTTCGGCCGCTGTCTTTCTCAACCGACGATTATTTTGTAGACCGCGTGGATACCCCCAAACTGCCCGATGGCAGCTACGACTTCGACAACGTGAAAGCCGTGGACTGCGAATTGCTCGACGACCACCTGTCGAGGCTGCTGGCAGGCGAACGCGTGGAGATTCCGGAGTTTAACTTCGTGACCGGCAAGCGCGAATACAACGGCAAACGCCTGAAACTGCAGAACGACAGCGTGCTCATCATTGAAGGCATACACGCCCTGAACCCCATGCTCACTGAGCGTATAGCAGAATCGATGAAGTTCAAGATATTCGTGTCGGCACTGACAAGTATCTCGCTCGACGACCACAACTGGATTCCGACTCAGGACAACCGTCTGCTGCGACGTATTATACGCGACTACAATAAAGGTGCTTTCACGGCCCAGGAGACCATAGCCCAATGGAAGAACGTATGCGATGCCGAGGAGCGATGGATACTGCCCTTCCAGGAGACGGCCGACGTCATGTTCAATTCGGCACTCAACATAGAGTTCGCCGTGCTGCGCACTCACGCTGAAATCATCCTGGCCTCGGTGCCCAAGAACTGTCCGGAATACAGCGAGGCGCACCGCCTGCTGAAATTCATACATTATTTCATTCCCGTCAGCGACAAGGAGATTCCGCCCACGTCCATCATGCGTGAATTCGTCGGCGGCTCAAGCTTCAAGTACTAAAGGACTTTTAAAATAGGACTAAAGAATCAACAATAACAATAATAAAGAAAGATGATTATCACAAACCTTAACCTACATGTAGGCAACGCACGCCAAGCCTTAGTGGCTTTCGCTACTGCAGCGTTGCTGTTAATCTCAACAACCCCAGCCAAAGCCGAACCAATTACCCGCGAGCAGGCACGCCAACGGGCTGAGGCTTACCTCAAGACACGCAGCGGCAGCAAGCATCTGAAAGCCGTAGAGGCGTCTGAACGCCTGTCGCCACGACGCCATGTGCGTAAGATAAAAGGTCTTACGACCGATGCCCTGGACCTCTACTACGTCTTTGACCGCGGTACCGACGAAGGCTACGTCATCGTCAGCGGTGACGACCGCACAGCACCTGTGCTGGGCTACACCGACCACGGACACTTCGACTATGCTCAGCTGCCGCCGAATATGATAAGTTGGCTTACCGGCTACGAGGACGAGCTTGAAGCGCTGCGATCATCCGACGCACCCATCGTGGGGGCCAACGTACCGACCCATGACCCCGTGGAACAGCTGTGCACATCGAAGTGGAACCAAGGCGACCCCTACAACCAGTCGTGCCCGATGTACTTCACGCTCGGCCGCTCCGTTACGGGTTGCGTAGCTACTGCCATGGCACAGATCCTGTACTACCACCGCTCCAAGATGGTAACCGAGACACAGGCTACGATACCGGCTTATCAGGCTTGGGCCGAGAAACCTTACAACAACCAGTACCTGCAGGTTGAGGCCGTGCCCGAGGGTTCGCCTATCGACTGGGCCAATATGACCGATACATACAACAGCTCCTCAAGTGCCAAGCAGAAGAAAGCTGTTGCCGACCTCATGTGGTACTGCGGCGCATCAGTAGAGATGGGCTATACCAACTCCTCTTCGGGAGCCAACTCCTACAAAGTAGCCAATGCGCTACCCAAGTACTTCGGTTTCGGTGAGTCAGTAAAATACCACTATAAGGAGGGTGAAAGTATGACCGAGGAACAATGGGACGCAATCATCTACAAGGAGATAGCTGATTCACGACCCGTTTACCTCAGCGGTGCCAACAAGTCCGGTGGCCACGCCTTTGTGGCCGACGGCTACGACGGTAACCAATGCTACCACATCAACTGGGGTTGGGGCGGATCATCAGATGGCTTCTACATGCTATCGAAACTGAACCCGGGTTCACAGGGCATTGGCGGCTCCGACGGCGGCTACAGCGACCAGCGCGAGATAGTCATTGGCATCGAGCCCATCAACTTCAGCACCCGCGCCATTCCTTTCGAGAACGCAACACTCAAGCGCATCTGCACCGAAGCTTTCGACAAGAATGCCGACGGCACACTCACCTACGGCGAAGTAGCCGAGGTTACCGACCTGGGCGACCACTTCAAGGGCAAGGGTTTCACCACCTTCACCGAACTGTACAACTTCACAGGCCTCACGGCAATTGCTGACGAAGCATTCAGCGGCTGCTCACGCCTCACCAACGTCAAACTGCCCAAGTCTGTCAAGACAATCGGCGCACGGGCCTTTGCTGACTGCCGTGTGCTCAAGGAAATCAACCTGCCTGCCGACCTCACGTCCATAGGCGAAGGAGCCTTCAGCGGTTGCGCCAAGCTGCCCAACCTCACGCTGCCTTCAAGCATCACCGAGATAGCAGCATCATCGTTTGAAGGTTGCACGGCAACCACTGCCGTTGTGCTGCCTCTGGGCATCAAGGCCATTGGCAGCCGAGCCTTTGCCGGCTGCACCAAGCTCACCTCGTTTACCGTGAACAGTGTCAAGCCAGAGCAGATAACCCTTGGTGCAGATGTATGGGCCGACATAGACCTGAGCAAGGCCACACTCCACTGCCTGCAAGGCTCACGTCAGTTCTTTACCACCGCTGCCCAGTGGCGTGACTTCGGCAACCTTTACGAGAAACGCACACTCGGCGCAGGGCATTTTGCAACCCTTGAGACAAACAAGGACTACTACATCTATAATGTGGGCTTAGGGCGCTACCTCACTAACGGCGAAGCCTATGGCACACAAGCCGTGGTGGCCGACACCGACAAGCCCATGCGTTTCCAACTGCGCCGCACAACGAACATGGCCGAAGGGCTCTACTACATCTACACCACTGACCCAATCAATAGCAACCATATCTTCTTCCGCACAAATACCGACGGTAAGGTAGGCGCAGGAATCAACGCATGTTTCGTAGACGGTCCTGCATCCAACAATACCAAGGCACGTGCTCATTGGCAGGTCGCGCTTGTCGACGGCGAGACCAACGTCTACACCTTCCAGGTGCCCGAGGGCGTCAGCGGCTACTCGGCCACCAAGTTCCTCGGTGTGCAGCCTTCGCACGACAGCAACGCTGCATCACCCACCTACGGCACCTACAGTGACATCGAATATGCCGACTTCACAAGCAACTGCCAATGGATGCTCGTGACCTACGATGCTGCACAACAGGAGACATACAAGCGCGCCGCACGACTCGAGAACCTGCTCAATGCCGCCAAGAAGAAGAGAATGGACTGCACACTCGAGGAGGCCGTATATGCCGATTTCAACGCCACCGACGATGATATCGACAAGGCCTGCCAGCGCCTGCGCAAGAAACTTAACCTCGTCAACTTTGCCGACGATGCCTTCCGCGACGTTTGCTTGAACTCCATCGATGCCGACAGCGACGGTGAGATAAGCTACGACGAGGCTGCATCCATCACCGACATCGATGAATGGTTCAAGAACAACAAGAACATCCTGACGCTCGAAGACCTCAAATACTTCACCGGCGCAGAGTACATACTGGCACGTGCCTTCAACCTCTGTTCCAAGGCCAAACGAGCCATTGTGCCCGAAAGCGTGAAGAATATCTACACCTCGGCATTCATGGCCTGCTCGGCGCTCGAGAGCGTTGAACTGCCCCTTACGCTGCAGAGCATTGGCAACGACGTCTTTAGCGGTTGCACACACCTCAAAGAAGTACGTGTGGCTGTTGCCGACCCGGCATCCATACTCCTCGGCACAAACGTGTTCAAGAGCGTGCCCGTCAGCGAGGCTGTCCTCTACGTGCCCTACGGCAGCAAGGATCTGTATGCCCAGGCCGACGTATGGAAGGAATTCGGAACCATACGCGAGATGCGCGCCGTGAACTTACCCGGCTTTGCAGAACTCGAGCCCAACAAGGACTTCTACATCTACAACCTCGGAGAGAGAGCCTATATTAACAAGGGCGAAGCCTATGGCACGCAGGCCGTAGTAGCCTCCAAGGGACTCGTTTATCAGTTGCACCGCACCGCCAACATGCCCGAGGATACATACTACATGCAGTCACTCGACCTCGGCACTGACGCTAACAAGAACGTACTCTTCCGCACATCCACCGACACCAATGTGGGCAAGGGCATCAAGGCTTGCTTCGTAGACCACAGCATAGGCGCAAGCTCCTACTGGACCTTCAAGTCCGTGGGCAACAATATCTACACAATCCAAGTGCCGTCGAACCAGGCCGACTACGTCGAAGGCGAATACTTCGGAACAGATCGTAACCACGAAACCGATTATACCTACTACGACACCTATGGTATCTACTGGGATATTCCATACAACGAAGCATCACCTGCTGCCGCTCAATGGGCATTCATCGATGCGGCAAAGGTCAAGGAAGCCTACGAAGAGTTTAACCTCTCGGAGAAGCTCAAGGCGCTGCTGACCATAGCCAACGAGCAGAGCGTCAACGTTGTACCCGAGCAGGCTGTCTACGATGACTTCGAGGCTACCACTCAGCAAATCGAAGACGCCATCACGTCAGTGCGCAACAAACTCCACTACATCGACTTCGCCGACGAACGCGTGAAGACGCTTGCCAAGAATCGCTGGGATCTCAACGACGACGATGAAATAAGCATCGAGGAACTGGCCGACGTCAGCGATATCAACACCTTGTTCAAGGGCGTCACTGCCATCAAGAGCCTCGAGGACCTTCAGCACTTCAGCGCCCTGACTGCCATCCCCGAAGACGCCTTCCGCGGCAACGTCAATATGCAGTCGGCAATACTGCCGGCCGGTGTTCGTTCGATAGGCGCAGGCGCTTTGGCAAACACATCAAAACTGCAGTATCTCGCAATCCTCAACCCCGCCAGCGTTGTCGACGGGACCAATTCAGGTTTGACAGTGAAGCAGCTCACGCTATTCGTGCCTACAGCCATGGTTGATGCCTACAAGGCCGACGAATTCTGGGGTAAGTATGATGTTCAGGCATACACGGGTGTGCCTACTGTAACCGTGGAAGCTGCATCACGCCAGTATGGACGCTCCAATCCGAAGTTTACGTACACGGTATCAGGTGCTCCTGTGACAGGCGAACCCGAGCTGACTTGCGCAGTAGAACTCACTACGCCCGTTGGCGACTACGATATTGAAGCCTCAACAGGCACCGTAATCAGCCGAGGCGTGCAGTTCGTCAATGGCACACTCACCATCGTCAAAGCACCCGTCACCGTAACGGCGCAGTCATACACTCGTGCTTACGGCGAGGAGAACCCGACCTTCGAAGCCAAGTATTCATCGCTCCGCAACCGCGAGAAGATAGATGAGGTGCTCACAGCCCAGCCCGTCTTTGAATGCGACGCCACAGCTCAGAGCTATGCCGGCGAATATGAGATACGCGTATCGGGCTGTGAAGCCGACAACTACGAGTTCACCTACGTCAGCGGCAAGCTCACCATCCAAGGAGGTCCCGACGCTATCCGTGACATCGATAATGGCAAATCGTCAGATGACAACATGTACGATATTGCCGGTCGAAAGGTCAACCGCACACAGAATGGTGTCTACATCCGCAACGGAAAGAAAGTAGCGAAGACACGCTAAGCTAAAACATTCAAAGAATCCCCGCTGTCAGCTTAACGGCTGGCGGCGGGGATTTTTTAATAAATCAACTCTCCTTGTGGGCGTCGTCTTTAATTCCTTTTATTCCAAAACAAGCTCCTTACAACGTTTCCTGCTTCAGCTTCTCAACGTAGTCGTCGATGCGACGGATTTCGCGAGGAATCTTGATTTGCTGGGGGCAATGGCTGGTGCATTGGTTGCAGCCTATGCAATGGCTGGCCTGACGAAGGCGTGGCACGCTGCGATCGTAGCCCACAAGGAAGGCACGGCGCTGCTTGCGATAGGTTGGTGAGCCGCTGCTCTGTGGTGTATTGCCCTCGCGTATACATTTGTTGTAATGAGCGAAGATGGCTGGGATATCGAGGCCGTAGGGACAAGGCATACAGTACTGACAGCCTGTACATGGTATTTCCTTCTGGCCATAGATCTCGTGGGCAATATGCATCAGGAACTCGTGTTCAGCTTCGCTGACAGGCTTCAGCGGCGAATAGGTATGCACATTCTCCTGGAGGTGTTCCATATATGTCATGCCGCTGAGCACGGTGAGGACACCCTCGGGGGTTCCGGCAAAGCGGAAAGCCCACGATGCAATGGTGGCTTCTGGGTCGCGTTGCTTGAGCTCGGCGGCTATATCGTCGGAAACACTGGCCAGTCGTCCGCCCAGCAAGGGTTCCATGATGACGGCTGGTATTCCTCGTTTCTGGAGTTCGGCGTAAAGAATCGAGGCATCGACGTTGTCGGGGTTAATCTCATTAGCATAGAACCAGTCGAGGTAGTTGAGTTCTATCTGCACGAAATCCCAATGATACTGGCCTTCGTCGTGCAACTGCATCATGAGCTCAAAGGCACGGTAGTCGCCGTGGTATGAGAAACCGAGGTTGCGGATACGCCCTGCCTCTTTCTGCTCCACGAGCCAGTCCGTAAGGCCGTTGTCGATGAAGCGGCGACGGCACACCTTAAGGCCATTGAGGTTTTCGCCTGTCTCTGGGTCGCGCCCACCACCGCCTATGCTATGCAGTAGCAGGTAGTCGACGTAATCAACCTGAAGTTCCTTCAGCGAATTCTCGAACATAGCCTTAGAAGGTTCAAGTGCCCACTGATCGGAGCCGAAATTAGACAGCTTGGTGGCAATGAAGTATTTATCGCGTGGGTAACGCTTCAGGGCTATGCCTGTGCAGCGCTCGCTAAGACCGCGGCAGTAGACGGGCGCCGTGTCGAAATAGTTGACACCGTGCTCAATGGCATAGTCCACTTGGCGGTTGATCATCTCCTGATCGAAGAGGCCGGTCTGCGGGTCTTCCTCGGAGCCTTCGGGCAACATGGGCAAGCGCATCATGCCAAAGCCGAGAAGGCCGACGACATCGCATGTGTTGGGGTTAGTACGAGTGGTCATAGATGACCCGCTTCCGCTCTTCGCCGAGGGGGATGTGCAGGCTGTGATGAGAGCTGCGCCGGGGGCTGCGGCTGCCGTGGCGCCTGCGATATGTTTTAGGAATGAACGTCTATCCATAGTATTGAGTTGAGAGTTTCTATACTTCCTTATGCACTTCGTGGCCTTCGACATAAATGGCCGAGAATGGGCGGGCGGGACAGAGGTTCTCGCAGGCTCCGCAGCCTATGCATTTGGCTTCGTTGATAGCGGGAACATAAGCGCCCAACTCGTCGTCAGGGTCAAGGGGCACCATCTCTATGGCTCCCGTGGGGCAGTGGCGCGAGCAGTTGTCGCAGTCGACATGGTCGTTGACCGCTACGCAGTTCTTCTTAATCCACACGGCATGACCGACTTGCGTACTTGTCTTCTCCTCAACGGTGATAGGACGAATAGCATCGGTAGGACACACCTCGGCACAGCGGTTGCATTCGGGACGGCAATAACCGCGCTCGAAACTCATCATTGGCTGCATCAATGTCATCAGACCCGTGGAGGGACGCAAGACATGGTTGGGGCATTGGGCCACACAGAGCTGACAGCCTGTGCAGTGCTGTGCGAAATGACGTGCCGACAGGGCACCTGGAGGAATAATGGGTGTAGTGCGTTTAGGGGCTACCTTGTCTTCTATGTCTGCCAACCCGCCATCAACCTTCAGTTTTGCCTCTTGGGCAAGGGCGGCAGTGGCTGTAGCCAGACCCGCTCCAATGAGAAAAGAGCGACGTGAGGCTCCCTCCTCATCGGCCCCTTCCCCGGCCCTTCCCCTGTTCGGGAGTGGAGACTCATTGTTGGCGGCTGCAACCTTGTCCTCCTCGCACTTGAGGGGGAGTGAGGAAAGGCCCCACTTCAACGCATCAAACTTACAAGCCTCGAGGCAGTCGCCGCAAACTACACAACGGGAGTAATCAACTTTGCGGCTCTTGAAATCGATGCAGGAAGCCTTGCAGCTCTTGGAGCAGGCTGAACAGTTGCGGCACTTCTCCTCGTCGAACCTTATCTTCAGCAACGAGAAGCGCGAGATGAAACTGAGGAAGGTGCCCACAGGACAGATAGTGTTGCAATAAGTGCGGCCGCCTATCCAAGCAAGCACGGCGAGCACGACGAGGGTTACGGCTGCAATGATGAACGTTGGCAGGCTACGCATCCATACGTCGACATTGTAGAAGGCATAGCTGTCGTGCTTGGCTGCGATAGAGGCGAGGCCGTTGTTTATCCATTCGTAAACTGGTGCAAACAGGTTCGAGGCAATGCGGCCGAAACTACTGTAAGGCGCCAGCAAGGCCACGAAAGAGCCTACGCCTGCTATCAGGGCAATGATAAAAACAACCAGCACGGGATAGCGCAGCCACTTCATCTCGGGCGAGAACGAGTAGCGGCCTACCTTTTTATTCTTACGCGGGCGCAGGCGGGCGAGGACGTCCTGAAGGATGCCCAACGGACAGATTACCGAGCAGTAGATACGCCCGAAGACAAAGGTCAGAACAATAAGGGCTATGATGACGCCCACGTTCAGCGCAAGCACGGCAGGCAGGAACTGAATGTTGGCCAGCCAACCTGCAATGCGTGGAGCTGTGCCTGTAAAATCGACAAACAGCCACGTGATTAGCAAGATGCTTATCACGGCCAAAACTATGCGAACTTTTCTTAGCATTTTGTCGTGAAAGATTAAATAAATATGTGTTGCGTAAGTTAGTTTATCTCTTCGGCATCAACAATCTCTTCAGCATCTGAGATTTCTTCTGCCTCAGCGAGCTCCGGAGGCACCATGTTGTCCAGATCTTCAGCCTCTGCCTCGGCGATCTCTGGTGACTCGTTGCCGTCGGTTTCTTCGTCAGCCTCCTCGGACTCTGAATTGTCTTTAGTAGTTAGCTTCACTATCCAGATACTGATTTCGTAGAGCATCCAAATAGGCAGCGATACTATGATGAGCGTCATGATGTCGGCCGTAGGCGTGATGATGGCAGCCATGACGAGGATTGCCACTATGGCGTGACGGCGATACTCACTCATCCACGAGGGCTTCAACATACCGAAGCGGGCCAGGAGCCAGGCTATGACAGGTATCTCAAAGACAATGCCGAAGACCACGGACATCAGCAATAACGTGTCAACGTAGCTGGTCAAAGTAAGCAGCGTCTGAATCTCAGAACTCACGCTGTAGGTACCCAGGAACCGCACCGTGAGTGGGAAGATGAGGAAATAGTTGACGGCAATACCCACGATGAACATGCCATAGGCTGCACCTACGAGACGGTAGCTGGCACGACGCTCATCGTCATAGAGCGCAGGCGAGATGAAGCGGAACAGGACATAGATAATATATGGCGAAGCCACCAACAAGCCCATCACCAGCGACACCTTCATGTGAATCATGAACTGCTCGGTGAGCTGGGTGTTGACAAGCTGCAGTTCAAACGGCTCAGCGCCTAAGAAGCGGTAGGTGGGGAAGTTGCTGTCGGTAGGCCATAGGACGAAATCAAAGAGGTAATCCTTGAGGAAAAAGACGCCAATAGCCATGACAACGCCTGCCACCAGCACCTTGATGATACTGCCGCGCAGGACGTCGAGATGATCCCAGAAGGACATCTGCTCGTCCATCACTTCGCCTCGTCCTTATTGTATTCGGCGGCGTCCTTGACGTCCTTAGTCACGTTATTGACCTCGTCGTCGAGGCCTTTCACGCCATCCTTAAAGCTCTTGACACCCTTGCCAAGACCTTTCATCAGTTCGGGAATCTTCTTGCCGCCGAAGAGCAGCAGCACCACGAGGGCGATAAGGATGATTTCGGGAGTTCCTAAATTCATAATTCTCTATTTTTTAGTGGTTATAAATGCTTCTGCGCTGCAAAAATAGAAAGAAAAGTCGGCAAAACTATCTTTTTTTGGCAAAAATATCAGCCTGTTTGATTTATTTTATACTTTTGCACTGCAAACACATGGATTTCTAACTTAAAAACAAACAAAACAATGAAAAAAGCATTACTTACGCTTTGTCTCGTGCTCGCTGGCACGGCAACTTATGCACAGAAATTCGATGAACCCGAACCAGGCGACTGGGCTCTGGGCCTGAACATCCCGATGACTTGGGGCGACGATCTACACCTTGGCGTACAGCCCAAAGTACAGTACTACGCCACTTCACAGTTCCGTATCGAAACCTCTTTCGGCTACTACTTCAAAGCCGGGGATAACAAAGGTAACCGTATAGATTGGGATCTCAATCTCAATTTCCACTACCTCTTCCCCATGAAGGATACGGGTCTCTGGATTTATCCCATCCTCGGTGTACAAATGCTTCATCGTCACTACACAGATAGCAAAGCCTTCAAGGAAGAATATAAGGCGGACAATCCTGGGGATGACATGGATGATCACATGCGCGTAGGCCTCAACATAGGTGCCGGACTGCAGTACGACATTGAAGAGCGCCTCTATGTCAATGCTGAGGTCAAATACACCTACACCAACGACTTCGACCGCGGCAACGTGCTCATAGGCATCGGCTACCGCTTCTAAATTTCTCCTCCTTTAGTACGAGGAAACTCTGCCAACACAAAGGACTGTTCGACACCTGTCAAACAGTCCTTTATTCTATACCTACTAACAGTAGACATTAGCCCATGTTTTGCGCCCATTCTTAACTCTTTGTCCCCCGGCAAGCTGTCAATGCGATGAGCGCAGAGCTAAAAAGGATGGATAAGCATGAGAAAGTTATCATCTTATTTTCGTACTCGTATTGTGCAAGGGCTCTCGAGTTGTTGTTGCCACTGCTGAAGCCAATTGAACCATTGAGCAGATGAGCGGAAGCTGTCACGCTCCATAAGTGCACAGATGGCAAGATGATAGCGGATATGACCGTCGCAGGGACGAAGGATAGTGAGGTAGTTGTAGGTATCTTCTTTCTTAGACACGAGGTAGGGCGCAAATGCAACTACGCCAAGACCAACGCCCTCGATAAGGTCTTCGGCTGCTTTATCGGGAACGTTCTTGCCCCATGAGCCGACAAGACCGTTTGTCCTGTCGATGAAACCTTCGTTTTCCAGCTCCAGTTTCTGAACGCCCGAGCAGAATTGAAGGTCGTCAACACCAGGGCCAGCAAGATGAATATCCACTTCTACATCGCGATGACCGGCATAAATAGTGTAGCGCTGGCGCATCTGAAGAGTCTTGCCAGCATAGAGCCAGTTCTTATCCCACACCTCAACAATGGCACGCACGGGGCCAGAAGCTATTACTCGCTGACCTCTGGCCTCAACGCTATCGACGTAAGTAGGCTCGCCATTGACATATCCACGGAAGGAGCCGGCGCCGACACTCGGACCGGCAAACAAGATATCACAGCCAAGTCCGGCAGCAATATCCTCGCGCGTGCTATAGAAATTGGTCTTGTCGAGCACTAGTTGAGGCGTGGGCTTGCCGTAGATGTCGATACTCTGCCGATGATCCATATAGACGCGGAAGCCCACAAGTTCACTCTCCCACTGCGCTCCATGGCCATAGATGGCATCGTAGGTGGCAAGAGGTTCGTTGCGGCCTTGGTATTCTATACTATTAATGTAGGGATAGCGGTATTTCCTATCCCACACTTTCATGAAGGCCGCCGTGCGAGGAGAACAGGTTTCATTCGATGAAATGGGCAAAAATTGAACCTTAAAGGTTTCTGTAGTATTAGCCGGCACATCGCAAACGAATGCCAGTTCATCAGGAACGAGGTCGCCGTCAAGATCATCAAGCTGAGATGGGAGGGCTGACTTGGACTCTCCCGCCATGACCTTTGCTGACAGGACATTCGCCGCTTTCTTCTTCAGCGTCTGGTGAAGGTTAATGACAACGGGCACGTCCTTGCGGTCGGCATCTGAGGGGTTTGTCACCTTGACGGTTACAACGCCCACCTCCTTACCCTTCCAGTCAGCTGCTACCTGTGCTGACAGCATATATGGCAACAATAATGAAATTGTAAGGACAAATATAAGCTTTACTCTCATTGTTCTCTTATAACTTTTAATTATGCACTTTTAATCTTTCATTTTCTCTTTTCACTGCACTCTTTCCACTTCCCTCGCCCACACGGGGTAGCAAAGGAGCCCTTACACTTTTCACTCAGTCCTGCGGTATCACCTCCAGCAGATAGATTGCATCAAGACTCCAAAGGGCGCAGTCGTTGGTCGTCGTCTCGGCACTCTCTACCAAAGGCTGGGGCACCTCAGGCGGCAACAGTTGCTTGGGATTAAAGCGGTAGTGCTGCTCTGGCCCGCTATAGCGCCACATATCCTTCCATGTATCTTCTGCCATAGCCTTGTCACCCAGCTTGGCAGCGGCGTAGCCTTTGAGTCGGCTTATGCGGAAACGGTTCTTCGTCACCTGATGATAACGGACATTATGATCCAGGTACACAGCCTCGAACTTCTTGTCAGGTACCATCTCCAACATTTCATGCATAAGTTCGAAGCCGCCCATGATAAGTTTCAGATGGTTGGTTGAGGTCACAGCCGTGTCGCCTTCGTAAGAGAGGATGCCGGTGGCGGGATCGTAGCCAAGCACGCCCGGGCCCGTGAACATACCGTGCGGCAAGGCTGCAATACTCTTCATGCCCGCCTGTATCTTCTTAAGGTATTTGGTGTCGCGCGTGCGTTCATATTCTGTCATCCAGTTGCCGGCGTAGGCTACCCAGTCGGGGCCTATGCGCAGACGGGCAGGAGCCGTACACGGATATTTCTCGCGTGGGAGCGCCAGACGCATAGGATCTATGGTATAAAGCATCTGATCGGCATCCTTGACAGCCGTCATCAGGTCGCCCGTGCGTTCGTCGGTGGTAAGATAGTAGAAGAAGCGGTTCCATGCGGCCTGCGAGATACGGGCCTCCTTGGCACCGCAGCCCCAGTGGCTGACGTTATGCCTTGAACCCAAGCCCGCATAAGGTCCGATATGATATACATCCACTTCCATCGTGTGACGAGTCATAGCCTCAGCCATGCGCCATACATCGGGACGAGCCGTGCGCAGGAACGAATACCACAGCCACGATATACTGCCAAGCTCAGTATTATCCCAGGCGAAACCGCCCACGTCGTATTTCCATTCATGCCGTACGGGGTCGTAGCCATGCATGAAATCGCCGTAATTCCAGAAACCGTACCAATGGCGCTCGTCAACGGCCCGCTTATAGAAATCGAGATATTCCGAGAGCTGTCGCTCAACGGCGGCGCGACGCTCGTTGGTGCTGTCGGGCAGGCTCCACACGCCGAAGGCACGACGCGAATGGAGATATTCCGGCGTGCAGACCAACGGCGCATCTTCTGCCATCATGGCAGCACGCTGAGCTACGGCAGCCTTGCCGGGGAAAGCACGCTCGGGAAGGAGCGTGAGCACCGATGTGCGGGCTATGCCATAAGGCGTGGACATCCCTTCCTGCACATCTTCATAGCTGGCGTTGAGGTCATGGGCCACGTTGTCGTAGTGGCGCAAGTCCATAGCTCCGCCTTCGGGCGCCCATAAGTAAGCCGTGAGGTATGCTGTGTCATGCGTTGCACTGTCGATTTGCAAGCTTGCCGGATAACTCTCCCAGAAGTCCTTGACAGCAACGCCAAGGCCGCCGCTGACATCACCGGCGAAGGCATAGCCTGCGGCACGCTGACCGGTGTGAGTGCCTATCCATTGGTTGTTGGCATGAGCGCGCTTGGTAATGGCATAGCCCTGGTCGGTGAGCTGCGTTAGGCGGTAAGTGTTCCACTTTGCCCAGTGGTGCAGCAACTGGCGGTTAGGCTCATCGAAGAATTCAGGCTCCGGGATGCGCTCGCCTGCCACTTGCTTGAACTCGAAACTCATGTCCATGCCTTTCATCAAGATACGACGACCGCTGAGCGGCTGCACGCTTTCCGTCCACACACCGCCGTCCTGCGTGGCAAAGGCTACATGGCGGTTGTAGGCCTGCTCGCGCATAGGCACCTCGAAACGCACGCCCAGCGAGCGGATGAAGTCGCGACTTTGCTCACCGTCGTAGGTAAAGGAGTGCACCATTTTCACCTGCTCTGAGCCGGCATAGAAATACAAACGGACAGTGAAGGGCAGCCACTGGGTAGGCGTCTTATCCTCCCCGAAGCCGGCAGAGGTGGGCACTATCTTCAGCTGGTTGACGTCGTAAAGGTAATAGCCTTCAAGCTTCACCACCGCCCTCACGTTGCCTGCACGCTCCACCTCAGCCTTCTCAATATTAGAGATGTAGTTGTGAAACGTGATACTTCCTGCGTCCTCGGCATAGGGCTTATCCTGCGTAGTGCAGACCAATTGCCCGCAACCGGCCACTCTCGTGCCACCAAGTACAAGGCTGTCGATTATTGCAGCTCCGCGTTTCGGGATATAAGCTGCAAAGTCGCCCGAGCTGATACGGATTTGGGACGCTGTTTCGGAAACGGATATATTCTTCGCCTCTGGGGCATTTCCGCCTTTTACCTTTGTATTCAGGCTCACACTTTCCGTGCCGCCAGGTACTACTGCTGCAAAACCGCCCCATTTCACCGAGCCGTCGGGCCAGTAGGCCGTAGGCCAGAAGTCAGCAGGAATGACCTCGCCAGTTTGGGTCGTCAGGCTGAAGCGGTCCTTAGGTTTGAACTCTCCTTTCAGAAAAGGAATGCCGAAACTAACAGGTTTATTGGTCTGAGGCACAGAACCTATCCAATGCAAGCGTGCCGTGGTGTCGGCAAACGCCGTGAGCGAAGCGCTGCAAATGAGCGCTAAAATAAGTCGTTTCATCATCATAAAGATTTTTTATGGCACAAAGTTAATAAAAAGTTTCAAGTTTAAAGTATAAGTATAAAGTTTTTTGTATTTTTGCGCCCAATAGATACCTATTAAACTTTACTTGCATGAAAAAGCTACTCTTCATGGCAGCCATGGTGTGCTGCCTCGTCGCGTGCAACAAATCAGCACGCCAAGCCGATGAAATCAACGACTCCACAACCCCACTTCACCTGCTGAAGCCCGACTACAAGGTTCCCTACGGCGAGCTGACTGCCGACGAGGTGAAAGCTGACCTCGAGCGCGTGTTCGCCTACATCGACAGCGAACGGCCTCAGGGTTTCGTTGATGCCGACGGCAAGGTGATCTCTGACAACAAGCGGCTCTATCCGCTGGAAGAGGGAATCAGCCTGCATCGCGGTGCTTTCCGCATTGGCTCCTACGAATGGGGAATTACCTATCAGGCCTTGCTCGCCGCCAAGGATGCCACAGGAGATATGCGCTACGAGGAGTATGTATTTAATAATCTGACATTGCTGACCACAGCTTATTATCTTTTCAAAGAGCGTGATGCCGACAAGCCCGAGGTGGCCGATGCACAGATGGAACAGGTAATCCACCCCCGTGCCCTCGATGATTGCGGCACGATGTGTACGGCAATGATGAAGTGGATGAAGCGGAACGAATCAACCGGTGAGCATAAGACCACGGTGGAAGGCGATTTCGTTCACTTTGATGTGACAGAGGATACGCTCATCAATAATTACTTCAACTTTGTGGAGCACGGACAGTACCGTCTTGAGGACGGACTCTTCGCACGCCACCGTCCACAGCACAACACCGTCTGGCTCGATGATATGTATATGGGGATCCCGACCATTGCATACGCCGGCATCTACTTCAACGACCCGAAGTACTTTGACGAGGCGGCTACGATGTTCAAGAACTTTGTCAAGCGGATGTGGGTTCCTGAGAAGAAGATCTACCGCCACGGATATGTAGAAGGGCTGGCGCAGCAGCCGACATATCACTGGGCACGAGCCAACGGGTGGGCCTTGCTGACCACTGTTGAGCTGCTTGATATGCTGCCCGAGAGCCACCCCGACCGCCCATTCATACTGAATCAGCTGCAAGAGCACGTGGCCGGACTTTGTGCTCTGCAAAGCAGCGAAGGCTTCTGGCACCAGCTCTTGGACCGCAGCGACTCATACCTCGAGACCTCAGCCACGGCCATCTACTGCTATGCCATCGCCCATGCCATCCGCAAGGGCTGGCTCGAAGGCATTACCTACGGAGGCGTAGCCCAACTGGCATGGCACGCCATCAGCACCAAGATCACAGAAGAAGGTAAGGTCGCCGGCACCTGTGTAGGAACGGGAATGGCCTTCGACCCCGCTTTCTACTACTACCGCCCCGTCAGCCCTGCTGCCGCTCACGGCTACGGCCCCGTCATTTGGGCTGCCGCCGAGATGATTAACCTACTGTGTGAGTGGTATCCCCGTACTAATGACAGCGGACTCCACTACTACAAACAGGAGCAGACGAACCCCTCTCCCCTATTCTATCTGACCGAGGACGGAAAGGGCGAAGCTGTGAAATAAGGCATTCAAGGATTCCATGTCGAATTGAAAGCCGTTCCCAAACAAGGGAAGGCGACCATAAGCCAACCTGGGAACGACTATTGGCTCAATTGAAAACGACTATTGGCTCAATTGGAAAGCAACAATAAGCCATATTGGAAACGACAATAAGCCATATAGAAAACGGCGATAAGCCCAATCTAATTAGTTTTTCCCACCGGTGGGAAAAGCTTATATGACCGGTCATACCGGGCTTTCCCACCGGTGGGAAAAACGGATACGACCAGTCGAATGTTGCAGTTCGACTGGTCGTATTTTTTTGCGATGATATTGCAATAGACTTATTGAAGGTATTGCAGTTGAATTATTGAAGATTTTACAGCTGACTTATAGAGGATATTGGAGTTGGCTTATGAACGGGGAATAACCTACAAGAAGCCTGCTGAATTCAACCTACAGCGCGGGATTACGCGAAGTGAATCATGTGGATACGCTCGCCGCCTTCCTCGTTGCGGCCCATCTCTATACGCACATCTTCGTTGAAATGAGCGAGGAAGCGGTCGGCTTCGGCACCAGGGAAGAGGCGTTCGGTATAGACCGTGCCCCGTGTAGCATAAGCGATGAATCCGCCTCGGTGCTGCGGTTCGGTATCCTTCGCCCCGCGCCATTCGTTTATAATCTGTTGCCTAACGGCTGCGATGCTCTGTCCGGGCCACACTTTTTCGATGAAATCGAGGATATTTGAAGTTAGCAAGCCGCATTTTACGAGCAATGTCTTAATGTCGCGACGCTTGGTTTCGGTGTCGAGTTTGGCATCGCGGAAGTGGTCGCAGATGATGTCCAACTCGGCATTATAGTTGCGTAGCAGCACGTAAAGCTTGCTTATCATGAAGAACTCGTCCTCCTGTTTGTAGAACAACTCATCGTGAATATCTTCGAGATTTACCTTCATCTTCACCAAATGTTCCTCAGAGGGGTAAACGAGATACTTACTAAGGCGCATCTTCTCGCCGATAGTGTAGGAGCATACCAAATTGCGGTAGAGATGCCGGCACATTTCTATGAGCAGGTCTTTCTGGACCTCGGGCTCCAGACGATACGTATTGCGCTCTGTTTGTTCCTGCGCAACCAAAGTCTTTTTCGCATAAACCATTGAACGATAAGCAAAAACGGCAGCTGGGATGGCCACTCCAAGTGAGAGACAAGCCACGATGAAAGCGGACACAGTCCAAGGATAGGCTGATGTATTCTTGGCGGTCTGCTCGATAGCTGCGGCTGTGTCAGGCGAGATGGCCTGAGCTAAAATAATTAATGTGTAGTAAGTCATTGGTTTTGGATTTAACTCCGCAAAAGTAACATCTTATCGATAAAAGGCAAAACTTTTTAAGCAGAAAGTGAAAAGGATTGCAGAATATTTGCTACTTTTGCAGTCGCAACTCACCTTGATATGATAGATCGTCAGACTGTAGATAGGATTTTGGATACGGCAAACATCGTAGATGTCGTATCAGACTTCGTGACCCTACGGCGTGCAGGCGCAAACCTCAAAGGTCTCTGCCCTTTCCACGACGACCGCACGCCCTCGTTCATGGTGTCGCCATCGAAGAATATCTGCAAGTGTTTCGCCTGCGGCAAGGGTGGCACGCCCGTGCATTTCATCATGGAGCACGAGCAACTGACGTATCCTGAGGCTTTGCGATATCTTGCAAAGAAATACAATATCGAGATTAAGGAGCGGGAGCAGACCGATGAGGAGAAAGCCGAGCAGAGCGAGCGCGAGAGTCTCTTCGTGGTGAATGAATGGGCCAACGAATGGTTTCAGGCGCAGATGAACGACACCGTCGACGGCCGAGCCATAGGTCTGGCCTACTTCCGTCAACGTGGTTTCCGCGACGATATCATCAAGAAGTTCCAGTTGGGATTCTGCCCCGACAAGTACGATGCGCAGTGGCAAGCTGCTAAAGCCGAAGGTTTCAACGAGGATTACATACTGAAAACCGGCCTTTGCATCCGCAACGAACAAGGCAAGACATACGACCGTTTCCGCAACCGCGTGATCTTTCCCATTCATTCCATATCGGGAAAGGTGGTAGGCTTCGGCGGCCGTGTGCTGGACTCGCGCACCAAAGGCGTAAGCATAAAATACCAGAACTCCCCCGAAAGCAGCGTTTATAGCAAGAAACGAGAGCTCTACGGCTTGTTCCAGGCCAAGCAGGCAATAGTGAAGAACGAGCTATGCTATCTCGTTGAAGGCTACACCGACGTGATGGCTATGCACCAGATGGGCGTCGAAAACGTGGTAGCCTCCAGCGGTACAGCGCTGACCGAGCAGCAGATTCGCGCCATCCACCGTTTCACGGAGAATATCGTAGTAATCTATGATGGCGACGCAGCCGGCATCAAGGCTTCGCAACGCGGTATTGATATGCTGCTGGCCGAGGGCATGAGTGTAAAACTGCTCTTGCTGCCCGACGGCGACGACCCAGACAGCTTCGCCCGTAAGCATACGTCCCAGGAATATCAGCAGTATCTGACTGAGCATCAGGTAGATTTCATACGCTTCAAGACCGACCTATTGCTGACTGAAGCGCAGGGCGATCCTATCAAGTTGTCGCGTCTGGTAAACAACATCGTCGACAGCATAGCCGTGATTCCTGATGAAATCACTCGCACATTCTATATCAAAGAGACATCGCAGATGCTGGCCGTTGAGGAACGCATCATAACAAGTGCCGTGGCCAGAGTGCGCAAACGCCAGCGCGAGGAACGCCAGAAAGAGCGCGAGCGTGAGACCAGAATGCAGAATCAGCCCGCCAACGGACCTCAACAGACAGGCACTACGTCAGAACAAGCCGGAACAGAGGCTGCCCTAACGCCAGAAGAAGAGGCCGCCATAGCTGGCACCGCACCGCCGACGCCCGAAGGAGAAGGCTCTCAGCCAACGGCAAACACGACGATAAACATAACCAAAGGCCGTCGCGACGGCGAAAAGGCTATTCTTCAAGCCGAGGCTCTGATTATTCAGATGATAGTGCGCTACGGCGAAAAGGTGATGTGCGAAGTGGAGAACGACGAGGGTGAGATGCAACCGCTGACGGTGGTGGAGTTTGTCGACTACTCGCTGAATGAGGACAACCTCGAACTGCGCGACCCGCGTCATAGGCAAATCATGGCCGAAGCTCTCGAGCATTTTGCCGACGAGGGCTTCCGTGCCGACCGCTATTTCGAGAATCATCCCGATATAAGGATAGCCGAGCTGGCCAACGAACTGGCCCACGACCCCGAGACGCTAAGCCGTATTCACGAGAGCGGAATGCCAGTGAAACCAGAAGAGCAGCGACTGCAGGAAGTGGTGCCCCATGTGATGGGCGACTACAAACTGGCCATTGTCGACGAAGAGCTGCAGATGCTGATGCGACAGCTGAGCGATGCCAGCGTGATGGCATCGAAGGAACAGTCGGCAGCCTTGCTGAAACGTTATCAGGAGTTGAAGCAGATTCAAGGCAGTCTGGGACGTGAGCGCGGCGACCGCGTGATAACATAAGGCCTCAGCCCAGCCTTAAAAGATTGTGCCAATAAAACGTTCACAGGCGCTTGACCATTGTGTGTCAAGCGCCTGTGAGCTTTAGTCATTTGGATATCCCAAGCGAATCTTCCATCATCTGCTTTTCGTAGGCTTCGCGGAGCAACTCATCGAAAGTCCTCACGCGGTCCAGATTCTCGAGTGCATTCATAGCGCGCTTGTGCCTACGCTCGCGTTTGCGCTGCTTAATGGCAAAGGGATGAGTGGCTTTGTCATTGAAATTCGGAATGATCTTCTCCAGAATATCGCCTAACGAAGGGGGAGCCATAGGCACTTCAACCAACTTGCCGCCGTGAAGCGGGAAGGAATCTATAGGAAGAATACGGCCGCCACGGACCAATAGTTCCTCCATGAGATTCGTGGGGAGCGAGTCGACATTCTCGGTCAACGTATCCTGAGGCTCAGGACGTGAGGACGCGAAGGCAATGAAAGCCAGTAAGACTAACTGTTTCATACGATGGAATCGAGTTCTTTCTTTATTTCAACAAGTTGATCGCGTACACCTTGGAGGCGATTAAGCAGGTCGTTGGTGTTGCGGGCGCCTTCGCGGTTGCGCTGGATGAGCTCGCGGGCAGCCGCCAACTTCATGTTGCGGCCTTTCACGAGGTCGTACACCAGGCGTATCTCCTCGATATCTTCCTTAGTGTACATTCGAGCACCATTGCTGCTCTTCTTGGGGTCGATGGTCGGGAACTCCTTCTCCCAGAAGCGAAGCAGCGAAGTAGGCACCGAGAACATCTTGCTGACCTCAGCTATGGAATAGAACGTTTTGAGGTCCTTGTTGGGGTTAAAAGCCATAGGTCGAAGGTATATTAATGGTGAAAAGCCTGATTGGATAATTCGCGTGATATATCTAATGTGTGGTCGTGGCCGATTAAGCCTTTATCAGCTCCAGGAACTTGTCGATGGCAGCTGAAAGGCCGTCGGCGTTCTTGCCGCCGGCTGTGGCGAAGTGAGGCTGGCCGCCGCCACCGCCCTGCATGAGCTTGGCAGCTTCGCGAATAGCCTGACCTACGTTTACGCCGTGCTCCTTGACGAGGCTGTCGCTGGCTGCGCAAGTCAACATAGGCTTGCCCTCGTTGACAGAACCTATGCAAACGATAGCGTTGTCCACTTCAGCACGGAGCTGGAAGGCGATATCCTTGACGGCATCTGCCGGAAGAATGGTCTTGCCAGAGATGATGGTGATGCCTTCACGCTCAATAGCCTTGTGAAGCAAATCCTGCTTGAAAGCCTGTGCTTTCTCGTGGAGGAAGGCCTCTGCCTGCTTCTTCATGTCGGCATTCTCCATCATGAGGCGGTCGATGGCGCCCTTCAGATCAGGCACTCCGTTGAAAGCCTGACGAATCGACTCCATGGTGTCCTGCATCCTGTAGAGAGCCTCCTCGACCTTGGCGCCTGTGATAGCCTCGATACGGCGTATGCCGGCTGCGACGCTACTCTCGCCTACAATCTTGAACATACCTATCTGTCCGGTAGCTTTCACATGGCAGCCGCCACAGAATTCTACGCTCTGACCGAACTGCACAACGCGGACGCGGTCACCGTATTTCTCGCCGAAGAGGGCAATGGCGCCCAGTTCCTTCGCCTTCTCAATAGGCACATTACGATGGTCCTGAATGGGAATGTTCTCGCGGACGCGCTGGTTTACAATGCGTTCCACCTGGCGAAGCTCTTCGGGAGTAACTTTCTGGAAATGACTGAAGTCGAAGCGAAGACCATCGGGTGACACAAGTGAACCTTTCTGCTCGACATGCGTGCCGAGCACTTCGCGCAAAGCCTGGTCCAAAAGGTGTGTAGCGCTGTGGTTTGCCTCGCTGGCACGACGCTTGTCGGTGTCGACACAAGCCATGAAATTAGCCTCGGGATGCTCGGGCAGTTTCTTGGCGATGTGCACGGTGAGACCGTTCTCGCTCTTGGTGTCGATGATGTCAATCGTCTCATATTCGCTGACGATGACGCCCTGGTCACCTACCTGTCCACCCATTTCGGCATAGAAAGGAGTGTGGTCAAGGACTATCTGATAATAGGTCTGTTTCTTCTGAACGACCTTGCGATAGCGGAGTATGCGGCACTCGTATTCGGTGAAGTCCCAGCCTACGAACTGGCTCTCGGCGGGAGAACCGCCAAGGTCAACGACTTCCTGCCAGTCATCAGTCTCAACAGCTGCTGCGTTGCGGGCACGCTCTTTCTGTTTCTGCATCTCAACATTAAAGCCTGCCTCGTCCACGGTGAGAGCATTCTCGCGGCAGATAAGTTCGGTGAGGTCGAGAGGGAAACCATAGGTGTCGAAGAGTGTGAAGGCCTCGGTGCCGCTTATCTCGCTCTTGCCGGCGGCCTTGGTGTCGGCCATGACGCGGTCAAGGAGCTTAATACCGGTTTCGAGTGTGCGGAGGAAACTCTCCTCCTCTTCCTTCATCACCTTGTCGATTAGCTGCTGCTGAGCCACAAGCTCGGGATATGCCTCGCCCATCTGCTCGGTCAAAGTAGGCAACAGCAAGTGCATGAAGGCACGCTTCTGTCCGAGGAAAGTGTAAGCATAACGTACAGCACGGCGCAAGATACGACGGATGACGTAGCCTGCTTTAGCGTTGGAGGGCAGCTGACCGTCGGCAATGGAGAAAGCCACGGCACGGATGTGGTCGGCAATAACACGCATTGCCACGTCTACATCCTCGGCTTCACCGTACTTCTTGCCCGACAGCTGTTCGATGGCACGTATGGTTGGCTGGAACACATCGGTATCGTAGTTGGAGTGCTTGCCCTGGAGAGCGCGAACCAGACGTTCGAAGCCCATACCCGTGTCGATGACGTTCATTCCGAGCTTCACCAAGGAGCCGTCGGCCTTACGCTCGAACTGCATGAACACCAAATTCCATATTTCGATAACTTGTGGATCATCCTTGTTGACAAGATCGCGGCCGGGTGTCTTGGCTTTTTCCTCGGGTGTGCGGCTGTCGAGGTGAATCTCTGAACAGGGACCGCAGGGGCCTGTGTCGCCCATCTCCCAGAAGTTGTCGTGCTTGTTGCCGTTGATGATATGGTCGGCGGGCACGTGCTTAGCCCAGTAAGATGCGGCTTCATCGTCGCGTGGAATGTTCTCTTCGGGCGAACCCTCGAACACAGTTACGTAGAGGTCCTTGGGGTCGAGCCCGATGACATCAACCAGATATTCCCAAGCCATATCTATGGCGCCCTCCTTGAAATAATCGCCAAACGACCAGTTGCCGAGCATCTCGAACATGGTATGATGGTAGGTGTCATGGCCTACCTCTTCAAGGTCGTTGTGCTTGCCGCTCACGCGGAGGCACTTCTGCGAGTCGGCGCGGCGGCGCGGCTCGGGATCCTTGGTGCCAAGGATGATATCTTTCCACTGGTTCATGCCAGCGTTGGTGAACATTAGTGTGGGGTCGTCCTTTACGACCATAGGAGCAGAGGGCACGATAGCGTGTCCTTTTTGAGCGAAGAACTGCTTAAAGCTCTCGCGGATTTCATTGGCTGTTCGCATTATAATTATTTCGATTTACTGATTTCCTTTTTCAATTTGGGCGCAAAGGTACAAAAAAATTGTTCACGCTAACTTGTTTATACATTAATTAATATAGTTTTTCAGAACAAATGAGCGTGAACAAAGTGTCTATTGAAATAAAGTGAAATTTACGCTGCCGTAAACACGATGATCTACGTAATGGGGATGTGAGGTGAAATCATGCGCAGCTCCGTGCTCAAGCACGAAAAGCCCGTCAGGTTTGAGGAGCGACGAACCGTCCTTGAACACCAAGTCGGGCAGACGGTCTATCTCGGGCAAGGCATAAGGCGGATCGGCGAAGATAAAGTCGTAGGGCTCGGCTGTCTTGACAAGGAACTTAAGCACATCGGCCCTCAAGAGCGTGACCTGTGCCTCGGCTCCTAAGGTGTGCAGGAACTTACGGATGAATGAGCAATGCTGAGCGTCCAGTTCTACGGCTGTGACATGACTGCAACCTCTCGAGAGCAGTTCCAGCGTAATGCTTCCGGTGCCGGCAAAGAGGTCGAGTGCTCGCGGGGCATCGCCTTCGAAATCTATGTAGGCACGAAGTACATTGAACAGGTTCTCTTTGGCAAAATCCGTAGTGGGACGTGCCTTGAACGAGCGTGGAACGTCGAAATGTCTGCCTCTGTATTTGCCTGCTACTATACGCATATCTGAGATGTTTATAATCTATTGAGCAACAATGCCTTGAGGTCAACGGGCATATTGCGTTCACGGGCAAGGGCTACATTCGGAAAGAGGTCTGACGAGGCTACGGAATCAATGTTGCGAAGATAAAGCTCAAAGCCCTGACAGAGCGCTTTCTGTTCGCTATAAGCCTCGTCGGCAATGACGACAAGGTGGTCGGTCTCAGCATCCAACCCCAGCATCTGCCACACGTTGAGCACGTAGTATTGAATGTTTGGTGCCAGCGTTTCAGCAAATGTGTTTGCATATTTTATGCGTCCTTTCTCAATCTGGGCTACTATTATGCCCTCGCCTGAAATGCAACAATATAAGTTGCGACCGCTTCGCTCGATATCGTCGTCGTAGCGCAACAACCGTTCCAAAAGCATTGAACGTGAGGCGAAGAAGCGCGCCGTGGGATAATATTGCAGGATGACATCCTCGACATCGCGGTCGATGGAAAAGAGCTCCACCGATTCTAATTCCGGCAATATCGTGTATGCTACCCGGTTGGAGGTTACTGCCTCTTGCGGGAAGGTGAAGGCAAACAGCTCGGTAGCTTCGTCACGACGAAAGGCCTCCAGGGGCACATGCGTAGAAGGTGTGCATACGAGGATATAGGCCTGGTCAATTTGACGGTTAAAGTACTCAGGCTTAGAGAGTTCGCGTTGCAGTTGCTGAGCTATGGGCACATTTGCATCCGCAGCAAAATGCTCGCCGCGGATAAGGCTGTTTGACTGCACATCACAGACATAAAAAGAAAATCCATCCGCACGCAGGCGGATGGATAGACTTAGGGGCGTGAAGGATTTATTCCCAGTTGCCGGCATTGTTGTTCCAGTTGTGAAGGTCGCCAATCTTAAGGCCGGGGTATGCACCCATATCATCAGCCAGCTGACGACGGTTAACAATCAGGCGCTCGCCGTTGCGACCCATGTTCTTGAGGAAGCTCTCATCGGGGGCGCAGCACTCCATTACATACTGCTGAGTGCCAGAACGTGTGACTGTGAGGAACGTCTCGAGCAAGAAGGTATCGCCCTCGGCAAAGGGGATGTAACGCAGCGAGTCGGGGTTGAAGCCTTCACCGAAGAGTGAGTCAGCGAGGTTCACCCACGTGGTGTCGCGACGGAAGCCCTGCAAGCCATTGGCGGCTATCTCGGCTGCATTGCCGCGAGCTACGATAGCTGCAGCCTTAGCCTCGGTAAGGCCCTTCTCCATCTGTTCGTCAGAGAGAACGCCTTCCTTAACAATCTTAGGAATACGTCCTGAACGGACGAACTCGACGAGCTTCCACAGACTGTCGCAATAAGCGGCATCCGGGTGCTGGAGTTTAAACTGTTCCTGCGCTTCCTTGATCTGAAGGAGGCGTGCCTTGACGGCATTTTCACGAGCTGTAACTTCCTTCTGGAAATCGATGTCGTCTTGAATACTACGCCAGCAGATGAAGAGCAGGCCGACGACGCAAAGCGCTAAAAGCGCATTAAAAACCTTTTTCATAACGTGTATATGAAGCTTTTTTAGTACATTTGCATCGCAAAAGTAAAACAAATTATTTGAATAAGCCTCATCTTCGATGATTTTTTTCACTTCAAATGGCATTAAATGATGAAATGAGGGGGTTAATACTCGATAATTTCGGGTTTATGCCCACCAGTGAGCAACAAAATGCGGCCAAAATGATGGCTGACTTCGTCCTTGACCGTGATGGCGAGAGAGTCTTCATCTTGAAGGGCTATGCCGGCACCGGAAAGACGACACTTGTAGGAGCTTTGGTGCGAGCGCTAGACCAGTTGCAACAGCGCACCGTCCTCATGGCGTCGACAGGTCGTGCTGCGAAAGTCTTCTCACTGCACACCGGCCACACAGCTTATACCATACACAAGCGTATATACCGCCAGAAAGCATTCACAGGCACAATGGAGGGCTTCCTTCAGGGAGTCAACCTGATGAAACACACTTTGTTCATCGTCGATGAAGCCTCGATGATTGCCAACGACAGGTCTTTCAATTCGCCTTTCGGTTCCGGCCAGCTACTGGACGATCTCATACAGTTTGTCTATTCCAGTGAAGGCTGTCGGCTGATGCTTATAGGCGACACCGCGCAGTTGCCGCCAGTGGGCGAAACGGAGAGCCCGGCCTTAGTCCCTGAAATACTTGCAAACTACGGCCTACATGTCACTACGACCACGCTTACACAAGTGGTGCGCCAGCTGTCGGAGTCAGGCATTCTATGGAACGCTACAATGCTCCGTCGCGCCCTGGCCGAGGACAACACTTACGAATTCCCACGTCTGCGGCTGACCGCTGACGTTGTGTATATGCCTGGCAATGAGCTTATCGAAGCGTTGGAACAAGCATATTACGAATGCGGGACAGATCAAACTATCGTGGTTACACGCTCTAACACGCGGGCAAACGCCTTTAATCAAGGCATAAGGGGGCGTATACTGGGGTATGAGGAGGAACTGTGCGGGGGCGACAGAGTGGTGATTGTGAAGAACAACTACCATTGGGTGCAGCCCGAGGCCGAGGAAATAGCCAAAAGATACGAGAGGGATGAACGTCGCAGGCAAGGAATGGCCGAACCATCACAACCCGAAGATGAGCATAAAAGCCTCGCAATGGATTTCATAGCCAACGGCGACACAGCCATTATTCGCCGTTTTCGCAATGAACGCAGTGAGCACGGATTCCGTTTCGCCGATGTAACCTTGAAGTTTCCAGACTTCAATGATCTGGAGGTAGATGCCACCGTAGTCTTAGACACGCTCGCCAGCGAAGCTCCTGCTCTGACGCGAGAGCAGCAAGACCAGCTGTTCCAGAGTGTATGGAACGATTACCCTGAAATCACCACTAAACCAGAGCGAATGAAAGCGGTGAAAATAGACCCCTACTACAACGCCCTGCAAGTGAAATACGGATACGCCGTCACGTGTCATAAAGCACAGGGCGGACAATGGCAACGCGTCTTCATTGACCAAGGCTACCTTACCCAAGATATGCTCGACACCGACTACTACCGATGGCTTTACACCGCTCTGACACGTGCCACCGAGAAGGTCTATCTGATCAACTGGCCCAAGCAAGGATTGGAGAATGGCGAGGGAGCATCATAGCCGTGAGCAAGCCTTCAAAGTGCTGACCAACACAAAGAGCTTAAGGAAGTTTTACCTTTAAGCTCTTTTTATTTTCATAAAAAAAGTTATATATCCAGCCAGTTGTTTGGCCGTTTCTTCTCTTATTCGTACTTTTGCGATGTAAAAAACAATAAAACTGCAAAAACAGCCGACAAAATGGATAATCCGCAAAACACACAACTGCCTTTGTCCCTGGATCTGTCGACGCTGCCCGAGAACTTTGGAACGGGTCGTCTGCAGAATCTTTTAGTGACCTTCGACAACATCAATCGTTCGTCTCCTTTCACCAACGAGGTTACTAACTTCCCCGTCAAATGTGAGTCCTTCTTCGTAATCACACTGCTACAGGGACACATCAAGATGGTCGTGAACCTGCATGAAGTGGAGATAAACGCAGGGCAGACATTGTCCATGATGCCCGGTAGTATCTTCGAAGGACGAACCATCAGCAAAGACCTCCGTTTCTGCGGCATGATAATCGACAAGGAATTCCTCGGCATGATGCACAAAAGTGTAGGCCTGAAAATAGACCTTACACAGCGCTACTACACTTTCCGCGTCACAGAATTATCCGAAGCAGCGCAGGGAAACAACGTACAAATGTATCATCTCCTATGCCAGGAGTTAAACCGCGAAGCTTACACCTACAAGAAAGAAGTGATACAACGCTACTGCGAAATAACTTTGCTGAAGAATATATCGCTCAACGACAACTACATCCATAAGCCAGAGCTAAATAAGCCCCTCAACCGCAAGGAAGAAATCTTCCACGATTTCCTCACATTACTCGAGAAATACTATACACAGGAGCGAAGCATTAGCTTTTACGCCGACCGCATGTGCCTCACGCCCAAATACTTGTCCACCATCATAAAGGAAGTCAGCGGCAAGCACGGCATGCAATGGATTGACGAGTATGTATCGCTCGAAGCCAAAGCGCTGCTGCGCAACAGCACGCTCAGCGTGAAGCAAGTGAGCGACCAACTCAACTTCCCATCGCAGAGCATGTTCGGCCGTTTCTTCAAGAAGATGACCGGCTACTCGCCCAAGCAATATAAACTGCTTTAGGGAACAGCGTAAAGTGGTGCTTAACAAACAGGAACTGCTACTAAAAACGGGCCATAACCCTTAAGGATTATGACCCATTTACCCTTTATGTTCTCTGTTGAGACTTTATCTGTCCGTGTCTTCGCCGCAAACCGGTATAGGCATCTGGCGGTTGAAGGCCTCGTGGAAACTGATAATGGTTTCCGTGCGTTGCAGCCCTAACGGCTGAAGTTTGTCGTGAATAATCTGAAGCAAGTGGGCATTGTTGGAGGCATAGATTTTTACAAACATATCATAACCACCCGTAGTATAATGGCATTCCACCACTTCAGGAATCTCGCGCAGGCTTGCCATAACACGGTCGAAATCCGAGGGTTCCTTGAGATAAATACCAACAAAAGCACATGTCTCGTAGCCTATCTTATTGGGATTCAGCACAAACTGCGAGCCCTTGAGTACGCCCATCTTGAACAGACGATGAATGCGTTGGTGGATTGCTGCGCCGCTAACCTTGCATAAACGAGCCACCTCGAGGAAGGGCCTGCGTGCGTCGTCGGCAATGAGTGACAATATCTGTGAGTCTAATGGATCCAAGCGTTGAGTGCTCATTTCGAAATGTTTTGATTGAACTTACAACTTATGATGTGCCCAGCTGAAAGCGGACACGGCAGTATACGATAAACGACGGTCCCTACGTAAATAGAGACCGTCGTTGACATTATGTTCTCCTTACGCACGCGAACATCTATATTAATTACGCCGCGTAGCAGAATAGTTTATCTTCAGAGCCCAAGACTTACGCAACACTTCCTTGATATCGGTGATGATACCCATCTGGGTGTGCTGGTCAATCTTCATGGACATAACCTGAGAAGCAGGGTCGGGCATAGTAGTACGTTCCTGTGCTACGAAGTCCATTACCTCACGGGGCTCAGCATAACGGTCGTTAAGCTGGATACGTGTTCCAGAACCCATCTGTGCACGAAGCTGATCTGTGGGAGGACCTACATAGATGAACGACACACACGACTTCTTCTCCAGTTTCTCAAGTTCGGTACCTGCAGGCACAACGAACTTAACCTTCAGCGTCACCTCACGCATGGTGGTAACGATCATGAAGAAGAACAGGATCGTAAAGATCAAGTCAGGGAGAGATGATGTATTCATCTCTGGCATTTCTCTTTTTGCCTTATTTCTTGCCATGATTAGTTTCCTCCATAGTTTTTAGGTTCAGCCTCAGATATCTTCTGGGGATAGTATGTGCGGATTGCTACCTGCTCATCCTCTGAGCAGCGAGCATAAGGATGACCGAACTTGGCAATGGCCAAGTCATCGCGCAACTCATTGTAAGCGGCCACAAGCTCGTTCTGCACCTGGAAATAGATGTTGTAAGGCGTGCCACGGTCGGTTTGCACTGAGATGACGTGCTTGTCGGTGACGTAGCAAGTTCCGAGCAGATCTATAACCTTAGCATGCAATTCGGGCAGATGCGGGTTGTTATTCTTATTCTGGATGAACTCTTTAGCACGCTCGCGCAGCTGGTTGACATCGATGAAATCGTGGTTCACCATGAGATAACCGGCAGCATTAAGTCGCACATTGAGCACGTTGCGCTCCTTGACATCAATCTGTGCATCTTCCTGATTGGGCTCGGGCGGCTGCGGCAGGCGGCGGGCCAGACCCATATCCGTGTCCATTGATGTGGTCACGAGGAAGAAGATAAGCAGGATGAAGGAGATGTCCGCAGTGGAGCTCGAGTTCAACCCAGGCACTTTTTTCTTCTTTCTTGCCATAATTGGTTTAGAGTTTGATGTTTAAAGTTTAATGTGGGATGTTTAAAGTCTAAAGAATAATGCTGACTAATGCTGAAATAGGACTCTGCACATGTGTCTTCATTAAACTTTAAACTTTAAACATTAAACTTATTCCTTGGGAGTGGCACTCTTGGTGAGCCAGCCGCTCATGCTGACAGCAACTGCTATGACAGCTACGATAGCGAGGATATAGATAGCCCAAATCCACATATCAACAACGGTTACCATACCTGCGGATGTGGTGACACCGGAGTTAGTGGTATAGGGCTCTGCACCAAGGCCGAATACTAAGCCGATGATGAGGGCGATGATAACAATGGCCCATGTCAGCAGAGAAACCTTGCCACCAGCGATACCTGTGGGGCTGGGGCCTGTATTGCCAGAGTTAATCGTAGCGCCACGGACAAGACTCCAAATCGTGAGGCACGCGGTGATAGCAAGCAAGGCGTACATCAGGAAGATAATCAGATCCGTCAGCTTCGGGGAGACGTGAACTCCGTCGAAGTCCATATTGCTGAAGTCCACCAGGAAGAAGAGGGCGAAGCAGACAATACCGACTCCGATGCAAGAGTACAACGCGAGTTTGGATATCTTTTCGAGTTTCATAACTTAATTTTACGATTTTACAATTTACAGTTATTACGATTTATTCTTCACGTCCCGCAGTCAGACTGCGTTCCCTCTATGAGGGGTGAGATTGTGAAATAGTGAAATCGTCAAATTAACTTACTTCTTGCACTTGGGAGACTTAACGCACATGTCGAGGAGGCTCATAGCGGTCTCTTCCATATTGGAGTTGAGAGCCTCGATGCGAGAGAGGATGTAGTTGTAGAACACCTGAAGCACGAGGGCAACGATGATACCGAAGATGGTGGTGATAAGAGCAACCTTCATACCGCCGGCAACAACCGTCGGGCTGATGTCACCTGCACGCTCGATATCGTCGAATGCCTGCACCATACCGATCACAGTGCCAAGGAATCCGAGTGACGGAGCCATAGCGATGAAGAGGGTGATCCATGAGCAGTTCTCCTCGAGGTAAGCGCCCTGCACTTCAGCCTCGGTGTTGATAGTACGTTCGATGGTAGCGATGTCATTCTGGTCTTCTGAAGCGAGGCATTGCATAGCCTTCTTAGAGATCTGTGCTACGGGGCCGCGAGTGCCGGCGCAGTAGTCGATAGCTTCGTCGATCTTGTTAGCCTCGACCTTGCCACGGAGAGCCTCGAGGAACTTACGTGTGTTGACCTGAGCGAGAGAGAGGTAGATGACGCGCTCGATGCAGAATGCCAGACCGAGAACGAGAGCGATAGCAACAAGGCTCATGAAGCCGGCGTTACCTTCGATGAACTTGGTCTTAAGGGTCTTGTGAAGGCCTTGTTCCTCCTCTTGGGGAGCTACGGTTTCTTCTACGGCAGGAGCCTCAACGCTGTCAATAGCAGCAGAGTCTACAGCTGCGGAATCAACCTGTTCGGCAGCAGCGTCAGCTACTTCGTCCTGAGCCATCACGGAAGGTGTCATGCCAAAAGTGCAGGCAGCCACCATTGCAACAATTGCAAAATACTTTTTCATTTTGTTTTGTTTTTGTTAAATGATGAATTAATTGATATTTTGATTATGTTATTCGCTTTACGTGCTAAATCGGTACAAAACTATCATTTTTTTTGTTTACTTCCGCCTTTTTATTGAAAAATCTTTGTTTCTGAGTGAATTTTTCTTCTTTTTAGGGCTCTAAAGTGTGTGTTATCGCGCTTTTGTGAAGGTTAGGAGTGCGTTTTGGCTCGTTATTTCGTGCACAACGGCTTCGCTCACATCATATATTTCAGCAATGCGCTTTGCGGTGGCTGCGACATAGGCACTTTCGTTCCTTCGTCCGCGGTAAGGTACAGGTGCCAAGTATGGCGAATCCGTTTCGAGAACGATGCGGTAAAGCGGCACCACAGAACGGAGCACTTCGGGCAAGGCGCTCTTCTTAAAAGTGGCCACTCCTCCAATGCCGAGCATGAAGCCGTCGAAGCCTAATAGTTCTTCTGCCTCATCGACATTGCCTGCAAAGCAATGGAAAACGCCGGATAATTTACGAGTTGACGATTTGCAATTTTTAATTTGTTCGTTGAGGACATCGACCAACTCACGATGAGCATCACGGGTGTGAATCATCAGGGGCAGGTCATAGTCTATCGCCCATGCTACCTGTCTGGCAAACACCTCCTGCTGCTCTTCGTAGCGCGAGCGATCCCAATAATAGTCGAGGCCGACTTCGCCCACGGCAATATATGGGTTGTCGGGGACAGACAAGAGGCTCTCCATACTATCTAACACATCGTGCCAGTCGTCGCCGATATCCTCTGGATGCAAGCCCATCATGGGATAAAGATATCCCGGATATCGACTTGCGAGGGTCAGCATCGGCTCTATGCTGTCGGCGTTAATATTGGGTAGAAAAATCTTGCTGACCCCTGCGTCGCGGGCCCGGGCAACAACGTCTTCAATATCTTCGCTGAATTCTTCGCCGTAGAGATGGCTATGGGTATCGATAAGCACGAGGTGGAAGGATTATTGATTAGGGATTTAGGATTAGGAGTTATGGATTATGAATTTTGAAATAAGAATTAGAGAGCCCGCAAGTAAAACCCAGCAAACTGAGGCTTATGGTTTTGAGAGCCTGTGAGCAAAGTCAAGTAGACTAAGACTTATGGCTTGAGAGCCTGTGAGTAAAGCCACGGGAACTCTGAAGGAAAGATTAGATAATCCTGAGCCTGGGTTAGTTGCCAATGGATCTAATACTTACGCCCCATCAGGGATAGGGCGAAGATACGGAGGTGTTGCTTGCTGTCAGTTGCGACATTAAGGTTGTCAAGGCATTCGAAGGCAGCTTCGAAGTATCTTTCAATACGCTCCTCAGCCAATTGGCGCACTCCTATCTGATTGTAGAGCTCGGTCACGGCGGCTATCTTCTCTGCTCGCGAGCATCCTTTAGGCGTGCATCCTGCTGCTCCAATATTGTCCAGGTCAACAGGCGTTGCCAACCAGTGCTGAAGTTCGGCCCGCTGCTTGTCATCGGCCAGCCGCAAGGCATTGATAAGCATAAAGGTCTTCTTGCCCTCGAGGATATCACCTCCGATGTTCTTGCCAAAAGTGGCTGGGTCGCCATAAACGTCCAGGAGATCGTCCTGCAGCTGGAAGGCAAGCCCCAAGTTCTCGCCAAAGCGATATAGCAGGTCTGCATCTTCGGCCGGAGCGTCGGCCAATGTAGCTCCGAGCTTCAGTGCGCAGGCGAGCAGCACCGAAGTCTTCAAGCGTATCATTTCTATGTATTCTTCCTCCGTTACATCAATGCGCGTTTCAAACTCAAGGTCGTATTGTTGACCTTCGCCTATCTCAAGCGCCGTTTCAGTGAAGATGTCAAGCACGGGGCGCAGATGACGGTCATCAGTTTGGCTTATAAGCTTGTAGGCCAATACCAGCATGGAATCACCCGAAAGTATTGCCACGTTCTCGTTCCACACCTTATGCACGGTAGGTTTGCCACGGCGCATGTCAGCCCTGTCCATGACATCATCGTGCAGGAGAGTGTAGTTATGGTAGGTTTCCAGGCCGAGCGCCACAGGCAGGATTGCCTCTATATCGTCGCGGTAGAGATTGTAGGCCATGAGCATCAATACGGGTCTTATCCGCTTGCCGCCCAACGACAATTCGTAGCGCACAGGTTCATAGAGGCTTGCCGGTTGGCGATCAAGGGGCATATCGGCCAGTGCCTGTTTGAATGTAGCAAGTATCTCGTCAAAGGTTTTCATAGCTGCTGAGGTTTTAGAAAAATACAACAAAGGCTGCGCCGTGGTATGCGCAGCCTTTATTATATATATTAATTAATGTGTAATCAAGTCGTTGTTGTGTTGAGTTGCACAATATTATTGCAGCTTGAACATAACCGGCAGATTGAAGCGTGAACGCACGGTCTTGTTACCCTGACGGGCAGGTTTCCACTTAGGCATCATCTTTATGACGCGCTCAGCTTCCTTCGACAGAGAAGGATCCGGTGAACGCAGTACCTTAACATCGACGATGGAGCCGTCCTTGTTAACAACGAACTGCATGAATACGCGGCCTTGGATACCCTGTTCCTGAGCGATAGCCGGGTATTTAATGTGATCGTTAAGCCACTTGTAGCAAGCCTCATCGCCGCCGGGGAACTCTGCGTTCTCCTCAACGACTTCGAAGATACGGTCGTCATCGCTTTCCTCACGCACGGGGCCTGCGGGTGCTGCTACGACAGCGGTAGGAGCTCCGTCGCCAACAGCCGTGGTGATGGCCTGGTTTACTTCCTCTGAAGTCTGAACTTCTTCCTCTGCCAACTCTGTTTCATCGTCGACGATGTTCAGGATTTCAGCCACCTTAGGAGCAGCTGCGGGCGGTGGAGCCATCTGCTCTTTCTGGGTAGTGATAGGAATCATGTCTTCTTCGAAGTTGCTCTCGTAGATAGGTTCGAGCTCATCATACTTGATTTCGCGTGTCGTGTACTCAAAAGCCACGAACATAAGCGCAAGCACGAGGACGTAACCCAGTAAGAGGCTCGTTCCACGATGGCTGCGCAACTCTTCGGTCATAGATTTTGTTTCTGCCATGATAATATTTTTGTTTAATTCTTATTGCTTGATAATGTTGTGGGCATACATCGGCACACTCACGCCACAAAAGTAGCACAATTTTTCGATACACGAATTTCTTTTAGCCTTTTTTTTTGCATCGGAGCTCTTTTTTTGCAAAAAAAATGGTTTTTACACCCTAAAACCGCCTTTTTCTTCGTTAATGTAATGAAATAATCTCTATCTTTGTGGCAAAACAGACATGATGATTCAATTGCACCGAATTGCTCTCCTCCTTTCTTTGTTGGTATGCACCGCCCTGACGCATGCCCAGGACGCGAGCACCACGATATTCAATTTCCTGAAACTGCCGACCTCGTCACATGCGATGGCACTCGGCGGCTTGCAGGTGGCTCAGCCCGACGACGACGCATCGCTGCTGCTGCAGAACCCAGCTCTAATGTCGAACATCACGAGCCGGAGCATCAACCTCGGATTCCTCTCGTATATGCAAGGCAATAAGTCGGCCAATGCTTCTTATGCCATGGCAGCAGGCGAGCGCGGCACCTGGGGCGTAGGTGTACAGTTGCTGGGCTATGGTTCCATGAAAGAAATGAATGTCGACGGTGTGGAACTTGGCGACTACTCAGCTATTGACATGGCCCTCAGCGGCGGCTATTCCTATACGCTTACCGACCATTGGGCCGGCGGTGCGCTGGGCAAGGTCGTGTACTCAAAGTATGCTCACTTCACATCTGTGGCTCTTGCCGTAGACTTAGGCCTCAACTACCTTAATGACGAGGGGGATTTCTCAGTTTCGCTGGTTGCCGCAAATCTTGGCGGTCAGGTTAAATCCTTTGGCGACAAGCGCGAGCACCTGCCGTTTGACCTTCGCGCAGGCATCACCAAGCAACTGGCCAATGCTCCGATAAGGTTTTCGGTTTCCATGGTCGACCTTACGCGTTGGAGCAGTCGCTACTACTACAACCCCTCACGCGAGAAGGAGAAAGGCGGGCGCATTTTCATGAACCATTTCATCTTAGGCGTTGATATCCTCCCCATCGAACAGTTGTATATCGCGGCAGGCTACAATTTCCGCCGTGCCAGCGAGATGAAAGCGGCAGGCAGCAGCCATGCGGCAGGCCTCTCGTTCGGTGCCGGTGTCAACCTCAAGCGCTTCAAGGTAGGCGTAAGTTATGCCAAGTACCACGTATCTATGCCTGCATTCATGGCTAACATTCAGTATTCATTGTAAACACATATAATTATTTAAGGTATAGACGACATGAAAAAGAAAATCACCATAGCCATCGACGGCCACAGCTCGTGTGGCAAAAGCACCATGGCCAAAGACCTTGCGCGAGCAATAGGATATATCTATGTCGACAGCGGAGCCATGTACCGTTGCTGCACATTATTTGCGCTACAACATGGCATTATAGCCGACGACGGCAGCATCGACGAGGCCGAGTTCGAGCGCCGCATGCCCGAGATTCAAGTCTCTTTCCGCCTCAACGAGGAGACCGGTCGCCCCGACACCTATCTCAACGGAGTATGCGTAGAGAGTGAAATCCGCACCATGGAGGTATCTTCACACGTAAGCCCTGTGGCTGCCCTGCCTTTCGTGCGTGCTGCTATGACTGCACAGCAGCAAGCCATGGGCCGCGAGGGCGGCATCGTCATGGACGGCCGTGATATTGGCACGGCAGTATTCCCCGACGCCGAGCTCAAGATTTTCGTCACTGCCTCCGATGAAATCCGCGCCCAGCGCCGCTACGACGAGCTTATCGCCAAGGGCGAAGAGGCCGACTTCGACGAGGTGCTTGCCAACCTCCGCGAGCGCGACCGCATTGATTCCACCCGCGAGGTGGCCCCGTTGCGCCAAGCCGACGATGCTATTGTGCTCGACAACAGCCATATCACCATTCCCGAGCAGAACCAATGGCTACTCGACCGCTTTGAGGAGAAGACACAGGCTCTTTCTTCCACCACTTCCAAGTAAGGCAAGGAACAGCGGCCTTTCAAAAATTCCGTGTTTTCATAATTGATGAATGATAAAGCACCATTGGCTGAAACTTCTACTAACCTCCCCCTTGCAGAAGGACAAGGGGGTGGCTGCACCATTGAGATAGACAGCGGTTCAGGTTTTTGTTTCGGTGTAACACGTGCCATAGGCAAAGCCGAAGAGGAATTGGAAGCCGGGCACGAGCTCTACTGCCTTGGCGATATCGTGCACAACGGCCGGGAAGTGGAACGCCTTCGGCATATGGGGCTGACGACCATCGACCACGAAGAGTTTGCCCGCCTACGTGATGCCAACGTCCTTCTGCGCGCTCATGGCGAACCTCCAGCCACTTACCGGCAGGCAGAAGCTAATGCCATCCACCTCGTAGACGCCACCTGCCCCGTGGTACTGCACCTGCAAGAGCGCATCCGTCGCGAATTCTTGTCCGATGAGAGGCACAGCCGTCAGATCGTCATCTACGGCAAGCGAGGCCACGCAGAAGTGCTTGGATTGGTCGGACAAACTGACGGCACCGCCATCGTCATCGAGACACTTGATGAAGCCCGTTTGCTTGATTTCGACAGAGATATTGCCTTGTATTCACAGACAACGAAGTCCGTCGAAGGTTTTCGCGAGATTGTAGGCTACATTCAGGCGCATATCTCGCCCGATGCCAATTTCACCTACCACGACACCATCTGCCGACAGGTGGCCAACCGAATGCCCCATATCCGCGAATTCGCATCTCGCCACGACATAGTCTTCTTCGTTTGCGGGCAGAAAAGTTCAAATGGACGTGTCCTTTTCAACGAATGTAAGAAGGCCAACAGCCATTCATTCATGATTGACTCGCCCGAGGATATCACCATGGCTCAGCTCACCTCCACGCCTTCGCCCCGCTCCATCGGCATCTGCGGTGCCACGTCATCGCCTACATGGTTGATGGAACAATCTCGCCAACGCATAGAAGAGCTACTGCAAGGCTAACCTTATACTAAAACAAGGCCGGCCTAATTTGCTTACAAGACTAACCTTAAGTGCAAATAAGACTGGTCATAATTGCTTACAAGACTGGCCATACCGGTTGTTCGGTCGCGACCGAACAACTGATATGACCAGTCATATTTCTCAATGCTACTTGTTGTATAGCAATCCACCCTCTGCCGTCTGGCCCTGGGCGTCTATGGCTATCATAGTGTTCTGTGAGTTGTTGAACAGATGCACGTGGGCTTTGCCGTTGGCATCAAGCTTCAAGTCCGGGTTCCAATACAGAGTCCTGCGATAGTCTTTCTGCCCTTCCTTGGGCGGATTACGTTGGTAGTCTGGGTTGTAGAAATCCGCTTGGAAGGCGAAACCATCGAGGATTAAGCGACGGTCACGATAGACAACGCGCTGGCTATTGTCAGGGAACCATCGCAAGTCAACGGCCACGATTGGTTGGTTGTCCTGGTCAAAGCGCTCGTCGCCCTCGCGGCGCGGTGAGTAGTCGGTGTAGATGTATATTTTATCTAAATAGGTAAGCAGTCCCCATCGCTTTTGGTCCAGCGGACCCCAATAATAGCCTTCGCCCCAATTGTTTTGATAGACTTTGTAATCCCAATGGCGGTGCATGGCCATGTCGGAGATTAGGGCCTGGGCAATACCAAAGGCTGCTGCATAAGAATTGTTTAAGGATGAGGGGTCGATGATGCCGGCATCCATACCGATGTTCATCGCCTGATAGGCGTCTATGACATAGGCGGGCTTGGAGAAATCAATATGGCGTAGTCCGCCATGACGGGCTCGCACAGTGACTTGTTCCAATAGATGTGTGCCGTCGGTAAGCAGGCGTGGCGAGAGATAAGTTGTGTCGCGCAGTGGTGCGTTGTGAACCTGATAATAAGTGTAAGGCTTAATCCAACGTGGATACTGGAAGTTGAGCCTAACATAATATTCCGGGTAGTCGGGAATGCGTTCTGCCATTGCGTCATACTCATCGTAGGTGTCCATCTGTATCCATGTGTGGGGCTTACGCCTCTGCAGCCCTTCCCATTTCTTTTTCCACTTGGTGGTGTCAGAGGCGCCGAGGAAGAAGACACACTGACCTTCGAAACGTGGCAGGTCTATTTGGAAGCTGCCTTTCTTGGTTTCCGTCTCGCCTACAAGAACATCACGCTTGTCATACAGATTCACGAATTCCGCATGCACTCTCACATCTTTCTTGACCGTGCCTGTCTCAACGTAATGTCGGGCGGAGAGAAGCTGTTGTTGCTTCAGGTTCTTTCGATACCTTGTGTTGGCCTTGAAACTGAGTTGGTTGTAATCAGTATTGTCCCAGCTGTGACCTTGGTTTGAGAATATGCCGTGCCAAGTGTCGCTGATGGCCCCAATCTCGCTTCGCCGTTGATAAATGGGATTTAGGTTCCAGGCCATATTCTGGTTGCCGAAGCTTGAAAGTTGTTTGAACACCTCTGGTCTGCCGTCGGCATCAAAAAGAGGCATATTCTGCTGCTCGGTAAGCGAAGGATTCTCTTCGGTCATAAAGCGCTCATGGTCGGCATCGACCTGATTAAAGAAATCCTCTTCCACCCAATAGCGGTTAACCGTTCCGCTGACAATCTGCGTATGCTCGGCCGGGTGAGTGATTTCCCAGGCGCCTCTGACGGCTAACTCCTGCCAGTTGAAGCGGCGCCAGCCTTGCGTCATCATCAATAAGTCCAAAGCACGGCGGTGCTCCTCATCGTCTTTTTCGAAGAAGTACTCCGGCTGAGGCACAAAGCCTTTAATCTCAGAGGCCAAGAGCATTTCCGTCATGATATTACCGCTGTCGAAGGTATTGTCGGCATGAACGGCATCGCGCACCGCCAGCGACACGCTCTGATTGGGCATGAGATGAGCTGAAGTGACATCAAAGTCAATAGCCTCGAACGGTTCATACTGTTCTTTGGCACCCGTGAACTGTAAGGTAGGCTGTGTCAAATCGGGTGTTGTGACAAAGAAGAGGCGGTCGGCATAGATATGACCTATGGAATCGAAGACCGTTGCCTGATAGATGCCAGGACTAAGAGCCTCTCCTTGCTCACCCATTGAGCGTGAGAGCCTCACCGTGTTAGATAGCAGTGTGCCAGCCCCTTCCTTCTCTTCGGTGGAAGGTCCGACGGTTGGCTTAATCTCTTCAAACAGCACCAATTTGCCTTCGTTTATAACCGTGACGCCGAGAGGAGTCTGGGCAGCATGACCTGCGGCTGAGATATCGAAGAGCCAGTCGCCGATAGTACTGTCACGACGGACCTTCAAAGCTACGCCCTCGGCCTTGATGTCCTTGATGTCCTGACTTACTGTAATAGGCTTCTTGGCATTCTTCGGTTGGTCGTTAGGCGTAAATACCACCTCGTATTTCTCGCCTTCCAAAGGAGTGAATTCGAAGGTGCCGCGGCCACGGTTCTCGGTCGTGACGCTCTCTACCTCCTCTCCTTTATCATTAATGATTTTTATCAGCTTGTTTTTCAGCTTCAGGCAGAGCCTACCCTCGCGTATTTCTCCCTCGCTGGTCGCAGCCTCAAAAGCCATACGGCAAGGCACGCCAGCCACTAAGTTGCCGCCCTCGGGGAAGAGCGAAAGGCGCAGTTCGGGTTCCTTTGGTGCACTCTTGAAATAGCGACGCAGCGGACGGAAGGTCATGTCTTTGTAGTAATCGCCTTTCTCCTTCGGTTTGTCATAGACAGGAAACACACGCGAGTAGAGCTTTTCGTAGTCGCGGAAGAAATCCTTGGCCATAGCCTTGTTGTAGAATATGTATTCGGTATGCCATGCGTGGTAGTGCTCCGTCTGTCCCCAATTGAGCTGCCAGCGCGTATAGGCCCTTAGTTCGAAGTAACCGGAATAGAGCGTATCGGGCAGGGCGAAGTAACCGCTGCCGCGACCGTCCTTCATTTCCACCAACTTACGTTCCACCAGGTATCCGTCGTGGTTCCACAGTTCGGCATAAAGTACCTTGGATATTCGGCTCGGCTGATCGTCGTTGGTGCGACGTGTGTAGGCTGCAAACCAGATAGTATCGCCAAGGTAGTAACTGGTGTTGTCCATGTGTACATAGACTTTCTCCTGCGGAATAGCCTTGCCGAAACGTTCAATGCGGTCGGACAAACGGGCGAGTGGCGGCAACGAGGCTTGATAGGCCGCCAAGCTGTCCATGCGTGCCTGCGCGAAATCTACTGAACCTTGAGCTATTGCCCTCTCCTCAGCTGTGCGTTTCACGACCTCGTTGTTTGCCCAAAAGGTGCTGTCGTAGCCTGCCTCGGCAATGGACGTGAGCATATTCTCGCGGGCGCGGGCGCTTTTCTTCAGTTGTCTTCTCGTCAGGCGTGTCTGCCCTTCAACATTGAAGAGCATTGTTCTGGTTTGGAAGTCTCCCCATTTAGCCTGCATCGACAGGTCGGCCACTTCGGGGTATTTATGGTCGTAGCGATAGTCGATATGGAAATCCAGAGTCACAGGCACCACCGTAGCACTGCGCAGACCGCCCTTTCCGAAACTGAGCTTCATGTTTTCTACCTGTCCGTCGAAGGCCAATGGGCTGAGCGTGGCACGGTCTACATAGAGTGTACCGGTCATGATTGGCTGTTTGATATCCAGGTCCTCGCGACGCAGGAAGTGAACGATGAAGAGCTGCTGAGCGCCATCGGCAGCCTCCTCGAAGGTGATGTCGTAGTATTGTTGGAAATAGCTAAGGTAGCTCAACCTGTCTACGCGGTTGACTATCTTGACTTTCGGTGGCAGCGGTGTGAACAACTGCCTCCAGAAATCGGCCTCCAAAGTCATGGGGCCAAGTTCCAGGATATGATGCAGATTCATATCACTGATGGTCGAGCGCTCCCATGCAGCCTTGGAGAGAGCGCCATGACGCCCGCTCATGAATGTTAGTTCACGCAGGTTCACCGCCGAGCGGGCACCGACAAAAGCTTCTACGATGTCCTGACTTCGAGAGAACACCGACGTCTGACGGTAGAAGTACTGTGCCATCTTCGACTTCTTGCTGTTGAAGGCCTTCTCTGTACGTTTTGCCACTTGTGCCAAGACGCCTTCAATGGCCGTCACTGTCACTTCAGACAATGTCGACGACAACATCTTCATCCTCACGGTGGTTGGCAGTGCGCTTGCACGCAGCGTAATGGTCTCACGGCCAATACAGGACAGCCGCACCAAGTCCGTGGAATCAGCAGTAATGCTGAACTCGCCGTCGAAGTTTGTCAGTGTGTTATTCTCTTCGCTGATATAAACACCAACGAGAGGCAACGCCTCACCCGTTTCATCCTCTACCACACGGGCGGTAAAGGTCGTCTGCGCCATAGCTGTCGCAGTGGCTGACATCATCAGCACCATGGCAACCACCTGACGCCATACTTTGAGTAAAAGCCTTGTTTCCATATCTTTATCGTTTTATGTTTCGTTTAATTTAACTATCAACTCTCAACTATTAACTCTTAACTCTAAACTATCACCGTCCCCTTGCCCTTGACTCTTGCAATGTCTTTTGCTCAAAACGCGAGAGAGGACGAGGCCGACGATGGAAGAGCGACTTGCGCGGCTGGGGCATTCTGCTGTTGACAAATGTCCTTGCATTACCCGAGTGCGCCGCCGAGGCCCTTGCAGCTATGCCCGATGAAGCAGGCATTGAGGGCATAGGCCTTTCCTGCTTTTGGCGAAGCACGAATGCTTCGTGAGGGGACAGCTTCCATTTCCACGCCACATAGTCGCGCAACTGTGGCAGCCGACTGCGCAGTGCGAGGTACACAGAATCGTTTCCGAGTTCTGTTTCGAGACTGTATTCTTTTATAATTTCTTCGATGGAATCGGTGATTTTTGCATTTTCATCGTATTTAGGGTGAACTGACGGGATAGTCAATGCACGAACTCCGCTATGCACTCCAAGCCATCGGTGGCGGCTATCACCAACGAGGTCGAAAACACGGGTGACAGGTGGCAGAGGTGCAAAGGCAATTACGAGGTCGCTATCCTGAATGTCAACACGTTGAAGAGCATAATGTCTGTCTGTTTCATCGGATAGATATGCCGACACAGGTACATTCCAGACCATAGACCGGCCAGCATCCTGATGCAGTCGCACCCGAGTCTCGGTCTGCCCTAACTCAACCGCCACAATCTCTCCGCCCCCGCCCGTTGCCACGATTGGCTTGGGCTGGAACATAGTGATTACTTGCATCAATATGATACCTAATGTCGTCATCTCTTCGGTTTATATTTCCAGAAGTACCTCGTCAAGCGGCCTGTCGGGATTGTTCTCGCCAAACCCGGCTTTCTTCAGTTTGAGTTTACGGTGTTTCACGGCCGAAACTGTGATGAGATATATGCTGGCTATCACTTGGTTGGACAATTTCATTCGGGTGAGCATACACAACTGAATGTCTTCCTCTTGAAAATCAGGATGTTGTGCTCTAAGGCGCGTTACGAAGCCTCCGGTGATGTTGTCGAGCAGCTGTTCCACGTCGAGCCATTCATGCTGACTGAGCTGCTTCTTGTGGTCGCCCTCTTCGCGCAGCCGTTGTAGCAGTTCATTCTTCTCAAGGATAAAATGCTGCAGCAGTTGTATCTTCTCGCCCTGCTGCTCGAGGCGCTCAGCCATCAGCTGGCGCTCGCGCTGCTCGGTCTGCAGTCTTTGCAGATGAATGGCACGGCGATGACGAATCATCATCACCAAGAATGCCACTACAAGAATTGCGACGAGGCTGAGAGCGACGAGAACCCAAGTAGCCATCTTTTGTTTGTATGCTAAATGCTCAGCTTGTTTCTCCTGCTCTAGTGTGGCGCGGAAATACACGTCTTTCTGTTGTAGTGCCTCAAAGAACACCGCTTCGGCACTCTCGAAAGCCGAGTCAAGCATCACCGGCAGTTCGCCTAAACGTTCCTCAGCAATGGCAATCTCTGTCAAGTGCCTACGCACAGCATATTGCATCTTGCTGTCCGACCGCCCGGCAAGTTCCTCGTAAATGCACCGCGCCTGCTGCAACGAGTCATTCTGGAGATAGCAGTTAGCAAGTATAAACTGCGACTCCAAATCGTCTGCACCACCGCCCGTGGTCATCATCCTTCGAGCCAAAGCAAGGGCCCCGACAGCATCGCCTTCTGCAAGGCTGATGTTTGCCAAATGCCCGAGCGCCGTCCTGTGGCTGGCACTGTCGTTGACACAACTGTTATATAACGCCTGGGCTCGTTCATACTCGCCCATCTGCTCGTATAGTCCGGCAAGCGTGAGGTTGATTTGCGGCACCAACTTCGCAGCGTCAACGCTGTGGTCCTTAACCAGCCTTTGCGCTTTCTGCGCCAGCTGAAGAGCTTCCTGCTCATCGGTCCACTGCAGTTGGGCCGCCAACAACAACGATGCATTAGCACAGGTTTTCCAGTCTGCTTCGGCCTCAGCTTTCTGGATAGCCGACCGCAGGAGATCTTCGTAGGCTTTCACGCTGTCGGTCTTTGCCGTGTTCATCGCCTGTGCGGCTGCAAGCATCTGTGCTGCTGGAGGAGCATCAGTATCCACACAGGCCGCCAGGCACGATGCCAATGCCACGACACAGAGTAGTGCTTTCCGGCAAAGTATCGTCCCGACAGACCATCTTACTATGAAGCTCTTTTTCGTCATTGCAAACAGTTTTATCAGGTTTCCCGCTGCAAAGGTACAGCCATTTAGCAATTTGACCAAAGAAAAGGTGTGGAAAAATGCACTGAATCAAAACAAGCCTAAACAAATGTAATTCAAGAAGATAAGCACAAACAGACAAAATCAGGGTGTGGAAAAGTTCCTATGCATCGTACTTTTTTCCAGTTTTTTCCCATCATTTTGCTCAAATCGTCTATCACTCTACACCATTTGTGATAAAAACGTGCCTGAGCCAATTGGTCTATTAGTTCATTACTTCACGGGGGCATGCTCAATGGTTTTTCATTGCAATTCTTTATAGCTTAACAGCAGGAAACAAGGTCTTATTCACGTTTTTTCGAGCTCTATTTCCCCTACTTTTATCTACACGTGCCACTCACGACATAAAAATAAGTCTGTTTAGCAGAAATTAACATGCACTTATGATTGTTTTCACGAGAAAATTGCTACCTTTGAACGCTTATTATAGGCACATATGCTATACCTTATAGGTATTGCCCCCGAAGAAATAGGATAAAACGACATACTAAATGAACTACAAATGGAACTACGAACCTCCTACACCCGAGCGCCAGGAAGCAGCCAGAGAGTTAGCTGCCGAGGTGGGCATACACCCCGCCTTAGGTAAGCTGCTCCTCGACCGCGGCATCGCTACGGCCGACGAGGCGCGACGTTTCTTCCGACCGCAGCTCACCAGTTTGCTTGACCCCTTTCTCTTCAGGGACATGCGTATTGCTGTGGACCGTTTGAACGCCGCTTTAGGCCGCAAGGAACGCATCTTAGTGTATGGAGACTACGACGTGGACGGTTGCACCGCGGTAGCCCTTGTCTACCGTTTCCTGCAACGCTTCACCACAAACATTGATTTCTACATCCCCGACCGCTACGAGGAAGGTTATGGCGTGAGCCACAAGGGAGTTGACTATGCCAAGGAAACAGGTGTGGGCCTCATCATCGTGCTCGACTGTGGCATCAAGGCCATCGAGGAGATAGCCTACGCCCAGAGTCTGGGCATCGATTTCATCATCTGCGACCACCATGTGCCCGACGATGAGCTGCCGCCTGCCGTGGCTATCCTCAACGCCAAGCGTACTGATGCCACCTACCCCTACGAGCACCTCTCGGGCTGCGGCGTGGGCTTCAAGTTTATGCAGGCCTTCGCCATTGACAACGGCATCCCATTCTCGCAGCTTACTCCCCTGCTCGACCTATGCGCAGTGAGTATTGCATCTGACATTGTGCCCATACTTGGCGAGAACCGCATTCTTGCCTACCACGGCTTGAAGCAAATCAACTCCAAAGCCAGCGTAGGCCTGAAAGCCATCATCGAGATTTGCGGATTGTTTGACCGCGAAATCACGATGAACGACATCATCTTCAAGATAGGACCACGCATCAATGCTTCCGGGCGCATGCAAAACGGCAGCGAAGCCGTGGCACTTCTCGTGGAGCGTGACCCACAGAAGGCGCATCGCATGGCACTGCAGATCAATGCCTATAACGACCAGCGCAAGGACCTCGACAAGGAGATGACACAGGAGGCCAACCACATTGTGGAACAACTGGACCCGAGCCACGAGCAGCGCGCCATAGTAATCTACAACGAGGAGTGGCACAAGGGCATCATCGGCATCGTAGCTTCGCGTCTGACCGAGGTGTACACACGTCCGGCAGTGGTGCTCACCCGCACCGACGACATGGCCACCGGTTCAGCCCGCTCGGTAGGCGGGTTCGATGTCTACAGGGCTATTGACTCTTGCCGCGACTTGCTTGAGAACTTCGGCGGCCACACCTATGCCGCAGGCCTCTCAATGAAGGTCGAGAATGTGCCTGAGTTCAAGCGCCGCTTCGAAGAATATGTCAACGAGCACATCCTCGATTCGCAGATACAGCCCGAGCTGAATATCGACGGCCTGCTCGATTTCAAGGACATAAACCACCGCTTCTACGCCGATCTGCGCAAGTTCACCCCCTTCGGTCCCGACAACCCCAAGCCTCTCTTCGCCACCGAGCACGTCTACGACTACGGCACGAGCAAGGTCGTTGGCCATCATCAGGAGCATATCAAATTGGAACTTGTCGACAACAAGAGTTCCAACGTGGTATCCGGCATAGCCTTCGGACAGAGCTCACAGGCCCGCTTCATCAAGAGCAAACGGGCTTTCGACATCTGCTACTCCATCGAAGAGAACACCCACAAGCGCAGCGAGGTGCAACTGCAAATCGAGGACATCAGACCGAGCGAAGAATAGTGGCGGGGAAAGCTCCTCCCCACTGCCCCTCCCTTGTAGGGCAGGGAGTATGCACCTGATAACTATGAATGAAAGTCAAGACTCATCCACGCAGGTTATTGCTCCCCTCAATGAGGGGCAGGGGGGAGGTTCCGTTTATACTTCTATTCTCCAAAAGTTTTTTGGACATTCATCTTTCCGCGGCATTCAGCGCGAGATTATCGAAAGCATAGGCGCGGGGCGCGACACCCTCGGCCTCATGCCTACGGGCGGCGGCAAGAGCATCACCTTCCAGGTGCCCGCATTGGCCAAGGAGGGCCTATGCCTCGTCATCAGCCCACTTATAGCCTTGATGAAGGATCAGGTGGAACACCTTCGCCACAAGGGCATCAAGGCCACTGCCGTCTACTCGGGCATGACACACGACGAGGTGATCATAGCCCTTGAGAATTGCATCTTCGGCAACTACAAATTCCTCTACGTCTCGCCCGAGCGCCTATCCTCTGAACTCTTCCAGGCCAAACTCAGGAAGATGCACGTGAGCTTCATCACCGTCGACGAAGCCCACTGTATATCTCAATGGGGCTACGACTTCCGCCCCGCCTACACCGAGATATCCGCCATCCGCAAGCTGCTGCCCGGTGCTCCGGTGCTGGCCCTCACGGCCACCGCTACGCCTGCCGTTGTCGATGACATCCAACGTCAGCTGCTTTTTCGCGAGAAGAACGTCTGTCGCATGAGTTTCGAGCGCAAGAACCTCATCTACAGTGTCCAACGCATTCAAAACACCAAGGAACAAACCATACACGAACTCCTTCAGCAGGTCGACGGCACAGCCATAGTGTACACACGCAGCCGCCAGGCCACCTACGAGATTGCCGACTACCTCACCAAGGTTGGCGTCACGGCCACGTTCTACCACGCCGGCCTTACCAACCGTGAGAAGAATGAGCGTGCCAGTGCCTGGCAGCGCGGAACCATACGTGTCATGGTAGCTACCAATGCCTTTGGCATGGGTATCGACAAACCCGATGTCCGGCTCGTAGTGCACTCTGACGTGCCCGATTCACCCGAAGCGTATTTTCAGGAAGCAGGGCGTGCCGGGCGCGACGGCCTCACCGCACATGCGGTGCTGCTCTTCGACGACCGTTCCAAAGCCACACTGCTACGCCGCATCGACGACACCTTCCCGCCAGAAGAATATGTGCGGCAGGTCTACGAAGATGCATGCTGTTTCCTACAGATGGCCATGGGCGACGGCTACGGCGTCACACGCGAGTTTGCGCTCGAACGTTTCTGCGTGGCCTTCCACCATTTCCCTGTCCGCGCCTACAACGCCCTCGGCATTCTCTCGCGCGCAGGTTACATCGAATGGGCCGACGCCGAGGACAACCAAAGCCGCGTGATAATGACCTGCTCGCGCGAAGAGCTTTACACCTTCCACCTTCCACCTCTTGAAGAGAAGTTACTCAACCACTTGCTCCGCTCGTACACGGGCATCTTCAGCGAATACGCTTATATAGACGAAGGATTCATAGCGCAACACCTCGCCATGCCCGAACAGCAAGTGAGCGAACTGCTAATAGAGCTAAGTCGGCGACATATCATACAATTCATTCCCCGCAAGTTCATCCCTTACGTCACCTTCACTCAGGCACGCGTTGAACGCGAAAACATCGTCCTGCCGCCTACGGTCTATGCCGACCGTAAGCGCGAGCTGGCGACACGTGTTCAGACGATGATTGCCTACCTCAACACCACCGAGTGCCACAGCCGCTTCCTCCTTCGCTATTTTGGTGAGGAAGGCGCTCACGACTGCGGGCAGTGCGACAACTGCCTTGAACATGACGTGCTTCCCACCTTCGACGACGAAGCCGTGCGCCAGCGCATACTGGAGCGCTATGCCCAGCTCACCGCACAGCAAACCGACGATGCAGGGCAAACCGCTCCCCCGTCGCTGTTCGATTTCCATATGCCCGACATCCCCGACAGCGTCGTTGGCCGTGTGCTCCACCAGATGCTCGAGGCCGAGGAATTAACAATAAACTTTAATCCTTAGGTCCAGGTTGCAAGAATGCGACCTTCGGCCAAAGAAGTTGTTTATGGGGAAGTTAAAGAACCTGAAACCTGAAACCTGAAACTCTTAACTGACTCTAAACTATCAACTGTCCGCTCGGCGCTTGCGACGCTTCACGCTTGAAGAACTATTAACTGTCCGCTCGGCGCTTGCGACGCTTCACGCTTGAAGAACTGTCAACTGTCAACTAAATAAGCTGTCAACTAAAATAACCATGTTATCTCTCGCCATCCAAGCCGCCATTGAGGCAGGCAACGACATAATGTCGATCTACACCGACCCATCGTCAGATTTCGGCATCGAGCGCAAAGCCGACAACTCGCCACTCACACGAGCCGACAAGGCTGCCCATGCCCGCATCGTCAAACTGCTCGAGCCCACAGGCATCCCCGTACTCAGCGAGGAAGGAGCCCATCTGCCCTTCGACACCCGACGCCATTGGCAGCGCCTGTGGATTGTTGACCCGCTCGACGGCACCAAGGAGTTTATCAAGCGCAACGGTGAGTTCACTGTCAACATCGCACTCGTGGAAAACGGCACACCGGTGATGGGTGTCATCTATGTGCCGGTGAGCCAGACACTGTACTACGGCAGTGCCGAGGGAGCCTTCCGCCGCATCGGCGACATCACCGAGCGCCTGCCGCTGTCGGGCAGTCCACGTCCGTTCACCGTGGTGGCATCACGCAGTCATCTCAGTGCCGAAACCGAGGCGTTTATCAACGCACTGCGCTCGCAGCATCCCGACCTCGACCTAGCATCATCAGGCAGCAGCCTCAAGATATGCCTGGTGGCCGAGGGCAAGGCCGATGTCTACCCGCGCCATGCCCCTACCATGGAATGGGACACGGCAGCCGGACATGCCATCGCCATCGCTGCCGGTTGCGAGATGATTGATGCCTTAAGCGGAGAGCCTCTCACCTACAACAAAGAGGACCTTCACAACCCCTGGTTCATCGTAAATTGTCCTTTACGCGCGCGCAAACATTAAATAATATGCCCTTAGTCAACGATTTTCACTTTTAAATTTGGACGCTCCGACAAACTTTGCTAATTTTGACCGCTTTTTCAAGCCAGAAGGACCGTTTCTACGTTTTTCTAAACCTAAAATACACCTTAAATATTTAACTTTAAACCTTAAACTTTATTATGGCAGATAGTAAAGAAAGACTCTTCGCGGATTTCACCGCCCCTACCCGCCAGGAATGGCGCGATAAGATCGAGGTAGATCTCAAGGGCGCTGACTACGAGAAGAAAATGGTTTGGAGAACCAACGAAGGTTTCTCCATGCAACCCTTCTACCGTAAGGAGGACGTCGACCAACTGGCCACCGTCAATGCCCTGCCGGGCGAGTTCCCTTACGTGAGAGGCAACAAGAAGGACAACAACCAATGGTTTGTTCGTCAAAACATCGAGGATGCCGATGCCAAGGCCGCTAATGCCAAGGCTCTCGACATTCTGAACAAGGGCGTCAACAGCCTCGGTTTCCATGTTCCTGCCGAACAGTGCAACAAGGAATACGTCGCCGCACTGCTCGACGGCATCTGCGCCGAGTGTGTGGAGCTGAACTTCCGCACTTGCCAGCGCCATTGCGTGGAACTGGCCGAAGCTCTCGTGGCTTACTTCACCGAGAAAGGCTACGATCTCGCCAAGCTGCAGGGAAGCATCAACTTCGACCCCATCAGCCGCATGCTGAAGAAGGGCAAGGACACCACCTTCGCCCTAGAGTTTGCCAAGCCGCTCATCGAGACATTGGCCAAGCTGCCCGGCTACCGCTGCATCAACGTCAACGCAGACCTGCTCAACAACAGCGGCGCCTACGTCTATCAGGAACTCGGCTACGCCCTCGCTTGGGGCGGCGAGTACCTCGACGAACTCGTTGAAGCCGGCGTGCCTGCCGAGGAGGCTGCCCGTCGCATCAAGTTCAACTTCGGCATCAGCGGCGTCTACTTCATGGAGATTGCCAAGTTCCGTGCCGCTCGCATGCTTTGGGCTGAGATCGTCAAGCAGTACACCGACTGCAAGGAGGCTGCCATGATGAACGTCTGCGCTACCACCACTACCTACAACCTCACCCTGTTCGACAGCTATGTCAACATGCTCCGCACTCAGACCGAGACGATGTCGGCCGCTATCGCCAATGTCGACAGCATCGTGGTCACACCTTTCGACGTGCCTTACGAGCAGCCCACCGAGTTCGCCGAGCGCATAGCCCGCAACCAACAGCTGCTGCTCAAGGAGGAGTGCCACTTCGACAAGCTCGTCGACGTCAGCGGCGGCAGCTACTTCGTAGAAGAGCTCACCGTGGCCATCGCTCAGCAGGGTTGGAAACTGTTCCTCGCTGTTGAGGAAGAGGGTGGTTTCCTCGCTGCCGTCAAGGCTGGCAAGATTCAGGAAGCCATCAACAGCACCGACGCTGCCCGTCATGCCAATGCCGGCAAGCGCAAGGAGTTCCTGCTCGGCACAAACCAGTTCCCCAACTTCACCGAGAAGAGCGAAGGCAAGGAGCCGATCACTTGCGACTGCGCTTGCAAGCACGCCGGTGATGCCGACATCCCCGCACTGAAGACCAGCCGTTTGGCCAGCGACTTCGAGAACCTGCGTCTCACCACCGAGAAGGCCGCCAAGCAGCCCATCGCCTTCATGCTCACCATCGGCAACCTCGCCATGCGTCAGGCTCGCGCTCAGTTCAGCTGCAACTTCCTCGCCGCTGCCGGCTACAAGGTCATCGACAACCTCGGTTTCCCCACCGTTGAGGAAGGTGTCGAGGCAGCTGTCAAGGCCGGAGCCGACATGGTGGTGCTCTGCTCCAGCGACGATGAATACGCTGAATACGGTGTTCCCGCTTTCAATGCCCTCAAGGCAGCCGACCCCAAGGCCATCTTCATCATCGCAGGTGCTCCCGCCTGCGCCGAAGACCTCAAGGCCGCCGGCATCGAGAACTTCATTCATGTCCGTGTGGACCAGCTCAAGACCTTGAAGGAACTCAACGCGAAACTGGGAATCAAGTAATTTACAATTTAACGATTTACAATGTACAATTTATGTACAATTTAATTCATTTACAATTTCAATGACTAAAGAAGAACTTCGTGAACGCCTAACGGTTTTCGCCGTCAGGATTATCAAGATGGTGGATAATTTGCCTTCCAGTATAGCTGGTAACGCTATTGCACGCCAGATTGTTCGTTCAGGAACTTCACCTTCCGCAAACTATCGTGCAGCTTGTTTGGCAAAATCTGATAAGGACTTCGTGAATAAGCTGAAGATGGTGGAAGAGGAATTGGATGAAACGAATCATTGGATTGATATCATCATGCGAAGCCAGCTTATTGAAACTTCAAAGTTAGCCCCTCTTTATCAAGAGAGCAAGGAGCTGCTGGCCATTATCGTTAAGACAATAACCTCTACCAAATCACGAATAAATGCTGATGAGGCTGTGAAGATGTAAATAGTTAAATTGCCAAATCGTAAATAAATTGTAAATCGTAAATAGCTAAATCGTAAATAGAAAGATGAAAAAAGATTTTTCCAACATTGACATATTTGCCGGGATAGAGGCCAAGAATGGTCAGGCCTGGCAGCGGGAGAATGGCATCAGCGCCAACTGGAAGACTCCCGAGCAAATCGATATTCAGCCCGTCTATACGAAGGAAGACCTCGAAGGCATGGAACATCTTGACTTCGCCGCCGGTATTCCTCCGTTCCTCCGTGGCCCGTACAGCATGATGTACCCCTTCCGCCCGTGGACAATCCGTCAGTATGCCGGTTTCTCCACCGCCGAGGAGTCCAATGCTTTCTATCGCCGCAACCTCGCCAGCGGTCAGAAAGGTCTCTCCGTGGCCTTCGACCTGCCCACACACCGTGGCTACGACCCCGACAACGCTCGTGTCGTAGGCGACGTAGGTAAGGCTGGCGTGAGCATCTGCTCCTTGGAGAACATGAAGGTGCTCTTCGCAGGCATCCCCTTGAACAAGATGTCCGTTTCCATGACTATGAACGGCGCCGTGCTGCCCGTGTTGGCTTTCTACATCAACGCAGGTCTGGAGCAGGGCGCTAAGCTCGAGGAGATGGCCGGTACCATTCAGAACGATATCCTCAAGGAGTTCATGGTGCGTAACACCTACATCTACCCGCCCGCCTTCTCCATGAAGATTATCGCCGACATCTTCGAGTACACCTCACAGAAGATGCCTAAGTTCAACTCCATCTCCATCTCCGGCTACCACATGCAGGAGGCTGGCGCCACCGCCGACATCGAGCTGGCTTACACCCTCGCCGACGGTATGGACTACCTCCGCGCAGGTATCAACGCCGGTATCGACGTGGACGCCTTCGCACCCCGCCTCAGCTTCTTCTGGGCTATCGGTGTGAACCACTTCATGGAGATTGCCAAGATGCGTGCAGGCCGTCTGCTTTGGGCTAAGATTGTCAAGAGCTTCGGCGCCAAGAACCCCAAGTCCATGGCTCTGCGCACGCACTCTCAGACATCAGGTTGGTCGCTCACCGAGCAGGATCCTTTCAACAACGTAGGTCGCACCTGCATCGAGGCTATGGCTGCCGTCCTGGGTCACACCCAGTCGCTCCACACCAACGCCCTCGACGAGGCTATCGCTCTGCCTACCGACTTCAGCGCTCGTATCGCCCGTAACACTCAGATCTACATCCAGAATGAGACACAGGTGTGCAAGCACATCGACCCGTGGGCTGGTTCCTACTACGTCGAGAAGCTCACTCAGGAGCTCTATCTCAAGGCTTGGGAGCACATCCAGGAAATCGAGAAGCTCGGCGGTATGGCCAAGGCTATCGAGACCGGTCTGCCCAAGATGCGTATCGAGGAGGCTGCCGCCCGCACTCAGGCTCGCATCGACTCGGGTGTCCAGACTATCGTAGGTGTTAACAAGTACCGCCTCGAGCACGAGGATCCCATCGATATCCTCGAGGTCGACAACACCGCCGTGCGTCTGCAGCAGGAGGAGAGCTTGAAGCAGCTCCGTGCCAACCGCGACAACGAGCAGGTCAAGAAGGACCTCGCTGCCATCACCGCCTGCGTGCAGGAGTTTGCAGATGGCAAGAAGAGCGAGCACAACCTCCTCGACCTCGCCGTCACAGCTGCCGGCCACCGTGCCACCCTTGGCGAGATCAGCGACGCCTGCGAAGCTGTCGTAGGCCGTTACAAAGCAGTCATCAGAACCATTTCAGGCGTGTATAGTTCAGAAAGCAAGGCCGATGCAGACTTCGAGGAAGCCTGCCGCCTCACCGAAGAGTTCGCAAAACAGGAGGGCCGTCGTCCTCGTATCATGGTTGCCAAGATGGGTCAGGACGGTCACGACCGCGGCGCAAAGGTTGTAGCCACCGGTTATGCCGACTGCGGCTTCGACGTAGATATGGGCCCGCTCTTCCAGACGCCTGCCGAGGCAGCTCGCGAGGCTGTTGAGAACGACGTCAACATCGTCGGTGCCAGCTCACTCGCAGCAGGCCACAAGACCCTCATCCCGCAGCTCATCGAAGAGCTCAAGAAACTCGGCCGCGAGGATATCATGGTCATCGCCGGCGGTGTCATCCCCGCTCAGGACTACGACTTCCTCTACAAGGCTGGCGTAGCTGCCGTCTTCGGCCCCGGCACCTCCGTGGCCAAGGCTGCCTGCGAGATGATGAAGCTCTTGCTCGGCAAGTAATCCGAACCGTCACATCCCGACGTTATCCAGCGCCTCGCGCTACCCGCGATAACGTCATAACAAAGCAATCCCTGCAACCACAGTTGCAGGGATTTTCCGTTACAATACCCGAGGGCGGCAAGGTTAAGGTTAAGGTTATCGTTAAGGTTAACGTTAAGGTCAAGGTTTTAACTCTTAACTATTAACTCTTAACTCTTAACTCTTAACTCTTCTCTCGGCGCTGCGCCGCTCTTCGAGCGAAGCGAGGCCCTCTCCCTAACAGGGGAGAGCGGGGAGAGAGGCCCTTAACTCTTAACTATTTCGCGACTTTTGTCACAATCTTCTTCCCCGGCGACAGCTTGCGCTTCAGCTTCACCAGTTCGTCCCAGTGCCGCTTACCCTCGCGCTCACCTATCTTCAGCATATCCTCCACGCTCGAGTTATCGAAACTCGAGGCATCGTAGTCCTTCAGCACCGGATGGATATATATGTCAGCCTCCTTGCGGTTCTTCTTATATTTAGAGATATCCGGTCGTCGTGTAATCCATTTCACCAGTTCCTCCACGCCAAACCAACCGCCCATGCGCTCGGCCAGTTCATAATGCCCGTCGCGCTCCTGCTGCTCGTTCTGCTGTAGGTCTATGGCTATCACTATATCAGCGCCCATAGCCTTCACCACGTCAACTGGCAGGTTGTTCATCATACCGCCGTCCACCAGCTGCACGTCATCCCATCGCACAGGCTTGAACACACCCGGTATGGCCATTGATGCCCGCATGGCATTGGCGGGGAAGCCGTCGTGCAGCACCACCTCCCTCACGTTGCGGAAGTCGCAGGCCACACATCGAAATGGTATCTTCAGGCTCTCAAACTCATTGAAACCGCGCATGCCCATCAGCGAGTCCAGCATCTGCTCTATCTTACGCCCGTAGAGCGCGCCCATAACACCCTGCTTCGCATTCTCCTCGGCATACACGGGGAAGCCGAAGATATACACTACGCCGTCAACCTTCTTATACGGGCTCTTCACATACTCCTCCCTACGGTCCGTGAGCAGCGACAGCCACGCCTGCGCCCTGAAGATAGAGTCCAGCTCCGTGGCTGAGTAGCCCGTAGCATACAGACCGCCCACTATCGAACCTATACTCGTGCCGGCGATATAGTCAATAGGTATGCCCGCCCGCTCTATCACCTTCAGCACGCCGACCTCAGCAGCACCTTTGGCACCGCCGCCGCCCAGCACCAGCCCTACCTTAGGCCGCTGCATCTCCGCAACACTCTGCTGAGCCCATGCCATCAGTGGCAGAGCCAAAAGCGAGAAAATAACAAACTTAATCTTCATCTAGTTAATTTACAATTTGACTATTTACAATTTACAATTTATTTACAATGGGCCTTATTTACAATTTTGCAAGCTTCGCTTAGGTGCTAGCTGTTAACTTGTTAATCTGTTAATGTGTCAAGGTCAAGGTTAAGGTTAACGTCAAGGTTATCGTTAAGGTCAAGGTTTTAACTCTCAACTCTTACCCTTCATCCCCCACCGGGGGATTATAGGGGGCCCAACCCACTACCCGCTGGCTCTCACCTTCTCACCGCTGCGAAGCAGCCCTAACCGCCCGAAGGGCCTAACGACACATAAGGCCCCATCCTCTTCCTCTCCTCCGCCGAGAAGCCATCGAGGAACTGGAGGTCATCGAGCGAGTGAATGGCGCCTTGGTTACGGCGGTAGTTCTCTATGGCGCGAGCCCTCGTGAAACCGATATACGGGTGGCGGCCCATCTCCTGCACCGTTGCCCGGTTCAGGTCTATGCGCTTCACACGAGAGCCCTCCACCTTGAACCACGCCTCCAGCTCATCCGCCGGCAGGCCTTCTATCTCATGCAGCTGTGCAGTACTCACGAAACCGCCGAGGCGGTCGCGGTAACGCACTATCTGTCGTGCTCGGTATGAGGCAATGCCCGGCACCTTCTTCAGCGTCGCCGTGTCCACCGTGTTCAGGTCCAGCTGCACCAGTTTCTCGAATTTATCCTGCCGTGGGAAACGCTTCGCCAGGGAGTCCTTTCGAGCCTGCTCGCGTGCCTCGCGTGCCTGCTGCCGTTCCTCGTACTGCCTCTCGCGCGCCTCGCGCTGCTCTTCACGCTGAGCACGCTCGGCATCCCAACGAGCCCGTTCCGCCGAGCCTTCCTCTTCGTTGTAAGGTCGATACCGCTTGCCTATGTTCACATGCGGTGCCACACGTTCAAACTGCTCCGGCGTCATCCCATACACCCTCTTCACATCCTCCACCCTGCGGAAACGTCCCCCGCGCGCGCGGTACCTTATTATATTATGTGCCTGCCACGGCTCAAAGCCCATCCCCACCAACGTCGCCGAGTCGGCAGTGTTGGGATCCCCTTCCCTAACAGGGGTAGCGATGGAACCAGACGATTGACTTAACGTCAATCGGCCCTGAGCGGCCGAAGCAGACCTCTTCTGCGGAGGGCGGATATGGACGGGGGTGGGGCCGTCTCTATCTGTTGAGCATTGTCTCTCCACAATTATGCCGCCCCAGAATGCCAGGGCGACAGCACAAATGAATATTATGGCTCTACGGTCGCTACGCCGCATAATACTTAAACCTTAACGTTGACCTTCGCTCAGCGCTTGCGATGCTTCTTCGAGCCGCAAGGCGAGTCTGAAGAACTATTAACTATTAACTATTAACTCTTAACTACTAACTATTAACTATTAACTATTAACTCTTCGCTCGGCGCTGCGCCGCTCTTCGAGCGAAGCGAGGCACTCTCCCCTCAGAAGATGAAAGCCCCGAGGTTTGTGTTCCGCTTCTTCTGCGCCAGCTCACTCTCCATGCGCTCAATGGCTGCTTTGAAGAAGAAACTGATCAGGAATTCATCGGTGCCCTCGGTGCGCTTACGCTTAAGAGCCTCTATATAAGCCGCACGGTCTTTGATATCGATAACCAACAGAGGGTGACCGGCGTGCAGCAGCAGCCAGTTGGACATCAGACGCCCTGTTCGCCCATTGCCGTCGCGAAACGGATGAAGGTATTCAAAGAACCCATGGAAGCGTGCACTCACAATCATAGGATGTATGCCACGCGACAGAGCGTCGGCAGTCGACGCCATTAATGCAGGCACGCGTGTCACCAATATCTCATGGTCGCCAAACACCGTGTCGCCCGCCGCCATATCCTCGTGGGTGTATTCCCCTGGCACAGCTCCAGGGGCGCGGTAAGCCATGGTATTCTCCATTACCAGTCGGTTAGTCTCACGCAGCAAGGTTTCGTCGAAAGGCGCGTCAGTGTGCGATGTCACATAGCGGAAAGCCCGGAAATGATCCGACATCTCTGCACATTCCAGCAGCGAATGGCCTGAGGGCACCATTGCCAGCCCTTGCTCACGCAGGATACGTGTGTCATCAACGGTGAAGCTATTGCCTTCGATGGCGCATGAATGGCAGGAGAACAACACCTCATGCCAAGCCATATAGTCCTCAGGGACCATCTTGGCAACGATGTCGCTCTCGTATTTGCGTCTCACACGCTCATACCGTTCTATCTCCTTCTCAAACATACTTTAGCATTTTCTTTGCGCAAAAGTAGCGCGTTTCTGCTGAACCACCAAACTTTTCCGCCTTTTTCCGCCCTTATCGCATTCTCTACCACTGATTATACAGGTTAGTGATTATCTTAACCTCACGCAGATAACGCAGATCTCGCAGAAAGGATTCTTCTTTAACCTCACGCAGATAGCGCAGATTCCGCAGATAATCTATATTGACATAATGCCTTCAAATATTCCCCGCACTCGATAGAACGTGATAAAGCCCTAGCGGGCCAGGTGATTCAGTAACAGACCATCTCGAAAACTCGTTTTCAGAGTGACTGTTATCTGAAGCACCTACGGCTCATAGCCAAAGCAATGAGCCTATCACGTCCATCGCAACGCATAAGATCTGCGTAATCTGCGAGTTCTGCGTGAGATTATAAATTCTGCGTGACCAAAGAACTTGAAACCTGAAACTTGAAACCTGAAACCACTAGTGTCCTCGAATAATGAAAAACACCTCTCCACCCCCCTCTTTTCGCCCCTGAAAAACAGAAAAAGCCGCCACAGAGCACCCAGCTCCATGGCGGCTTCCTTTATATTTCAACGCTTTGCGTTCATCGTTTAGGACTAAATCAACCCTTCATCCCCCACCGGGGGATTACAGGGGGCTTTACTTGCTCCAGTCGTCGTCCCACACATCGTGTGTTCCGCGACTGCTGCCCTGGCCTTTCACGAGGATATCGTCTGGATCGTCAATAACATCATCACCTTTTGGCAGGCTCTCCGCTAAGAGTGTACCGGGTGCAATGTTGAGTACCTCAACCGTAGGAATAATATATGTCTTTTTCATTGTCAAAAACATTAATTGTTTATATGTCTATTTCTTCACACGAATGACCATCAATTTAATCCATTAACAACCATAAATAATCATGATTAATTCGTGGGTCTATTTATGGCCATTAGTGTGAAAGAGTTTTTATTACTTTACGATTACCTTCTTACCGTTCACTACATAGATGCCCTTAGTCATCTTACCTACGCGCTGACCAGCAACGTTATAGATAACTGAACTGTCAACTGTCAACTGTCCATTGTCAATTGCATTGATAGCGTCAGTACCACCGAAGTCGAATGCGATGAATTCCTTGACATGACCAGTTGCTGAAGTGTCGAGATAAGCCTTGCCTTCAGGTATATTGATTGTCGTTGCAGTTGGATAGAAACCTACACCCTTGCTCTTATTGGCAAGTACGTAAATGTTGGAACCACCTTTAACTGTGCCGTCAGAAGCCAGCAGCAGGTTATCATCCACATCAACTGTCTCGGTTGCCGTGGACAATGTATAAGTACCTTGAGCAGCCTTGACAACTACAGCAGTACCTGCGGGCACGGCATCAACAGGGTCCATATGCATTGAACCCTCGTTGATAGCTGTCACGATAAATGCCTCAACACCTTCAGGGAAGCTGACAGCGGCAGGAGTGACGTATGTGGTGTAGCCAGTAGAGCCTACGGTCACTTCAACCTTCTCGTAGAGATAGACGGGTTTTTGCGATGCTGAGCCGTAGCAAGCAAAGAGAGAACTGCTACTATTATATTGCATCACATTGCGAGAATTAGTTCCTTGGGCAACAATGGAAGCAACGCCGCCTTCGACAAAAGTGATTGTCCAAATGCCGTTGTTATTCTCATCTAGTTCGGTTTCTGTCTTCAGGTAGTTGTTGCTGCCGCTTGCAGCATAGAGATAACCACCGCCGACTACATCAGAGATTGAATAACCGTCTGTCGCGCTTTCAATGACGAACTCATGAACATCTGTACTTGATACGGTTATAGTTTGATCATTAATAATTACGTCAGCAGCTGCTCGATTATTCGAGTTTTGTTGACCCATTGCCTTACTTGCCTCTTGATTGACAATAATGTAGTGCTTGCCAGAAGTAATGCTTGTAGCAAGGACATAGGTGGAAGATGAGGGCTCTACGGATTCAACAGCTGTAGCGCTAATGGTAACTGCGTGGTCGGGCATTGTGAAGGTATATGCACCAGAATTATCAATTTGAGTGGTAACATCTACGCCATCGACCATCAGAGATTCGAGGACATAACCTGATTCTACATCAGGGCTAACCATTATTTCAGTTCCAGCAGTAACTTGAACGGTTCCAGCAGCACCTTCTGCGATGAGTGGATTGTTCTCACCAGCGGTGTTGTATACAAAGATGGCACTGATGCCATTGTTTAATGCAACGGTCAAATTATAGTCAGCAGGTGCTACATAATTGGCCAAAGTGATATTTCCAAGGCCAACGTTGCCGCTTGACTTATTTGTGTAAATCCACTTGATATAGCGGACATTCTCGCCAAGATTTTTGAATTCTTCATTCTGAGTTCCAGTAATCACTGTGTATGTTTCGAGGTCAGTATAAGTCTCACCATCTTCAGAAGTCTGCACTTTGAACGTACCACCAGAGAAACTATTATTCTTAATGTCGAAAGTCAGCGTTCCAGGACGCTCGTTAATCTTGAGGATAACATAGTCACCTGTGCCATCAAACTTCAGTGGAGCATTGGAATCAGCGTAATCCGAGCCAAGGCCAGATTGACTCAGACCTGCAGTATTTGCGATATCTGCCTTGCCACTATTAAACTCAAAAGGTAGAGTAGCGTAGTCAGCAACGAAATGTTTCTGAGTCACTGTTACTGTCTTATCCTCTGCACCTGTGTATGAAAGGGTGATGGTAGCTGTGCGGTCTTCGTTTCCTTCGTTAGCAGTGGTCGTGAAAGTCACAGCATCAGCACCTACTATGATGTTCGAAATCCACTCAGCAGTAGTTGCACCTGAAAGAGTTGTACCCACGACAGCATTGTTTACTGTATAAGCTATCTCACCTGAAGTGGCATTATACTCAAGAGTTACATCAGAAGCATCAATTATAGGTGTTGCATCAATTACTTCCTCAATGCTACTAAGCATTGTGTTGTAATACTGGCTAGAGGAAACACCTACATAATAACCTGTAACTTTAACAGTCTTTCCATTTAGAGAAGTGAAATTTGTGTTAATGGGATATGAAATACTACCCTTAGCGGTTGAAGCACCGTCAATATTAGTAATATTGTAGAAAGTCCCACTTACAGAGAGTGTACCTTCATATTGCACATAAGTTGACAATTGAGCAGGTGTGGTTGAAGCAACTCTTGTGTCCATCTGCGAACCGGTAAGGATGGTAGGTGCCTCAGTTACGTAATTTGATTCTGTTGCAGGGGTAATCACTGTAGATTCGTCGAACTCGAATACACCGCCATAAGCAACAACAGAGCCAGAAAGCTTAACTTTGTCACCAATGTTATAATCTGCCTGAGTATATTCCTTATTGTAGTAATATACATAACCTGTGCCGTCACCAACGATAAAACCTCTTTGACTCTTGGCTACGATGGTTCCCTTCACGGTATAAGTACCAGCGGCTGTGATGTCAGAGATGTTGTCAACGATATTGGGATTGCCAGCTTGAGTAACTGTCACGTTCTTAGTTACAGATCCGTAGGTTAACGTAACAGTCGCTGTACGTGATGTTTTACCGGGATTTGCGGAACAAGTGAAGGCGATGGGGCTTGCGCCTACAGTGCCAAGCGTAAGCCAGTCGGATGTAGTTGAAGCTGTTAATGATTCACTTGAGGGATTATTAATAGTATAAGCAAGAGAACCTGAGGTTGCATCATAGGCAATGTTGACATCGCTTGCATCAATAGAAGGACTGGAGGAACTAGAAGAGGAATAAGTAAGAGTATAGGAATCACAATATAGTGAATTTTGAGTTGCTTCTATTTTTATGATGAAATTATCGGTTGTGGGACTAATTGTGACGTCCTTTACGATGTTTACCATATGATCAGAGAACCATTTACCATACCAAGCGACATTGCTAAAAGCAACTCCGGCTGAAGAAGAGCCTACTATATATGTAAAATTTTCTCCGCCATCTGTTGAATATGACAATTTTCCTGCACCCTTGGAAGTATTGGAACGCATACTTAACGTTAACTTAGTGATAGTACACCCATTATAACCAGACAACGTTAAAGTTTGGCTATTGCCACTTGTTATTTGCGTTGACGTATTGCTAGTCTCGACAATAGTCGCATTTGAACCTGTAGGGGCTGTACCTGTAGTGGTAAGCGTGTTCTTACTAGAAATAGTATAAGTTACTTCTTCTCCCCACGCACTCCCAGCGCCGCAGAGGATAACGGCTACAAGCATACATACTCGTAGCCAGAATTTTCTAAGTAAATTTTGTTTCATAAAAGTAAGCTTTAGTTTATTATTTGTTTCTTCTTTTGCTTCGAAATGCGTGGTTATTCGCGGCGGTTCCAACGTGGTGGATTATGCGGCAGTTCGTGTGTCAGAATCTGAGCCTTCACACGCGCCTATGCGCGAAATCGGCTGCAAAGGTAGTCAAAAGTTTTGAGACTGAACATTTTGCGGCCGATTTTTTTAGGAAAAAGATTGATGAATTAACGAATTGGCCAACGGTTTATCTAAAATAGAATATTTTAGTTGCAGCCAAATCGATTCTCACCGCTGCGAGGCAGCTGTAACCTCTGTCCCCAGGCAACCTTTTATTTTCTTTTCAGACAACGAATTATACTAATTAGACGAATTTTTTTCAAACCACAGATTACGCTGATTAAACAGATCCATGTCCTTGAGTGTGAATTTCAAACTATATTTCGCGGATTGCTGAGCGACACGCTTCGCAAGGTGTCGAAAGCAAGCGAGGGGAGTTTCCGTGTATTTCCATTGTTTCCGTGATTTCCGTTGTTACCGTTGTTTCCGTGTATTTCCGTTGTTACAGTGGAGCGCAGCGGAATGGTGTTTTTGCTCTGAGGCTGGGCTACCTGAAAGGTGGAGGTTGTGGACAGTGGCATCAGAAAACTTGTTTTCAGTGATGACAATGGATACAACATCCAGGGCTCGAAGAGCCAGCACAGCCGAAGAGTGTTTTTTATGTTTTTGTTCCCCCGCCTTTCCCCCCGCCCTAACAGGGGAGGGGTTGGGGGAGGGGCCGGGGCTTCTATTGTTTTGCGCTGCAAAGGTACAACCTTTTTTTGAACTGTGCAATACCCATTTTGCGGTTTCTGTCACGTTGCACCCTATGGAGGGCTACTGCTTCGCAGCGGTTAGAGCCGCTACGCGGCGGTTAGATGGCTGGCGCCATGGTTAGCGGTTAGGATTGCCTCACCGCGCCGAAGGCGCTCTCACCCCTCACCGCCAGCGTAGCTGGCTCTCACCCCATCCCCCCGCCCCAACAGGGCAAGGGCGGGCTGCCTAGAGAGCGCGTTTTGAGGTTCGGCCGAGACAAGAGAAGACGCGTCCTCTTCCTTTTCTCTGTCTTTCTTTATACTTTCTTTTTTGCTACTTTTTTCTTTCATTTTCTTTCTATCTCATTTTATTTTGCCGTTTTTTTAGGGTACTAATTAGACCATGAACAACCTGGCCTTTTATCTTTCAACGCAGAGGCGCTGAGCCGCGAAGTTTTTTTGAGGTTTTGGAGTTCATTGCAATTGACCTTCGGTGAGTTCGCGGACAATCACAGCGCTTCGCGAGGCTGTGATTAGGGAGGTCGCAGAGCCATCCGGTGAGGAAACATCTGCCCGCAGGCCTCTGCGAGCTCTGGAGAGCACGAAGCTTGGCGCTTGCGCCGTTCGTGCGCCCCTGCGTCCTCACGCGAGAGCGTCAATGGCTATGCCTTCGCGTCCTCTCATTATCTCCAGAGCCTCTGCGCCTCCGCGTCTCTGCGTTGAAAAAACAAAAAACGGAAAGGCGCGGAAAATTATGTTTGTAAAGATTTGATAGATTTGGACAGATTTGAATGATTTCTCGCCGCAGGCGACTACTACCATCGTGTAGCAAGCCATGGGAGTGCCACTGCGTGGCAGAAATCTCACGTTCGGCTGAGTTCCCGATGTCAGCGCAAAGTTGCGCCCACATACTTTCACCCATGCCAATTATTGAGCAGAAAAAAAGTTAGATTAAGAACAAAAAAAGAAAAGTATACAAAAGAAAATAAATAAAGAATGCTGCTGCTGCAGCAGCTAACACGCGCGCGAGAAAAATCGGTTTTGAAAAGTAGATTGACGTTTGGATTGACGAATGTATTGACGAAGATTGACGTGGAATATCTCGAGGACGTGGAATATCCCGTTCACTTAGCAAAGATTTTTTTTGAGACGTCAATCTCCGTCAATCTAATCGTCAATCGAAAAGCCGAAATAAAGAGAAAGGGACAAAGAAAAATGAAAAGAAAAAGTAGCAAAAAGAAAAGTATAAAAGAAAAAGGCCCAAGAGAAAAACTCGAATCGATTCGGTTATGCGAAACCGTTTTTTTTCAATTTCAAGCTTTAAGTTCATAATTGCCGACACGAAAACACGACCGGTCGTAAAGCCATCTTTGAACGTTCATAAAGCCGCCTATGTACGGTCATAAAGGCAGTTATGACTGGTCATAAAGTGAGCCCACCCTCATCCTTGCCCCCCTGTGGCCAACATGTTTTATAATAATCTCACGCAGAACTCGCAGATCTCGCAGATTATCTATATTGACATAATGCCTTCACTTTTTCCTCGCACTCGATAGAACGTGATAAGGCCTTGCAGGCCAGGTGATTCAGTAACAGGCCATCTCGAAAACTCGTTTTCAGAGTGACTGTTATCTGAAACACCTACGGCTCATAGCCAAAGCAATGAGCCTATCGCGTTCATCGCAACGCATAAAATCTGCGAAATCTGCGTGAGGTTAAAGAAGAATCCTTTCTGCGAGATCTGCGTTATCTGCGTGAGGTTAAGCTAATCAGCATTATTTGCCACGCGATAGATGCTTTTCTGGATGTCATCTGTCTTGAAGTTTACCAGCAGCCCAACCTTCTTATTCAATAGCCTGAGGTAAGTCAGGAGCTGTTTGCCAAACACCTTCTTCATCTCATCAACGGACTTAAGTTCTACAATGACGCTGTCTTCCACAATTATATCCAAACGCAGTTCTGTCTGCAGAACATTCCCTTTATAAACGATTGGTACTTGTTTCTGAGTCTCGACTTTGAGTCCCCGCTGCTTTAATTCGAACACCAGAGCCTCTTCATATACAGACTCTAACAGTCCTGGGCCGAGAGCATTATAAACCTCAAAGATTGCCCCACGGATTTGGTATGTAAGTTCGTTATCTGTCATAATATTTAGACATTCTTTTTTCACAGCAAATGTACGGTTTTTCTATTGAATAGCCAAATTATCTGATAGTTTTTTTCTAATCTCACGCAGAACTCGCGGTTATTAATCTCATGCAGATTTATTATCTCACGCAGATTTCGCAGATTATCTATATTGACATAATGCCTTCACTTTTTCCTCGCACTCGATAGAACGGGTGCTGTTTAGCTTTACCTCACGCAGATTCCGCAGATCACGCAGAAAGGGTTCCCTTCTATAACGGAATGATGCCTATAGGGCAGGGAGTTTCAAGGGTTGGCATCTTGAAAACTCGTTTTCAGAGTGACAACCCTGTGAATCTCCTACGGCTCAAAGCCATTGCTATGGAGCCTATTCCGTTCTCCCTCGTTGCCAAGCCAAATTAATAATCTGCGTTTTCTGCGAGATCTGCGTGAGATTATAAATTATGAGGCTGACCATCTCGAAAACTCGTTTTCAGAGTGACTGTTATCTGAAACACCTACAGCTCATAGCCAAAGCAATGAGCCTATCGCGTTCATCGCAACGCATAAAATCTGCGGGATCTGCGTTATCTGCGTGAGATTAAAGAAGAATCCTTTCTGCGGAATCTGCGTTATCTGCGTGAGGTTAAAGAAGAATACCTTCTGCGAGATCTGCGCTATCTGCGTGAGATTAAATTAATGTATAGAAGTTTCATTGTTATTGATAGCCTTTTGAAGATTTTTTTGCGAGCAAATAACTGTCATGAAGGTGAGAGCGAAGAAAAAAAATTATGAACTTAACCCCGGCTTCCACTTTTTGATGGTTTTTGACTTCTATCCCTCTATGTTGCAATGCATTACACGAGTGGAGGCTGTTCATTTTGCCTCCACTCAGCCTCCACCCCTCTGTGGAAGCAAAGTGGAGGCTACAGGAGTAGCCTCCACTCGACCAAAGTCGCAGAGTTACAATAAGTTAAACGCAATTATTTGCCCAAAAGTGGAAGCAATGGTGTTCTTCATAAAATTTTTCAAAAAGAAAGGGCTGCGCTGTGAAAACGCGGCCCTTTTTCGTGATAAAGAATTAATCCTTTAGTTCTGATTTTTTCCAAGAATAATATTGACCAGAGCTGTGACGTCGGCGATGGTGATATGTCCATCATCGTTGACATCGGCCACCTCGTGGTCGTACACGCCTTCAGTATCCTTGCCCAGGATGATGTTCACCAATGCTGTCACGTCGGCAATGGTTACATTGCCGTCGTTGTTGACATCGCCCTTGGAGGCGGGAGGAGTTTCAACCTTCTCGTAGAGGTAGACGGGAGACTGTTTCCCAGCTTCATAACAAGAGAAGAGAGTGCTGCTGTTGTTATACCTCATTACGTTGCGGTTGGAAGATTCTTCAGCAACAATTGAAGCTACGCCACCTTCGCCAATTGTGATAGTCCAAAGGCTATTTACATCGTTTGTTTCCTGAGTCCTCAAATAATTGTTATTGCTGCCTGCAGCATATAGATAACCATTGTCGCCTTCGTCAAAGATTGAGTAACCTGTTGCTTCTCCAATTGTAGCGCTTTCAATGACAAATTCGTATTCGTCGGAAACGCTCAGTTTGCCATCTGCATCGAGGGTTGCTCCAACAGCTGGACGGTTGTTGTTAGCCTGGTTACCCATGACTTGAATCGTTCCTTCTGTTGTTCCGCTGGCAATGACATAACGCTTACCGGAGGTGACTCTTGTGGCAAGGACGTAAGTAGCGAGGACGGGCTCTACGTGTTCAACGACGGTTGCGGTAACGGTGACAGCAAAGGCGGGCATGGTGAATGTGTAGACGCCGGCAGTTGTGCTACTTGCTACTGGGGTTACGGACTGCCCTTCTTCTGCACCTGTAATGGTCAGGCTGGCGAGGTCGTAGCCTTCGGCAGGAGTAATGGCCAGAGTGATCTCGGTACCCTGCGTGATGTCGGCATTTTCGCCGTTGGTCAATACCTCTTCGCCATAGTTGGCCGTAATGGTGACAATCTCTGATTCAGCAATGGAGAGTGTGTAATCTTCGAGAACTATGTCTTCGTATTGTGCTATTGTGATAGGACCTACACCGACATTGCTACCCTTGGTGAACAGAAGTCGGACATAGCGCGAAGATTCGGCGAATTCGGTGGTGGTGGAGAGATTGAGGATATCATTCTGAGCACCGCTGATGGTCAGTGCCTGAACATCGGTGAATGTCTCGCCGTCAGCAGATTCCTGAACGGTGATAGTTGAGGTGCTGGCACCGCCAGCCATCTTAACGCCAATAGTTACGACTCCGGGACGCTCGTTGGTCTTCACCTGGATATAGTCGCCTGTGCCATCTAATTTCACAAGATAAGGAGCGTGGCCATCAGCGTAATCGGTTCCGAGTCCATTGGCGGTAACGCCGTCTAATGCAAGAAGACCTTCACTTGAACCGCCTTCCCAAGCGAATGGCAGAGTGGCGAAGTCGATGACGAAACGAGACTGTGTAACGGTTACAGTCTTAGTGTCGGCACCCTGATATGTCAGTGTGAAGACAGCCGAGCGGTCTTCATCGCCTTGGTTTTCTGTTGTAGTGAAGGTTATTGCTTCCTCGCCAACAACGATATCACTAATCCATTCAGCTGCTGTCGTCGCAGTGAGGCTTTGGCCTGCTACAGGGTTGGTGATGGTGTAAGGAATCTCGCCGGAGGTGGCAGATGAAGCAAGAGTGATATTGCTTGCACTGATAACAGGCTCGTTAGGATTGGCAGAGCCCAGCTTGATATTTCCAAGTGCAACGTTGCCGCTTGATTTCTCAGTGTAAACCCACTTGATATAGCGGACATTTTCACCAAGGTTGTCGAACTCTTCGCTTTGGGTGTCACCTAACTCTGTATAAGATTTGAGATCTGTGAATGTCACACCATCCTCGGAGGTCTGAACTGTGAAGGTGCCTCCACTGAAAGTGTTGCCCTTGATGTCGAAGGTCAACGTGCCAGGCTGTTCGTTGAAAGCGAGGAGGACATAATCACCGGTTCCGTTGAATTTGAGTTTGGGTGAGCTACCATAGTCAGAGTCTAAGCCCTCTTGTGTAAGACCGTCAGTGGTTTCTACATCAGCCCTGCCTCCGTCGAATTCGAATGGCAGTTCGGCGAAGTTGGGGGCGAGGACGGTAACCTGGAAGGTTTTCTCCACATCAATATACCTAGTATCATCGGAAGCCGATATGTGAACGGTAACGTTGACTGTTCCTGCGGCCTTGGCCTCAAAGACTTCATCAGCGAGTTCAAGAACAGACTGGTCGCTGCTCGTCCAACTGATTTCATAGTCATCACCTTCGACCAGACCTTCGGCGAAGGTTGCAGTAAGGGTGAATTCACCTGTCGTACCGACGAAAACCTGTTGCGGAGAGAGGCCTGTTATCTCGGCTACATCAACACGGGGCTCTGTTTCTGCTACAGGGTCTACAAAGATTTGCAATTCCTTTGTAGTGTTGTACAATGTCGGGAAACCTACAATGGAATATGTGACACTGAGGTCAGATATACTGGGTGCACTACCAATCTTGTACAGTTGAACACTCTCGTCACCTAATTGGACGTAATACTTAGTGCCATCTTGAGTTAAAGTAGCACCTGTAACTTTGAAATACTGACTGAGAACGGAAGCTATAGGAGTGTTCCACTCTGCAGCTGCTATTTCTACGGGTTCGGGAGCTGTTCCGTCTGTGGCTGTAACGCCACTAAGAACCGTAATCTGAGGATTGCCGTTACGGACTTGATAGGTGACTGTGGCTGTGCCATTCAATATCTGGCCGGCAGTGAGACCGTGTCCATCCTTATACATTGCTACAGCACCACTGGCATCCTGAATATAGGCATATTTGCCATTGACATATGTGACCACAGCGTCAGCGAAAGTCACATTGTAGTCGCCAGCATCGGTTTCTGCCGTCAGCGCTGCAATGTTTGCAAGTGCTGTGGCATTGACGGTAATGGTGTAGCTTGCCTGCCCTGCCTTATAAGTGTCTGTTTCAGCAGAGGATGCCGTGATGGTGGTGGTACCGACGGCGAGAATGGCAACAGCACCGTCCTCGTCAACTGTGGCTACTGTCGGATCGCTGCTTTCATAAGTCACGGCGAGGTTGTTGGGATTGGCAAGCGTAGGAGCCGTGAACTCATCACCTAAAATGACGTTGTATGACGCCGTTTCGTAAGCAAGGCCTGCAGCCTGCTTGGGGTTGGTAGACCAAGTGATGATAATCTTGTCAAGATAAAGAGCCGAATTTGCAGAGCGGATACCGATGTACTCATAGTCACCGTCCAGTGTAAGAGTGGTGGAAGTGCCATAGACGATGGTGCCAAGAAGAGTGCCTTGTGTGGATTCATCATAAAGATCGGTCGCTGCCGTGTATGCTGTGTGGCTACCATAGATATTAATGGTTCGTTCGGCAGAGGTGTTCTCGTTCCATTCTACTTCGACACTCTGAACAACGCCGCCAGAAGTAGTGGTTACGATACCGGAATTGTTATTGCTGGAACGGAGTTGGATGGCATCATTGCCACCGGCACTCTGACCGGCATAAACGGCATCAGAGGTTGCTCTCTTGCCGGACCATTCTTGGTAGCTCGTGCCCGTAACACCAGTTGTTGCCTTTGTGATTTCGTCGACAACCTCACCACTTACTACACCTCTCTGTGTGACGGTGATAAGCGGTGAATAGACATCGTAGTCGCCATCGTAGACATATACCTTGAGATAGGCTGTGCGTGCATCGCTGCTTTGATTAGCCGTGGTCGAGATTGTCACTTTATACTGCGCTCCGTCCAAGATGAGCTGAGCATTAATCCAATCGTATGTGGCTGCGGTCTCGCCATCGGCTGCATAGAACTTGATATTATCGCCGGGGACAACATCGGTGTTAAGACTGAGCAATGCTACTACGGTGCTGCTTTGTGTGTCGGTAGAATTCATCGTGATATTCTCTTGATCAACTGTGATATAGCCATCACGAGAGATGCCGGAGATATTCACGGTAATGGTAGCTTCCCCATCCCTGTATTGGTCGTTGCCCGGGGCAAAAGCCTTGACAACGATGGTACCAGTGGTGTTGCCCTTGAAAATGAGCACACGGTCGCCTTCAGCTAATTCGTACTCCGAAGATGGTATGGTAGTTTGTTCGGTATCGACAGTATATTGGATGTAGCTAACATCGGTGCTGGCAGAGCAGGTGCTGAGAAAGACTAAACTTTCCTCAATAGGGTTTTGGTTTAAGCGGTCTATTTCGAACACATTGCCTTCGGTCGTGCGGCCTGGGCCCATGACTGTGGCTTTGACTGTGATGATATTCTCCTGCTTGGCTTCAATCTGGTCATCGTTATATACAGAAAGCTGTTGTACACCATTAAAAACTGTGGGGAAGGCGATGAGGTTGATGTTGGCACCAGCTGTTAGTTTGGTAATTTCAGCATTACCATTCTGGCGTATAGCCATGGATGTTCCGTTCTGCTCAATAGTAGCATTCTTGTTCTCAAGTGCAGAGGTTACCGTGGCATTCTCAATCTTGATGTACTTGGAGAGATATGATGTGTAATTGGCTGTAAGTTCAGCCAATGTGACAACAGTGGGGGCGAGAGTAGTTGAACCAGTTTGGAACACAACACCTTTAATCAGAGTTATCTCGGGAAGACCATTGTAAATATTTAATATTACTTCTGCTATACCATTGACCGTTTCTCCTGCAGTACGGCCATTATCAGTCTTAAAATACAGAATGGCTCCTGTGGCATCCTCGATATAGCAATTGGAACCATTGACGTAGGTGACGACGGCATTTTGGAAATTGACAAAATAAGTACCATTGGCGGTCTGAGTGTTAAGTTGGGCAATGGTTTTGACATCGTGCTTGGTGAAGGTCTTAGAAGCTATTGCACTATCATCTAGACCCGTCTTTGTAGCCTTGGCTTGAACCGTGGTGGTCTCAGTGACGGTGAAAGGAGCATTGTATGTTGTCCAAGTGGTTCCATTGTTAGTAGAATACTGGATAGTGGCACCTTCGGTGCTGCATGTTATGCTCACTTCCGAGGATTCCACAAAATTCTCTGCACCAGTGATATCGGGCATTGCAACTTGATCTGAAGCCTGCGAATATGTAACTTTTATTTGTGTGGCACGAACTTGATTTGTCTCAGCTGTAAATGTTACGCTCGACGAGTTTCCGCTCCAGGTACCTATCTTACCGCTATAACTGTATCCATCCAATGCGGCGAAACAACCAGGGCCATATTGCGATGTTCCATTAGCAGTGCATGTGAATTCTATACCAGTAATAGTGGCCGATACAGAAGATATTGTAATGGTTTTGTTCTTGAAGATCCTAATCTGATCAGAAGTAAGTGTACTACCTACGACTGTAACATTAATTGGGCTCTTAGTAATTGTATAATCTGCACTCGAAATAGCAGTACCATCACTAGGCAGAATAACCACCTCATCTCCCCACGCGCTTCCAGCACCGCAGAGGAGGATGGCTACGAGCATGAGGGTGCGTAGCCATAGTTTTTTAAGTAGATTTTTTTTCATTTCTTTTTGTATTTTGTTGTAAGATTTGGCTTTTCGGGGCAAAGGTAATAAAAGATTGGGGATTAGGGATTAGAGAGGGGGCGTTTTTTTTGCTTTTCGGATGTTTTTCCGTGATTTCCGTGTTTTTCCGTGTTTTCCGTGTATAGAAAAAGGCTGCGCCGGGAGTGACGCAGCCTCGTGGGGTATGGCGTGAGGCCAGGGCCTCATCTCGTTTCTATCTGTTCATTAATCACTTATCAGGCAGCGGCCTGTCATCTCCTTGGGCTGGGTGAGGCCCATGATGTGGAGGATGGAGGGTGCTACGTCGGCGAGGATGCCGTCGGCGACCTTGGCTGCCTTGTTGTCGGTGACGTAGATGAAGGGCACGGGGTTGAGGGAGTGTGCGGTGTTGGGCGTGCCGTCGGGGTTGACTGCATTGTCGGCATTGCCGTGGTCGGCGATGATGATGACTTCATAGTCGCCTGTGGCCTTGGCTGTCTCGACTACTTCCTTGACGCACTGGTCTACGGCGGTGACGGCTTTCTCGATAGCCTCGTAGACGCCGGTGTGACCTACCATGTCGCCGTTGGCGAAGTTGACAACGATGAAATGGTACTTATCCTCCTTGATGGCTGCCACGAGCTTGTCCTTGACCTCGAAGGCGCTCATCTCGGGCTTGAGGTCGTAGGTGGCTACCTTGGGTGATGCCACGAGGATGCGCTCTTCACCTTCGTAGGGTGCTTCGCGACCACCGTTGAAGAAGAAGGTGACGTGAGCGTATTTCTCGGTCTCGGCGGTGTGGAGCTGACGCAGGCCCTTGCGGCTGATGTACTCGCCGAGGGTGTTGTCGACGTTCTCCTTGGGGAAGAGAATATGCACGCCGGTGAAGGAAGCGTCGTAGGGCGTCATGCAGTAGTACTGCAGGCCGGGGATGGTGTGCATGCCTTGGTCGGGCATATCCTGCTGGGTGAGGACGATGGTGAGCTCCTTGGCGCGGTCGTTGCGGTAGTTGAAGAAGATGACGACATCGCCTTCCTTGATGGTGCCGTCGACGGTGGCATTGTGGATGGGCTTGACGAACTCATCGGTGACGCCGTCGGCATAGCTGAGGTTCATGGCCTCGACCATGTCGTTGGCCTGATAGCCTTCGCCTGAGATGAGAAGGTCGTAAGCAATCTTCACACGTTCCCAACGCTTGTCGCGGTCCATAGCATAGAAACGGCCTATGATGGAGGCGATGGCGGCGCCGGTCTCGTTGCACTTGTCCTGCAGCTGCTGGATGAAGGTGACGCCGGAATGCGGGTCGGTGTCGCGACCGTCCATGAAGCAGTGCACGAAGGTGTTACGGACCTTGTACTGTTGCGAGATTTCGCAGAGCTTGAAGAGATGCTCAAGTGAGCTGTGGACACCGCCGTCGGAGGTGAGGCCCATGAAGTGGACAGACTTGCCCTCGCGCACTGCATAGCTGAAGGCGCTCTGTATCTCAGGGTTGTCGAGGATGCTGTTGTCGCGGCAAGCGCGGTTGATCTTGACGAGGTCCTGATAGACGATGCGGCCGCCGCCGATATTGAGGTGACCTACTTCGGAGTTGCCCATCTGACCGTCGGGCAAACCTACGTTCTCGCCCGAAGCGAGGAGCTGACTGTGGGGATAGGTGGCATTGAGATAGTCCATATAGGGTGTGGGCGTCTGGAAGATGACGTCGCCCTTGCCCTGGTTGCCTATTCCCCAGCCATCGAGGATCATAAGTAATGCTTTCTTTGCCATATTTGTTTGTATTAAAGATTATTGATTATTGAATATAAGTTGATTTGCGGGTGCAAAGGTATAAAAAGATTGCGGATTAGAGAGTAAAGATTAAAGATTTTTTACTGCTGCAGCAGATAGGCTTTGAAATCGGTGAAGTCCTTGGACATCTGCACGCTCTGCTTCTGTCCGCGCATGAAAGCCTGCAGGCGCTCGGGTATGGCGATGTCGGTACCGAGAATGGAGTCGACGGTCTGCTTGAACTTGGCGGGGTGTGCCGTTTCGAGAAAAACGCCGATTTCATCGGATTTTAGCTGGTCGCGCAGGGCCTGATAGCCGCAAGCGCCGTGGGGGTCGAGGACATAGCCGGTGCGAGCATAGCAGTCGCGCATGGTGGCTGCTATCTGGTCGTCGGTATAGGTGGCACCGGAGATTAGGGGCTCGGTGCCGTTCTGCTGCGCAGCGTTGCGCTGCAAAATGATTTCCTGCACATCTTCGCGACTATAGAGATCCTGAATGCGGGCGAAGTTGGAAGGGTCGCCCACGTCCATGGCATTGGCTATGGTCTGTATGGATGGACGGGGTGTGTACTTTCCCGTCTGCAGATAATCATAGAAGACGCGGTTGGCGTTGTTGGAGGCTATGAAACGCTTGACGGGCAGACCCATGACGTGGCCGAAGAGGCCGGCGCAGAGGTTGCCGAAGTTGCCCGAGGGAACGCAGACAACCAGTTGAGAGTTTAGAGTTGAGAGTTTAGAGCTAAGTTGTGCATAAGCCCAGAAATAATAGAAGGCCTGCGGTAGGAAACGAGCCACGTTGATGCTGTTGGCCGAGGTGAGGCGCATGTGTGCGTTGAGCTCACTGTCCATGAAAGCGCTCTTGACAAGGCGCTGGCAGTCGTCGAAAGTGCCGTCGACCTCGAGGGCGGTGATATTGCGGCCCAGGGTGGTGAACTGACATTCCTGAATGGCAGATACCTTGCCCTTGGGATAGAGGACGTAGACGTGGATACCGTCGACGCCGAGGAAACCGTTGGCAACGGCAGAACCGGTGTCGCCGGAGGTGGCAACGAGGACGTTGACGGTTGCCCCTGAGGCCCCTTCGGGGCCCTGTGTCCATTGCAACAACCTCGCCATGAATCTGGCACCCACATCCTTGAAGGCGAGAGTGGGACCATGGAAGAGCTCGAGGGCATAGATGCGCGGCTCTACTTCGACGACGGGTGTGTCGAAGGAAAGGGTGTCGAAGACAATACGGCGCAGGTCATCGGCCGGGACTTCGTCGCCGAAGAAGGCATCGGCCACGCGATAGGCTATCTCTTGGAAGGAGAGGTGGCCCATCTCGTCCCAGAAGGAGGCCGGGAGCTGCTTGATGGTCTCGGGCATATATAAGCCACGGTCCTCGGCGAGGCCGCGGACTACAGCCTCACGCAGTGTGGCGCGGGCGGCGGAATGGTTGGTGGAGTAATACATGACTACAAAGGCCCCTCCCCCGACCCCTCCCCTGTTAGGGAGGGGAGAGGGGGACGAGGTTTATTTTAATTGATTAATATGCTGTTGGATTTTGGTAATAACTGTTGAGGTATCATAGGCCACTTCCTCGTTAGTGAAACGAAGAACGATATATCCTTTATCTTTGAGCCAATCGGTACGTTGCTGGTCATCAATGGTCTGAGATGGAGCATTATGATAACCACCATCGACCTCTATTACGAGCTTTAATGGCAAACAGATGAAATCGGCAATATAGTCGCCTATTGGATGTTGCCTACGAAATCGCACTCCCATTTGATTTTTCCTTAATTCTTGCCAAAGGATATCCTCGGCAAGTGTAGCTTCTCTACGATTATCGTGGGCAAACTCCCGGAGCTTAGAATATATATCAGGTGATGCGGTGCGATAGAAATGTGAAGGTTCCTTACCCCCCTCCCTAACAGGGGAGGGGTCGGGGGAGGGGCCCCCTATGAAAAGCTTTATGAATTCGTCGCCCTGAAGATGGCCATAGGCACCGTGGCGGCAGGCATCCTCGTCGAAGGTTTGGACGTCGTCAGGCTCTATGCCGGGATAGTAGATGCAGAAGGGCACCGGCTCGGCAGTGTGGGTGCGATGGGCACAAGGCGTGGGATGGTCGGGCAGGAGGGCTATGGAGAGAGCCTCGCCGGCGAGTGCTGCTAATATCGGCTGCAAGAGCCTGTGGTCGAGGTCCTCGATGGTGCGGAGCTTGAGGGGTATGGAGCCGTCGTGACCGGCTTCGTCGGCTGCCTCGACATGGAGGTATACGAAATCGTAGCCGCTGCGAAAAGCATCGATGGCGGCCTGCGCCTTGCCCTCGTAGTTAGTGTCGTAGAGACCTGTGGCGCCGGGGACGTTGATGACGTCGAGGCCTGCATAGCGGCCTATGCCACGGATGAGGTCGACGGCGGTGATGACGGCACCGCGGTGCACCTGTTGCGGGAAGCGGTCGGCCAGCGTAAGCATCTGCGGGCGATAGCCTCCGCCCCACGGCCAGATACTTGATGCCATATCCTTGCCCTCGCGCACGCGCGTCGCGTTGATTATATGTAGGGGTAGCAGTTCCTGCGAGCGCTGGATGAGGTCGCAAAGGAGTGCTGCCGTCTGGGCAGGCGTCTCCCCTACCCTATTGTCTGAGGACTCAGGAAGCGGCGACGGCATCTTGTCGCGCCACGTCTGCAGCGGTATATCATGAGGCGGTGTGCAGTGGATGTTCTTGTTGCCGCCTTTGATGACCAAGAGGTGGCGGTACTGCACTCCGGTATAGAAACGTACACGGCCCCCATAGCGAGGGTCGGAAGCAAGATTTTCGTTGAGATAGTGAATGAGCGGATCTGCCTCTTCGGTTTCGAGGCGCCCGCAGGAATGGTTCTTGAGGATATCGCCCTGGATGCACACGAAATTGCAGCGCATGGCAAAGTCGTCGGGCTCAAGGTCGACACCTATGGCAGCCGCCTCGAGGGGCCCACGCCCTTCGTAGACGATGTGCTGGTCGTAGCCCAGGATGCTGCTGTTGGCTACTTCGGAACCGGGATGAAAGCCCTCGGGCACAGTAGTGAGCATGCCCGTGCGGCCGTGAGCTGCAAGCCAGTCCATGGCAGGAGTGTCGGCATGCTGAAGGAGAGTCTTGCCATCGAGCTCGGGTACATGCCAGTCGGCCATGCCGTCGGCAAGGACAATGAGATGACGGAGGGACCCACCCCCCGCCTTGCCCGTCCTCAGCAGAGGAGTTCTGCTTCGGTCGCTCAGGACGGCTTGACATTCTTCAAGTGTGAAGCGACCAAGGTCGAGCGCAGTCAACCCGTTAATTCCTTCGCTACCTGTTAGGGAGGGAGCAGAATGTACTTGAGTGTCAGAATTATTTTTCATTATAGAGATATAGCTGCGACTACACCTACTTAAAGAAGGCTCCTTCTTGAGAGGTAACCGTCCTCCACCTAAAGGGGAAGTGAGAGGGGGTTTAGATATTAGCAATACTCATTATATCGGCAAACACACCGGCAGCCGTGACGCTGGCACCGGCTCCGTAGCCCTGGATGAGCATAGGATATTCGCGGTAGCGCTCAGTGGTGAGCATGACGATATTGTTGGAACCCTCGAGGCCGTAGAAGGGATGTCCCTTGGGAATCTCGGCGAGGGCTACGCTGGCATGACCTTCTTCGTACTTGGCCACAAAGCGCCAACGCTTGCCGTCGGCCTCGAGGCGGCTGCGGCGCTGCTCGAAGTCGGCATCGAGGGCAGGCAGCTGCTGCCAGAAAGCATCGACATCGCCGCTGAAAAGCTCCTGCGGGATGAAGAGCGACGTCTCGACCTCGGATTGCTCGATAGCATAGCCGGCTTCGCGCGTGAGGATGACCAGCTTGCGGATGACGTCGGTGCCGCTGAGGTCTATGCGCGGATCGGGCTCGCTGTAGCCTTCGTCCTTGGCCATACGCACCGTCTGGCTGAAGGGTATATCAGCACTAATCTTGTTGAAGATAAAGTTGAGCGTGCCCGAGAGTACGGCTTCGATGCGCAGGATCTTGTCGCCGCTGTGGATGAGGTCGTTGATGGTGCGAATGATGGGCAGGCCTGCGCCTACGTTGGTCTCGAACAGGTATTTCACACCACGGCGCTGGGCCGTGGCCTTAAGCTGACGATAGTTCTCGTAGTTGCTGGAAGCAGCTATCTTATTGGCTGCCACGATGTTGACGTTGTGCTCAAGGAAGTCGTGATAGAGAGCAGCCACCTCGGGTGAGGCGGTGCAGTCGACAAACACCGAATTGAAGATATTCATACCTATCACCTCGTCGTGCAGACGACGGATATTACTCTCGGGAGCGGAGGCGAGCAGTTCGCGGTAATTGGTGAGGTCAAGGCCGTCACGCGAGAAGATGGCACGGCGACTGCTGGCCAAACCTACTACATTAAGCTTAAGACCCTGCTCGCGCATGAGTTTTTCCTGCTGCGAGGCTATCTGCTCGATGAGCTGACGGCCTACGGTACCAACGCCGCAGAGGAAGAGGTTAAGCACCTGGTATTCAGAAAGGAAGAAGGCGTCGTGGATGACGTTCAACGTCTTGCGCAGGTACTTGGTATCGACAACAAATGAGATATTCGTCTCGGAGGCGCCCTGAGCACAGGCTATAACGCTGATACCAGAGCGGCCGAGGGTGCCGAAGAGCTTACCCGCAATACCTGGCGTATGTTTCATGTTCTCGCCCACAACAGCCACGGTGGCCAGATTCCGCTCGGCCTGCATCGGGAACATGGAACCGGTCTGTATTTCCTTGGCAAACTCCTCGTTGAGGACATCGCAAGCGGCATCGGCATCCTCATCGCGGACACCTATACTGGTGCTGTTCTCTGACGAAGCCTGCGACACCATGAACACGGAGATACCCTTGTCGGCAAGCACCGAGAAGATGCGACGGTTGACGCCTATGACGCCCACCATGGAAAGACCGGCCACGGTGATGAGCGTGGTGCCCTTGATGCTGGAGATACCCTTGATAAGACGGCTGTCGTCGGAAGGCTCGAGCTTGATAATGGTGCCGGTGGCGTCGGGGTTGAAGGTGTTCTTGACAAGAATAGGGATATTCTTGATGCAAACGGGATAGATGGTGGGCGGGTAGATGACCTTGGCACCGAAGTTGCAGAGCTCCATAGCCTCGATATACGAGAGCTCGGGGATGACGTAGGCCGTTGATATAACGCGCGGGTCAGCGGTCATAAAGCCATCGACATCTGTCCATATCTCAAGCTGAGTAGCATTGAGGGCTGCTGCTATGATGCTGGCTGTGTAGTCCGAGCCACCACGGCCGAGGTTGGTAATCTCGCCGCTGTGGGCATCGGTGGATATAAAACCGGGAACAACAGAAATACGGGGTATTGCGGTCCAGGCATCCTGAACCAACTGAACTGTAAGCTCTGAGGCCAGCAGGGAGCGCCCGCCCTTCACCTCGGTCTTGATGAAATCGCGGCTGTCGTACCACTGGGCGTCGCTGATGAGCGTGGCTACTATCTTACTGCTCAGACGCTCGCCATAGCTAACAATGGCTGCCAGCGTCTTGGGCGAGAGGTCGCGGATGAGATAGACACCCTGGTAGATAGAGCGCAGCTCGTCGAGCAAGCTGTCGACGGTGTGGATAAGGGCTGTGCGCTGGTTACCTTTAGGTATGACAGCATCTATCAGAGTGTGATGACGCTCAGCTATTTCGGCAAAAGAGGTGAGGTAAGCTACATCGCCGTCGACGGCCAAATGTGCCGTGCGGATGAGCTCGTCGGTTATACCACCGAGAGCAGAGACAACGACGATGACGGGCTCTGACTGTCCCTCGACGATGCGTTTGACACTAAGTATGCTGTCGATGGAGCCTACGCTTGAGCCTCCGAACTTAAGGACCTTCATACGCTGTGTTTGTGCGGTTTAATGAATAAACGTTAAGTGATTGAGCGCCTTGGGCGCGTAATTCAAAGGAGTTCTTCAGACTCGCTGTGCTTAATGACTCGAGTCTGAAGAACTTCTTTACAAATTATTATCTTAATCCCAGGAGATTATCCGAGGAAGCTGAGGAGGATACCTGCTGCCACAGCAGAACCAATCACACCGGCCACATTCGGACCCATGGCGTGCATAAGCAGGAAGTTGCGCGGGTCGGCCTTGGCACCTTCAGCCTGCGACACGCGGGCTGCCATAGGCACAGCGCTGACACCGGCAGAACCGATGAGCGGGTTGATCTTCTCCTTGAGGAACAGGTTCATGAACTTAGCCAGAAGCACACCGCCGGCAGAGCCTACGCCAAAGGCCACGATACCTACGCAGAGGATCTCGATGGTCTGCAGATTGAGGAAGGCTTCGGCTGTAGCCGTAGCACCTACGGTGGTGCCGAGGAAGATGACGACGATGTTGTTGAGCTCGTTCTGTGCAGCCTTGCTCAAGCGCTCCACGACGCCACTCTCCTTCATCAGGTTGCCCAGCATGAGGCAGCCGATGAGCGTGGCAGCTGAGGGAAGGATAAGGCTGACGATGATGGCCACGATGATGGGGAAGAGGATCTTCTCCTTCTTCGTCACCGTGCGAAGCTGCGACATACGGATCTTACGTTCTCTCTCGGTGGTCAGAGCACGCATGATGGGCGGCTGAATGACGGGCACGAGAGCCATGTAAGAATAAGCTGCCACGGCGATGGGGCCGAGCAACTCAGGTGCCAGCTTGGAGGTGAGGAAGATAGCCGTGGGGCCGTCGGCACCACCGATAATACCGATGGAACCGGCCTGTTCGGGAGTGAAGCCCATCCACAGCGTCACAAGGAAGGTGGCAAAGATACCGAGCTGAGCGGCAGCGCCGAGCAGCAGGCTCTTCGGGTTGGCAATGAGGGGACCGAAGTCGGTCATCGCACCTACACCAAGGAAGATGAGGCACGGATAGATGCCTGCCTTGACGCCGATGTAGAGCACGTCAAGCAGACCACCCTCAGCCAAGATGTGACGATAGCTATGGTAGAAGGGGCTGTCGGGGTTCAGAAACTCGTCGTTCCACATCGAGGTGTGGAAGAGGCCGCCGCCGGGGATGTTCGACAGGAGCATACCGAAGGCAATAGGCAGGAGCAACAGCGGCTCGTATTCCTTCTTAATGGCCAGATACAGCAGGAAGCAGGCGATGGCTATCATGATAGCGTTCTTCCAGCCTTCGCCCACGAAGAATGCCGTGAAGCCCATCTCGCCGAAGAACTTTGACATGGAATTGCCAAACGAGAAGTCCTGGGCAGCAACGACCATTGGAATCATCAGCATCACTGCCAAAGCACCAAAGTATTTGAGATATTGTTTCATTTCGTCAATATTTCAATGTTTCAATATTTCAATGTTTTATTACTCTATGCCAGCACAACCATCGCCTGGCCGCTCTGAACCTGATCGCCCACAGCCACATTGACGGCGGTGACCTTGCCTGCGAACTCGGCGGTGATATTGTTCTCCATCTTCATGGCTTCCATGACGACGACGGTCTCGCCGGCAGCCACTTCCTGGCCTACGGCTACGAGAACCTGCTTGATGGTGCCGGGCAGAGGAGCCTCGACGTTCTTGCTGCCTGCGGGGGCTGCGGCAGGTGCTGCAGCGGGTGCGGGAGCGGCCTTGGGAGCCTCAGCCTTGGGAGCAGGAGCGGCAGCGGGGGCTGCGGCTGCCTCAGCAGCGAAGTCAACGAGGACGTCGCCCTGGTTGACGCTGGCGCCAACGCTGGTACGAACTTTCAGTACGGTGCCGTCGGCCTCGGCGGTAATGGCATTCTCCATCTTCATGGCTTCCATGGTGATGATGGTGTCGCCCTTCTTAACCTTCTGACCATCGCTGACAAGGATCTGCTTGATGGTGCCGGGCAGCGGAGCAGTGACGGAACCGGCAGCAGCGGGAGCTGCAGCGGGCTTGCTGGCAGCAGTGGGAGCAGCAGCGGGTGCTGCGGCGTGAACGACGGGCTTGACAGCGTGATGTGCCAATGATGGTACTTCAACGGCGTAGGTGTTGCCGTTGAGTGTTACGGCGAGGACGCCATTGTCCTGTTCAGCAACCTGTGCTTCGTAGTCCTTGCCGTTTATCTTAAACTTGAATTCTTTCATATTGTTAGACCCACCCCCAACCACTCCCGTAAAGGAGAGGAGTGTCGTGTGCATAGAGGTTTATAGGGTCATTCTTTTAAGGGATTAAAAATAGTGATGTTTATTTCACCACCCCGCAGGCTCTGGCCTCCCTTACGGGAGAGGGCGGGGGTGGGTCTTTTACAGGTGTTCGTTCAGCTCGGCATGCCAAGCAGTGTGATCGGTGTGATGAATGGTGAGAATACCGCTTTCCTCGTCGTGTTGGTTGGCGGTGTAGAGGTAAATGGCTGTAGCGATGGCTATCTGGTCGATGTCCGAAGCTGATGCAATATCGGCCTGCTTGGACTTGATGTACTCAGCGCCTGTGAGCACCTTAGGTTTTGCAGCCTCTTCGGCCTTGGCGGCCTTACCGGCGGCTACGTAACTGAAGATGTACAGCACTACAACCAGCAGCAAGAGGATGGTAAACACCACGCCTACGCTGATGCCTGCTATGCTCCAAGCCATTCCCCAATCGGTGGATAATAGAGTAATCATATAATCAGACCCCCTCCCCGCTCCCCATCAGGGGGAGAGTGAAATGTTTCGCTATTGGAGAGGTTATTAGGGTCATTCTTTTAATATTATACTTATTTCTTGATGGTAACCACTTCCTCCCTACAAGGGAGAGTGAGGGGTGGGTCCCTTACAATGGAATATTACCGTGCTTCTTGGCAGGATTGGTCATGCGCTTGTCGGCCAGCTGGTCGAGGGCACGAATGATGCGGAAGCGGGTATTGCGCGGCTCGATGACATCGTCGATGTAGCCATACTTGGCAGCGTTGTAAGGATTGGCGAAGAGCTTGGTGTACTCGGCCTCCTTCTCGGCGATGAACTCCTTAGCAGCCTCGGGGCCCTTTTCTTCCTTGATGGCCTTAGCTTCCTTGGCATAGAGCACAGCGGCAGCACCTGCAGCACCCATAACGGCAATCTCGGCTGAGGGCCAGGCGTAGTTCATGTCGCCGCGCAGCTGCTTGCAGCTCATGACGATGTGAGAACCACCGTAGGACTTGCGCAGGGTAACGGTCACCTTGGGCACTGTGCACTCGCCGAAAGCGTAGAGCAGCTTAGCACCATGGAGGATGACGGCGTTGTACTCCTGACCTGTGCCAGGCAGGAAGCCGGGAACGTCAACGAGCGTGACGATAGGAATATTGAAGGCGTCGCAGAAACGGACGAAGCGGGCACCCTTGCGTGAGGCGTTGCAGTCGAGCACACCTGCCAGCTGCTTGGGCTGGTTGGCCACGATGCCGACGCTCTCGCCGTTGAAGCGGGCGAAGCCGACGATGATGTTCTTGGCGTAGTTGGGCTGAACCTCGAAGAACTCACCGTTGTCGACGATGGATGCGATGACCTCGTACATGTCATAAGGCATGTTGGGGTTGTCGGGAATGATTTCGTTGAGGTAGTCGTCCTTGCGGTCGATGGGGTCTGTGCACTCCACGCGGGGCGTCTTCTCGAGGTTGTTCTGCGGGATATAGCTCAGGAGCTGCTTGATCATGGCCATAGCCTCCTCCTCAGTAGCAGCGGTGAAGTGGGTCACGCCAGACTTGGTGGAGTGAACGCTGGCACCGCCGAGCTCTTCCTGTGTGACGACCTCGCCAAGCACGGTCTTCACAACGGCAGGACCGGTGAGGAACATATAGCTCGTGCCTTCCATCATCAGGGTGAAGTCGGTGAGGGCAGGGCTATAGACAGCACCACCGGCGCAGGGGCCGAAGATACCGCTGATCTGAGGCACAACACCAGAAGCGAGGATGTTACGCTCGAAAATCTCGGAGTAACCGGCCAGAGCGTTGATACCTTCCTGAATGCGGGCACCACCCGAGTCGTTGAGACCGATGACAGGAGCGCCTACCTTCATGGCAGCGTCCATCACCTTGCAGATCTTCAGTGCCATGGTCTCGGAGAGCGAACCGGCGTTGACGGTGAAGTCCTGTGCGAAGACATAGACCAGGCGACCGTTAACGGTGCCGTAGCCAGTGACCACGCCATCGCCCATGTACTGCTTCTTCTCCATGCCGAAGTTGTGGCAGCGATGTGTTACGAACATGTCCATTTCCTCGAAGCTGCCCTCGTCCAAAAGCATGGCGATACGCTCACGGGCGGTGTACTTGCCGCGCTCGTGCTGCTTCTCAATGGCTTTCTCGCCACCACCCAGACGGGCTTTGGCGCGGAGCTCGATGAGCTCCTGAATCTTTTCTGTTTGTTTGCTCATTGCAATGATAGAATGATTAAATGGTTGTATATGATTATTTTGATTTAATATGTAAGATATTTACTATTAAAAAAGCCGCGAAACTGACCTCAAGGGCCAAATTTCGCGGCAAAGTTAATAAAAGATTAGGTAATAGGGATTAGGGATTGGCGTTTTTTTTGCCTTTTATCGTTTTTTCTTAATATTCTCTCTTATTTTTATTTTTCTTATAAGAAAAACCCTTCAAAAAGAGCCGATAATCCTTAAAACCGACACTTACCTATTGCAACTCCAGTACAAGCGCTTCACGAGGCGCGAGGGCTACGTCGGACGAGAGGTCGAACTTACGCTCGGTGGGGATATCTACGGCCTGCTTGCTGGTGGCCGAGCCCTCGGTGTCGAGCAGTTCAGAGATTCGGGCTACATCAAGTGTTGCGGGTTGGTCGGTGCCATTGACCACGGTGATGACTGTGTTGCGATGCCAACGCCGGGCCACGACATATACTCCATGCCAGGGAATGAACTGAGTAGTGTAGCCGCGGATGATGGTTTCATTGCCTTGGCGCCAGTGCAGCAACCGGCTCATCCACTGGAACATATCCTGCTGTTGAGGGGTGCGTCCTTCCTTGGTGAAGGCGCTCTGCGTGTCACCCACGAAACCACCCGGGAAATCGCAACGGACATTACCATCGGTCACCTCCTTGGTGCCATCCATGAGAATCTCCGTGCCATAATAAATCTGCGGTATTCGCGGAAGCGTTAACAGCAGAGCAAGAGCCTGTTTAAGTTTGTTTACCTTGAACTCTCCCTGGGCTGTGCCGAGGAAACGGTCGGTGTCATGGTTGTCGACAAAGGCCATCACGTGGGAAGGATCGGTGTAGAGGTAGTCGTAGAGAAGGCTGCCGTAGATGCGATTATAGCCGTCCCACCAAGCATCGGTCTGCTCATTCTTGGCCTTGGCCAACTTGTCAAAGAAACTGAAGTCCATAACAGTCTTCAAGTAACTGTTGTAGTCTGTCATGCGCGAATCTTTCTGCCAAGCGGCTGTATATGCGGGTTCGGTTACCCATGTCTCGCCGACAACGTTGAAGTTGGGATATTCCTCGTCCAAGCGTTTCATCCAGCGTGCCATGCCCGTGGCATCGGCATAAGGATAGGTATCCATACGAATGCCGTCGATGCCTGCCGTTTCAATCCACCAAATGGAGTTCTGAATGAGGTAGGTCATCAAATGCGGATTACGATGGTTGAGGTCTGGCATAGTGGCCACAAACCATCCGTCGACCGTTTCGCGCAGGTCTGCCTCCGAGGCATAAGGGTCGAAGACGGGAGTAATCTTATAGCTCGTCTGCAGGAACTTCTCATTAGGATAAATCGCCCCGCTTTCGTCGCGGCGGTTGTTGCCCTCGAGCCACTCGGGCAAGTTGAGCCAGTCCTTGCTCGGTAAGTCGGCAACCCAAGGATGATCGAAGCCGCAATGGTTGAAAATCATATCCATAACAACCTTCAGCCCTTTCGCGTGGGCTTCGTCGATAAGCTGACGATATTGCTCATTAGTGCCGAAGCGAGGATCTACACGATAGTAGTCTGTTGTGGCATAGCCATGATAGGTGGATGCGCCATGGTCGTCGGGCGAATTATTCTCAAGGATTGGCGTGAACCACAACGCTGTCACGCCAAGTTCATTGAAATAATCGAGGTGGTTGCGAACGCCCTCCAAGTCGCCGCCATGGCGCAACGAAGGCTGCGAGCGGTCCTCTACATAAGTGCTCATTCCCTCCACCTGCGCGGGATGGTTTGCGCCCTGGGCAAAGCGGTCTGGCATAAGCAGATAAAGGACATCGGCATTAGTGAACCCTTCGCGCTCATCACCTGCTTTCTCGCGCTGCTTGAGTTGGTACTTCACTATCGTCTTGTCGTCAGAACCAGGCCGGCAGAAAGCTATCGGCAGTTCGCCCGCGCGTGCGTCCTTAAGATTAAGATACACAAAGAGATAATTTGGAGAATCAAGACGGACAATAGAATCCACCTCGGCACCGTCGACATAGACTTCCATGTCACGGATGCCCTCGCCATAAACCATGAGCTGCAACGAGGCATCCTTAAGGCCTACAAACCAGTCGGTGGGATCTATCCTACTGACTTTCACTGCGCCGTTGCCCTCGGTTCGGAAGACCTCGGCTTTAGGGCTGCATGATACGAGCACTGCACCCGCACACACGAGTGCAAATAGAAGATAATGTTTCATCGTCAAAACGTTTTTTATGTTCATTGGTTTTCTTTTTCCGCTACAAAGATAGTAATAAATTGAATATTGGTCATTGAAAAGCAAAATTATTTCAAAAGAAAGACATTTATTCTTTCTTGGCCTTAAGTTTATAGCAGAAGGAACGGACACAAAAAAGCCCTAACTGATAAATCAATTAGGGCTTGGGTGGTGTCACCAGGAATCGAACCGGGGACACAAGGATTTTCAGTCCTTTGCTCTACCAACTGAGCTATGACACCATCTTCGAATGCATATCCTTTCGGATTTGCGGGTGCAAAGGTATACGTTTTTTCTTGTCTGTGCAAATATTTATCTAAAAATATTAGCTTAAAACGAAAAAAATAGCAAATATTAGGTGGTAAATCGCAAATTATATATAACTTTGCACCCGCAATCGGAAAGTAGCGCAGTTGGTAGCGCACTACGTTCGGGACGTAGGGGTCGGGCGTTCGAGTCGCCTCTTTCCGACGCAATGAGAAAAGGCTGTGTCAAAAACTAATGACACAGCCTTTTTGTTTTTTCTATTTATATTCAGAGACTCAAGGCGCTCAGCCCTTACCCCTGTCACTTGATTATCGAAGTCTGAGGATTGCGCGGCTCCGTCTGTGAAGTAAGGAAGGCCTTGGCAGTGCCGAAACGCAAGAAGAGGTCTAAGCGCACGGGTATATGATTCTGGTCGTCGGTGATATAGAATGTGACCACTTCCTTATCTTTTTTGTCCTTGCGCTCGATGAACGAGAAGACGAGGCAGCGGTAGGTGACACCTGTGCTGTCCATCTTATAGTTCTTGCGACCGCGGAAGATGAGTGTCTCCGTCTTGACATGCCCATTGTCGGCCATGAGGAAGTTAATGCGCTGGCCTTCGCGGTAGGCCGACGGGTCGAAGGAACGAGCACGCATCATCATTGAGACCATGTCGAACACACACTCTGCGGATCGTTGCTCGTTGGTGCGGGCATCGGAGCCCTCCTTGTGGTAACGTTGGCGCACGTCTACGGAGTTAGCTGTATGAGTATACCAAGCCTCATCAGTGTAATAGCGCTTGCCTTCACGTGCTCCCTTGCGATAATATAACGGTTCAAGTTCGCTGGTGAAAAAACTGGTGAGTGTGTCGCGCATCATGAAGAACTTGTCTGTACGCGGACTGCCCTTGGTAATAAGGCTGGCCTTGAGACAAGAGCGGCCCTGATAGGACGCATCCTTAATATCCAAAGATGCGGTACCGGCCTTAAGCCACACGAACTGCCAGTTGAAATAGAGCTGGTAACGAAGTGACTCACCCGCGTTGAAGGCCGTGTTCCTGAGCGGGCACTGAGCTGCGGCCGGCATTAAGGCGGCCAGAGCTAAAAGTATGATGGCATGGAATGTCTTTTTCATAAGCAATAGAGTTTTTGCGTTCCGTTACTTATAAGATACCTCTGCTTGCCGAAAGGTTTAAGGCTAACACAAAGAATTGGTAAGATCTCTATGAGTTATTCTTCTGTGTTCGTTTCTTGGACTCACGTTCCATTGCCGCCTCGCGTTCTTTGTTACGCTGGCGCGGGTCTTTCTTCTTATCGGCCTTCTGCTTGGTCAGCCTCTCAGGTTTCTGCTTATAGGTATCAATACCTCGCAAATCCCATTGCTGATCAATTTCCCACTGTGCTTTCACGGTCAGTGGCTTAGGGAAATAAAAAGTCTCTTCAGGCGCCGTGCCGCTGTCGTAGTCGCCAGTAGTCCATACGCCATCACCATTACGGTCGATGAAGCAACGCAGGTAGTAGTCGCCCGGCTTGAGGTAGTAGAAATCAGCACGTCCTTGGGCGTTGGCACGCTCGGTTCTAACAGGCTTGTCGCTGCTGTTAAGTAGCTGCACTACAGCTGTCGAGTCAGCACCCATACACTGTATGAAGAGAGCTCCGTAGGTATCTTCCTTTGGTATACGGAAATCTTGATGAAAGGGCTTGTTAGTATGGCCGAGCAGCCCTTGTACGGCAGCGCTGTCGATATCAAAGGAATATTGCTGGTCCAACTCCCATTCGGCAAAGAGTTGATAACGACGAGGAGAGCCCTCGACCGGTTCAAAGCGGAAAGGTACTTCCTCCCACAATGAGTCCACCTTCAGCTTGAAATGAACGGCGGCACTGTCAATGGGAGCTATAGGTTCAGAAAAAGTGAGCACAGGCGTCTGATTGGGGTCGAGGCTACCGCCTGGTTTACATTCTATGGTCAGCCAAGTGATGAGGTTTGGGTTCTCCTCGGGCGGCAGGTTTGGATTCTTCTTACGTTTCTTCTTCTGTTCCTTCTCCCAATCCTCGTTCTTCTTCTCAAGTTCTTTGAGCTGCTTTTCATGTGTCACTTTTGGAACCAAATACTGAGTGTCCGGCTTCCATACCAACTGGTGAAGAGTGTCGCTGTCAAGATACGAGAACTCGAACTCAAGCGTATCAGAGTATGCAATAGTAGTGTCTGGAATCCAATAGGTGATGGTATCAAGACGTTCCGAAGCCTCCACGATAAAGCCGCCATCGCCCTCAAAGTTGAGGCCTTTGATACGGGGCAAAGTGTCTGAGGGGGCAGTAAAGAAGGCGGTAAACATCTCTGGGACATCACGCTGTATCTTCAGCAGATGACGGTCCTGCCCTTCCTCCAAGAAACTGCGCAGGACAATATTGTCGGGGTAGAAATGGGTGTAGTGCACAGGCATAATACTATCATAGTGCACGCTATCAGCCCAAATGGTATCAAGACGGATATCTGGGCCACATGAAGTTTCGAAATAGGCAGTATCGAAAGCTACCATCTCACTTTTCTGTGAGAACTGGAAATTACCGTCAACATCCTTGAGGGCGAAAGCTCGGTAACGACGGTCACGCGCCACGCCTTTTATCACGAAATGACCGCTGCCGTTGGTGCGACTAACACGCTCTAAAGCTTTCGTGCGCAACAGTGAGTCGGGCACAGTGCCATCCTCGTTCACGGCATAGAGGCCAACGAGTATGCCCTTGACCGGTTCAAGGTCCTCTGCATTAAGGACATAGCCTGACACCTCCATCGTATCAATGACGTCGCCTGTGGAGAAGGAATAAGTATAGTTGCCCATAGGGTTGCCCTCGTTGTTATCAACGATAGCATCGGCAAAATCCACGGTGTAAGTGGTGTTGGGCTGCAAGGAATCGAAGAGTTCAATACGCACTGTCTTGCCTACGGCACGGATATTAGGTGCCTCGACTTGCGGAGGTGAAACGACTACCTTCTCGCTGGCATTCTCTATCTTGATATACTCATCGAAGACTATGGTCATCTTCCGCTTGTCGTTCTGCTTTGCCTGATTTGCAGGCGAGCTGGCTAACACGCGCGGAGGATGTTCATCATATGGTCCACCATCGGGCGAACCGATGTTTGCACAGGCACAAGCGAATAAAATAACGAATAACAGGTAATAAATGACAAACAGGCCGGAACCGGCTCGCTCATCACTTTTGTGATGCGCGCGCTGAGCGGCGTCAAGAAAGCGCTGTCTCCAACTTTGCCAAAACAGTTCCATCTGCTATCTGTTATTAATTATTGATTTCTATTCACAATTCATCTTTATCAGCTGCTCAATAATATCTCTGTCGTTGCCAAGGCGGGGCACTTTGTGCTGACCACCGAGTTTGCCACGACTTTTGAGCCAATCGTTGAAGAGGCCGCGACGGGCAGTGATAATCTCCAATGGTTGAAGGGTGATATTCTTAAAGCGCTTGGCCTCGTAGTCGGAGTTTATGTCCTGCAAAGACTTATCAAGCAACTCTGCAAACGCATCCATATCGGCCGGTTCTTTTGAGAACTCGATCAACCACTGATGACGGCAATGTCCCTCCTCGTCCATGAATACGGGGGCTGCGGTGTATTCCAAAACCTCTGCGCCCGTAGCAGCACAGGCTCGTGCCAAGCCCTGTTCGGCATTGTCCATGATAAGTTCCTCACCGAAGGCGTTGATGAAACATTTAGTGCGGCCTGAAATGACGAACTTATAAGGCGAAGTCTGCGTGAAGCGCACTGTGTCGCCGATAAGATAACGCCAAAGACCACTGGAGGTTGAAATAACCATGGCGTAGTTCTGCCCCGGACGAACAGCCCACAACGGCACGACAGTGGGATTCGGGCGGTCCATCTCGTTCATTGGAATGAACTCAAAGAAAACACCATAGTCAATCATCAACAACAGCGAAGCATCGGCGGGGTCACTTTGGATGCCGAAGAAACCTTCGCTGGCATTATAGGTCTCCATATAGTGCATCTTCGGTGAACGAATGATGCGATGATACTGCTCTCGATATGGTGTGAAAGCCACCCCGCCATGCCAGAATACTTCCAGGTTAGGCCATAATTCGTCGAGGGTACTCTTGCCTGACAATTCGAGCATATAATCGAGCACCGAAAGCATCCACGATGGGACACCGCTCAGGCTTCTCACATCTCTGTGCATTGCCTCTCGTGCTATGCGCTCGCGCTTCTGCTCGAAATCGGAAAGCAAAGCCGTTTTCTTACTAGGCACCCGAACATAATTGACCAAGGGATTCATGTTCTCAATGAGAATTGCACTCAAGTCGCCCACATAAGAATGTTTGACATTGTAGTTGGGAGCATGAGAACCGCCCAGCACCAGCGCTCGGCCATCGAAGAGACGACTCTTGGGATTGTTGTGCAGGTAGAGTGAAACACTGTCGAAGCCGCCGGCATAATGAGTATCCTTCAATGCCTGCTTCGACACGGGAATGAACTTACTCTTGTCGCTAGTAGTGCCGCTCGACTTGGCATACCAGTCGACACGCCCCGGCCAGAGCACATCACGCTCGCCATGTCGCATGCGATCAATGGAAGCCTTCAGATCGTCATAGCCGCTGATTGGACAGGAAGCTACAAACTGTTCGTAAGTCGTGATATTCTTGAAGTTGTGCAAACGCCCCCATTCTGTATCCTTTGCAGCATTAAGGAGACGGCGCAAAACATTCATCTGAATGGTTTCGGCATCCTTGGCATAAGCATCAATGTACTTAATGCGGGGGCCGAATATAAGACGTGTGATATCGGTGATACTCATAGGTTATCGTCGGTGGCTTCAGGCACGAGGGCCACAGGTTCTTCCTCCTCAGCAGTGCGAGCTGTCTTGGCGTCGAAGATGGCTTGCACCCAGTCTTTGTCCTTCTTGAGCGCTGCAAGCGTAGCTTTGGCGGCTTGCTGGTGGCTCTCTTTCTTAGAGTAACCACGGCCCGTTTCACCGTCAAGGCCTTCAATGATAGTGCGCGTCACAAAGACGGGCGTTGAGTTATTCTCACGCCGTTCTTCGATGATGCGGAATTCCAAGGTCAGCTTATTCTTCTGCGCCCACTCTATCAATTTCGACTTAAAGTTGACTTCCTGGGCTGCCATACGGTCTATATCAATAACAGCCTTTAGGATACGGTCGCGCATAAAATGCATACAAGCGTCGTAGCCGCGGTCGAGATAGATTGCACCTACAAGAGCTTCGAAAGCATTCCCGCCCAAATAATTATTGTGGCTCGACGAATGGCTGTTGGAACGTACTAGACGCTCCAGTCCAATCTCCGTGGCAAGCTTGTTAAGCGTGTCGCGCTGAACGAGTTTGCTGCGGGTGTTGGTAAGGAAGCCTTCGCGCCGATCGCGGTAGCGGCGGTATAAGATATCGCTTACAATGCTCTCCAAGACGGCATCGCCCAAAAACTCAAGACGCTCGTTGTGCTCATCGCTGCCGCGTGAGCCTGAACGGGCCGTGGACTTGTGGGCCAGAGCCTGTTTGTAGTGCTTCAGGTTGTGAGGATAGAATCCTAAAATAGAATAAATAGACCGCACCAGCTCCCTATCACTACGGAAGGGGAGTTTGATGCGGTCTATAAAATTTGAATTGACAAACACGGTAGTTAGATATTGGCAGTACCGGTTTAGGCTTCGTATTTCTTGAAAATAACGCAAGCGTTATGTCCACCAAAGCCGAAGGTGTTGCTCAGGGCTGCACGAACAGTGCGCTTCTGTGCCGTGTTGAAAGTAAAGTTGAGGTCGTAGTCGATCTCTTCGTCGCGGTCGTCGTCAGCGTGGTTGATAGTAGGAGGAACGATATCGTTCTTCACAGCCAGCACACTTGCCAAAGCCTCTACAGCACCGGCAGCGCCGAGCAGATGACCTGTCATTGACTTTGTCGATGAGATATTCAACTCATAAGCATGCTTGCCAAAGACCTCTTTGATGGCTTTTGCCTCGGAAATATCGCCTACATGTGTCGATGTACCATGTACATTAATATAGTCGATTTCATCGGGCTGCATACCTGCATCCTCAAGAGCGTTCTTCATCACGAGGATGGCGCCGAGGCCTTCGGGGTGCGACGCTGTGATATGATGGGCATCAGCGCTCATACCTTCGCCTACCATCTCAGCATAAATCTTAGCTCCGCGAGCCTTGGCGTGCTCCAGTTCCTCAAGGATGAGGCAACCGGCTCCTTCGCCCATGATGAAGCCGTCGCGCGAAGCGCTGAAGGGACGGCTGGCCGTCTCGGGCTCATCATTGCGGGTAGAGAGTGCCTTCATTGCGTTGAAACCGCCAACGCCACCTTCTGTGATGGCAGCCTCAGCACCTCCGCTTACAATGACGTCAGCCTTACCCAAACGGATGAGGTTGAATGCGTTGCCCAAAGCATGAGTGCTTGAAGCGCAAGCCGACGTGGTCACATAGTTTGGACCATGGAAGCCATGCAAAATGCTAATATGTCCGGCTGCAATGTCAGCAATCATCTTGGGGATGAAGAAAGGACCGAACTTAGGACCAATCTCTGCGCCTGTGCGAGCATAGGCTCCTATCTCATCTTCAAAGGTCTTGATACCACCGATACCTACGCCATAGACGACGCCGACACGATTCTTGTCCAGACCTTCATAGTTCAAGCCGCTATCGGCAATAGCCTGATTGGCAGCAGCGATGGCATACTGACAGTACAGATCCATCTTACGAGCCTCCTTACGGTCGATACCGAAATCATCGGGGTTAAAGCCTTTAACCTCGCAGGCGAATTGTGTCTTGAATTTCTCTGTATTGAAACGTGTGATGGGAGCCGCACCGCTCTTGCCGGTAATCAGGCCTTCCCATGTCTCTTCAACTGAGTTGCCTAGTGGAGTTACAGCTCCGAGACCTGTAACCACTACTCTTTTTAATTCCATAAAACCTATATAATAGTTGACGAGTTAACGAGTTGACAAGTTAACAAGTTGGTTGTGACACACAACTCGTCTACTCGTTAACTTGTCAACTCGTCTACTTGTTAACTTGTTAGTATGTTAACTTGCTAACTTGTTATTGATGTGCTTCGATGTAAGCAACAGCGTCGCCGACGGTGGCAATCTTCTCTGCCTCGTCATCGGGAATGGAAAGACCGAACTCCTTCTCAAACTCCATGATGAGCTCTACGGTGTCGAGAGAATCTGCACCGAGATCACCGGTGAAGCTCTTTTCTGCACTTACTTCTGCTGCATCAACGCCAAGCTTGTCGACGATGATATCCTTTACTTTGCTTTCAATTTCAGACATAGTCGTAATGATTAAAATGTTTTGAAGTGAATAATCAAATTATTGTTATCGGCAAAGGTATTACCGATTTCGGTGTGCAAAGGTCGTACTTTTTATTCAGACTACCAAATAAATAAGCAAAAAAATGCACATTTGTGCACACTTGTGCATACCTTTGTGCAATATTATGCGAATTCGCGGCGTAACGGATAGTGCTCTCGTAGCTTTTCGAAGTTTTCAGGAGCTTCTCTGAGACGTCCAGTATCAGCCAATGGATTGTACAGTTGCAAGGCGCGCTCAACCGCGTCTTCGCTCAGACAAATGCTTTCGGGCAACGCTGGAGGCTCTATCCTAAATGTCATCTGACGATTCAGGAAGCGACATATGGAAGCAAGTGCCATTCGCGTGGCATTAGCCTTGCCGTCGGCACTATAGCCGGCCACATGAGGCGTCGCCACAAATGCGTTGTCCAACAGCCGATGACTGATAGCAGGCTCGTTTTCCCAGGTGTCGATGACTGCCTCTCGCACACGGCCACTGCTCATAGCACTGAGCAACGCGTCTTCATCTACCACACCACCTCGGGCGGCATTCATTATTACCGGCTTTCGCTGGAGATGAGCAAAGAAAGCGGCATCAGCCAGATGATAAGTGGCAAAGGGGGCCTGATCAGTAAGAGGTGTATGGAACGTTATCACGTCGGCCTCTCTTGCGAGAGCGTAGAGTGAATCCCACTTCATTCCGTCAGGAGCCCGGTCACCACGTTCCTGGCGGGGCGGATCATTTAGCAGGATTTTCTTGAAACCTATGCTTTGAACCTTCGCCAGAACGGCTGTACCAACATGTCCCACACCTACTATACCTATAGTAGACTCGGAGATATTCAAACCGCGGTCTCGTTGTAGCAGCAGCAGGCTGTTATATATATATTGCGCTACGCTGTTGGCATTGCAGCCAGCACAGTTTGTCCATTCTATGCCGGCTTCCTTCAGATAGTCGGTGTCGAGATGATCATAGCCTATCGTTGCGGTCACAATCAATGCAACCGAAGAGCCTTCGAGCAAATCACGGTTACACTTAGTGCGCGTGCGAACTACTAATATATAGGCGTCGCGCACTACGTCGGCTGTAATCTCGCGGCCAGGTTTGGCCACCACCTCATCAGCCAACTCATTTAGAGCCGGCAGAATATATGGAATCTTATCGTCGACAACGATCTTCATTAATAGCGTTTAGCCCAAATTCATCAAACCACTTTATCTGAACAATCCATTGTTGTTTACAACAAGTCAGGGAGTTGATGCAGCCGTGTGCTGTTGGAACCTTTGATCAAGATGAGGCGACCTTCGGGACATTTGGCAGCAATCGCTTCTGTGACCGCTTGAATGTCCTTATACATACGGACGTAAACGCCTTCACGACCGTATGTGCAGCCTTGCACGTCCGTATGTCCAACGGCCTGTGCCACAGCGTCCTCAAACTCCTCGCCCACAAACCATGCTTCTTCAACTCCGTCGTTCAGCACTTCCTGAACGACTTGTAGATGAGAATCATAACTATCAGCGCCCAATTCGCGCATAGCTCCAAGGATTACCATCTTATGTGGATGTTCCAAGTTGCGCAAGTTGGCAAGTGCTGCTAACATAGACGTAAGATTGGCGTTGTAAGCATCAACTACGAGTTCGTTATGAGCCGTGCGGCGATATTCCGAGCGGCCTAACGATGGATGGTAATCTGTGAGTGCTGCATCAATCTCAGCGGGTGCTACACCAAAGTGCAGACCTACGCAAATGGCGGCCAACACATTGTCAAGGTTGTAGTCGCCAATGAGCTGGGTTGCCGTGGTGAAAGACTCGGCGGGTAACGCCGAGCAGCGACAAGATTGCCGGCTGCAGGTTTGCCAGCTGACGCTGAGCATGGGATTGCAAGTTTCTACGCGGCCCGTGCAAAGTGTGCTATCCACACCTTCGCACTCGTGGGCATAGGTGATGCACTTGGAAGAGTTGATATCTATTTCCCGTTCAGCAAGCATGGATCGAAGGTCGGCATTACTGGCACAAGCGAAGATCCGGGCATCGGCTTTCTCACGAAGCTTATCATAAAGTTCACCCTTCGTGCGTTTCACGCCTTCAAACGAGCCGAAGCCCCCGATGTGGGCACGGCCTACGTTAGTGATGAGACCATAGTCTGGGTTCACGATATTAGCCAGGAAAGCTATCTCTCCCGGGTGGTTTGCGCCTGTTTCTATTATGGCAATCTCGTGTTCTTCGGGACGAAGACGAAGTAGCGTCAAAGGCACACCTATATGGTTGTTCAGATTGCCTTGCGTGTACAGCACATTATATTTGCGAGAGAGAACAGCAGCCAACAGCTCCTTCGTCGTCGTCTTGCCATTGGTGCCAGTTACTTCTACTACTGGTCCGCGGAATTGCTGACGGTGGTAAGCCGCTAAAGCTTGCAACGTTGCAAGGACATCTGGCACTAGGATATAATGCCCTTGCGGCTGAGCTTCAGTCAGCTCATCGCCCGACGGCACTACGCTGGCATCATCTACCACAGCCACCGCGGCCCCGTCTTGAAGGGCCTTTGCAGCAAACTTATTGCCATCGAAGGTCTCGCCCTTGAGAGCAAAGAACAGACAGCCGTCGGTGATACGACGACTGTCTGTGCTTACTTCATTGTGCTGCTTATAAATTTCGTATAAGGAATCTATCGACATCTATATGATAATTTTATTTGCCAAGGATGATGTTTACCAAAGCTGTAACATCAGCAATGGTAACTGATTCGTCGCCATTGACATTAGCCATGCCCAACTCATCCTCTGACTTGCCAAGGATAATATTGACGAGGGCTGTCACGTCAGCAATCGTTACCTGCCCATCACCATTCACATCGCCCTTAGTCAAAGGCTTCTTGAACTGGATGGTGTAGGTGTGGAAATTGCTCGGATTAACGCTTATATCTTCGCCCTTGACTGTGATAGTTAGCTGTGCTGTTTCTTCATCATAGCTCTTCTCTATAGTTGCTCCGTGACCATTGCTTTTTAGCGAGATCTTCTGTTCAGCGTAGACTTCGTCGACATTCTCTATTGTTCCGTCATCATTAAGAACAAGTGCATTACCATTGTAAGAACCAGAGGCGAGTTCTGAGTAATAAAGAAGCATTACATCGTCGATCATTATGTAATTGCCTGACTTAATGCCACTACGATCTGAAAAATAGTCTGTTGCGGAAATAATTATATTAAGCTTTTCTGGAACTGAATTAGAACTGTAATAAAAGTCTGCCTTCCAAGTCTCCCATCCATTTGTTGCTAAAGATTTATAAGACTCAAGTTTAGCTATCAACTCAGCATTTTCAGTGTGACTAACATCACCACCTGTAAGTGTTTCTAAACCAAGGATATTCCTATCTCGGTTTGTCATTGATACTTTTGTCGCAGTCCCCCAGCTGAACACGCCTACAGCGGTATTTGAAGGAACGTTTGCTTGTGTCCATTCCCCTTTCCAAAGATAGGCTACCAAAGAGCATTTTTCTGAGCCATTACTAATACTCCTTTGATACCGTAGTTGAATTCCATCGGGGTGGTATATAAAAGGAACACCTCCGAAACACCCACCATCTGCATTCTGAACCGCAGTCATTTTTGTTTCTGCTGTAGCCCACGTTGTTCCTAAAGTTATATATCCAGGTGCATTATTATCTCCAATCGAAGCCTTAACGTTAATTAGTTTAGCACCTTTACCAGTATTGTTATACCCTGTACAAGGTTCTGCCACCAAAGGCATGATATTTTCAGATTGAGAGACATTTGATACGCACCAATTGGGGGGAGTTGTTCCTTTGGCAGTGTTTACAAAATCTCCAGCTTCCCATGGATAGCATTTAACCCAAGTCGCCTCAAAATCATTATTTGGCAGCTGATATTGAGCCCATCCCGGAACTCCTGCCATCACAACCAAGCTAAGCGTTAAAATATTTTTTTTCATCTGTTATCGTGTATTTATGTTTGTGATTAATTATCTTTTAAGAATCTTCTTGCCGTTGACAATGATGATGCCGCGGGTATTCTTGACGTTTACACGCATACCGGCAATGTTGTAACCATACTGTGCGCCAAGAACATTAGTCTTCATGCCGGCAATGCCGTCAACAAGATTTCCGTTGATTACTACGTCGTGGGCGGGCATCGTCTCAGGCACAGCTTCCCAACCGCTGAAGGTGTAGCGTTCGTCACTAGTGACCTCGGGGGCTGTTATGGCTGTGCCATACTCAAGGTCATATCTGGCATATTCCTGACCATCGAGCATGAAGGTGATGGTATAGGTGTTGGCGGTGTAAAAACCAAGAACGAGAACTGGTTCAGCAGGAACAGTTGCAGGAATCTCGTCTTCCCATGCGAAGGTATAGCCCTCACGCTCCTCAACCTCAGGCACGGGAATCGGTGTGCCATACTCTTGCTCCATTTCATAAACGGCGACGCCGTCTACAAAGAACTGGACCCAATACTTGTTTGGCACGTATTGGCCGTTGACAGTCAGATTATCTGATATAGCGGAGGGAATCTCATCAATCCATTCGAAGGTATAGCCCTCACGCTCTGAGACGTTCGGAACCGTGATGACCGAGCCATATTCGAGTTCATATTTTGCTACTTCCTCACCATCGGCTAAAAAGATAACGGTGTAGATGTTCTTTGTGTATGCTCCATTGATGGTGACATCTCCTGCCGGCATGGTTTCGGGGATGGCATCAGTCCAAGCGAATGTGTAGCCTTCGCGAGCCTCTACCTCAGGAGCCGTAACGGCAGCGCCCACCTCTAATTCCTGCGTACTGATGGCCTCACCATCGACAAGATAGGTTATAGTGTACTTAGCAGGGAAAAGGATGGTATTGTCGAAAGGAGTGCCTACTTCTACATGAATGATTTGTCCCAACAACGCAAAGTCAATGTCGATGGTAACATAGAGCTTCTTGTCGCAAATCGTACCTTTCAGCACAATAGGGATATCCCCAAGAGACGGACCTGCCCACATTTCAATGCCTTCAAGATCCCCTTCTGTTATCTGGATATCTCGCTCAACGGTGAAGGAATACTGTCCTGCAACTTCAGCAGGAACCAATTCGATATTATCGAGTGAGATATTTCCTATGCCCAGCTTATCCTCGCCCGAAACAAGGCAGAAGTTTTGGAGCGAAAAAGTCATCTTATTATCATCAGACACTGTGACAGCAATATTGGCAGCAATAGGTTGACTTTTTGAACCATCTACAGTGACAGTCAGATAATCCTGGTATACCTTGTTCTTCATTGTTGAGCCGTCTATGGGCTTGCCCACTTCGACCTTGATGATTTGTCCGAGCAGTGCAAAGTTGATGTCGATGGTCACATAAAGCTTCTCGTTGCAGATGAAGCCGTTAAGCACAATGGGAATTTCGCCCAAGCCTGGGCCAGCCCAAACCTCAACGCCCTCCATATCACCCTCTGAGATTGTGATGTCCCGTGTTACAGAGAAAGAATAAACACCTTTTAATTCTGTTTCAGAAAGAGCGATATTGTCTAAGGCAATATTTCCTATGCCTAACTTGTCTTCGCCTGAAACCAAACAGAAATTCTTAAGTGCAAAGGTCATGACATTGTCAGCTACGCTAACATCTATATTTGCCAAAATAGGCTCGGAAGTCACGCCATCGATTGTAACAGTCAAATAATCTGAATACGTCTTCGTTGTTTGCGCCTGTGCGTTTGTCTGGAATCCCAAGAATGTTGCAATCGTCATTGCAAGAGTGAGTAGAGTCCTTTTCATTTCGTTTTATGTTTTTGAATTATCCTTTCGTTTTACCTAATTTTTTCGTGTGTGCTCGCACGCCTCCTTACACGTGTGCGCACCAAAAACGCCGGCAAAGGTACGAAAAAGATTTGGAGCGGTCAAAGAAATTAGGTTTGGAAGTGCAAAATACCGATATTTCTTCAAAAAATACCCATTTCATCGCATCAAATCATTCATGAGAAGATTCTCTCATACGAGCTTCCAACGACAATAAAACAGAATAATATTTGACCTTAAAATGCCTTGAACAGTCATTTTAGCCGATTGCTGTAGTCTGTAGTCTTCTTTGATAAAAAATATATTTCCTGTTGTAGTGAGGTCGGCAACTTGACGGGGCTAAACATATACAACCTAAATGCCAATGTAGGTCAGCCTAAATGCCAAATTAGGCAAACCTAATTTGCATGTAAGGCTGGCCTAATTTGTGTGCAAGGCTGAACTTATAATCGTACATGTACTAAACGGTATGTAGATTAGGGCTTGCCTTGAAAATACTTGGATACTCGCTCCCAGTCGACATTGACCACTTCTATCGGCTCACCAAAATCGGTAGCTGTAACACTATGCGCCTTCAAGTCAAACTTGACAACAACCCTGTCGTCTACTTCTACGGTAGTGGAATCGACATATACGACATCAAAGAGTTTGGCATTCTCGCGTTGGTCAGTTATGGATTGTGATCGGTCTGGCTGCGAACGCTCGTATAAGCATTCCTCATCAGCTTTCAGATACCACGTGTAGGTAAACTCGTCTTCTTCCTCTTCTACAGTCTTCCTAACGGTGACCATCGCCGCGTCCCTGCGCTTACGAAGGTCCTGTCTCTGGTAATACACAATACCAAATACGGTTAAGAAGAATAACACTACGCCAACGAAAGATTGTACCAAGCATCCCAAGAACAATCCTTTAAAGCGTTTGAGGGAGAAACCCATTATGGGGATGGCTATGGTTGCCAACAACATTGCCAGCAAGAAAATCGTTACTATAACGTAAAAAGGCAAGTCTTGCTCTATCATGATGAGACGAGATTTTTAAATTCTGGAATATAGAGAACTGATGATTGAGAGATTATACAATCTCTATTGGTTAATTATTCATAAGTTCAGAGTGTATTGAATGGCAAGCATGGTAAGGTCATCGCTCTGCTCGGCATTGCCCATAAACAGTTTCACAGATGTTGTCATGGCTTCGATGAGGCGTTGAGGCTGATTAGAAGCAAATTGCGCAACCTGAAGCATGCGATCTAAACCGAACTGATTATGATGATCGTCTTCGGCCTCGTTGAGACCATCGGTATATAGGAACAGGCTGTCGCCTGTCTTGAGCTGAAGATGCTGGTCAGTATACTGCCACTCTGGCAACACACCAGCGGGGATATTGGGGTCGCACGGCAATATTTTGACATCTGAGTCAGCCAGCAAGAGAGGCGGATTATGGCCTGCATTCGAATAGTTCATCAGACCCGATGAAAGATCAAGTACACCAATGCACAACGTTACGAACATACCAGCCTCGTTGTTGGAACTTAGGGCCTCGTTCAAAGCTATCATGATATGGCTTGGTTCCTGCGTATAGGCTGAGATATTACGGAACAGCGAACGGGTTACAGCCATGACCAAAGAAGCCGGCACACCTTTGCCCGACACATCACCAATGCAGAAGAAGAGCTTTTCATCGCGGATGAAGAAATCGTAGAGGTCGCCGCCAACAGCCTTGGCAGGCATCACCACGCCATATATGTCGATATCGTGTCGGTCGGGAAACGCTGGATATGTCTTAGGCAACATCGACATCTGAATGTCATGGGCAATTTTAAGTTCACTCTCCATTGAAGCCTTGGCTGCCGTAGCATTCTTGAGTTCTTCTACATAAGTAGCCAACGAGTGCTGCATATTCTCGAAAGAGTCGCGCAGCAGATGAATCTCATCGCGGCTCTTGATGGTGGGCAGGGCTGTGTTAAATTGCCCGTAGGCCACCTCGTCAGCCGTTGCAGCCAGTTGTTTAAGAGGCATCGCCACGCGTTTGATAGCATGACGGCAGACGAAGAAAGTTACCAAAAGCATGAAGGCTATCAACAGCACCATCAGGATGCCCACCAAAATGCCGATCAAGTCAAGGGACATGATAGGCACTGACAAAGCCAGCATCCAGTCGGTACCATTTATGGGTTCGTAGAACAGATATGTCTTAACACGGTTCACAAGCACCACCTTGTCGGTCTCATTATCGCTTTTCTTGCCAGCCGACATATATCTTATAGCCTCTCTTGCCAAGCCTTGAACGTCTGCATCCTTGATGTGATCGTAGAAATTGCCTTTGAGGATGCGACGATGTTCCGGGTGAGTAATATAAGTGCCGTCGCGTGCCAAGACGTAGCTGCTGAAGACCTTGTCAACAGACATAGGTATGGCCCATGTATCCTCATTGAAAATACTGTCCTGCTCTTGCAGTTGACGCGTCATAAAGTCGAGAGAGAGATCTGCTCCCAAGATAGCCACGGTACGACCTTGGCGGTCGTGAATGGGGTGCATATATGCTATTAAAGGCGTTTGAGCATAACGACCGTCGAAGAAAGGCTTGGACCAAAACGCAGAATCTGCGCTGATAGCCTCGCGGAACCATTCCTGTTCGAGATAGTCATCAGTTAAGCCAACAACTGGTTGGTTGTCGGGATTTACGCTGTCGCGACACATATAAGGGCAAAAAGCACGCCCTTTCTGAGGGTAATAGTTCTCTATGAAACTGATGCCACAACTACGTATGCGAGGGTTCTGCTCAACGATTCGCTCCATAATTGCCTGAATCTGGTCTGGTTGCCCAAGGCGGTCCTCCACATAATTAACATTGTTAATCACAGCCACGGAAACATCCGACATCACATTGCCTATGGTGACATCTGACGACTGCATATTGCCGTGGAACCTATCGGCGCTAACTTCCACTATGACCGACTTAGTCAGATGATAGATGAGGAAGCCCAGACCGCTCATCATAATGAACAGCACCAGCATAACCCACCATGACAGTCTGCGAGCAAAAGAGCGATTGTATTTCTTACTCTTCATTCTTATTTGTTGTTATTGATGTTGCAAAGATATGCAAAATAATTACATAATGGGCCAAAATGCTTTATAATCTTCATTTTTTTGTTACTAAAACCATACAACTGCTCACTGAAGCAAAAATCAATGCATCCAATCAAGCTTGCTGCTACCTCTATGAATGAAGTCTGTTTTTATGTTTACTAAAACTTTCTGATAGCGCATTACTTATGAGTGATTTGCAACGAATTGCGCCATATCCAACGCTAAAAGAAAGCAAATTAGGAATTATTCGTCATTTTTTTAGCATTTCTTCTTTGCAGTAATGTATTTATTACTACATTTGCCTATGATTCTTAAGACATTAGCTTACCATTGCACTTATGAACAAAGTATTATAGACAAACACAATGAATCAGAATCGACAAATGCATCTTCAGGAAGAAGCAGCACGCTGCCTGCTTTGTTTGGACGCTCCATGCAGCAAAGTATGTGAAAAAGGTGACCCCGCATGGGCACTAAATGTGTAGGCTGCCATCTCTGCCGCCTCGTATGCCCCACAGGAGCCATCGGCACAACAAAGCGAATCCAGAAGAAATAGCATTCCACCTTCCCATTTAGTATTGAATCAAAAGAGGCTGTGTCGCATGACACAGCCTCTTTCATTATGTACTAAAGTCTGATATTACTCTGCAGACCAATCCTCCTGCGTCTTGCGGACGTAGGACTTGTAGCGGATCTGGGCCATCTTCTGGGCTTCGGCGAAGAGTTCCTCGGCCTCGTTGGGATAAGCCTTCTTGACGCTGAGGTAGCGGACCTCGCCGAGGAGGAAGTCGTGGAACTTGCTCCAGTCGGGCTCCTTGGAGTCGAGCGAGAACGGGTTCTTGCCTTCGTCAATGAGGGCGGGGTTGAAGCGCCAGAGGTGCCAGTAGCCGCACTCCACGGCCTTGCGCTCCTCGGCCTGGCTCTTGCCCATACCGGCCTTCAGGCCGTGGTTGATACAGGGAGCGTAGGCGATGATGATGCTGGGACCGTGCCAAGCCTCAGCCTCGCGGATGGCCTTGAGGGTCTGTGCGTGGTCGGCACCCATAGCGATCTGAGCGACATAGACGTAGCCGTAGGTGGTGGCAATCATGCCGAGGTCCTTCTTGCGGATGCGCTTGCCCTGGGCAGCGAACTGGGCGATGGCGCCGAGCGGCGTTGCCTTGGAAGCCTGACCGCCAGTGTTGGAATAGACCTCGGTGTCGAGCACGAGGATGTTGACATCTTCGCCGGTGGCGATGACGTGGTCGAGACCGCCGTAGCCGATGTCGTAGGAGGCACCGTCGCCGCCGATGATCCACTGGCTACGCTTGACGAGGTAGTGGTCGAGGGTCTGGAGTTCCTTATTGACGGTGCAACCAGCAGCTGCAGCAGCGCGGATGAGTTCACGCAACTTGGGAGCAATCTCCTTGGTCTTGTCGGCGTCCTCGCAGTTGGCAATCCACTCGGCAGCGAGAGCCTTGTACTCCTCGCTGGCCTGGGGAGCCTCGCAAGCCTCGGTGAGCAGCTTGGCCACGCGCTCCTTCATCTTCTTGTTGCCGAGAGCCATGCCGAGACCGAACTCGCAGAAGTCCTCGAACAGGGAGTTGTTGAAGCAGGGACCCTGACCCTTCTCGTTCTTCGTATAAGGTGTAGAAGGAATGGAAGCGGAGTAGATGGAGGAGCAGCCCGTAGCGTTGGCCACCATCTGACGGTCGCCGAAGAGCTGGCTGATGAGCTTCACGTAGGGCGTCTCGCCGCAACCGGAGCAGGCACCGCTGAACTCGAAGAGGGGCTGTGCGAGCTGGCTGTTCTTGACGTTGCTCTTGATATCCACGAGGTCCTGCTTGCTGGGCACCTTCACGAGCTTGTCCCAGTCGGCAGCCATCTTCTTCATCTCGGCCTTGTCGGGGTTGAAGGGCACCATCTTCAGGGCCTTCAGCGAAGCGGGCTCCACACCCAGCTTGGCAGCCTGTGCGGTGCGACCCGGGCAGACGTCGGCGCAGTTGCCGCAGCCGAGGCAGTCGAGCACGCTGGGCTCGATGACGAAGTGCATGCCCTTCATGGCGGCGGGAGCCTTCATCTCGCGGCTGTCGAGGCCGTCGAACTGTGCCAGCTCCTCGTCGGTGAGGACGAACGGACGGATGGCAGCGTGAGGACAAACGTATGCGCACTGGTTACACTCGATACAGTTCTCCTTGTCCCAGACGGGCACGAAGGCTTCCACGCCGCGCTTCTCGTAGGCGGCAGTGCCAACCTCCCAGGAGCCGTCGGCGGTGCCGAACTTGGCGAAGGCGCTGACGGGCAGCAGGTCGCCGGCCTGAGCGTTGATGGGGCGAACCACTTCCTTGACGAAGGCGGGAGCATCGTCCTGCTTCTCAGCGTCGTCGGCGAGGTTAGCCCATGCGGGATCCACAGCGAACTGCTTGTACTCGTTGCCGCGATCGACGGCAGCGTAGTTCTTGTTCACCACGTCCTCGCCCTTGGAGCCGTAGCTCTTGACGATGAACTTCTTCATCTGCTCCACGGCGAGCTCCACGGGGATGACGCCTGTGATGCGGAAGAAAGCAGACTGCAGGATGGTGTTCGTGCGGTTGCCGAGACCTATTTCCTGAGCAATCTTGGTGGCGTTGATGGTATAGACGGTGATGTTGTGCTGTGCAAAGTAGCGCTTCACCTTGTTGGGCATGAACTTGGCCAGCTCCTCGCCCTCGAAAATGGTGTTGAGGAGGAACGTGCCGCCGTCCTGCAGGCCGCGTGTGACATCGTACATGTGGAGGTAAGCCTGGACGTGGCAAGCCACGAAGTTAGGCGTGGTCACGAGGTACGTGGAGCGGATGGGCGTGTCGCCGAAGCGCAGGTGTGAGCAGGTGAAGCCGCCGGACTTCTTGGAGTCGTAGGAGAAGTAAGCCTGGCAGTACTTGTCGGTGTTGTCGCCGATGATCTTCACGCTGTTCTTGTTGGCGCCCACGGTACCGTCGGCACCGAGGCCATAGAACTTAGCCTGGAACATGCCGGCGCCGCCGAGGGCGATTTCCTCCACTGCGGGCAGGCTGGTGAAGGTGACGTCGTCCACGATACCGATGGTGAAGTGGTTCTTGGGCTCAGGCAGGGCGAGGTTGTTGAACACGCTGATGATCTGGGCAGGTGTGGTGTCGTGAGAACCGAGACCGTAGCGACCGCCGACGATGAGCGGACGATCCTCGACATCGTAGTAAGCGTCCTTCACGTCGAGGTACAGAGGCTCGCCGTTGGCGCCGGGCTCCTTCGTGCGGTCGAGCACAGCGATGCGCTTCACGCTCTTGGGAACAGCTGCGAGGAGGTGCTTCACGCTGAAGGGACGATAGAGGTGAACGCTGATCATACCCACCTTCTGGCCGTTGGCGTTCAGATAGTCGATAGCCTCGCGGGCTGCGTCGGTGGCAGAACCCATGAGGATGATCATGCGGTCGGCGTCCTTGGCACCGTAGTAGCTGAAGAGGTGGTACTCGCGGCCGGTGATCTTGGAGATCTCGCCGAGGTACTTCTCAACCACTTCGGGAACGCTGTCATAGTAGGGGTTGCAAGCCTCACGGTGTGTGAAGAACGTCTCGGGATTCTCGGCCGTACCGCGTGTGATGGGGCGTTCGGGCGACATAGCGCGATCGCGGAAACGCTGGATGTACTCTTCCTTGACGAGGGGACGGATGTCCTCCTGGTCCATGAGCTCAATCTTGTGGTACTCGTGGGAGGTGCGGAAGCCGTCGAAGAAGTTCACGAATGGCACGCAGGTCTCCAGAGAAGCAAGGTGAGCCACAGCGGTGAGGTCCATCACCTCCTGCACGCCACCCTCGCAGAGCATGGCGAAACCGGTCTGACGGCATGCCATCACGTCCTGGTGGTCACCGAAGATACAGAGGGAGTGGCTGGCCAGTGTGCGGGCGCTGACGTCGAAGACGCAGGGGATGAGCTCACCGGCAATCTTGTACATATTGGGAATCATCAGGAGCAGACCCTGAGAAGCGGTGAAGGTGGTGGTCAACGCACCAGCCTGCAGCGAGCCGTGAACGGCACCGGCAGCACCAGCCTCGGACTGCATTTCCTGAACACTGACGGTCTGGCCCCACAGGTTCTTACGACCACGGGCAGCCCACTCGTCAACGTGCTCCGCCATGGGCGAAGACGGGGTGATGGGGTAGATAGCAGCTACCTCGGAGAACATATAGCTCACGTGAGCCGCAGCCTCGTTACCATCACAGGTGATAAATTTCTTTTCTTTTGCCATAAATAAACGCGTTTATTGTTCGTTTGTTGTTATTTGTCTAACTGATTCTCAATTTTGCGGAGCTTGTCTGAGATACGTACAATCTGAATGAGCAATGCCCAGCCAACGACCGAGGCAGCCACGCCACCGATGAATGTCACGGCAGCCTGTGGTACACACATTTCCTGATTAGATTCAATGATCCCCTTACTCACGAGGAATGTAAAAAGGATGCCTCCGACCAAGCCAATCCAAGCGATAGCCAAAATTAACTTTTCAATACTAGTACGCTTCATTATTGTATTGGTTATCATTAAACTTTAGTTTACGGGCGCAAAGGTACCTAAAAATAGTGAGAGTGCAAAGTAAAGATAGCAAAAAAAGTATAAATAATATGTTTTTTCTGCTTATTATTATGTTACCTGCTTATTGAAAAGTGCTTGATAATGCCCTGCTTGCTGAACTATGTTAAAAGTGGCGGTCTCTCCGTACTGCAATTTAGGTATCAGTTTCAGGGCAACCCAACCCATCGTCATCCGTAAGTTTATCTCAACAAGCGGGTGGAGTGCACAATCTGTTATCATCAAATCTACACCCAGAGGGCCGTTGTACCATTGTGGGACAACTGCTCTGTTCAAGAGTTTTGTCAGGTGTTCCTTAACATCGTGAAGCTGAACTGAAGATATATAAGTTGCCAATCGTGATTCCTTTTCCTCCTCTGAAGCCACGAGATTTCCAGCATAGACACCTCCTGCTGTTGTATTGAAAAGCGAAAGGCCTTCGTATCTGACGTTGCCGTGGTCTGACCAAAACTCTAGCGCAAAATCCTGAACCTTATTATACAAAGGTTCCACCTCCACGCCTCCCTGGCGTTGCAATGTACTGTTTATCCACGAGATAGTCTTCTCATTAACAGTATGTTGCACAGGATGCACGCCACGCCCGCTACTGCTCCAAGGTGCCTTCAACATTGCACGACCGTCATATTGATCAACAGCATGGAGGACCTCGTATTCAGAACTGCACCATATCGACTCGCCTACTAGCACACCACATTCAAAAGGTTCTGACCATTCCTGGCGAAGGCGCCCTAAAAGTTCTACAGCTTTTTGACGTGAAGAGAAAGACCTAAACGATGAGATTTGTTCTTTTGTAGGCAACAAATCTTCAGGAATACCGAGTCCTTGAAGTTGACGAACAAGCAATGGGCTCCAGCCCCAAGGGAGAATTTCACACCCCGGCTCCATACACGAAGGAAGGAACGATGTTTCAGAGTCCCTAAGCAGAATAATGTCATCCGGCTCAGCCCATATTTGAGGCAGATGCCGCAAATCAGCAGCCATCTTCAAAGCCGAGGCTGGAGGCGTATAATGAGCATCATTGGACGCTAATGCCAAATCGTTCTCGGGGTTGAACAAGAGTAGCCGCATAGCTTTGCAGGTAGAATAATGAAAATGAAGCGATAACCCTTAAGCCTGATGAATAGTGATTTGTTGGAATGGGAATTGGATGCCTTCAGCATTGAAGCGTTCATATATTTTCTCACGCATAGAAAACATCACATTCCAATAGTCGGTATTGGCTACCCAGGCACGTATGGTAAGGTCTACAGAACTGCTATTCAACTCCTTAACCCATACTTCTGCCTCAGGCTCTGCCAAGATGCGTGCTTCGTTTCCCAAGAGCTCAAGCACAACCTTGCGTGCACGATCCACATCCTCGCCGTACTCGATACCAACGACCCATTCAGCCCTACGCGTAGGTGTATGAGTGTAGTTCGTGATACTACCACTACTCATCTGTCCATTAGGCACATACACTTGCTGGCCGTCCGGCGTAAGCAGAATAGTATGGAAAATCTGAATAGACTGAACCGTTCCTGCAATGTTTTGAGCTTCAATCCAATCACCAACCTTATAAGGTTTGAGGAAGAGTATTATCAGACCGCCGGCAAAGTTCTGTAAGTTGCCACTTAAAGCCATACCCACAGCTACACCAAACGAGGCTAACAGAGCGGCCAGACTCGCGGTATTGACGCCAAGGGCTCCCACGACAGCTATTATCAGCAGCACTTGAAGTAGAATAGCAACAAAGCTCTTGACGAAAGTCTGAACGCTAATCTCCACCTTTCTGCGTTCAAGAAAACGAGCTAACAAATAGTTTAATAGCTTGACGAGATAATGGCCAACCACAAACACAACCACCGCAAGCAAAATATGTTTGCCAGCAGTAAAACACCAAGCAACAATCTGGCTCGGCACTTGTTCCCACCCCATGCCGCTGTAGGCCAACATGGGTAAACCTGTTTTTATAACTCCAAATATCATAACTATATCTGTTTGCGAGTGCAAAGGTACAACTTTTTTCATTCCCCATACCTTTGGCAACACAAAAAATGCACCTTATATTCAAATCATTTGTCTATAGATGGCAAATACACTTTAACATCCTCGTTTTAATATATATAATTTAATGTTCACGCGCGAGAGGATTGACGTTGGTCAAGCAAGATGAACTTTTCTAAAAAAAGTTTGTAAAACGTTTGGCGGAATGGAAAAGTCGCCGTACCTTTGCACCCGCAAACGAGAGGAGTACACCCCTGCGGTGCAGGGGCTGTAAGTTACGCTCGCTCGTGAGCGCCATTGAAATCGTTCTTTGAAAGATTAGCTAATAAGACAAAGTAGTACAGGAAGCAAGAAATTGCAACCGTCATTTCTTTATCCGGAACAGGTCACTTCGTCGTAGGTGTCTTTTTCTTTACAGACAAGCGATCCCTTCCCTCGGCCGGCCGATTGTCGGCAGTCCGCGGGCAAGGCGATGCAACGATATTTACAATGAAGAGTTTGATCCTGGCTCAGGATGAACGCTAGCTACAGG